>ERZ778504.1-NODE-1-length-439025-cov-7.816108_pt1 | contig 439025 bp, 319 predicted proteins | sample MGYA00510046_ERZ778504 | MGnify/ENA primary metagenome ERZ778504 (study PRJEB29527, sample SAMN07138964) | mouse gut metagenome | material: feces | host: mouse | place: China:Nanjing | collected 2016-01-25 ...
TAAAAATATAATATTAAATATGAGTTTGTTGAAAACTGATGATGTAACTTTGCAACTGCTTTATTAAAATTTAACGATACCCTTTTTTGGGGAGGATAAAAAAATAGTAAGTTTGAAGATTATAATAAATAGTATTATGAAAGTGAAAATAATAAACCGGTCTAAGCATCCGCTACCTGAGTATAAAACAAAAGCTTCGGCAGGTATGGATATTCGGGCTAATCTGGAAGAGAAGGTGACGTTACACTCTTTAGAAAGAAAATTAATCCCTACAGGATTGTTTATAGAATTACCCGAAGGATATGAAGCTCAGATACGTCCAAGAAGTGGTCTGGCTTTAAATGAAGGTTTAGGCATATTAAATAGTCCCGGAACGATTGATTCCGATTATAGAGGGGAGTTAGGAGTAATTGTAGTAAATTTGTCAAATGATCCGATTACCATCGAGGATGGCGAACGGATCTGTCAGATGGTTATTCATTCTGTGGAACAGGCTGAATGGATAGAAATGGAAGAATTATCGGAAAGCGAAAGAGGGAAAGGGGGATTTGGACATACGGGAAAAAAATAATTAAAGAAAGAGAATAGTTATATGAAAAAATGGATTGTTCTGGTATTTGTTTTCTTTTTGGTTCCGGAAGTTTTTGCCGATCAGAAAAAGAAGACGGAGAATGTGAAGGAATTGAGTGAAGAAAGCAGGTTGGAATTTGACTATTCTTTTATGGAAGGTGTTCGGAGTAAGATAACAGGAGATTATCGTGCTGCTTTGGAATGGTTTGATAATTGTCTGAAAATATTACCTGCAAGTCCGGTAGTAAAATATGAAATAGCTACTTTATTAGTCTTGAATGAAGACTATAACGGAGCTCTTCAGTTAACCCGGGAAGCTGTATCTGGTAATCCGGATAATATATGGTATAAAATATTATTGGCCAATATATTGCAAAAAAAGTCCATGATTGAAGAAGCTTGCAATGTATATGCCGAAATTATCTCTAAATATCCGAATAAAGAACAGTTTTACATTTTGGAGGCTGGTTTATATACTTCTGTGGAAAAATGGCAAAAGGCGATAGAAGTATATGACCGTTATGAAAATCAATATGGTATTACAGAACCTGTTTCTATTGAAAAAATTAAATTATATACTAAACTAAACGATGTTAAGAAAGCTTCGAACGAGTTGTTAAAGCTGATTCGGAAATTTCCGGATAAGAGTGAATATCTCAGTCTTTTGGCCGAACTTTATTTTAATTATAATCAGGATAAGAAGGGATTACAGATTTTGGACCGGCTTTTGAAGTCTGATCCGGATAACGGATATGTTCATTTTTATCTGGCAGATTATTACAGGGATAAAAAACAGAGGGAATCGGCAGATAAGCATACCCGTAGTGCTTTGTTGAGCGATGGTATAGAAAATGGCTATAAAATTCAGTATATTTTAAAATTGATTTTAAATCCGGATACCACATTGGTTTCTGATTCGGAACTGGATTCCTATATGGATTTAATGATGCAAAAATACAGTGATGATTTATCTGTAAGGGCTTTGCATTCGGATTTTCTGAAAAAAGATAAAAAATTTCCGGAAGCAAAAGAAGAATTGGAATACATTCTTTCTAAAGAGAAAAATAACTATTTGATTTGGGAAGGATTACTTTTGTTATGTAATGAAATGTCCGATACCAATTGTATGCTGAGCAGGAGTATAGAGACAATCAAATATTTCCCTGAGCAACCTTTACCTTATGCTTTGGCGGGAGTCTCTCTTATGATGCAGGATAAATTTAAAGAAGCTGTTCCTTATTTGCAAAAAGGAGTAGAATTGACGGATGACAAAATAGCATTGAAAGTTCAGTTTTATTCTTATTTGGGTGATTGTTATTATCGTTTGGATAGTACACAGCGTGCATTTGACATGTTCGATGAAGTTTTAAAGTTAGATCCGAATAATGTTCTTACGTTAAATAATTATGCTTACTATTTGGCATTAAGAGGAGAAAATCTGAATAAAGCTGAACAGATGAGTTTCAGAACTGTGGAACTGGAGAAAAATAATCCGACTTATTTAGATACTTATGCATGGGTATTGTATAAAAGAGGAGATTATTCCCAGGCTAAATTTTATATGGGCCTGGCAATAGAGGGAAGTGAAGAACCTTCCGGGGTGTTATTTGAACACTACGGAGATATTTTGTACCGGGTAGGAGAAAAAGAGAAGGCGTTGGAAATGTGGAAGAAAGCCTGGGACAATCTGGAAGAAAAATCGGAGGAATTAAGGCTAAAAATAGAGACAGGTACTTTGCCTGAGTAAGTGTATTGAAAATGAAGTATAGTTATATTTTTTTATTGGGTTTACTGTGTGTCGTAGTGACTTCGTGCTGCACTACGATAAAATTGGCCGAGAAAAAAGAAATTCCTCTTCTTACTGAAAACAAATTATTTAAGAATATTGAAACCGGTGAGTTAGACTATAATACTTTGTTTGTGAAGCGGATGGACGTTTCACTTGAACATAAAGGAGGTTCAAACGGTTTTAAAGCTTCCATGAAGATACAAAGGGACAGTTTTATACAGATATCCGTCACTGCTCCTCTGGGCATAGAAGTAGCCCGCGTATTGCTGACTTTGGATAGTATTAAATTTGCGGATGTATATCACAAAAAATATTTTATGACCGATTATGAGTTTTTCAATGAAAAATATGATGTTCGGTTAGGCTATAATTGTATTCAGGATATATTGACAAATACTTTTTTTAATTTTGAAAGTTGTAGTGGATTAGAGAAAAGCAAAAAGTATAGATTAGCTCGTACAGTTGAAGGATATGAATTATCTTCCCTGGAGGAAAGAGCTTTAAGTCGGAAAATTAGAAAATTGTACAAGAAAAAAAGAAAAAACAAAGATTTTGTATTGATTTTGCAGAAAATTTTGATTGATCCGCAATTCTTCCGACCGGTAAGGGTATCCATAGAAGATGTTGATGAAGATATGGAAGTAGCAGTGGAATACAGTCATTTTAAAGATTTTTCGGGCAAAATATTACCAGAGAAAATAGAATTCCGGCTTAATGCAGATCGGGAGCATACAAATGTGAAGGTACAATTTCAAAAAGTAGAATTTGACGTGCCGGTAGAATCTAATTTTAAAATTTCATCGAAATATAAATTGATACAATAGTTCATGATTTTCAGATTATTCAGTATATTATTTTTATTGTTTTTATTGAGTACCGGAATTTTCGCTCAATCTATCAATTCTATTAAGAAACAAAAAGAAAAAAGTGAAAAGGAAATAGTGTATTTGAATAAATTGCTGAAAGAAGCGATGAGTAATAAATCGGTTTCCACAGAGAAATTGAATATTTTGCGACAGAAAATTGTAGAAAGTAGAAAATTACTTTCTGTTTTAAATCAGGAAATGAAGTATCTCCAGGGTAATATAGCCGGAAATGAAAAGAGAATCAGTGAATTAGAGAGTGAAAGGGAAGCAATGCTTGACCTTTATGCCAAATTGGTTTATGGAAGTTGGAAAAAAAGGAATAAGGTTGATAAACTCATGTTTATTTTTTCTTCGTCCGATTTTAATCAGGCCTATAACCGTTTTAAATATTTTCAACAAATCCAGGAGTATTCCAAACGTCAGCTTCATTTAATCCGGCAAGTAAATGATTCGTTAAACAGAAGAAACCAGAACTTGAAAGATTTATTGGTCCAGAAAGATGCCGTAGCAAATACGATTAATCATAGAAACCAGGAGTTGGAATCTGAACAAGTCAAGGAAAATCAGTACATGACTCAGTTACAGAAAAAAGAGAAGGAAGTACGGAAAAAGTTGCAGGTTGAAATGGACAACCGGAAAAAATTGGATAAAGAATTGAATAAATTGCTGGCACGACAAACAAAAAAATCCGGAAGTACTTCCTCTGTTTATAAATTGACGCCGGAAGAAAAATTATTATCGGACGATTTTGTGAAAAATAAAGGAAAATTGCCTTGGCCCGTTGCTGAGGGTTTTATATCTGAAAAATTTGGTGTAAGAGTCCATCCCGTTCATAAATATGTTATGATTTCCAACCAGGGAGTAAATATTACTACTTCTAAAAATGCCGAGGTCCGGGCTGTTTTTAAAGGAGTTGTTTCGGATATAGGCTATCTTTCCGGATTACATAATATAGTTGTTATTCGTCACGGCAGTTATTCCACGGTTTACCCGAATATAGTGGAATTGAAAGTAAAGAAAAATGATGTTGTCAACACGAAAGATATTTTAGGTAAAATCGCATATGATGAAGAAAAAGGAAGTGTGTTAAATTTTCAGATTTTAAAAGACAATGTCCGTTTAGATCCTGAATTGTGGTTAGCTAAATAATAATGATGGACTCTGAATATTATACGTTAAGAAAAAAATTAAAAGATATATTGAATGTTTTCAGGTTGAAAGTGCTGCTTTGTAACCTGATGAAAGGCAGTGTATATTTATTTCTATTTCTTTTTGTTTTTCTGTTTCTTTATCGTCACATCACTTTTTTATTTCCTTTGTCTGTTGTGGCCAAGGCTGTGGCGTTTTATTCATTGCTTCTTTGCATCATTGCCGGGTGTTTGTATTTTATCATTTATCCTGTTTACCTTTATTTTAAATCGTCTGATTTTAGAAATGATGCATTACTTCGTCAGTTAAAGCATTATTTAATAACAAAATCGGATATTTTAATTTCTGTTTATCATCTGGCATTTCACAAAGATGATTTTCCCGGAAACGAGCAATTGAAGGAAGCAGCTTTCATACAGAAATATGATTCTTTAGGAAAACAGGGTATATTTTTGAAATTTCCGGGTAAGCTTTTCCGGCGGAGTTTGTTTTTTTTTATCGGAATACTTATTCTTGTTTTTTTTCATTTTTCATTTCTTACTGCCCAATTTGATAGTTTACGGAATTATGAGTCACCTGGTATTCCGCCTCGTCATGTTCAATTTATTTTACAGAATGAAAATTTGGAAGTGGAGTACGGAAAAGGTATCTCTTTAAAACTTCAGGTACAGAGTGAAAATCAAGAAGTGGAACATGTTTTTATTTGTCTGGGTGGGGGTGAATTTTTGATGACCAGGCAAGATTCTGTTTTTGTTTATTCCTTTGAGGTGCTGAACAATGATTTGAAATTTTGTTTCAAAGCCCTTGAGCAACAGAGTGAAACGTATGAAATTAAAGTTCTTCCCACTCCTGTTATTACTGATTATAAAGTTATTTATACTCCTCCAGCTTATACGGCTCTTCGGTCTGAAATCTTGAAAAATATTGTGGATTTCAGGGTTCTTTTTGGATCTACCCTGAAATTTGAGTTGAATTGTGCTGATTTGGATTCTCTTTATCTGGAGGGGAAAGGACGGAATTTTTCTCTTTCTTTGAAGAATCGTTCTTCGGCCGATTTTTCCCTGAATGTTCGCCAATCGGGGGAATATACTTTATATGGTTCTAACGTTCATTTTAAGAGAAAAAGTCTGCTTAGTTTCAATGTAGTTTGTATACCGGATTTATATCCGGGTATTCAAGTGACCGAAGTTCAGGATTCTATGCGTAGTTCTCTGCATTACTTTTACGGAGTGATTACAGATGATTACGGATTTACCGATCTTCGGTTCAATTATTCCGTTCACCATGCGGCATACACTGTCGTTCCGATAAATATAGCTAAAAATACGAATACTCAGGAATTTTATTTCAGTTTTGATTTTGCTGAATTTGGCGGGATGGATAAATCCGAGGTGTCCTATTTTTTTGAAATATTTGATAATGATAATATATCCGGTCCGAAAAGTACCCGTTCTGAGCATAAAACCTATGAGATACCTGACCTGAATACGATATTTGATTACAATACGGAAGCTAATGTTTCCACTAATTCAGCTTTGAATGAAGCGAAGCAATTGGCCCAGGAAATTGTGAAGGGAGTAAAGGATTTACAAAGGAAAATGTTAGAAGATAATGAAGAAGGTTGGGAAAAGCAGCAAATGGCCAAAGATATCATAGAGAAAAAGAATAAACTGGAAAAATTACTGAATACCGTTAAAGAAGAAAATTGGAAAAAATCTGATTTAAATACGAGTTTTACAGGACAAGATAGTGTATTACTTGAGAAACAACAGCAGATTCAGGATTTGCTGGACAAGATTATGGATGATGAAATGAAAAATCTGTTAAAAGAGTTTTCTGAATTGTCTGAAGAATTTTCAAAGGAGAAGTTCAAAAATATGGATGAAAAAATGAAGTTGTCCTTTGACCAGATGAGTGAAAAATTAGACCGTAATATTGAATTGTTGAAACGTTTTCAGATAGAAGAACAGCATGATTTGATTTCTCAACAGTTAAATCAATTAAAAGTTGCCCAGAAAAAATGGGAAGAGATGACCCAGGATAAATCCGTTTCCCGGGACTCTTTGTCGCATGCCGGCAAATCACTTCAAAACGACTTGAATAAGATAAAGGAGAATTATGAGCATTTGTTAAAGCAAAATCAGGAATTGGATGAACCTTATTCTCTGAATGATTTAAAAAAAGAATTCGGAGATTTGGACCGGAAACTGGATGAACAACATCAAAATGTTGCAGACCATAAAAAAAATAAAGATTTATCGGAAGAGATCCGGAAAGATATGGAAAATCTTTCTGAGAAACTGGAACAGCAAAAGAATCAAAATTTTATGGATAAATCTTTGCCTGAAAACCAGGTTGAACTCATCATTCAAAATATTTTAATCATTTCATTGACCCAGGAGGATTTATTAAAACAATTTCCGGAGGTTGAGTCCCAGAGTTTAAAATATAATGAATTGGGGCGGTTACAGGATTTAAAGCGTCAGGAATATAAAATTGTAAAAGATAGTTTATCTGAATTGGCGAAGTCGAATTTATCACTGGCTTCTTTATTAAGCCAGAAATTTTATGATATTGAAGTTAAATTCAATTTACTACCTCAGTATATACAGGATAACAAACGGAGTGATTTGGCCAGGGAGCAGCAATATATTGTTACTTATTTGAATGACATGGCTTTAACTCTGACCGATGCTTTACAAAAAGCCCGGCAAGAGCCATCAAGTAATAAGAATGGCCAGGGGGGTAAACAGAAAAAAGGCAATGGAAAAGAAAATCCTTCGGAGGGCTACGACCGTTTAAAAGACAGTCAGAATGGCTTGAAGAATCAACTTCAGGAGCTTATTTCCCGGATGAAAAAAGGAGAGAAAGGAAAACCTTTACAGGAAGGAATCAGTAATATAATCAGACAGAACGAACTTTTCAGAAAAAGTCTGAATGACTTTATTTCACGGTCCGGTTCTATGTCTAATCAGGAAAAACAATTATTGAATGAAATTAATCAATTATTGGAAGAAAATATCCGTGATATTGCCAATTACTCTTTATCAGGCCGTTTGATTGAACGGAACAACCAGATATTTAATAAATTGTTAATGTCTGAAAAAGCTTCCAAAGAGAAAGAGGAATATGAAGAGAAAAGAAGGGCGGAAACGGCAAAAGATTTTCTTTATGAGCGTCCTGAGATTTTCTTTCATAACAGAAAAAAGAATACTTTGATAAAAACTGATTTTCAAAAAACCGATTTAAAATTAAATACTTATTTTAAAATTCTCTATAATAATTATTATATAAAGCTTGGTAATGAATAAATTAGAAATTTCGGTATCTTCTGAAATTTGCAATATTGTAAAAATTGAAAATTTCATAGAGAAATTTGTAAGCTATTTTCAATTGTCTGATGAATTGTTTGGGAGGATTAGTTTATCAGTGATTGAGGCTGTAAATAATGCTATTTTATCGGGAAATAAACGGGATCCGGATAAAATGGTAATAGTGAGTGCTGAAAAGTTGGAAAATCAATTTAGGGTAACTGTAAAAGATGAAGGAGAAGGATTTGATTATACGAATATTCCTGATCCTACTTTACCGAACGATTTAAATAAAGTGTGTGGTCATGGACTTTATCTTATGCATACTTTGTCGGATAATCTGATTTTTGAAAATAACGGTGCTTCAGTAACGTTGATTTTTGATTTATAAAGTAATTAATTGTGTGCTAAGTTGATATGAAAGAGATATTGTTCTTTAAAGAAGGCAACGTAGAATATCCTTCTTTTTTTTCGGATGTATTTATTTGCAAATGGCTGGAAAGAATAGCGGGTTATTATCACAAATCACTCGGAACAATAAATTTTATTTTTTGTGATGATGAATATATCCTTTCTGTAAACAGACAATATCTGAAACATGATTATTATACGGATGTCATTACTTTTGATTATGTAGAAGGAGATGTTTTGTCCGGAGATGTTTTTATTAGTCTTGACACGGTCCATTCCAATTCAATGATGTTTGCTACTACGTTTGAAAATGAATTTTATAGGGTACTTTGCCATTCCGTACTTCATTTAATCGGTTTTAAGGATAAAACGGATGCGGACAGTAAGGAAATGCGTTTGAATGAAAATATATGCTTAGATCTTCTTAAAATCGCTTAAAATGGCAAATCTGTTACCTGATTATGATGTAATTGTTGTAGGGGCGGGACATGCCGGTTGTGAAGCTGCTTGTGCTGCTGCTCATTTGGGTTCCCATACTTTGTTGATTACTTTGGATATGAATAAGATAGCGCAGATGTCATGTAATCCGGCTATCGGAGGTATTGCCAAAGGGCAAATTGTAAGGGAAATAGATGCTTTGGGTGGAATGAGTGGAATTGTGACAGACCAGAGTTCTATTCAATTCAGGATGTTGAATTTATCCAAGGGACCTGCGATGTGGAGTCCTCGTGCCCAATGCGACCGGATGCAGTTTTCTTCAAACTGGCGTCATATTCTGGAGCATACTGAAGGGTTGGATATGTGGCAGGATGATGTGACGGAACTTCTTATAGAAGGACAACAGGTGAAAGGAGTAAAGACTTCTTTTGGAGCAGTTTTCCGGGCAAAGCGGGTGATATTGACTAACGGTACCTTTTTGAATGGTTTGATGCATATCGGGCGCGTAAGTTTTCCGGGGGGCAGGATTTCAGAACCTGCATCTTATGGTATTACGGCCCAATTGAAGAATTTAGGATTTGAAACAGGGCGCATGAAGACCGGTACACCTGTTCGTATTGACGGACGAAGTATTGACTTTTCTAAATTGACTGTTCAGGATGGTGAAAATGATTTTCATCGGTTTTCTTTTATTCATTTTGATTATACGAATAATCTGGTTCACCGGCCCTGTTATATGGCTTATACCAACGAAAGAGTCCATGCAGTTTTGAGAGAAGGTTTTGAAGACAGTCCGTTGTTCAATGGTACGATTCAGAGCATAGGGCCCCGTTATTGTCCCAGTATTGAAACAAAACTACATACCTTTGCTGAACGCACAAGCCATCATTTATTTTTGGAACCGGAAGGAGAACATACTACGGAGTATTATCTGAATGGCTTTTCTTCTTCTTTGCCTTGGGAAGTACAATTAAAGGGGTTGCGATGCATAGAGGGGTTTGAGAATGTTAGAATTTACAGGCCGGGTTATGCTATTGAATACGATTATTTTCCGCCGACCCAGCTTTATCATACTTTAGAGACCAAACAAATTAAGGGGCTTTATTTTGCGGGACAAATCAATGGAACGACCGGTTATGAAGAAGCCGCTGCTCAAGGGTTAATGGCTGGGATTAATGCCCACCTTTCTGTCAGGGATGAAGAGGAGTTTATATTGGGCAGAGATGAAGCCTATATCGGGGTTTTAATAGATGATTTGGTGACGAAGGGAGTAGATGAACCTTATAGAATGTTTACTTCCCGGGCCGAATATCGTATTTTACTTCGTCAGGATGATGCAGATATGCGCTTGACTCCCATAGGATTTAAAATAGGATTAGTTAATAGAAATAGACATAATATTTATTTAGATAAATTAAAACTAAGAGATAGTTTAATTGATTTTATAAGGAATTGTAGTGTTAAAGCTGAGGTAGTAAATCCTCTGTTAGTTTCTTTGCAATTGACACCTTTGCGTCAGGGAATGAAATTGATAGAGGTTCTTAATCGACCTTTAGTAACTCTTCAGCAATTGAGGGATTTGCTTCCTGTTTTAAATGGTTTTATTGAAGAGAATAAAATTCGTTTGGAAATTTTAGAAGCTGCTGAAATTTGTATAAAATATTCGGGATATATAGAGCGTGAACGGGTGTTAGCTGATAAACTTTCCCGTTTGGAGAATTTGGTTATAGCGGGGAAATTTAATTATGAAGAGCTAACAAATCTTTCTATAGAAGCTCGGCAAAAATTATCGAAAATACAGCCCCGAACTATAGGGCAGGCTTCACGTATAAGTGGTGTTTCTCCCGCTGATATAAATGTTCTTTTGATTTTGATGGGGAGATAATCTGCATTTATTGCTATTTTTCTTTCAAATGAATTAACATTGTTTCACGTGGAACATTCAATATGTTGCGAAGACCTCTTTTGAGGTTAATTTATTTTTCACAAAAAAAATCTGATGGCATGACACGTATAGAAGGAAATATTGTAGATGTTGTAAATCGCAAAATATATCCGGGTGTGATTAATGTTGAAGGAGGAATCATTCAATCTATAGAAGAAAATAGCAACATCTACGATAGTTTTATTTCTCCTGGATTCATAGATGCCCATGTGCATATTGAAAGCTCTATGTTATTGCCTGAAGAGTTTTCTAAAATAGTTATACAAAAGGGGACTGTCTCTGTCATTACAGATCCGCATGAAATAGCTAATGTCTTGGGTAGGCAAGGAATAGAATTCATGATAGAACACAGTAAAAATTCCCTTCTAAAAATATTTTTCACCATTCCTTCTTGCGTGCCATCATCTTCTTTTGATGCGACAGGAGCTCAGATTACTTCTTCCGATGTTGAAGGATTATTGAAGGATCATTCTTTTGTAGGACTTTCGGAAATGATGAATGTACCGGGAGTTATTTTTGATGATCCGGAGGTCATACGAAAAATTCGGCTTGCTCAAGAATATCATCTGCCTGTTGATGGTCATGCTCCCGCTTTGAGAGGTGATCATTTGAAAAAGTATATATCTGCCGGAATCACGACAGACCATGAATGTACTACAATAGAAGAAGCGAAAGAGAAAATTCAGTACGGAATGAAAGTGTTGATTCGGGAAGGAAGTGCTGCCAGAAATTATGAAGCCTTAAAAGAGTTAATAGCTCTCTATCCTAACGATGTTATGTTCTGTACAGATGACTCTCATCCGGATAATTTATTAGAATTTGGCCATATTGATAAAATAGTAAGAAGAGCTATTTCAGATGGGTATGATTTGTTTGATGTTTTAAAGATAGCTTGTTTAAATCCTATTGAGCATTATCAGTTAAAAGTCGGAAGTCTACAAGTGGGAAATGCAGCTGATTTCGTTATATTTCGGGATTTAAAATCGTTTGAAGTCTTGTCAGTTTATGTAAATGGCAAAGAAAATTTCAATATACAGTCTCCATTTCCGGAGAGTAATACAGAAAATTTAATATGCGAAAATTTAAATTGTTTTCATCATGACATGATTACGGCTTCCCAGATACAGAAAAAGGTAAATGAAAAAGAATTAGTTTGTATGAAGGTCCTCCCGAATGAGTTAATTACGGAGAAAATCGTTTTTCCGATCTCTTCTTATGAGAATTTTCAATCTGATACAAAAAAGGATATACTAAAGATCATCTATATAAACAGATATGAAAATAAACAGCCTCAAATAGCTTTTATTCATGGTATGGGTTTAAAAAGAGGAGCGATGGCCAGTAGTATTTCCCATGATTCTCATAATATAATTGCTGTTGGAACAAATGATTCTGATTTGCTCGATGCAGTAAATACGATTATTCTCCAAAAAGGAGGTATTTGTATAGCAGATAAAGGAGAAAAAGAAATATTACCTTTACCTATAGGAGGAATTATGACAAATAAAGGAGGGATAGAAATTGCAGAGCAATGGAAAAAAATTCAGAATCGTTTGAAGCAGATGGGATGCCCGCTTGAATCACCGTTTATGACTTTGTCTTTTATGGCTCTCATTGTTATTCCTGAGTTAAAGATAGGCGAAAGGGGATTATTTGAATTTAGTAGGTTTAATTTTATTTCTGAATAATGATTTATGTTCTGATATGGCCCTTTATGATGAATACCTAAGAAAGAAAGTAAATGAATTGCCTGATAACCCCGGAGTTTATCAATACTTTGATAGTTCGGGAGTGATAATATATATAGGTAAGGCTAAAAATCTGAAAAAAAGAGTATTATCATATTTAAATAAAAGTAATCAATCCAGTAAAACCCATTTATTGGTCAATAAAATAGCTGATTTACGATATATTGTGGTAAACAGTGAGCAGGATGCGCTTTTATTGGAGAATAATCTGATTAAAAAGTATAAACCCAAGTATAATATTTTATTGAAAGACGATAAAAGTTATCCTTGGATTTGTATCAAGAAAGAGCCTTTTCCCAGGGTTTTTATTACCCGCCGCTATATTCGTGACGGCTCTGAATATTTTGGACCTTATACTTCCGGGAAGTTTGCCCATGTATTGATTAATTTGATTAAATCCTTATTTAAATTGCGGACATGTAACCTGGCTTTGAATGAGAAAGCAATTCAGGTAGGTAAATTTAAAGTTTGCCTGGAATATCATATCGGGAATTGTAAGGCACCCTGTGTAGGAAGAATAGGGCAACTTGAATACGATGAGTACATTGTTCAGATCCGAAATATTCTGAAGGGAAATTTATCTTCTGTGATTGAAGCAATGACGGCAAAAATGATTTTTTATGCCAATTCTTTAAAATTTGAAGAGGCCAATTTGATGAAAGAGGCTTTGCAGGCAGTTAAAAACTATCAGGCTAAATCAACCATTGTACGCACGACGATAAGTGATACAGATGTATTTTCTTATACTGAAGATGAAAAATATGCTTATATTAATTATTTGCGTATTTTACACGGAGCAGTGGTTCAGGTACATACGGTCGAACTGGAAAAAAAGATAGAAGAAGAAAAAGAATCTTTGCTGGCTTTTGCTATTTATGAAATCCGGCAAATGATGGATAGCCATTCAAAAGAAATCATTGTGCCGTTTTATCCGGATATTCAATTGGAAGGGATTGATTATGTAGTTCCTCAACGTGGTGATAAAAAACAGTTGCTGGAGTTATCAGAAAGAAATGCTTCTTATTTTCGTTTGGATCGGGAACGGCAACGCTCTACTAAAACAAAGGAGAATAATACATTTAATTTACTGAAAACCATTAAGTTAGAGCTGAAATTACCAGAATTGCCTCACCGAATTGAGTGTTTTGATAATTCGAATATTCAGGGAACTAATCCGGTTGCTTCCTGTGTGGTTTTTCTGGATGGAAAACCGGCGAAAAGGGAATACCGGAAGTTCCACGTGAAGACAGTGATTGGAGCTGATGATTTTGCTTCTATGGAGGAAATCATTTACAGACGATACCGGAGAGTATTGGATGAAGGGTTGGAGTTGACCAATTTGATTGTGATTGACGGCGGGAAGGGACAATTGCATTCTGCTGTCAATAGCTTGAAAAAATTGGGCTTGTATGGTAAAGTATCTATTTTGGGATTAGCTAAACAAATGGAGGAAATTTATTTTCCGGAAGATCAGCAACCTTATCTCTTGGCTAAAAATTCAGTGGCATTGAAGACTTTAATGCATATACGCGACGAAGCCCATCGTTTTGGTATTACTTTTCATCGCAGATTGAGAGAAAAAAATCAAATTAACAGTGTGATTTCTCAAATTAAAGGCATAGGTAATAATACTGAAATATCTCTTTTACAGGAATTTAAGTCAGTAGAAAATATCATGAAACAATCTATTCCGGAATTGGCAAAGATTATAGGTACGAAAAGAGCTGAGTTGGTTTATAATTATTTCCATGGTTCTGTAGAATGACTGGGATGCCTGTCAGCGCTTTAATGGCTTGTCATCTCCGAACGCTATACTAAAAAGCCCTAAAATAGATCTATTTTAGGGCTTTTTGAGGTATTATTTAAAATTTATTTCAACATATTATCATATGCTGATTTATCGGATAGAATAGATACTGCTTTATTTATCTCTTCGTCATGTTTAACTTTATATTCTATGACTCCTTCTAAGAAATAATAGCGCTGAATGAATTGTTCTGCAAGGAATTGGGATATTTCTTCTTTGAATAAAGACATGTCACGGTCTATGGAATGGGTAAATTCTTTTTTCAGCTTTTCGATTTCTTCTTTGGAGCTGTCATAATACTTTTCGTTTTTAGCAGTATTGATTAGTTTTTCCAACATCTTTTGGGATTCGGTTTCATAGCTGAAATTTTTATTTTTCAGATAGGTTTTAAATTCATCGTAAATTTCGTCGGTTATTTGAAATTGTCCGATGGGAGCGATTTCGGGGTGACGAAGTGCATAGTCATTAATAAAATCAAATGTAATATCTTTGATTACCAACTGTTTCGTAATGTTTGCAAATTCTGGTTCCTCTATTTTAATGTCCGGGGTAATACCTCCTCCATCGTATACTTTTCTTCCGTTTTTAGTTGTATAAGCTGTGATGAGGGAATCCGGCACTTTACCTACACTGCCATCCGGATTCCGGTGAGAGTAGTCTAAGGCTTGAATACATCTACCGCTGGGGATATAATATTTAGCCGTAGTAACTTTTAATTTCGTGTTATAGGCCAGATCCCTTACGGTTTGAACCAGACCCTTGCCAAAGGAACGTTCGCCGATTAAAACGGCCCTATCGAGGTCTTGCAGGGCTCCGGAAACAATTTCTGAGGCGGAGGCCGAGCCCCGGTCAATCAGTACAGCCAACGGCATATCCGGAGCGATAGGATTTTTATCTGCATTATATTCTTTATCCCATTGCTTCATTTTTCCTTTGGTGCTGACTACTTTTGAATCTTTGGGAACAAAATAATTTACGATTTCTACGGCCTGGTCCAGTAATCCTCCTGAGTTGCCTCTCAAGTCGAGAATCATGGCTTTTGCTCCTTTATTTTTTAATTCAATAATGCCTTTTCTGACATCTGCAGCGGCCTTGTCGGTAAAACTGGTCAGGTAAATATAGCCGATACTGTCATTTACCATACCGAAATAAGGAACGCTCGGAAGTTGTATTTTCTCCCGGATGGCTTTTTTCTCCAAAGGTTTGTCCTGATATTCCCGTTTAACTTTAATGGTAATTTCTTTTCCGGGTTGTCCTTTGAGCATAGCGCTGACATCATCTATTTTTTTCCCTTTTACGGAATTTCCGTCTATGGTCAGTATAATATCGCCGGGGAGCAGACCTGCTTTAGCAGCCGGAGAATTTTTGTAAGGTTCACGAATGATGATATTTTCTCCTTTTTGACTAATAACAGAACCAATACCTGCATATTCTCCGGTGGTCATGAGTTTGACATCTTCCATTTCAGATTCCGGATAATAAACCGTATAAGGGTCAAGGGATTTTAACATGGAATGGATGCTTGTAGTGACTAAATCTCCAGGGTTGATTTCGTCAACATAGAACATGTTAACATCTCTGAGGAGAGTGGCATAAATGTTCAGGTGTTTGCTGGTTTCAAAACTTTTATCATCATTTTTCAGCGCTGTTAATCCACAGGTGATAGCGAGGACTGCCAAGCCAATGACTAAAATTTTCTTTGTCTTCATTTATTTTTACATTACTGGTTTCTATACGTTTTAATATTTTGATTAACGAAATTACAATTTATAATTGAGATTTGGAAACGGTTTGATAGATTTAGTAAAACCTTAAGAGGCATTGAATCTTTTTAAGGAACCGGGTCATAACCATGTCCTCCCCAGGGATGACAGCGTAAAAGCCGTTTAACGGCCAGCCATAAACCTTTTAACGGTCCGTATTTTTGAATGGCTTCTACTGCATAGTGGGAGCAAGTGGGAGTGTACCTGCAGGTCGGAGGTTTTAAAGGAGAAATACTGTGTTGATAAAATTTAATAAGGCCCAGAAAAATAAAGCTCAAAAGGCGTTTTAAATAATACATCATCATATGGTTAAGTCGCCTGAGGAAGATAATGTGGAATCTTTTCCAGAATATTTTTCATGGCTTTTTCTATTTTAGAATAACTGAACAAATGGTTGTCCAGGTAGATAAATAAAATGTCCAGGGTTGTTCCCGATGGCAGACTCATGTAAAAATCAGGCTTATTCAATCGGTAAGCTTCGCGGGTTATTCTTTTGATGTAATTTCGTTTTACAGCTCTTTTGAACTTTTTTTTGCTGACGCTAATGGCTATGCGGGCAGGAAATTCACCGGGGAAGGAAGAATCTTTTAAAATGACCCGGAAAGGATATTTCACAAAGCTACACTCTGAAGCCAGCAATTCTTCGAGCAGTGTTTTACTACACAGACGTTCCGGTTTGCTTAGTGAATACATGAGAATAAAAACATAAAACTCTGAAGTCAGGATCTGGCTCCAGAGTTTTATATTAAAGTAAGTTATTTATTTTTATTTTCTTTGTTGAAACGCTTGATAAACTCTTCGATGGCCATAGTCATTGAAGGGCATTGAGGTGTTGGAGCTTTTATATCCAATCTCAATCCGGCTTCTTCTACTGCTATGGCTGTTGCTGGTCCGAATGCCGCTATGACGGTTGTGTCCTGCACAAAATCAGGGAAATTCTGGAACAGTGATTTAATGCCGGAAGGAGTATAGAATGCTATAATATCGTATTCTTTCAGGTTTTTGATATCGCTCAAGTCGCTGGCTACTGTTTTGTATAAAATAGCCTTGGTATATTTCAGGTTCAGTTGGTCGAGTAAACCTGGAATATTTTCTTTATGAATGTCGGAAAGGGGAACTAAAAAATTCTCGGTTTTATGTTTCAAGAGAATTTTAGTCATATCATCCATTTTTTTGTCTCCGTAGAAAATTTTTCTTTTCCGGTATACAATATATTTTTGAAGATAAAAAGCAGTGGCTTCTGATATACAAAAGTATTTCATCGTATCCGGAACGGTAATTCTCATTTCACTGCAAATACGAAAGAAATGATCAATAGCAGTCCGGCTGGTAAAAATGATAGCAGTATGGTCCAGGATATTGATCCGTTCCTGCCTGAATTCTTTCGCTGCAACTCCTTCTATTTTAATGAAAGGACGAAATTCTAATTTTACACCATATTTTTCCGCTAATTCAGAATAAGGAGATTTTTCTGTTGCCGGTTGGGGTTGAGATACGAGTATCTTTTTTATCTTCAAAGCAGTAGAGTTTTAAATTAATACCCATTTTAAGCCACCATTTTGTATAATACAAGAAGAGGCATTATTTCAAAGCCACAAAGGTACAAAAACATATACAAAATTGAAACTCTGTGTGAGAATAATATTTCTACTTCCCGGATGATTTTAACTATTATAAATATTAACGAACTAAATATAACAATTTTGAGTAAGGGGATTACTGCAAAGGCTTGCACAAAGAAAATGGAGATAATGAAAGGGGAGATAAACAGTCCCAGAAAGATATTGTAAGTCCACAAATTCACTATAAATTCATCGGCAGTTCCTTTTGAGTTAAAAGTCCATCCCAATATACGGATAAGAAGAAGCAAGAAAAAATGATAGAAAAATAATCCGGTGAAAATATAAAAAGTGGAAGGAGAAAAGAAAACATTCCAGGTGATAAAGGTAATGCCTATCGAAATAGCTGAAAAGGATAGTGCTAAGGCAAGAATATAGCAAATCAGGTTGGAAGCAATTCCTTCATTCAGAATGATTTCACTTTTTTTTCTTTTGATGAGGATGTGAAGCAGATTGGAGAGCAGGTCTTTGCCCCTTAGACGAATAAAGGCAAAGATGATAAGAAAAAGAATGGTGTAGATAAAATCTCCCCACAAGTTCTCATTTTTTCTTAAATAAGTAGCAGGCAGCGACGGAGCCTGGGAAGAACGGATTTCGAAAGTATCGGTCTGGAATTCGTTCAGGGGACAAAGACTTCGGCCTTGCTTAGAAAGAAAATATGTTGTATTTGTATTTTGCATTGAATTTATAAATAATATTAAGGCTGATTTCGTGCGATCCTTCCATTGAATTTGCTAAATTTCCCAAAGACATGTCGTAGGAATAAGCCAGACGATAAGTTAATTTTTTGTTGGCAGAAGTAAATTTCAGGCCTATTTTAAAAATAATGGCCTTGTAATTTTCACTTGAACTGTTCAGAAGCTGCGAGCTGTACCAGACCCCTCCGAATACCGGATCGGTATAAAGGTCGCTGCCTATTATAAAGTTGTTGAATGAAGATGCCGACATTAGTTTGTTTCCTTGATTCTCAAATAATAATCCGGGACATACGTAAAGATTGCTTTTTTTGTCCAGGCTATATAAGGATGTACGTATAAAGCCCGCCCATTGTAAACTTAGCTTCATGGGAATTTTTTGTTTTATTTCCATAAAGTTATTTTTCGGCCGGGTGAAATGATGGATGGAAAAACCGATGTAGTTATGCATAAATTCCCGGTAATGACGTTCCCAGGGAAGATGTACCATAAAACCGGTGCTGAAATCCCAATAGTTTTGTTTTTCATTGACTTCCATCGGCCGGGTCACGGGGAAAATGTTGCCGTAAATTTCATGCAGATTGCCGGAATAAATGTATTGATTAAAATCCAGTCTTTTATCCTGATAGCTTCCCCGGATGCCCAATTGAAAGTAAATGCCCTTTTCTTTATTGAAATAACCTCTCCAGGAATAAGAAAGGCCTGCTCCCGTGGATTTGATGAAACCTCCTCCTTCGTCACCGGAAATCACAAATAGACCGAAACCGTAGTTATTGTAAGTTTTCAGGTCTGCTGAAAAAAAGAGTGTTGAAAAATTTCCGGGAAATTTTGGCCATAATTTCTGATAGGTGAGTAAAGTATTCAGTTCTCCTTCTCCTAAGCCGGTGAAAGAGGGATTGTAATGTGTGCGGTTTTCCCAAAACTGAGAAAAAGTATAATCCTGAGCCATAGCTGTTTGATGGGCCATGAAAATCAAAAAATAGAATAAAATTCTATTTTTAACAGGAGATTTCATACAAAAGATGGATTGAAATTTATCGCAATGATAGAAAAAAAATAGGACTTATTAACAAGTTTTTCACAAAAACATGTAAACTTGCAACATTTTAGCGGTTAGTATATACTTTATTCTCAGCGGAAATGAAAATAAAAATATTTTTTTGTTTATCTATTTTGTTTTGTTTGTCGGAAAGGGGATGGGCGGACACTGTTTCCGGCATAGATACAACATGGATAGTCAATTATCAATATTCTTCAGGTAGCCGCGATACTTTTGAATATGTTCCGGATATTCCCGAAAAGACCGGAGAACTGGCAAAATATAATTATATTCAGGTGGTGTGGGGTGACCGGACTGTTGACGGAGAGGAGCAGAAGTCTCCGTTTTTCAAGTTTGACGGGAATCCGATAAGCCTTCCCACGCATAAGTATGCCGAGGGGATGTATGATCTCATGATAAATTTTTATGAAAATGACCCTTCCGGACATCCGGACATGTTGCCGGATTACCAACAGTGCCGGATTATTTTCAATCGGGATCTATCCGGTTCAATAACCATTGAAGGGAGAAACGGTTGTATGGAAGATGGGGCGGACACTTTTTTGGTGCGCATCCATAATCATGAAATTAATCCCAAAGGGACACAATATTCGGTAGAGGTGCAATGTATGGCCCCTGTCACAGACCGGTTGTGGGGTTCATTTCCGGCTACACAAAATATTACGGATTCCGTGTATGTGGTATTTTACGAGCCGACCGGAAATTTCGGAGCCATGATTCAGGTCAATATGACCTACAAGGAGAATGAAGATTCCCGTTTTGTTAAACGAGGTTCAACAGAAGCCCGAAAGGTATATGTTTACAGTAAACCCGATTTACATGAAATATTTCATTATAAGGATACATTAAAAGACGAATCTCGGGATTATCCGTTTCAATATCTGGAATTATGTACCGGAAGTGAATTTGAACCGATGAAATTTGATTCGTTGAGGAATATTAAGTTTGCTTATGCGGACGGCTCACCGATGTACAGAGAACGCTACAATTTTGATGTACAATATTACCGGAAAGACTCGGTTAATCAAACCGATTGGGTGAATGTCACTTCTGATAAATCTATGGTAGATACGGTTGATATGCTTTTTAATTATCCTGGTTTCTATAAGATAGAAATGGTGGCGGAGAATGTCTGTGGACGGACTTTCCTTTCTACGGAAGATTTAAGATGGACGGAAAAAAAACAGTTGATAAAAGTATATCAGAACGGCAAAAATACCTTTGAGTGTAAAGAAGACCGGTTTTGCGGAGTTCCGGATGAGGGGGTGGTGATCACCATAATGGATCGCAGTTTTAGGTTTGCCTGGGACGCATCTCCTGCATATGATTTTAGTATTTTACGCACGTTTGAGGGGAAAACCGATACGGTTAAATTAAGAAATGCACCGGAAATCATTTGTTATAAAGACGGGAATCCTTATAGTGTTTTTGAGGCTAGTACGATGGGGTGTGATTCTACCAGATTACAATTCCGGCTTTATGAATTGGGGGCTTATGAGGTAACCGTGAGCCGGAGTAATTATTGTGGGGATCCTGTTGAATACTCCCATGCGGTGAGTATCGGTGATGTGCCGCTTTTGCCGCAAGATGTTCTTTGGACCCAATTGGGGGTTACAAAGACGGAGCCTTTCCGGTCTTGCGGGGAATATGTTTATACGCTGCCTGAAATTGATATGGATGAACGGATGTTTGAGGTGGATTCTATCGGGTGGTATTTTGAAAAAAAATCTCGTGTAGATACCTTGTATCAGGAGTTGGGGGTGCTCCGGCAATATGCCTTTGATTCTTTGGGCGATCATAAAAATTATATCCGCTTAAGGGCCCGGAATTACTGTGGCTGGAGTTTGCCCGAAGAACTTGAATTGTATACGGATGTTGTTCCCCAGGTTTCGCTGTGGAGGGATTCCGTCGAAAAGAATGATTCTTTATGTGTGGGAGTGGAGTATGAGTATTATTGGGTGGGGAATATGCCTCAACATTACTCGGTGAGGGGATTGTGGCAAAGGGATGTGGAAGTGAACGGTTCTTTGGTGTCACTGGGGTATGATGCAATATTAGCTTCTACGGAAGGAGGCGATATTCCCCGGGTTGGCAGAGTGAAGTATAATCATCCTTCCAATCGAATTTGTGAATATTATCAGATTTGGAATACTAAAAATCCGTCCTGTTTACAGGAACTTAAAGATTCTCTGGCTATTGTATCACCTCCTGACGGTTCTTTTTACAAGGATACGGTTTGGCACTGTGAAGATTTTCTGACTTTGGAGGCGAAACAATTATTTCAGAATGAAAATCCCGGTTTCAGTTATGTGGAATGGAAATTTAATGAAGAGGCTGTAGTCCGGGATTATCCGGATGCTTTTAACCGTTCGTGGCTTTTGAGTGCTGTTCAGGAAGATTCCTTACAATTGGTTTCTTATAGTTCGAAAGGATGTCGCCGGGAAGATAAAGTGGTGTTCTTGCCTGTTGAAAAGCCGGACTTGGTTTTGAAACAGAAAAATCTGGAGAAATGCGCTGATGTCACATTGGGTAGCAGTGATTATACAACTCCTTTTATTCAGTCGTTTAACGGGTATACAAATCCGGATATTGATTTGAAAATTTATCAGGAACAGGTGGATGTCTATCACTTGATTTATGATGTGTCTCAGTCGGTGAAGGTGAAGAAAGACGTGGAATTGAACCGGGAAAGCAAAGATACGGTACGTTTGATTTATGAAGGTAAAAATAAAAGGGTTACTCCGGGCTTCGGCGATTGTATGGTGTTCGATACGCTGGCTTTGAAAGTATGGAAACCTTTACTGGAAATAAGGGGAAGTGATACCCTCCGGGGAGGGGATAATGACCGGTATGAATTGAAAAAGAACGGTCTGACTTATACAATTGATACGGCAGATATTAAGGACCAACGGATTACCTGGACTTTATTGGATAAAACGGGGAATCAGGTTTTGGGGCATAATATGGAGATGTCCTATCTGTTGCAGGAAAGGGACCATCAAAAAGATTTTTTGGAGTTTGAGTTATCTGGTTCCAGTGCGTGCAAAGAGATGCTAAGAGATACTTTGGTGGTATATTTGTCCCGGGAGCAGTTATGGGCGCATTCGGATACAATATGTGTCAATGACCCCGGATATTTATTGTGGGGGCCTGACCAAGGCAAAACCTCCGGTAAATTTATTAATCCGTCCACTTTGAAGTGGACTCTTTTACCGGATAAAAACGGGCTCTCTTTGGGTAGCCTGACAGGGACTGTGGGAGAACTGGTGAAATATGTGCCAGGTACGGATGCCTGGAAGGCAGATACGGTAAAAATAGAAGTGAAAGGATGGAATCAGTATGATTTAAGCCAGACCGGGAAGGTATTGACGGATACTGTTTTTCTGAAAGTGAATAAGCCTGCTAAGAATATATTTCCGGACACTTTATATTTGAAAGCAGGTGAGGAAAGTGGCCGTACTTTGGTCATAGATGATATACGGACTTTCCGGAGCGGAGTTGCGAATGCCGGTGAAGCGAATAGTGCGGACATTACCTGGGATTGGGCCGGTGACGGAGGGATGAATGCCAGTTTTGTCAGTGGAAGATTTTATTTGGGCTTGCCTTACGATGAGGAAAATTATACAGCTAATTTTAACGTAAAATTCCGGGGATTGAAAGGGTGTCCGGAAATAGAATCCCGGGTGATTGTCTGTGGTGTGATGCCTCCTGTAGTGAGTATGAGTGACTTTGATCTTTGTGACGGGAGTAGCGTTAGGGTAGATACTGGTTATCAGATAAAAGGGGAAGATGGTTTTTTGCGTTTGAGTTGGAGTACGCCGGATGGAAATGGTCAGTTTGTGAATAGTTTTGGCCAGCTTCAATATCAGGCAGGAGTTGTAGACCCGGTAACTACATTGAAACTGGATGTTTCCAAAGTGTTTACACTTTATGATGGTGTTTCGGCGGAATATCGGACATCTGCTGCCGGTACGGTGCATTTATACCGGAAACCCCGTTTCCATTTACAAGATGGACGGGGACATGAAATATCACATGATACCCTTTGTGTGGACGAACAGAAGTATGTGTATAAACGGGATTGGATTGCCGGAGAAAATTTCAGTGAGGCCAATTGTACTATGTTGAATATGGTGGCGAACCGGAGTATCGGATTGAGCGGTGATTTCCCGGAATTTACTTTACAGGAGGGGGTGACTGAGGCCAGGTTAATTGTAACTCCCGACTTTGGTACTTGTAAGAAATGGGAGGATATCGGAGATACGATTTATATTACGAAGCTGACCCCGATGAACGGGAGTTTTGAGGTTCCCTCGACTGTATGTGAAGGGGGTGAGTTTGAGGTGGAGCAAGTTACGTTGGATTCGCGATGTAAGAGTTTTTCGTGGCTGGCACAAGGAGGTACGGTGGACCAGTCGGATTTGAAAAAACCGAAATTTACGGCTACCGGAACAGGGAAAGCTGCCCTGTCTATGCTGATTACCCCTCCGCATGGGTGTTTACCTGTCGAAACCATTACTAAGGAATTCGATATTCTGGAAAAACCTGTTTTGGTATTGCGGGACACTTTGATGTGTGAGAATGGAGAGCTTACCTTTGGTTTTGCCAAGTCTTCACAAATGCAATCTATTGCCTGGAAGGCAAATGGACGTGTTTTTCAAGTGACTGCTGCAGAGTCTGAAGTTACCTATCACTATAAAACGGAAGATGTCGTGGACGGAAAAATCCGCATAGTGGCAGAAATTACACCTCAGTTGCCTTGTAAGGATAAGATATTATCGAACGAAATGTGTGTCACTGTACAACAGCTTCCTTCCATTTCAGGTAGTTTGCAGGCAGAAATGTGCCAGGGAGACAGTTTACGGTTTTCATCCGACATTGTGTCGGTATCCGATTATCAAAGCATCCAGTGGGCCTTGAACGGAAGTGCCGGAGAGCTAAAGGATGCGAATACGTTGACTTCACAATATTTTCCCGGAGAAACGTCCGGACGCCGGAATTTGCTTTTGAAAGTGAAGGGGCTTTCTGTTTGTCCTGAGATTTCAACTCAGGTGGAGGTTCATGTCTTGAAGGCAGATTTGCCTGAGTTTACTATTCCTGCTGTGAGCTGTATCGGAGAGGAACTGGAGATTCGGCAGGTGGCAGAAGATTGTCCTTCGGGAGGTTCAGCCGTTTGGGCATTGGATGGTGCGGAGGTTTCCCGGGAATGGAGTTCTTTCCGGAAAACTTTTTCTGAAGCGGGAGAGCACCGTGTCCGATTGACGGTTACTTTGAATGGGAAGTGTCCGCGCTTTTTAGAAAAACAGATGACGGTACATTCATTGCCACAGACTGATTTTGTGAGTGTTCCGGATTCTATTGTAGGTGACGGAAATGAAGTGCATTTTACGAATATAACCCCTGGTACGGTTTCTTATGGCTGGGATTTCCACGGATATGGAACAGAGGTGCGCGATGAAGGAGGCGTGTATGTGCGTCGTTATGACTGTAAAGGGGTATCTTCCTTGTTTGCTGATGTTACGTTGACTGTGACGGATATCAATGGCTGCCGTGCTGCGAAGACGCATACATTGAAAGTTGTCGGTAAGCCCCGGGCCGAATTTGAAGTTACACGTTTTGATCCTTGTAGCGGAGAGGTTGAACTGAAAAATGTTTCTACTGGCGAGAACCTGGATTTTTATTGGAATCTGGGGAATGGGTATACCTCGGTAGATACAGTTCCTGCGAACCTTGTATATCCTCCTGATTATAAAGATTCGGTATATCATATCACACTTCAGGTGACGAATAAAGCGGGAACATCTCAGTTTACGAAGGAAGTAAAAGTGATTTCTTTGTTGTCGCCGCGATTTGTGATTAGTCCGGATAAAGAAGGCTGTGAAGGGAAACAGTTGAACAAAGGTTTTTCCAACCGTACGGAAGGAGATGCGGATAGTTATACTTTTTCCTGGGGAGATGGGACTAAGGATCAAGTATTTACTGAATTTTATCCTTTCCCTGTCTATCATTCATACCATAACCCGGACACTCGGGTGAGGAAATATGCGGTTACTTTGACAGCTGCCAACAGTTGTCATAAGGAGATATATAAAGATTCCGTGTCTCTTTTGCCGAGTGTGATTAGTACGGAACTTACCTTGAGTGATACCAGGGTGTGTTTCGGGAATGAGATTGTTTTTAAAAATCAATCTTTTGGTTTTGCTGAAGATGTTCAGGCCTGGTGGTATTTTGATTCAGATACCCCTCTGCGTGAGAATAAAGAGGAATTCTCACACCGGTTTGATGTTCCCGGTACTTACCCGGTTTTTCTGGTTATGACGGACCGTTGTAATTCGGATACTTCTGATGTCGTTCCTGTTCGGATATTGGGCGACCGCTCTCTTGCTTTTTCCATTAGTGAAGAACCTTATTGCAGCAATCAGGAAGTAACGATGAAAGTAAGGACTGATGTCAGAGAGCGTTTCACTGGTTTTGAATGGGATTTGGGAGATGGAGAGGTTCAGAAAGGGATGGATTCTGTGAGGAAAGTTTATAGACACAGAGGGACGTATCCTGTGACTTTAACGGCTAATGCCCTTTCGGAAGGGAATTGTCCTGTGACTGCTCCGGTGTTGATGTTGAAAGTGAATCAGACCCCTGATGCTTTTATTGAAATGCAAGGTGCTTCGGAAGGATGTCATCCGCATGTAATAGAACAATTTTCCCGGGGCGGAGAAGGAGATGAACAGATATTCTGGGATTTTCAGAATGCAGGGACATCCACAGACCCGGTAGTTCAACAAGTCCTTTTCGGCGAACCGGGCGTTTATCCGGTTTTGTTGCGATTGACTTCACCGGAAGGTTGTATAGATACTGCTTTCAAAGTGATTACGGTGATGGAAAGTCCGGAGCCTGCTTTTGAGGTTTCTGCGGGTCAGTTTTGTTCCTCGGATGGTAATTTGAGTATCGGTTTAAGGAATCAGACAAAGAGCCCTCAATTGTTTTCCTATGAGTGGTCTTATAATGACCGGACTCCGTTTTCCAGAATGGAAAATCCCGATAGCCTGAAATTGAACAATGAGTTTGGAGAGATTCGGATTGAGCTACTGGCTGTGCATCATGAAAATGGTTGCCGGACGAAGGCTGTCCGGCAAGTGGTATCGGGGCATCAGGTGCAACCTGATATCAGGGTGGATAGTGCCGTATGTTTGGGTGTTCCGGTGGATTTGCTGAATGTTTCTGTATATGGAGAGCAGGTCCGTTGGGAGTTGGGAGACGGAAGTGTATGGGAACAGGACACTTTTTCCTATGTTTATGATGAGCCTGGCATTTATAGATTGAAAGCTGTTGTGGCTAATGCTGCCGGGTGTGCTGATTCTTTGGAGAAAACAGTGAAGGTTTATCCCCTTCCTGTTGCGGATTTCTCGTATGAAGACGGGCAGTTTATTCCGGAAGAACTGGATGGACGTCTTGACTTGAGTACATTGCCGAATGTGAAGAACGGGAGCATTCGGTTTAAAAACCATTCTTTTGTAGATAGCTATGGTTTTTCAAATATGAAATTGGAATCCTTCTGGAGTTTTGGAGATGGGTCAGAAATAGCGGGTGTGGATGAGCCGGAACATTATTTTGATAATAATGGGCAATACGGAGTCCGTTTACTGGTTTGTACTCCTTATGGATGTTGTGATTCCGTGATAGACAGAGTGTCGGTGGATGCCGTAAAGGGATTGTTTATCCCCAATGCTTTTGCTCCGGGAGCGGGAGTGGTGGAAAATCCGGGTGTGGCCCTTTTCCAGCCTAAAGGAATCGGATTGCTATCTTATGAAATAAAGGTATACGACCAATCCGGGACTTGCGTCTGGAGTTCGGATAAGTTGTCGGAAGGACATCCGGCAGAAGCTTGGGATGGAACCTTTAAAGGGGAGCCTTTGCCGGGAAGATTATATACTTGGGAAGCAAATGCCATTTTTATTGACGGTTCGGTGTGGACCGGAGAGAACGGGCATAAGAAAGGATATGTCATTCTTATCCGGTAGCAGATAAAAGGCCCTGAAAAGTAATTTTAATGGGCCTCATACCAGTTTTCTCCGAATCCTGTGCTTACAGTCAAAGGAACGGAGAGTTTTACTACCTGTTCCATACAATTGGTGACTAAACTTTGAAGGAGATGTTGTTCAGATTTGTGACATTTGAAATTCAATTCGTCATGTACCTGAATGATCATTCGTGACAAAAGGCCTTCTTCCCGGATGCGTTTGTTGATGCAAATCATAGCCATTTTGATGATGTCTGCAGCGGAACCCTGAATGGGGGCATTGATGGCGTTGCGTTCGGCCATTCCCCGGATTACTGCATTCCGTGAGTTTATATCGCGGAGATAACGACGTCTCCCCATAATGGTTTCTACGTACTCTTTTTTCCGGGCTTTTTCGACGGATTCTTCCATGTATTTTTTTACGTCGGGATAGAGCTTGAAATAGCCGTCTATTAGTTCCTTGCCTTCTTTCCGGCTGATGTGGAGACGTTCGGCAAGTCCCCAGGCGGAAATGCCGTAAATAATACCAAAATTGGCCGTTTTCGCCCGGCGTCGCATTTCGCTGGTCACTTCTTCGAGAGGAACATGGTAAATTTTAGAAGCCGTAGCAGTATGGACATCTATTCCATGATTGAAGGCATTGATCAATTCCTTGTCCTGACTCAGGTGGGCCATTAGACGGAGTTCTACCTGTGAATAATCTGCAGAAAAGAATACATAATCTTTATCTCCGGTCACGAAAGCTTTTCGGATTTTACGTCCTTCTTCAGTACGGATGGGGATGTTCTGTAAATTGGGATTCAGACTACTCAGGCGTCCCGTAGCAGCTTCGGCCTGGTTGAAATGGGTATGGATTTTTCCTGTTCCCCGGTCTATAAAGGTGGGTAAAGTTTCTGTATAGGTAGACACCAGTTTCTTTAATCCTCTGTAATCTAATATTTTGGTGATTATGGGATGTTCCTCTTCCAATTTGGCCAATACTTGTTCCGAAGTACTGTATTGTCCTGATTTGGTTTTTTTATGGGTACTGTCGATTTTCAGTTTATCAAACAGGATTTCCCCCAATTGTTTCGGGGAACTGATATTAAATACCTGGCCGGCTAAATCATAAATTTCTTTTTCAATGACATAAATCTTTCCGTTAAGTTCCTGGGTAATGTTTTTCAGTTCGTCACAATCGATACTTACTCCTTCGTATTCCATATCTGCCAGTACAAATACCAGAGGCATTTCAATATTGTTGTAAAGGGTAAGTAAACCGGTCTGTTGAAGTTCATCACGCAGTTTTTCATACAATTGGAAAATGATATTGGTGTTTTCTGCAAAATCGTTTTCCTCCGGTAATTCTTCATCAAATTGCAGGCTCAATTGCTGTTCTTCCTTTACTTTGTTGCCCGCCAGTTTATAGTTCAGGTATTCCAGGGCAATTCGGTTGAGGTCGTGAGACATGTCCGGGTGTAATACATAATGGGCGATTTTAACATCAAAGATTGTGTTTCGTACGGCAATGCCGGCCCTTTTCAACCAGATTATGTTATTTTTTACATCTTCGGAAATCAACGTTTTGGAACTGTCTTCAAATACCGGTTTAAATTGGAGAAGTATTTCCAATGCTTTTTCCGGAAGTCCCGGAAGACAGATATAATTTACTTCATGAGGTTTGGTCCCGAAACAAAGACGGGAGGGCCAGGACTCATACAAGGAATCTGCCTGGAGTTCTGTATACAGAGCAAATAGGTCCGAGTCTTTCAATTCTTTGATAAGGGCTGGGATGTCCTGACTGCGGTCGGTATAAATTACCTTGATATCAGGCAATTCAGTAGCAATGTCTTCTTCGGATTCGGTGTTCAGAACTCTCCGGACCAAAGAAAATAATTCAAGTTCCTTGAAAATCGGTTCCAATACTTTCACATCCAAGGGCTTTTTTTCCAGGTTGTCCGGAACAATATCGGTGGGTACTTCTGTGCAAATGGTAACCAATGTGCGGGAAAGTTGAACTGTAGGCTGGCAGTCCAGCAAGTTTTGACGCTGTTTGCCTTTCAGTTCATCGATGTGGGTATAAATACCATCAATGTCGCCATATTTATAAACCAGTGAGGCTGCACTTTTCGGACCGATACCGGAGCATCCGGGCACATTGTCGGCAGTATCGCCCATTAAGCCTAATATATCAACCACCTGGTCCACCCGTTCTATACCAAAGTGATCCAGAACTTCTGCGATACCCCAGACTTCTGATTTATTTCCGGAGCGTCCCGGTTTATACATAAAGACTTTTTCACTGACTAACTGGGCGTAATCTTTATCAGGCGTGATCATATAAACGGTATAACCCTCTTTTTCAGCTTTTTTGGCCAGGGTGCCAATGAGGTCATCGGCTTCGTAGCCGGGGGCGTCAATGCACGAAATGCCTAATCCTTCAATGATATTTTTTATGTAAGGAACTGATTTCCTCAAGTCTTCAGGCATGGGCGGACGCTGGGCTTTATAGGGCGCGTACATTTCATGGCGGAAGGTTGGACCTGCCGGGTCGAAAACTACTGCAATGTGGGTGGGTTTTTCCAGTTCCAGCAGTTCAACCAGAAAATTACAAAAACCGAAAGTAGCAGAAGTATTGATACCTGTTGTGGTAATCCGGGGATTATTGATAAAAGCATAATACGAGCGGTATATGAGCGCATAAGCGTCCAGCAGAAATAAAGTTTTGGAATCAGGCATATTGTATTTTGTGATGTTTTAGTGGCAAATTTACAGGAAAACCGTGTAAAAAGCGAATGAATTCCAAAGAATAACATTATGCGGATATGAGGTAAAATATACCGGTAAATTTATAGGTGTGTGTTATTTTAAACATTTTGGGTGATTATTGAAAAAAAATCAATATTTCCCATAAAAAACGGCTTTTGATATTTGGAAGGGAATGTTTTGTTTGTATCTTTGAGGCCATAAAATTGAAAGAAATGAAATCATTTTGGAATGCATATTACTTTTATTTCTACTTTTTTAGCAGAAAGTAAAGGGCTTCCGTATGATGAATAAAAAAATATGATAAGTAAGCCCTGAAAATTTCAGGGCTTTTTTTTATGACGATATGATGGAGAAATATTTTCGATTTAGCAACTGGTTTTATTTTTATTTCTACTTTTATTTTAGAAGAAGTAGCCGGTGGCTGTATATTTTGTCCTGAATCTGTATGATAATATATATGAACCCCGGCTTGATGTCCGGGGTTTTTTTGAGAATAAAAACGAAAAAAAGATGACAAAAATTGCAATTCAAGGTGTACACGGATGTTTTCACGAGCAGGCTGCGCGTTTGTTTTACGGGAATCAGATTGAAGTTTGTGAATGCCTGAGTTTTGAGGATCTGTTTCTGAGTTTAGAGCAGCAAAAAGCGAACGGGGCGGTTATGGCTATTGAAAATACCGTAGCCGGAGGATTATTGCCGAATTATTCGTTACTTCATAAATACGGTTGTCCGATTAAAGGGGAGGTGTTCCTGCGTATTCAACAAAATTTGATGGCTTTGCCCGGACAACGGATAGAGGATATTCGGGAAGTACATTCCCATTATATGGCTATTGCCCAGACCCGGGAATTTTTTAAACAATATCCGCATATTCGTTTGGTGGAATCGGAAGATACGGCAAAAAGTGCGGCGGATATTGCAATCCGGGGATTGAAGCATACCGGAGCGATTGCTTCCGGATTGGCTGCAGAACTTTTTGGTTTGGAGGTTTTACAGGCCAGTATAGAAACCCATAAACAGAATTATACTCGTTTTCTGATTCTGGACGAACATATTGATGTACCTGAAAAGGACAGGGATAAGTCGTCTATTTGCTTTACTCTTCCACACAAAAAAGGAAGTTTGTCACAAGTGCTTTCAATCTTTACTTACTATGACCTGAATCTGACGAAAATACAGTCATTACCTATTCCCGGCCGGGAATGGCAGTATTTTTTCTATGTGGATCTGAAATTTGAAGATTACGGGCATTACCGGGAAGCCATAAATGCAGTAAAGCCTTTATTGGAAAACATTACCGTTATGGGAGAGTATAAAAGTTATTGTTGATAAAAATATAAATATTATGATTATTAAACCCGCCAACCGGACGAATTGTGTTAGTGAGTATTATTTCTCCAGGAAGTTGCAGGAGATTGAAGCCATGAACCGGCAGGGCATACCGGTGATTAATTTGGGTATCGGAGCTCCGGACCGTATGCCTCCCGAAGAAGCTATCCTTGCTTTGATTAAAGAGGCTCGGAATCCTGCGAATCATGCCTACCAGAGCTATAAAGGAATTGCTTCGCTGAGGGAGGGGTTTGCTGATTGGTATAAAAAGTATTATGATGTGGAGCTGAATCCGTTTACAGAAATTCAGCCGCTGGCGGGTTCTAAAGAAGGAATTCTGTTGTTGTCGCTGGCTTTTTTGAATAGAGGGGACAAAGTATTGGTTCCCAATCCGGGTTATCCGACTTATTCTTCTGCTTCCTTGCTGGCTGAAGCAGAAATTATTCCTTACGATTTAAAAGAGGAAAACGGTTGGTTTCCCGATTTCGGGCAATTGGAAGCGATGGATTTATCCGGTGTTAAAATGATGTGGACGAATTATCCCAATATGCCTACAGGTGCCAGAGCTGACAGGCAATTGTATGAACGTTTGGTTGCATTCGGATTAAAACATGGTATTTTGATTTGTAATGATAATCCTTATAGTTTTATTTTGAATGAAGAACAATTGAGCATTCTCAGTGTTCCCGGGGCGAAGGAGTGTTGTGTGGAGTTGAACTCTTTGAGTAAAGCCCATAATATGTCGGGATGGCGTATCGGAATGATAGCCGGGGAGGCTGATATAATAGCCAATGTCCTGAAAGTAAAGAGTAATATGGATTCGGGTATGTTTAAACCTTTGCAATTGGCTGCTACCGTTGCATTATCCCAGGGGAAGGATTGGTACTTCCAATTGAATGCCGAATACCGCAAGAGGCAGAGACTGGCCGGAGAGATTTTTGATTTATTGGAAGTGAAATATGATAAAAACAGCGGAGGTATGTTTCTATGGGGAAGAGTTAGTGATTGCTGGAAAAACGGGGAAGAGTTATCGGATTATATTTTGCAGGAAGCCAGGGTATTCATCACTCCCGGATTTATTTTTGGAAGCAATGGGGAACATTATATCAGAATTTCCTTGTGTGCGACACAAGAAGTTTTATCGGAAGCTTTAAACCGGATTCGGAAAGCTTTGCGGTTATCTCCTTTTAAACACGGGTCATTTTGTTAGTATGCTGAAATTAAATAGGGAAGATATGCAAGTAGGAATTATAGGAATAGGTCTGATTGGCGGTTCTATGGCTGTGGATTTGAAAAAAAGGGGATTTGCCGACCGGGTAGTCGGTGTGGAACAGGATGCTTTGCATGCGGCGGCGGCACAGGAACTGGGATTGGTGGATGAAATTGTGGATTATGAAACATGTGTTGCCACCAGTGATATTATTGTGGTTGCTGTACCGGTAAGTGCTGCAATCCGGATTATTCCCGATATTTTGGATAAGGTGGACCGTCAGGTGGTAACCGATGTTTGTTCCACAAAAGAAAAAATTAACGATCTGGTCCGGTACCATCCGAACCGGAAAAATTTTGTAGCAGCCCATCCTATGGCGGGAACTGAATATTCAGGTCCCTGGGCTGCTTTGCCCGGTTTATTCGATGGCCGGGCGGGAATTATCTGTAATGCGGAAGATTCGGATATCCGGGCAGTGGAATTGATAAAGCAGATGTATGATTGTTTGAATATGCGGATCATTTTTATGCGTGCGGCCCATCATGATGTACATACGGCTTATGTTTCTCATATTTCTCATATTACTTCTTTTGCGTTGGCGTTAACAGTTTTGGAGAAGGAGAAAAATGAAAAGAATATTTTTGACCTGGCTTCCGGGGGATTTTCTTCCACGGTGCGTTTGGCTAAGAGTAATGCTGATATGTGGGCTCCTATTTTTTCTCAGAATAAAGAGAATGTATTAACGGTTCTGGATACTTATATGGAGAAATTGCAAGAGTTTAAGCACCATATTGAAGAGTATGATGAGGAGGGGATAAAAAAATTGATTCATAAGGCGAATAAGATAAAGAGAATTATCCGGTAGAAATAAAACACATAAAACGATAAAAAGTATGACAGCTACAAAATTAGATTTAATCCAGACGGAAAAATGGGGACTGTTTTCTGATATGAGAAAGCCGGTTATTATTGCCGGGCCATGCAGTGCGGAAAGTGAACAGCAAATTTTTGAAACCGCGAAAGCTTTGAAGAATGCCGGAGTGGAAGTGTTACGTGCGGGAATATGGAAACCGCGTACCCGTCCTAATTGTTTTGAAGGTGTCGGTTCGGAAGGTTTGTCATGGATGCAGCGGGTTCAACGGGAGTTGGGAATGAAAATTTCTACTGAAGTTGCGAATGTAAAACATGTTTACGAAGCTTTAAAGGCCGGAATGGATATGTTGTGGATTGGTGCCCGGACGACTGCCAATCCTTTTGCGATGCAAGAAATTGCTGATGCTTTAAAGGGTACAGATATTCCGGTACTGGTAAAAAATCCTGTGAATCCGGATGTGGAATTGTGGATTGGAGCGCTGGAACGTTTAAATATGGCGGGTTTGAAAAAAATGGGTGTGATACACCGGGGATTTTCTACTTATGGGAAAACGAAGTACAGGAATGTACCGCAATGGCAGCTGCCGATTGAGATTAAGAGACGTTTTCCCGAAATGTTAATGATTTGCGATCCGAGTCATATCTCCGGTAAGCGGGAATATATACAGGAGATTTCCCAACAGGCTATGGATTTGGGGTTTGACGGTTTGATTGTGGAGTCTCATATTTGCCCGGAAATTGCTTTGAGTGATGCTGCACAACAAGTTACTCCGATGGCTTTGTCCGAAATATTGGATAAGTTGGTGATTCGGGATATTGATTCGGAAAATGTGGAATATAAAGAAAATATTGATGAATTGCGGGCCAGGATAGATGTGCTTGATAATGATTTGCTGGAGTTATTGGCAAGCCGGATGAGGGTGTCTGATGAAATCGGAAAATACAAGAAGCAAAATAATATTACGATATTACAGCCGGGGCGTTGGGACACCATCTTGGGTAAAGTGTTTGAGAAGGGAAATCAAAAAGGTTTGGATAATGAGTTTCTGGAAAAGATATTCAAGGCTATTCATCAGGCTTCTATTGACCGTCAGACCAAAATTATGAATGAATAATCAAAAGGAGTGTCGCAAGACACTCCTTTATTTTTCAGAAAGAGAGGCCAAGCCCTACAGTATAAGCATGTAATTTGGGGGTGTCGCCGGATTTGAACATATTGGTCAGTGTATAGCTGCCCCATACGTTCACATGGTGGTAACCTATTCTTGCGATAGCATCTGCTTTGAAGGGTATCATGTTGAAGTTTCCTTTCTCTTTCTTTTTATGTTTTTCTCCTTCTTCGTCTTTATAAACAATTTTTGTTTTGGAATGCATCCGGAAACCTCCCATAAAGCCTGCGGAAACATACATACGTTTTTTATTTCTGGCGGGGAATTGAACTTCCATTAAAAGCGGGATAGTTAGGTAAAGTGTTTTGAAACAACTGCGACGGACAGATCCGATATTGTTGTCGTGTTCGGTCGGATGATACATGATTAAATCTCCATCTTGTTTCGTGATGGAAATATCATCTTTATTAAACCGAAGTCTCTGATATTCCAACCCTAAACCGGTCAATAACCCTAAGTTGTCACGACAGGAAAGATTAATGTCATATTTGAACAGATTAAATTGCATTGCAAATGAACGACACCAATCCAATTCTAAATCTTCCCAAGGAGAAGGAATATGAGTAAAATTTACAAATCCATACTGGAATCCGCTCCAATGTCCTTTGAAAGATGAATAATATCTATTGGGAGAAGCTTTTTTTCCAAGCATAAAAAGTTCTGATGCCGTAAGTTCTTTTTTATCCTGATTTTCTTTTTGATAGATGGAAGTGTCTTGAGGTGTTGTTTTCTGATGCCGGAGAATAATTGTTGCGGATTCGTTGTGCCTTAAAGTATCTTTAGTCACATCGTTGTTTTGTGCAGATAGCGATAAACTGAACAGAATACAGAGAAGTATTAAATCTGATTTCATGATTTTATTGTTTTGGTTGATTTTAGAATTGAATCATAACGAAAAGCTGAAGCTTTATTTTACTCTTTATCAGAAGAAGGGAAAGAGATGGAATTGAAAAAAATATCTTTCTCTGCTTCGATAATATCCCGATGGCGGGAACGGCCGCCTATCGAGATTTGAAAAATATATTTATTCTTGAAGATAAATCTTTTAAAGTATGTCATTTCATGATTTTCTTTTATAATAGTATATTCAATTTCTTTAATAAATATGCTATCGGAGGGTATGTTTGTTTCATTTTTTAATTTAGCAGTTTCCCGAAGCAAACTTCCTTTCTTGAATTCTTCATATAGCGGCGGGATATTTTCCGGAGTAATAGAAATACCTGTGACGGAGATGTCGGAACAGACAACGCCCAGAACACAGGTTAAATCTTTGGTTTGATAAATGGTTGAAGGTATGTTGTTGATTAATTTCTCCAGTTTTTGCGGATGATTGGGGAAAAGAAAAGAGATTTGGTCTGTGGTGATGCGTTCCCATGGGATTGAACCGGGAAAGAAAGCGGTTAAGAGGAAGAGCAGTCGGAGTAATGGCATCATGAGATATTGAATTATTTGTGATTGATAGGGCTTTCTGTTATTTTTGTGGTAAATTTATAAGAATTTTAGAATATCTGTAGAGTATAAAATATAAATAGTATAAATACTTCTCTGATAATCTGAGTTTAGTGTGTAGAAGTAATTTGTATTTGGATGAAAGTTGCCGGAAAGGAAATGGGCGAACGTCCTTTGATATTAGCTCCGATGGAGGATGTTACGAATCCGCCGTTCAGAAAATTCTGTAAAAAATATGGAGCTGATTGGTTGTATTCGGAGTTTGTTTCTGCGGATGCTTTGGTACGTTCTGTCAATAAATCGTTAAAGAAGCTGACTATAGACGAATGTGAGCGTCCTGTGACCATCCAGATTTATGGACGCTATGTAGATTCAATGGTGGAAGCGGCCCGGATTGTGGAGCAAGTGCAGCCGGATTTTATAGATATTAATTTTGGTTGTCCTGTGAAGAGGGTTGCCCAGAAAGGAGCAGGAGCCGGATTGTTGCGGGATGTTCCTTTAATGGTTGAGATGGCAAAAGAAATTGTCCGTGCTGTCCGGATTCCGGTGACGGCCAAAACTCGTTTGGGGTGGGATAGCGAACATATTCTTATTGAAGATATTGCAGAACGTTTACAGGATGTGGGTATTCAGGCTTTGGCTATTCATGGCCGAACAAGGGCTCAGATGTATACGGGTGAGGCTGACTGGGAGCCTATAGCCCGTGTAAAAAATAATCCGAGGATCCGGATTCCGATTCTCGGTAACGGAGATATTACTTCTCCGCAGAAGGCAAAGGAGGCTTTTGATAAATACGGAGTGGATGGGGTGATGATCGGAAGGGCTACCATCGGTCGTCCCTGGATTTTTCAACAAATAAAGCATTATTTTGCTACGGGAGAGATATTGCCGGACTTATCTGTTGCAGAGCAGATTGAAGTGATTAAAGAACAGATTTTGCTTTCGGTGGATTGGATTGATGAGGTTCGTGGATTATTGCATATGCGGCGCCATATGGCTGCTATGTTTAAAGGATTACCTCATTTCCGGGAACTGAGAATCCGAATGTTGCAAGCTCCTTCTGTTGAGGAGTTATGGAAGGTTTTCGATGAAATCCGGGAGCGTTATGCAGAGATTTGAACATAAAAAATCTCCTTTAAACAGTCTTGTTAAAGGAGATTTTTATTTGTGATGTTTCTATGCCATTATAATGTTGCAATAGCTTTTTCCATACGACGAATGGTTTCTTCTTTGCCTATAATTTCAATGACATCAAACATATGCGGTCCTTTGGCAGCTCCTACAATCGCTACCCGGAAAGGATTCATGACTTTTCCGAAGCCCAGTTGTTTTTCCGTAATCCAGGCGGAAATCACTTTTTCCGTATTTTGGAATGAATAGTCATTAATGGATTTTAAGAGTTCCAGTAATTCTTTCATTAAAACAGGAGCATCGTCTTTCCAATATTTTTTACAGTCTTTTTCATTGTATTCCGTAGGAGCAACAAAGAAAAACCGGCAGTCTTCGTATAGGTCTTTCACAAAATTATACCGTTCTTTCATCAGTCCGCAGATTCTTTCTACTTTGGAACGATTGAATTCCAATTGCTCGGCAGTCAGCGTTTCGCCGACTAAAGTTGCTAATTCTGCATCTGATTTAGCTACCAGGTATTTGTGGTTAAACCATTTGGTTTTTTCCGGGTCAAATTTGGCTCCCGATTTCTTTACTCTGTCTAATGTAAACAGTTCACAGAGTTCTTGCATACTGAAAATTTCCTGTTCAGTCCCCGGATTCCAGCCTAAAAGAGCTAACATATTGATAAAAGCTTCCGGAAAATAACCGTCTTCTTTATATCCGTGCCATTTTTCTCCAGTGGCGGGATCTGTAAATTCCATGGGGAATACCGGGAACCCCATTTTATTGCCGTCGCGCTTACTCAACTTGCCATTACCGACAGGTTTAAGGATTAGGGGAAGGTGGGCAAATACGGGCATTGTATCTTCCCAGCCGAAAGCTTTGTAAAGTAATACATGTAAAGGCAAGGAAGGAAGCCACTCCTCTCCGCGGATAACGTGAGTGATTTTCATTAAATGGTCGTCGACAATATTCGCCAGATGATAAGTGGGCATACCATCGGATTTGTAAAGCACTTTGTCATCCAATAAGGAACTGTTGAAATGAACTTCTCCCCGGATGACATCATGCAGACAGAGTTCTTCATTTTCCGGCATTTTAAAACGAATGACGTAAGAAGTTCCGTTATTCAGTAGTTTTTCTACTTCTTCGGGAGATAGGTTTAAAGAATTTTTGAGTTTTTTCCTACTCCGGGCATTGTAAATAAATGTTTCTCCTTGCTCTTCGCATGCTTTGCGCAAGGCATCCAATTCTTCGGCTGTATCAAAAGAATAGTAAGCATTTCCGGAAGCTATCAGTTGTTCTGCATAGGCTTTATAAATTGCTTTACGTTCACTTTGACGATAAGGGCCATATTCTCCGCCGGCTCCGACTCCTTCATCCACTTTTAGACCACACCATTTTAAAGATTCTATGATATATTCTTCTGCTCCCGGCACATATCTGGTTTGGTCGGTATCTTCAATTCTTAAAAGAAAATCTCCCCCGTAATGGCGGGCAAATAAGTAATTAAACAGGGCTGTCCGGACTCCTCCGAGGTGAAGTGCCCCTGTCGGACTGGGAGCAAATCTTACTCTGACTTTTCTTTCCATTGCTTTATTTATTTTCTTCTGATGATTGATTTAAAATATCGTGGAATAATGTTTTGACGTACTCTATTCCTTTTTTTATGGCTGTGTCTTTAGAAGTGATATTACTGAGGATGGGTTCTGCATGGTTTAAGGGATTTGTAGGAGTATCTGTGAGCAGATATACTGTATATTTCCCGTTTTTACCATTTTTGGTTTTACTGACTAAGCCCAGCCATATATCGATGGCTTGGTTGTCTACATAAATTGTACGTTTGACCTTATACATCAGCGGTTATTTTTATCCTTGTTCTGGAAGTTTAAAAGTGTAATAATTCCAATAAGGCACGCCATTGCAGCTATGTTGAGATATACGGATGTCCTGTCACCGGGAGCGTATAAGGAAAAAGCACTTGAAATCATAATCAGGAATGCCGTCAGTATAATAAGTAGCCGGATAATTTTCATAGAATGTAGTTTTATCATTTTTAATTTTCTGTATATAGGGATTTTTTACGGCGAACGGTGTGTCTGTTCATTTTTTAACAGTTCGTTCGCTCTGATGTATGCAAGGATTATAAATTTAATTTATTTTTTACAGGATTTGCATAAATTTCTAAGAATATATTATTCAAAAGGGATATATTGCCTTCCAATTTATCCATTTTAGTAGTCATTACCTGAATAAATTTTTGTTTTTCCTCAGGAGTGTAATATTGGACAAACTTATTTCCTGAATGCAAAAGGTCGTAAGCAATATAATTGTTAGGCCATAATTTGAAATTCTTATATATTTTTGAGTCAATCAGGTCTGCTAATGCTTGAATTCTTTCTCCGTTGCTGGAAAGAGGGGATATTTGTGCCCACTCTTCTTCGGTGATATGGTCCATGTGGAAATGCACACGTCCTTTATAATCACTGAGGCCTGTAAGCATACTGTTCATGTCAGCTTCCGGAGTTTTGATGTATTCTCCGACGGTTTTGGTATATAATTCCGAAGTTTTTAAAGCATCGCAAGGTTCCCATTCATAAGAAATGGAAAGAGGCATAATATGCAGTTCTTTAAAATTATCTACAAAATTGGCAGGACCGCTCATTTTCAACATTTTCAGAAGGCTCTGCTGGGTGCGGTCATTTCCGTCTTTGGTTCTCCCTTCACGCTGGGCTATCCATACAGAGTCTTCATTTTCATGTATGACTTCCCGGATATATCGGGAACGGATTGCTGAACTGGTGAGCATTTCCCTCACCGTTATATCTCGTTCAATGACAAAACAGGAATTTAGTTTGACTAAGTCGGTGACCCATTCGTTAATCAGTAGATTACTACCGATAGCTGCCCGGGTATATTTGTTGGAGTGTTGCCGCAACAATACGTTAAGGATGGCAGAATCCAGGATAATATCCCGATGATTGGACATGAAAAGATAGGAGGTATCGGGACGCACCAGATCCATGCCTTCTACCGTAACCCCATCTGTCGTGCTTGCCATCAGCAATTGGATTGCCGGACCGAAAAATTGTTGCTGAAATTCATTTCTTGTCCGGATGCTTTTTAAAGAATCAATGATTGTGCCTTTCTCCAGTCTTGTCAATTGAGAAAACAGAGTTAAAAATTCTGCGGATTGGCAGAGCCGATCCCTGGCTGCTTCCATTTCTTTGCCACAATATGGTCTGATATGATCAAATTCAGAATCCGATGTCATGATTTTGTTTTTTTATTGCTGTTATTGCGGGCACACTTCCCTATTTTGCCACAAAGATAAAACTATAAAGCTAAAAGCTGAAAGCTAATGGCTAAAACTTCCGTTAAATGTAGTTTAACTTGTTCTGTATGTTTGTTTTAATGGGAATGATTTTCGTTTATTCTGCCTGGATATTCTTTTAAGGCTATTGCTAATATTTTCATTGCTTTCTTTAGTTCACTGATTTTAAGGACATAGGCTATGCGTACTTCGTTTTTACCCAGACCGGGGGAATGGTAAAATCCGCTTGCCGGTGCCAACATAACGGTTTCTCCTTCGTAACTGAATTCTTCCAGAAGCCATCGGGAAAATTTTTCTGCATCATCTACCGGTAGCCGGACAATAGAATAGAAAGCTCCTTTGGGCATAGGACAAACGACACCAGGCATTTCATTTAAGGTTTCAACCATGTAATTCCTTCTCTGAATGTATTCCTGGTATACACTGGTGAAATATTCTTCTGATGTGTCGAGGGAAGCTTCTGCGGCAATCTGGCCGAGTGCTGGCGGACAAAGACGAGCCATGCCGAATTTTAGTGCTGCTTCTAAAACAGCTTTGTTGCGGGTGATGATTGCTCCGATACGGATTCCGCATTCGCTGTATCTTTTGGACATAGAGTCAAAAAGGATGGTGTTTTGTTCTATGCCGGCCAGATTCATAACAGAATAGTGTTTCAGACCATCATAACAATATCGTCTGTACACCTCATCCGAATAGAGATACAAGTCGTATTTTTTTACAATATTCGCCAAGTCCTCCAACTCTTTTTGAGAATAAAGGTAACCGGTAGGATTATTGGGATTGATAATTACAATCCCTTTGGTTCGTGGAGTGATTTGTTTTTCAAATTCGCTGATGGGAGGAAGGGCGAAGTTGTTTTCTATTTTTGCCGTTACACTTTTAATTTTGACTCCGACCATTGTGGCAAAAGCAGTGTAATTGGCATAATAAGGTTCAGGAATGATGAGTTCGTCTCCTTCATTTAAAGTACTTAAAAATGCAAAAAGAATGGCTTCCGAACCTCCGGTAGTAATCAGGATATCTTCTGTGGTAACGGGGATATTCAGTTTCTGATAGTAATGGGCCAGTTTTTGCCGCAGGGAAAGGTTACCTGCAGAGGGAGTATATTCAATTACGGATAAACGGGTTCGGCGTACAACCTCAAGAGCGAGGTGAGGAGTCCGAATATCCGGTTGGCCGATGTTTAAATGATATACTTTTATCCCTTTTAGTTTTGCCTGATCGGCATACGGAACCAGTTTCCGGATAGGAGAAGCAGGAATGTGTTTGCCTTTTTCTGAAATTTGTAACATAAAATAAAATTGAAGGTTCAGTATATAAATGTCCCTCAAGGTACAAATTTTTTATAAACCGGCAAGCGTTTTCAGTTTTTCGGGATTTAATAATTTTATTTGGCGTCCTTTGGATTCAACCATGTTCTCAGTCTTCAATTCTGACAGGAGACGGATCACTGTTTCGGTTGCTGTACCGATAAAATTACTCAGTTCTTCACGTGTAATGTTGATTTTCAGTGTCTTATCTTTTTCGATACCGAAATCTTCTGCCAAAAGTAAGAGGATTTCAGCTAACCGTTCTTTTACGGATTTTTGAGCAATGTCACGTATATAGCGATTGGAATCACCCAGTTCTTTACAGGCTATCTGAATCATGTCATGAGCAAAATTGGAACTGTTTTTTATCAGATGCATCAGAAGTGTGTCCGGGATGTGGTAAAGTATGCTGTCCGTGTGTGTTTTGGCTGAAGTACAAGCGGGTTCATGCCGGATAATCGAACGGTAACCAAAAATATCTCCCTCCTGGTCGAATTTGATGATTTGTTCTTTACCTTCATGACCGGTCTGATAAATTTTGATGATTCCGCTGTAAACGAAATAACAACCCTTTGTCCGGGTTCCTTCTTCATAAAGAAGACTTCCTTTTGGGTAATAACAAATATTTCGGAGACTCAGCAGGCTTTTTAATTCCTCGGAAGAAAGGCTGGTGAAAGTATGTTTCAGTTTTTGGCAACACAAATCAATATCGGGTAATGTGCCTGTGCTCATTTAATGCTCTGTTTGTTGAAATTGGGTTTCTGTTACGGACATTTCATGGATGGCATTTAGGATGCCTTTTTGGTCAAATCCACATTCTGCATAAAGTTGTTCCTGGGTACCGTGTTCGATAAAACTATCGGGTATGCCTAATCTTTTAACCTGGGCCTGATAATGATGGTCGGCCATAAATTCAAGTACGGCACTGCCTAATCCTCCTTGGATGCATCCGTCTTCGAGAGTGATAATGCGGGAAAATTTATGAAATACGTCATGCAATAAGTTGATGTCAATGGGTTTTAAAAACCTCATGTCATAGAGGGCGACGTCTTGAGTTTGCATATTCTCTACAACACTCTTCGCTACATTGCCTATCGCACCGATAGACAAAATAGCTATTTTGTTGCCTTCTATCAGACACCGGCCTTTTCCTATTTCCATTTTCCGAAAAGGAGTGTGCCAATCTGTAAGGTACCCACGACCTCTGGGATAACGAATAGAAAAAGGTCCCTGATTCGGCAATTGAGCTGTGTACATCATGTTTCTTAACTCCTCTTCGTTCAGAGGAGCTGCTATGGTCATATTCGGAATGCACCGGAAATAAGCCAGGTCATAGGCTCCGTGGTGGGTGGCTCCGTCCGAACCGACAAAACCCGCCCTGTCCAGACAAAGGATGACATTCAGATTTTGTAAGGCAACATCATGGATTACCTGATCATAGGCCCTTTGCATGAACGAAGAGTAGATGTTGCAAAACGGGACAAAGCCTTTGGCAGCCAACCCTGCGGAGAAGGTGACTGCATGCTGTTCAGCAATTCCTACATCAAAACAACGTTCTGGCATTTCATGCATCATGATGTTTAAGGAGCATCCCGTAGGCATCGCAGGGGTAATCCCAATTATCTTTTTATTACTCTTCGCCAGCTCCAGTATTGTATTTCCAAAAACATCCTGAAATTTTGCCGGCAGGTTTGTATTTACCTCTTTAATCCGCTCTCCCGTCACTTTATTAAATTTCCCCGGAGCATGCCAAAGAGTTTGATGGGTTTCAGCTTCCTTGAAACCTTTACCTTTGACGGTAATGCAATGAAGGATTTTGGGACCGTTGATTGCTTTTAAATCCCGGAGTACTTTTATCAGGTGGTTTATATCATGTCCGTCAACGGGGCCGAAATAACGCATCCCCATGGCCTCAAACAAGTTGCTGCGTTTGAGTAATATGGCTTTAATACTGTTATCTATGTTTTGGATAAAATTTCTCATGCGGGGACTGATCCGGTTTAATTTTCCCAGAACATTCCAGACGTCCTCTTTGATTTTATTGTAGGTTTTTGAAGTACTGATGTCAAGCAGATATTCATTTAAACCGCCTACATTCGGGTCTATCGCCATGTTATTATCATTGAGAATGATGAGGAGATTTGAGTCATATACCCCCGCATTATTCAACGCTTCAAAAGCCATTCCTCCGGTCATGGCCCCATCTCCGATAACAGCAATGGTTTGACGATGAGTTTCTCCCTGTATTTTAGCGGCGACCGCCATTCCCAGGGCTGCAGAAATAGAGGTGGAAGAATGTCCGGTTCCGAAAGAATCGTATTCACTTTCTGCTATTTTCGGAAAACCGCTGATTCCTCCATACTGCCGTTTGTTTTTAAATTGTTCTTTCCGGCCGGTAAGGATTTTATGGGCGTAAGACTGATGACCCACATCCCAGATTAAATTGTCATAAGGAGTATTAAAAACATAGTGAAGGGCTACAGTCAGTTCAACTACCCCTAAACTGGAACCTAAATGACCGGGATTCTCTGCACAATCATCAATTATTTTGCGCCGGACTTCTTCACATAGTTGTATTAGAGAATCTTCCGGTACTTTTTTTAAATCAGTCGGGATGTTGATAGAATCAAGAATACCCATAAATTTGTTTTTTTAGTGCTTCAAGTCAGCCAAGTTAAGACAGGGAAAGATTCTTTAGTAAACAACGGTTCCTATTTTTTCGCCTTTTATTATTTTTTTCAGATTACCTTCCACATCCATGTTGAAAACAACAATCGGAAGATGGTTCTCCTTACACATGGTTGTGGCTGTTAAATCCATGACTTTTAAACCTTTCTGATAAATTTCATCATAAGTAATTTCATCGAATTTAGTTGCGGCCGGGTCTTTTTCCGGGTCGGCAGTATAAATACCGTCTACACGCGTACCTTTGAACATAGCGTCGGCTTCAATTTCTATAGCTCTCAAGCTGCTGCCCGTATCTGTGGTAAAGAAAGGATTACCGGTTCCCGCACTGAATATGGTAACGTATCCGTTTTCCAGGTATTCCACTGCTTTGGCTTTCGAATAAAATTCACCTATGGGTTCCATTCGGATTGCAGTCAGTACTTTATTTTTACAATTTTCATTATCTAAGGCCGAACTAAGGGCCAAACTATTGATGACTGTGGCTAACATTCCCATGCTATCACCTTTAACCCGGTCAAATCCTTTGGTAGTTCCGCTGAGTCCCCGGAAGATATTTCCTCCGCCAATGACGATGCCCACTTGTATTCCTGTTTCGGTGACTTCTTTGATCTGACGTGCATAGCTTTCTACCCGGGAGGCATCTATTCCGTATTTTTGATCTCCCATTAAGGATTCTCCACTGAGTTTCAGTAATATTCGATTGTATTTCATAAGTTTATTCATTATATTTAATCAAAATGAAAAATATTTCAGTTATGAAAAAGTAGAACAAAGCTAATTAATTTTACCCAATTTTGAGATGAAGTATTTGAAAATATTTCAAAACCCTTGTTCTGATTTTTTATGCTGGAAATGAATGTGCGAATGGTTTTGGTTTATTTTATAAAATTAACCCTAAGCTTTCGGGTATATTGCTGTTACTTCTTTTGTTCTGTTTACAGTACAGAATACTTTTGATAGGTACAAATTAGTGGGATGAATTCAACTGGAATAAGGTTTGGAATATGTTTGTTCAAAGGAGATCAGACTGTGATTAAGGGATGATACGGGTGACAAGGCTGTAAAACGGGAAAAGGCTGAAAGTTTTGAATCTCAAGAATAAAGTTTCTGATAATCAAGGAGGAAAATGTAAAGTGCGTTGTCAGGTTGTGGATTTAGATAGGGTACAACTACTAATCAGCAAAAAATTGTGATTAAAATACGATTATAATAGACACGGATTTTTTTAATGTATAAATTCTCTATATAAGCATATTAGGAAATACATAAGGATCAATTTTTAGGAAAGTTATTTTAGAATTGGATATGGAAAAAGAAAATTTGAATCTGAAAAGCTTAATAGTTAAATAATAGGCGAATATATTATCTATTTTATCTTTTCAGATATTCTTTATTAAAATATAAAACGGATAAAAAAGAAAAATTGAGCTAAAAATCAGAGATATGTATTATCTAATTTTTTTATAGACTTTAAATATGATAATATAGTAATCTTCAATATATTAATTTTTCAACTATTTAGCAATCTACTCCATTTTTATTCCGTATTTATTGGGGCTTTATTATGAACAAAAACAATAATATTTTGTTCATATTTTAGAGAAGTTATTTTTTTAATTAAGATAGTAATTTTACTTTTAGGAAAAGTATTTTTATTTTTTTAGATAAAAATGAATAGAAATTTTAATTTTTTATTTATCTTTTATAGGGCATAGTTACTCTTTTTATCTTATTTTTCTGAATCTGTTATATAAATTTAATTCATAAATAGAAAGTTAAAAAATGAGAATAATGAGCAGAATTATAATGGCATGGGTATTCGTAAAATGTAAAAATAGTATTATACATAACAGATAACAGAAATACCCCGTTCTTTGGGTGAGGAGAACTAAGAGATGAAAATGAAGTAGAAATTTGGCGGTATAAAACTTTAAATAAGAAGGAAGAAGAAAAGACAGGGAAAATAGAGTAGTAGACGGGATGGAGTGATTTATTGGTGAAAGCGACAAAAAAATAGAGGAGAGAAAGTCTCTCCTCTATTTTTTCATGAATTGTGAAGGGGATTAATCATTCAGAGTAAAGCGAATGAATCCAGTCACTGTTAGGTCTTTGTCGACACCGGCTAAATAAGCTTTTACGGTTTGTTTTCCGTCTTTTACAAAAGCTTGATTCAATAGGGTAGATTCCTGATAGAATTTATTCAAACGGCCTTCAGCAATTTTATCAAGCATATTTTCTGGTTTTCCTTCTTCACGTGCTTTTTCACGACCGATTTCCAGTTCATGAGCAATAACATCTTGAGGAACGTCGTTTTTGTCAACAGCAATAGGAGCCATTGCTGCTGCCTGCATCGCAACGTCTTTTTTTGCTTGAACATCGGCTTCTTTGTTGAATCCGACTACTGTTGCCAGTTTATTACCCGGGTGAATATAGGCAATGGTTGCTTCGGCTTCTACTTTGCCGTAATAAGCCAGTTCCAGTTTTTCACCGATTACACCGGTTTGTTCTGCAATTTGATCGGCAATTGAACGGCCGTCAATTTGTATAGCCATCAACTCTTCTTTAGTTGCAGGCATATTAGCAAAAGCGGCATCCAGGATTTGGCGGGTAAAGTTGATGAAGTTTTCATTCTTAGCTACGAAATCGGTTTCGCAGTTCAGACTTACCATTACTCCTTTTTTACCTTCTGCATGAGCCAGTACGCAACCTTCTTTTGCTTCCCGGTCAGCACGTTTGCTGGCTACGATAAGGCCACGTTTGCGGATGATGTCAACAGCTTTATCGAAATCGCCTTCAGCTTCCTGAAGGGCCTTTTTACAGTCCATCATTCCTGCATTAGTTGCGTGGCGCAACTTCATTACATCGGCTGCTTTTATTTCCATTTTAATTTTGATTTAGGATTTAAATTTACAATTCCGGATTTACAATAACCCGGAACTGTAAATCTGAAATCAGTTTATTCTTCAGTTGCTTCTTCAACTTCGTCTTCTGCTACTTTTTCAGCTTTGGAGGTTACCGTTTTTTTATCGGTTCCTTCTTTGTCTTTTTCAGCTTTACGTTCAGAAAGGCCTTCTTTAATAGCTTCAGCAACTTTATCCATCACCAGACTGATTGAAGTAGAGGCATCATCGTTACACGGAATAACAAAGTCAATACCATTCGGATCTGAATTGGTATCTACCATGGCAAATACCGGAATTCCCAAAGTCCGGGCTTCTTTTACGGCAATGTATTCTTTCATAACGTCAACAACAAAGAGAGCTGCCGGCAGACGTGTCAGGTCGGCAATACTTCCTAAGTTCTTGTCCAGTTTTGCACGCTGACGCGCAATTTGAAGTTTTTCTCGTTTTGAAAGATGGTCAAATGTTCCGTCTTTCTCCATCTTGTCGATGGTGGTCATTTTTTTCACTGCCTTACGGATTGTCGGGAAATTAGTCAGCATACCGCCCGGCCATCTTTCTGTAACATAAGGCATGTTAATATTGGAAATTTTTTCAGCAACAATGTCCTTAGCCTGTTTTTTTGTTGCAACAAACAGAATTTTACGACCTGATTTGGCAATTTGCTTCAGTGCAGCAGTTGCTTTGTCCAGCATAATGGCTGTTTTGTTCAGGTCTATGATGTGGATATCATTACGCTCCATAAAAATGTACGGAGCCATTTTAGGATTCCATTTACGGGTCAGGTGTCCGAAATGACAACCTGCATTTAATAATTCGTCGAAATTTGTATTTGACATTTTGATGTTTTTAAAAAGTTTACATTCTTCATTTAAGCAATTGCCAGGTAGTCCCACTGAAGGAGTCCCGCCAATTTAGATACTAAACTGAAATTAACGTTTAGAGAACTGGAATCTCTTACGTGCTTTGGGCTGACCTGGTTTCTTACGTTCCACTTCGCGGGGATCACGTGTTACGAAACCTGCTGCTCTTAATTTAGCTTTGTCTTCTGCATTGATTTCAACCAATGCTCTTGCGATACCCAGACGCAGAGCTTCTGCCTGGCCTTTGAAACCGCCACCGTCCAGATTTACCTTGATGTCATACTGACCGGTAACTCCCAACAGTTCGAGAGGTTGTTTTACAATGTACTGCAGAGTGGGTAAAGTGAAATATTCTTCCAACGGACGTTTGTTGATAGTGATATTTCCTTTTCCTTCACTTACGTAAACGCGAGCGACTGCTGCTTTTCTTCTACCGATTGCGTTAATTACTTCCATGATCTGTTAGTTTAAAGAATTTAAATCAATTACTTTAGGCTGTTGAGCTTCATGTTTGTGTGCAGCACCTGCATACAAATGAAGATTTTTCAGCACAGCTCTTCCCAGACGATTTTTTGGAAGCATACCACGAACGGCATGTTCGATTACTCTTTCCGGATGTACCTTTAATACGGCTGCCGGAGAAGTGTGACGCTGTCCTCCCGGATATCCGGTGTGACGGGTATACACTTTGTCGGTTAACTTATTTCCGGTTAACACTACTTTCTCTGCGTTGATGATGATCACATTATCACCGCAATCTTCAAACGGGGTAAAGGACGGTTTGTATTTGCCTCTTAAAAGTTTCGCAACTTTAGCGGCAAGGCGTCCCAAAACCTGATTTTCTGCATCAACAACAACCCACTCTTTTTGTGCTGTGGCTTTGTTGACATAAGTCGTTTTGTAACTTACTTGATCCACTTTTTTTAATTTTAATTAAACATCTGTTTGCCTTTTGTCGTGGGACTCTTGCAATTGACTGGAAATAAGAAAAACGCATAGTCGGGCAGACCAAAATCCTATTCCCTGAAAATGTGCCTGTAAGGTAAATGGCTAAGGTTCAACCTTGCAGTTTAAAGAGCATACCACTTCAAAATGAGGGGCAAATTTAATCAAAGTTTATTTATAATCAAACGGTTTGCCTTTAAAATATTATTTGTTTTCATGCTGTTTTTTCGAAATGGTGGTAGATTATGCAAACATCCGGAATAATGCTTTATTTTGAGTCACCTGCATTTTGTCGGGATAAATATGATTTTTAGATTTGTAAAAAAAAAATATAGGGCATTGAGATGGGAATTTATGTACATATACCTTTTTGTCGGAGTAAGTGTTTTTACTGCGGTTTTTATTCTGTAGTTTCTTTGCAATGGAAAGAGGCTTATATTGCGGCTTTGTGTCGGGAAATGGAATGGAGAAAAAATTATTTGCCAGGCAGTGGGATGGAAAGTTTGTATTTGGGTGGTGGCACTCCTTCTCTCTTAGATAAAGATGAACTTGAAATTATTGTTCATAAAATACATGAAACTTGGGTTTTGAATAGTGATGCAGAGTGTTCTATAGAGATGAATCCTGAAGATGTGTCTACGGATAAATTAAAGGTATTGAAAGAGCTTGGATTTAATCGTATAACTATTGGTATTCAATCTTTTAATGATGAACTTTTGAAACGGATAAACAGAAGGCATACTGGGAAAATGGCTGTTGAAGCGGTAGAAAGGGCAGTAAACAGCGGTTTTCAGAATGTAGGTATTGATTTAATTATTGGTTTGCCTGGTAGCCATCCGGAGAGTTTGGTTCATGACTTGGAGATATTAAATAATCTGTCTGTCTCGCATGTATCAGTATATATTTTAAGTATTGATTCAAATTCTGTTTTTGAAAAGTTAGCGAAAAAAGGGAAATTCCGGCCCTTGGATGATGATACGCTGGCCGAACAATATTTATTCGTTTGTGATTACTTGAAAAATATTGGATTTGAACATTATGAAATTTCTAATTTTGCTAAAAACTTTAAATATTCCAAACACAATACCTCCTATTGGCAACAACAATCTTATATTGGATTGGGAGCAGCAGCACATTCTTATAACGGACATTCCAGGCAATGGAATGTTGCGAATGTAAAAACCTATATTGAAAGTATAAATAATGGGATTTTATCATTTGAACAAGAGGATCTTCGTCTTGAAGATCAGTATAACGAATATTGTATGACTAATTTTCGTACCTGCTGGGGAATAGCCCCGGATGATTTGGCCCGAATGCAACCCTTTTGGTGGAGAGAAACAGAGGGAAAAATCCGGAATTATATAAGGCAGGGATTAATGAAGCCGTGTCCGGATGGGCGTATCCGGATGACTGAAAGAGGCTGGCTTTTATCTGATGCTGTTTTAGCGGAATTATTTGTTGTTTAGCCTGATATATAAATAGATAAAATCATAAAAGCAAGGAAATATTTTACTGAGTAAATAGTACAGTGAATCAAGTGCGTATAAAATTTTATGGTTTTGTTTGAAAAACGATTAAGGAGTTTTGTGGTTTAGGTGGGAGAACTTTGTTTGTGATTTGCTGGTTAATTATTACTTTTGCAATTCTGAGGAGGAGGAGGGTGAGGTGGAGATAACAAGATTAACTGTGTAAATAAAAAAAGATGAGCACAAAAAAATTGTCAGTCAAAGAACTTTTGCAATCGGATGATTGCGGTAAAGAAGTGGAAATCAGTGGTTGGGTAAGGACCAAACGGGGCAACAAACAAGTAAATTTTATTGCTTTAAATGATGGTTCGACTGTAAACAATATACAGATTGTGGTGGATATGAATCATTTTTCCGAGGAACTGATGAAAAAGGTGACTACTGGTGCTGCTATTCATGTCAGTGGAGAGTTGGTAGAAAGTGCCGGCAGTGGTCAGGCTCGCGAAATTCAGGCTTCTTCGCTGGAGGTGTTGGGTGAGGCTGATCCGGACAAATATCCGATACAGCCCAAAAAACATAGCTTGGAATTCTTGCGTGAAGTGGCCCATTTGCGTTTTCGTACGAATACTTTTGGTGCGATATTCCGGATTCGTCATGCAATGGCTTTTGCTATTCACCAGTATTTTAACCGGAATGGTTTCTTTTATTTGCATACTCCTTTAATTACGGCTTCGGATTGTGAAGGGGCGGGAGAGATGTTTCGGGTGACAACGCTGGATCCTAAAAATCCTCCTTTGACGGAAGAGGGAGATGTGGATTTCAAGCAGGATTTTTTTGGTAAAGCAACCAATTTAACGGTAAGCGGACAATTGGAAGGGGAATTAGGAGCTATGGCTTTGGGAAAGATTTATACTTTTGGTCCTACTTTCCGTGCGGAAAATTCCAATACGACCCGCCATTTGTCTGAATTCTGGATGATAGAGCCGGAGGCTGCTTTTTATGACCTGAATGACAATATGGATTTGGCCGAAGATTTTCTGAAGTATCTGATCCGATATGCTTTGGATAATTGTATGGATGATTTGAAGTTCTTGAGCGCCCGTTTGCAGGAGGAAGAGAAAAATAAGAAGGCAGAAGAACGCTCCATGGAGTTGATTGAAAAATTGAATTTCGTGTTAACGCATGATTTTGAACGGGTTTCTTATACCGATGCCATTGATATATTGAAAAACAGCAAGCCCAATAAAAACGGGAAATTTCAATATCCGGTGGATGGTTGGGGAGTGGATTTGCAGAGCGAGCACGAGCGTTATTTGGTGGAGAAGCATTTTAAGAAACCGGTTATCCTCACAGGCTATCCGAAAGAGATTAAGGCATTTTACATGAAACAGAATCCGGATGGTAAAACTGTTGCTGCCATGGATGTGCTGTTCCCTCAGATTGGGGAAATCATCGGCGGTTCCCAGCGTGAAGAGAACCTAAATAAATTGTTGAACCGAATGAAGGAAGTTGGTATTCCGGTTGAGTCCATGCAGTATTATCTGGATACCCGCCGATTCGGTTCTGCAGTTCATAGTGGATTCGGATTGGGATTTGAACGTTTGTTGCTTTTTGTGACCGGAATGGGAAATATCCGGGATGTTATTCCTTTCCCTCGTACGCCAAAGAATGCAGAGTTTTAATCGGTTATAAATCTAAAACAGGCTCAGGTGCTCAAGCAGGGTTTACAGCAGAAGTTGGGGCTGAAGATTAATCCGCTCCAGATACAGTTGATTAAACTGTTGGAACTTCCCACTTATCAGCTTGAGCAACGGATAAAGGAGGAATTGGAGCAAAATCCTCTGTTGGAAGAGGGAGAAGAGGAGCATGAATTGAGTGCAGAATCTTCCTCATTGGAAGATTCTCCGGACGAACGGGAGGAATATGAATCGGAAGAGGAAGAAGAGCGTGGTGGTGAAGATGAATTTTCCCTGGAAGATTATATGGGAGATGATGGTGATGATATTCCTGAATATCGTTTATCTTCTTCCAATGCTTCCAGAGAGGATGAAAACAGGGATTTTATTATTTCTCAGGGGGCCTCTTTCCGAGAAAGCCTGATAGCACAATTGGGGACACGTACTTTAACGGAAGAAGACCGTCATATAGCTGAATACATCATTGGGAATATGGATGATGACGGTTATTTACGGAGAGATTTAGAAAATATTGCGGATGATTTGGCATTCGGTGCCGGCATTGAAGTGTCAGAGGATAAATTATTATATCTTTTAAAGGTTATTCAGGAGTTTGAACCTGCGGGGGTGGGAGCCAGAGATTTACGGGAGTGTCTTTTGTTGCAGGTGGAACACAGGCTTGCGGAAAATCCGGATAATAAGATTTTATTATCGGCTAAAGCTGTCTTGGAGGATTGTTTTGAAGAGTTCTCCCGTAAACATTACGAGAAGATTGCCCGTAAATTGCGTTTGGAAGATGAAGAGTTGAAACAGGCAATTGACGAAATTCTGAAACTGAATCCGAAACCTGGTGGAGTGGCCGGAGATTCCTCCTTGTATGGACATGAGGCAGAAAAAATTATTCCTGATTTTATTTTGGACCTGGTAGACGGGGAATTGCAATTGAGTTTGAATACCGGAGATGTGCCGGAGTTAAGGATTAACAGGTCTTATTTGAATATGCTGGAATATTATCAGAAGAATGAATCACCTAAAAATAAAAAAGATGTAGTTTTTTTTGTGAAGTATAAGTTAAACTCTGCCCGCTCCTTTATTGATGCTGTACATCAAAGAAACAATACCTTGATGCTGACGATGACGGCTATCGTACAATTTCAGAAACATTTTTTTCTGTCGGGAGATGAGAGTATGTTGAAACCGATGATTTTAAAGGATATTGCGGATATAACCGGATTAGATGTGTCTACCGTGTCCCGGGTTTCTAACTCCAAATATGTACAGACTTGGTTTGGTATTTATGCATTGAAAGACTTTTTCTCTGGTAGTATGCAAACTACTGATGGGGAGGAAGTCAGTACGGGAGAATTGAAAAATGCGTTGAAGATATTAATAGATGAAGAGGATAAAAGGAGGCCTTTTACGGATGATGAACTGGTGGAGATGATGGGAAAGAAAGGCTATCAGATAGCCCGTCGTACTATAGCTAAATATCGTCAGATGCTGGATATTCCGGTGGCACGTTTGAGAAGAGAAATATAATTTTGATATGAGATATTTTGCCCGGGGTGTTTCTTATTTGTTACATCCTTTGTGTATGCCTGTTTATTTTCTTCTTTTTATTTTTCAGGGAGATACTGTTTTTGCTCTTATTCCTAAAAATATACAGTATTATTGTTATGCGGTGGTTGTGTTTACTTTGCTGATTATGCCTTTGGTGAGTTTACCCGTTTTCAGACATTTTCATCTGATCCGGAATTATAAATTGGAAGAGAAGCAAGAACGGGTTTATCCGATTTTAATTGCCGTTGGTTTTGCCTTTCTGGGGTTCTGGCTTTTACGTGGAGTGAGTCATACCCAAATTGTACAGCAATTGTATCTGATTTTAGTTATTTTATTGTCTTTGTTTTCCATTGTCACTTTACGTTGGAAAATGAGTATGCATATGACGGCTATTGGAGGATTGTGCGGTTTTATGCTGAGCATAGGAATGCATTATCCCGGTCAGTTGAGAGGGATTTTTATGATTGTCCTCTTGCTTTCCGGCTTATTGGGCGTTTGTCGTTTATATTTGAAAAAACATACTCCAGCCCAAGTATATGCCGGTTTTTTATTCGGATTTGGTTTTATTACCGGAATATTGTTGTGATTAATCTACTTTGTGAACCCAAATGTCCTGTCGGTCGGTGGCAATACGATATTCGTCGCGGGCAGAATTTGCTTCCGCTTCAGTAGCAAAATTTTCAATACTTACGCGGTAGCGTTGTGCCGAATGAATCAGTGTGGCAGGATAATTTTTTGCTTTTAACCGGGAAACCAGTTTTTCTGCCCTTGCTTTTTCAGCGTAACTAAAACTGGCTACAATGATATGGTACCGGGCCGAAGAGCGGGGATGTGATGGTTGGGAAACGTATGTTTTGGGTTGGCTCTGTACGGATTCTGTCTTGTGGTTGTTTTCTGTTTCGCGGACGACGGAAAGATGACTGAGATATTTGTCGGGAAGTTCTTTGTTATGACATCCTCCGAGGCAGAACAATAATATAATGAAAATGGAATTTAATTTCATGGCAGAAAATTTTGAATATACTTTCTGTGACAAATTTAATAAAAATAGATGAGTTTATTTCATGGATAAATTAATTTTGCACTGATATTCGTAATTCGTGATGGAAATATGCAGAGATTTTTTTTGTTTTTTGTATTGATATTATTGGTCGGAGCCTGTCATCATCCCCGGAATACGGTGGTTCGTATGGAGACTGATTTTGGTGTGATCCGCCTGAGGTTGTATGATGAAACCCCCATTCACCGGGATAATTTTGTAAAGCTCGTCCGGGAAGGCTATTACAAGGGTATGTTGTTTCATCGTGTTATCCACAATTTTATGATACAGGCCGGAGACCCTTCTTCCAAAGGGGCGCGTTTTGGGATGTTGTTGGGAGATAAAGATAATGGCTACACTCTGGAGGCTGAAATCCGCCCGGACTATTATCATAAGCGGGGTGCGTTGGCTGCTGCCCGTGAAAGTGATGAGGTGAATCCCGAACGGAAATCCAGCGGGTCTCATTTTTATATTGTGCAAGGTAAAGTATTTTCCGAACAAACATTGGCTCAGGAGGTGGAACGGGTGAATAACAAACGTTATACGGCTCTTTTTAATCGTTTGAAAAAACAGCGGGAAGGAGAAATTGCAAAGTATCAATTAGTCAATGACTATGAGAATCTGATGCGGGTGAACGAGGAACTTTCGGAAGCAACCCGAAGACAATTTGAAGATGTAAAGCTGAAACTTTCGGATGAACAGCGGCAAGTCTATAGTTCCATAGGAGGAGCACCTCATTTGGATGGAGAATATACTGTATTTGGTGAGGTTATAGAGGGCTTGGATGTCGTGGACCGAATTGCAGCATTGAAAGTAGACGAAAATTATCGGCCGGAAAGGGATGCCGTTATTCTGGATGTTGTGATTGAATAATTGGTTTTAAAGTAAAACAGGAGGAATACTCATGAAATATCTCTTATATTCAGTACTTTTGTTTTTAATCAGTTTCTCTGCGGGGGCTAAAAAGTATAAGCTGGTGGAAATTCAAACCAATCTGGGAGTGATTAAAGTCAGGTTATATGAAGATACGCCTAAGCATAGTGAGAATTTTTTAAAATGGGTAAAAGAAAAGCATTACGATGGTTTGCTTTTTCATCGTGTTATTCAGGATTTCATGATTCAGGGAGGAGCTTCTGATTCTAAAAATGCCCCTGAAGGGAAGATGGTTGGAATGGCGGAACTGGGATATACGATTGATGCTGAGATTTTGCCCGGACATCCTCATGTGAAAGGAGCTTTAGCTGCAGCCCGTCAAGGGGATGAGGTGAATCCGGAAAAGAAGTCTTCCGGTGAGCAGTTTTATATCGTACAAGGTAAAACCTATACAGACCAACAACTCGATTTATTGGAGCAACGACGGTTGCTTCGGGCAAGAAACAAATTGGGAGGCGAGTTGTACCAGGCAGTACAACAGGAACATCAGACTTATCTCCGCAGAGGACAGGTGCAGCAGGCTGATAGTATAGTGAAAGTAATTAATGCAAAAATTGAGGAACGATTTTCCGGTGAGAATCCGTTTCGCTTTTCTCCGGAAATCCGGGAGTTGTATAAATCGGTCGGGGGCACTCCTTTTTTGGATGGCGATTATACGGTTTTTGGTGAAGTGGTTGAAGGGTTGGATGTGCTGGACCGTATTGCTGCTCTTCCGACAGATGAGCATGACAGACCCCTTCAGGATGTGATAATTTTGGGCACTAAACTGAAAAGAAAGTGATTCTTATTACAGACTGTTTCAGTATCTTTTGTTGGATTATTCGCTTACAAATGCTTTGATTTTTAGCAGATGTACCAAAGAGTCAGTATTAGTGTAAATGCTAATATATTCTTCTTGGATTCCTTGTTTATTTTGGGTATTGTAGGTGAAATTTAATGTGCAGGAATCCTGAGGTTGAAGTAATTTTTGGGTGATGGATGCGTCGGTACAACCACAAGAAGTACCGATTTGAAATATTTTTAAAGTATCGTTACCGGTATTGTTAATCATTACATTCCCCAAATAATTTTTGTTTTTCTGTAATTCATAAAAGTTATAACAATAGGTGGATAATTGTAGTATAGGTTTTTGGGAATGTTGACATGCAGTTAGTAATAATGAAAAAGCGATAATAATTTTATACATATTTATATTAGTCAATGAGAGGTGTATCAAAACGATACACCTCTATGTTGTATTAGATTATAAATTATTGGTTGGTTTTGTTGGATCTACGGGTTTTACAGGTTCTACAGGTTCTGCGGGTTTGGTAGTGTCGGCTCAACTGGTGTTGTTGCATAGAGTGTCTGGCATTTTTCATGACATACTACGACAAGGGCTAATCTTTCTAACTCACATCCCCTTATTTCTTCCGGAGTTGTGTGTTGGTGATTCTTTTGGCAAAGCATTGCTGCTGTCTCTTGTGCTTGGGAGCAGCCTTGAAGACAGGCTTCAAGTAAAGTTGTTGTTGTCGGAGTGTCGGAATCTGCTTTTGTGGAAAGAACGGAACTTTGTAGAAAGGTGCGTTTCTGTACAGCTTTGGTCAATTCCTCTACTGTAAATTTTTGACCTTTGAAAAGATTCTCAGACAATTTGTTTATTTTCTGGATATGTTGATCGTAGTCTATATCCAGAATAGTCACCAGTTCCTCTGCGAGTGCACTGAATTTTTTCCGGTCTTTACATGTCAGGATGGTTGCACATATTTCATCTTTCCTTTTTTGTTTTTCCGGTGAAAGAGAGGTTAATGCTTGGTCGATTTTGTTAAAAAACTGATGAATTTCAGTGGAAAATAGTTAATATTCCGGTGACGCTAATAAACGATCCGCATCTGTTTGCAAATGACCGTTAGGGGGATTTGCATCTTGGCTACAGGCAAAGAACAAAGATATAGTTGTTGCCAGAGCAATTGTTAATGAAAGAAACTGTTTTTTCATAGTGAGCAATTTAGATTTTACTAAGTTTAGCTTTATAAAGATATGAATATATTTTAAATTAACAATATAAAATATTAACAATAATCGTTATAGTGGTCAAAATCATAAGTTACTGCTACTACTCAAAATGGTCAAATGCCTGTGATTTTCTTGATTTCACTGAGTTTATTCAGGGCTTCTAAGGGGGTCAGGCTATTGATATCAAGGCCGGCGATTTCGTCCCGGATTTGCATGAGCACCGGGTCATCCAACTGAAAGAAACTGAGTTGCATTCCCTCTCTTTCTGAAGCAATGTGTTCCATGTTCTTTTGGATAGTATCGTTTTTATCCCGGTTGTTTTCTAATTGTTTCAGTATTTCGTCTGCCCTTTTAATGACAGACTGGGGCAGGCCGGCCATTTTACCTACCTGTATACCAAAGGAATGGTTAGAACCTCCTTGAACCAATTTGCGCAAAAAAATCACCTTATTCCCGACTTCTTTGACAGAAACATTGTAATTCTTGATTTTTTTGAATGAGCGCTCCATTTCGTTCAGTTCGTGATAGTGTGTGGCAAATAAGGTTTTTGCCCGGTATTTGGGATGTTCGTGCAGATATTCGACAATGGCCCATGCGATGGAAATGCCGTCATAGGTGGAGGTTCCGCGTCCCAGTTCGTCAAACAACACTAAACTGCGGTCTGAAATATTATTCAGGATATTGGCTGCTTCGTTCATCTCGACCATAAAAGTGGATTCTCCCTGTGAAATATTGTCGGAGGCTCCTACGCGTGTGAAAATTTTATCAACATATCCGATTGTAGCCGTTTCTGCGGGGACAAAACAGCCTGCCTGTGCCATAATAACAATGAGTGCCGTTTGGCGGAGAAGGGCTGATTTACCCGCCATATTAGGACCTGTGATAATGATAATCTGCTGTTTTTGGCTGTCTAAATAGACATTATTGGAAATATATTCTTCTCCCGGGGGCAGTTGCTTTTCAATGACCGGATGGCGTCCTTCGTGAACATCAATCACATCGGAGTCATTCAGAACGGGCCGATGATAATGATTAGCCATGGAGATTGCTGCAAAAGATATCAATACATCTATGGCGGCCAAGATTTTAGCATTGGCTTGCAGAGGACGGATATAATGGGCTGCTTCTTGCAGCAAAGCATTATAAAGTTCGGTTTCAATGGTCAGGATTCTGTCTTCTGCTCCTAAAATTTTGTCCTCGTATTCTTTCAATTCGGGAGTAATATACCGTTCTCCGTTGACAAGTGTCTGTTTTCGTATCCAAGTGTCGGGAGCTTTATCTTTGTGTGCTTTAGTAACTTCTATGTAGTAACCGAATACGTTGTTGAAACCGATTTTTAAGGAAGGAATACCGGTTGCCTCTATTTCTCTTTGCTGGATTTCGAGCAATTTTTCTTTCCCGTGACTGGAAATATGACGCAATTCGTCCAGCTCGGCATTTACTCCTTCGGCTATGACATTTCCTTTATTGACCTGGTGGGGAGCATTTTCCTGTAACTGTTTATTGATTTTGTCAAATAAAGCCGTACAGGGGTCCAGGTTTTCTACCATTTTTTCCAGGATAGGGGTTGCAGTTTGCTGACATTGGTTTTTCAGGGGGACAATACACGAAAGTGCTGTTTTAAGCTGGTTCATTTCGCGGGGTGTAATGCGGGCTACTCCGATTTTGGAGGCCAATCGTTCCAGGTCGCCAATGTTTTCCAGAAGGCTTTCAATTTCCAGACGTTCTTTTTCGTGTTGGATAAAGCAGTCAACAACGTCCAGACGCTGATTAATTTCTTCCGGAGATTTTAAAGGCATACAAATCCAGCGACGCAGGGTACGTCCTCCCATGGGAGTGATGGTCCGGTCGATGATATCCACCAACGAGCGTCCTTCTTCGTAAGTGGAGTGCAAAAGTTCTAAATTGCGCAGCGTGAATTTATCCAGTAAAACACAATGTGATTCATCAATTCGGGCGATAGAGGTGAGGTGCGAAATCATATCGTGTTTGGTCATCTCCAGATAGCTGAGGACGGCTCCGGCAGCGGAAATGCCACAACCCATTTTTTCTATGCCGAACCCTTTCAGGGAGTTTACCTCAAAGTGTTTCATCAGACGATCGGCAGCTGCATCCCGTTCAAAAAACCATTCTTCAATGGGGTAGATGTAGAATTTATTTCCGAAGAGTTCATGAAAACGGTTTTCCTCGCCTTTGGGATAAATGATTTCTTTAGGTTGGAAACTGTTCAGCAATTTATCTATGGTGGCATGGCTACCTTCAGTGACCAGGAATTCACCGGTAGAGAGATCCAGGAGGGACAATCCTGCCTCTGTTTTGTTGAAATACACAGAAGCCAGAAAAACATTGCTTCGGGTATCTGTTGTATATTCGCTGTAAGATACTCCGGGGGTGACCAGTTCAATCACTCCTCTTTTTACCAGAAATTTTGTTTTTTTAGGATCTTCCAATTGTTCACAAATGGCAACCCGTTGTCCTGCCCGGATTAATTTAGGGAGGTAGGTATCTATGGCATGGTGAGGGAAACCGGCCAATTCGACGGTACCTGGCGAACCGGATGAACGTTTCGTCAATGTAATTCCCAGAATTTTTGCTGTAAGGATGGCATCTTCTCCGAAAGTTTCATAAAAGTCCCCCATCCGGTAAAGTAAAATAGCATCCGGATATTTGGCTTTTGTTGCATAATATTGCTTCATCAACGGGGTTTCGTTGCCTTCTTTTTTAGCCATATTTTTTCTTATTTGTTATGTTTTGTTATCTTTTTCCCACGGAAATTATTTGTAACTATCTTTGTACCTGTACGAAATAATTTCATTTTTATAGTTTACCACAACTGCTTTCAAAGATAAATAATTTCGGGGAGAAAAGTTTAAAACCTCGCAAACATTGTGTAATTTTGTTTCCATGAACGTAGAAGAATTAACGGAATATTGCCAGTCTTTAAAAGAGGTGACAACGGAGATTTTATGGGAAAATGTGCTGGTATTTAAGGTGGGGGGGAAAATGTTTTGCTTTGTTCCGTTGGATGAGAGTTTGAGGATGAATTTGAAATGTGCTCCGGATGAAGCGGTCGAATTGCGTGAAAGGTTTGCTTCAGTATTACCGGGATTTCATATGAACAAAAAATATTGGAATACCGTATTAATAGATGGTTCTGTAAGCGACCATATGCTTCGGGACTGGATTAAGAAATCGTATGAGCTGGTAGTCTGTAAATTGTCTCAGGTTGCACGGAAGAATCTGGGTTTATAACTCACAGGATGTGATAAAAAATAATCAAAATAATGGATAATATAGCGAAAATTTTAACGGCTTATAATTGTGTCAATCTGGATGAAAGAATTCAGTTTGAGTTGGATGGTGTTGTTGAGAAGGAAATAAAGCAGGTTTATTGTGCTGAGAATCTGGAATTTTGTCTTTCCTGCATAGATTATACAACTTTGAAGTTGACGGACACGGAGAAATCAGTAAAGGTTTTTGTGACAGAATTATTGAAAAAGTTGAAAAAATTCAATCTGAGGGAAGTAGCTGCTGTATGTGTATTTCCGAACTTTGCCAGAGTGGTGCGGGAGGCTTTACAAGAGACCGGAATACAGACTGCAGTGGTTGCCGGAAATTTTCCGAGTTCTCAGACTTTCACGGAAATAAAGTTGGCTGAGTGTAAAATGGCGATAAGTGCCGGAGCCCAGGAAGTGGATGTTGTTATTTCTGTGGGAGATATGCTGGAGAAGAATTATGAGAAAGTATTCCGTGAGTTGAAGGCCATCCGTAAAGTTTGCGAGACGGTTCGTTTAAAGGTAATTTTGGAAACCGGAGAACTCAAAGATGTTGAAACCATATTTTATGCTTCTTTGATTGCTGCATATGCTGGTGCTGATTTTATAAAAACCTCAACAGGTAAAGTGCCTGTCAATGCGACTCCTGAATCGGTATACGTGATGTGTGAGGCCATTAAGCAATATTTTGCCCAGACAGGCCGACGGGTAGGGTTGAAGGTTGCCGGAGGAGTATCTAAAGCGCAGAATGCGATTCGCTATGTGACTATTGTAAACCATGTTCTGGGAAGCGAATGGCTTACTCCTTATTATTTTCGTATCGGTGCTTCGATGCTTATGGATGATGTCGTGAAGGAAATCAAAGCACTGAAAATGAAAGTGGAATGATTTGATTATACTTTAATTTCCAGTTTATTCTCGTCAATATCCTCTTCTTCATTAAAAATTTGCAATAACGGTTCTGCGCGGAAAGTCCGTTTGGTAATGCTGTGTTCCATAGTTAGCAATAAAGAGGGGAGCAAAAGCAGATTAGCGAGCATTGCACCAAACAATGTAATGGAAGTCAATAAACCTAAAGCAAATGTACCTCCGAAACTTGACAGGCAGAAAATGCTGAAACCGAAAAACAATATGATGGAGGTGTAAATCATACTCTGGCCTGTTTCTTGCAGGGCGAGGACGACGGACGATCGTATGCTCCAGTTTGTGGCTTGCAATTCCTGACGGTATTTGGCCAGATAGTGAATCGTATTGTCTACGGAAATACCGAATGCGACGCTGAATACAAGGATGGTGGAGGCTTTGATGGGAATGCCGATATAGCCCATAATGGCAGCTGTAATAATCTGAGGGATTACATTGGGTAGCAGAGCTATGAATACCATCCGTTTGCTTTTAAACATCCAGGCCATAAATCCTGCTATCAGTATGATGGCCAATGCCAGGGAAGAGAAAAGATTACGAAGCAGGTATTGGTTGCCTTTGAAGAAGATGATACTGGAACCCGTCACACTGATTTTATGTTTATCTTCCGGAAAAATGCGGGTGATGGTTTGATATAAGGAATCTTCTTTGGCTTCCATTTTTTTTGTACCGATATCTTTTACCCGGAAACTTAGTCTCACTTCCCTTAAGGTTGAATCTACGAATGATTTTGCCATGTCACTCATTCCTCCGGTTGATTCCATGACATATTTCATGATGAAATTTTTAGTCATATTATTGGGAAGTTTGTAATAAGCAGCCTTGCCGTTGTAATAAGCCTGGTTGGCAAATTTAGCAGCTTCGACTACGGACAACGCTTTAGAAAGGTCCGGGTCTTGAGACAATTCTTTGTCCAATAGGTCCAGTTTTTCCAAGTTGCTGAGTTTAAATACCTGGTTGGGTTTACCGAAATCAATGGTGATTTCCAATGGCATTAAACCGTCGAAATTTGATTCAAAAAAAGCCAGGTCCTGCCGGATGGGATCGGTATCTTTCAGGTCATCAACCATATAACCGGTTGTTTTCATTTGGGTAATGCCGTAAATTCCTGCCAAGACAAGGATGGCAGTGATGTAATATATTGTATGGCGTTTATTGATAACCCAATAGATTATTTTTTCAATGATATGATTTATGAAAGGATTGTACAGGTGTTTGGTTTGTTTTGTGTCGGGCACTGGCAGATAACTGAAAACTGTCGGAATCAGAATCAGGCAAATCAGAAAAACGCAGGTGATACTGATAAAAGCGATTAATCCGAACTCAACCAAAATCCGGCTGGAAGTAATGATGAAAGTGGCAAAGCCTGCAGCAGTTGTGAGATTGGAGAGCAACGAGGCGTTACCCACTTTTTGTATCATCCGTTGTAAGGCTTTGATTTTGTTACCGTGCCGGACATATTCTGTATGATATTTATTAACCATGTATACGCAATTCGGTATACCTATAACAATCAGCAAGGGGGGAAGCATGGCCGTTAACAGGGTAATTTTAATTCCTAAAATAGCCATGAAACCGATAGCCCAGATGACACTAAGCCCGATGATGCCCACACAAAAACCCACAATCCGGAAAGAACGGAAAAACAGATATAAAATGATGGCAGTGATAAGGAGGGATAATGCTATGAACATATACATTTCCCCTTTTATGTTTTCAGCATTGATAACCCGTATGTAAGGCATACCGGAATAATGCATTTTCAGGTGATGTTTTCCGGTAAACTGTTCTGTTATTTTCAGTACGTCCTGAACCAGTTTTACCCGTGCCGGAGAATTCATGACTTCTGCCGATACGGTAATCATCATATTATAAGTATGTTTTTGCTTATTAAGCAATAGTCCGTCGTAAAAAGGCAGATTCTCAGCGATGAAGGAGAGGCTGTCCAGCTCTGCTTTTGAAGAAATATGATGGGGAAAGATAGGCTGTATTTCGAATTTTTTTAGCTCTGTATTTTTATGTAGGTTGAAAGTATGGGTAATTGACATTAAAGCCGTTACCCCTTTCAGGGCTTTGATGTTATTGCCCATCGCTATCCAGTCATTGATTTTTGCGAGGTCGTAAAAATTAGAATCCTGAATGGCGAAGACCATAATATTTCCTTCCTGGCCGAAAGTTTCCCGGAATTTGGCATAATCCAGATAGGCTGTGTCAGTTTTGGGTAATAGGTCAGCACTTTCATAGGACATCTGGATATGTCTGGCCTGAAATCCCATAAAAACAGTACCGAGTAAAACGCCTGTGATGAAAGCAATCCGGTTACGGAGTATGATCCCTGCTATCTTTGTCCACATATTATTAATTATAAAGTGTGTTATGAACACACTGGAAGCGTTGATTGCATGTTGCGGACAAATTTAGCAAGAATATTCAAAGCTATTGAATTTTAGTATTGTTTTTGTGTCTTTTTCCGTCTCTCGTCGTTTTTTTTGCAAAATTTTCTTCCATAGCCTGGGTCAAATCCACACCGGTTTGGTTGGCCAGGCAGGTTAATACCCAGAGTACATCTGCCATTTCGTCTGCCAGATTCTCTTTTTCTCCGGCTTTAAAAGATTGTTCTCCATATTTTCTGGCCATAATCCGTGCCAGTTCCCCAACTTCTTCAGTCAGAATAGCCATATTGGTCAGTTCGTTAAAGTAACGGACACCGTATTCTTTTATCCAATGATCTACTTTTTCCTGTAATTCTTTAATTTCCATCTGAATTTAATTTCGGTTTTTAGAGTCTATGAGAATGGTCACCGGGCCGTCGTTTGTTAATGCTACTTTCATGTCGGCGCCGAAGATGCCGGATTTTATCTCCTTTTGCATAGCTTCGCCTAATGCTGTCAGGAAATCTTCATAAATAGGAACGGAGATATTCGGTGGGGCGGCATCAATATAGGAAGGGCGGTTTCCCTTTTTAGTTCGTGCCATAAGGGTGAATTGACTAACGGCCAAAATTTCTCCGCCAGTTTCTAATACAGAACGGTTCATTACCCCGTTTTCATCGTTGAAAATCCGTAAATTACAAATTTTTCCGGTTAACCATTGGATATCTTCTGCGGTGTCATCAGCCTGTATGCCGATAAATATCAGCATGCCTGGTCCGATGCAAGAATGAATTTGTCCTTTTACACTGACGCTGGCTTCCAGGACGCGTTGAATAACTATTTTCATTTTTATAATTTTAGTACAAAGATATTTATTTGCTTATATTTATAGAGGTAATTTTGGAACTCAATATAATTTACTGTACTTTTGCATGCATATTTGGTTGCGTAGTTCAATGGATAGAACGGAAGTTTCCTAAACTTTAAATTCGGGTTCGATTCCCGGCGCGACTACAAAAAATGGAATGCAGGTTTTACTTGCATTCCATTTCTTATTTTTGTAAGTGTTCAGATATATAAATACTTCAATCTTAAGTTCTGTTTTCTATAAACAACAATGATTTTGTCCATTGTAATCTTTGCCGACTTCTCCCTGATATTCAGGATGGCGTTGTAGCCAGACTATGGCATAGGAGCATGTTGCTATGCATTTTAAATGATGTTCTAAGGCATAGTCGTAAGCGGCTTTTACCAACTGAGCGGCAATACCCCGGCCTGAAATCGGAGGTGGAACTATGGTATGGCGAATGTCCAGTGCACCGTTTTCAATGCGGTAACTGACATAAGCGGTGTAGCCCTCTGTTTCTGTGATGAATTTATGGTTTTCTATATTGTGAATAATTTCCATGACTGAATGTTTCTACGAAGATATGGAATCATTTTAAATTTATGGTATATTTGTCTTATAGATAATGTATATTTTAGAATAAAAAGTTGATTATGGAAAATTTTGTATTTCAGAATCCTACAAAGATAATTTTTGGTAAAGGAATGATAGCACGGATTGCCAAAGAGATTCCGGAAGGAAAGAAAGTGATGGTTACTTTCGGAGGAGGGAGTGTAAAGAAGAACGGAGTGTATGAGCAGGTAAGACAAGCATTGGAAGGACGTGATTTTATCGAATTCTGGGGGATAGAATCCAATCCTGCCATAGAGACCTTACGGAAAGCGATTCAGTTGGGAAAAGAGCATAGGGTTGATTTCTTGCTGGCAGTAGGTGGGGGTTCTGTTTTGGATGGAACTAAGCTGATTTCGGCCGGTTTACTTTACGAAGGGGATGCTTGGGAGTTGGTTTTGAAGGGGGAAATGACTCGTACCATACCGATGGGTGCTGTGCTGACTCTGCCGGCTACCGGTTCGGAAATGAACCGGGGGGCTGTTATTTCCCGGAAAGAGACTGCGGAAAAATATCCTTTTTATTCGAATTATCCGGTTTTTTCTGTCCTTGACCCGGCAGTAACCGCAACTTTACCTCCTTATCAGGTTGCTTGTGGTATTGCTGATACTTTTATTCATGTTATGGAGCAGTATATGACGATTCCCGGGCAGTCCCGTTTGATGGACCGTTGGGCGGAGGGAATTATACATACGTTGGTAGAGATTGCTCCGAAAATTGTAGAAAAACAGGATAATTATGACCTGATGGCGGATTTTATGCTGAGTGCGACGATGGGGTTGAATGGGTTTATTGCTTTGGGAGTTCGGCAGGATTGGGCGACACACATGATAGGTCATGAATTGACTGCTTTACATGGTTTGACTCATGGGGCAACCCTGACCATTGTGTTGCCGGGTTTATGGAGGACCCTGAAATCCAAGAAACAGGCTAAACTATTGCAATACGGTGAGCGGATTTGGGGAATTACGGAAGGTTCTGAAGAGGAAAGGGTAAATAGTGCGATTGAGAAAACCGAGGCGTTCTTCCGTAGTCTGGGATTACCTACCCGCTTGGGGGATGTTCAAATCGGAGACGATACTATATTGGAGATAGAACGGCGCTTCAATGAACGTAAGGTCGGTTTTGGGGAAGATGGAGATGTTACTGGCGTACTTGCACGGGAAATTCTGGAACATTGTAAATAAAAGATATTCTTTGTTATCGGTCCCTATTGAAAAATGTAGTTCTTTCCGCTGTTTTTACAGCTTCTTTTGTTAATTTAGCACCTTACTAAATTAACAGGAGAAGTTATGTATACGATTGAACAACTCAGGGATATTATCAGAATTGAATTGGAAAAACAGGAATATGTAGAAGAACCTTATTCTTTGTTTGAACCCATTCAATACATTATGGAAGATGGAGGCAAGCGTTTGCGTCCTGTTCTGGCTTTACTGGCTTATAACCTTTACCGGGATGATGTTGAGAAAGCTTTAAAATCGGCTATTGGCATAGAAATCTTTCACAATTATACTTTATTGCATGATGATGTAATGGACGATGCCGAATTGCGGCGCGGCCGCCAGACTGTTCACAAAAAATGGAATAGTAATGTGGCTATTTTAAGCGGAGATGCTGCTGCAATTACTGCCTATAAGTATATAGAGACCTGTGAAGACCGTTATTTACGCCGGGTGATCGATGGTTTCAATCAGGTGGCGATGGATGTATGCAAAGGACAGCAGTATGATATGGAGTTTGAGGATAGAGAAGATGTTGCGGAGGAAGAGTATATCCAGATGATTTATCTGAAAACTGCAGTATTGATTGCGGGTAGTATGCGGCATGGGGCTTTGATTGCCGGTGCGCCGGAACATGAGTATAAGGCTTTGTATGATTTCGGAGGGTATCTGGGACTGGTTTTTCAGTTGCAGGATGATTATTTGGATGTGTATGGGGATGTGGAAGAGTTTGGAAAGAAAATAGGTGGTGACATTTTGTGTAACAAGAAAACTTATCTTTTGATTAAGGCATTGGAGTTGGCAGAAGGAAAGGATAAAATTTCGTTGAAAAATTGGATGAAAAAAGAAAATTTTGATCCGGTTCAGAAAATAAAAGAAGTGACTGAAATTTATAATCGGGCAGGAATAAAAGAAGTTGTAAAAGCCAAAATAGACACTTATCTGGAAAAAAGCCGTCTGGCTTTACAGAAGGTTGATGTACCGGAAGAGCGTAAAAAGTGTTTTTATGAAATGATTGATTATATTGGGGAGCGTAAAAAATAAAAATAACGATGGATTTTAAATCAGCGACAAGTATGGAAGAGCTTTCGAAACAGAGATTATTGGATGAGCGGTATTTGCGAATGGCACGGATCTGGTCGGAAAATTCATATTGTAAACGCCGCCAGGTCGGGGCTTTGATAGTAAAGCATAAATCCATTATATCGGACGGTTATAACGGTACACCTTCGGGTTTTGAGAATTTATGTGAGGATGAGAACGATCATACCAAACCTTACGTATTACATGCAGAAGCGAACGCTATTACCAAGGTTGCAAAATCCGGAAATAGCAGTGATGGAGCCACGTTATATGTTACTGCTTCGCCTTGTATCGAATGCGCCAAACTGATCATTCAGGCAGGGATAATAAGGGTGGTTTATTCGGAGCTTTATCGGTGCAGTGATGGATTGGAATTATTAGAAAAGGCAGGAGTACAAGTAGACTTGGTTAAGATTTGATTTTTAATTTTTCACAGATACAGAGAAACAGATATGTATAATAATAAATGGAAGGCAATTCTTTTGCCAATGATCATTGCATTGGCTATTGTGGTGGGTATGTGGTTGAATACCTTGTTTTATCATCCCCAGATGGTGAGGGCTGTGCAGAACACTTTTATACCGGTACAGGGAAGTAAGTTGGATATGATTCTGAATATGATTAATTTTTCTTATGTAGATACCGTTAATGTAAAAGATATTGAGGAAAAAGCAATTCCATTATTGATCAAGGACCTGGACCCTCATACAGTTTATATTCCTGCGAAAGACATGTCAAGGGTAAACGAAGAGATGTTGGGCAATTTTGGAGGTATAGGTGTACAATTTTATAAATACCAGGATACGGTTACGGTGGTGAAAGTAGTGCCGGGAGGACCTTCTGCCGGGGCAGGTTTAAAGGATGGCGACCGTATTGTAAAAGTAAATGATTCTCTTGTTGCGGGGAAGAAGCTGAGTACAGATAAGATTATGGGAATGATGAGGGGGGAAGTTGGCACTGATGTTGAGTTGACTTTAAAAAGGAGGGGAGTGGATAAACCCATTATCAAGAAAATAACGAGGGGAAATATACCCATTAAAAGCGTGGACATTGCTTATATGGCCAATGATACCACGGGAGTGATTCGAGTGAAGACTTTCGGTTTGAATACTTACGATGAATTTATGCAATCTCTCCAGAGACTGCATAAACAGGGAATGCGGAAAGTGATTATTGATTTACGGGGAAATGAAGGGGGTATTCTTCCGATTGCCATAAAAATGATCAATGAATTTCTTCCGGAAGGGAGATTGATTTTGTATACTGAGGGGAAAGCTTCTCCCCGTATGGATTATAATTCAAACGGAAGGGGAAAATTTCAGGACATTGCAGTAGTGGTGTTGATTAACGAGTTCAGTGCTTCTGCCAGTGAGATTTTTGCCGGAGCGATTCAGGATAATGACCGGGGAATTATTATCGGGCGTCGTTCTTTTGGTAAAGGATTGGTACAGGAGCAGCGTCTATTACCTGACAGTTCGGCTTTAAGATTAACGGTAGCCCGGTATTATATTCCTTCGGGGCGTTCCATACAAAAACCTTACGATCAAGGGAAAGAAAAATATTATGAAGATATATATCAGCGTTTGTTGCATGGCGAATTTGGTCAGAAGGACAGCATTCATTTTGATGAAAAATTGAAATATAAGACGCTCGGAGGACGTACGGTGTACGGAGGAGGAGGGATTATGCCTGATATTTTTGTTCCGGAAGATACTCTGGGGTATTCTAAATATCTGGCAGAATTGAACCGGAAGGGACAATTACCTTATGAGTTTACTTTTGAATTTATGGATTTGCATCGGGATGAGATGAAAGATATTGAAGATTATAAGCAATTACTGAAATACCTGAGTAAATTTGATTTAGTGGAAATGATGGCTGATTATGCTGAAAAGCGGGGTGTGAAACGGGATCCGAAGGGTATTCGGGATTCCTATCCTGTGTTGAATAATTCCCTTAAGGCTTATATCGGTCGCCATGCCCTGGATGATGAAGGTTTTTATCCGATTATTTATCAAGAGGATGTTACTTTTCAGAAAGCTTTAAAGAATAAAGGAATGGGAGAATAGCTGAATATCCTGGATTTTGTCTATGTAAAGGGGCAGAAAGGTTCGGTTTCGGTATCTCTGGAGGCTGGGATTTCTGCTCTTTTATTTTCCCTTGTCCAGTAATGGCGAAGTCAATATTCTACTACCTTAAAAACAGTAATCGCACTACCAAATGATGCATTTTATGTTGTTTGGTTAACAATGATTTTATAAAAAGAGAAATTATCTTTAGGATAGGGATACAGAATGGAAGGAAACTCTTATGAAATACATTTGGCCCCTTTACAAGGCTTTACTGATTATATTTTCCGGAATGCTTTTGAGAAGTATTTCGGGGGAGTTGACGCTTATTATACGCCCTTTATCCGGCTGGAAAATGGAAAGGTCAGAAATAAGGACCTGAGAGATATACAGGCCGGGTTAAATACGGTGCCCCGTCTTATTCCCCAGATATTGCCGGGCTCTTCTCAGGAATTTCGGTTACTTACTGAAATTGTCCGGGATAACGGTTATACTGAAATAGATATTAATCTGGGCTGTCCTTTCCCTTTGATTGCCGGCAAACGAAAAGGAGCCGGGATGTTGCCTTATCCCGAACAAGTTCAGGAGGTGTTGCAAACCGTAAATGAATATCCTGATATCCGGTTTTCTCTTAAGATAAGATTAGGTTGGGAAAATGTTTGCGAATGCCAATTTTTGAGCAGTGTGTTTAATAGTGTTCGCTTAGACCACATAACGGTTCATGCCCGTACTGGCAAGCAGCAATATAAAGGGGTGGTTGATGAGGAGGCTTTTGCGCGTTTTTCTGAAATGATTCGTCACCCTTTGTTTTATAATGGAGACATTCGTTGCAGACAGGATGTGGAGAGGATTTTTGGAAAATTTCCTGTGCTAAGGGGTGTTTTGATAGGTAGAGGATTATTGTCTTCGCCCTTGCTGGCTAATGAGTTTAAAAGGAATGAAACTTTTTCTGAAGAAAAACGTATGTCCCTCTGTTCCGACTTTCATGAAGAGTTGTTTTTTGCTTATTCCGGTGTACTTCAGGGAGAATCTCAGCTTTTATCCAGGATGAAAGCTTTGTGGGAGTATTTTTTGCCTTCTACTGACCGGAAAATATTAAAGAAAATCCGGAAAGCGACGAGGTTAAGCCAGTATAAAGAGTGTGTTAAATGGATGAAATGAACATTTGCCGGATATGGAACAGATAAAAAAAGTTGTTTTTATTGGAGTGGGTATTCTTTCGGTCATTTTGGGTATCGTTGGTATTTTTGTTCCGGGTTTGCCTACTACCCCTTTTCTGTTATTGAGTTCATGGTTGTTTTATAAGAGTTCGAAAAGCTTACATGACCGTTTGCATCGTTCTCCTTTAGGAAAGTATATCCGTCATTATGAGTCTCGGAAAGGAGTGTCGTTGTTGTCGAAATTCTTGTCTATTATCTGTATGTGGATGATGGTGTGTATTTCAGCGTTTTTGTTTATTGAAAGTTGGCAGATAAGGATAGTGCTTTTGGGATTGGGAATAATAGGTAGTGGCAGTATATTGTTGATTGTGCCTACAGCCAAAGACTGATATTTAAATGGCCGAATATTTCATTAGGATAATATTCGGCCATAATCAAGGAAGTCTGTTTATAATACGACGTTGATAATTTTTTGGGGAACGACAATCATTTTCCGGATTTCTTTTCCTTCCAACCAACGTGCGGATTCCGGAGCATTTTTGACAGCCAGTTCGATGTCGGCCTGAGTAGCTGTTAAAGGCATGGAAAGTTTGAAACGGACCTTACCGTTGAAAGATACCGGATATTCGAAATGGTCTTCTATCAAATATTTTTCTTCCCATTGTGGAAAGGTTGCGGTCGTGACACTGGTGGTATGTTCCAGGAGATGCCACAATTCTTCGGCTATATGCGGGGCATACGGAGCAATGGCGATGACCAGAGGTTCCAGAATAGCTCTTTTACGGCATTTCAAGGCCATTAGTTCGTTGGTACAAATCATGAAAGCCGGAATAGAGGTATTGAAGGAGAAATTTTCTATATCGTATTCTACTTTCCGGAGCGTTTTATGCAGTACCTTCAGTTCTTCACGATTTGGATTTTCATCACTGACCAGGAATTTTTCTTCCTGGAAAAATAAGCGCCAGAATTTGCGTAAGAACTTATATACTCCGTCGATACCTTGGGTATCCCACGGCTTATGAGCTTCCAGCGGTCCGAGGAACATCTCATACAAACGGAGAGTATCTGCTCCGAATTGTTCTATGATGTCATCGGGATTCACTACATTAAACATGGATTTGGACATTTTTTCAACAGCCCATCCACAGATATATTTACCCTCTTCCAGAATGAATTCGGCATTGGCATATTCGGGCATCCATTTTTTAAAGGCTTCGGTATCCAGAATATCATTATGGACGATATTAACGTCTACATGAATTTCGGTGGTTTCGTATTGGTTGCTTAAACCGGCAGAAACGAAAGTGTTGGAACCTACAATGCGGTATACAAAATTAGAACGCCCCTGAATCATACCCTGGTTAATCAGTTTTTGAAAAGGTTCCGGTTCGCATACAATTCCTAAATCATACAAAAACATATTCCAGAAACGGGAGTAAATCAGATGGCCTGTGGCATGTTCGGCACCTCCCAGATAAAGGTCTACATTCCGCCAATAGGTGTCAGCCTCGTGGCTGACCAGGGCTTTTTCATTATGAGGGTCCATATAACGGAGATAGTAGGCTGAAGAGCCGGCAAATCCGGGCATAGTATTCAACTCAATGGGATAACCTTCTTTTGTTTTCCAGTTTTTAGCCCGGCCCAAGGGAGGTTCTCCGCTTTCTGTCGGCAGATACTTGTCAATTTCAGGCAATTCCAGAGGCAGACACGACTCTTCCATCATGTAGGGCATATCGTTTTTGTAATATACCGGAAACGGTTCACCCCAGTATCGTTGGCGGCTAAAAATAGCATCCCGTAAACGATAATTGATTTTACTTTTGCCAATTCCTCGTTTTTCCACTTCTTCAGCGATGGTCTGGATGGCTTTTTTCACTTCCATTCCATTGATTATACCGCTATTAATCATTTTACCTTCTTTGGCATCGTAAGAACTTTCACTCAAGTCGATGGGTTGGCCGTTATCAATAACAGGGATGATAGGCAACTGGAATTTTCGGGCGAAAGCATAATCACGGCTATCATGTGCAGGTACAGCCATAATGGCGCCGGTACCATACCCGGCCAGGACATATTCACTGATCCATACCGGAATGGCTTCGTTGGTAAAGGGGTTGATGGCATAACTTCCGGTAAATACACCGGTAACGGTTTTTACTTCGCTTTGCCGTTCACGTTCTGTCCGTTTTGCCACATAATCCAGATATTCGTGTACAGCTTTCTCCTGTCCGGGGGTAGTGAGCTGGCTGACATAATCGCTTTCCGGTGCCAGTACCATAAAACTGACCCCGTGGATGGTATCGGGACGGGTGGTGAATATTTTTAACCGGACATCTGAGTCTTTTACTTCAAAGATAATATCGGCACCTTGGGAGCGTCCGATCCAATTGCGTTGTATATCTTTCAGGGAATCTGACCATTCCAATTTATCCAGGCCGTCCAATAATCTTTGTGCATAGGCGGAAACCCGCAAGGACCATTGCCGCATATTTTTTTGCACGACCGGAAATCCTCCTCTGACGGACAAACCGTCTTTTACTTCATCATTGGCTAATACCGTACCTAATTGCGGGCACCAGTTTACCATCGTATCTGCCAGATATGCGATGCGGTAGTTCAGTAAAACGGCTTGCTGCTCTTTCTCATTCATTTTTTTCCATGCCTCGGCGGTAAATGGGGGAACTTCAGAACCGGCAGCATGGACATTCAGGTTCCCTTCTTTTTCGAAAACGGATGCCAATTGGGTAATGGGTTCTGCTTTTTGTGTGGTTTTATTAAACCAATGGTTGAACATCTGGATGAAAGCCCATTGAGTCCATTTATAGTAATGAGGGTCACAAGTCCTTACTTCCCTGTCCCAGTCGAAAGAGAATCCTATCTTATCCAATTGTTCCCGATACCGAGTTATATTTTTTTCTGTGGTGACAGCAGGGTGCTGCCCTGTCTGGATGGCATACTGTTCTGCCGGTAATCCGTAGGCGTCAAATCCCATCGGGTGTAAAACGTTAAAACCTTTCAGTCGTTTATACCTGGAATAAATATCTGAAGCAATGTAACCCAGTGGATGTCCTACATGAAGGCCTGCTCCGGACGGGTAAGGAAACATATCCAATACATAATATTTGGGTTTTGACGGGTCTATATCAACTTTATATGTTTGGTTTTTTTTCCAATAGTTTTGCCACTTTTGTTCTACTTCTTTAAAATTGTATTCCATAATATGACTGGTTTATTTATGATTTTATTTAGCGTACAAAGGTATAAAAGAAAAAGACGAAATACTATACTCTGTATGCTAAAGGAATAAGGATTGTTTTGTTTTTATTGTAGTAATTTGGGAAGTGGCTGAAAAAATAATTATTTTCGTCTTTCCATATGTGAAATCTGATTAAAGAAAAGGATGTCATCAGAATCTGTGTTGGCGATTTTACTGGGGTATTTCGGATTATTGATTATAATTAGTTTTCTGACTTCCCGGAAGGCAGACAATGAAACTTTTTTTACAGCCCGTCATACCTCTCCCTGGTATTTGGTCGCTTTTGGAATGATCGGAACCTCTCTGTCGGGGGTTACTTTCATATCCATTCCTGGCGAAGTAGGGAATAGTGGTTGGACATATTTACCGGTCGTAATAGGTAATTGCGTTGGATATGTGGTGATTGCATTGGTTTTGTTACCTTTATTTTATAAGTTGGAATTAGTGTCTATTTATACGTGGTTAGAGACCCGTTTCGGAGAAAAGGCCCGTTTAATAGGTTCTTTTTTCTTTATCATTTCTCAATTGGTCGGGGCTTCCTTTCGCCTGTTTTTGGTTGTAGGTGTGTTGCAGTTGGCTTTTTTTGACAGAGCCGGCATCCCTTTTGCTGCAACTGTTTTTATTACTATTGTTTTAGTTTGGATTTATACCTTCCGTGGCGGTATCAAAACCATTGTCTGGACGGATGCATTGCAGACTATATTTATGTTGGTTTCTGTTGTGTTGACTATTCTGGTCATTTGCCGGGCCTTGGATTATGATTTCAAATTTATAACGGCTACTCTCCAGGAGAGTGCCTGGTGCAGAGTTATGGATTTTAATTGGCGTTCGGAACATAACATCATAAAGCAGTTTGTGGCTGGAATTGCAATTACTATTGCCATAAACGGATTGGACCAAAATATAATGCAGAAAAATCTGACCTGTAAATCTTTGAGGGATTGCCAGAGGAATATGTTTTCTTTTTCTGTTATGTTCTTGGGGGCGAATGTTTTATTTTTGGTTTTGGGAGCTTTGCTATATCTTTTCGCTTCGTTCAGGGGAATTGCTTTACCGGGCAAAACGGATGATGTTTTTGCTTTTTTGGCGATGAATCACTTCGGGGTAGTTATTGCTGTATTTTTTTTATTGGGAATTACTGCTGCTGCTTATTCTTCAGTAGATTCTTCCTTAACGGCTTTGACCACCTCGTTTTCAATAGATTTTCTGAAAATTAATCCTAAAGCCGGAAACCAAAAATGGAAAAGAATACTGGTGCATTTGTCTTTTTCGTTTCTGATGTGCTTGGTTATTATTTTATTTCGGGAACTCAATAACAGTAGTGTGGTAAATGCTGTATTAAAGGCTGTGGGTTATACGTATGGTCCTATTCTTGGTTTGTTTGCTTTTGGTTTGTTGACTAAATATGAAGTCAAATCCCGTTATTTATTTTGGGTGTGTATGATATGCCCTCTTTTATCTTATGGGATAGACCGCTTTTCGGAACAATTTTTATGGGGTTATTGTTTTGGTTTTGAGATTCTTTTATTAAACGGACTTCTCTGTTTTATGGGCCTTTGGCTGATTCGGCAAAGCCGTTAAGTCCTTTTTCTCAATAATTTTAAAGGATTTCAAGAATTCTCAGTTCTCTTATTTGTTAAAATTATTTTATAGTATTATCTTTATCGCCATAAATGCGTAAGATAGAATAAATGATTTTATTATGAGAATAATTGCTATTTTATTGGTTCTCTCTGTTTTCGGACTGTTTAGTTCTTGTAAGAAGAAAAAAGCTAAGGAAGTATTGACGCCAAAGCAAGTTGAGGTTGTGGAAATAGAGAAAACAGTGCCTGTTGAAGAAGAAAAAGAAGAACCTCAACCTGTCGTAAAACAGGCAAATTATTATTTGGTTGCCGGTTGTTTTAAAATTCAGGAGAATGCCGACCGTTTACATGATAAATTGTTGAATGAGGGATATGATTCCAGAATATTGCCTTTTTATAACCTGAACATGGTGACTTATGACGGTTATGAAACCCGGGAAGAAGCCCAGGTGGCTTTAAACCGGATTGTTCGGGAAGAGGGGAAAGAACTTACCTGGGTATATCCTGTGAAATAGTTTATAATTCTATTCCTGTAAATATTCTCAGGGCATATCCGATAAAGAAACTGATTGTTGCAATACCTAAACTGATACAACTCATTTCTATAAAACGTTGTTTGAAGTTTTCACTTTTTACTACTGAATAGTAATAATTGAAAATGGCTATAATCAGCAGTGCCCCCAGAAGACAAATGCCTAATCCCCAGTAAACATTGTTCAGCAATACGAAAGGCAAAATAAGGACGGTTACTGTGATAATATAGGCAATACCCGTATAGACAGCGGCTTTGATGGCATTTTTAGCGGGGTCATTTTCTGTTCGGGTAGAGAGATATTCGGAGGCCGCCATGGATAATGCGGCAGCTATGCCGGTAATGGCGCCTGTAAGGGCAACCAGTTTGGAATGTTGCAAGGCAAATGTATATCCGGCCAAAGCCCCGGTAAATTCCACCAGTGCGTCATTTAGTCCCAAAACTACAGAGCCCATGTAATTCAAACCTTCTTCATTTATGAGTGCAATGAGTTTGGTTTCATGAGTCTTTTCTTCATTTGCTATTTGTTGTAATTCTTTCCATTCATTATGAGTGCTATAGGCTTGTTGGGCCATTTTTTCTCCCCTTTCCATTAGTTTGATACTGAATGTAAGTCCGAAGAATCGGGCAATCCAGGTATATAGACGGACTCTTCCCATCTTTGGGGGAGGAAGTTCACCGGTAAACTTTTTTAAAAGTTGATAATGACTCAATTCTTCTTTGGATAATTCCGCCAGAATTTGCCTGTTTTCTTCTTTCTTATGAAATTGGGCAAGGCGTTTATAGATGTGATATTCGGTTATTTCGTTAATTTGAAATTTTAAGAACCGGGCTTTATCCTCTGTACTTATCATAATGAGTTATTTGCTTTTCACAAAAATATGAAAATTCACTATAAAAAGAAAGCGAAGCTGTAAGGCTTCGCTTTTTGTTGGATATCAGGTTTCTTAAAGAATAAAGTGGTCACTGATGGATTTATGCTCAACCACATTGCGGATAGTCTCTGCAAATATATCGGCAACGGAGATGATCTTGATTTTTGAACATTCCTGTTTCAATGGAATGGAATCAGTAAACGCCACTTCGTCTAAAGCTGATTTTTCTATATTTTCATAGGCTTTGCCGGAAAGGACGGCATGTGTTGCTACAGCACGTACACTTTTAGCTCCTTTATCTTTCAGAATACCGGCAGCTTTACAGATGGTACCGGCTGTGTCTATCATATCGTCTACAATGACGATATTCTTACCCTTAACGTCTCCGATGACTTTCATATCAGCTACTTCATTGGGTCTTTCGCGGGTTTTGTGGCAAATAATCAACCCGGAGTCGAAAAATTTTGCCCACGAATTGGCTCGTTTAGAACCACCGATGTCCGGAGAAGCAATAGCCAGGTCTTCTAATTTTAATGAACGGATATAGGGAGCTAATACAGAAGAACCGTACAAGTGGTCTACCGGAATATCGAAAAATCCCTGAATCTGGTCAGCGTGAAGGTCCATGGTCATAATGCGGTCCACACCGGCTGCATGTAATAAATTTGCAACTAATTTGGCTCCGATTGCTACACGGGGACGATCTTTGCGGTCCTGGCGTGCAAAGCCGAAATAAGGAATTACAGCGACAACTTTATAGGCCGATGCCCGTTTGGCAGCATCAATCATCATTAATAACTCCATAAGGTTATCACTGGGCGGAAAAGTAGATTGTACAATGAAAACATGGTCTCCTCGGACTGTTTCATCATAAGCTGTTGCGAATTCTCCGTCACTGAAATGTAATAAAGTTTTTTGACCGAGTTCCAGGTTTATGGATTTAGCTATTTTCTCAGCAATGTATTTGCTGTTTTCCCCGGAAAAAATTTTAACTTCGGAAAGATCTGACATAATTTAGCCGTTTCAAATATTTGTTATAAAGACGCTCTAATAGTTCAACAAAAGTAAGTAATAAATTAGAAATTGGAAATTGAATATTGAAAATAATTTATGTCTCTTAAGGAATTCCGGTGGCTTGTTCAAAAGGGAAAAGCAATTCCTTTTTATTTTCTCCTTTTTATTTTATCTTTATACCCGTAGCCAGGAATTTTATTTTTAAATTATAACTGATGAAGACAATAGAAAATTACATTGAAGAGAATAAGGAACGGTTTTTGAAGGAACTGTTTGAACTTATCCGGATTCCTTCCATCTCTTCTGAGGTGGAACATAAGGCAGACATGTATAAATGTGCTGAAAAGTGGAAGTCATTGTTATTGGAGGCAGGAGCTGATAAGGCCGAAGTTTATGAAACAAAAGGAAATCCCGTTACTTATGGTGAGAAAATTATAGACCCGTCTTTGCCTACTGTCCTGGTATACGGGCACATGGATGTGATGCCTGTAGATCCTGTCGAGCAGTGGCGGACAGATCCTTTTGAACCGGTTATTCAGGATGGGAAGATTTGGGCCAGAGGGGCGGATGATGACAAAGGACAGGCTTTTATGCATGCGAAGGCTTTTGAATATATGGTAAAAACGGGAAACCTGAAATGCAATGTGAAGTTTATGTTGGAAGGGGAAGAAGAAATCGGATCTCCCAGTTTACCGGAATTTTGCAGGATGCATAAAGAGATGTTGAAAGCAGACATCATATTAGTTTCGGATACCAGTATGATAGCTCCGGATGTTCCTTCTATAACAACAGGGTTGAGAGGTTTGGCCTATTGGGAAATTGAGATGACCGGACCAAATGCTGATTTACATTCAGGTATTTTTGGCGGAGCCGTGGCAAATCCCATTAATGTACTTTGTAAAATGCTGGGAGAGATGATTGACGATAAAGGACATATCACCATACCCGGCTTTTACGATGATGTTCTTGAAGTGAGTCCGGAAGAACGGGCTAAAATGGCAAAAGCACCTTTTGAACTGAAAGCTTATGAAAAATCTTTAGGTATTAAATCCGTACATGGCGAAGAAGGTTTTTCAACAAACGAAAGAACTGGTATTCGTCCAACATTTGACATCTGTGGTATTTGGGGAGGATATACAGGAGAAGGAGCGAAAACGGTTTTGCCGTCTGTTGCTCATGCCAAAGTAAGTTGCCGTTTGGTTCCCAACCAAAAGCATGAAAAGATAGCGAAATTATTTCAGGATTATTTCACCTCGATTACCCCGGAATATGTTACAGCCAAGGTGAAATATCTGCATGGCGGTCCTTCTTATGTATGCCCGATTGATTTACCGGCTTATCAGGCTGCTGAAAAAGCTTATGAAGAAGTATATGGAAAACAGCCTGTTCCGGTTCGTTCAGGAGGTAGCATTCCTATCATTGCTACTTTTGAGGAAGTATTGGGGATAAAATCTATTTTGATGGGCTTTGGTCTGGGTTCGGATGCCATTCATTCTCCGAATGAAAATTATCCGCTGGAACAATTTTTTAACGGGATTCGCACGATTCCTTTGTTCTATAAGTACTTTACAGAGAAATAGAAATTCTTTAAAATAAATATGGGACTGGTTTTCACCAGTCCCATTCTTATTTTGGGTGAAAATGGTGTTTTTGTTTTTATTCCAGATAAGTATATCCGTATAGTCCTGAACGATAGTTGGAAAGAAATTCCCGGCCTTCTTCCGGTGAGATAATTCCTTTCTTCATAGAGGTGGTTACCCACACTTCTACTGTACGGGCCATTTTCTTAGGTGTAAATTGAACATATTCAAGTACATCTGCAACGGTTTCTCCTTCAATAATCTTATCTATGATATATTCTCCGTTCTTTACTTTGATGTGCACGGCGTTGGTATCTCCGAACAAATTGTGTAAATCACCCAATATTTCCTGATAGGCGCCTACCAGAAAAACTCCGAAGTAATAGGGTTCTTTGCTGTTCAGTTCATGAACAGGCAGATGGTAGGAGAAATTACGGGTAGAGATGAAATTATTGATTTTTCCGTCCGAGTCACACGTAATATCTTGAATTGTAGCTGATTTAGTCGGTTGTTCATTCAAACGGGAAATCGGCATAATGGGGAATATTTGGTCTATTGCCCAGGAATCGGGTAAAGATTGGAATAAAGAAAAATTACAAAAATATTTATCCGGTAACATCTTGGCAATTTTTTTTAATTCATCCGGGGCGTGTTTGGTTGTTTCAGCCATTTCATATACTTCACGGGCTACTGACCAAAAGAGTCTTTCCACCTGGGCCCGGGTCCGTAAGTCAATCAGGCCCAGATTAAACAGGTTGAGGGCATCCTCCCGGCATTGCAAAGCGTCATGCCAGGTTTCCAGTAAACGCGGCTGGTTCAGATTTTCCCAAAGGTCATAAAGTTCTTTGACTAATTCATGGGCATCTTGTTCTACTTCTTCATTTTCGTCAAAAGCAGGCAGACTGGTGCTGGCAAGGGCTTCGAATACTAACACTGAGTGATGGGCTGTCAAGGAACGACCGGATTCTGTAATGATATTCGGTTGAGGTAATTCGTTTTTCTCACAGGCATCAACAATTGAAGAAACGGCATCATTGACATATTCCTGGATGGAATAATTCATGCTGTTGGAAGTTGCCGAGCGGGTACCGTCATAATCTACTCCCAATCCGCCTCCTATGTCTACGAAATGAATATTGTAACCTATTTTTTTGAGTTCTACATAGAATTGGGAGGCTTCTTTCAAAGCAGTTTTAATACGCCGGATATTGGTAACCTGGCTACCGATATGGAAATGAATCAATTGCAGACAATCCGACATTTTATTTTTCTTCAGAATCTCCAGAGCTTCCAGCAATTCGCTTGAATTTACTCCGAATTTACTGACATCTCCTCCTGATTCTTCCCATTTTCCACTACCGGAACTGGCTAATTTTATGCGAATGCCGATGTTGGGTTTTATATTCATTTTCTTCGCCAGGCGTGCAATCGTCTTTAACTCTATCAATTTTTCTACAACTAAAAAGATGCGTTTCCCCATTTTTTGGGCTAACAGAGCTAATTCGATATAGCTTTCGTCTTTATAGCCGTTACAAATAATCATGGCATCATCGTCGATGTCAATAGAGAGAACTGCGTGCAGTTCAGGTTTAGAACCGGCTTCAAGTCCTATATTGAATTTATTTCCGTGGCTGACAATTTCTTCCACCACCGGACGCATTTGGTTGACTTTAATGGGATAGATAATAAAATTCTTGGCTGTATATCCGTATTCTTTGGCTGCAAATTCAAAACAATTGGAGATTTTTTCTATTCGATTGTCAAGGATGTCCGGAAATCTTAAGAGTACCGGAGCTGCTACATCGCGGACCTGTAATTCTTCCATTAATTCCTTTAAATCAATTGAAGGTCCGCCTGATTTTGGTGTCACTGCAACATGCCCTTTTTCATTAATTGAAAAATAATTCAACCCCCAACCATTGATGTTGTAAAGTTCTGTTGAATCGTCAATACTCCATTTTCTCATTTCCCTGTGTTGATGTCGATAAAATTGTTTTTTAAATTTCGTGCAAATCTACTGTAATTAATTGACAATTTAAAGGTGTCGTTAGAAAATTATTACGATTTAAAACACAGATAGTTATCCGGACAGAGAAGATGAATAAAAATGGGGGTTGTTTATTCCATGAATGTAAAGTAAAGCACCTTCTTTGATTGTGTCAATGACTTGCCGGCTGATGGCAGGGGGAAGAGCCGGACATCCCAGACTGCGGCCCAGACGGTTTTGGGTGTTTAATACGGTCGGATCGGCATAGGCGGCACCGTGGATGACGATTGCCCGTTCGCGTGCTTTATCGTTAACTCCTTTCTCCAGACCGTCTAACAGTAAAGAATAACCGTTTTTACCCGAATAAGTGTTTCCGGTCCGGTAAAATCCCAGAGAGCTTTTATAAGAACCGGGTTGGTTGGAAAATGAAACTGCGTATTTTTCTCCGCTTCCCCTGCCGTGAGCAACATAAGAGGGAAACAGTATTTTCTTCTGTTTCAAATCAATAACACAAAATCTTTTTTCGGTAGATGGTTTGGTAAAATCAATCAGAGCCAATAAATGATTCTTTTTATTTCCGGAGAATTTATTGTAACCGGCGATGGCCTGTTGGAAGGCAGGAAAGCCGATAATTCCCTCTAATTTCAACTCTTGATATAATTTCTGACTTTCGGTTTGCATGGTTCCCGGCAGATGATTGCCCCATACAAATTTATAACAGCACACCAATAAAAATAAGAATTTAATTTTTTTCATTTTTGTTTAATCATATACAATAACAAGGGTTTTTCCTACTGGAGCCCAATCAAAAATAAACTTTGCATGTGAAGTAGCGTTTCTTACGCACATATGGGAACGGGGTGTGGTTCCCAATGACCCGCTCCATTCATACACTTTCCGGTTAGGGTAGGCAACCGGAACACCATGTAAATAAGCACCTCCTGAAAAGCGGGTAGCCCAGGGAGCATAGCCAGCAATTTCATGGTTACCGTCATTCAAATAATACATCTTCTCCAATTTTCCCCGTACGACATAAATTCCTGTCGGAGTTTCCCAATGATATGGAGGTCGCTTCATGCCGGTAGTTACCGGATTCATGCTGCGAATTAACCATGCGGTAGTACCTTTTTCCAGAGTGACTATGTTTTGGTTAGTCCGGTCTATAAAAATTAATTTCTGAAAATCTGTCTTTTCCAGTCGTTCTACATATTTTGCCGGAACAATCCATTTCCCTTCTAATTTAGCCATACGTATCCATAAATAACCGGCAGAATCCCGGTCAATAGCAACCAAACTTCCGTCTCGCCCGTATCGTGCCGGGATTGTCAGATTAGTCGGATGGTATAAAGGAACGGATTGATTCTGGCGAACTCCGTATTTATCCTGAATCTCCCGGTAATGCTTCTCCCGGACTGCCGAATCGGCCATTGGAGCCTGGCCGTTTCGGTTATGATAGTTGTTTAAAGCACCGAATTCTTTCGCTTTCTTTTTAAACACTGACAGGGAATCTATTTTGTCGGTAATCTTATCCCACTGAAATTCTCGTTCGATTTTACCATATTTATAGTTGTCTTTTAATGTATGTTTATCGTATAGTAAGGACTTTTCCAATTTAATACTCGTTGTTAACCATCCAATTGCCGGCAGAATCAATATCCAGATCAGTTTTTTTTTCATAAGCCTTTAAGATTTTGTCTGGCATACGTAAAAAACTCCTGATTTGTTGTGATTCAGCCTTTTCCGTAGAACAAAAGTAATGGATAAAAAGCAGATTTTCTGCGGAATTTAGTTTATTTAGGAAAGCTTCACTTCTGTAAGACAGTCTGCTTTTCGTTTCTGTCCCGTATCTTGAAAAGAAAAAAGGTAATTGACATGTTATAGTCAATTACCTTTATTTTCTGTCGAGATGACTGGACTTGAACCAGCGGCCTCCACGTCCCGAACGTGGCGCGCTACCAACTGCGCTACATCTCGTTTGCGGTGGCAAATGTAATAAAAGTCTCAATAAAAAGCACTATATTTGTTGAAATTTTTTATATTAACTATTGAAAACTTATGGATTCTATCAGACAAAATAAAGTTGCAAGATTGATTCAGAGAGATTTAAGTGGAATGTTTCAACAGGAATGCAAAGAATTTATTCAGGGTGCCATGCTTTCGGTTACCACTGTTCGGGTTAGTCCTGATCTTTCTTATGCTAAGATTTATGTTAGCATTTTTCCTTCTGAGCAGGTGGAAGCAGTCATGAAAAGTTTAGAAGAACACAATAAAACCATTCGGTTTATCCTGGGCAAGAAGGTAGGTAAACAGATGCGGATTGTTCCGGAATTGCGTTTCTTTGTAGATGATAGTTTGGATTATATAGATAAAATCAACGATTTATTAAAGTAATCAGTCTGTTTTATGCAGCTGTCTTTTTTTATTGCAGGACGCTATCTGTTTTCCAGGAAAAAACAGAATGCTATAAATATTATCTCAATTATCAGTGTGGTGGGAGTAACCATTGGAACCATGGCATTGATTGTTATTCTGTCCGTGTTTAACGGTATGGATGTCTTATTGCAGAAAAATACCGACAGCTTTACTCCTGATTTAGTGCTTTCGCCTTCTTCGGGAAAGTTCATTCAGTTTGACAGCACTGTTTACCGGCTTCTTGGTGATGTGACTTCCATGGCTTATTTTAATAATGTGGTAGAGGAAAAAGCTTTGGTGAAATATGGGGATAAACTGGACCCTGTCACGGTCAAAGGGGTAGAAGAAACTTATGCCGAACATACACATTTGGAGAACAATATTGTACAGGGGGAATTCCAATTGCAAACCAGTGATGGTTACAAGGCTGTGGTAGGTTATGGTGTTGCGGCAAAATTGGGAATCGGACTTCATTTTCTGACTCCTCTGGTCCTTTATTATCCGGACAAAAATGCCGGTAACAATGTTTCGGCTTTAAATACAGGGTATCTTTATCCTTCCGGTTTTTTTAGTTCTCAACAGGATATTGACGACCAATATGTTTTGACTGATTTAAAATTTGCGCAACGTCTTTTTAATCTGGAGAATAAGTTATCCAAAATAGAGATTAAATTGCAAAATCCTTCATGCATACCGCAGGTGAAGCAACAATTACGGCAGAATCTTTCGGAGCATTACCGGGTCAGTGATAAATTTGAATTGAATCGGGCATTTTATGCTATGATGAAATCGGAAAAATTAGCTGTTTTTATGGTATTGCTTTTTATTCTGATTATTGCTTCTTTTAATATTGTCGGGTCAATTTCGATGCTTATTTTGGATAAGAAAGAAGACTTGAGTATTTATAAAGCAATGGGCATGACTAATCAAAATATCATATCGGTTTTTAAAACTGAAGGAAGTCTTATCACTCTTACCGGAGCTTTTTTGGGGCTTTTGTTGGGAGTCGGAATTTGTTTGTTGCAGGAAAAATTTGGTCTGGTTACGTTGGGAAGTGGAAATTATATTATCAGTGCTTACCCAGTGAAACTGGTTTTCTGGGATATTCTGGGTATTCTGGTAACTGTCCTTTTAATTGGTTATTGCGCTTCTTATTTTCCTGTGAGGTATCTGGTTAATAAATTAACTTCATAAGGTCCGTTAAATGAACAAAGATATGATGAGAAAGAAATTATTTATTTTATGGATTGTATTATGGGGATTCACTTTTTCTGTTTTTTCCCAGGAAAAAGAAGTGAAGGCAGTGATTGAGACAAATCTCGGCCAGATGGTGGTTAGATTGTACAATGATACGCCTAATCACCGGGACAATTTTGTACGTTTGGCAAAGATGGGACATTACAACGGTACTTTATTTTACCGGGTGATTAAAGATTTTGTTATTCAAGGCGGCTCGTCTGACAGTAAGAATGCCATAAAGGGCCAGGCTATCGGTTATGGACGTCCCATGGTGATAGATGCTGAAATCAAGCCGGTACATTATCATAAAAAGGGGGCTTTGGCTGCGCCGCGTCAGCCGGACCGGGTGAATTTTTTCAAGGAATCGGATATTTCCCAGTTTTATATTGTACAGGGACGTAAATATGAACCTAAAGAATTGGAAATATTGGAGAAACAGGTGAATGTACCTATTTTGAGAGCTATTCAAAAGAAATATTACACTCCGGAGAAAAAAGCAATCTTAGATACTTTACGGAAGCAGAAAAAGGTGAAAGAATTTCGAGAAATTGCGGAAAAAATCAAACAAGAAATTGCTTTCGAGTGGGATTTCCATCCCGATAAGCTTTATATGCCCGAAGAAAAAAAGCAGGCTTACATACAGGAAGGAGGAGTACATCATTTGGATAAAGAATATACGGTTTTCGGAGAAGTGGTTGAAGGGCTTGAGGTAATAGACAAAATAGCCTCTCTTCCTACAGATTCAAATGACCGGCCTTTGACGGATGTGAAAATAAAGGTGAGAATTCTTAATAATTAAAGCAAGATGGAGAAAGGGAGTGTCAGAATTTTTGTATGGGCTAATGTAATATGGTTTTTGATTATATTCGTTTTATGTGCTTTGCCGGGAGAAGATATTCCGGACCCTCGTTTGAATATTCCTCATTTGGATAAAGTGGTACATTTCGGAATGTTTTTTATTTTTTCGCTGTTGTTGATTTGTCCTTTGGAACGCAGAACTTCTCTGGGTTTAGGCATGATATATGGAATTGCAATAGGTGTAGCTGCGGTTTATGGAGGATTACTGGAGGTATTACAACATTTCTTTTTCGAGCGGAGTGGAGATATTCTGGATTTTGTAGCGGATGTGTTGGGTGGAGCGGCCGGATGCCTGTGTTATCCTTTGGTAAAACGGATATTGCGTTGAAAACCTTTTCCGAAAATTCTTTTGTTTTCGCAGAATCGGTGCTTTTAATTTTCAATTAATTAAATTAGTTTTGTAGCCTTGATAATCAAATATATTGGCAATGTTAGGTAAGATTAATCAGTTGATAGCTGAAATTGAAAGCTTTACAGCAGTCACTCCGGAAGAAGTAGAGCAATTCAGGATTAAACATTTGAGTAAAAAGGGTACTATAGCTCTCTTGTTCGATGAATTTAAGACGGTATCTGTTGACCAGAAAAAGGAGATTGGTAAGGCTTTGAATGATTTGAAAACTGCTGCTTTGGCTAAAGTCAATGCATTAAAAGATACTCTTTGTGCTATGGATAGCGGAAAGACTGGTCTTGACCTGACTTTACCGGGAGATCTTTTACAAATTGGCAGTCGTCATCCGTTGTCTGTGGTGAAGAATGAAATTCTGGCCATATTCAATAAGTTGGGTTTTACCATTTCAGAAGGGCCTGAGATAGAAGATGACTGGCATAATTTTTCCGCGTTGAATTTCCCGGAGGAACATCCGGCCCGGGATATGCAAGATACCTTTTTCCTGGAAAAAAATCCGGATATTGTTTTGCATACTCACACTTCTTCGGTACAAGTTCGCGATATGGAGACTCACGATCTGCCCATTCGTTTAGTTACTCCGGGGCGGGTGTTCCGTAATGAAGCGATTTCGGCCCGTGCACATTGTATCTTCCATCAGATAGAAGCGTTGTATATAGACGAGAATGTTTCTTTTGCTGATTTGAAACAAACGTTGACTTATTTTGCGAAGGAATTGTTTGGACCAGATACGCAAATACGTCTTCGCCCTTCTTACTTCCCGTTTACAGAGCCTTCTGCCGAAATGGACGTATCCTGTTCCCTGTGTCATGGCAAAGGGTGTAATGTTTGTAAGGGAACCGGCTGGCTGGAGATTTTAGGTTGTGGTATGGTCGATCCCAATGTTTTGGAATTGAATGGTATTGACCGGGAAAAGTATACCGGTTTTGCCTTGGGAATGGGAATCGAACGGATTACAATGCTAAAATACGGAATTAAGGACCTGCGTTTGTTTTTTGAAAATGATATTCGCTTTTTAGAGCAGTTTACTGCTGCTTTTTAAAAGTGATTGTGACCAAATAAACCTGTCTGAAAGCGTAAAACAATTTCAGACAGGTTTTTTAGTTTAGTATATCCATCAGTTTATCTAAGCGAGGAGCCATAATAATTTCGGTGCGCCGGTTACGGGCACGTCCTTCGGTAGAGTCGTTGGTGTCTACGGGCATATATTCTCCACGTCCGGAAGGAACAATTTGCAAGGGGTTTACTCCGTAGTCTTTCGTAAGGATACGGACAACAGAGGTTGCACGAACCACACTCAGGTCCCAGTTGTCTTTGAATTGGACGGTTTTGATGGGTTTGTTGTCGGTATGTCCTTCGATGAGTATGTCTATATCGTTTTGTTTTTTCAATACATCGGCCAGTTTGCCCAAAGCGTCTTTCCCCTGCTTGTTTACGTGAGCACTTCCGGATTCGAATAATAGTTTGTCCGACATAGCTACGTATACTTTGCCGTCTTTTTGAGTCACTGTCAGTTCATCATTGTTAAAACCCAGCAAAGCATCTTTTACGTTATTCAGTAAAGTTGCCACTTTTTCGTTTTGAGCGTTGATTTCACTTTGCAGTTGATTGATCGTGGCTTCCCGTTCAGCCAGTTTAGACATTTTTTCTTTTAAAAGCAAAGTCAGTTTATCTTGTTCTGAGAGATTGGAAGAAAGGGCTTCCCGGTATTCCCGGATGGATTTTCCCTGCCGGGTGGTGTCCTTTTCCAGAAGGCTGAGCTTTTCTTGCAATAATTGATTGTCTTTTTTTTGTTGGAGAAGTTCCTTATTTAAACTGCGCTCCCGGCTGAGAGCTGCCAGGCGTCCGTTTTCTGCAAAGGTGAATTTCTTTTTTGGTACGCATGAAGTTATGACCAGCATCATGCAGAGTACATAAATGAGTTGATTCATACTGTTTATTTTTCTTGGTCTTGTACAGACAAACTTAAACATTATTTCGGTAAAAATATCTTTTCTGATAAAGTGTATATAAAAAATGAGCTGTTTCCGGATTAAAATTAATAGTTATTCTTGAGGCAGATTGTATGGATTATTATAGCTTTGTAGATAAGAAAGTTTGTTTTTAGCTGTATGGAGTATGGTTCGTATACTTTTAATTTTGCATTTGATTTTTTTAGGGAATTCTTTCATGTGCCATGCCGTTAATATTTCGCATGCGGACCGGAAGGTGTTGTCTGCTTTCTGGTCTTATGCTAATCGGCACCGTCTTGCTGAACTGACCGTAAACCGGAGAATACCTGTTATTGCACGTTTTTTTCTGGGGACTCCTTATCAGAGAAATACTTTAAATGTGGCTAAAGAGAATTTACCTGTTATCAATTTGCGTGAATTGGATTGTGTGACTTTTGTGGAAAATGTGCTGGCCCTTGCGTTGTTGGAAAAGTATGAGTCCCGGATGCAGACGGCTTTTGTTGAGAATATAGTGAAACTGAGGTATAGGAATGGGGAGATTGTAGATTACATCTCCCGGCTTCATTATTCTTCGGATTGGTTGTTTGAAATGCAGAAAGCACGTTTTCTGACGGATATTACACAATTTGCAGGGGGAACACCTTATCATCCGGAAGTGTGTTTTATGTCTGAGCATGCCGACCGTTATCCTCCTCTCAAGGATAAAAAGTTGCTGGATGGAATAAAAAAAATCGAAACTGAAATCAACGGAAGGACGTATTATTATATTCCCAAAGAAAAGCTTTCTGAGTCTTGTAATCGGATAAAAAACGGGGATATCATTTTGATAACGACGACGATAAAGGGGTTGGATACCTCTCATTTGGGATTTGCCCTGGAGCAGGACGGAGAAATTTATCTGTTGCATGCTTCGAGTCAGGGGAAAAAAGTAATGATCAGTCCCCGGCCTTTGCAGGAATATATGCAGGGAATTTCTTCTCAGAGCGGGATCATGGTGGCGAGAGCTGCGAAAACCTTACCTGGTTCGGTAATAGAGGGCGAATAAACAGAATGGCATAAGAATTGATAAATTATACAGGATTAAAAGATAAATGATGATGAAAAAGATTTTTGTTGTGATGATTGTTTTAGGGATGGGTATGGCTTTGAGTAGCTGTGCTGACCGTAAAGTTTCCAGGGTAAATACAAATGAAGTGATAGATTTGAGCGGACGGTGGAATGATACCGATTCCCGTCTGGTTTCCGAAGAGATGATTCAGGATTTACTGGGTGCCAGATGGCTGCCGGTGTACGAGAGTCGGCATAATCAGATGCGGCCTGTGGTCGTAGTGGGTACTGTTACAAACAAAAGCCATGAACATATCAACTCGGAGACTTTTATTAAGGATATCGAGAAAGCAATTATTAAAAATGGCAGTGTTCGTTTGGTACAGGCAGGAGAGAAGCGACAGGAGCTCAGAACGGAACGGGAAGAACAGAATCAAGGGTATACTTCTCCTGAAACGGCTAAAAAATGGGGGTTGGAACTGGGGGCGGATTTTATGTTACAAGGTACAATCAATAGTATTGTAGACAGCTATAAGAAGGAAAAAGTAGTCTATTATCAAATTGACCTGGAATTGACGAATCTGGAAACCAATGAAGTGGTATGGATGGGAGATAAAAAAATAAAAAAACAGGTCAGCGATCGGGCATTTTAATGAGGTATTTCCGCTTTCTCTTATTTTTTATAATGTGTCAGGTGGCATGGGGATGTGCTACCTGGTATCAGCGTACTATGGCCTTTCAGGAAGCTGTTGGGAAAGGTGAGTTCGGACAAGCGGAAAAGATTTTACAAAAAGATAAAAAGCAGGCTCAGAAGAAAAATAGGATTCTTTATTGTCTGAATCAGGGATATGTCAATTTTATGCTGGGACGGTATGAACTGAGTAATCAGTTTTTTGATATGGCTGAACGTCTCACGGAAGACCAACAAAAGAATATTTTTACTGAAGCTGCCGTGTTGGTTTCAAATCCCGAAATACGTCCGTATAAACCGGAGGATTTTGAAGTGATTATGATTAATTTCTATAAGGCATTGAATTATCTTCAAATGAATAACATGGAGGATGCTTTGGTTGAAGTTAGAAAAATCAATATTCGTTTGCAGCAATTGAATGATAAATATCCGGACCACAAAAATCGTTATCAGCGGGATGCTTTTGCACAATTGTTGATGGGGTTGATTTATGATGCGGCCGGTGATTGGAATAATGCCTTTATCGCTTATCGGAATGCTTATGACACTTATCAAAGTGATTATATCCGGAATTTCGGATTATCTTCTCCTGAACAATTGAAGAAAGATTTATTACGAACGGCCTATCTTTGCGGTTTTCAGACCGAATTGAGTCAGTATGAGACGGAGTTCGGGATGCGGTATGTTCCGGAGAATGCCTCTTCTTTCGGTCAGCTGGTATTTTTTTGGCTGAATGGTTTCGGACCTGTAAAGGCTGAATGGGGAGTGACCTTTACAAAAATTCAGAGAGGAGACGGAGCTATTGTTTTTCATAATGAAGAGTTAGGTTTGACTTTCCCTTTTTTCTGGGGAAGCGGATATAGTGACAGCGACCGCAATTCTTTGGCAAATTTAAATGTGGTGAGAGCTGTATTTCCAAAATATGTAGAACGTCCTCCCCTGTATTCTCAGGGGCTACTGACCTATCGTAGAGAGGATTATCCATTACAGAAGGCGGAGGATATTAACCAGATAGCCTTTAAAACCTTGCATGACCGAATGGTGCGTGAATTTGCCAACTCTTTGTTGAGGGTAGCTATAAAACAGGGAGTGAAGCAGGCTGTTTCTAAAGAAAATGAATGGCTGGGTTTTGCGGTGGGGTTGGCTAATGCTTTCACAGAAAAAGCCGATACCAGGAACTGGCAGACACTTCCCTATTCTGTTTCCTATACCCGGGTGCCTCTGCAAGCCGAAGAAAACCGGATGGAATTGCAATTTACCGGTATGGATACAGTTGTCAGACAGGAAGTAATTATTCCGGCACCCCAAAGAGGGACGCGTTTTTTTGTTTATACTACTTTATAAGGCTTAATAAAGTTTCAATGAGGTTGTTCGCACAGACCGGAAGGAGAAGGTGTTGTTCGCTTTTCCGCTTCATAATATGTGTAACACAATAGAATGATTATGAGCAGGAGAACAAATAACTTATCTTTATATTGTTCGTGTTTTTTTGTCTTCAAGGTTCAGGATATTAGCAAATGAACTTGAGACAAATGTACATTTGATTTTAAGATGTTCAAAATTTAGAAGCATATATATATTATTCTTTTATTAGAAATGTCTTAAAAAAGCTGTAAATAATTCAGGTTTCAGCAAAGCAGGAAATACAAATCCGTAAAGAGCGCCATAGAAATGGGCATTGTGATTGATGCTATCTCCTCCGCGTCGGGCCATGTACTGGCAATAGAATAGATATAATCCTCCGAAAAGGATTCCCGGGATAGGAATAGCTGCAAAAAGTAAAATTTTATCCCAGGGATTCAGGAAGATAGCACTGAATAAAACTGCTGAAACGGCACCTGATGCTCCGATAGAAGTATACCAGGATGCATTGCGGTAACGGATAACGTCATGCAGGGAAGCCACAATCATTCCGCCGAAATAAAGGATGAGGAAGGCCCATGACCCGATTCCGAAATATTGGAATGCTTTTTCCATATATTGTCCGAACGACCAGAAGGTGAACATATTTACGAATAAATGCATTCCGTCGCCGTGAACAAAACCGTGTGAAATGATTCGGAACCATTCGCCGGAATGTATGATCCGGAAAGGTTTTAAAGCCAGTTTATTGAAAAGTTGGTTGTCTTTAAAACAGGTAAAGGAAATAATGACTGTTGCGGCGATGATGATATAGGTGAACATGGGAAACATCAATCATTTATGACTTAAAGCGAATGCTCAGAATTTGGTAAATTAATTTTGCAGCAAGGAAATCGGGAGCTTTGTTCACTTCGTTCGGGCACAATTCAACGACATCCAGGCCGATAATATTATGCCGGGCATTTATCAGTTTTAGAAAATTAAGAATTTCCCGATAAGTGAGACCGTCCGGTTCCGGAGTTCCTGTTGACGGCATGTAGGCAGGGTCCAGAACGTCCAGGTCGATTGTAATATAAACATTGTCATGCAGTTTCTGAGATACTTCATACATCCAGGTGGAATTTCCCGTTTCTTTAATTTCATGAGCATAAAAAATACGGCCAGGCTCAATATTATGCTTTTCCTCTGAAGCGGTACTGCGAATGCCAACCTGGGCGATGCTCTCCGTGATTTCTTTTCCCCTGGCCATGACGCAGGCATGATTATAGGGTGAACCCTCGTATTCGTCCCGCATATCGGAGTGGGCATCCAATTGAAGGATGGAGAATGTGTCGTAATGTTTGGCTATTGCCTTGAAGGCTCCGATACTGACGGAATGTTCCCCACCTAATAAGACCGGAAATTTCTTGTCTGCGAGTATCGCATCCACTCTTCTTTCCACTTCTTCGGCCATTGCTTCGGGAGAAGCATCCTCTGTAACCGGCTCCAGAGTGGCAATGCCATGTGTATATACCTCGGAATCTGTTTCAATATCATAGAATTCCATGTTAGGAGAGGCTTCCAGTATAGCTTGCGGGCCTTTATCCGCACCTTTTAACCATGTACTTGTTCCGTCATAGGGTACTGGTAAAATGGCAATTTCTGCTGTTTCATAATCCCGGTATTTTTCTTCAAAATCTCCGTAACATGTTTTTTCCATGATGCTTGTGTTTAATAATTGATTTAAAATATCAGAAGTTTACTTGAAAACCGATGCCTAAGCTTTCTTTGAATTGAAGCCGGGGACCTTTACTTCCGTCTTTTTGTAATATCTTGGTGTCATCATCATAAATCATGTTTGTTGTGATGTTGGCTGAGAACCATTTATTTACCGTCATGTTTAACTGAACATCCCAACGGACATCAATGTTTTTGGGTTTTTCCAGATAATTGGAAAAAAGGTCTACGCGGGAATAGATGGTCATGTTTTTCAGAAATTCATATTTCATTTCCACTTTCAGGTTACCACCCATTTCTGAGAAAAGGTGTTTTCCGGGTTCTACGCCGAAGGCTCCTTCAGAGGAAAGGATTCTGCTATCGACAAAAGTTCCTCTCCAGGAAATGGCTGACAAGGTTGCAGTAATCCAGGCTTTGGGATTCCACGTGATACCTAAACCGGTGATAACATACCCCGGTGACATAAAACGTGAAATATAAGTACGGGGTTCTGACTTATAATCATATCCTTTGGCAAATTGAGTGTTGAAATTTAACAAGGCACTCAGATACAAATTTCTGGTCATTTCATAACCGTAGGTCGAAGAATAGTAAAGTTTATCATTTGTTTTTTTGGTCCCGCTCGTTTCTGTTTGATTCAGACCGTAGGCCATTTCTAAACGATTTTGCCAGAGGTGTTTGTTTTTTTTGTAATCGGCACTGTAATTGAACAGTATATCAAAGCCGATTGCGTTCTCGCCACCCGCAGCCCAGTTGCTCAAACTTACTTGATTGAGGTTGATTCCTGTATTTCCTCCGTAAGTCCAGCTGGAGTCCCGGTTGAAGTGTGCGGAAGCTTGTGTGGAGTGCGCGAAGGCAGCCAATAAAAGAATAAATATAACAGAAGTTTTCATTGGATTGTGAATTTTGATTTTGTGCGCGAAATTAATAAATAAACACATAAATTCACAATTCAGGAATGAAATCCGCTGAAAAGTATTTAATGTTTGATGGTTGAAGCCAATTGTTTTATCGCTTCCAGTGTTTCGTTTTTATCTAAGTGACAAAGTTCGCGGTTACGCATGAGCCATTCTCCGTTTACCATGGAAGAGCGGATGTTTTTACTGTTCATGGCATACACAATGGCAGAATATTCGTCATAGACAGGCAGCATATTGGAAGAGTCGGCATGGATGAAAATTAGATCTGCACTTTTGCCTTTTTCCAAGGAACCGGTGATTTGTTCCAGGCCTAAGGCTTTGGCTCCGTTAATCGTTGCCATTTGTAGAGCTGTTCTGGCGTTTACGGCCTCAGGGTCATCGTGTTTTACTTTTGGAAGCAGGGCGGCAAACCGCATTTCTTCTGTCATGTCCAATGTATTGTTACTGGCTGTCCCGTCAGTGCCAATACTGACTGTAATTCCGGCCTGGAGGTAACTGTATGTATCGGCAATACCACTGGCCAGTTTAAGGTTGCTCTTGGGGCAATGGGCGATAGAAGTTTGTGTCGAAGCAAATAATTCTGTTTCTTGCGGGTTTAGCCATACGCCATGGGCAGCGATGACATTCCGGTCCAGTAACCCGATTGAATGCAGATATTCAGCTGGTGGCATTCCTGTTTGAGCGGTGATGTCATCAACTTCTTTGCGGGTTTCTGCTATATGAATCTGAAGGATAGTATTGGATTGGTCAGCGAGTTGTTTTGCCTGTTGTAATGTTTTCCGGCAACAGGTATAAGGTGCGTGGGCACAAACGGACGGATGGATGAGTGAATCTCCCTGCCATTTGCAAATCAATGCTTTACTTAATGCCAATCCTTCTTCTACTGTATGGAAGCTCGGAGTAGGAAAATCAATTAAAGATTCTCCTAACACTCCGCGGATGCCAGCTTTTTTTGCTTCTTCGGCAATGACGTCTTCAAAAAAGTACATGTCATTGAAGCATACGGTGCCCGATTTAATCATTTCAATCAAAGCCAGCCGGGTGGCGATACGTACATTTTCCGGAGTCACAAACCGGGCTTCCGCCGGGAAAATATGTTCGGTGAGCCAGGTATGTAAGGGCAGATCATCGGCATATCCGCGTAACATAGTCATCGGGATATGTGTATGTGTGTTGATGAAACCGGGCATAACAAACATGCCTTGGGCGTCAATCAGTTCTGCATCCGGATCTTTCAATTGTCCGGAGCAGATGTTTTTGATTTTTCCGTTTTCAATAAGAATGCAACCGTTTGGAATGATTTCCAGGCTGGCATTCATGGTGATGATATGGGCGTTATAGATGAGTTTTTTAGACATGATATGATGATTGGTTTTATCAACTCCTCTGTTTGTTAAGTAAGGCAAGAACGAATCAATTCACGGAATAACGGTGACATTTGACAGGAAGTGTTGAGCAGCATTTCCGGATGCCATTGTATGCCTATAACAAAACGGCGGCCCGGCATTTCAATGGCTTCACAAATGCCGTCGGGTGCTACGGCTGCAATTATCAGGTCTTTTCCTAATTTATTCAGGCACTGATGATGAAAACTGTTTACGTCGATTTTTTCTCCGAATAGCTGTTCTGTCCTGGTGTTGGGAGTAATCCGGACCGGGTGGAATATGTCTGCGCGGGGACCGTATTGACTATGCAGCATGACCGGGTGATCTATGGCAGCGATGTCTTGCCAGAGGGTACCACCTTGTACTACATTTAACAATTGCATGCCGCGGCAGATGGCCAATAAAGGTTTGTCGGCTTTCAGGATTTCTTCTGTCAGAAGCCATTGCGAACGGTCAAGTGCAGTATGGAATTCTTCCAACGCCGGATGAGGGGATTCGCCATAAAGAATCGGGTTAATGTCTCCACCTCCGGCAAGGATGAAGCCATCACAAAGTCCGATATATTGCCGGACTATATCCGGATTCTCCAAAGGTGGTAACAGGAGCGGAGAACCTCCTGCCTGAACAATTGCATCTACATAATCTTTGTTAACAAAGATACGCTCCATCCCGAGGAATTTTCCTTTCTCTACGGTCAGGAAATTTGTGCTGATACCAATAACCGGATTCATGAAACATTTATGGCAGGTTAATCTAATTTCAGTACGGCCAGGAATGCTTTTTGCGGAACTTCTACGTTTCCGATTTGTTTCATTCGTTTTTTTCCTGCTTTTTGTTTTTCCAATAGTTTTCGTTTTCTGGAAATGTCACCCCCGTAACATTTGGCAGTGACATCTTTGCGAACGGCTTTGATGGTTTCGCGGGCAATAACCTTGGCTCCGATTGCCGCCTGTACGGCAATATCAAATTGTTGGCGTGGGATCAGGTCTTTCAGTTTTTCACAAATTCGTCGTCCGAAAGCATAGGCATTGTCGAAATGGATTAAGGCTGATAAAGCGTCGACAGATTCGCCGTTTAATAAAATATCCAGTTTTACTAAGTTCGCTTTCCGGTAGCCGATTTGGTAATAATCGAAAGAGGCGTATCCCTTGGTGATGCTTTTGAGTTTATCGTAAAAATCGAATACGATTTCTCCTAATGGCATTTCATAGGTGATTTCAATCCGGTTGCCGGTGTGATATTGCTGGTTAATCAATATACCCCGTTTACCTAAGCAAAGGGTCATAATGGGCCCGATATAATCTGCCGGTGTGATGATTTGGGCCCGGATGAAGGGTTCTTCTATAAAATCCAGTGTACTTGCAGGCGGCATGTCCGATGGATTGTGCATTTCATACACTTCTCCTTTCGTTGTGTGTGCCATATACATAACATTGGGAACGGTGGTAATGACATTCATATTGAACTCCCGGTCTAAGCGCTCCTGGATAATTTCCATGTGTAGCATACCCAGAAACCCGCAGCGGAAGCCAAAACCAAGTGCTGCCGACGACTCCGGTTCAAAAGTCAGGGAGGCGTCATTGAGCTGCAATTTCTCGATGGAAGCCCGCAAGTCTTCGTAGTCTTCGGATTCAATGGGGTAGATTCCCGCATATACCATAGGTTTTACTTCTTCAAATCCGTCAATGGCCACATCGCAGGGTTGATGAACATGGGTAATGGTATCTCCCACTTTCACTTCCGACGAAGTTTTGATGCCGGAGATGATGTAGCCTACATTTCCGCTTTCCAGAGTTGCCCGGGGTTCCGGTTTCAAGCGTAATACTCCGATTTCATCGGCTGTATATTCTTTGCCAGTATTGACGAATTTTACCAGGTCGCCGGTATGTAAACTTCCGTTGATAATTCGGCAATAGGTAATAATGCCCCGGAAAGAATTGAATTCCGAGTCAAAAATCAGTGCTTGTAAAGGTTGGTTAGGGAATCCTTCCGGATGAGGAATGCGTTCAACGATAGCATGTAATATTTCTTCAACTCCCTGACCTGTTTTCCCGCTGGCTTCGATAATGTCGTCCCGTTTGCAACCCAAAAGTTCGACAATCTGGTCTTTAACTTCTTCCGGCATGGCATTAGGCATGTCCATTTTATTTAATACCGGAATGATTTCCAGATTGTTTTCTACGGCCAGGTATAAATTGGAGATGGTTTGAGCCTGAATCCCCTGGGTTGCATCTACGATGAGCAATGCTCCTTCACATGCAGCTATAGAGCGGGATACCTCATAGGAGAAATCAACGTGTCCCGGGGTGTCAATCAGATTTAGGACGTATTTTTGCCCTTGATAGGTATAATCCATCTGGATTGCATGGCTTTTGATGGTAATGCCCCGTTCGCGTTCCAGGTCCATATCATCCAGCACTTGCGCCTGAAGGTCTTTCCCGGTTACTGTTCCGGTGTACTCCAGCAAACGATCTGCCAATGTGCTTTTCCCGTGGTCGATGTGTGCAATGATACAGAAGTTGCGTATATTTTCCATCTGTTTATTTTCAAGTTTAATTCGGGGATAAAGATAGAAAAAAAAGCGAAATCGGGAAAATGGGAAGGATAGGTTGAAAGATGAATCGAAATTTTACGAACAAATCGTTACTTTTGCAGAAGAATCAAAAATAAACATCATGGTAAAATCAATGACCGGTTTTGGAAAAACTACGGTAGAAACCGGAACTAAAAAAATTATTATTGAAATGAAAAGTTTAAATTCAAAACAACTGGATTTAAGCTTGCGGATTCCTAATCTTTATAAAGAAAAAGAGATGGAAATCCGGGGAATGGTGAAGGACAAACTGGAGAGAGGTAAGATAGATATGTGTATCTATTTTGATAACTCAGAAACAGATAAGGATGTGATGATTAACAGTTCTGTAATCATGCAATACTTTAATCAGATGCTGGCTCTTGCCGGACAATTGGGCATCGAGCCCGATAGGAATGAATTGTTGCAATCTGTGATGCGTTTCCCGGATACTTTGCAACAGAAAGCTGAGGAACTGAATGAAGAGGAATGGGGGATGTTGAAAGCTGGGATAGAGAAAGCTCTGGAGGCAATTGATGCGTTTCGTATTCAGGAGGGAAAAGCTTTAATTAAAGATATAAATCACCGGATAGAACTTATTCAGAAACTGGCATCTGAAGTGCCTCAATTTGAAGTGAGGCGAGTTGAAATAATCCGCCAGAAATTACAGGAGAAAATCAGCGAATGGACAGATGTGAAAAATATAGACCAGAATCGTCTGGAACAGGAGATTATCTATTATCTGGAGAAATTGGATATTACGGAGGAAAAGGTCCGCTTGGCAAATCATTGTAAATATTTTCTGGAAACCGTGGAAAAGGAAGAAGCACCCGGACGGAAACTGGGTTTTATAGCTCAGGAAATCGGGCGTGAAATCAATACCATGGGTTCTAAAGCCAATGACCATGATATTCAGAAATTAGTGGTTGGGATGAAAGATGAATTGGAAAAGATTAAGGAACAGAGTTTAAATGTCCTTTAGTTATTGCCACATGGAGATGTGACAGAATATGGGAAACGGCCTTTAATTATGAAATTTATGGGAAAAGTAATTATTTTTTCTGCCCCGAGTGGAGCGGGTAAGAGTACGATTATAAATTATTTGTTAGGGAGGCATTTGGGATTGGAGTTTTCAATCTCGGCAACCTGTCGTGCTCCCCGTGGGGAAGAACAAAATGGCAAAGAATACTATTTTTTTACTCAGACGGAGTTTGAAAGCCGTATTGCTGCAGGTGACTTTCTCGAATATGAAGAAGTTTATCCGGGATGTTATTACGGAACCTTAAAAAGCGAGGTAGAACGGATTTGGAATCGGGGTAACGCTGTTATATTTGACGTAGACGTAGTTGGTGGGGTTAATTTAAAGAAAAAGTTTGGACCCGAAGCATTGTCTGTTTTTATTCAGCCTGTTTCTGTTGCTGTATTGGAACAACGTTTGATTGGACGGGGTACGGATGCTTTGGATAAGATTGCACAACGGGTTGCTAAGGCGGAATACGAAATGGGTTTTGCGCCTCAGTTTGATACCGTTATTGTGAATGACTGTCTGGAAGAGGCGTTGAGTGAGGCGGAGGAAAAAGTGAAGAATTTCCTGGGACAGCAGTAAGTTCGTGGTTTGAATACAGGATGTTCTATGGTTTCAGTGGGACTTTTTTTTGGTTCTTTTAATCCGGTTCATAACGGACATTTGTCTATTGCCAGGTATTTATTGGATGAAGGACATTGCGGACAGGTTTGGTTTGTGGTATCTCCTTTGAATCCCTGGAAGACAGATGTGACACTGCTGGATGAAAAAAAACGTTTGGAATTGGTTGGTGAGGCCATCAGGGGAGAAAAGCGAATGAAGGCTTCCGATGTGGAATTTTTTATGCCACGTCCTTCTTACACATACCAGACCTTGCAGGTTTTGAAGACAGACTATCCGGAAGAAAAATTCGCTTTGATTATGGGAGAAGATAATTTGCTCCATTTTCATGAGTGGAAAAATTACCGGCAGATTATATCGGAATGCCCTGTATTTGTTTACCCCAGGCCGGGAAATACGTTTATAAATCCTTTGGAGGCCGGAGTTAAAGTTGTAGATGCCCCCATGACCGGAATTTCTTCCACCGAAATCCGGGAAAAAATAAGGAAAGGGGAGAATATTTCAGAGTTTGTACCGCAAGGAATTGTTGGTAAGACTGAAAAATATTACAGAGATTTACTTTGTTGACAGGGAATATGAATTTATCCAATAGAATGATTGATTTGAGTTTTTGTTGTGGAATGAAAGCAGGAATATGTCTTGTCCTGGTTTTGTGCATCGGGATAGGAGAAGTGGATGCTCAACGGAAACTACCTTCGAAAACAAAGGAACAGAAAGCACTGGAACGGCAGGCCAAAAAACAGCGTGTCGAGAAAGTGCCTGATACGGAATTGAGATGGAATCCCCGGAAAATTCCGGATAAGAGTAAAGGTTTTCCTGAAATTTCTTCCTGGCATACTGGTACAGCAGGCATTTTGCCTTCCGATGCTGCCGAGATCAGCCTTGTTAATCCGAGCAGGATTGGTTTTTCCCGCAAGACGGAATTATTGTTCCGGATAGCGGAGGAACCTATTTTGCCCAATATCGGATTGAAACACCTTTGGTGGGCAAATAAGCGTTTTGCTTTGGCTTCTGAACACTCTTTGTATTATACCTATCCCGGATTGAAGATTTTACAGTGTACGGGTTTTAAATCATTGGTTCCGGATTCTGTTAAAATAGAACATGGGTTTGCCATGCGTCATGAATTTCTGTTTTCCTGGCTGATGAATCCGAAGGTATGGGGATGTCCTGATCCGCCGCCGGAAAGAATCCTTACCATGAGAATCGGTACTGAATTTTATCTGGGAAGGAGGAATGCTGATGTGCATTCATTTGATTATGCTCATTTACTTTACCATACCCGTTTATTGGATGGGCAAGTGCTGTATTATGGCGGATTACAGTTTGATTCATATATGGGGAAGCGGTTTCATTATAGCCTCAATGGGTTATTTTATTCTTTGGATTTAAAGAAAGAATATGCGGCGGAGGCTAATCTCAGGCTGACGGCTTATGTATCGCGTCGTTTGGGTATATCTGTGGCCGCCAAGGGGGCTTATATGAATGTGGGCGACCGGACAAGATTCGCCTGTATTCCTTTGTTGGATTTAACTTATTTAGTGAATCCGGGGCGTTCTGTTATTCAGCATGGTTTGTATAAACGAGGAAAGCGCAGGAGAAATTAAACGCCGGTAATTCTTTATTCGGTCCTAAGGTTTTATCTTTGTAGGGTTAAAATTTGTTTCCGATGGATTTATTGCTTCATACCTGTTGCGCACCTTGTTCTGCAGCTATCATAGAGTGGCTGATGAAGAATGATGTTCGGCCGGTATTGTATTATTTTAATCCGAATATCTATCCTTTGGAGGAATATCATATTCGTAAATCTGAATGTACCCGTTATGCTCAGACTTTAGGGTTGGAGATAGTGGACGGTGATTACAGTCATGAAAAGTGGCTAAAAGACATCAGGGGATTGGAAAATGAACCGGAGCGGGGAAAGCGTTGTTTACAGTGTTTTAAGGTACGTTTGCTGGCAACGTCGCGGTTGGCTTCTGAACGTCATTTGGGGTATTTTGCCACCACACTGGCTTCTTCGCGCTGGAAAAGCCTGGAACAGATTGCAGAGGCCGGGCATTGGGCTGCTTCTCAATTTGAAGGAGTGGAGTTTTTGGAAAAAAATTGGCGTAAAGATGGCCTGAGTGAGCGTCGCCGGGCTTTATTAGCTGAAAACGGTTTTTATAATCAGCAATATTGCGGCTGTGAATTTTCCATTCCGAAGAAGAACGGGGATTTATAGTTTTAAATCCTGAATTAATTTTTCCAGGACGTTTATAAAAGTGACCGGCGTCGGGACACATGCTTCTTCTGCGTCAATCAGGAATAAGCGGTTATGGCTGACAGCCCGGAGATGTGTATATTGTTTCCAGGATTCGATTTCTTGCCTTCCTGCTCCGTTCATGGAGACAACTATAATAATATCCGGATTTCTCAGAAGAACGGTTTCTTTGGACACCATATCGTTTGTTAAGTCATTGAAGATATTTTGTCCGCCCAGAAGTGTAATATAGTCGTTCATAAAACTTCCTGGTAAAACCGAATACAGGGGATTGTTGCCAAGTTCCATGAAAACGGTTTTGTTTTTCATAGGCTGGGGTAATTGTGTCAAGCGTTCGCGGCTCTCGCGGATATATTGCCGGGCAGTTTCGGTTTTGTCACAGAGTTCTCCCAGTTTTTCCAGTTGCTGGCAAAGTTCTTCAAAATCCCGTGGTGGTTGGAAACGTAAAGTACGAATTCCCATTTTTTCTATAGCATTTAAAATCCGGGGAGGAGTAAGTCCCGAGGTAATGACTAAATCAGGTTGCATGCTGACTACTTTTTCGATGTTCACCGTCAGGGCGTCCGCAACAATCGGGATGTTGTCTTTTCGGGCGATTGTACAATATTTGGTACATCCGATGAGTTTGTCCTGAGCTCCTAAGAGATAGAGGTTGTTGGTGACGGACTGTGCCAGGGAGATGATACGGCGATAATTTTCAGCTGGGAGTTTGTAGCAGAAAAAAGCCAAGACAATGAAACTAAGGAAGCTGCAACGTATTTTCATATTGGGAGTTCAGTTTAAACAGATAAATCATGATAAAGTAAAAAATACCTACTTCAAGGGATTTAAGGATTTTCGTTTTTACTCTATTTTTGTCATATCGAAATCAGGAGCGTTTTATTGATTAATTTATAGTTGCGAAGTCACAGGTTTTAACCGGCCTGTGATTTCTTTTTTCAGATTTTGAAAAAAAACACCGGCAGGATGCGGTAAACGGATCCTTCAAATGAAAATCAACGCTATATTGCCGGCCACTTTTGACAATATAACTTCCTGTTGATTTCCATTTCCGGTGTTTTTAACAGTACAGTAAATATATAAGTGCAGGTGTCCGGCTCTAAGTCCGCGAGAGCACAGACGGTTGCTATGATTGGCAGGTCTTCTGACTTGTCTCGGTTCGGACGCCTTCCCGTCGTGCATAAGCAGACAGTGGCAGGAGTATTGTCCGGACGCTTTGTATTGAGATTTACAGCAGCGGGGCCTGTCCGGGATTTTCACCCGATTCCCTTTTATTTCCTCTGTCGAATGGCAGTAGGAAAACCAATCCTGACAAAGATAGGCAAATAATTGAAAAATCGAAACAGATTTTTATTTTCAAATGCTTTTCTTCATTCATGGGAAATTTCTCCGAAAGAATTCACGATTTTTAGGTATTGTTAGCAGTTGCGTGGTAATATATTTTTGACTGCCGGCATGAAGGCGCTGGGGAGGCGGGCATTCATGCCGGCAGATTTATTGAAATTTTAAGCAAATGAAAATGAAGAAAAAAGTAATACTGATTTCGGCCGTGCTGATGGTCCTATTCCTGGGGAGACGGAGCTATGTCACCTGGTTCAGTGTGATACGGGTGGCTTTTGTGAATTTCCAGACGATTTCGATGGGGAACATCGCCAGGGCGAATTGGACAAATTGACCGATGAACTGGAAAACGGTGAGGTTATCTATGTCCCTGAATAAGAAATCCCGGAGAGGATTAGGAGAAAAATATTATTTTTGCTATTTGAATGTAAAGCAAAGATTATGGCTAATTTTTTTAAATCTCTCTTTTTCGGTGAAACGGAAACTTCAGCGGAAGAAAAAGCGGCACGCAATTTTGATGTATTGAAATATGATGGTATCAAGGCGTTAAAAATGGGAAAGAACACTTATGCCATCCGTTGTTTTAATGAAGCGTTGAAGCTGCAGGAAGATGGGGAAGTACTGGAAAATCTGGTACATGCTTATACCCGGGAGGACCGTATGGAAGAAGCTATTTCTGTGGCCGGACGCTTGGTGGAGGCTGAACCCGGAAATGTTCCTGTGTTGTTGTTGCGGGCAAATTTGAACTTTGTAACTGAAAACTATACAGAGGCTATTGCTGATTGTGAGAGAGCTGTAATGCTTGATGCGGCTGATGCGACTGCCTATTTTTTGCAAGGAAAGGCCCAAAAGGCTGCCGGCGATTGGTTGGGGGCTATTGTAAGTCTGTCACAAGCCATCCGTTTAAAAGAAAATTTTGCAGAAGCTCATTTATTGAGGGCGGAGGTGATGTTTGACACAAAGGATTATAAAGATGGGATGGAGGATGCGGAGAAAGTGGTAGGGCTTTTACCGGAAGAGGAAAATGCTTATTTGGTTCGGGGACGTTTACAGGAAGCTTTAGGTGATGGTAAGGCAGCCGAAAAAGATTATCGGTATGTAACGGAACTGAACCCTTTTAATGAACAGGCCTATTTACAATTGGGAAACCTTTATATGGCGTGGGGACAACCGGATGAGGCCATTGCTCTTTTTGACGAAGCTATCGAATTAAAACCTGATTTTGCAAAAGCCTATAACGAAAGGGGACGGGCCCGGCTGATGAAAGGAGATAAAAACGGTTCTTTTGAAGATATGAAGAAAGCAATGGAGCTGAATCCGGATGGGGAGGAAGCCCGGAAAATCAATGGTACTTATTCCAATTTTGAAGATATGTATAAAAACCGGCCTCTTTAACTATTCGTTTCGTTTTAAAACAAACATTTATCCATTTGTTACGTTATATATTGAAAAGTAAAATAAAATATATGAAAACAAATGGATTTATTTTTGGAGCTTTAATAGTGGCCTTGGCAACAGCCTGTGGAAGTAGTAATTCCGATGATAACGGAAATCCCGGATTTCCTACTCCTGTTGTAGAACGGGCATTTCTGGCGAAATATCCGGCAGCGGCCAATGTGAAATGGGAAAAAAAGGGAAGTTTTTCTCAGGTGGATTTTACCCTGAATCAGGTGGAATATGAAGCATGGTATAATGCTTCAGGGAAATGGCTGCAATCCGAACATTCAGTTGTTTATACTACTTTACCTGTAGAGGTAAAAGAGTATGTTGCCAATAATCTGAATTATCCGCCTGCCACCTGGCGTCCGGAGATGTATGCGACTGTACTGGAACGGTTGGATTATCCTGATTGGTATGGGGTAGAGCTGGAGCAAGGCAAAGAAGAAGTGACCCTGTGGACGGACCAGGATATTTTCCGGCATTGGGATGTTATTGCAGATTTTGATGGGAATGATGTGCCGCAGGCTATTCGTAGTTTTATTTCTGTTTCTTATAAAAACGGGTATATAACCGAAGTTGGAAAATTATCGGATGCTTCTTATGTTGTGAATTTATTGGATGGAGAAACGGTGAAGGAAGTGTATTTTAACAGCACTATGGCCTGGCAATATACGGAATGGCCGGTATTGCTGGAAAAAGTGCCTCAGGTCGTAAAGAGCGTTTTGGATAATCCGGCTTATGATATGTTTACAGTGAAGTCAGTGAGTTACCAGCAATATCCTTCCCGGGGATGGTATCATTTTGTGTTAAAAGAGACAGTGGCACCTGGCCGTGACATGACGTTAAACATTGATGGGGAAGGGAATATCGTTTTATAAAGTATTTGATTTACGCGAAGATTCAAGTGCATTGGCAGACACGGGAAAAATAAAGGGTTTGCCGGAAATGGGATTGGGCTGGCTGACGACCATCGTATCGTATACTTCCTCGATGTGGTCGTAAGTCAGTACTTCCTGTGGTGTCCCCTGGGTAAAAATCTTTCCTTTGTTTAGCAGAATCAGGTGGTCGCTGTATTCACTGGCCAGGTTTAAGTCATGAATAATGAGCAGAACGGTGAGGTGATTCTCTTTGTTTAGCCGCTGAATTAGGTTCAAAACCTTCATTTGATGGGAAATATCCAGGTGTGCTGTAGGCTCGTCCAGTAGCAGGATATTGGTTTTTTGAGTCAGTGCCCGTGCGATGGCAGCCAGTTGCTGTTCTCCTCCGCTCAGCCGGTTCATGAATTTGTCTTTTTTATTCCAGGTCCCTGTCAGACGCATATTTTCTTCAGCTATGGCGTAATCTTCCGGGGTATCGAAGAATTGAAAAGGGCTCCGGTAAGGCATACGCCCCATCAGGACATAATCTTCCATAGTCATATTTCCGGCTTCGACCGTTTGATTGACAATGGCTATTTTTCGGGCCCGTTCTTTGTGTGACATTCGGGAGAGTTCGGTATGCTCGATTTCCACGGAGCCTTTGTTTGCAGGCAATAACCCCGATATTCCCCGGAACAGGGTGGTTTTACCAGCCCCGTTCGGACCGATAACCGAAGTAAAGCATCCGACCGGAACTTCAAAATGGATATCAGTAATATGGAATTTATTTCCATAGCCGCAACTGAGTCCTTTTACTTTTATAGCTGATGATTCCGCTTTCATACTGAGTTTTTGTTTCCTCTGGCCATCACTAAAATAAAAAGGACGCCTCCGGTGATTCCGGTAATGACGCCAATCGGAAGCTCATTCGGAGCGATGAGGGTTCGGGCCAGAATGTCACATAACACTAAAAAGATACCACCGCCGAGAAAAGAACTGATTAATAAAATTCTGTAGTCTGTTCCTACAATATACCGTATTAATTGGGGAATAATCAAGCCGACAAAACCGATGACTCCGGCTACGGAAACACAAATGCCGGTTAAGAGAGAGCTGAAAATAAACAGAATGCGTACGCTTTTCTCTGTGTTGACTCCTAACTGTGTGGCTCTTTCCATGCCTAAACGCATGACATTTAGGGTGGGTGCATATCCTATGGAAAGGAGGAGGACCAGAATAGCTATTACACCGACAGCCCCGATCAGAAAACCATTTGTTTCATTCAGGCCTCCCATAATCCAGAACATGATACCTTTTAATTTATCTACGCGGGTAATTGAAAGCATAAGCATCATCACGGAAGAGGACAGGAAACTAATCATCACTCCTGTTAAAAGTAAGGTTTTGATTTGTACCGAGCGTTTTTTCATCGCTATCAGGTAGATCAGGATAAGGGTTCCTAAGGCTCCAAGAAATCCGGATAGCGGTAGGGTCAGGCTTCCCCACATGAATTCAAGGGAGAAAACAATGATGAAAACAACGCCTAAAGAAGCACCTCCGGAAATACCTAAAGTATAAGGTTCCACTAAGGGATTCCGGAAAATGCCTTGCAGAATGGCTCCTGATAAACTGAGCGCACCTCCCACAATCATTCCCAGCAATATCCGGGGAAATCTTAATTTCCAGAGGATTTCGGCCCGGATGTCATTCCCGTTTCCGCATAATATGTGGAACAGTTCTTTGGGGGAATAGTTGATTTCGCCGATACATAAAGCCAGCATTACCGCTGTTCCCGTCAGGCACAAGAGAATGCCCAGGAATAAAAGCCACCTGTAATATTTTTTCTGCATACAAAACCGGTTCCGTTGTGCAAATATACCAATTCACCCCGAAATCCGTATGTTGTAACACAAGAAAGTACGGATTAGTCTTCTTGTAAAGATTTAAAACCTTTTCCCAGAATTTCTTTGGAATCCATGATATTAATGAAAGCGTCGGGGTCAATTTCTGCAATGCGGTGACGGAGTACCATCATTTCCCGGCGGGTGAGGACAGTATAAATCATGTTCCGTTTTTCTCCTTTATACATGCCGACAGCAGGCAATAAAGTGGCTCCCCGGTTGATATCATTAAGGATAACCTGTTTTACCGTTTCGTATTGGTCTGTGACAATCATCAGGGTCTTATGGACGGTAGCTCCGTCTATGACAAGGTCTATGACTTTGCCTTCAATAAAAACGATAATCCACGAATACATGGGCAGGCGCCAGTCTCCGAAAGCGACAACCGTAGTCAGCGTGATGGTACAATCAACGATAATAACCAAAGTCCCTAAAGAGATATGGGTATATTTGTTTAGAATCATGGAAATAATGTCTGACCCGCCGGAAGTAGCCCGGGCTTTAAAAATCATACCTATACCCACTCCGTATACGATGCCTCCGAAGATGGCGGATAACAATTGTTCGTTCAATAGGCTCCGTTCTGTGATTTCCGGTTCCAGCAAGGCTGCATAACCGTAAGTTTGGTGGATAAGCCACATAAAAGCCGGAATGGCAAAAGTGCAGATAATGGTTTTTACACCGAACATACCCCCCAGAAAATAAATACCCAGCAACAACAAAGGAATATCCATGCATAATGCGGCAACCTCAGTTTCCCATCCCCACAAATGATGGAATACCATAGATAAACCATATGTCCCTCCCGGAGCAAAACCGTAAGGCTCTGCAAACATGACTGCTCCTAATGCGAAAACAAAACATCCGCCTAACAACCAGGCGTAGGTGATAAAAAAATCTTTGGAAAAAAGTTTTTCTTTGGTAACGAATCCCATGCTGAATAATGATTAAGGTTTATGATTTTGCACAGCCAAAATTATAAATTGTTTTTGGCATTTTCTTAGCATATCCCAAATTTTGAAAACGGAATATCTGATTGATTATTAGAATTATGCATAAAATTTTATTTGCATATTCATACAAAATCGCACATATTTATACAAAATCCGGATTCCTTTTCGGAAACGTTTGAAGTTTGTGAAGAGAGATTCTTAAATATCCGTATACCATTTTTATTGCCCGTTGGAAGAAGATTTGAGGTATTGGACCCAGATACGGGCAGCTTCTTCTATGGTTTTGGTACAGGGACGTTTTTTGTAATATTCCTGCGTCCTGGCTTCTGGTACAGGGTCGTCATGTTTTTTTTTGCTTAATCCTAATAATTCCGCACAGATTAAAGAACCGTTTCGGTGGGCAAACTCATCGGCCAATTGTTGTACAAGTCTGTAGTTTGCTTCTTTGCCATCTTTATCTTTGCCATCTGTACATCCGGTTTCTAATCCGGCTAATATAAACATACCGCAGGCAGCACCGCAGGTCATTCGCATCCGGCCGATTCCTCCTCCGAAAGAAGCCGACATACGGAGTGCCTGTTCTTCTGTATAACCATACATATCTGCAAAAGCTGCACATATGGATTGTGAACAATTGTAACCTTGTTTAAAGAGTTCGACAGCTTTTTGAATACGGTCTTCCATGGTAGAGGCAATTAATGATTTCCAGAGGTAAAAGTAATAATAAAACTTCTTTTCTTGTCCAGAGGCCGTAAAAAAAGTGCTGACTGTCGGAGACTGTCAGCACTTTCTTTGTCATTTCCCGGTATGGATAATCAATACATGTCCGTAATGTCCCAGACAAAAGCCCGGATACCGTTCTCTTTGTTTACTTCATCCAACTTTTTCACGTATTTTAAAAGAAGAGGTACCATTTCTTCATCTACGATGGTGAGGGTGGCCGAGTTCATTTCCGGCCATGTGTGGCTTCCCATACGGGGTTCACCGTCAGTCGTTCCCGCCCCGTTAATTAAAGGCCATTGGGTGAATCCACGGATTTGCAGTTTTTCGAGGATATAAGCCACCCTTTCTGTTAAAGCCTGGTTGTATGTAATAAATACTGCTTTCTTCATTTTGATTGCTTTTTGATTTATGATTTACGATAACAGACCGGTTAAAATCTGTTATCGTAAATTTGGAATGGTCAATTACTTTTTTGGGGTAGGTCTCTTTCCGGATCGAAATCACTCATAAACTTGAATTGTTTTTCAAGTGCTTTTTTCTTATTCCGGCTACCGCTCTTATCCATGGCAGCATAAGCAGCAGGAACGATAATCATCGTGATGATTGTAGAGAACACCATACCGCCGATTACGGCAACCCCCATAGGACGCCAGGTTTCGGAACCTTCTCCGGCACTGATAGCCATCGGCACCATACCCAGGATTGTGGTCAGAGAGGTCATCAACACCGGACGCAGACGAGAGCGGCAAGCTTGTGCGATGGCGTCATACAAGCGTACTCCCCGTTCCCGCATCAGGTTGATAAAGTCGATAAGTACGATACCGTTTTTAGTTACAATACCTACCAACATAACTGCTCCAAGGGCCGCAACAATACTTAATGTAGTGTTGGTGATCAGCAATGCCAGAATAACACCGGTGAAGGCGAACGGAATAGCCAGCATGATGATAACCGGCATTTTGAAAGATTCGAACTGAGCAGCCATCACAATGTAGACCAACATCAGCGATAATAACAATAACCACACCAGAGAAGAGAAAGATTCCTGCTGATCTTCATAACTACCTCCGATATACATGGTGACATCCTGAGGTACATCCTCCATGTTGTTGATGATGTTTTGTGCTCCGAGGGCAATATCTCCAAGGGCGACACCGGCTGCCGGAGTAATGGATACTTTCAGCAAACGCTGTTTACTTTTACGTTCGATATTAGGTGGAGAGAAATATTCCTTGATTTCGCCTAATTCTTTCAGACGTATTTTTTGACCGTGTCCGTCAATCAGTTGGATATTTTCCACTTCAGTCAGGGAAGAACGGTATTTTTCATCCAAACGGACAATAATGTCATACTCCTCTCCGTTTTCTTTGAATTTACTGTTTCTGAATCCATAGATACGGTTACGCAGATAACTACCTACCTGGCTGGTGGTCAGACCGTGGCGGGCCAGTTTGTCCTGGTCAAGAACGACCTGCAACTCCGATTTATCTTCATCCCGGCTGATTTTAATATCTTCAGCACCTGGGATGTTACGGGCTTGCTGGGCAATGCTGTGAGCCAAACGGGTCGTGGTATTGAAATCATGACCCATAATTTCAATGTCTACGGAGTTTCCGCCCATAGAACCGCCACTGGAAGAAGTACTGACAGTGTATTGCAGAACATCGGGGAAACTTTTCAGGATTCCGCGCACCTGATCGGCAATTTCAAATATGCTTCGGTTGCGTTCTTTAATGTCTACCGTACGTATACGCATATTCAGAATGTTATTACCGGTGCTGTTCATCATGGAAGCAAAAGAAGCTTCTTCCTCACTACCATAGGAGAGGTTTATGATGGTAATTTCCGGAATCTGGGAGCGAATAACGGAATCAATTTGCAAAGCTACATTTTTGGTTACTTCCACCCGCTGCCCGGATTGCATCTTGACATAGACGTTCATAGAACTTTGGTCATTTTGGGGCATGAAGTCGGTTTTGATGAATCTGAGTAAAAAGAATGAACCGACAAACAAAGCGAGCATCAAACAGATGACAACTGTTTTATGATAAAGTACCCACCGGATCAGTTTTTCATAGAAAGCGTCCAGATGGTCAAGCTGGGTAGATACGAAATGATAGAAACTGAATTTGCCGTTAGTGGTTTTTTCCTGAATTCTCATGATCTGGGAACAGAGCATGGGGGTCAATGAAATAGCCGTTACAGTGGACGTACAAACAGTGATACATACAATCCAACCCAATTGTTTAAACAAAATACCTGTCATTCCGGTCACCAAAGTTAAGGGGAAGAATACAGCTACTGTAACCAGCGTGGTAACAATAACCGACAGCCATACTTCATTTGTCCCGTATTTGGCAGCTTCGCGCGGACGGCTGCCCCGGTCAATGTGTTTGGTGATGTTCTCCAGAACAACAATGGCATCGTCCACAACCATACCGATGGCAATAGAAAGCGAAGACAGTGAGATAACATTCAGTGATTCGCCTGTCGCAAACAGATAAATGAAAGCTACAATCAATGAAATCGGGATAGTCAGAGCGATAATAAAAGTGGCCCGCCAGCGCCCCAGGAACAGAAATACCACTAAGACGACGAAGATTAGGGCATACATCAATGTTTCCTGAAGATTGTTGATGGACTTGACAATAAAGTCTGAATTATCCGAGATGATTTGAAATTTAATGTCGGGCGGCAATTCTTTCTGGGCTAATTCCAGTTCTTTTTTTGCTTGTTTTGCCACAGCTACGGCGTTGGCGTCGGTTTGTTTTGTAATCAATAAAACGCCTCCTTTTCCCCGGTTAATGGTTTGTTCCAGGGTAATGTCCTTGATGGTGTCTCTTACACGGGCTACATCGTGCAGAAAAATGGTTTTGTCGTTTTGTGTTCCCAAAACAATATCTTTGATTTGGGCACTTTCTTCGAATTCACCTTCAACGCGCAGGGTGTAGTCCATTTCACCCATTTTCACACTACCGGAAGAGACATCTTTATTTTCTGCCAGAATCTTGTTACCGATTTGTTCCAGTGTCAGATTATAGGCGTCAAGCTGATTGGGGTCCAGGTCCACATATACCACCCGTTGCGGGGAACCGGCAACAATGACGGAAGCAACTCCGTCTACACGGTTCAAGCGGGTGATTAATTTATCATCCAGGATTTTGTCGATACCGGGGTAAGATTCATCGGCTGTCACCGCATAAATCAGGATAGGCATCATAGACGTATTGAAACGCATGATGGTCGGACGGTCAATATCGTCCGGCAAGTTTTGCATAGCTTTATCCACGGCATCGCGCACATCGTTGGAGGCTTCATCCAGATTGACTTCCCATTCAAATTCCAAGGAGATAACCGCCAGGTTGTCATAGGAAGTAGAGGTCATTTCTTTCAGATTATCTACAGAGTTTAACTGGTCCTCCAGAATCTTTGCTACGTTTTCTTCAATATCCGAGGCATTGGCTCCCGGATAAGTTGCCATCACCGTAATATAAGGCGGGTCCATTTTCGGGTACTGGTCCACCGGCAACTGTATATAAGAGGCAATACCCAATACCATAATGGCTATAAATACCATGAGGGTGGAAATGGGCTTATTGACCGCTGTATTGTATATACTCATATTCTTTTAATTTATAAGACTGTTATTTTATAATTTATGGCTTTACGGTTTTTGGAGACCGTAAGGATAAATTAAAGGGATTATCGGGTAACTGATACGGGAGAGCCGTCTACTAAGCGTCCCTGACCGACAACAATCAACTCATCCCCTTCCTGAATCTGGTCGCTGATTAATTCTACTTTATCCTCAAAGCGCTTGCCCAATATCACAGGTACACGTTTGGCTTTCCCATCTTTGTTCACGAATACGTAACGGTCATTTGCTCCCTGTAATTTCAGTACGGCAATAGCCGGAGCCACAACAGTTTCCGTGTTACCGATGAAGAAATTAATGGTTCCGTACATACCCGGACGTAAGGATTCGTCATCGTTTGGAATTTTCACTTCTACGGTGAAAGTACGGGAAGCCGGATCAATGGTCGGATAAACAATACTTACAGTTCCTTCAAATACCCGGTCAGGGAAAAGGCTGCTTTTCAATTCCACTTTGGTGCCTTTTTTCACAGATAGGAAATATTGTTCGGATAAATTCACATAAGCTTTCAGTGGGTTGATTTTTTCAATGGCAATAATAGAAGGTTTGGAAGCTCCGCCGAAAGCAGCTCCGGTATATACTTCTCCGTTTTCAAAATATTTGCCGGTAACCACACCGTTGAAAGGAGCCAGCATTTGGGTATTTTCTTTCAGAAAGTCCACATTTGCTTTAGCTACTTCATATTGTGTGATGGCTGCATCGTATGCTTGCTTGCTGATACTCTGAGTTTCATTCAACATTTTAGCCCGGTTGTATTCTGCTTCCAGGTTTTTCAATTGAACTTCAGCCTGTTGCAGGTTAGTTCTGTCCATTTCCACCAACAACTGTCCTTTCTTGATGCGGTCGCCTACTTCAACATAAATTTTTGAAATTCGTCCGGCCGCAGCGGGTGCGTAATAAACCTGTTCGTCGGCTTGCAGATTCGCTGTATAGTCGAGAGTACGGGCAATGTTCTGTTTTTCCAGTTTTTGTATTTTCACCGGAATCGCTTCCACTGTTTTTGCATCTTTTTCTGCGTCTTTTTTTCCGGAACATCCGGCTAACACAGCAATGGTAAGGGTAGATAAAATAACGTTCTTTATCATTGTGTTTTGTATTTATGTTATTTCTTATTTTAATTCGTTATACAATTTTTCCAATTGAGTCTGGGCTTGTAGCAATGTCAGACAGGCAGAAGTATAGTTATTTTCAGCCGTCAGGTAGTTGTTGTTGGCCTGGGTCAGGTCCAGGCTGGAAACAGCTCCGGCATTGTATTTATACTGGTAATTGTTCAATACCTTTTTAGCTACTTCGATGTTTTCTTTTTGCAGATTATAATCTTCCAATGCATTTCTCAGGGCAAATTTGTATTGTTCTTCCTGTAAATACAATTGATCTTCCAGTAGGCTTTTGTTTAAAACCGTCTGTTCCAGGGTGATTTTTTCCTGGTCCAACTGTGCTTTTCGTTGCAGGCCGGAGAAAATGGGGACGTTCAATGTGAATGTGGCTGAATGTTTTAAACTCATATTGAAGCCCGGAGCCAGCAATTTGTGGTTAAAATTATAGTTTGCTGACAAAGTAGGAGCATAGGCCCATTTTTTTAAACCCACCATTTTTTTCTGGAGCTCTTCCTGGGTTTGCATCAGCTGATATTGTGTATTTTTGTTCAGGTCAAACGGTTGGAGAGCCAGTTGGAGAAAACTGCCTTCCTCCAGAAATTTTTCAAAAGCATCGGTCAGGGTAATGGGGGTTCCGGCTTGTAATCCAAGTTGGAGGCGGAGCAGATTATAGTTAACGTCCACCGTTCGTTGCATAACCAGCAAACTGTTTTTCAATTGTCCCACCGTAATGCGGATTTGGTCTACATCGGTGATTTCTGCCGTACCTGCTTTGTACATATTCTCGGTATGTGCCTGGATTTTATTCATATTCTCCAGGTTTTCCTTTACAATTTCCATGAGGCGCTCACTGGCCAGGATCGTATAATAGGAATTGTATACCGTTTCTTTAATGTCCAGTTCGGTTAAATCTACTTCTTGCGCAGCGATCTGCTTGGCAATTTTACTGGTTTGAATACCCAGAATCCATTGTCCGCTGAAAAGCAATTGCGAAATACTACCGTTTAAAGTGGATGAGGACATATCCATGGAACTGCCCATAATGTCCATCTTCTTTCCGAAGTAGGTAACGTAATCCAGACCTGCGTTAATTTGGGGTAAGCCTTGTGAAATAGCTTCCGTAACCATTTTGTTCCTCAATTCTATATTTTTCTGGGAAACCTGCAGTTCCTTGTTGTATTTTACAGCAAAAGTGACGGCTTGCTCCAATGACAGATTTTGAGGTTCATTGGGGGTTTCCTGTGCTTGCAGCAACCAGGGAATAAGAATTGCCATGAATGTGATTAATACTCCTCTTTTCATTCTGTTTTAATTATTGATTTTATATTTATTTTCCTATTTTTTACAATATCTTGTAGCCTACAAATTGTATGCCACTATTTTAGGGCTATTCCGTTCCTTATTTTATTACAAATTTATATTGTATATTTTTTTGTTTTATTAAGTAATTTTTCTAATTCTTCTATCCCTCGGGGGGTGGCAAAACTGCGGATCACATTTTCTACAATGGTGGAAACAATGATGTCGAGCGGATATTTGATTTCACTCATCAGTTCCGGTTCTCCCAGAAAGGCCATTTGCTTCACAAACAGATATACCTGTACTTCCCGGTGAATATCGTTTCGAAAGTAACTTTCACGAATGCCTTTTTCAATCACTTCATGGAACAGATTCTGAATGAATATCTGGTCCTTTTCGTTTACCCGTTGATAAATATCCGGATGATATTTTTTCAGATCGAAAAGATTGGCTGGCATTTGGCTGTTCAGGCTGGTAATGATGTGGTCCCGGATGGATAGCATGATTTCTATGGAATTATGTTGTTTCAGTTGTTCCAGGTCTTTCTGAATCCGCCGGCTATCTCTGCGTTGTAACAGCACTTGTTCTACCAGGTCGTCTTTGTTGCTGAAAAATTGATATAAAGTCTTTTTTGAAATTTTTAAATGTGAACAAATATCATCCATAGAAGTACTGCGCAGACCGTATTTCAGGAATAATTCCGAAATATTTTCCAGTAATTCTTCTTTTGTCCGGTAGAATTCACTTTCTGTCATATAAATTAGTACACATTTTAGTTTTCTATATCTTGTACGAACAATATATGGAAACGAAATCCGTGTGAAGTGTTTCCGCGAATCGCAAAAGTACAAAAATCGTGCCAAAATGAAATTGAAATCTTGTTAAAAATATTTAGGTAAGATATCTTATAAAAATGGACCTGAAAAGTTTTTATTTATATATGTATGAAATATACTATCAATATTTGTTTTTGTATTTTTGTTGCATGATTGACCAGACGACCATACAAAAAATTTTTGATACAGCTGATATTTATGAGGTTGTTTCCGATTTTGTGAGTTTAAAAAAGCGGGGAGTGAATTATGTGGGTTGTTGTCCGTTTCATAATGAAAAAACAGGGTCGTTCACAGTTTCTCCGGCCAAGGGAATTTATAAATGCTTTGGGTGTGGTAAGGGTGGAAATGCCGTGAATTTCATCATGGAACATGAACAGTTATCGTATGTAGAGGCGTTACGCTGGCTGGCTGCCAAATACAATATCATCATAGAGGAAAAGGAACTCTCCGAACAGGAAAGACAGGAAAAATCGGAACGGGAGAGTATGCTGATAGTCACGAATTATGCGGAGGAATTTTTTGTGGACCAATTGTGGCATACAGATGAAGGGCAATCGGTCGGTTTGGGGTATTTCCGTCAGAGGGGATTGGATGATGAAACCATCCGGAAATTTGGATTGGGATATTGTCCCGAAGTGTGGGATGGTTTTACGAAGTCTGCTTTACAAAAAGGATATAAGCAAGACTTCCTGGTAAAGACAGGGCTGACCATAGAATCGGATCGGGGACTGTTTGACCGGTTTCGCGCCAGGGTTATGTTTCCGGTACGGGATTTGGCCGGTAAGATTATTGCCTTCGGTGGTCGTATCATGACCAACGATAAAAAAAGTGCCAAATACCTCAATTCTCCGGAATCGGAAATTTATCACAAGAGCCGTACCCTTTACGGAATCTTTTTTGCCAAAAGAAGCATTGTACAACATAATCGGTGTTACCTTGTGGAAGGGTATCTCGATGTGATTTCCTTCCATCAGAAAGGAATAGAAAATACGGTGGCTTCTTCCGGAACATCCCTTACTGTCGAACAAATCCGGCTTATCCGAAGGTTAACTTCCAATGTGACGATTATTTATGACGGGGATGCCGCCGGGATAAAGGCTTCTTTAAGGGGGATTGATTTGGTGTTGGAAGAGGGATTAAACGTTAGGGTGGTTTCCCTGCCGGAAGGTGAAGACCCGGATTCTTTTGCTCAGTCTCACACAGCTACCGAAGTCTTGGAGTATATCACTGATCATGAAACCGACTTTATCCATTTTAAAACGAAATTGCTGCTGGAGCAAGCCGGGAATGACCCCATTGAACGGGCAAAACTGATTACCGATATCGTTAAAAGTATTTCTCTGATTCCGGACAATATTACCCGTTCGGTATATGTGCAGGAGACTGCCAGCCGAATGAAAGTGGAGGAGAAGGTGTTATACAATGAGATTGCCCGGATTCGAAAGGTAAAAAATGGGGAATCTGCTGCACCGCTTCCTTATAAGATAGCGGAACAACAGCCTTCTGTTGTGATTTCAGAACGTTCAAAGGCTTACGATGTCACTTCTTGTGAAACGGAAGAAATGATGCTGATCCGCTACCTGTTATTATTCGGCAGTCTGGAGTTTTATGAGGAGAAACAAGAAGGAGCTACTTATTCGGTCAGTGTGGGAGAGTACATTATCAGCGAGTTGGCGGAAGATGAGTTGCTTATGTTAAATCCCCGTTTCAGGGAGATACAAAGCGAATATCGCCGCAATTTCCGGTCTGAAGGTTTTATTCCGGCCAAATATTTCATTGGACACCCGGATCCGGAGATCAGTGCAATTGTGGCTGATATTTTGAGTGAACCTTATGAATTGAGCAAAATATGGACCGTCAGAGAAACTTCTTTCCGGACTGAAGAGATGCTGTTGGCGGCATTACTTCCGAAGATCGTGGATAATTATAAAATGCGCCGGATTGAAATCATGTGCTGGGAAGCAGACGATAAAATACTGGAATGCCAGAACAGAGGCGATATGGATGAATTATTGGACTGGATGAAGAAAAAAAATACACTCGTCAAAGTCCGTACGCGCTTGAATGAAAAATTGAAGCGAACTATATAAACTTTTCGCGGTTCTGGGTTTTATAGAGGCCGGTCAACAGGCACACTAACGTGGCACAAAGAATCAGCAGTCGGTTGTCGAAAACCGTATTGTAGAAAATTCTCGGATTTTTATCTAATGGTACGTCAAAAGGGTTTAGGAAAAGATTCCATTTGCTGATGCCTAAGACTTTGTGAAGTACAAACAGGAGCATACCGATGATGATAATCATAACGGCAGTTCCGTTTCCGTTTCGGATAAAAGTACTGAGCATAAAACAGAGTATGCCGGTAAACAAAGCCGGAACCATAACCTGCAAAGTGAGTTCCACAGGAGGAACTTCAACAACCATCCAATCGGTAAGCATTGCCAGCAGCAGGGTGAGCAAAAAACAAATCGCATAGGCTATGATAAGCCGGAAAAGCCATACTTTATACCGATAGTTCGGTATGCCGAAAATGATCTCTATAATTTTAGCATCCTGATCGTTCTGTATACCGAAACAGGTCGGATAGAAAACCAATAGGATGGAGGGCACCAATAACATGTTATATCCGCTGGCCATGGTTATTTCGTTGTCCGAAAAAAGACTGATGCCGACAGTCAGTATATAGAAACCGATGGCACTCAATACGAAATAAATAAATTTATTCCCGAAGATAATTTTGATATTATACCGGCTCAGTTTCGCTATTGGTGAAAGGATATAGGATTTCATGATGACAGACTGGTGTGGTTTATTGTGTGATAATTTGTTCGTGATTGGCTAATTTAACGTTTCGGAGCAGCCACAAATAAGAATCTTCCAGGAGAGGGGCGGTCCGGACGGCATCCGGTACAGGCTGAACTTCAGATAAACATCTTACTTTAATGTATTCTCCGTTGCGGATGTGGTGAACAATCAGAAGGTCTGCCGGTAGTTTTGCAAATTCCCGGGCCGGAATCTCGAATGTCCAGGTGACGTTTTGCGCAATATTTACCATATCCGAAGGTGTCCCGTGGTATTTCAGCGAACCTTTATTAATAACTCCCACCTGGTTACACGAACTGGCAATGTCTTCGATGATATGGGTAGAAAAAATGACAATCCGGTTCCGGGAAAGTTCCACAAGCAGGTTACGGAAACGGATGCGTTCTCTTGGATCAAGGCCTGCTGTCGGTTCGTCTACCACAAGGATGCGGGGCAGGTTGAGCAGGGTTTGTGCAATTCCGATCCGTTGTTTCATGCCACCGGAGAAACCGCCGATTTTCTTGTCTTTGTTTTCATACATATGTACGGCTTCCAGCACTTCCGTAATGCGCTGTTTCCGGACATCAGGCTGGTAGATGCCTTTCAGTAGGGCCTGATATTCTAAAAATTCCCAGGAGGTGAGATTTTCATAAGTACCGAATTCCTGGGGTAAATAACCGATTAACCCCTGTAATTCTTCTCTTTTCTTTTGAGTATCAATACCGTTGATGAATATTTTTCCGTAACTCTGTTCAAAAATACCGCAGATGATGCGCATGAGGGTGGTTTTACCGGCACCGTTGGGGCCTAATAGTCCGAACATACCCGTGTGAATATCCATAGACACTGCGTTAAGAGCTTTGAAAGGTGCTTTTTTATAGCCCAGAAACGGGATTTTAGCAGTTGCCTGATAAACGGCTTTTTTAATGTTCCGGAAACGTCCTTCTATCTGGTCGATATTAATGTTGTATTTATGGATGCGTTTGGACAGATAATGTGCAGCAATGGAAATATACCAGAGCAGACCCAATAAAGTCGCAATCTTTGAATCGGAAAATTTTACGGCAATGCAGATTAATGAAAGCAGCGGAGAAACGTAGTATACCATCACAGCTGCTGCGTGCATACACTGGAAGGCAATCCGTTTATTGTTCCAGGCAAAATACGATTTGCCGGCAGAAATAACCTGATTGACCAATAACCAGGTGCAAATGGCAAAAACAACAGCCCAGAAAGGTAATGTCTGGTAAGAGTAGGTGAAGTAAACCATAAATGCGGTGAGGGGCAGTAACCAGACAAGCGGCTGCAAGTCCTTTAACGTATGATATTCTTCTTTAATGCCTAATCTTTCGCGTGTACGCTGGCCGGAGAGCCATTCCCTTTGGAATTCGTTGGGGCGGCCGTATATTTTGACCAGATTACGAATGGAGATATGAATTTCTTCTTCCGGAGCGATAATGCGGCTGTTGGCTTGACGTAAACTCGTTTCCATAAACCATGTGGCAGCAGGAATCAGGATTACGGCCCCGGCTAAGTATCCTAAACGTGTGATTAAAGAAGGACTGAGGAAATAAATACCTGTAATAGCCAGTATCAGAAGGGCAGTTTGCAGGATTTTCATAAACAGCCTCTGAGTTCTTAAACGCAACAGGGCATCCTCCAGGCCTGAATACAAAGTGGGAATAATCACTAAAGTCAGCAAAGTACTCATAGTCAGGCCACCGATGACTGTTATCGCAAAAGGAGCACCCAGACCGGCAACAAATTCACCTTTCCCCATGGCTAACGGAAGCATAGCCACAATTGTGGTGATAGCGGTAATCAGAATAGGTCGCAAACGCGAAATCCCTGCTATCAGGAGAGCCCGGGGTTTACGGTTCCCCTGGCGTCGCAATTGGGAAGCATAGTCAATCAGAATAATACTGTTGTTGACGACAATACCGATTAGGATGATAACGCCAATAAGCACGTTGGCATTCATTAACGAATTGCTCGTAAACAGGAGTGCCAGCAAAGAACCGATGGCTGCCAGCGGTATGGCAAACATCAGAACGACAGGAGCAGTCAAAGATTCGAAGACAGAAGCCAGAATCATATAGATGAGGATAAAAGCTGCCAGAATCAGGAAGGTGAACTCGCCGGTTTCATCTTCTTCATGGACGATTTCCACCGCTACCCCTGTCGGGATGTCGGTTTGCTGGACCAATTCGTCGATTTCGTCCCGGGCAGCAGTCAGCACATCTTTCGATTCGTTGACATCCGAATTGAAACGGTAATTGACCGTAATCTCCTGGTCTTGATTAACCCGTATGATATTACTTCGTCCCCATCCCAGACGGATATTGCTGAAATTCTGTAAGTCAATAATGGAGTTCTGGGCATTACTCACCTGGAGATTCCGGAGGTCTTCGAGGTTTCTGACGGGAGTTTCATTTTCCTCCTCTTTTTTGAGTGACAATTCTTTATCTTTAATAATAATATCATATTCCTCCTCTCCGGCTTTGTATTTGATGGAAGTCGTATTTTGCGGGGCGAAATTAACCAGTTCGCTGACGACATGGGTAGGAGCAACGTCATAAATTCCCATCAGGTATTGGTCGAAAATAATCCGGGCTTCCGGTTTCCCGCGGGAATAACTGATATAGGCATAACTTACATTGTCCAGTTCCTTTACCTGATATTCGAGAAGTTCGGCCAGATTAGCCATTTTTTCAAAATCCTGGCCTTTAATGACTATTTTTTCACTTTGGCTTCCCATTCCCATTTTTCTCAGTAATTTATCTCCTCCACCCATCAGAGCACTGCCGCCTCCGCCCTGGAAATTTTCACTGCTTTCGATGGCTTCAAAACTGACATTGCTGATACGTAGTCCCTGAGTTTGGGAAATCACTATATTTTTCAGTTCATCTAAAGATTTCTTTCCGATTTTCTCATAATCTTCGTGAAGCTTGATAGTGACACTGGCATCATTGGCATAAATTTTAGTGCTGTATTGTTTGATTTCGGGAATTTCATCTAAGCGTTCTTCGTAAGATCTGACTACCTCGTCCGTACGGTTAAGGGTATTTCCGTTGGGGAAGGTCAGGTAGAGATTGAATGTATCTGTTTCAATCTCTTTCAACGTATTCATCGTCATTGTCAGGGACAATGCAACCGTCACCAATAAAAGAAGGATGGCAGAAAAAATGACCCCTGCCGGTTTCCTCAGGCACATTTTCAACAGAACAATGTAAATCTGTACCGGCCGGCTATGAATAGAGAGGGTGCTGAAATTCACTTTTTCCCCTTGTTTTCTCATGAATTGATTCACTGCCATGGGAATCAGCAGTAATGCTACAACTAAGGATAATATCAGGGTGGTGATGATAGATACACCGATGTGCTCGCCGATAAGTTTCAACAAAAAGTCATCTGAGAAGAGAAAAGGGAGAAATACCGTTATGGTCGTGGCGGTGGCGGCAATGATTGCTTTGGTCACCTCTTTGGTTCCTTGCACGGCTGCCTGCTCCGCCGGGATGCCGATGGCCCTGAGACGGAATATATTTTCCATGACGACAACCGAATTATCCAATAACATGCCGACTGCTAAGGCTATACCGGTCAATGTAAGGGTATTGATGCTGATCCCGAAGAAATAAAAGAAATAGAAGGCAGAAAAAACCGAGATGGGGATAGCAAAGGCAATGAAAGTGACAATTTTGAAATTGCGCAGAAAAAGATAAAGAATAAAAATCGCCAGGATAGCTCCTGTTATACCCAGATTGATGATGGTATTGATATTTTCATTCATGGTTTCTGCCACGTCGGTATCTACTTTTATGGAAATTCCCCTGGAAGCTAATTCTTCATTTAATTGGCCGATTTCTTTCCGGATGCGTTTAGACAAGTCTATGATGTTCACTAACGGAGATTTGGCTATAATGCAAGTGATGACTTCCTTCCCGTTCACCCGTGAATAGGATTCTTCCTCTTTGATACCGAAATGAATGTCTGCAATGTCTTTTAGCAGCACCGGTCCGGAAGCCACAACGATATTTCCCAGGTCTTCCGTTTGCAGGTATTCTGCTGTTACATTGACAAAATAACGCTTCACATTTTGATAGACAGAGCCGGCAAAAGTTTTTTCCGACATGTTTTTGCTAATCAGGGAACTGATTTGTGAGTTGGTAATGTTTAAAGCCTTGCATTTCTCCTGGTCTAAGAGAATTTCGATGCTTTTTTGCCGGCCGCCGAGGACAACCACGGAAGCAACGCCATCCGTGCTTTCCAATACCGGCGCAATGTCACTGTCTGTAATGTTCCGGACATAATCAATGTCTTCTTCTCCCAGAATCTGAAGTGTCATAAACTGGTCGCTGGCCATGTTGCTCCCTGCTTTATTCACTTGCACCGTAAACTCTTCCGGCAGATTCTTGGCTAAAATTTTGATTTTTTCTTCCAGTTTCAGATAAGCATATTTAATGTTGGTGTTTTTGGTAAAAGAAACCAGGATTCGGGCATTCTGGGTGGAAATCCGGGTATTGATTTCTTCTACGCCTTCCATGCCGCTGATAACTCCTTCTACCGGTATGGCCGCCTGGTTCTTAATATATTCCGGATCAAGTTCTGTTTTGGCAGTGATATTTACATTGAGGGCCGGAAACTCTGCGTCAGGGTATAATTCCATCGGTAAATATCTGTACGAGAACCATCCCATCATGGTTAAACCGATGAATAGCATGGAAATCAGAACTTTACGATTAATCAATTTCTTCATCATCATTGAATATGCATTCCCTTTTCTTACTTTTCTTTTTTGTCAAACAGGTAGTAGACACATGGTATGACTACCAGGGTCATAACAGTGGAAGTAAATAACCCTCCGATAACAGCTAAAGCCATCGGAGAACGCAGGGAGGCTCCTTCTCCGAAACCAAAGCACATGGGTAATAAGGCCAGTATCGTGGTCAGGCTGGTCATCATAATTGGCCGGATGCGCTGTTGTGCGGCGGCTTTGATGGCTTCCGTGAGGTTTAATCCGCTTGATTTCAGTTTATTGGCTGCATCTACTAATAGAATGGAGTTATTTACGGCAATACCAGCCAACATAATGATTCCGATAAAGGCCATCATGTTCAGGGATGCCCCTGTTAGCAGAAAAGCGTAAATACAGCCTACACCGGCTAAGGGAATAGTCAGCAGTATGGTGAACGGATGCCGCAGGGATTCGAATTGCGAAGCCATCACCATATAAACCAGTACGATGGAAAGAAGCAATGCAAACGACAAGCCATTGAAAGATTCTGCCCGCTTTTCTTCTTCCCCTGTGATTTTTGCCGAGTATTTAGCAGGGAATTGGATTTCTTCTAATTTCTCCAGAATATCCGGTGTTACCCCGCTGAGGGTATACTCCTTTTCCAACATGGCAGTCACTTTGCCTGTACGGTTTTGGTTGTTTCGGTTGATTTCTTTCGGAGCCATGGTGACGGAGATATCTGCGATTTCGCCTAACCGGTATTTCTTATCTCCCTGGTTGATTTCTACATTTTGTAATTCTTCTAAGGAAATTTCCGGTACACGGATTTCAATGTCGATGGGTTCTCCTTCTGTGTTGAAATTACTGGCTGTTTTACCGTTTAGTTTGTCCTTTACCTGAGAGGCTACAGAGGCTATATCCACTCCATAGATGCCACTTTTCAGGCGGTCGATGGAGATGTTTACTTCAGGGGCTCCTTTTTCCATGGAAGTATGGATGTTATAAAGTCCCGCTACGGAAGACAGTTTTTCTTTTATTTCCGTACTTAGTTCTTCTATCAGCTCCAACTCCTCCCCTTTGACTTCTATTACAACGGGAGCGCCTTCCGTTCCTAATATGCTTTGCAGGGCAGATTGTTCTTTCTCAAAGGAAATTTCTATCCCTTCGGGAAAGGTGTAGTGATGGTTGAGAGCCGAGATGAGATAGTCTGCGCTGAGTCGGGCGTCATTTTTCAGTTTTACCTTGATTTCTGCCTGATTTTCTTCCTCCAGTTTGCCTCCGCTTTCGCTTTCCGTGTTGGAAGGACCTACCTGTGTGAAAATCCATTCCAGCTCATTGCCGGCCAGGTCAGTAATCATATTTTCAAGCGTGGCGGCGGCATGGTCTGTACTTTGGAGGCGTGTGCCCGGTTCCAGTGTGATGAAAGTGGAAAATTCTTTGGATTCGGCTTTCGGCATGAATTCCATATCCAACAAAGGAACCAGCATATAACTGCCTGCAATCAGAATGACAGATATTGCTACCACTAAATAACGGTGTTTCAGTAATCTTCCGACAAAATTTCCATATCCTTTGATTTGTATGGATTCTTTCTGGATGTTGGGACGGGTAATGTACCGGGATGCCAGCATAGGAATCAGCAAGATAGCTACAAACAGGGAAGAAAGCAGGGAAAAAGAAACCGTCCAGGCCTGTTCTTTGAATAATTCGCCCGCAGCGCCTTGAATATAAACAATAGGCAGAAAAACGACAATGGTAGTTAGTGTACTGGAAGTAATGGCTCCTGCGACTTCGGAAGTACCTTTTATTGCCGCCTCTTTGGGAGAAAGTCCGTTTTCCAGATGACGGTAAATGTTTTCCATTACCACAATGGCATTGTCTATCAGCATTCCTGCTCCTAATGCCAGTCCTCCTAAAGTCATGATGTTAATGGTCAGACCGTTAAAATACATGAGATTGAAGGTGGTTATGATAGACACCGGTATGGATATACTGACAATCAGAGTTGTATTGATGCGGCGCAGAAAGACATAAAGAATAATCATAGCCAGCAAAATACCCATTACGGCAGAATCTTTCACTTCCCCGATGGAAGCTCCGATAAAATCTCCTTGGTTGCTGATGATATGAAATTCATAACCCGGCATGCTTTTTCGAAGCTCATCCAGTTTTGCCGTGATATTTTCCACCGCTTTCACAGTATTGTACTTATTCTCCTTATAAATACTGATACTCAGACAACGTTCCCCGTTATAGCGGGTCAGATTTTTCGGGTCTTTATTTTTCAGTTCTATAGTCGCAATGTCTTTCAGATAGACGGGAGCTTTTATATTGGAGGTTTCTCCTTCCGTGTCCGAAGGGGTTTTAAAGGCAACTATGATATTGGCAATATCTTCTAAATTCTCAATCAGATTAACCCCTTTTATGGTATATTGAATGTCGTTGTGGACAATGATCCCTCCCGACACATTTCGGTTCATGCTTTCAATTTTGGCAGCCACTGTTTCGGCTGTCAGGTGAAAAGCTTCTAACATATAGGCATTGGTTTTGATTTCCACATAAGCCTCTTCCTGACCGTTTAGTTGTAAATCAGCAACACCGTCTAAACGCACAAACTCACTGCGCATATAATTTTCTGCAATTTTGCGCAATTCGTTCATATCTTTAATCTCCTTGTGACTCATGGAGATAACCATCACTGGAGTAGCATTCGCATCATACCGGCTCACATTCAGTGAAGTGATTTCCTCATTCTGGGCAATTTGCGACATACTGCGCTGAAGGTCAAGAAAAGCCGCATCCATATCCTGGTCCCAGTCATATTCCACGGTAATGGTAGCACCTCCCGCTTTACTGCTGCTACTGACGTTTTTTACCCCTTCCTGGCGGGCTGCCATGGACTCTATTCTTTGTACGAATTGTTTCTCGATTTCTTCAGGCGGACGTTCGCCAGCCTGCAAATCAATGTAAAGGGACGGATTTTTTAAATCAGGAAAAAGATCCGTTCCCAGTTTATTATAGGAAATGAGGCCCAACAGACATACTCCGAGGGTAATCATTAATACACTGACCGGGTATTTTACGGCAAATTTAGTTATTCCCATCATAATGGTAAGGTGCTGATTATTTCATTACTTTCACTTTGCTCCGGTTACGCAGCCATTCATAACCTTTGATGACAATTTTATCCCCTGGTTCCAGACCGGTTTCAATTTCAATGTATTTGTCGTCGCTGATACCCGTTCGGATAACTTTCTCGGTAGCACTGTTCCGGTCGACGGTATACACTAATTTCCCTCCACGCCGGTTTTTGATGATATTTTTCGGAATTGACAACACAGAATCTTTCCGTATCGTCACTACGTCAGCCTTGGCAAACATACCGGGACGCAGTTTCAGGTCAGGATTGTCAATGGCGATATAGCCGGAGAAAGTGCGCGTATCTTCATTGATGGCCGGGGAAAGTTGTGTCAGCCGTCCTTTTAACGTATCCGATTTAATATTATAATTCGTCACATGTACCGGTTGACCGACTGCCAATTTTGTTAAGGCATTTTCCGGGAATTGAGTTTCTATATACATTTTACTGTAATCCATTAATTCGGCGATAGTACTTCCGGAAGCCACCTCCACCTGCGGAGTGAAATAGGGCAGGGCGACAATGACTCCCTTGAAAGGTGCCTTGATATTTAATTTATTTAAAGTAATATAGGCATTCTCAAGGGCAAGCTTGGCATTGATGTACGAATTTTCTGCATTGGTTACGTCTTTTTGTGTTGCTCCTCCTTTCTCATACAATACTTTTTGTCCTTCCCATTCTTTTTCGGTAATCTCAATTTGTAATTTTTTACTTTCCAACTGAACGTTATTCTCATATTCCTGATTCTCCAGGCGGACAATCACAGCTCCGGCTTCCACAATATCGCCCAATTGATAAGGACGGCCCGTTTTGGGATTAGTTTGAAGACGGTAAGCTCCGTTGGTTTCCGATTTCAACTCAATGGTTTTGGTTGCTTTGGCTGTCCCCGTTGTTGTAATATACTCCTCGATATTTCTGTATTGTACATCTTCAATCCATACGGGGGTAGTGGTTTCGGCTGCCGAGTTTCCCTGATTATTCCTGCATGAAACAACCAATAGTCCAAAACCGATAATACTGCTGATTTTTAAATATCTGTTCATTGTAATATGTGTTTTTATTTCAAAAGGTCTACGGGTAAATAGGATTTATTGCTTTCAAAATCCCAGAGAGTCTGTATCTTTAAATTAAGGACTTCCAGTTTATAGCTGATAACAGCATTCGTATAGGCTTGTTTGGCGTTTGTCAGCTGGGTCTGGTATTGTTGGAGTTCCATACCCGTAAGGGTGCCGTTTCTGTATTTCTCCAGGTTTATTTCATAGCTGTGTTCCGCATTTTCAATGCTCTTTTTTTTAATTTCAATCTGACGGATTAATATCGGCAGATTCCGGCAAATCTGACGTACCCCTATGGTGATATTCTTCTTCTCCTCATCCATGTCGATTTGATTCGATTCCATAGCCAACTGACTGGATTTTACCTTTGCTTTTTTAGCCCCCCAGTCAAAAATAGGTATGGTCAGGCTGATTCCGATTTGCTCGTTATCCGTAGGATTGTCGTACAGATTTTTCACTTTTCCGCTTAAAGCGTCCATAGCTATGCGGGCAGACAGATTACCTTTAAACTCATTTTCAGCTTTGGCACGGATAATATTGAAAACATCCTGTTCAAGGGTAATCTGCTTTTGCCGGAGTTCCATACGTTGCTCTAAGGCATATTTCGTGGCATCGTCCGAATTTACGTTGACCGTTACAATATCGGTATTGGGCAACACCATGATGTCTTCATCCAAGGAAATACCCAATAAAAGTTTAAAATTGTCTTTTGAGTTTTCATAGTCGATTTCTGCCGAATAAACACTTGATTCACTGGTGGCCAGATTCACTTCTGCCTGATATAATTCTTCCCTGGCAACCAGACCGGCTTCCACCTTGTTTTTGATGATGTCGTAATTTTGTTTTTGATTGTGATATTCATCCCGGGCTGTATTCAGGTCTTTTTGTTTCTGATAAACACTGTAAAATTGAGTTGTGACGTTTTTCTCTATGTTTAACTCCTGCATGGCATAGCTCAATTTGGCATTTTCTAAAGCATACTCCAATTCCTTCAACTGCATCTTCGTCCGGTTGTAGGTGAAAAGAGGTTGCTCTAACCGGAGGGACAGATTGTGATTGAAAGAAGTATTTTTTCCTCCGGAAGTTTTGTTGGAAGCGTCCTGCCAGGATAAATCATTTACAAGGGAAATGGTTCCGTCGGTCCACTTGATAGGCTGGCGGATGCCTAACGAAGCGGAAGAACTCATGATTTCGTTGGCATACCAGTTGCTATTATAACTGTCGTATTGATTATTACGGGTGTAATTGAAAGGATTGATATCCAATGAGAATTGGGATTTCAGTGAGGCATCCTGTGCTTTTAGGTTTAACTCTCTTTGTTCAAGACTGAGTTTACTTTGAATCAGCGAAGGACTGTGTTCAAAAGCAATACTCAGGGCTTTATCCAGTGTTAAAATCTCCTGGGCAAAAGAATGACTCATGCCCGAAAAAAACAGAAAAACCAGGATGAAGGTTTGTTTTAACATAGAAGGTTTATTTAATAAATGATTCATTTTATTCATTGATTCTTGTAAATTTAACAGCGTCTGCGATGACATAAGAACCTGATACATCATCTGTCAATGTGATTTTCACCTCTCCTTTCGGGAAATAAAAACTGCCTAATGACACCCATCCAGAATCTTCTTGTTCCATATCAAGCGTAATGGATTCTTTTTCCTGGTCATATGCCACTACATAGGTCTGATTTCTCTCTTCCCGGTCCCTCCGGTTACGGCGGCCGAAATTCATACCGAAGGAACCTCCGGTCTTGGGATTCCAGACAGATACGTCGTAATAGCCTTCTCCGGGAAGTTCTGTCCGCCATTCTACAGAATTCAGCCCGCTGCCCTTGCTTTTGTAAACGGCGGACTGGACAGTTTCCCCATAGCAATAGTCGGCAGCAATGGCGGTCCATTTTGTTGGCGTCCACCACGGCATGAAGTTTTTATACTTTTCCTGTTCCTGTTTTTGGAAAAGGTCTTTTAACTTATGTCGTTTATTGGAAGCAATGGTTTGAAAACCGCTGTCTTCATTGTCTATGATGATTTCATGGGGATTAGGGGCAAAGAGAGCCGGAGAGATAACGAAACTTCCGGCGAGCGTGTCCGAAATGATATTCTCGATTTTGGAAAAATTGAAAATATGAGTTGTCGGCAGATTATGTGAAATATTCGTATTGATGGTGATGCTGGCGGGGCGGTTGTCTGCAATAATTTTAATTTCACGGGCTTGTTGTGCCGGAATCTGGTAATTTCCCGTTTTGTCAGGTTCTATGCCTCCCTGAAAACCGCCTCCCTGCCGGATTTCGGCTGTGATGATAGCGTCTACATCGGAAGGATTATAAACTTTAAACCTGATTTGATATTTAGTTTCATCATCTATGACAACCTGATTGGCATCCACTTCCCGTATCAGAATGGTCGGTGAATGGTCTTCCGTATACCATTGGGGGATGAAGTCCGAAAGGGAAATCCCGAATTTTGCTTCAAATTCTGCTTCAAAAGTTTCAAAAGGTATATCAGAAAAATGGTTCCTTTCAAAAAAATCTTTCAGGAAACGATTGAAGTCATCCCGTGGTATTTGGGTTTGAATGTAATTTCTCAGGGCAATACTTTTTAATTTCAACAATTCGTAAAAAATTTCCGGTTTTAATTCCGGACTCGAAATGGCATCCCTGAAACTATGATTCTCCAGATACAGGTTTGCCCTTTGTTTATTATTGATGATACCTTCCCAGAAATGGAATACGTTAGAGGTGTTTGCAACATTTTGTACCGTATTCAGGACTATGTCCAGAATAGGATATTGCTCGGAAAGGATGAAGCCGGTATGAGAATAAAAAAGCGGAGTGATATTCAGTTTGTTTATGTACTGGTTTTGCCAGTCCCATCCGTATTGTATATTTTCATTGAAAAAATTTTCCATGAACCTGTTGAAGACCTGAATGGCGGTTTCTTCTTCGCTGAGAGGCATTTGATTGTGACGTCCCCGGCGGGCTACCCGCCTTTTTTCGACATTGAAATCAGAATTCAGGGTAGCGCCTCGTTCCGGAATAAAAACGATTTCAGGCATAACGTATTCAGTATATCCTTTCCAGTTTCGTACATAGGTGGCAAAATGCACAGGAGTTTCTGCCAGTACGAATTTGCTGAAAGGGTAGTCGCGGCCATTTAAAAATTCCGCATCATTCTTAAGATCCCGGATGACACCGGGCAATGTATCATGTAAAGCGGAAAAATGAGAAGAAAAATAATCATGACCTTTGAAATAGTAGATTTCATAAAGGGTTGAATCAATTTGTAAAGATTTCTTGTCATAATCGGCAATCGTCAGACTGATGCCGGGCAGGGGATGCCGGTTGGTAAAAATGATTGTATCGCCATTTGAGGTGCTTTCCCCTTGCGAAAGCACTGTTTTCTCTTTTGGCGGAATGACCGTCAGGGTGTAATGGACAAAATTTTTCTGGATGTTGTATGGTTCTGCAGGATGGACAGGGGCAATTGTTACGGGATACCAGATACATTCGGGAGTCAGCAGGGTAAAGTCCTGCTCTAACCAGGCATACCGTTTGCCCAAACGATAGAATGCCTGGGGAACGGTGTTGTCGGTATAGTCTTTTTCCGATACATCCGTATAGCAAATGTTTTCATCAATGCTTCCCTGATAGTGGAGGGTAAAGGTGAATTCTTCTCCTGCATCCAGTTGCTTATGAATGAGGATAACCTGGTTCTCCCGGGTGAAGGTCAATTCCTCGTTTCCGGCTTTTAAACCTTTCACTTTCAATGAAGGGTTCAGATAAAGGATAATCTCTTCGATAGATTGGGAGTGCCTGTTTTTCACTTTTAGAATACTCTCTCCCTGGAGTTGTTTTCCTGTAGGAACGATGGTCAGGTCATGGTTGATGACGGAAACCGGGTTTGCCCGGGAATATTTGTTGAAAGTAGCAGCATATTCGTTGCGCAGACGGATCTGATGGTTGTAGTCAAGGACATAAAGCAAACCCGCTGCTATTCCTGCTAATACTAATAAACAGCTGATTGCATAGATTATGGAATTTTTCCACGGTTTATGCGGAAGTCTTTTTACCAATGCGATGGTAAAACCGATAAAACCTGCTCCGCTAAGCAGGTAGATGGTCCGTTGCAGCAGAAACAATCCTAAGTTGCTGTGGCCGGTGACGTCTGAAAAAATGGTGGGGATACATGTTCCGAAAAAATCAAAGACACCGGATAAAGTATCGGAAAGATAAAAAAATATGGTACCGGTGAGACCTAACATAAGAATAAAGGTCACTGCCTGATTTTTCAACAGGCACATGACTGTGAAAGACAGGCCTAATACAAAAAGCAAGGAGGGCAGCGAAATGGTAAACAGGTAAAATACATAAGGGAACCAACTGAAAGGGGAGTGGTTGATGACGATATTGAAAAAGGCAGTGATGAACAGGGAAAGCAGGTTTAAACCGAGAAATACTTTTACGATTCCCCAGGTTTTTCCTATGATGTAGTCCGCATTGCTCATGGGCCGGACATAGATGACCTCTGCCGTATCTAACTTTTTATCTCTTTTCAGAAAACTTCCCGCAAGGAAAATAACAATAACGGATTGGGCGATGTTATAGAAAAAAATATTGCAGAAAGGCATCAGAGATGAGACTGCCAGGCGGGGCCATACCGTGTCTAAACCAAAAACTGAACTTTGATACCCTAACGTAATCAAAGTGATGCCTAATAAAGCCAATAGGGCAAAAATCCGGAAAAGCCAGCTTCTTTTCAGCAATTTAACTTCATATCGGGCTATGATATTGATATTGTGCAGAGTCATTTTATTTTTCTTTCGTCATTCAGGTTAATTAAATAGTTCGCCTCCTATCTTTTCACTGTACATGTCCATCTTATCCTTTAGCAGATAGTCCATAAAATAAACATAAGCATGTTCGATGTTGGGTGTGACGGGTTTGCCGCAGAACCCTTCCATTTCTTCTGCTACTACCTGGATTTCCCAGCCTCCTTCTGTAGGAATGGTGGAAATAATCGGATATTTTTCCTTAACCTGTTGCAATTCATGGTCTGTAACAAAGATTTCCCACACTTTGCCTGTAGCCAGAGCTATCATGTCGTCCGGAGAGCCTTCAAATTTCAGTTCTCCCCGGTTCAGTAAAGCCAATTTCTTGCACGTGCTGGATATATCGCCGACAATGTGGGTGGAAAGGATAATAATAACATCTTTATTGCTCACGTCCGACAGGATATTCCGGAAGCGGATCCGTTCCTCCGGGTCTAATCCGGTGGTCGGCTCGTCAACGATAATGACTTTCGGGTTTCCCACAATGGCTTGCGCTATACCAAGCCGTCGCTTCATACCGCCGGATAAACGGTTCGCCCACCGGTCGCGCACTTCATAAAGCCCCACTTTCCTTAACATTTCATCCACCACTTCGGCCCTGTGCCGCGTTCCTTTTATACCGGCCAGACCTGCCCCGTAATCTAAAAATTCCCAGGTCTTTAATTTTTCAAAAAAACGGAAATCCTGCGGCAGGTAACCTAATATCGAACGGATGGCTTTCCGGTCACGCAAGATGTCATAATCATCAAAAAGAATGGTTCCTGAGGAGGGATTCTGTAATAAGGTCATAATTCGCATCAGAGAAGTTTTTCCGGCACCATTAGGACCTAATAATCCGAACATTCCGGGCTCTATCTCTAAATTCAGACTGTTTAATGCCTTGTGGCCGTCCGGATATATTTTAGTAAGGTTTTTAATTTTTATATTCATAATGCAGAATTACACCTAAATAGATGTGATAAAAGTAATAAAAGATGTTAAGTTTTGGCTTTCCAAAACTTGTTTTTGCATTTTTTTAACGACATTACCATATATGAGACAGTAAAACCGGAGAAAAGTTTATTCCTGACGCATGTTCCTTCTCTATTATTTAAAAACTTCCCGGATAATCTGAATGCTTCTGATGTTAAAATTCAGGTTCAGATGAATGCTGTAAAACAGTAAGACAACATCTAAAAGGATATTGCGGGCTTCCCGGTTTAACGGAATATCTTTTAGTTTTCCCGTTTCGCAGGTACAGAGTTGATAAATCACTTTTGCCGTGTGAGGTCCGGAAAGATAAGGCCGGACGATATCCGGGGGACAGAAATGTCCCTCCTGTATGTCAAATACATATCCCTCCTGCCAGGTGGAGGTATTGATATGAAAACCCAACGGACCGGCCAGCCGGTAAAGAAATAACAGATTAAAATTGGCAATGTCCCGTTGTGTGGTGTTAAGGTATTCTGCCGACCGGCTGATGTAGTGGAAAAGCACTTCGTTTTTCCCTTCCTGGCGCAGAATCAGATGGAGGATCTCACTCCATAATAATAAAATGTTCATCCGGAAAATGTCGGAATAAAGGGCGGGTAGATTGATCAACGGAGAAATGGTACGTAATTTATGAAGTCCTCCCTTTTCATTGACGAAATATTCTATTTCAACCAATTGCATTAACTGTATGGGCTGATTTTTCCGCTTGAATACAAAAGACGGGGAGATAAAAGAAAGCGCTCCCTTCTCCAATGAATAGACGTGGATGATTTTCTGGGTATCTGTATATTGGCTTGTTTTTAATATGATGGCTTTGACCAGTTCCACTTTCCTTTTTTTAATTCCGTTCCGCTGTCTTGAGAAATTCTGCCAGTTGCCGGGTGGCCTTGCCCCGGTGACTGATTTTGTTTTTTTCTTCCATAGGCATTTCTGCAAAACTTTCCCGGTAACCCTCCGGACGAAAAATAGGGTCGTAGCCGAATCCGGCTTCGCCTTGCTGTTGAGGCAGGATTTCTCCGTCCACCCGGCCTTCAAACAAATGCTCCTGCCCGTTCAGGATTAAAGCGATCACAGTACGGAAACAGGCTTTCCGGTTTTTCTGTCCTTCCATTTCCGACATCACCTTTTTCATATTTTCGAGGGAATCTTTTGCCGGTCCGGCATAGCGGGCAGAGTAAATCCCCGGACGATTATCCAATGCTTCTACTTCTAAACCGGTGTCGTCGGCAAAACAATCATATCCGAAATGTTCTTTGATGTAACGCGCTTTTTGCAAGGCATTGCCTTCAAGGGTGTTCTGGTCTTCAGGAATATCATCGTGGCAACCTATTGTTGCTAAGGAAATGATTTCGTGTTTCCCTTTTAAGAGCCGGCTGATTTCTTCCAGCTTGTGGGTGTTATTTGTTGCAAAAACCAATTTCATGTCATCTGTGTTTTTAGCTTCTTTCGTTTCTGCAAAGTTAAAAATAATCGTTGAATCATTTTATTTTTTAGCTTTGTCATGGCCTAATAATGTTTTTATGAAAGAAGGTATCGTTGTAAAATCGACCGGAAGCTGGTATTTGGTTCGTCTGGAGGACGAAAGAACAGTAGAATGCCGTATTCGGGGGAAATTTCGTATGGGGGAGATCCGGACTACCAATCCTGTTGCTGTCGGGGATCAGGTGGAAGTGGAAGAAAATGGGGTAGAGTCTGTTATTACGGGTATCCGGCCGAGACGAAATTACATCATTCGCAAATCCACCAATTTGTCAAAGGAAGCTCATATTCTTGCCTCCAATGTCGACCAGGCCTTGTTGGTGGTGACAGTAAATCATCCGGTTACCTCCACTGTTTTCATTGACCGTTTTTTGGCTACTGCGGAAGCATATGCCATACCGGCTGTGTTGGTTTTTAATAAAATTGATTTATATGAAGGTGAAACCCGCGATAAAGGGGAGAGTCTCATGGCCATATACCGGAATATCGGTTATAAATGTTACGGAATATCGGTGACAACGGGAGAAAATATGGATGAAATCCGGGAACTGGTGTGTCATAAAGTGACTGTATTGTCCGGGTTGTCGGGTGTCGGGAAGTCTTCTTTAATCAACAGCCTGGCTCCCGGCCTGGGATTGAAGACTGCGGTCATATCGGATGCCCATGATTCCGGAAAGCATACCACCACTTTTGCAGAGATGTTTCCTTTGAAAGAGGGCGGATTTATTATTGATACTCCGGGTGTACGAAGTTTTGGTACGGTAGATATGAAAAAGGAAGAGATTTCCCATTTCTTCCGGGAGATTTTTGCTAAAGCCGGAGATTGCCGTTTTTATAATTGTACCCATACGCACGAACCGGGATGTGCGGTTATGGATGCAGTAGGGAAGGGTGAAATCAGTGAAAGCCGCTATGCCAGCTATTTGAGTATGCTGGAAGATAGCGGGAAATACAGGTAAGATATTTTTTACTTTTTGTTTTTTAATTTCTACTTTTTCTATTATCTTTGCGCCGTTTTACTTCTATGTTAGTGGACAGATTGAGAGAATATAAGATAGCGTTCAGGGGATTGGGAGAGGGCAAACACTCTTTTGAATTTGTACTGGACGAGGCGTTTTTCAGTTGTTTTGAAGCCACGAAGGAAACAAAAGGCAGAATAGACGCGAAGGTGGAGATTGTGAAAAGTTCACTTTTAATGGAAGTCAGGCTCAGCATGAAAGGCTCGGTGATAGCTCTTTGTGACCGCTGTTTGGGTGAGGTAAACATTCCCCTGGAAGGGAAAATGAATCTCTATGTGAAACAAAGCGAGCGGGAAGAAGGGAATGAAGATGATTATATTGTCGTATCGCCGGACGATGATTTTCTGGACTTGAGTACATATCTTTATGAGACTTATATGCTCCATTATCCCATGCGGGTTGTTCATCCGGAAGGACAATGTGATGAAGATATGAAAGACGTCTTGCAAAAATATGTAAGAAAAGAGGACGAAAAGCCCATAGACCCAAGATGGAATGAACTGAAAAAATTAATTAATAACTAAAATAACAAAGAAATGGCACATCCCAAACATCGAACCTCAAAACAGAGAAGAAATAAGAGAAGAACGCATGATGCGATTACGGTAACGGCTATTGCTAAGTGTTCTAACTGTGGTGCTGCTGTACAGTATCATACGGTATGTCCTGAATGTGGATATTACAGAGGAAAGTTGGCTATTGAAAAAGCAGTAGTAGCATAATCTTGCCACCAGAAGAATTGTTTTAATTATACAAAGCCGGCCTCCTATCATTTAGGGGGCTAAGCTTGTTTAAATCATTCAGGATATACCCTTGGCAGATTGAGGGTATATCATATAAATCTTGATAACTATGCAGATGAATAGGCAGAAAGCCGTCATTACCGGTGTTGGGGCGTATTATCCCGACTATATTCTCAATAATGAGGAACTGAGTCGGATGGTAGATACTTCCGATGAATGGATTATGACCCGGGTTGGAATCAAAGAGAGAAGGATTCTGAAAGATTCCGCCAAAGGAAGTGCTTGGATGGGAGCCCGGGCTGTGGAAGACCTTTTGAAAAAGACGGGAACCAAACCGGAGGACGTAGATTTGATAATCTGTGCCACTGTGACTCCCGATATGCATTTCCCCGCCAATGCTCAGGTTATCTCGGATATGGTCGGAATCAAAAATGCGTTCGGATTCGATTTAAATGCCGGCTGTTCCGGATTTATCTTTGGATTGGTTACTGCTACTCAATATGTGGAGAGTGGAAGATATAAAAAAGTGGTTTTTGTGGGATGTGAGAAAATGTCTGTGATTACAGACTACACAGACCGGAAGACTTGCCCTTTGTTTGGTGATGCCGCCGCCGCCGTATTGCTTGAGCCTACAGAAGAAGAACTGGGTGTGATGGACCATATCCTGCGTTCTGACGGTATGGGACGGGATCATTTATACATGAAAGCCGGAGGGTCCCTGAATCCCCCTTCTTTGGAAACAGTAACGAACCGGGAACATTTTATTTACCAGGACGGGCAGTTTGTGTTTAAACATGCTGTGACTAAAATGGCGGATACGGCTGCCGAAATTATGGAAAAAAATCATCTGACGGCAGATGATATTGCCTGGTTGGTCCCCCATCAGGCTAATCTCCGTATTATTGCGGCAACCGGTGACCGCATGGGATTGGACCCCTCTAAAGTGATGATTAATATCCAGAAATATGGGAATACAACCTCTGCAACCATTCCTTTGTGTTTGTATGAATGGGAACATCAGTTGCGTAAAGGGGATAACCTGATCCTGGCGGCTTTTGGAGCTGGGTTTACCTGGGGTGCCGTTTGGTTGAAATGGGCTTATGATCCTCAAAAATAGACTTTTCTTTCTATACATAAACAACCCCTGGAAGTATCTGCTTTCAGGGGTTGTTTTTAATCCACTTTTCTGACGGCTTCTGCCAGCATCTCAGGAGTAATGTCTTCCATACAGCGGTGAGCGCGTTTGCAGGTAATACCGTAATAGCAGTCACAACCACTCGGCGGTTCTATAATGATTCCCCGGTGATACATATAGAATTCATGACTGTTAAAGATATTATTTATCAAAACCAGTTTCTTCTCCAATGCTGTGGCAATGTGCATCATCATCGACACCTGAGTAACGACGATAGTACAAAGCGAACTCAGCGCAATGAACTCTTCCAGCGAAAAGTGACCCGGATAAAAAATCTTTGTTTCCTGTGCCATTTCCTGGTTTAGGGCATCCTCAGCTTCTCCTCCTATGAACATGACAAAATATCCTTGTTTTTCCAGCAGACGGCTTAATTCCATCCAGTTGGCTTTGGTCCATAGGCGGGTTTTCCATCGGGCTCCGCAACCTGTATTCAGGCCTACAATTTTCTTCGTGCCGGCAAGTTCCCGGATATAATCAAAACGGTGAACTAATTCCGGGTCATAATTCAACAGATAGGGTTCATCATTGAAAGTGAGGTGGCAAATTTCAAAGATTTCTTCCAGATAATGTTTTTTATTTTCTCTGGAAACCTGGTCGAACAAACCGGTCATTAATTTGGCTTCTGCAGCCGGTGTTGCTAAAGCAATATGATTGTCCTCCCACGTATAACCATACTTTTCGCAGGCTTCCACTTCTTTCAGTAACAGACAGGCTTCCTGTTCCTTGTCCAGGTTAATGGCTATATCGTATGTATTGTGCCGGATATTAAAGACAGAGGTAAAGTCATATTTCAGAATTTCATCAATTTTGTCCGGTGGCAGTACCGCAGGGGAGTGAGTCAACCACGTAATATGGCAATTGGGGTAAAGTGTTTTATACTTTACAACAAGGGGAGTGGTACGGATGACATCGCCTGTAGCTCCTAACTTGATAATCAGAATTCGTTTATCCACGGGGATGTAACTGCGGCAGGTATCGCATATCTCTCCTTTTTGCTTGTTGGGAAGGCAAGGGATATAACCTTTGAAATATTTGCAATTGAATTTTAGATCTTCAATGTTCATCATGATGGCCTGAATATGCTTTTGAAATAGCAATGCCAGACAGGGGTTTCTGTCTGGCATCGAAGATAACTTTTGTGGCTGTTAATAGAACTTATACCTTTGGTCTTTTACTGCTCCGTTTTTCAGGATAGCCTGCAGGGCCTGGTAATTTGACCGGTAGTTGTTTGCCTGTTGCATGGCATTTTTAGCTTGCATAAGCATTTCAGGAGTAATTTCATCAGAAGAGATGCTATTGACAACTACTAAATATACTCCTTGGTTTCCGGCAATCGGGGCAGAAATCTCTCCTTCCGGTAAAGTTACTGCCGCTGCTATTACCTTAGGTTCTATACCTGCTCCGGGGATTTGGAAAGTATTAAAACTGATATCGTTGGCTTCTTTTACTTCTGTCCCCGTTTTCTGAGCTATGGAAAGAAGGCTTTCGCTGCTGCTTTTGGCCGCATTTAATTCTTTCTCCAACAATTCGGCTTTCTTTTTCTGAATCAGAATTTGTTTAATTCTTCCGGCTACTTTTGAAAGCGGGGAAATACCCTCCTCGTCTATTTCAGTCAGTATGGCTACAGTATAAGTATTTCCATTTTCAAAAATGATGGAACCGTCCTTCGTGTACACCATTCCCGGCTCTTCGGTCAGGTAAATCTGGCGGATCATATCCCGTGCATTGGTCATCCCTGCAATGGTTTTCTCATTCTTGTCCACGGTTGCCAGACGTTTGATAAGATTTGATTCCTCTACCTGTTTGTTAAAGTCATCCGGACTTGCAATATTACTTGCAAAAGTACGTGCATTGTTGTAAATGGCATTTGTTGTCTTGGTAGAAGGAATAATTTCTTTTTCTATGGTAGCTATTTGAATCTTTTCTACGGGTTTAGCCCGGTCAGTAACCTGAACTACGTGTGCCCCGAATTGAGTCAAAACCACTTTGATTTCATTTTTCTGTGCGAAGAAAACGGTATCACTGAATGGTTGTACCATTGTTTTCTGGTCGAACCAACCCAGGTCTCCGCCGTTGATTGCAGAATTCTGGTCCGCTGAGTTTTCCCTCGCTATTTGTTCAAAGTTTGCTCCCTTGCGTAATAAATTGGCCAGACTGTCGGCTACTTTTAAAGCTTCAGGGTAGTTGTTGTTTTGCGGGGCAATCAGGATGTGACGGGCTCTTACGGAATCCGGCAACATTCTGGTCTGTGCAATCCGGGAAATTTTGTAAGCATTGTTTTCCATGTAAGGTCCAAATACTCCGGATTGATGGCTGAACAGAAAGTCGGCCAGACTGTCATTGGCAATTTCTGATTTCTTGTAATAATTCTGGTCCGCTTTTTGGTCGGAAGTCAGATTAACAAAATCAATGGGGTCGCTTGCTTCCGTAAATTCCTCCACCAATTCTTCCACTGCTGCTTTCGTTTCAGTGAAATCTTCCCCCGAAGGTTCAATATCGAAATTTACATAAGCAATTCTTCTGGCTTCGGTTTGCGGAAATCTTTGCTGATATTTGTTGTAATAATCTTTAATCTCGCTGTTGCTCACCTGAATGGTTGAGTCATCAATCGTGCTGTAATTTTTAACAATATAACTGATGTCCGTTTTAGTAGCATTTCCTGCGACATTTTCTTCTGCCTGTACATCTGTGGTAAACAATGATTTGGCCAGAAGAGCATTGTATTTTTCACTTTTCCGGTTTTCTCCGGCTTCTTTTTCCATGTTTAACCACACTGCTTTGTCACGGGAATATCCCGGAGTCTCAATGATATTCCTGATAGTCATACGGGCACGGTCGATATCCATTACGCCAGTGTTCGGGTCGGTGAATTGCTGGCGGATAAACGGACTTATGTTTTCTCCGAGCAAAATGTCATACAACTCTTCATTTCCAACTGTCAATCCCAGCGCTTCATATTCCTGGTTCAACAGTTTTTCCATAATCATTTTTTGCCAGGTATTGTTTCTGAGCATAGTTTGCTGCTCTTCGTTAAGAGCAGACAATCCGTTCATCATTTTTACCAATTCTTCGTTTTTGGCAACCTCATTTTGGTAATCCATAATGGAAATGTCTTCTCCTGCAATTTGACCAATCTGGTTCTTTTCATTTCCTAATATTTGAGAGCCTGAACTTAATGCATCTCCTACGATAAATGCCAGCAGGGATACTCCGATAACAATACTGACAAGTAATCCGCCGCGATCTCTGATTGTTTGTAATGTTGCCATTTATATGAAATATTTAACGTTTTTAACTTAGTTAAGTCATTTTGAGGCTACGAAGATAGACAAAAGTGTAGTGTTGTGCAAATATTTTGCCTTCTTCTTGTTTATGAGGAAGCTGATGAACCTTTACTTTTCCTGGCAGTCGTTTTCCCTTTTTTCCCGGTGGTGTTTTTCCCGGCTTTTTTCTTGCTGCCTTCTTTTTCTATCAACTCCATGCATTTTTCCAGAGTCAGTTCTTCCGCCTTTTGTGTTTTGGGAATTTTATAGTTGGTTTTATTGTATGAAATATAGGGTCCGAACCGGCCGTTTAACACTTGTACTCCGTTGTCAAAGGCTTTAATCAGACGATTGCGGTCAGCTTCCCGCTTTTCCTCAATCCGTTGAATGGCTGTTTCCAACGTGATGGTGCCGGGATCATCTTCTCCTTTTTTCAGCGATACATATACATTATTGTGTTTGATATAAGGACCGAAGCGTCCGATTCCGATTGCAACCTCATGGTCTTCGTATTGCCCCAGTTTGCGTGGAAACTTAAATAAAGTCAAGGCTTCTTCCAGGGTGATGGTTTCCATAAGCTGGCCTTTTTGCAAACCGGCATACCTTACTTTTTCGCCTTCACCGATTTGAGCCATCGGACCGAATCGTCCGATACGCACGCTGACGGTTTCTCCTGTGGCAGGGTCAGTCCCCAATATGCGTTGTCCGCTGTTTCGTTCAGAATTTTTTAGTGTAGTTTCCACCGTTTCATGGAAAGGAGAATAGAACTCACCGATCATTTTCTGCCATTCTACGGAACCCTCTGCAATGTGGTCCAATGATTCTTCTGCTTGGGCGGTGAAATTATAATCCATGATATTTTTGAAATGCTCGGACAGGAAGTCCGTGACGACCATACCCATATCCGAGGGGAAGAGTTTTTTCTTCTCTGCGCCGAAAATCTTCCGGATGGCTTTTGTTTTAATCTCGTTCCCTTTTAATTCGGTTTGTTCCACATTCCGGACAACGCCGTCCCGCGATTCCCGGATGATATAACCCCGGTTCTGAATAGTAGTGATGGTCGGAGCATATGTAGAAGGACGCCCGATACCCAAAGCTTCCATTTTTTTCACCAGACTGGCTTCCGTGTAGCGGGGCGGGTGTTGGGTGTATTGTTCCGAAGCGGTGATGTGAATCCGGTTCAGGAAATCATTTTTGTTTAAAGCCGGTAATAAATCGTTGTGTTCGTCTTCGGTTTCGTCATCGTGTGATTCCATGTATACTTTCAGGAAACCGTCGAAAATAATAACCTCTCCGGTTGCGGTAAATGGAATGGAATGATTGGACAGATGAATGGTGATATTGGTTTTTTCCAGTTCGGCCTCTGCCATTTGAGAAGCTAAAGTCCGTTTATAAATCAAGTCGTATAATTGCTTCTCGTTGTGGTCGCCTTCAATTTCCGGTTTATTCATATACGTGGGCCGAATGGCTTCGTGAGCTTCTTGTGCCCCTTTGGTTTTGGTGGCAAAATTGCGGGGTTTGGAATATTTCTCGCCCAATGTCTCACAAATGACGGCTTTAGCACTTCGGATGGCCAGATCGGAAAGATTGACTGAATCGGTACGCATATAAGTAATCAATCCGTGTTCGTAAAGCTTCTGAGCGACGGACATGGTTTGCGATACTGAAAAGCCTAATTTCCGGGAAGCTTCCTGTTGCAAAGTGGAAGTCGTGAACGGTGGTGCCGGTTTCCGGATGGAGGGTTTGGTTTCTACACTTCCGACTTGAAACGTTGCTTCTTTGCACGCCTGCAAATAAGCTTGTGTGGTTTCTTGATTGGAAAACCGTTCCTGCACTTCAGCTTTCAACTGGGCTTTGTCGGTCGTTTCAAAAATTCCGGTGACGCGGTAGTACGGCTGTTCCTTGAAAGCATTGATTTCCCTTTCGCGTTCTACAATCAGTTTGACTGCAACGGATTGTACCCGACCGGCAGAAAGCGAAGGTTTCACCTTTTTCCACAACACCGGTGACATTTCAAACCCGACCAGCCGGTCCAATACCCGGCGGGCTTGCTGTGCGTCCACTAAATTTTTGTCAATGTTTCTGGGATTTTGTATGGCATGCAGAATAGCATCTTTGGTGATTTCGTGGAATACGATACGTTTGGTATTCTCCGGTTTTAATTTCAACACTTCAAACAGATGCCATGCTATGGCCTCTCCTTCACGGTCTTCATCGGAAGCCAGCCATACGGTCTTGGCTTCTTTTGCTAATGCTTTCAGCTCTTTGACAACTGTTTTCTTGTCGGAAGAGATTTCATATTTGGGCTGAAAATGATGTGCTATGTCTACTCCTAAATCCTTTTTCTCCAAATCGCGGATGTGGCCGAAACTCGACTTTACGGTATAGCCATTCCCTAAAAATTTCTCAATGGTCTTGGCTTTTGCCGGAGACTCCACTATCACTAAATTCTCAATCATATACTTTCAAAATAGCAGGTACATTACATACCGAAGTTAACGTTTTGAAATCGGCTACAAACCTACGAAAAAAAATTAAAATCCCAGCATTTTTCGTTTTATCGTAACGGAATAAAATGTGGGCGGAGGCATCTTGGAATGAGGAGGGACTGAAAACGGAAGAGATGTAAAAATATTTTGATATATAGTTAGTTAATTTATTTTATTTACTATATTTTTACCACAAAAAATCAGATGGGTGTGAAATTGTTTTTAATATGCGTGTTGGGCTTGGGCTGCTTTTTGGGGCAGGCTGCCGTTCCGGTGGAGGGCATTGTTTATTTCAAGGAAGGGAGCAGTATCGGATTTTCGGGGAATGACCGTGTCTATATTCCCAAAAGGGGCAGAGATGTCAAAGTGTTTCGGAATCTTTTTACCAGGGATAAACAGAAAGAGATTTATCCGATAGAGGGGATTGATTCGATAGTTTGTTGGCATCCGCGGACACCTGAGCACCGGAGGAAATTCATTCCGGCAGAAAGCATCGGTTGGTGTTGGCTCTATTTTTCTACGCCGCATATCTGTGCTTATGTTTATTCCGGACGGGGATATGGCATTGCTTCTAATGGCGGAATCCAGGTTTATCAGCGGAAACGCATTTTCGGTCGTTCTCAGGTGGTTTATTATCTGCGGAAATCGGGTGATACCGCCTATTATTCACTTGGGAGAGTGAAGTCGCGGACGGGAAATGCTTTTCGAGAACGAATTTGCCGTTATGTGGCTGACGATGCGGCCTTGTGTGCTCGTATCCGCAATTCCGATACATGGCGTGATAAAACAGTACTGATGTTGCGGGATTATCACATTGGAAATCAACCTTAAAACATATAATTATGAAATCTTTTTTAGTGATATTAATTTTGTGTATGTGTGTGCGGCAGGTGGATGCACAAAAAGTGAAAGACCAGGAATTTCGTCACGTGGTGGTGACATTGACGTCGGGTGAAAAAGTGGAGGGTTATGTGAAAAGGGGATGGCATGCCGAGGCCTCCAATTTCAAAAAAAGCAATTACTCGTTTAAGATGACTGCGACGCCGGAAGACAAGGAAGTGTTGAAATATACTGCGGATGAAGTTATTAGTATAGATTATACGGAAAAGACAGAGAATGCCCCCGACGGTATCCGTTGGGAATCACGGGAACTGGCATCGCCCTCCATTTCCAATCGTTACCGCACGATGCGTCGTCTCGTATGTTTGCAAAAAGCAGGAGAACATGCTTCCGTATACTGGTGGAAGGACTGGGATGTTACACCGACCCAGAAGGGCGTTCAGCGGCGTTTGGTCACTTATTGGGGACTTCGTTTCCACGATGAAGGTGAAGAAGGAGAAATTGTCTACTCCACGTTATTGGTCAATAGTGTCTTATTGAAGGATAAGAAACCCGGATTGAAAGAATTCAGTAAAAACTGGTTTAAGGGGAAAGAGGGGAAAGCCCGCAAAAAAGAGGCCAAACAAGATGGTGATGCTACCTGGATGTTGGATATGTATGAGGCTTATCTGGCAGAGAATGCCAAACAGTAAGGGGGTTCAGGTGTTGCGTTGCTCGCTGTTTCCCCGGGTAGGGTCTGCTTCGGGGATAACCTCTTTTTTATCCGAAAAAAAATGCCTGTAAAACAGAAGTAATAGCAACACTCCGATGGTAATATAAGAATCTGCTAAATTAAAAACCGGTCGGAAAAAGACAAAGTCGTGGCCGCCCCAAAACGGAATCCACGAAGGCAATGCACCTTCCCACAACGGAAAATAAAGCATGTCTACCACCTTCCCGTGTAAAAAAGAAGAGTAACCGCCTCCGGCTGGAAAGAGGGTCGCAATCTGATAATGGCTGTCGCTGAATATCAGACCGTAAAATAAGCTGTCAAAAATATTACCGATAGCTCCGCAAAAAATAAGGGCGAACGAAAATAAAACGCCTGTCGGGGCTTTCTCCCGGAATAATTTGAGAATATACCATCCGATGGCTCCTACCGCTACAATCCGGAATAAACTCAGTATCGTCTTGCCCGTCCGGCCGTCTCCCAATTCCATACCGAAAGCCATTCCGTTGTTTTCGATAAAAAGGATTTTGAACCAGTCTCCGAAAACGGAGAATTCTTCACCCAGCATCATATGGGTTTTAATCCAGATTTTTACGGCTTGGTCCAGGACAAGCAGGACTGCGATAAAAATAACTAATTTTTGACGCACACTCATCTTCACTTGCTTTTTAGAATCTTAACGCCGGAGCGGTTAAGATTCTTTTCCTTCTTTTGCTTCAATACTCAGGGTTGCGTGAGGCACTGCCCGCAGTCTTTCTTTTGAAATCAACTTTCCCGTGGCCCGGCAAATCCCGTAAGTTTTATTCTCAATCCTGACTAATGCGGCCTCCAGATGCGCAATGAATTTGGCTTGTCTTTGGGCCAAACGGCCGGCTTCTTCCTTCGAAAGTACGGATGCCCCTTCTTCCAATACTTTAAACGTGGGGGAAGTATCTGCGATGTCATTCCCGTCACTTCCGGAGATGACTGCTTTCAGCAAATCATAGTCTTTCTTTGCTTTATCAAGTTTCACAAGAATCAATTCCTTAAACTCCTGCAACTCTTCATCCGAATATCTTGTTTTCTCTGCCATAAGCTAATAAGTTTTTGTCTAAGTTAATAAAAAACATTTAGATGATAAAATGGAAAGGCGGAAATTAAAAATTTCTTCCGATTGTCTCTTCATACGAAAGAAGGATAAGATTGTTTTCCTTCTTTCAACTTACTTTTTCAATCTGGATGAAAGTCCGGATTTCGTCAATTTCCACTTCTTTTGCATTCTCATCTTTCCTGTCACTGAGCTCCACTTTTTCAGCCAGCACCTGGCTTGCTATATAAGAGGAAAAATGTTCTACGGCATCATTGATTTCCGGGTGCCGGCCAATCAAAAGCGTAATCTTGTCAGTTACATCAAAGTCACTTTCTTTCCGCAAATTTTGTATCCGGTTGATCAATTCCCTGGCAATGCCTTCTTCTTTCAGTTCCTGCGTTACATTGATATCCAATGCTACGGTCAGGCGGCCTTCATTGGCAACCAACCAGCCCGGAATGTCTTCAGAAAGAATTTCCACATCTTCCAACCCCAATACAATACTTTCTTCTCCGATGTGTAATTCATAACGCCCGTTTTTCTCAAATTCAAAGATATCGCTTTGCTGCATCTCGGCGACCAAAGCAGAAATCTGTTTCATGTATTTACCGTATTTCGGCCCCAAAGTTTTGAAATTGGGTTTGATCCGCTTCACTAATACTCCTGTGGTATCGGTAATATATTCTATTTCCTTGACATTGACCTCGGAAAGGATAATATTTCTTACAGCATCCAATTGTTCTATCATTTGCTCATTCAGGATAGGCACAATGAGCTTGCTTAACGGTTGACGTACGCGCAGTTGCACTTTGCGGCGCAATCCCAAAACCATGGACGATATCTGTTGAGCCAATTCCATACGTTCTTCTAAGGCATTGTCGATTACACGTTCATCTGCCTGCGGGAAATTGGCTAAATGTATGCTGCCTGAATGCCGGCCTGTCACACTGTTCAGGTCTCCGAACAATTTTTCCATATAGAATGGGGCAATCGGAGCAGACAACAAGGCTACGGTTTCTATACATGTATAGAGAGTCTGGTAGGCCGAAATTTTATCTTCAGAGTATTCCCCGCCCCAGTATCTTTTCCGGGAAAGTCTTACATACCAGTTAGACAGGTTCTCAATGACAAAGTCCTGAATTGCCCGGCCTGCCCGGGTCGGTTCATAATTCTCATAGGCCTCGGTGACATTTTTGACCAACGTATTCAGCAGGGAAAGGATCCAGCGGTCAATTTCCGGACGTTTGGCTAAAGGAATTTCGGCTTCTGCATAAGAAAAATGATCCACGTTCGCATACAGTGCGAAAAATCCGTAAGTATTGTATAGGGTGCCGAAAAACTTGCGTTTTACTTCATCAATACCGGCAACATCGAATTTTAAATTATCCCAGGGCTGGGAGTTGGTGATCATATACCAGCGCAAAGGATCTGAGCCGGAATCTTCGATGGTAATGAAAGGGTCTACGGCATTTCCTAAACGCTTGGACATTTTATTGCCTTTCGCATCCAGCACCAGACCGTTGGAAATGATGTTTTTGAAGGCCACGGAATCAAAAGCCATGGTAGCTATGGCGTGTAAGGTAAAAAACCATCCCCGGGTCTGGTCCACGCCTTCGGCTATAAAATCAGCAGGAAAACGCAAATGCTTGTCAATATCATCTGCATGTTCAAAAGGATAATGCAATTGAGCGTAAGGCATAGCGCCTGAATCAAACCACACATCAATCAGGTCTTTCTCCCGGATCATCTTCTGACCTGTCGAAGAAACCAGGATAATATCATCCACATAAGGACGGTGCAGGTCTATCTTGTCGTAATTTTCTTTGGAATAATCCCCCGTTACAAATCCTTCATAAGGGTTCTTTTCCATAAAGCCGGCCCGGATGGATTTTTCAATCTCCTCCATCAATTCGGCGACGGAACCGATACATTTCTGTTCATTCCCGTCTTCGCTAATCCAGATGGGGAGAGGTGTACCCCAGTAACGGGAACGCGAAAGGTTCCAGTCTACCAGGTTTTCCAGCCATTTGCCGAAACGTCCTTCCCCGGTGCTGGCCGGTTTCCAGTTAATGGTTTTATTCAATTCAATCATGCGGTCGCGGACAGCAGTGGTCTTGATGAACCAGGAATCCAGCGGATAGTATAAAACCGGTTTGTCTGTGCGCCAGCAATGCGGATAATTGTGTTCGTGTTTTTCTACTTTGAAAGCCTTGTTTTCCTTTTTCAGCATAACAGAAAGGTCAACATCCAAAGTTGCGTCATTTTCCGTCAGGTTCGGGTCATAGGCATTCTTTACATAACGGCCTGCATATTCTTTGTAAAGCTCTGTGTTCACGTTGTTGCTGACAAATGCAGGGTCTATTTCTTCCAATATGAATAAACGGCCGCGTTTATCCACCATCGGCTGTTTATTTCCGTCTTTATCCACCAGCAACATCGGAGCAATACCGGCTATTTTGGCCACACGGTCATCGTCCGCTCCGAAAGTCGGGGCGATGTGCACAATTCCCGTACCGTCTTCCGTCGTTACATAGTCTCCCGTGATTACCCGGAAAGCATCTCCTTCCGGTTTCATCCAGGGCATTAATTGTTCATAACGGATACCTTCTAATTCCGGACCCTTAAACTCTCCGACTTTTCGGTAAGGAATCAGTTTATCCCCGGCTTTATAATCTTCCAGGGGCATCCCTTCAGCCTTGGGATTGAAATAAGCGTTGAAACGGTCTTTGGCCAGCACTACCGTAACAGGCAGGTAAGTATACGGATTATAGGTCTTAACCACATAATACGTAATGTTCGGACCCACAGCTAAGGCTGTATTGGAAGGTAAAGTCCAGGGAGTGGTCGTCCACGCAAGGAAATAAACGTTGTCTTCTCCGGAAGCAAATAACTTTTCAGACTTTTCGTTGCGAACTACTTTAAATTGGGCGACACAGGTGGTGTCCTTCACATCCCGGTAACACCCCGGCTGGTTTAGTTCGTGGGTACTTAAGCCTGTGCCTGCAGCAGGCGAATAAGGCTGAATGGTATAACCTTTATATAAAAATCCCTTGTTATATAATTTTTTCAACAGAAACCACAAGGTCTCAATATACCGGTTATCATAGGTAATATAAGGATTTTTCATATCTACCCAGTAACCCATTTTTTGAGTCAGGTCTTCCCACTCTTTGGTAAATTTCATCACATCGGCCCGGCATTCTTTATTGTAGTCTGCCACACTGATGGTTTTGCCGATAGCTTCTTTCGTAATGCCTAATTTTTTTTCTACGCCCAACTCCACCGGTAATCCGTGAGTATCCCAACCTGCTTTACGTTCTACCTGGAATCCCTGTAGTGTTTTGTAACGGCAAATAACATCCTTAAGGGTTCTGGCCATGACATGGTGAATCCCCGGCATCCCGTTGGCAGAAGGAGGACCTTCAAAAAAGATAAAGGAAGGATGCCCTTCACGCGTTTTCAAACTCTGTTCGAAGGTCTTGTTGGTTTCCCAGACCTTTAATATTTCTTTATTCACCTGGGAAAGGTCCAGGCCTTTATATTCAGGAAATTTCTTACTCATTAGACAGAAATTTTAGCATGATCGAAGAATAAAATGCAAATATAAGTAAAAATGTTCAGTTATTTTTTATTTCTGAATGTTTTACTTACTTTCATGATAAGCCTCTTCTGTGTTGATAGACCAGATTTCTTTTTTGTCTTTTTGAGGATCTGTCAGGCAATCTACTACGGCGATGGCTGTCAACATAGAATGGTCCTGGTTATTGTATTTATGCATACCGTTTCTCCCCATCAGGTAAAGATTGTCAAAACCGGAAAGATAGTCGATCACCTCCGGTAACTTTTTATAACTGCCAAAATAGGCCGGGTAGGCTTTCGGTACCCGGATTAAATGTGCATCCAGGACGTCTTCCCGTCGGATAATGTCGATACGGCAGAGTTCTTCTATGGCAAAATCAATGAATTTACTGTTTTCCATATTCCACATTTCATCCCCTTCATTGACGAAATACTCTAATCCTATCCAGATTTTATCCGGGTCGGCTACCATGTAAGGACTCCAGTTGTTGAAAATTTGCAGGCGTCCTAATTTTACTTCCCTTTCCTGAATGTAAATCCACGTATCGGGCACCATTTTTTCCTTGAGTTTCAATTTATCCAATAACAGCCCTACGGTCATAAAATCCCGGTAAATCAATCCGTCTGTGATTTTCCGGATATTTTCCGGAACCGGACAATTGAATGACTGGATCAAATCTTTTATCGGCATACTCGAAAGGATATAATCCCCTTCGAGGATGGTTTCGCTGCCGTCAGGCCCGGTGGCTTTTACGCCTTTGACCTGCCGGCCTTCAGTGATAATCTCTTTTACTGTATGGTTAAGCCGGATTTCTCCCCCCCCCTCGGTGATCTGGCGGGCTACTTCTTCCCACAATTGTCCCGGGCCTAATTTCGGATACAGGAATTGTTCAATCAGGGAAGTCTCTGTATCTTTTTGTTCTATCGACCGGTTATGTTTGAAAATACTTTTGAATGCATGCCCGATGGCCTTGCCAACAGAAAGCCCTTTCACTCTCTGGGCTCCCCAGTCGGCGCTGATGGCGTTGCATTCTATGCCCCATACTTTTTCCGTATAATCTTTGAAGAAGGTTTTATAAAGCTCTTTTCCGAAACGGTTGATAAAAAAGTCTTCCAATGATTGTTCCTGTTTCCGGGGAAAAAGGCGGATGGCGATGTAACTGCAACCGATTTTAACCAACCGGACAAAGCCCAGGTTACGGATGGTATTTAATGATAAACTCACCGGATAATTGAAAAAACGGCGTAGAAAGAATATGCGGGACAGCCTTTGCCTGACTAACATGAGTTTCTCTTCCTGCGCCGGAGAATGGTGTTGGTCTTCGACCGGCAGGATGTCTTTCCACCAGCTCATGATGGTATCTGATTTGGAAAAAAAACGGTGCCCTCCCATATCCATCCGGTTGCCTTTGTAGTATTCCGTGCGCGAAATACCGCCCACCATAGAATAAGATTCCAGCACAATGGGATGTATATCACTCCTTTTTAAGAGTTCATAGGCAGAAGTTAATCCTGCAGGGCCACCTCCGATAATAATGGCTGTTTTATTTTTCATGAGCTTTTGTTGTTTTATAGTTATTGAATAAAGCGTATTTTCTGGCAAAAAAATTCCAGAACAAAGTAAATAAAGTGGCCAGCATCTTGGAAAGCAGATAATGGGCCTGGCAAATTTCCGTAAAGAAATACAGGAGTCCGATATTGATAAGAAGACCTATCCCTCCGATAATGGCAAAAATCAGAAACTCCCAGAAGCGGTTTTGTAATATCTTTTCTGTAAATACCCATGTGATACTCAGCAGGTAATTGACGATAAGCCCTGCTAAAAAGGAAATAGTGGCTGATAACAGGTAATAAATATGCCCGTATTCCGTGAGCGCATAAAGCAAACCAAAATCAATCAGGAAAGAACTTCCTCCGACTAAGGCATATCTGAACAATTGGATGAAGATATTATCGGCTTTATTTCTTAATAGTTTCTGGAGCATCCGGTTGTTTTTTTATTGGTAAATGATTCAGCAACAGATAAATGACAAATGATTTTACACTCACCAACGGGAGAAAATACCTTGCCGCAATAGGACTGCCGTAGGTGACGGCTCCGATGTAAGTGATTCCGAATGTCAGCAGAAACCAGAAAATAATTCGCTCATGGCGGCTGAATTTTATTTTTTTAATATGTACCAAGGCTGCTGACAAAAGAATGAAAATAAAAATCCATCCCACTAAATTAATCAGAGGTACATGGGGGGCCGGGATTTTCATAAAGTCCCACCGCGCTGAAATATCCGTATTTTCTGCCAGCCGGTAATAGACGATTTCTTCTTTGAAAATCTCCCGGTAGTTATAATTTGCATATCCCTCGGTCGGAGGATAAAAAGAACACCATAAATTAGGCAGAAAATAATGGCGCAGGTAACTGAACGGGTAGTGCGAAATCAGATAGTTTCCGTATCTTCCGAAATCGTCGCCGGCTTTTACCCAGGTCCTCAGGTAATCCGACTGGTTTTGCTCCATCATGTGGAACAGGTATTGTTTCAGGGGGAGATTCTGACTCCATAAGAAGCTTGCGCTTGGGCCTTGGGCCGTTGTCCGGGCGATTTCCTCCTTCTGGTGCATGACAAACTGATGCAAAACCCGGAGCCTTGCATCCGGGAGTTCGTTAGTTTTCAGATCAATGTGAGGAATGACATGCAGGGCATTATTGGCTGTCTGCCAGCCGGAGAAACCTGTAGAAAACTGGCGCTTCCCGACAGTTGCCTCCATGGAATTGCAGGTTTGGTTATAAAAAACCAGAATGGCAAAAACCGAGAAGAAAACAGGAAGCAGGCTTCTTTTCCTCAGCAACCAGATAAAGAAAGGAAACGACAGGAACGGATAAAAAAATGCAATATAACGGGTATGGAGCAGCCAAAAAAGGAGAAGGGCATGTAAAATGCCGGAGAAGATGGCTGGTCGCATCACGACCCAGATTGCCGTAGTAAGCCAGAAAGTCGTTAAAGTGGCGAACAGCGAATCACTGAGCAGACTGTTCGACATGTAAAAGTAAAAGGGAGAAAAACAGCACAGGCCTATAAAAGTATAATACCATACATTTCGTTTCGGGGGCAGAAAAAAAGAAACCGTCCATATGAAAAAGACGACAGAGGTGAAGTGCAGGATATGTTGACAGATAAAAACGGCATGAATGCTGGATGAAACAGCATGCAACACCTGCAGGAACCAGGAAAAACCGAAAGGACGGTAAACATAAAACAGGTCTCCTATGGCCGCCGCAACATATCCTCCAGAGTCGCTGGCTGTCATGTCAGGGAAAGGATAGCAAATCTTCAGAAAAAAATAACCGGCAATAAAATATCCTAAGATAATTTTTAAGTCTTTCAAAGCTTGGGGTGTTCGGATAAATTTCGCGAATGAAAGGCCGTCCTTCTGTTTTTTCATAGTCAATCCTTTAATTGCTGGCAACAACAAATCGGGCGGTTAACCGGCTTCTTTGTTCTACCAGGATATTCCTGTGGTCTGTCAGTTTATGGATGATATCTTCCGTATAATGGCGAATAGTCAGCAGACGCACGTTTTTATTATATAGCACCTCATACTCCTCATGAAGTTCATTGATGAAACTGTCGAAAATGGCTTCATTTAAGTCAATGCAGAAAGAAAAACTGATGGCCGAAGTCTGAATCAGATTCAGCCGGAGCCGGTATTTGGCTAAAATAGCAAATATGCGGCTTAACTTCTCTTCCGCAATGAAAGAAAAATCCCGGGGAGAAAGAGTAAGCAGCAATTGGTTGCCTTTATCAATAAAAATAGGAGGTAACTTTAACTTTTCATCTAATTCGCGGATAACTGAACCATGGCTGCCGGGATAAAGGAATGAACGCACATATAGCGGAATACCTTTATTCTGTAAAGGTTTTATGGTTTTGGGATGGATGACTTTTGCACCGCAGTTCGACAGTTCAATGGCTTCTTTATAAGATAATTTGCCGATAATTTCAGTATCTTCATAAAGTTTCGGGTCGGCATTCATGATGCCGGGTACGTCTTTCCAGATGGTTACATCCTCCGCATCCAGCAGGTTGGCCAACAAAGCTGCCGTATAGTCCGATCCTTCCCTGCCTAAAGTAGTTGTCTGGCTCGTCGTCGTACCGGCAATAAATCCCTGGGTGATATACATGAAAGTGTCCTGGAAGGTAAATGTCTTCCGGCACAATTGTGCCGAGAGTTCCAGATTTACACAAGCATTCCGGTAGTTTTGGTCAGTAATAAGGCATTTGCGTATATCTATGAATTTTGCTTTCCGGCCTTGCTTTTCCAAATAAGCGGAAATAATGGTGGTGGAAAACAATTCGCCGAAACTGATGATTCGGTCATATTCGTAATCATAAGACAGGGAAGGTTCTCCACGCAGGATTTGTTCCAGTTCAGCATACAGAGGGTTTACTAAACGGTCGGTTTCCGGCGAAGAACTGCCGAACAAATCCTTGATTATATGCTGATGAAAATCTTTGACATGCTGAAATGCCTGGGCAACATCCCCTTCTTTTCGGAAATAGGCATTACAAAGGACTTCTAAAGCGTCTGTCATCTTCCCCATCGCCGATACTACGATAATCAGGTTTTCCTTTTGAGTATTGACAATGTTGAATAAATTCCTGACTCCTTCCGCGTCCTTAACGGATGCTCCTCCAAATTTATATACATTCATGTTACTAAAATTAAGACGTCTGCATTTCAAGCCGCTAAGTTAGATATTAAAATTGAAAAAAATAATTTCATTCCGGTTTCACATGCCCATACTTTTTCATGAAAACGTTTGTATCTTACAAATTATCATTTTAGATTTGTAATAACTAACAAAATAGACTTTACAGCATGAATAAAGTAACAACTTTAAATCAATTTATTATTGAACAACAGGCCCATGTGCCACAGGCTACGGGAGGTTTCTCCGGATTATTGCATCACGTGGGAATTGCTGCCAAGAAAGTCAACAGGGAAGTCAACAAAGCGGGGCTTGTCGATATCCTCGGCAGGGCAGGCGTTGAAAATATACAGGGCGAAGACCAGCAAAAACTGGACGTGTATGCCAACGAAACATTTATCGGGGAATTAAAAGCAAGCGGTGAATGTTGTGCGGTCGCTTCCGAAGAGAATCAGGACATTATCGTTTTTGACGAAGGTTTGTCGCGGGACGGGAAGTATATCTTTTGTATGGACCCGCTGGACGGTTCCTCCAATATTGATGTGAACGTTTCCATTGGTACCATTTTTTCCGTGTACCGGAGGAAATCTCCCTTAGGAGAAGTAGCCAAATTAGACGATTTTTTACAAAAAGGCTGTAAACAGGTGGCGGCCGGGTACGTTATTTATGGCTCCTCTACCATGTTAGTATATACAGCAGGCAACGGGGTGAACGGATTTACACTCGATCCTTCAATCGGAGAATTCTGCCTCTCCCATCCGGACATAAAAACGCCTGAGGATGGCACCATCTATTCCATTAATGAAGGAAATTATGAGAAATTTCCGGTAGGCGTGAAAAAATACATCAAATATTGTCAGGAAACCGATAAGAAAACCGACCGGCCTTATACCTCGCGCTATATCGGTTCGCTGGTAGCTGATTTCCACCGGAACCTGCTGAAAGGAGGTATTTTCATTTATCCGGAAACCAAAACGCATCCCAACGGGAAATTGCGCCTGCTTTATGAATGCAATCCGATTGCTTTCATTGCCGAGCAGGCCGGTGGGGTGGCTTCCGACGGAGAACGGCGGATTTTGGAACTGATGCCTGAATCCATTCATCAGCGGATTCCGTTTTATGTCGGCTCTAAAAATATGATGAGGAAAATCACGGAATTTCTGAAGTTTTTTAACAATATCTAAATTCAGATTTTCGTGCAAATGTAGGAATTAAATAATTAAAGTATGATAAACAGACAGTTATTGAATCCTGCCAGTATTGTGGTGGTCGGTGGTTCGGATGATATTCAGAAACCGGGTGGTAAAGTGCTGAAAAACCTGCTCGACGGACAGTTTAAAGGAAAACTGTATGTGGTGAATCCTAAAATGGATGAGGTCCAGGGGGTGAAATCCTGCCGGGATGTCAAAGATTTGCCCGAGGTGGAGTGTGCTATCCTGGCTATTGCTGCGAAATACTGTCCGGCAGCTATAGAAACTTTGGCAAAAGAAAAGAATACCCGTGCTTTCGTCATTTTGTCTGCCGGGTTCAGTGAAGAAAATGCCGAAGGAAAAGCTTTGGAAAAACAGATTGTAGATACCGTTGATTCGGTGGATGGAGCTTTGATAGGTCCCAATTGTATCGGTGTATTGACCACAAACTACAATGGTGTATTTACAACGCCCATACCGAAACTCGATTCCCGGGGAGTGGATTTTGTATCGGGTTCCGGGGCTACAGCCCTGTTCATTATGGATGCCGGAATGCAGAAAGGAGTGAAGTTCTCCAGTGTATTTTCGGTGGGAAATTCCGCACAGTTGGGCGTGGAAGAGGTATTGGAGTATTGGGATGAATCTTTTGATCCGGAGACCAGTTCCCGTATCAAATTGATGTATGTTGAGAGTATCGACAAACCGGATAAATTGTTAAAGCATGCTTCTTCCTTAATCCGCAAGGGATGCCGGATTGCTGCCATCAAGTCCGGAGGCTCGGCTGCCGGTAGCCGTGCGGCCTCTTCCCATACCGGAGCATTGGCCAGTTCGGATGTTGCCGTAGAAGCTTTGTTCCGGAAAGCCGGAATTGTCCGGTGTAACGGCCGGGATGAATTAGCCACAGTTGCTGCTATTTTCAGCTATCCGGAATTAAAGGGAAAGAATATGGCTATTGTTACGCATGCCGGAGGACCTGCGGTGATGTTGACCGATGCCTTGTCGGACGGCGGTATGGAAATTCCGCATCTGGAAGGACCGAAGGCCGGGGCTTTGCTGGAAAAATTGTTTAACGGTTCGTCTGTCGGGAATCCGATTGACTTTTTAGCTACCGGAACAGCAGAGCAGTTGGGCGTTATTCTGGATGCCTGCAATCGGGATTTCGAAAACATCGACGGTATTGCTGTAATTTTCGGTAGTCCGGGGCTTTTCCCCGTATTCGACGTGTATGATGTATTGCGTCAGAAGATAGCTGTTTCTCCGAAACCGGTCTATCCGATTTTTCCGTCTTCTATGGTGGTGAAGGAAGAAATCGATGAGTTTGTGAGAAAGGGAGGGGTATATTTCCCTTATGAGGTAAATTTCGGGAATGCTTTGTGCAAGATTTTCCATACTCCGGCACCGCAGCCTGTTGCTCCGGAATTGCCTGTTGTTGATGAAGCCCGCATTCGTGCGGTGGTAGATAATGCCGGGAACGGTTATCTGGCACCCGGACAAATCCATGAATTGTTGGATGCTGCGGGGATTGCCCGGGCCAGGGAAGGGGTGGCCGATACAGAGGAAGAAATCGTGGCATTGGCAAAATCCATCGGTTTCCCGTTAGTGATGAAAGTGGTGGGACCGGTCCACAAATCTGATGTCGGAGGGGTAACCCTGAATGTGTGTGATGAAGCTACCGTTCGCAGCGAATTCCGGCGAATGATGCAAATCAGGGATACACGTGCCGTTATGCTGGCTCAGCAATTGTCCGGTACGGAAGTATTTATCGGGGCGAAACGGGAACCGAAATTCGGACACATGGTGTTGTGCGGACTGGGCGGTATCTTTATCGAAGTGCTGAAAGATGTGAAAGCAGGCTTGGCCCCGATAGCCCAACCGGAGGCTTTGGACATGATTCGTAGTTTGAAATCGTATAAGATTATCCAGGGCGTACGCGGACAGCAACCGGTGAACGAACAGAAATTTGCCGAAGCGGTTGCCCGGGTATCTATGCTGGTGAAAGCGGCGCCTGAGATTTTTGAAATGGACTTGAATCCGCTGTTGGGAAATAAAGAAAATGTGGTGGCGGTGGATGCGCGCATCCGGATCGAAAAATAACAGACAAACCGGATTTTGATTAAATTTGCTGTTGTCAAAGATTAGGGTAACATGAGAAAATGGAAAGAGTATACGTTACAGGAAAAAATGATGATTATAGCCATCATTACCCTGTTGATTGCGGTGTTGTTCAGTTGGAAACGGGTCTCTTCCGGTTTCGGCGAAGGAATGAGCAATTTCTATAAAACTTCTGTAGATTCGCCGCGTCGGACGGGAGAATAGGGGGGGCTGAACACTGTACCGGGTAAAACCGTTTTGTCTTTCAAATCGTATAAGTAGCTAAACTAAATGATAAATACGATGGAAAAGGAACAAAAAGACCAGTCCGGAAATTTTCAGCTGAAAGCGGATTTAGAAGGGAATTATCTGCTTAATAAAGGACATAAAGCAGAAAAAAATATAGGTATATTTTATGCTCCGTCGGGAGGAAGTGTACACAAGGTGGCGCGCCTCATCAAACAAAAGTTGGCCGGAGAACAGCCCGATATTTTTGTCATTTCAGAAATTACTCCTTTCAAATTGTTGGATTACCGGAATTTAATCTTAGTGTGCTCAACGCTGGGACGAAACACCTGGGAGATGGAACAAAAAGATCCCTGGTCCTCTTTCATCCCCCAAATGCTCCGGTTGCGGCTGGAAGGCCGTAGGGTAGCTATTGCCGGGCTTGGCGACCATGTGAGTTATCCCAATAATTTTGTGGATGGAATGGGAATTCTGGCCCAGACTGTTGAAGAAATCGGAGGTAAGCTGATCGGTGCAACCGAAACCCGTGATTATGTTTTTAATGATTCCAGGGCTTTAAAAGAAGGCCGGTTCATAGGCCTGCCTTTGGACGAAGATTATGAATCGGATAAAACAGAGGGTCGGATAGAACAATGGCTGGAGAAAATAAGACCGGAAATGAGTATCGAGTTGGAAGAAAAAAGAAACCGGTTATAGTGTGAGTTCAAGCGTGTTTACACTGCCATAGGCCACGTCCGGTAGAAAAGAATCTTTCAACGTACACATGCCGGCATACACCATAGCACATGCAATCACGCCCCGATGGGTGAAAATGCCTGCATGGAGGCAGTTCTTCCGGAGAAGGTCATCCAAAAAATGGCTCACCCGCTGGTATTGGTCCGTGTAACTCTCGGCACCTCCGGCGGGGAGGTGAATCCAGTCGTTGTACCATTCCTGGAGGGCGGGATCGTCGATTTCATCCCATTTTCGCATTTCCCATTGTCCGAAATTCAGTTCTTTCAGTCGTTCGTCAATTACCGGAGTAGGAAAACCGCAATAAGCGGCCAATTTACGACAGCGCGACAGGGGACTGCAAAATACGGCATCGAATGTTTTGTCGGCAATGTTTTTGCGGATTGTTGCTGCTTCTCCGGTGAAACCGGGGGCTGTTTCTACATCGGTCTGTCCATAGCAGATGCCGGGTTCAACGGCAACTTGGGTATGGCGGATAAGGGTGATTTTCATATAACCGGATTTTGAAGCAGGATGAGCGCGGTGAGATAGAAAACTATTTCGGCAATAAGGACGGTGGCACCGCAGCAATCACCGGTATAGCCGCCGATTTTATGTTTCAGATAACCTCCGGTCAGGAGGACGGCAATCCCCGTCGGCACTAAAGGAAGAAACGGTGCTTCCAGCATCCAAAGCAGGGCCAGAGTAGGAAGCCCGATGAGCAGGTATTCAGGAAACCGGATCTTGCGGTAAAGTACTTTCACCTTACTTTCCTCTTCGGTGCGGGCGTATGGCAGGGCATTCATCAGGACCGATGTGCAAAGTTTGGCGCTGACATCAGCACCAAGGATAATGCCAAGCGGTACATATTCATAGATATAGAGGCAGCCGTGCGGTTGCCGCAGTTCGTAAAGCAGGGAGACATACAGCAGAAAATAAAGGATGAGTCCCATCACACCGTAGCCCCCGATGTGTGAGTCCTTCATAATGCGGAGAATACTTTCTTTGCCGTGTCCGCCGCCGAATCCGTCGCAGAAATCGCCGAATCCGTCTTCATGAAGTGCGCCGGTGAGCAAGATACGGGCGATTACGGCAAGCACACAGGCAACGAGTGCGGGCACATAAGGGGTGGTGAGGCGCAACACTCCCCATGTGGTCAGTCCGGTCAGGAAACCCACTACAGGCCAGTAGAGCAATATCCCGGTATAATGTTTTTTATCCACCTGCACAATTCGCCAAAGGGGAATCCGGGTAAACATCATGACGGCTGCCAAAAAAGATTTCATGGTTAAAAATATTTTGTGATCTGTGCCTGCTGGAAAGTAGTCATTTCGTTTATCATGCGAACAGCCGATTCAATAATCGGGTAAGCGCAGATGGCTCCTGTACCTTCGCCCAGGCGCAGGCCGAGATTCAGCAGCGGTTTTGCGCCGAGAGCCTCCAGTACGAGCTGATGTCCGGCTTCGTCGCCCTGATGACCGAAAATACAGTATTCCTGTACTGCCGGATAAAGTTGTTTGGCAGCAAGCACACAGTTGGTCATGATAAAACCGTCAACAATAATCATCATCCGGTGTTCGGCTGCCCGGAGCATGGCCCCCACGGCAGCTACCATTTCATAGCCTCCGAACCAGCGGATGATGTCCTGCGGTGAACCGTCTCCGTGATAGTTTTCCATCGCTGTCCGGAGTACGTTGTATTTGTGTTCAATACCTTGCGAATTTAGTCCGCTGCCGGCACCGACGCAAGCCTTCAAAGGTATGCCGGTGAACCACGTCATCCACAACGAGGATGATGAAGTATTCGCAATTCCCATTTCACCGAAACTGATGATGTTGCTTCCCTCATCGCAGGCCATGTCCACTACCTCAGCCCCGATTTCGATGGCCCGTTCCATTTCTTCTTCCGTCATGGCAGCCTCGTGCAGATAATTGCGGGTCCCTTTCCGGATTTTTCGGTCTATTAACCCCGGCAGTTCCCTAAAATCGGCATTCACCCCGCAATCTACCACTTTCAACCCGAAATGATGTTGCCGGGAAAACATGCCGACCCCTCCGCCGCCTTTCAGAAAATTGGGAACTTGCTGCGCAGTTACCTCCGGAGCGGAAAAACTTACGCCTTCCGTTACGATACCGTGGTCGGCGGCAAAAATAACGTTCTGCGGTTTGCGCAGTTCCGGTGTTAGCGTTTGTTGTATCGTTCCGATTTGCACGGCCAGCTCTTCCAGGCGTCCTAATGAGCCTTTCGGTTTTGTCAGATTGTCAATTTTATCTTGTAATGCCGGTACCATCGTTTTATCCGGCTTTTGAATATTAAAAGCTTTCATTTTTGTTTTTCATTCTTATTTCACTTTCAAGGCTATTCCGGAGACCATAAATATAACTTCATCGGCTTTTTCTGCCACATATTGGTTCATCCATCCCTGCAAATCCGTAAAGCGGCGTTGAATAGCATTTTCAGAAACTCCGCCCAGTCCCAGTTCATTGGTGACAAAAATAAAAGTAGCTTCCTGTGCTGTAAAAAGGTCGAATTCAGCTTTCAGCTCATTTAAGCTGGTAGTCACATCAGAGCCATTGTCAAAAAAGAAATTGGTAGCCCAAAGGGTCAGGCAATCAATAACAATCACACGGTGAGGCAGGTGGTGTTTACTTAATTGTTTCTCTTCTTCTATATTGGTCCATTGGGGTCCGCGGTCCTGTTGGTGCCGTTCAATCCGCTGACGATATTCTTCATCCCAGACCCTGGACGTGGCCAGATAAACCGGGTGGGAGGCTAATTGAAGGGCCAGCCGTTGGGCATAAGCACTTTTTCCCGACCTTTGTCCGCCCGTAATCAGAATGATGTTTCTTTTCATGATGAAAATTTTGACTGGTAAAGATAGAATTTAATTGTAAATGTTGGTTGGTCACTTTTAAAGTTTGTAAACTCTATTTTTTTACCTTTGTGCAAACCTTGTTGGTATGGAAAAAACCGTTTTGTTGCTCACCCGGCATGGGGAGACTTTGGAAAATCAGAAGAATATTTTACAGGGCCAATTGCCTGGTACCCTTTCCCCGTTGGGCATACAACAGGCTGAAATGCTTGCCGGCCAGCTGGAAGGGGAGCCGTTGGATGCGATTGTTTCCAGTGACCTTGAACGTAGTTATAAAACAGCGGCTATTATCGGAGCCTCCCGGGGAATGCTGCCGGAACCGACAATTTTGTTGAGGGAAATGAACTGGGGCATTTATACCGGGGAAACTTTAGAAGAGGTGGATTGGCTGCATTTGCCGGAAAGTGCTGAGTCCCTCGAAAAGCTCTATCAACGGGCCGGGGCATTTGTCGGATATTTGCAACGGAAGTATGCAGGAAAACGTGTCCTGGCAGTAGGGCACGGAGCTTTCAACCGGGCTGTCCTGACTTGGTTGAGGGGTGGAACGTCACTGGAAATGCTGGAATTGCCAATCATGAAAAATACGCAAATCATCCGGTTGGTCTGCTGAATCAAAGAATTGTAGTATATGAAGTTAAGACCTCTTATGTTTGTGGGTACCGGCTCGGATGTCGGGAAAAGTGTACTGAACGCAGCTTTTTGCAGGATTCTTTTGCAGGATGGTTATACTCCGGCTCCCTTTAAGGCACAGAATATGTCTTTGAATTCTTTTTCTACGCCGGAAGGCGGGGAGATGGGAAGGGCACAAGCAGTCCAGGCGGAAGCGTGTGGGATTCTGCCGCATACAGACATGAATCCGGTTTTGCTAAAACCTTCCACTGACCAGACGGCACAGGTGATTCTGAACGGCCAACCCGTTGGAAACAGGTCTGCCCGCGAATACTTCCGGCAGGACAATACGACTCAGCTATTTCCGCAAGCCTTAGCCGCTTTCCGGCGGTTGGAAGCGAAATACAATCCGATTGTACTGGAAGGAGCCGGAAGCATTTCGGAGTTGAATCTCAAAGACCGTGATTTTACTAATATGAGGATGGCCCGGGAAGTCGGGGCTGCCACTTATTTGGTGGCCGATATTGACCGGGGAGGAGTATTTGCCTCCGTGTATGGTTCTGTCTTGCTTTTGCCGGAAGAAGAAAGGGAATGCCTTAAAGGAATTATCATTAATAAGTTTAGGGGAGATGTTTCGCTTTTTGCGGAAGGAAGGGAATTGCTTCAGCAGCTGACAGGAATTCCTGTTGTGGGGGTGATTCCTTTTTTCAGGGATATTCATATCGAACAGGAAGATTCCCTGGAACTGAAAACAAAAAATACGACTGCCGGTGTGGGAAAAATAAATATTGCTGTTGTATTGCTTCAGCGAATGTCTAACTTCACCGATTTTAATGTTTTGGAACAGGATGGACGCTTCCATTTGTATTTTACAACGGAAGCTGCAGAAATTCGGAAAGCGGATATTATCATTCTTCCTGGAACGAAGAGTACTATTGCAGACTTGAAACACCTCCATTCGTCAGGAGCTGCCGAAGCCATCATTCAGGCCCGGAAAGAAGGGAAAAAAATAATCGGTATTTGTGGGGGCTACCAGATGATGGGTATGAGGGTGGAAGACCCGGACCATCTGGAAGGGCCGGAAGCAGAAGTGGAAGGTTTGAAAATACTGCCTTTGGTTTCTGTCATGAGAAATAAAAAGGTAGTATGCCAGAATCGCTTCCATTTTAAAAGGTATGCCGGCTGGTGTGAAGGTTATCAGATACACATGGGAGAGACTGTATTGGTGCAGGGCAATGGAAAATTTTCTCCGTTGAATACCACGGAAGACAGGACTCCGGAGGGATATTGGGCCGATGATTGCTGCTGGGGAAGCTACATGCACGGCATATTGGATAATACGGTGGTGTTGAATGATTTAGCGGCCGGTTTCGGGGAATGGGACGAAAGTACTTTTGATTACAAAACTTTCAGGCAACAACAATACGGGCTTTTGGCTGAACAGGTCCGGCAGGCAGTGGATATGGAATATATTTATTCCACTTTAAAGATTTAATCGGGGAAAATATGATTTTCGGACATGGTGACGACTTGTATAGAACAGAGGTGGAAATAAAAGCAAACTTTTCTACGAATGTATGGTATGGGGCAGACCTTGGGTTTCTGTATAAATTTCTGACCGCACATCTGAAGCAGGTATTTCATTATCCTGAACCCGATGCGGGTTCTTTCCGGAAAGCGGTGGCGGCTTACCATGGTATGGAGGAAGGGAATGTACTGGTAGGGAATGGTGCTACAGAATTATTTTATACCATTGCGCATGCTTTTTCACAAAAACATACTGTTATTCCGGTTCCTTCCTTTACAGAATATGAAGATGCCTGTACATTATACCGCCATCGGGTTGAATTTGTTGATTTTTGTGGAATAAGGGATATACCGGCATCTGTCGGTTTGATGTTCATTTGCAATCCGAATAATCCCGACGGACGGGTCTGGAAAAAAGAGGAGATAAAAGCTTTGCTGGAAAATCATCCGGATATGGTTTTAGTCGTAGATGAGTCGTTTATTCATTTTGTACCGGGAAGGCCTTCTGTCCTGCCTTTTCTGAAAGAATACCCCAATCTGCTGGTGGTGAGGTCCATGACGAAATGTTATGCTATTCCCGGTTTACGTTTGGGATATATGTTGGGGGCTTCGGAGCAGATACAGAGGATAGGTGGTTTCAGACATCCCTGGTCTGTCAACGTTTTGGCCATAGAAGCCGGAAAATATCTGTTGCAGGAAGGGGAAAGGATTTTACCCGATGCGTCGGACCTCTGGCGGCGTCAACGGAATTTCTCAGCCGGAATTGCCGCGATTCCGGGATTCCGGCCTTTGCCTTCGGGTACATCATTCTTTTTGATTGAAACAGACTATGACAGCCGGACATTGAAACGTTACCTTTTACAGGAGCATGGCTTGTTGATTCGTGATGCCTCAAATTTCCGGGGACTGAATAACCATTATTTCCGGGTGAATACGTTGACAGACGAGAAAAACCAGTGGTTGGTGGAGGCCTTAAAACAGATGGATATTTCAAAATGGGTCGTTTATGAATAGCTTAATTGTTTTGTTTCCTCTTGTGGCGGGCTATGTGCTTGATTTGCTTTTGGGTGATCCCCGCCGGTTGCCCCATCCCGTGGTGGGATTCGGATATATGATTGCGTGGGTGGAGAAGCATTGGAATTGTGGGGTTGGCCGGCAATTAAAAGGTGCGGTTATAGCTTTGCTTTATCCTGCGATTGTGTTTGTTGCAGCCTGGACGATAGGGTGTGGGGCAATGTTTGTCGGAATGTGGTGCTATATTGCCGTGGCTGCCGTTTTTGTTTTTTATGGTTTGGCAAGCCGTAGCCTGATACAGGAAGGGGGGGAAGTGATAAAAACATTAAAAGAACAGGGGATTGAAGCAGGGCGTAAACGTCTTTCCTGGATTGTCGGCAGGGATACTTCCCAATTGTCCGTCAAAGAAATTTATACAGCGGTACTGGAAACCATGGCTGAAAACCTGAGTGACGGTGTGGTGGCACCCTTATTTTATTATGCACTGGGTGGTTTTCCTGCTATGATGGCGTATAAAATGGTGAATACCCTCGATTCCATGATTGGCTATAAAGATGAACGTTACAGGCAATTCGGTTGCTGGTCAGCCCGTTTGGATGATGTACTGAATTATATACCGGCTCGCTTGACTGCCCTGTTGATGGTGGGTGTAGCGTATCGTCCCGGGCTTGTGCGGTTTGTGCTGCGGTATGGCCGCATGCATGCCAGTCCGAATGCTGGTTTCCCGGAAGCTGCGATGGCGGGAATCCTGAATTGCCGGTTCGGAGGGGCACATGTCTATCATGGAATTCTGGTCGGAAAACCTTACATCGGCGACTGTAACCGTGAATTAACTGAAGAAGATTACCGGAAAGCCGTTGGTATAAACCGGACGGTGACCGCAACTATGGTGGTTTTGACAGGATTGTACGTATTATGGATGAATACTATAAAATAATGATAAATACTTTACCGATTATTCCGTATTTTTGCATATAAGAAACAATAATACAAAACCTGAGTAAAGATGGGATTCGGTTTTATCCGGAAATTTTTACATGCGGACAGACACCAGCCGCGATTCGGAGGACTTGAGATATTGAAATACATTGGTCCGGGATTGTTGGTTACCGTAGGATTTATAGATCCTGGTAACTGGGCATCGAATCTGGCAGCCGGAGCAGATTATGGTTACACTTTACTATGGATGGTGTCACTGTCTACAGTGATGTTGATTATCCTGCAACACAATGTGGCTCATTTGGGGATTGCAACGGGTTTGTGCCTTTCGGAGGCGACTGCAAAATTCATCCGCCCTCCCTATGCCCGGGGGATGTTGTGGACAGCTATGGGGGCGTCTGTATCTACATCATTAGCGGAAATTCTGGGTGGGGCCATTGCTTTGGAGATGCTGTTCCGGATACCGGTAAGAATAGGGGCTATTCTGGTAACGGTTTTTGTCACGATCATGCTTTTTACCAACTCCTATCGGGTAATTGAGCGTTGGATTATTGCTTTTGTTTCTATCATAGGCCTGTCTTTCATCTACGAACTTTCTTTGGTACATATCGACTGGGGAGAGGCAGCCCGGGCCTGGGTTACTCCTTCTTTTCCTTCAGGGTCAATGGTCGTAATCATGAGTGTCCTGGGGGCTGTGGTTATGCCGCACAACCTGTTTTTGCACTCGGAAATCATCCAGAGTCGCCAATGGAACCTGAAAGACGACCGGGTGATTCGTAAACAATTACGCTATGAATTCTGGGATACTTTCTTTTCCATGATGATCGGTTGGGCTATCAACAGTGCCATGATTCTATTGGCTGCGGCTGTTTTTTTCAGGAATGGCAGTTCTGTGAACGAATTGCAGGATGCCAGCGTATTATTGCAACCCCTTCTGGGAAATCATGCTGCGGTCATTTTTGCGGTGGCACTGTTATTTGCCGGAGTTGCTTCGACAATCACCTCAGGAATGGCAGCCGGTTCGATTTTTGCGGGGATTTTCCGGGAACCTTATGACATCAAAGACATTCATTCCCGTTTGGGAGTATTGCTGTCGCTGGTGGTGGCGCTCCTGGTGATTATGCTGGTTTCCAATCCGTTTATGGGGTTGATATACTCTCAGATGGTTCTGAGTATCCAGTTGCCGGTTACTATTTTTCTGCAAGTATACCTTACCTCTTCTGAAAAAGTGATGGGCAAATATAAAAATCAGGCTTCAACTAAGTGGGTACTTTATATTTTGGGAGGAATTGTTACCTTTTTGAATATCCTGTTATTTGTCAGTATATTCAGAAATTAATTCAATTCTGTCAGTTCCGGCGGAATCTGGACTTCCAGCCGGCGGTGTTTCATATCCACATCTGTGATATAATGTCCGGAAAAGGGTAAAAGGACCTCTTTGCCTGAAATGGCCAGAGTAAGTACAATATTGCCTGAATAATCAGCAACGTCCGTTACCTCCCCCTCGGCACTTGAAACCCGGTCTTTTACCTGAAACCCGATTAAGCAATAGATATCCTCTTCCATTTCTTCCTCTTCTCCTTCCAGCAATGTTTTTTCAAGCAAAACATCACATCCCGTTAAGCGTTCGGCTTGGGCCAGTGTATCTACATAATCGAATTTAACAATATAAGAAGTATGGTTTCTGGGATTTAATCCGTTTTCGGAAATAAAAAAAGGAACCGGTGCCCCGTCCAATTGGAGGAACACCGGTTTATCTGCATATTTTTCGAGCAGATTGCTGTTTGTTGAAATAATTACACTCCCGTCCAGGTGGTGGGTTTTGGTTACTTCGCCTATTTTAATGCAATCTTCCCGTGTAATCATTGCAAAGAAGTTATTCTGCAGCCGGAGTTTCTGCTTCTGCAGCCGGGGCCTCAGTTTCAGCAGTCTCTTCTGCCGGAGCGGCAGCTGCTTCCTCTTCTGCTTTCTTAGCAGCTTCTGCAGCAGCTAATTCAGCTTTTTTCTTTGCAATGGCTTCTTCCTTAGTAGCGCGTACTTTAGCTTCAGCTTCCAGACGAGCTTTAGCTACAGAATCGCCGGCTTGAGCCAGTTTCTGGATTTTTGCCTGAATCTTTGCATTTTTTTCTTTCACCCAGGCTTCGAATTTGGCTTCGGCAGCAGCTTCATCAAAAGCACCTTTCTTTACGCCTTCCAGCAAGTGTTTTTTCAATAATACACCTTTGTATGACAAAATTCTGGTGGTTGTTTCAGTTGGTTGTGCACCTACCTGTAACCAATACAATGCTCTGTCAAATTTGAGCTCGATAGTAGCCGGATTGGTGTTCGGATCATAAGTTCCGATTTTTTCAATGTAACGACCATCGCGCGGTGCTTTGCTGTCTGCTACCACTACATGGTAGAATGGACGTCCTTTACGTCCGTGTCTTGCTAATCTGATTTTTGTAGCCATTTTTTTAATTTAAAAAATTAATACTCTCCCATACCCGATGGGAGCCGCAAAGATAAGTCAAAAAAATGAAAAGTAAAAAATAAACGGGGTGATTTATGGAAGGTGAATCAGAGGTTTTTTTGCGGGAAATTCATCCGGAAGGCTATTTAGGAAATAGGTACGGCAAAGGAGGAAACAAGAATAAATGTTCGGAAGAAAATGAGTATAAAATAAACAGATATTTTCCTGGATATTTGTTTTTTTTAAATTTTATTTATATTCAGAATATTATTTTGGAAAACTTTCTGTATTTAGTGTTGAATTTAAATATTTGATTATTAATGATTTAATATTTTATTTTGGAAAACTTTGATAAAAATGTTGTTTGAAAGTTTTCAGATTAATCCTCTTTTTCTATATCTTTGCAACGTCCTATTGCAGAATAATCGAATAAAAAAATAACAGGCTATGAATGAACATGTAATGAAAGAGCGGGAAACGTATACGCAGGAAGAAGCTTTTCAGAGTTCACTGACTTACTTCAACGGGGATGAGTTGGCAGCCCGGGTTTGGGTAAATAAGTATGCTTTGAAAGATTCTTATGGAAATATTTTTGAAAAGAATCCGGATGATATGCACCGTCGCCTGGCGGGAGAGATTGCCCGGATAGAAAACCGTTATCCGAATCCGTTGAGCGAAGACGATATTTTTGAAGTGTTGCGCGATTTTAAATATATCGTGCCCCAGGGAGGGCCGATGACCGGTATCGGCAACGAGTTTCAGATTGCTTCCCTTTCCAATTGTTTTGTCATAGGTAACGAGGGGCCTTCCGATTCCTACGGCGGGGTGATGAAAATCGACCAGGAACAGGTGCAGCTGATGAAACGCCGCGGTGGAGTCGGACATGATTTATCCCATATCCGTCCCAAAGGCTCGCCGGTGAAAAATTCGGCGTTGACTTCCACCGGTATTGTACCTTTCATGGAACGTTATTCCAATTCCACCCGGGAGGTAGCCCAGGACGGACGGCGCGGAGCCTTGATGCTGAGCGTTTCCATCAATCACCCTGATTCCGAAAGTTTCATTGATGCAAAAATGACAGAAGGGAAAGTGACCGGAGCCAACGTATCTGTAAAGATTGATGACGAGTTCATGCGGGCGGTGATCAATGAACAGGAATATCTGCAGAAATATCCGGTGTATTCCGACGATCCGAAATATACCAAGAACATCAATGCCAAACAATTGTGGAATAAAATCGTGCATAATGCCTGGAAATCGGCAGAACCGGGCATCCTCTTTTGGGATACCATCATCCGCGAGAGTGTACCCGATTGCTATGCGGATAAAGGATACCGTACCGTTTCTACCAATCCTTGCGGAGAAATTCCGTTGTGTCCGTACGATTCCTGTCGTCTGTTAGCCATAAATCTTTATTCCTATGTACAGAATCCCTTCACCAAAGGGGCTTTCTTTGATTTTCCCCTGTTCAGAAAACATATAGCTGTTGCACAGCGTATTATGGATGACATCATTGACCTTGAATTGGAAAAAATTGATGCCATCCTCGATAAAGTACACGCAGACCCCGAAACGGACGAGGTGAAAGGCGTGGAAATCCGTTTGTGGGAAAAAATCAAACAGAAAGCCAAAGAAGGACGCCGTACCGGAGTGGGTATCACTGCTGAAGGCGATATGCTGGCTGCCCTCGGTTTGCGCTATGGCAGCGATGATGCCATTGATTTTGCAGTGGATATACAGAGGACACTGGCCGTGGAGGCTTACCGCGCATCCGTATACTTAGCCAAAGACCGCGGCAGCTTCAAAATTTATGAAACCCGCAGGGAGGAAAACAATCCTTTCATCAGACGCCTCAAAGAAGCGGATGCCGATTTATATACGGATATGGTGAAGTACGGACGTCGTAATATCGCTTGTCTGACTATTGCTCCTACCGGAACTACCAGTCTGATGACCCAGACGACTTCGGGAATCGAGCCCGTTTTCCTGCCCGTCTACAAACGCAGAAGAAAAGTGAATCCGAATGACCAGAATGTGCGGATTGATTTCGTTGATGAATCGGGCGACAGTTACGAGGAATTTATCGTATTCCACCATAAATTCTCCGAATGGATGAAAATCAACGGGTACGATACGACTAAGCACTATTCCGATGAAGAAATCGACCAGTTGGTGGCCGAATCTCCCTACTATAAGGCTACTTCCAATGACATCGATTGGGTGGCTAAGGTTCGGATGCAGGGACAGGTGCAGAAATGGGTGGACCATTCCATCAGCGTTACCGTCAACCTGCCTTCGGATGTGACCGAGGAATTGGTGGGACAGCTTTATATCGAGGCTTGGAAGAGCGGATGTAAGGGATGTACGGTCTATCGGGACGGTTCGCGTGCCGGTGTCCTGGTGTCTAACAAAGATAAAAAACAAGCAGCCTCTCCTGAGGCAGAAATGCCGGCAAAACGACCGATGGAATTGGATGCCGATGTGGTTCGTTTCCAGAATAACAAGGAGAAATGGATTGCCTTTATCGGTTTGTATAACGGACGTCCTTACGAAATCTTTACAGGTATCGCCGATGATGAAGAGGGGATTATGCTCCCTAAAGCAGTGGTTTCCGGTAAGATTGTCAAACATTATGACGAGGAAAGAAATTCCCGTTACGACTTCCAGTTCCAGAACAAACGCGGATTCAAGACCACGGTGGAAGGGTTATCTTACAAATTTGACAAAGAATACTGGAACTACGCGAAACTCATTTCCGGAGTGTTGCGTCACGGTATGCCCGTTCATCAGGCAGTAGAATTGGTGGCTTCCATGGAATTCGACAATGAGAACATCAATACCTGGAAAAACGGTGTTGAAAGAGCATTGAAGAAATACATACCGAACGGAACAGAGGCTACCGGTGAGAAATGCGAACATTGCGGTGCTCCGTTGGTTTATCAGGAAGGTTGCCTGACCTGTAAAACCTGCGGTTATTCCAAGTGCGGATAGACAGGGCGTTTCCGGATAAAAAAGAACAGCGGTTGTAGCGGAATTTCAAATAAAAGGCTATAACCGCTGTTCCTGTTTTACAATTTCTTATTTTTGCATGCGGAACAGAAGAATGAAAGTAGGAATGCAGATTCATTACGGAACGGAAAATATACATATCCTTCGCCCGGTGGTCACCATCGGCAGTTTTGACGGTGTACACAAAGGGCATGTTCAGGTGATAGAATCCTTAAAGAAAGTGGCAGGCCGCTTGCAGGGGGAGACGGTTATCATCAGTTTTGAGCCCCATCCGCGCGAAGTGTTGTATCCGCAGGAAGAAGCGCCCGGCATCCTGACTTCTTTGGAGGAAAAAGCGGAAATCCTGGATGCTTTGGGGGTGGAACACCTCGTCATCCTTCCGTTTACCCGTTCGCTGGCCGACCTGGAATACGATGAGTTTGTCCGGCATATTTTGGTGGACTGTTTGGGAATAACTGGATTGATTATCGGTTATGACCACCGCTTCGGTAAAAATAGGGAAGGCACTTTTGAGCGGTTGAAGGAGCTGTCGGCCCGGTACCGTTTTTATTTGGAACAGGAGGAAGTCTATGAGGAACATCAAATTAACATCAGTTCCACCAAAATCCGGAATGCCCTGCAAATAGGGGATATTGCCCGTGCAAACGAATTCCTGGGCTATTCCTATACCCTGTCCGGCAAGGTGACGGAGGGTGATAAAATCGGCCGCACGCTGGGCTTCCCGACTGCCAATATACAGTTGAAAGACATCCGGAAACAACTGCCGGCCTCCGGGGTGTATGCCGTGAAAGTGAGGGTGGGGGAGGAAACGTATGGCGGAATGCTCAATATCGGTGTCCGGCCAACGGTGAGCAGTTCCGGTATTGCCCGGATAGAAGTGCATATCTTCGGTTTTCATCAGGATATTTATGGCGGGGAACTGCATATCGCTTTGGTTGCCCGCCTGAGAGGAGAACGCAGATTTAATGATACCCAGGGGTTACAGCAGCAGCTCATCCGGGACCGCAGGGCGGTTTTAGCCTGTCTGCACCTTCCCTTCCCGACGGATGAAAATGGCGGGTAACAGGAAGGTCCTGCCGCTCAGAACCGGTACTGAACCATGATATTTATCCGGTTGCCATTCCCGTAGCGGCTGTCGAAATTGGTCCGGCGGCCGTATTCATACTCTATGCCCGTCGTGCCGAATTCCGTAAACATCCAGAGGAGGTTGGCTGCAGCATATTGGGCGTATTTATAATCGGTGGCCGTCAGCGTTTTGCGGGTTTGCATCCGGGTGTAACTGTAAATCAGTGAGGAATAAAGACGGGGATTCCAATTGTGCTGTATGGCTCCGAAAACGCCCCACACCGTGGGAGCGATAAGTTTTCCTTCTGTGTGGTTGCCGGGAATCAGGTCATACCCCAGCACACTGATGTCCTGAATGTAATGGGCGATTCCCTGTCCGTACACCCCCTGGAACATAAAACGGTTGTTTTTATTCAGGGGAATGTTTCCGCTGCCCGTCACGCCCCAGCCTGTACGTATTTTGTCCTTGTCCGTCACCGCATTCCCGTAACTGATGTTTCGCAGGATGGCTGCGGCTTGCAGATGCCCGTTGTTTTTCAGGGTATACCGGATGTTGAGGGGAATGTCCGGGATCTTTTGGCGGATGCTTTTGGCGTGGTTGCCTGTGGTGTAGGAAGGTTCTGCATACTCTAAAGCCAGTGAGGCTTGGAAACGGGCGGAGAACGGAACAGTGTAGCGAATCATCGGCTGGCGCACCTCGATGGCACTGCCCGGCCCCTCCTGGTCGATGGTGGAGGGTACCGATGTCATGTCTCCGAATGTGCTCCACGCTTTTCCTACGGTGAGACCTTTGAATTGCACGAAAGCTTGCTGTAATTTCGGGGTATTGTCCGGTCCTTCAAATTGCATTTCTATGTAAGAAACCAACCTTCCGGCCCTTGTATTCCCGAGCAGTTTAAAAAACAGTGTCGATTGCTCCAATGTCATGCCGTAGCTCGCCCCGGATTGTTCTCCGTTGGGGGTAATCTGCGATGTGATGAACGAATTGTAATCCGGCAAACCATTGAAATCATACGCTGCATTCATCTGGACATAACCGCCGATTCCGAAAAGAAAGTTTTTGTTGTCGTCGAAGAAGATAAAACGGGGTGCCGCCGGGTCTTTGAAAGCCAATGGAAAAGCCTCTTTCATCAAAGTGTAGAAATTGTGGGTGTCCCGCTCCTGCGACACAGAAACCACATTCACCTTTTGTGCCTGAACGCAAATCCCGGCCGTCAGCACGGCCAACAACGCAATTGCCGCTTTTTTCTTCATCTTCTTGTGATTAAATTGAAACCATTTTCCGGTTTCAGGTATACGTACCCGGCCGGAAAAAGTAAAGGAATAAGGTAATCTTTTGTCGTTCTGTTCGGTCCATGTATTTTGAGCGCCTTTCCCGGATGTTGATTTTATTGTATCTTTATGGGGTGAATCCAATAAATGAATATGCTGATGAAACGAATTGCAGTGATGTTTTTACTGACTTGGTGTATGGGCCGGCCGGCGGAGGCGGGAGGTCCGGAACTGAGATTTAACCGCGAGGGGAAATTTAAGATAGTACAGTTTACCGATGTGCATTTCAGATATGGGAATCCTGCTTCGGATATTGCGTTGGAGCGGATAAATGAAGTGTTGGATGCGGAAAACCCGGATTTTGTCATTTTTACGGGAGATGTCATTTATTCCGCCCCGGCAGAGCAGGGGATGAGGACTGTGTTGGAATTGGTAGCCAAACGGAAAATCCCTTTCGGGGTGGTCTGTGGAAATCACGACGATGAACAGGGAATGTCCCGCGGGGAATTGCTGGAAGTCATCCGGACGATACCTTACAATCTGACTGCTCGGGCGGATGGAATCAGCGGAGAGACCAATTTTATATTACCCGTGAAATCTTCCTGCGGGGACAAGGCGGCTCTCGTGTTGTATTGTTTTGACTCCCATTCCTATTCCTCGGTGAAAGGAGTCAGGGGATATGACTTTTTAAAACCGGACCAGATAGCGTGGTACCGCGACAACAGCCGGAAGTATACCGAAGCTAACGGGGGACGGCCGTTGCCCTCTTTGGCTTTTTTCCACATCCCTCTGCCGGAATACAATCAGGCAGCTGGCGATGAGGAAGCCGTGCTGGTTGGTACCCGGATGGAAAAAGCCTGTGCTCCGGCGCTGAATAGTGGTATGTTTGCTGCCATGAAAGAACAGAGAGATATAGTCGGGATATTTGTGGGGCATGACCATGATAACGATTATGTTGTGGACTGGAAAGGAATTTTATTGGGGTATGGACGTTACACCGGGGGAAATACCGTGTACAATGACCTGCCCAACGGGGCACGTGTGATTGAGATGACCGAGGGACGGCATGGGGTGAGAACCTGGGTGCGTCTGAAAGGAGGCAGGGTGATTAATCCGGTTGACTATCCGGAAGATTTCAGGAAAAAAGGAGACCCGAAGTAGAGCCCTGCGGTATTATTCCGGACTTTCCGGTACTCTCCCTTTTGCCCGGCATCCTCTGGGAAGCGGTTCATATCGTGACATACGCCGGGGTTTGTCTTGCATCGCTGCGGATGTGGAGCGGTATTGGTGCGGTACTCCTGCGGTGGCGACCGGAGGAGTACCGAAGGTATACCGGAGGAGTACCGCACCAATACCGGAGGAGTACCGGACCTATAGAGGCCAATCCCCGGCGGAACCATACGTAGGAATCCCCGGCAAATTTCAGGCCTGAAGATACACGGGGACGGGCTTTTGTGTCGGCAGGAGATAAAAATAACCTGAAAATCGGGAAAGACAGATATTGATATGCCGGTAATTTTTACCTATGGGGGTATTATTCTGAACGCGGTATATGGGAGGCCTCTCCGTGCTGTTTCCGGGACACGATGAACTTTTTGGCTAACCACTTCCGTACCGGTTCGTCATATACCTTGAGGTATACATAAGCCAACAATATATTGCCGAGGCATACCCCGACGGCTACCGGCCAGGTGTCTGCCAGCGTGAAAAGCTGCTGCCTGATGAGCCAGGCATAAAAAAGGTACATGGCCGGATAATGGATGATATAGAGCGGAAAGGATATATCCCCGAGAAACTTACAGATACGCGAGGATAGCGGGTCCGTAGTATGACCGGAGGCCCCTGCCCACACCAATACGGGGAATACGACGATGATGCAGAAAGATTCGTAAACGCCGTTCAGACAGATCTTTCCTTCACTCCCGATGTGTGGGATGAGAAACAGGGCCCACAGGATGGCCGAGCAAATCCAGAAGGCACCCTTTATCCTGCCCGGTTTGAAACGGCGGGACAACAGAATCCCCATGGAGAACGGGAAAAGCATGCGCAGCAAACCGCTGCCGAATCCGGCGTCGTACATGCTCCAACCCACGCCGATGTTGCCGTAGCCCGATACATTGAGCCATGCAAAAGCCGTCAGCCCTATTCCCAGCAGGATAACGAGCCACGTCAGCGCTTTCGTGGAAAGACGGCGTATAAACAGGGCGTAAAGCAGGTTGCCGATGTACTCGAAAAAAAGCGACCATGCAGGACCGTTCAGTGGAAAGGCTTCGCTGTTGCCGCGCACGTCCCAGCCTGCTCCCGGCACGACCGGAATGAGGAACAGAGCACACAGCAATGCAATCATCACCGTCGGTACGGATACGTGTGTACCGTCCCATTGCGTGCTCCCTTGCAGGAAAAAGCAGACGGCCCCCCATAATGCGCCCAGCACCACCATGGGATGGAGCCTTATCAACCGGCGCTTGAAAAAGTTGCCTAAGGTCAGATGGCTCTTCCAACGGTCGTCATAGGCATACCCGATGACAAAACCGGACAGCATGAAAAAGAAATCCACCGCCAAATAGCCGTGATTGAGTCCTCCCACAACCGGAGTCCCCCCGGCGAACGCGAAACCTTCGTATACGTGATACCACAACACCAATAGGGCCGCTACGCCCCGTAAACCGTCTAATAGTTCATAATGGGGTTTGCTGTCGGTGTACGCTGCGGAAGAATTTTTTTGTAAGACTGATCCAGACGCCATGTGAAATGTATTTTAATAACTATTCCTCGCCGTTCACCAACCAGAAGGAACGGGTGATCCCTTTTTCAATGAAATAGGCCGATTTGTTGAATACACTTGCTGCGAAGGTTTGCAGACCTTTTTCCAGTATGGGGAAAGAAAAAAGTCTCGGAATTTGATTACCGGGACTTTTTCTTAGTTTATTATTACTGTCGGGCATTACCGCATTTGGGAGTTGTGAGATTACCCGTTTATTTTTCTGAGTAAAGTCTGCATGTCGCATTTTTCTTTCAGGATGCCGGAAAGCCGGTCAATGGCAACGCGTTCCTGTTGCATAGTGTCACGGTCGCGGATGGTGACGGCGTTATCTTCCAGTGTCTGATGGTCGATGGTGATGCAGAACGGTGTACCGATGGCATCTTGCCGGCGGTAGCGTTTGCCGATGGAGTCTTTCTCGTCGTACTGGCAGTTGAAATCGTATTTCAGCAGGTCCATGATTTCCTGGGCTTTTTCCGGGAGACCATCTTTTTTCACCAAAGGCATCACGGCCATTTTCACCGGGGCAAGGGCTGCCGGCAGGCGCAGGACTACGCGCGAATCCTGTTTCCCATCCTTACTTAGATCCTCTTCGCAATAGGCGGCCGACATGATTTGCAGGAACATCCGGTCCACACCGATGGAGGTTTCAATGACATAGGGAACGTACGATTCGTTCAGTTCGGTGTCGAAATATTGGATTTTTTTGCCCGAGAATTTCTGATGTTGCGACAGGTCGAAGTCGGTGCGGGAATGAATACCTTCCACTTCTTTGAAACCGAAAGGAAACCTGTATTCGATGTCTGTGGCCGCATTTGCATAATGAGCCAGTTTTTCGTGATCGTGGAAACGGTAATTTTCTTCGCCGAAGCCGAGCAACTGATGCCAGCGCATCCGGGTGGTTTTCCATTTTTTGAACCATTCCAATTCGGAGCCTGGACGCACGAAGAACTGCATTTCCATTTGCTCGAACTCGCGCATCCGGAAAATGAACTGCCGGGCTACGATTTCGTTCCGGAACGCCTTACCGATTTGTGCTATTCCGAAAGGAATTTTCATGCGTCCGGTTTTCTGAACATTCAGGAAATTCACAAAGATGCCCTGTGCCGTTTCGGGACGCAGGTAGATTTTACTGGCACCTTCGGCAGTGGAACCCATTTCGGTGGCAAACATCAGGTTGAACTGGCGTACTTCCGTCCAGTTGCATGTCCCTGAAATCGGGCACACGATTTTTTCATCTAAGATAATCTGGCGTACCTCGTTCAGGTCGTTGTTGTTCAAGGCGTTGGACATCCTTTCGTGGAGGGCGTCGCGTTTGCGTGCATGTTCCAGAATCTGGGGATTGGTCTGGCGGAACAGCGCTTCGTCAAATTTCTCGCCAAAGCGCTTGCGGGCTTTTTCCACGTCCTTTTCTATCTTCTCCTCGTATTTCGCAATCTGGTCTTCGATGAGCACATCCGCCCGATACCGTTTTTTGGAATCTTTGTTGTCAATCAACGGGTCGTTAAAAGCATCCACGTGGCCGGAAGCTTTCCAGATGGTGGGGTGCATGAAAATGGCGGAATCAATCCCGACGATGTTTTCGTGCAACCGGACCATGGATTCCCACCAGTATCTCTTGATATTGTTTTTCAGTTCCACGCCGTACTGCCCGTAGTCATACACAGCCCCCAGGCCGTCATATATGTCCGATGACGGAAAAACAAATCCGTATTCTTTGCAGTGGGCTACCAATTTTTTAAATACATCTTCCTGTGCCATAATGCTTGTGTTTTAATATCCATGTACAACCGGTTTGTGTCCGGTCGGTACACATATGATTTGACGGTGCAAAAGTAGAATAAATTTGTGAATGTATAAAACAAACCGGAGGGGTTCAGTGCCGGGAAGAGAAAGAAATATTGCAAACCGTTATTTTCAGAATCGGTTCCCGTCGCCGTATTATTCGTCGTATCCGATTTCTTTGACCGCCTGAGTGACGTTAATGGCGAAGTCGCCGATTTTCTCGCATTCGGAAAACATGTCATTGTAGAGGATGCCGGTGGGGTAATCGTATTTTTTCTCTTCAATGGCAATCAAGTGTTCCTGTTTCAGGACAGTCCGGTAATCGTTGATGGCTTTTTCCATTTCATAGGCTTTTTTGGCGTTTACCGTTTTGTATTCCATGGCCAGGTTGTTGCACATGACGTCTAAGGTTTCCTCCACCAGGGCAAACATATGCTTCAGTTTCCGGGTCAGTTCCTCCGGGAAAGTGACGTGCTGCTCGTTACGCCGGTAGATGGTTTTGGCAACGTTCAGGGAGGAATCAGCGATGCTTTCAATTTCGGAAACAATTTTAAACATGGACCGGATTCGTTTGGAGTTCTCCGTAGAAAGTTTCGACTCGGACACTTTGGTCAGGTAGTTCGCTATCTCAATTTCCACGTTGTCGCTTTCGTCCTCCATTTTAGTCAGTTTCTCAAAAGGCTGGTCGAAGTCTTTCGGGGAAAGGTCCAGGCATTCGGTTACCCGGTGGAACATGTCGCGGGTGTTTTTACCATAAAGGACGATTTCTTCCTTGGCCTGGAACAGAGAGGCATCGGGGGTTGACAGCAACCCGATTTTAATGTGTTTGAGGGTGAAAGCGTCTTCTCCCTTTTCTTTCATGGGAATGATTTTACTGACAATGCAGGCAATCCATTTCGTAAACCAGATAAGGATAAGAAGATTGGTGATGTTGAATACGGTGTGGAAGAGCGACAGGGCCATCGGTGCCGCTTCGATCTGGGTGGTGGGGTTGCCGATTCCCAGAAAGACGCTCAATTGCTCAATCCACCGGAGAAAGAAGGGAAAGATGGACAGTACCCAGATGACGCCGAATACATTGAAGACGAAATGGGCGAAGGCTGCCCTTTTGGCGGTTGTATTAGCCACCATCGCCGCCAGGTTTGCCGTAACGGTAGTACCGATGTTTTCCCCTAAAACCATGGATGCCGCAATCTCGAAACTGATCCATCCGTTGGCGCACATGACCAACGTAAGAGCCATCGTAGCCGAGGAGGACTGAATCAATATGGTCAGTATTGTACCAATCAGTACGAAAAGGATATAGGACGCATATCCCATATCGGCATATTCCTGCAGGAAAGTAAAGATTTCGGGATTATCCTGGAGATTGGGCATGGAATTTTTCAGGAATTCCAGACCGATAAACAGAAGGCCGAAACCGATGATGAGTTCCCCCCAGCTTTTGCGGGAGCGTTTTTTGGAAAACAACAGGGGGAGACACAGACCGATGAGCGGCAGGGAAATTTCGGACATGCTCACTTTGAAGCCTAAAACTGAGATGAGCCAGGCGGTGATAGTGGTACCTACATTGGCTCCCATGATGACCCCGATGGATTCAATCAGGTTCAGCAATCCGGCATTGACAAAACTGACTACCATGACTGTGGTGGCGGAACTGCTCTGGATGATGGCGGTAATCAGTATACCGGTAAGGACTCCTTTTATCCGGTTAGAGGTCATGGCCGACAGGATTTGCCGCATTTTGGTGCCGGCTACTTTTTGCAGGGCCTCACTCATGAGTTTCATACCGAAGAGGAATACCCCTAAGGAACCGATGAGTTTTAAAAAGTCAAAAAAGCTATAATCCATAATTTATTTATTCATCGTGTCCGATTTCCTTGATAGCTTGGGTTACGTTTATGGTATAATCACCGATTTTTTCACATTCGGAGAACATATCGGCGTATATGATTCCCATGGAATAGTCGTACCTTTTTTCTTCTACAGCGATTAAATGTTCCTGTTTGAGGATTGTACGGTAATCATTGATGGCTTGTTCCAGGCTATAGGCCTTTTTGGAGTTTACCTGGGTGTATTCTGTGTTCAGGTTGGAACACATGGTGACGATGGAGTCGTCAATCAGGGTAAACATGTGTTTCAGTTTGTTGGACAGTGCTTCCGGGAAAGGAATGTTTTGTTCATTCCTGCGGTTAATGGCTTTGGCCACATTGAGAATGGAATCGGCAACACTTTCTATTTCAGATACGATTTTGAACATGGCTCTTACCCGTTGGGAGTTTTCGGTGGAGAGCTTTGACTCGGACACTTTTGTCAGATAGTCTGCAATTTCGACTTCCACCACGTCGCTTTCGTCTTCCATCTGTTGTAATTGCTCGAACATTTTTTCATATTCTCCCCGCGGCATGTCGAACCCCTGTACCATTTTGTGATACATTTCCAGTGTATTTTGTCCGTACAGCGATATTTCCTGCTTGGCCTGGAACAGGGAAGCGTCCGGAGTAGATAATAACCCGATTTTAATGTGTTTGAGTTTGAAAGTGTCTTCACCTGCTTTCGGGGGAATTATCCGGCTGACGATTTTGGCCAGAAGTTGGGTAAACCAGATCAGTATGGTTACATTAATGCCTTTGGCTAAGGTATTGAATAAAGAAAGTACGAGGGGCATGGCCGCATTGATGGAGGCGGTGACTCCTGCACGTGCTTCGGGAGAAAAGGTTTCCCGGAGTAAAGCCGGGTCGGAATAAATGGGATTATACCGTGAAATGTGCAAGGTGACGCATAAATCCCCGATCATATGCAGGAAAGGAGTGAAAATGGCAAATAGCCAGATAACCCCGAATACATTGATGATAAAGTGTGCCAGGGCAGCCCGTTTGGCCTGTACGTTGGCCACGGCTGCCGCTAAATTGGCGGTAATGGTGGTTCCGATATTTTCACCCATAATCATGGCTGCCGCATCCTCATAACCAATCCAGCCTTTGGAACAAATCACTAAAGTCAGCGCGACCGTTGCGGAGGAAGACTGGAAGATAGTGGTCAATACCGCACCAATCAACAAAAATATCATCCATGAACGGAAGCCGAGGAAACTGATTTTCTGGATGAAATCGCCTACTCCCGGATAATCGTGCAGGTTGGTCGGCATGCTTTCCTGCAGAAACCGCAGGGCCAGGAACAGAAGCCCGAATCCGACAAACATTTCACCCCAGTTTTTCCGGGAACGTTTTTTGGAAAATAGTAAGGGTAGGGTACATCCGATGATGGGGAGTGCCAAATCGCTCATGCTGAATTTTCCTAATCCCAGGACTGCCACCAGCCAGCTTGTTACTGTGGTTCCCACGTTTGCTCCGAGAATGACGCCAATGGAACCGACTAAGTCTAATAAACCGGCGTTGACAAAACTGACTACCATAACGGTTGTGGCCGAAGAGCTTTGGATGAGGGCTGTGATAAAAATACCGGTGAGAACACCTGTTACGCGGTTGGAAGTCATTGCCGTCAATATCTGACGCATTTTATTGCCGGCAAGTTTTTGAAGGGATTCACTCATGAGTTTCATTCCATAGAGGAAAACTCCCAGTGAGCCTATGAGTTTCAGCAACTCAAAGATACCATAATCCATTTTAGCACTTTTAAGATTTCGACTATTTGCGACCGTAAAAGTAAAAAACTCGTTTAGATTACGAAAGGATTACAGTAAAGAATTCATGAGGATTAAAAAAAAGAAAGGACGGCAAATGAAAAAGAGTGTCAGGAAGGCAGGGTTGCTTTTGACACTCTTTTTGTAGTGGGGGATTACTTGAACAGGAATTGAAACGGTTGGCTTTCCACAAACCGGGACGCTGCATTGCCTGCGTATATTTCTCCGTCGGCCAGTTTCAGTTTTTTCACCGGTGCGCCGGGAGAAAAATCTAAGTCTGCGAAGGTAATCCAGAAAATATTCGGGTTTAGGGTGGATTCGAAGAAATAGACTTTATTTTTCTGGTCGGAGACGGTGCGCCAGCGGGTGGAGGCGATATTCGGCTGGTCCGGGGTGGAGATTCCTAAGGGCACAGACACATTGCGCATCACACTGAACACACCCGCCACCGCTTCCCGCTGGTCGGAGGTCTGCGGGATGGCATTGATGTAAAAAGAGGCGCGGACGAAACGGTCGGCAGCCCGGTTTGTACCCGGAAGCATGGTCAGTCCTCCGATTTGCTGCCAATAATTGTTGAGTGTGATTTGTTGTTCGTAAGTGGGGGAGTTGGTCATAATCTGGCACTCCCGGCCTTCGTGTATAATCAGTTTTCCGTCGATGTATTCGAATATGGCACTATTACCGGTTGGGTCGGAAATTGCCAGATGGAGCCGGGATTTTGCGCCGTTGGGCATATCCGGGGCATCTATCCGGAAGAGTTCTTTCCGCAATTCCTGTACGGCTTCGTCCACGGTAGCAAAATTATCCAGTACGTATTGGGTCCAGATGCTGATACCCATTACCGGACGGGTGTCGCCGGGCCGGTCGTAGGAAGATTCGGTCAGGTAAAGGATGTTGGCTACTAAGCCTTTTTCATTCATACCGTCTGAGGTGCCGATGTCGTAACCGGCGGTGATGACGCTGCCGTATTTAGAGGTCCAGTGAACCGTATTCCCCTTGTCGGCACCGGCCCTTTTCATGCCCCGGGGGAAGAGATAGATGTTGGATTTCAGGTCTTCTTTCCAATCCATTGTCCGGCCGGTAACCACCATATTGTCCGGTCCGAGATAAACCGCCCGTGTGCATGCCTCTGCATTTGAAGATAAGATAAACGACAGGGCAGAGATACCTGCCAGGATGATGTGTGTTTTCATAGTTTCTTTTTTAAGAAAAGAAACGTGTGAGGGGGCGGAAAGATTTATAAATTTTGTAATTATACAGTATAGTTGTTTACAAAGGATAGTTTTATAATTGTGCTATTTCCTCGGCAGAAAGGCCTGTCGCCTGCGTAATGACCTCTGTTGCTATTCCGATAGATTTCATGTTCCGTGCAATCTCCCTGCGGCTTTCGCTTCTGCCTTTGGCTTCACCTTCGGTCAGACCTTCTGCCCTTCCTTCTGCCCTTCCTTCTGCCCTTCCTTCCGCCTTCCCTTCCGCTCTTCCTTCAACCCTACCCTCTGCTCTACCCTCAATTCTGCCCTCCGCCCTTCCGGTGATTCTTCCTTCTTCTAAGCCTTCCATCCATGCCGTATCCATGACGCTGCGCTGTACCCGTAAATCCTCAATATTACGGAGATAGGCGGCGCGGTCCTTCTTGTCTAAGGATGAAAATTTCAGCCGTTCCCGGGCCTCTGCCAGACCGGGAGCCTGGGAATTCTGGCCTATTTCTCCTGTTTTCAGGAAAACAATCCATTCATCCAAAGGGGTCACTGCTTTTTTGTCAAATTCGTTGACACGAAGCACATAATATTCCGGGAATAAATCGCCTGCATCCTGACAGATAAACCGTTCCCGCTGTTGTTTGGATAATTGCAATATGTCATGGTTATGGATACCCCGGAATTCCGTGCGTCCGTGATATACATAATCTGTTCCCTGGCCGAGGTCGAAGTAGACGATATTCACCGAATATACTTTGCGAATCTTCTCATACAGGTCGCCTTCGGAAATGTATTCTGTAACGGCTTTTGAGACTCCGTACAGCATGCGCAGGAAATAGTCCAGTTCTCTGTTGTTCTGCACTTCAACGATAATCAGTTCTCCTTTGCTGTTTTCTGCCAACAGATCGACGCGGTTGAACTTGTCGGTAAATTCCTCTTTGTTGCCTTCGCTTTCCAGGATGTTACAGATGGTGATTTTTTCCTCAAACAGGCTGCTGAGGAAACCTTCAAGTACGACGAAATTGCTTTTGTGGCGGAGCAGACGCTTCATCGCCCAGTCAAAACGTACAAGGTGTGGGAGTGGCATGGCTTTGGAGTTTTAAATGATATGACGAAGATATGACATTTTATTCATATTTCAATAGCTTTGTCGGTGGTCACGTATTGTTCCCGGCTCATTTTTGGGTGTGGCGATTATATGAATTGCTGTTGTGCAAAAAAACGGCCGGAGTTGTCCCCGGCCGTTTGGATGATATGGAAAAAGGATTACATCATTCCCGGCATACCTCCGCCCATGGCAGGTGCTGCGGGTTCGTCCTTCTTTTCTTCCACCAATACACATTCGGTAGTCAGGAACATACCGGCAATAGAAGCGGCATTTTCCAAAGCTACGCGGGTCACTTTTTTCGGGTCAATAACTCCGGCTTTTTTCAGGTCTTCATAAATGTCTTTCCGGGCATTGTATCCGAAATCGCCTTTTCCTTCGCGAACTTTATTTACCACTACGGCTCCTTCTACGCCTGCATTGAAAGCAATCTGGCGGAGGGGTTCTTCGATGGCACGGCGGATAATTTCGATACCGGTGGTTTCGTCTTCAGTTTCACCTTTCAGGCCGTCTAAAGCAGCTTGTGCCCGGATGTAGGCTACACCACCTCCCGGTACGATACCTTCTTCGCTGGCTGCGCGGGTTGCGTGCAGGGCGTCGTCGATGCGGTCTTTCTTTTCTTTCATTTCCACTTCAGAAGCGGCACCTACATATAATACGGCTACTCCACCGGACAATTTGGCTAAACGTTCTTTCAGTTTTTCCTTATCGTAGTCGGAAGTAGAGTTTTCGATTAATTTCTTAATCTGTTCAATTCTTTCCTGGATGAATTCTTTCTTACCGGCACCTTTCACGATGGTGGTATTTTCTTTGTCTAAGGTGACTTTATCGGCACGGCCTAACATGTCAATGGTCAGGTTTTCCAATTTCATACCCTTGTCCTCAGAAGCTACCACACCTCCGGTCAGGATGGCGATGTCTTCCAGCATCTCTTTGCGGCGGTCACCGAATCCCGGTGCTTTTACGGCAGCGATTTTCAGAGAACCTCTCAGACGGTTTACCACCAATGTGGCCAATGCTTCGCTTTCCACGTCTTCTGCAATAATCAGCAGGGCACGGCCGGATTGGGCAACGGGCTCCAGAACGGGAAGCAATTCTTTCATGGAAGAAATCTTCTTGTCGTAAAGCAGGATATACGGATTCTCGAATTCGCAAATCATTTTTTCGCTATCGGTAACGAAATACGGGGAAATGTAGCCGCGGTCGAATTGCATACCGCCTACGGTTTTCACCTCAGTTTCAGTGCCTTTGGCTTCTTCAACGGTGATGACACCTTCGATGCCTACTTTTTCCATGGCTTCGGCAATCAGGTTACCGATGGTTTCGTCACCGTTGGCAGAGATACGGCCGACCTGGCGTATTTTTTCGAAGTTGTTACCCACTTCTTCTTTCTGGCTTTCCAGGTGTTTCACTACGGCAGCCACGGCTTTGTCGATACCTCTTTTCAGTTCCATCGGATTGGCACCGGCAGTAACGTTTTTCAAACCTACATTAATAATGGATTGTGCCAGGATAGTGGCTGTGGTCGTACCGTCTCCGGCATCATCTCCGGTTTTGGAAGCCACTTCTTTGACCATTTGTGCACCGATGTTGGCATACGGATCGGCCAGTTCAATTTCTTTAGCTACGCTTACACCGTCTTTGGTGATGTGTGGAGCTCCGAATTTCTTCTCAATGACTACATTGCGGCCTTTCGGTCCGAGGGTTACTTTTACTGCATTTGCCAGCTCGTCTACCCCTTTTTTCATCAGGTCGCGGGCTTCGATATTGAATTTTATTTCTTTTGCCATGATATTGTAGTTTAATAATTTTGTTTTTACTGTCCGGTTGTCATTATAATACAACCAGGATATCGCTTTGGTTCATTACCAAATATTTTTTGTCGTCAATATGGATTTCCGTCCCGGAATATTTACCGAACAATACAGTATCACCTGCTTTTACTTCCATCGGTTCGTCTGCTTTTCCTTTACCGGTTGCAATGACTGTTCCTTTTTGGGGTTTTTCCTGGGCGGTGTCCGGGATGATAATACCGCCTTTGGTTACAGTTTCTGCTTCAACAGGCTCAACAATGATTTTGTTAAGTACGGTTTTCAGTGTCATGATGTTAAAATTTAAAGTTTATAATATTATTTTAGTTTTCTATTACCTGTCGCAACTGTATAGCGACTTAACGAATCGGTCGTTATTAAGGTTACAACACCTTTCTTAATCATTTTTCATGCCAAAGTAAAATATAATTGTCTTGTTTTTTGAGAATTTATCAAATAAATAACTGATAAATAGGATGAAAGCAAAATGCAGAGTGTCTGTCGGGGATGTGGCAGTCTATGAATAAAAAATGTCAGTATGACTGACATACTGACATTTTATATGATAAATACGGACAGTTTCTTATTCTGTCGGAGCATCTGCGGTATTTTCGCCGGCTGTATTATTTTCTTCTATAGGTGCAGCTCCCGGAAAAGTTGGGATTGCTTGTTGTTGCATGGGCTGTGCATTTAGCTGCTCTTCAATGGCAGATTGTTCTGTAGTTGTATTTTTCGGTATAAAAAATACAGCCAATACACATAAGGTCATCATTCCGCCGGCAAGTGTCCAGGTTGCTTTTTCCAGGAAGTCGGTTGTCTTTCTTACTCCCATGATTTGGTTGGAAGATGCAAATGAGGAAGCAAGGCCTCCGCCTTTAGAATTCTGAACCAGCACAATCAATATCAGTAATATACAAATAATAAATACCAGGACAATAATTGCAGTATACATAGTTATTCTTTATTAGTAAGGTTCTCTTTTATTTTTTCAATTCGGTCTGCAAAGTAAACACTTTTTTCCGGATATTTCAAACTTAATTTTATATAAGTTGCTATTGCTTTGTCGTACAGGTGTTGACGAACATATATTTTGGCCAGTGTCTCGCTGAACAGTTCTTCGCCTGAGTACGGATTTTCCATGGAGAGATCCCTGTTGTCTGCCGGAGAAGCGGTGATTTTAGGCATGACGGGTTCTGTCTGAATAAAACGTTCAATCAGTTCATCTGCATTTTTCCGTTTTTTCCTTGGTTTTTCTTTTTCAATATCCTTCTCCGTGTGGTTTCCGGTTTGTTCTTCCGTCAGTCGGTAGGCTCCGCTTAAAATTTCAGGTATATCCAGATTTATTCCGGCTTCTTCTTTTTCAAAGTCTAAATCGACATCCATGGATAGACTGGGAACCGGTTTGCTTTCGGTCACTTCGGGAGAAGCGGGAGTTCCGGCTACAGAGACGGATTCAATGACATAAGGAGTACTTCCCGTATGCCGGACGATTTCGTATTCTTCGCCGGTGGTGGTTTCATCGGTATAGTCGTCTACCATACCAGGGATATTATCCAGTATAATCGGATTGGAAATGATATTCGGTTCTTTGGCGGGAGGCTGTGGACGGGAAATCGGCCCGGTGGGTCCGGCCTGTGGAAATGACGGTTTGTCCGGCCTGTTTTCCAGATTCAGGGTAATGATTTCCTCTTCTTCCGGTTGCGGGGATTCGGTTTTCGGATAAGCCGGAATGCCCTGGTTGCTGACAACGGTATGTCCATAGATTTCCTGCATGCGTTCTTCTACGCGCTCCGTTAATGCAGATTTTTCGGAGGAAGTACCTTGTTCGAATTCGATTTGACCGCCAAGGTATTTAAAAAGTTGTTTATGGTCAGTGAGATGTACCGTACTGGTACGGAGTTCGTTTCGGAAACGTCCTCCTGCCTGCAGAGAAAGCCCTTTTAAATAAAGTATACGTGCTGCCTGAAAATAAGGGTAACGTCCAAGGAGGGTTTCGAGTTCCCGTAAGTCCTCTTGGTTCATTTTTTCAGGATGGTGTGTAAACTCTATTAATCGTTCGGCTTTCATGTGGCCAGTTTCAATGTTTTTTGGTGTTTACCAGTTGACAAGTGCTTTGGTGTAAATATCGTCAATGATTTTTTCCAGTATTTCGTTTATCAGTGATTCTTCTACGGAATTGAAATCTACTTCGGTAGAATAGTCTGCATAATTGGAGAAAGTGGAATCGAAACCGGCGTCTTCATCTTTGGTATTGATGTATTTTACCCTGATTTCAATGGTCAGCCGGTTGGAAGTCGCTATTTCGTTGGAGGTAATGTCAATCGGTCTCTGATAGTAGTTGGTAATCTGTCCTTCAAAGCGGATGTCCCCGTTATTGTCCGTCATTTGGGTCAGGCCGGTTTTGGAACGCATATAGTTGGTTAATTCGTCGGTAAACAACGAACTGAGATAAGGAACTACCAAAGGAGCTTTGTTAGGGAAGTAATCGACGGAGAAGGTTTTTACTTCCGGGGAAATGGAGGCTCCGGTCATGGAGTAACTGACTTTGTACAGTTTACAGGAGTTACAACAAAGTGCAGCAAGAAGTATAATAAGGAAAAATTTTAATCTCGTCATGTAAAATGAATGTGTTTTTCAAGTACAAAAATAGGAATTTGAAGCCAAAAGCTGAAAGTTCTTTGTTAAAAGCTACAAATAATTTTATTTTTCTAAATCATATTCTTTTAATTTCCTGTAAAGGGTGCGTTCGGAAATACCCAAATCTTTTGCAGCAAGCTTACGCTTACCGTGGTTTTTTTCTAACGCTTTTGAAATTAGTTCTTTTTCTTTTTCTTCAATGGAGAAAGATTCTTCAATAACGGCTTCCGATTCTTGCATGTGTTCATCTTCGGAGAGGTAGGCTGGGGAGACTACCTTGGGCGGAATATTGACGGGCGGGTTGTCGTACAGATTCCTGAGGACGATGGATGTGGTCGGTTCGGGGGCGGATTCTTGTCGGTTGTCATTCTGCATCATACCGTAGACGAGCCTTTTCATGTCGTTCATGTCTTTTTTCATGTCGAAAAGGATTTTATACAGAATTTCCCGTTCGGAAGCAAAACTACCATCTCCGTTATCGTGGGAATTGGTTAAAGTAGGCAACAGTGAATCATTTTCCGGGATGTATTTATGCAAAGTAGGAGCATCTACAATTCTTTCCTGTTCGATAATGGAAATTTGTTCGGTGATATTTTTCAATTGCCGGATATTTCCGGGCCACCGAAAAGCTTGCAGTTCTTTTACTGCATCTTCGGTCAGCCGGATAGCCGGCATGCGGTATTTTTCTGCAAAGTCTGCGGCGAACTTACGGAAAAGGAGGGGAATGTCTTCTTTCCGTTCTCGTAGGGGGGGGATGGTAATAGGTATGGTATTAAGCCTGTAATACAGGTCTTCCCGGAATTTTCCGTTTTTGACGGCATGAGGGATATTCAGATTGGTGGCGGCAATGACCCGTACGTTTGTTTTTTGTACTTTTGAAGAACCCACCCGGATAAATTCCCCGCTTTCCAGCACCCTGAGCAAACGGGCTTGGGTAGGTAAGGGCAATTCTCCCACCTCGTCCAAAAAGATTGTGCCTCCGTCAGTCACTTCAAAATAGCCTTTCCGGTCAGAGACAGCACCTGTGAAAGCCCCTTTTTCATGACCGAAAAGCTCGGAGTCGATGGTGCCTTCCGGTATGGCTCCGCAGTTTACAGCGATATAAGGAGCATGTTTCCTGTTGCTGTAAGCATGGATGATACGGGGGAAAATTTCTTTTCCGACCCCGCTTTCGCCGGTAATCAGTACGGACAAATCAGTGGGAGCAACCTGAGTAGCGATGTCTATCGCCCGGTTGAGTTCTGTATTGTGACCGATTATTTCAAAACGTTGTTTGATGGCTTGTATATCTTCCATAGTGCTTGCTCCTGAAGTTTTTTCCCTGAAACCCCATAAAAAGACGTTTTGACAAAATTACATTAAAAACCCGGAATCCCGAAAAATATGTGTGTTTTTTCTGTTTTGTTGTTTTTGGCAAATGCACTATCTTTGGATGTCAAAAATATCTTTCAGGTTGTTATGGGGAGAGAGACTGAAGCATGCGATGTAAAGATTTTGTTTGAAAATTCTTTCCGGGAATTTTTTAAATCGTTGTGTTTTCATGCAATGAGTTTTGTGAAGGATGAGGAAGTTGCCAAAGATGTTGTGCATGATGTTTTTCTGACGGTATGGGTCCGGCGTGATGAAATTGATTTTGCTCAGCCGATACTTCCCTATCTGCTTAGTCTTACCCGTCACAGAGCCATTAATTATCTGGAACACCTGAAAGTGAAAGTCCGTCACGCCGAACAGAAACCTGAAGCGGAAGAGGTTTATTTACCGGCCGATGATGCCGGACATGAAGAATTGATTCTGAAAATCAAGGCGCGGATCGGAACATTGCCGGACAGGTGCAGGGAAGTGATGTTTCTTTATCTTATCGAGTGTAAAAAATACAAAGAAATAGCGGAAATATTAGGCATTTCTGTAAATACTGTTAAAACCCATATCTCCACTGGCTTAAAATATCTTCGTGAAGAATTTCCGGCTTCGTTACTTCTTCTTTGTTTTCCAGACCTAAAAAATTATTAAAAATAATTTCATTTTAACTCACCCCTTTTTTACTCGTATCTGTGTTATATATACAACGCGGTTTAATTTTCGATAAACGTAGCAGATATGGGACGTCAAGGTGAAGAAACTGACATTGATTACATTCTTTCTCATTTGCAGGACCCGGCAGGTCTCTTGGATCCTGAATTTTTAGTGTGGTTGCAGGTTCCTGTCCACCGGAAACTTTTTGAGGAAATCCGGAATCAGCAGGAAGCTTTCATGCGTTTCAGCATGGAGGATTCCATAGATGTGGACCGGGAGTATGAGCGGCTACAGGCTAAAATTCGTTTTTCACATAGGCGGGGCGGATGGAAATGGATGGTTGCGGCAGCTTGTGTTGTGGTTGTGTTTGGTGTTTCATTGGTTTTCCGGTACACCCGGCCTGTCAGTATGGTTGAAGAAAAGCCGTTGGCATTGTTGGAAGGCAGGAAAACTGCGGAGTTGATTTTGGCGAGCGGTGAGCGTATCCATTTAGAAAAGAACAGGGTTGAACTCCGGGAAAGCAACGGAACTTTGATAGTGAATGATAGCAGTTGCAGCCTGGCTTATCATCGGGATGCATCAGCCGTGGGACAAACAGAGGAGAAAGCTATCGTTTATCATACGCTTGTGATACCGGCAGGGGCTGATTATACACTCACTTTGGCCGATGGCACAAATGTGAGGTTGAATTGTGAAACGAAATTCCGTTTTCCGGTAGAGTTTTCCGGAAAAGAACGTAAAGTATTTTTGGACGGAGAGGCCTATTTTGAAGTAAAAAAAGCCAGGGAGTGGCCTTTCGTTGTAGAGACTGGTTGTATGCAGGTGAAGGTGACGGGAACTTGTTTTAATGTGAAATCTTATCAAAATGAAGAGATTGTTCATACTACTTTAGTGAATGGGACGGTTGAGGTGTTGAACGACCAGGCAGCGGGGAGGCCGGTTGCGTTGGCTCCTTTCCAGCAGTATTTTCTGAATAAACGAACGAACCGGGCGGAGGTAAAACAGGTTGATGTTACGCTTTATACCGGTTGGACGGAAGGTATGTTTGTTTTCAAAAAACAGCGGTTGGAAGAAGTCATGAATATTTTAGCCCGTTGGTATACAATAGATGTTTTATATACCAGTGAATCGGTGAAAGATTTACGGATATCAGCTCATTTGGGACGTTATGAACATATTGATTCTGTGTTGGAATTGTTGCGTGCTATGGATAAGGTAAATGTGGAAAGAAAAGGAAAAGTGGTGATGATTGGCCGAAAATAATTTTAACCAGAGACCGGATCCTGCGCCAACAATTTCCGGCCTCTGGTCAGTTAATAACTAAATTAATTTAACCGTTTACAAAAGTATGAAGAAAAATCGAAATGACGCTTTTCCCGATAAGGGAAATTTGTTGAGAATTCTGCTGCGTATGAAATTAACATTCATATTGCTGGTGTGTGCTATGGTTCAGTTGTTTGCTGTGGTGAATGCCCAGACGGTGAGCTTGAAAAAACAAAATGCTTCTTTAGAAGAGATTATCTGGGAATTAAAGGCGAAAACCCATCTGGTGTTTTTGTATAGTGACGAGGACATTGCATCCGTTAAAGGAATTGATATTGATGTCAGGAATGTGATGGTGGATGAAGTATTGGAAAAATGTCTGGAAGGTACCGGTTTGCAATGCGTGAAAGAGAATGGGGCCATCATTATCAAACAGGTGAATAGTAAGGTTTCCGTTCCTCAGGTGCAAAACCGTAAGATAACCGGTAAGGTGACCGCTAAAGGAGGGATGCCTTTGCCCGGTGTGACGGTGTTAATTGACGGGACGAGTGTCGGTGTGACTACCGATGCTGCGGGAAAGTATACATTGGAATGCCCTTCGCAGGGGGAATGGGTGTTGCAATTTACTTTTATCGGAATGAAAACCCAAAAGCTGCCGGTTGGGGAAAAGACAGAGATTAATGTTATCATGACGGAGGATATGCAGGAGATGGATGAGGTGGTGGTGACCGGTTATTTCCAACGGAAGAAAGACAGCTATACAGGTGCTGCCACTACGTTTTCGGGAGAGAAGTTGCGGGAGATTTCTACCGGAAATGTGTTGTCGGCTTTATCGACGATAGACCCCTCCTTTAAGTTGATGGAAGATATTACAGTAGGTAGTGACCCCAATCATATCCCGGAATTTCAAATCCACGGTAGCGGCAATCTGAAATCGGATTATGAAAACTCTCCTAATATGCCGACTTTTATTTTGGATGGTTTCGAGGTTTCGGCGGAGAAGATTTTTGACTTAGACCCGAACCGGGTATCCAGTATCACTGTGTTGAAAGATGCGGCGGCGACTGCCATTTATGGTTCGCGGGCAGCGAACGGGGTTGTCGTTGTGGAGACTAAAGCCCCGGAAATGGGTGAGTTACGTGTTTCTTATCATTTTTCCGGCGATTTTAATTTTGCAGACCTGAGTGATTACAATCTGATGAATGCATCGGAAAAATTGGAGTATGAGCAATTGGCAGGACTTTATTCGCATTCGAATATCGGAATGAAGGAGGAGTTGCAGGAGGCATACAATGAACGTTTGAAGTTGGTTCAGCAAGGGGTGAATACGGACTGGATGAAGAAGCCTGTCCATGCGCTTGGTTTCGGTCATAAGCATTCTTTGTTGTTGGAGGGTGGAGATGCCCGTTTGCGGTATGGGTTAGACCTGAATTATCAGAATAAGGCGGGGGTAATGAAGGGTTCCGGACGTCAGAATGTCGGCATTGGCATCAAGTTGCAATATCGTTACAAGAATTTGCGGTTTATGAATAATCTGACGTATGACCATGTGAAACAGCAGGATTCTCCTTATGGTACATTTTCGGATTATACCTATATGAATCCGTATCTTTATCCGAAGGATAAAAATGGTAATATCAAACAGGTATTGAAAATCGGTGACGGGGAGGAGTATGAACTGAATCCTTTGTATAATGCTTCGTTGGGTACGAAGTTTGAGAATGCCTATCAGAATTTCATTGACAATTTTTCGGTAGAATGGGATGTTTTAGAAGGACTGAAACTGAAAGGTGCCGTGTCGTTGAATAAAAAAATGACGGTAGGTGACCGTTTTTTGCCGGCTAATCATAATTCATTTTATGAGAAAGATTTAAAGGGAAGCTATAAGAAAGAGGTGACGGATAATTTCTCGTATGACGCCAATGTGATGGCTGCTTATACGAAAGAGGTGAACCGCCATCTGTTCAATGCTACTTTTGTCTGGAATATCAAGGAATCAAAAACTGATTTTTTCAGTACTACGGCATATAATTTTCCGAATGATAAAATGGATCATATCGGTATGGGCGTGGAGTATCAGGAAGGCGATAAGCCGAGCGGTAATTATGAAGTCAGCCGTCTGATGGGGGTAGTCGGTAACTTTAATTACGGGTATGACAACCGTTATCTGTTGGACTTTTCGGTTCGTAGCGACGGTTCTTCTGTGTATGGTTCTTCTAAACGATGGGGTACGTTCGGTTCGGTGGGTGCTGCCTGGAACCTGCACCGGGAGAAATGGTTTGCTGAAACACCCTATGTAAATGAATTGAAAATACGTGGTTCATGGGGGACAACCGGCGGTCAGAATTTTTATCCTTTCCAGGCCATGATGATGTATTCATACAAGGAATCGGCCATTGACGGATTGACATACGATGATTATATCGGGGCATTGTTAAAAGCTTTTGGTAATCCGAATCTGAAATGGCAGCAGACGGAGAAATTGAATGTTGGTGTTGATTTTGCTTTGTTGAACAGCCGGTTGAGCGGTTATTTCAACGTCTACAAGGATGTATCGAAATCGGTGTTGATTGATGTGTTGCTGGCTCCGTCTTTAGGTTTTACTTCCTATAAAGACAATTTGGGCGAGATTGAGAATAAGGGGTTGGAATTGAATCTCCGGGGCGTTTTGGTGAAAGACGCAGAGAGACGCATGCAGTGGGATGTGTTCTTTAATATTGTGAAGAATGAGAACCGGTTGATGAAGCTGAACGATGCACTGGCGGCTTATAATAAAACCCAGGATGATGCGATGAACGAAAAAGTTGAGAAGGGGACCACCCGGGCACCTATGGTGCGTTATCAGGAAGGTAAATCCATCAATATGATTTGGGCGAACGAATCCCTTGGTATTGATCCTAATACGGGAGAAGAAGTGTTTATTGCGCAGAATGGCGATAAAGTCAATAAATGGAGTACGGATAATTACAAGCCGTTAGGATGCAAGGATCCCAAATTTGAAGGGAATTTCGGCACGATGTTTATGTATAAGGGTTTTCAGTTGAATGCTTATTTCCGTTACAGCTACGGTGCTGATGTTTACAATCAGACGCTGGTGGATAAAGTGGAAAACGTAGACCCGAAAAAGAACGCTGACCGCCGGGTGTTGTACGACCGTTGGAAGGTCCCTGGCGATGTGGCTAAATTCAAAGCTATCAGTAATACCGAAGCTACGATGCCGACCTCCCGGTTTATAGAGGAGGAAAATTACATTACCCTGTCGTCATTGAATCTTTCTTATCAGTTCGATGCCGGTCGTCTGCGGCGTTACGGGATTGAGCGTTTGAAACTGTCCTTCATCGGTAATGATGTGTTTCGCGCTTCGACGGTCAAAATGGAACGGGGTACATCCTATCCGTTTGCCCGCAATTATTCAGTAGCGTTACAAGTAACCTTTTAATCAAGAAGCAAATGAAAAAGTTAAGATATTTACCGATATGTTTGGGGATGCTGTTTTTTTCCTCCGCCTGCCAGAATTGGTTTGACGTGTCTCCGAAATCGGATGTAAAGGCGGAAGATTTGTTCCAACAGGAAAGCGGTTTCCGGGATGTATTGACAGGGGTTTATTCACTGATGTCCGCTCCTGAGAGTTACGGATGTCAGCTTTCGTTCGGCTATATGGATGTGCTGGCGCAATATTACAATATTTCCGGTAATACCCATCAGTATATCAAGACAAAGGATTACCTCTATGCGGAGCCTTATGACAAGGAGGTCTTGTCTACAGTCTGGAGCCGGCAATATAAAGGTATCGCCAATCTGAATGCCATGCTGATGTTTATTGATAAGCAACGAAATGTATTTTCAAGTGAAGAGGTGTATCGCATATATAAGGGAGAAATCCTGGCTTTGCGGGGTATGCTCCATTTCGATATGTTGCGGTTGTTTTCTTCCTCTCCGGCCATAGATAAGGAGCGCGAAGCTATCCCTTATCTGGAGTCGTATACCAATCTTCCGCAGGGTCAGCAGACGGTGGAAGGGGTTTTGGAGAAGGTGGTGAAGGATTTGAACGCGGCACGTGAGTTGATGCGTGAGGTGGATCCCTATGGTCCGAATTATGCGGAGTTGGAATCCTTGTATGAAAGTCATCCGTTGTTACGGAACCGGCATAAGCATCTGAATTATTATGCTGTGACTGCTTTGCTGGCCCGGGTACAATTGTATGCAGGTAATCGGACGGAGGCATTGGAAGCCGTCCGGGAGATTGTGGGAGAACCCGGAAGTGAGCCTGTGGTGCCTTTTTCGTTGGCTACTGCGGCGGTAACGAGTGAGCGTTTGTTTAACAGTGAATTGTTGTTTGCTCTGGAAGAAAGGAAAATGCAGGATAATATTGATGTCTATTTCGGGGAGTCGGTGATAAAAAACGGTATTACCAACAGTTCCACGGCTTTGAGTATGAATGTCAATAACCGGAATAAATTGTTTGCACAGCAGGATCCGGCGGATGATGATTATCGGTTGAAGTTGTGGTTCCAGGAAACGAATACTGCTACGGCGGTCATGCCGGCAAAGTATGCCAATTCGGGCTATATTCCTTTGATTCGTCTGTCTGAACTGTACTATATTGCTGCTGAATGTTCTGCGAATCAGGGCCTGGCTTACCTGAACACTTTACGTGCCCACCGGGGTCTGGCTGCCATGACAGGAGTCACAGACCTGCAAGCAGAGATTGCCCGGGAGTATAGCAAGGAGTTTATGTGTGAGGGACAGATGTTTTACTATTACAAGCGCTTAGGGTTGAAAAGTATCGGTGTTTACCGGACGGTAGCGGTTGATCCGGAGAAGGTGTATGTGATTCCCTTGCCGGATGATGAATTGGATTTTGGTTTAATAGAGTAAAAATGCGGATTATGAAATATTTGTATACAGTTATAATGGCAATGCTGGTGTTTGCATCTTGTTCGGAAAATGAACGTATGGTATATACGGATATGCCTGGTGTCTATTTCCCGGATTATGTGACGGGTGCGGACAGTTTGGTGTATTCTTTTCGCATGAAAGGTGCGGAACGGGATACGATTCAGATTAACGTTAAGTTGTTGGGGGATTTGTTGAGTGAAACAGAGGAATATGAAGTGGCCGTTTCGGAAAATTCCTCTGCAGTGGCCGGCAAACATTATGAACCGCTTCTTCCCCGGTTTACTTATGAAGCCGGTCAGTCGGTTTCTTCTTTTCCGGTTGTGGTGCTGAAACCCGGAACGGAATTAGATGAGGCGACTGTGACGCTGGAGTTAGCGTTGGTAGCGACCCAAAGTTTGGCGTTGGGTTATCCAGACCGGGTAAATATGCGTTTGATGATTACCAACCAGTTGGTGAAACCTTCTTACTGGGATATGCCGTTGGCTCTTTATTTCGGGGAGTATTCAAAAGTAAAGCACCAACGTTGCATTTTGCTTATGGGACATGATTTTCCTTTAACGGACAGCGAGTTAATTGGATGGGGTGGATTGAACTTTTATAGTTATTGGATGCAGCAGGGGCGTGTTGTGTGTGAATATTATGCCACTCATACAGAGTATGATGAAGACGGCAATTTGATTACGATGTGGAATCCTTTCTAATTTGATGTATTATGATGAAAATAGCTAAAATATTAGGTGTGGTTTGCATGTTTTCTGCTTTGGCAGGATGTGTGGATGACAAAACGATTGATGAGTTCAAAGAGTTGAATAAGGTCACGATTGAAGGATTGCAGAATCGGTATTCTGTCTTGTTGTATACTCATTTGCAATGTACGCCGGATATCCGTACTTCCCGGAATGATGACAGGAATCTGTCGTATGTTTGGTATGCCTATACTACAACAACCCGTAACGAAGCGGATACATTGGGGCGGGAAAAGAATCTGGACGTGTTGGCGGAACCTTCCCTGCTTACACCGGGGGAAGCCTATACGTTGGCATTGAAAGTAACGGATAATACAACCGGCGTTTTTTACCGGAAAGAAATGGAACTTGAGGTGCGCACGCAATTTACCAAAGGAACAGTACTTTTGTGTGAAGAGGGCGGTTTGGCTGAAATTAATTTCATTTCAGATGATGAAGAAAACACAGTGATTGAAGATGTATATGAAAGTGCCAATAAAATGCTTTTGGGGCGTAATCCGATCCGGATTTTTTCTGTGAATCCGAATGCTTATGCCACTTTCCTGAAGCAGGAATTGATTTTTTGCCGGGATGAAAACGGTGGTGTGGTGGCCAGTCCGCTTTCTTTCGAGAAAATCAAAACGATGAAGGAGGCCTGTGATCATCACTTCGGGACGAAAGAAATGAGTCCGGAATTGTATTATAAGGGAGCGATGATTGATTATATTGTTGTCAATGGTATTGTTTGCAAGAGGGCGACTAATATGCAGGCAATCAACTGGGAACCGGGATTGGTCCTGATGAACGAACCGCGGGAATATCATGTGGCGCCTCAGGTATTGGCTGTCGGTTCGAATCCTGTGTTTTTCGATGAGTTGTACGGGCGTTTGATTGCGCATAATCCATGGAACCAGGGAAGCCTGAAAACGTTTGGTAAAGCGGATAACGATCCGGGAATTTTTGACGGGAGCAATTTAGGTGCAGATTTGGAACTTAAGTGTTGGGGTGCTCTTTCGGAAGCAACTCTGGGAGCTTGGATGCTGCTGGAAAATAAGGCGGACGGTAAATACTGGATGTATAAATTTTCTTTGGAGGGTAACAGTTTCCGCAGCATCAGCAAGACGGAAGTCACAGCTTCTGTTGCCCCCCATTTGCGTGAGGCAATCGGATTTGCTGCGAATCCGGAATATAATGATGTTTTTATGTATGCTACGGAAAATGCTGTTTATTCTTTTGCTGCAAATCAGTTGAATGCTTCTACAAATTTGGCATTGGAAGTTTTGCAGAAGGATATGCAGGCTGAGAATATGAAAATAACCGGTATTCAATTTGTGGATATTACGGTGGCTGCACCTACTGAGTCCAATCCTTTGGCTACGCGGGTCTCCCAACAGGTGCGTTTGGCTGTGCGTGATTTGAGCCGTGCGGAACGACAGGGAGGGGTGGTGTTCTACGAAGTGAATTCTACCGGTGGTATTCATTTGGACGGTGTGTTCAGAAAGACGGGCTTTTGTGACAGGGTCATTGATATTAACGAAAAATACGAGTAACAGGATGAAAAAGAGTTTAGCGTTGTTGTATTTTTTTATCCTGACTGTCGGAGGCGTTTTTGCGCAGGGCATTGAATTTTTTCACGGAACATATGAAGAAGCGCTTCAGAAAGCCCGGGCAGAAGGAAAGCAGATTTTTGTAGATGTTTACACTTCCTGGTGCGGTCCGTGTAAAATGATGGCTAAGAATGTTTTTACCCGTCAGGAGGTGGGGGATTATTATAACAGTAAATTTGTTTGTCTGAAGTTGGATGCGGAAAAAGAAAGCGGACACGCTTTTTTTCAGCGCTATCGGGCAAACGGTTATCCCTCTTTTTTCTGGTTGGATGCTCAGGGTAATTTATTGGAAACCCGTACAGGTTCTGCTTCTCCCGAGGATTTTATCCGATATGCCGAAGAGGCTGTCGGGTCTGATTTCAGTGTCCGGTTGGAGGCTGCCCGGAAACGCTGGGAGAGTGGTGAACGTTCATTGGAATTGGTGGAGGAATACGTGATAGGATTACTCCGACGGGTACAACCCGACCAGGTGAAAGGCTGTTTGTTAAGTTATTTTTCCACCCTTACGGAAGAGCAGTTGCAGCAGAAGGAGAATTATTCGTTGATGCGGGGATTTATGCGTTTCCCGGAAGATAATATCGTTTTCCATTCTTTGACCCGGTATGCGGATATTTATCAAGGTTATGAGAAGGGGAATGATTTCTGGGTGAACATGTATCGGATGATGGTACGCGCTGGTTCTGCCAATATAAAAGAACCTGAGAAATACCGTGCCCATATAGAAATGATTCGTAAGACAGAATCGTTTTATGCGCCGATGTATCTGGAGATTCTTGATATGGAGCGTATGCTGTTTGAGAAGAATTTTAAGAAAGGTATGGCCTCACTTAGAAAAGTGGCGGATAAATACAGCGATAAACACCCTTATCTGTATGGTCAGTTCTTTTATACTCTTATTATAGCCGGTTTTTTTGACGATACTGTGACAGATCCGGAATGGATTGAACAGGCCATTGGTATTGCGGGAAAGGCGCTGGAACATACTCCTTCTAAGGAGACGTTGCTTTACCTGGCAGCTGCCCATGCTAAAAAAGGGAATTACAAAAAGGCCTATGAACTGATGGCCAGTGAACCTTTTTTTCCTGCTCCTGTTCTTTCTACGGCACTTTACCCTCATTTACATCTTCAGGCCATTCACCGGCAATATTTAGATAAAAAATAAGGGGTGTGAATGAATGCTTTGAAGGCGTGTTTTCATGAGAAGATTTTCTCCGAAACACGCCTTTTGTTTATATTTGGAACAGAAGTTTTATTTTGATTGATTTATGGATGCTCAGGGGAAGTTTGTGGGGATAAGACGGGTAACTTTCTGACAATCTTACCTTTTTTACAAAAAAAAGAAAGGAATATTTGGTAGTTACTAAAAATGAATGTACATTTGCACTCCATTTTGGATAAAAGTATAATAAAATTTAAAGAGTACTTGTAAAATGCCTACTATTCAACAGTTAGTAAGAAAAGGAAGAGTAAAGATCCAGGACAAGAGTAAAGCGCCTGCTTTGGATGCTTGTCCGCAGAGAAGAGGAGTATGTGTACGTGTTTACACCACGACTCCGAAAAAACCGAACTCAGCCATGAGAAAGGTTGCGCGTGTTAGATTGACCAACGGGAAAGAAGTGAATGCTTATATTCCGGGAGAAGGTCACAACCTGCAGGAACACTCCATCGTGTTAATCCGTGGCGGTCGTGTAAAAGACCTTCCGGGTGTGCGTTATCACTTGGTTCGCGGTACTTTGGATGCTGCCGGTGTTACCGGTCGTTGCCAGGGACGTTCTAAATACGGTGCGAAAAGACCGAAACCAGGACAGGCTGCTGCTCCGGCTAAAGGTAAAAAGTAAAAATTAGTGACTAACAGGAATTGTGTTTATGAAGCGTTCCCGAAAAACAGTTGAGTAAATGGTTGGGAAACCGTTGAAGACCAAATAAGGGCAGCTTGACGAACAAATTCGTAAACGAAAAGAAGATGAGAAAGACTAAACCCAAGAAGAGAATCCTGTTACCGGATCCGAAATTCAACGATGTACTGGTGACGAGGTTTGTTAATGACCTGATGGTGGACGGTAAAAAGACTGTTGCGTTCAAAATCTTTTATGACGCACTGGATATCGTTGACGAAAAAATGGCAAAAAAAGAAGAGAAATCTGCTTTGGAAATCTGGAAGCAGGCATTGGAAAATATCACTCCCCAGGTGGAGGTGAAAAGCCGCCGTGTCGGTGGTGCTACGTTCCAGGTGCCTACTGAAATCAATCCGAGCCGTAAGAGAGCGATTTCTGTAAAAAATATGATTCTTTACTCCCGCAAACGTAGCGGACACGGCATGTCTGAAAAACTGGCTGCTGAAATCATGGCTGCTTACAAGGAAGAAGGTGCTGCTTTCAAAAAGAAAGAAGATACCCATCGTATGGCTGAAGCCAACCGGGCATTTGCACATTTCAGATTTTAATTTAGAGGCGAAAATAGATGGCTAAGAGAGATTTACATTACACAAGAAATATCGGTATCATGGCTCACATTGATGCCGGTAAGACGACAACCACTGAACGTATCCTGTATTTTACCGGTGTGAACCACAAAATCGGTGAAACGCACGATGGTACGGCTACCATGGACTGGATGGTGCAGGAGCAGGAGAGAGGTATTACCATTACTTCTGCTGCTACCACTTGTTTCTGGAAGTATCAGGGTGATGAATATAAGATCAATATCATTGATACTCCGGGACACGTTGACTTTACCGTTGAGGTAGAGCGTTCCTTGCGTGTTTTGGACGGTGCGGTCGCATTGTTCTGCGCCGTAGGCGGTGTTGAAGCTCAGTCTGAAACCGTATGGCGTCAGGCGAATAAATATGGTGTTCCCCGAATTGCTTTTGTGAATAAGATGGACCGTTCCGGTGCAGATTTCTTCAAAGCGGTTCGTGAGATCAAGGAGAAATTAGGAGCTAATCCTGTACCGTTGGTACTGCCTATCGGTGCGGAAGATAACTATCAGGGGGTTATTGACCTGGTGGAAATGAAAGCTTATGTTTGGGAAAACGGAGCCATGGAGGCAACAATTAAGGATATTCCCGAAAACATGATGGCAGAAGCTCAGGAATGGAGAGAAAAATTGGTGGAAGCTGCCGCTGTACAGGATGAGGCTTTGATGGAACGGTTCTTTGAAGACCCGGACTCCATTACCGTGGAAGATTTGAAGGCTGTTATCCGGAAAGCTGTGATTGCCATGGATTTTTGTCCGGTGATGTGCGGTTCCTCTTTTAAGAATAAAGGGGTGCAGAATTTGTTGGATGCTGTCATTGCTTATCTGCCGAATCCGTTGGATATTCCAAACAGTAAAGGTACGGATCCGAAAACCGGTGAGGATGTTCATTTCCCGGTAGACCCGGAAGCTCCGCTGTCGGCATTGGCATTTAAAATTGCTACCGACCCGTTTGTAGGCCGTTTGTGTTATACCCGTATCTATTCCGGTAAGATTGAGGCCGGTTCATATGTATATAACCCACGTACTGACAAGAAAGAACGTATTTCCCGTTTGTTCCAGATGCACTCTAACAAGCAACAGCCGAAAGAAGTGCTCGAGGCCGGAGATATCTGCGCTTGCGTAGGTTTCAAAGATATCCGTACCGGAGATACGTTGTGTTCAGAAGAAAAACCGATTGTACTGGAAAGTATGACTTTCCCGGAACCTGTGATTGGTATTGCTATTGAACCGTTGACTCAGAAAGATACGGATAAATTGGGTATGGCTTTGGCGAAATTGGCTGAGGAAGACCCGACATTCCGTGTGAAGACTGATGAGGATTCAGGACAGACCGTCATCAGCGGTATGGGTGAGCTTCACCTGGACATTATCCTCGACCGTCTGCGTCGTGAGTTCAAGGTGGAATGTAACCAAGGTGCACCTCAGGTTTCCTATAAAGAGGCTATTACGATGTCTGTTGACCATCGTCATGTATTCAAGAAACAGTCCGGTGGTCGCGGTAAGTTTGCCGATATCATCTTCCGTATGGAACCGGCAGAAGAAGGCAAAGAAGGCCTGACTTTTGTCAATGAAGTGAAAGGCGGTAACATTCCGAAGGAATTTATCCCGTCTGTTGAAAAAGGATTCAAGGAAGCTATGCAGAACGGTGTTCTGGCTGGTTATTCTCTGGAGGCTTTGAAGATTACTTTGATTGACGGTTCTTTCCACCCGGTTGACTCGGATGCCTTGTCATTTGAAATGGCTGCCAAGTTGGGTTACAAGGAAGCTGCACAGAAGGCGAAACCGGTGTTGCTGGAGCCTATCATGAAGCTGGAAGTAGTTACTCCGGAAGATTTTATGGGTGACATCATTGCCGACCTGAACCGTCGTCGGGGACAGGTTGAATCTATGGATTCCCGTATCGGTGCACGTGTAATCACGGCAAAAGTTCCTTTGGCTGAGCAGTTCGGTTATGTGACTGTATTGCGTACGCTGTCTTCCGGCCGTGCAAGTTCTTCTATGGAATTCGACCACTATGCCGAAGTGCCGAAGAACATTGCCAAGGAAGTTGTGGAAAAAGCAAGCGGAAGAGTGGATTTAATTTAAAAATTAATGTCGGGAGGGAGTTTTCCTTTCCGACCGCTTAAATATAATAATCAAATAACATGAGCCAAAAAATCAGAATTAAGTTAAAATCTTACGATCACAACTTGGTAGACAAGTCGGCTGAAAAGATTGTTAAGACGGTAAAGGCTACTGGTGCTGTGGTAAGCGGACCGATTCCACTTCCTACGCATAAAGGTGTGTTTACTGTTAACCGCTCTACTTTCGTAAACAAGAAGAGCCGTGAACAATTTTTATTATGCACTTTCAAACGTCTGATTGATATCTACAGCTCGACTGCAGGTACTATCGACGCTCTGATGAAACTTGAATTACCGAGTGGTGTTGAAGTAGAGATTAAAGTGTAATTAACGGCGAAACCCTATGTCGTTAGAAAGAAGAATTAACCTATTAAAAAAGAAATGAAATTACCAGGTTTAATTGGAAAAAAAGTCGGAATGACTTCCGTTTTCAGTGTTGAGGGGAAAAGTATCCCATGCACTGTTATTGAATGCGGTCCATGTGTCGTAACTCAGGTGAAAACCATTGAAAAAGACGGTTACGAAGCACTTCAGTTGGGTTTTGATGAAAAGAAAGAGAAACACACGACGAAGCAGCTAAGTGGACACTTTAAGAAAGCAGGCACAACTCCGAAACGTAAACTCGTAGAGTTTGCAGGATTTGCCGAAGAACACAAGTTGGGCGATGTGATTGACGTAACTATGCTGGAAGGCACAGCTTTCGTTGACATCGTCGGTACCTCTAAAGGAAAAGGATATCAGGGCGTTGTGAAACGTCATGGTTTCGGTGGTGTAGGACAAGCTACCCACGGTCAGCACAACCGTCTGAGAAAACCGGGTTCTATCGGAGCATGTTCTACTCCGGCACGTGTTTTCAAAGGAATGCGCATGGGCGGCCGTATGGGCGGAGACCGGATTACTGTAGAGAACTTGGAAGTTTTGAAGGTAATTCCTGAAAATAATTTGTTGTTGGTGAAGGGATCTGTTCCCGGAACTAAAGGTTCGTACGTAATTATTCAGAAGTAATGGAGTTAAGTGTACTAAACATTGCCGGACAGGAAACCGGCAGAAAAGTAGTGTTGGATGACGCTATTTTTGGAATTCAGCCTAATGAGCACGCTATCTACCTTGACGTAAAACAGTTCCTGGCCAACAACCGTCAGGGAACGCACAAGTCAAAACAGCGGAATGAAATTTCCGGTAGTACCAAAAAGTTGAAAAAACAGAAAGGTACCGGAGGTGCTCGTGCAGGTAGTATTAAGAATCCGGAGTTCAGAGGAGGAGGCCGTGTTTTTGGTCCCGTACCAAGAGATTACAGCTTCAAACTGAACAAGAAATTGAAAAAATTGGCTCGTAAATCAGCTTTGGCAGTGAAAGCAAGTGCTGATGCTGTGAAGGTTGTGGAAGATTTCACCTTCGAAGCTCCGAAAACCAAAGAAATGGTTGCTGTAATCAACAACCTGAAAGTAAACAATGGTCGTCTGTTGTTGGTATTGGGGAACGGTGTGAACGAAAACGTACTTCTGTCTGCCCGTAATCTGCAGAATGTAGAGGTAATGAGAGTGAGCGACATCGCAACTTACAACATCATGAAGGCGAAAAACCTCGTTTTAGTTGAAAGTTCTGTGGAGGGCCTTAACGAAATGTTCAATCTTAACTAATCGAAAGAAGAGATGGAAATTATTATTAAGCCCGTTTTAACGGAAAAGATGACGGCTCTCACCGATAAACAGCACAAGGTAGCTTTTATCGTGGCAGAAGGAGCAAATAAGATTGAGATAAAGAAAGCAGTTGAAGCAATGTACGGAGTGAACGTACTGGCTGTAAATACCCAGCGTTATCAGGGTACGGCTAAGTCCCGTTATACCAAGGCTGGAATGATCAGCGGACGTACCAATTCGTTCAAGAAAGCAATTGTGACCTTAGCAGAAGGTGATAGTATTGATTTTTTTAGCAATATTTAAATAACATGGCTGTAAGAAAATTAAATCCTGTAACCCCTGGTCAGAGAGGAAAGGTAGTAAATACTTTCGAACAGGTGACTACAGATAGACCTGAGAAATCATTGTTGAGACCGAACAGCAAAACCGGAGGTCGTAACAACACCGGTAAGATGACAATGAGATATATAGGTGGTGGTCATAAACACAAATACAGAGTAATCGACTTTAAACGTGAGAAGGAAAATATTCCGGCTAAAGTGGCCACAATTGAATATGACCCGAACCGTACTGCCCGTATTGCCCTGTTGGTGTATGCAGATGGTGAAAAACGTTATATCGTTGCCCCGATTGGTTTGACGGTAGGTCAGACGGTTGAAAGTGGCAAGGGTATTGCTCCGGAAGTCGGAAATACGTTGTATCTGTCTGAAATTCCATTAGGTACAATCATCCATAACATTGAGTTGCGTCCCGGACAGGGAGCTGTAATGGCTCGTAGTGCCGGTTCTTACGCTCAGTTGGTTGCGCGAGAAGGAAAATATGCTTCTATCAAATTGCCTTCAGGTGAGATCCGTATGGTTCTGGTAACCTGTAAAGCAACTGTCGGTACCGTATCTAACCCCGACCATTCACTGGAACGTTCCGGTAAGGCTGGTCGTACCCGTTGGTTAGGCCGTCGTCCGCGTGTTCGTGGTGTTGTAATGAACCCGGTAGATCACCCGATGGGTGGTGGTGAAGGCCGTGCTTCAGGAGGTCTGCCTCGTTCCAGGAAAGGTTTGTTGGCTAAGGGCTTGAAGACCAGAGCACCGAAGAAGGCATCTTCGAAGTATATTGTAGAAAGAAGGAAAAAATAACTGATTAAAACTTGATGTTATGAGTCGTTCGTTAAAAAAAGGCCCTTTTATTGATGTGAAGCTGGAAAAGAGAATCCTGGCGATGAATGAGACCAACAAAAAATCGGTTGTTAAGACCTGGGCTCGTTACTCCATGATCTCTCCGGATTTCGTAGGGCATACAGTAGCTGTACACAACGGTAACAAATTTATTCCGGTATATGTGACTGAAAACATGGTAGGTCATAAACTGGGTGAATTTGCACCGACACGTACCTTTAGAGGTCACGCTGATAAGAAAAAGAAATAATAGCGTGATTTAAGTTGAACAAATGAAGATTGTATAAAATGGGTGCAAGAAAAAGAATAAGAGCAAATCAGATGAAGGAAGCCAGAAAACAAAAGGCTTTCGCTGTGCTGCATGATTGTCCTTCATCCCCTCAGAAAATGAGGTTGGTGGCAGACCTGGTACGTGGAATGGACGTACAGAAGGCTTTGGATACACTGAAATTTTGTCCTAAAGAGGCTGCTCGTAAAGTGGAAAAACTATTGCTTTCAGCCATTGCAAACTGGAGCGTGAAGAATGACGGAGCGCGCATTGATGATGCCGCTTTGTATATTAAAGAAATCTTTGTGGATGGTGCAGGTATTCTGAAAAGACTGCGTCCGGCTCCGCAGGGACGTGCTCACAGAATCCGCAAAAGATCCAATCACGTGACTATCGTATTGGGAAGTAAAACTGCCGTTGTTGAAAACACTGTAAAAGAGTAAAGCATGGGACAAAAATGTAATCCAATAAGCAATAGATTAGGAATCATCCGTGGATGGGATTCTAATTGGTTCGGCGGCAAGAATTACGGAGACAAGCTGGTAGAGGATTATAAAATCCGTAAATACCTGAATGCCCGTCTTGCAAAAGCCGGAATCGCAAAAATCGTTATCGAGCGTACTTTGAAGCTCATTACTATCACTATCAATACTGCGCGTCCGGGTATCATTATCGGAAAAGGCGGCCAGGAAGTGGATAAGTTGAAAGAAGAGTTGAAGAAGATCACTGATAAGGAAGTACAAATCAATATCTTTGAGATCAAACGTCCGGAATTGGATGCTGTGATCGTAGGTAATAACATTGCTCGTCAGTTGGAAGGCCGTGTAGCATATCGCCGGGCTATCAAAATGGCGATTGCTTCGACTATGAGAATGGGTGCTGAGGGAATTAAGATTTTAATTTCCGGACGTCTGAACGGAGCTGAAATGGCTCGTGCTGAGATGTTCAAGGAGGGAAGAACTCCGTTGCATACATTCCGTGCCGATATTGATTATGCACAGGCAGAAGCCCTGACCACTTACGGTTTGCTGGGTATTAAGGTATGGATTTGCAAAGGTGAGGTTTATGGCAGACGTGAACTTGTTCCGAACTCATTGCTCCAGAGCCGTGATAACAGTAGCCGTCCCGCATCAGCCGCAAAAGCTGACGGAAAAAAAGGTGGCTTTAAGAAGAAAAGAAAGTAAGTAGTCTTTTAATCAATTAAACAAAGAGCTATGTTACAGCCGAAAAGGACTAAATTTAGAAGAAGCCAGAAAGGCAGAATGAAGGGGAATGCCCAGAGAGGCAATCAACTTGCATTCGGATCTTTCGGTATTAAGGCGTTGGAAGAAAAATGGATCGAAGGACGCCAGATAGAAGCTGCCCGTGTTGCAGTAACCCGTTATATGCAACGTCAGGGACAGATTTGGATTCGCATATTCCCTGATAAGCCGATTACCAAGAAACCAGCCGAAGTACGTATGGGTAAAGGTAAAGGTAACCCAGAGGGATTTGTAGCACCTGTAACTCCGGGAAGAATTCTTTTCGAAGCAGACGGTGTTCCTTATGCAGTGGCAAAAGAGGCTTTACGTCTTGCAGCACAGAAATTACCTATTACGACAAAGTTTGTGGTTAGACGTGACTATGTAGAAGAATAGTCTTCCGGCTATTAAGTGTAAAAAATTAATTTGTCAGAGAGATGAAAAATTCAGAAATTATAGAGATGACCACAGCTGAGCTTAAAGAAAGAGTAGAAACTGAAAAGGCTGCTCTGAATAAGCTGACTATGAATCATACGATTACCCCGATGGAGAACCCGATGCAGATTCGTGCTGCCCGTAAGACTATCGCCCGTATGATGACTGAAATACGTAAGAGAGAATTAACTGAAAAGAAGTAAAGCAATGGAAGAAAGAAATCTTAGAAAAGAACGTATCGGTCTGGTGCTGAGCAATAAGATGGATAAAACTATCACCGTTGCTGTACACTTTAAGGAGAAACACCCGATTTATGGTAAATTCGTAAAGAAGACCAAAAAGTTCACCGCTCATGATGAGAAAAATGAGTGTAATATCGGTGATACCGTGAGAATTATGGAAACCCGTCCTTTGAGTAAAATGAAGAGATGGAGATTAGTTGAAATCATTGAAAGAGCGAAGTAATCATGATACAACAGGAAACCAGATTATCAGTAGCAGACAACAGCGGTGCCAAGGAAGTGCTTTGTATCCGTGTTCTGGGTGGTACCGGAAAAAGATATGCACGTGTCGGCGATAAAATCGTTGTTGCTGTAAAAAGCGCGCTGCCTAATGGTGAAATTAAACAGGGAACTGTTAGCAAAGCTGTGGTAGTACGTGTGACTAAAGAATACAGACGGCCGGATGGTTCTTATATCCGCTTTGACGACAATGCTTGTGTGTTGTTGAACAATGCCGGTGAAATGAGAGGAACCCGTATTTTCGGACCTGTAGCCCGTGAAGTTCGTGAAGGTTATACGAAAATTGTTTCGTTAGCCCCCGAGGTACTTTAATAATTTACGATTTATGGTTTACGATTGAATGCAATGGCAGACAAATCGTAAATCTGAAATCTAAAATGTAAAAACGATGAATAGAAAATTTCATATTAAGAAAGGCGATTTAGTGCAGGTGAACTCCGGTGAAGATAAAGGGAAGCAGGGCAAGGTGCTGGAGGTTTTACCGGAGAAGGAAAGGGCCATTGTAGAAGGTATCAACCTGGTGAGCAAGCATACGAAACCGAATGCCAAGCATCCGCAAGGAGGTATCATCAAACAGGAGGCTCCGATCCATATTTCTAATCTGAATGTGATAGATCCTTCTACGAACAAACCGACTCGCATCGGACGTAAATTGGACGAAAAAGGCAATCTCGTCAGATATGCTAAAAAATCGGGAGAAATCCTGAAATGATTATAGTTTACGATTTATGATTGGGTCTCTGCTCAGTCATGAGTCGTAAATTTAAAACAGAAAATGGATTTACGAAGTGATTTGTTGAAAATATTTTATACCTTTGCCGCCTGAAAATCTGATTTTCGGTAGGCTTAGGTGTGTAAACTGTCAATCGTGAATCAAAATTATGTTAAAATAAATGAAATACGTACCAAATCTTAAGACAAAGTATAACGAAGAAATTGTACCGACTTTGATGAAGGAATTCGGATACAAGTCAGTTATGCAGGCTCCCCGTTTGGAGAAGATAGTAATCAACCAGGGAGTAGGTTCAGCTATTCAGGATAAGAAAATCCTGGAATTCTCATTGAATGAGATTACCGCGATAACAGGTCAGAAAGCTGTTGTAGGTAAATCAACAAAAGACGTATCTAACTTTAAATTGCGTAAAGGCATGCCAATTGGTGTGAAAGTGACTTTACGGAAAGAAAGAATGTATGAGTTTCTGGAGAGATTGATTACGAGTGCCCTGCCGCGTATCCGCGATTTTAAGGGTATTAATAGCAAGCTTGATGGAAAAGGCAATTATACATTGGGTCTCGAAGAGCAGATCATATTCCCTGAAATTGTGCTGGATTCAGTGCATAAAATCATGGGTATGAACATTACATTTGTGACTTCGGCTAATACCGACGAAGAAGGTTTTGCTCTGCTCAGAGAATTTGGATTACCATTTAAAAAGAACTAAAAACAAAGCGAAATGGCAAAAGAATCAATGAAAGCCCGTGAGGTGAAGCGTGCAAAATTGGTAGAAAAGTACGCTGCGAAACGAGCAAAATTAAAAGAGGAAGGTGACTATGCCGCACTGAGTCTCCTGCCGAGAAACTCAAATCCGATCCGCTTGCACAACCGTTGTAAGCTGACAGGACGTCCCAGAGGTTATATGAGACAGTTTGGTATCAGCCGTATTCAGTTCCGTGAAATGGCTTCACAAGGATTGATACCTGGAGTTAAAAAGGCTAGTTGGTAATTATTATTAAAAACGAAAAGAGATGACAGATCCAATAGCAGATTTCCTTACCCGCATCCGGAATGCGGTAAGTGTTGGTCATAAAGTGGTTGAAATCCCGGGTTCTAAATTGAAACTCGAAATGACCAAAATCCTGAAAGAAAAAGGATATATCCTGAATTATAAATGTGAGCAGGATGGAGTGAGAAGCAATATTAAAATCGCTTTAAAGTATCACCCTGAGACAAAGGTACCGGCAATCAAATCTCTGGTACGTATATCAAAACCCGGTTTACGCCGTTATACGAATGTGGAGGAGATGCCTCGCGTATTAAACGGATTGGGTATTGCTATCTTGTCTACTTCTATGGGAGTGATGACTGACAAGGAAGCTCGTCAACGGAATGTAGGCGGTGAGGTATTGTGTTATGTGTATTAATTTTAAAGTGAAGAAGAGATGTCACGTATAGGGAAATTACCGATTCATATACCACAAGGAGTTACTGTAGCAGTAAGTCCGGATAATACCGTCACAGTGAAAGGTCCGAAGGGACAGCTTTCCCAGAAAGTAAGTTCTGACCTGACTGTTGCCATTGAAGGAAATGAAGTGCACGTACAACGTCACACTGAAGATAAGGAACATAAAGCACAGCATGGTCTTTACCGTGCATTACTGCATAATATGGTAGTAGGTGTTTCTGAAGGTTATACTATAAAACAGGAATTAGTAGGTGTAGGTTTCCGTGCTAATGCTGAAGGCCAGGTGCTTGAATTGGGGTTGGGATATTCTCACTCTATTTTCTTGCAATTGCCGGCAGAAGTAAAAGTTTCAGCTGTAACTGAAAAACGTGCTAACCCGATTATCACCCTTGAGAGCTGTGACAAACAGCTGATCGGTCAGGTGGCTGCAAAGATCCGTTCTTTCCGTAAACCTGAACCTTACAAAGGGAAAGGTATCCGCTTCGTTGGTGAAGAGGTTCGCCGGAAAGCTGGTAAGTCAGCTAAAGTTTAATTACTAAAGAGGTAAAAAGTTATGGCTTTAACGAAAGAAGAAAGAAGATTAAGAATAAAACGGAGAATCCGTAAGATTGTCTCCGGAACTGCTGAACGTCCCCGTATGAGTGTTTATCGTTCAAATACGCAGATTTCTGTTCAGTTGATTGATGACAAGGCAGGTAAGACCTTGGTATCTGTTTCCTCTTTATCAAAGGAGATTGCAGAGAAAAAAGGAACCAAGATTGAACAGGCGGGATTCGTTGGTACTGCTATTGCTGAAAAAGCGAAAGCTGCTGGTATCGATGTGGTTGTTTTCGACCGTAACGGTTATTTGTATCATGGCAGGGTGAAAGCATTGGCAGATGCAGCCCGTAACGGAGGTCTTAATTTTTAATAAGTTAGCAGAATGGAACAGAAAGTAAATAATACTGACTTGGAATTAAAGGACAGATTGGTGGCTATCAATCGTGTGACCAAAGTTACAAAAGGTGGTCGTACCTTCAGTTTTGCGGCTATTGTGGTTGTAGGTGACGAGAATGGTATTGTAGGCTGGGGCTTAGGAAAAGCGAATGAAGTGACTACTGCTATTTCTAAAGGTATTGAAGCAGCAAAGAAAAACCTGATTAAAGTGCCTGTATTGAAAGGAACGATTCCGCACGAGCAAGTTGCCCGTTTTGGCGGAGCTCAGGTTTATATGCAGCCGGCTTCTTCCGGTACCGGTTTGGTGGCTGGAGGTGCTATGCGTGCCGTATTGGAGAGTGCAGGTATTCATGATGTATTGGCTAAGAGCAAAGGTTCGTCCAACCCTCATAATTTGGTGAAAGCAACTATTGCGGCATTGAAAGAAATGCGTGATGCACGTACGATTGCTGCCCAGAGAGGGGTTAGTCTGGATAAAGTGTTTAACGGATAATATTTGAGGATCATGGCAAAGATTAAAATCACACTTGTAAAAAGTAAAATCGGTAGCGATAAAACTCAGGTTGGCACTATTCAGGCATTGGGATTGAAGAAGACCAACAGCAGTGTAGAGAAAGAAGCTACTCCGCAGATCCTGGGCATGGTGGCAAAAATCAGCCATCTGGTTCGCGTGGAAGAAGTAAAGTAATATTGTTAAACATTTTAAGGACTAAATACAATGGATTTAAGTAGCTTAAAACCGGCTAGCGGATCGATTCACCGCGAAAAGAGAATCGGCCGCGGACAGGGTTCCGGAAAAGGAGGTACTTCTACAAGAGGACATAAAGGAGCTAAATCAAGATCAGGTTATCATATGAAAATTGGTTTTGAGGGAGGTCAGATGCCTTTGCAGAGACGGGTACCGAAATTCGGTTTTAAAAATATTAATCGTGTAGCTTTTAAAGCAATCAATGTAAATATGTTGCAGGCTTTGGCTGAAAGAGATAACCTGGAAATGATTGACCGGGATATATTGATTAATGCTGGTTTGCTGAACAAGAACGAATTGCTGAAGGTATTGGGTGATGGTGTTATCACTGCAAAACTGGAAGTAAAAGCGAATGCGTTCTCTAAAAAAGCTGTCGAAGCGATTGAAGCTGCCGGTGGCTCTGTTGTCGTTTTGTAAAACGAAACGGGCTTATGAAGTTTCATAAAGTTTATAAGGTTTATAAGGTTCGTAAGGTCATGTGGCTTTATAACTTTACAGGCTTTATAAACTTTATAGGCTTTATAAACTTATAAATTATGGACTTATGAAGTTATTTGATACATTAAAGAACATTTGGAAAATTGAGGAATTGAAAACCCGGATTCTGACGACTCTCGGGTTGATTCTCGTTTACAGGCTTGGAACAGAGATTGTGATACCTGGTATTGATCCTGCCGGTCTGGCTGCTTTGAAGGAACAAACCTCTACCGGAGTGTTGGGATTGCTGGATATGTTTTCGGGAGGTGCTTTCTCAAATGCTTCTATTTTTGCTTTGGGAATTATGCCTTATATCTCTGCCTCTATCGTGGTTCAGTTGCTGGGGATAGCCGTTCCTTATTTTCAAAGGATGCAGCGGGAAGGTGAGAGCGGACGCCGGAAGATTAATCAGATTACCCGTTACCTGACTGTTTTGATTCTGATTTTACAAGGTTCTGCGTATCTTACCAACTTGCATATGCAAATCCAGCCTGAATACTTTTTGCTGAAAGGCTGGTTGTTTACGGCATTTTCCGTAGCTGTTCTGGCAGCAGGTTCTATGTTTGTGCTGTGGCTGGGAGAGAAGATCACGGATAAAGGTATCGGTAATGGTGTTTCTATCATTATCATGATTGGTATTGTTGCCCGTTTGCCTTTCGGTGTAGTTGCGGAATTCGGTGCCAGGGTGAGTCAGCAGGGAGGAGGAATTATCGCCTTTATTATTGAGATTGTAGTATTGTTCTTTGTATTTTGCGGTAGTATATTGTTGGTACAGGGAACCCGAAAGGTGCCTGTACAGTATGCCAAACGTATTGTAGGCAATAAACAGTACGGAGGAGTCCGTCAGTATATTCCCTTGAAGATAAATGCAGCAGGGGTAATGCCTATTATCTTTGCTCAGGCATTGATGTTGCTGCCTATATCTTTTGCCAATTATGCATCTTCCGAGTCTTTGTCGGGTTTTGTAGCTGCATTCTCTAATTTTACGGGATTCTGGTATAATTTCACATTCTTTGTCCTGATTGTTGCGTTTACCTATTTTTATACTGCAATTACGGTTAATCCGATGCAAATGGCAGAGGATATGAAGAAGAACGGAGGTTTCATACCGGGAGTAAAACCCGGCCGGAAGACCATGGAGTTTTTGGATACGATTATGTCAAGGATTACTTTGCCAGGTTCTATTTTCCTGGGGATTGTAGCTATATTGCCGGCTTTTGCTACTATGGCGGGAGTCAATAATCAATTCTCTCAGTTTTATGGAGGTACTTCATTGTTGATTTTGGTGGGAGTAGTATTAGATACCTTACAGCAAATTGAATCCCATTTGTTGATGCGTCATTACGACGGTTTGATGAAGACGGGAAGAATAAAAGGAAAAACACCGGGTGGTCCGGCTGCTTATTGATTGATGAAATAGATTTATGATTTACGATTGGATTCTAGTGGAATTTAATCGTAAATCTGAATTTTTAAATCTAAAGTAAGCACGGAGTTTGTGGGTTGAGTTTTTTTTTGTAATTTCGCGCCATGATTTTGGTAAAGACCAGAGAAGAGATTGAATTACTGAGGGAAAGTAATCTTTTGGTAGGGATGACTCTGGGCGAGGTGGCAAAGCACATCCGTCCGGGGATTTCTACATTAGAACTGGATCGTATAGCAGAGGAGTTTATCCGTTCTCACGGGGCGGAACCGGGATTTAAAGGATATGGGGGATTTCCCAATACACTTTGTATTTCGGTAAATGATGTTGTGGTACATGGTATTCCGTCTGCCCAATGTGTTTTGAAGGAAGGGGATGTGGTTTCTGTGGATTGCGGGACATTGAAGAATGGTTTTTACGGTGACAGCGCCTACACTTTTGAGGTAGGGGAAGTGGCAGAAGAGGTCAGAAAGTTGTTGCGCGTGACCAAGGAGAGTTTATATAAGGGTATTGAGAAGGCAGTTGCGGGAATGCGTATCGGGGATATCGGCTATGCTGTGCAGTCTCACTGTGAAGCAGAGGGATTTTCCGTAGTGCGTGAGATGGTAGGACATGGTGTGGGACGGGATTTGCATGAAGAACCTCAGGTGCCGAATTATGGTCATCGGGGGCAAGGGATGAAGTTGAAGGAGGGAATGGTTATTGCCATTGAGCCTATGATAAATCTGGGGAAACGGCATGTTTATCAGGACCGGGACGGTTGGACAATCTGTACCAGGGATAAGATGCCTTCTGCTCATTTTGAGCATACGGTGGCAATTGGTAAGGACGGGGCAGACATACTGTCTTCGTTTGAATTTGTGGAAAAAGCATTAATATAAATCAATATTGTTTATGGCAAAACAGCCGTCAATAGAGCAGGATGGGGTAATAACAGAAGCATTATCGAATGCGATGTTCAGGGTTGAATTGGAAAACGGGCATGTGATTACAGCTCATATTTCCGGAAAGATGCGTATGCATTATATTAAAATCCTTCCCGGGGATAAGGTAAGGGTGGATATGTCACCTTATGACCTGACCAAGGGCCGGATTACATTCAGATATAAGAATTAAGAATTTTAATTTCAAATTAAATAACCATGAAGGTAAAAGCGTCCATTAAGAAACGTAATGACGATTGCAAGATTGTAAGAAGAAAAGGCGTTTTGTACGTCATTAACAAAAAGAACCCTAAGTTTAAAATGCGTCAGGGTTAATCATTCATTTAGTTAAATTAAAAAGATTTATGGCAAGAATCGTAGGTGTAGATTTACCCTCAAACAAAAGAGGAGAAATAGCCTTAACCTATATCTATGGTATAGGTAGAAGTAGTGCCCGCGCTATCCTGAGTGAAGCCGGCATCGATTATGACCTTAAGGTGAAAGACTGGAACGATGACCAGCTCGGGGCTGTACGTAAGATTATCGGATCGGAGTACAAAGTCGAAGGTGAGTTGAGATCAACCGTTCAGATGAACATTAAACGACTGATGGATATCGGTTGTTACCGTGGAATCCGTCATCGTCTCGGATTGCCGGTAAGAGGTCAGAGTACCAAGAACAATGCCCGTACACGTAAGGGTAAGAAGAAAACTGTTGCTAATAAGAAAAAAGCAACTAAATAATTGAGTTGAATTATGGCAAAGAAGTCTACATCAAGTAACAAGAAGCGGCTGGTTAAAGTAGAAGCCGTGGGACAAGCACACGTTCATTCCTCATTTAATAACATCATCATTTCTTTGACCAATTCCACCGGACAGGTGATTTCATGGTCTTCAGCCGGAAAGATGGGATTCAGAGGATCTAAAAAGAACACTCCGTATGCAGCACAGATGGCAGCAGCCGATTGCGCTAAAGTTGCATTTGACCTGGGTATGCGTAAAGCTAAAGTATATGTTTCCGGCCCTGGAAACGGTCGTGAATCAGCTATCCGTTCTATCCACGCGAGTGGGATTGAAGTAGCTGAAATTATTGACGTTACTCCGCTGCCTCACAATGGTTGCCGGCCTCCTAAACGTAGAAGAGTTTAATTATTTAGTGAACGTGTCAGATTGAGGATGAAAGATTTACGATTAACGAATAAGGTCGGAAATCGGAAGGAAATCTGAAGTTAAAATCTGAAATCAAAAATTTAAAAGAAATGGCTAGATATACAGGACCTAAGTCTAAAATAGCAAGAAAGTTCGGTGAGCCCATTTACGGACCGGATAAAGCACTGGAACGGAGAAATTATCCGTCCGGACAACATGGTTTGGCTCGTCGTCGCAGAAAAATCTCTGAATATGGTATTCAGTTGAAAGAAAAACAAAAAGCAAAATATACTTACGGTTTGCTGGAAAAGCAATTCCGCATTTTGTTTGAAAAAGCAGAACGTGCCGGAGGTGTTACAGGTGAAGTGTTGTTGCAGATGTTGGAATGCCGTCTGGATAATGTAGTTTATCGTTTAGGTATTGCTCCTACGCGGGCAGCTGCCCGCCAGTTGGTATCTCACCGTCACATTACGGTGAACGGAGGGGTTTGTAATATACCTTCTGCTGCAGTGAAAGCCGGTGATATTGTTGCAGTACGCGAAAAATCAAAAGCTCTTGAGGTGATTGAGGAAAGTTTGCGCAGCAATCGGGTGAGCAAATATTCATGGTTGGAATGGGACGGAGCTTCCATGAGTGGCAAACTGTTGAATGTTCCGGAAAGGACAGATATTCCGGAGAATATCAAAGAGCAGTTAATCGTAGAATTGTATTCTAAGTAATAAATTAAAGATATTTATGGCAATATTAGCTTTCCAGAAACCGGATAAAGTAATCATGCTCGAATCTACAGACAAGTTCGGAAAATTCGAATTTCGTCCGTTGGAGCCAGGTTACGGAATCACTATTGGTAATCCGTTGCGCAGAATCCTACTGTCTTCATTGGAAGGCTTCGCGATTACCGGCATTAAAATACATGGTGTAGAACATGAGTTTGCCACTATCCCAGGGGTAATTGAAGACGTTACTGAGATTATTCTGAATCTGAAACAGGTTCGCTTTAAAAGAAAAGTGGAAGATGTTGAGGATGAGAAGCTGACAGTTCTGATTTCCGGACAGGAAGCTTTTAAGGCAGGGGATATTAACAGATTCCTCACCGGTTTTGAAGTGCTGAATACGGATTTGGTGATTTGCAATATGGACGCTTCTGTAAATTTCCAGATGGAAATCACAATCCAGAAAGGACGTGGATATGTGCCCAGCACTGAAAATATGCCGGCGGAAGCCGAAGCGGGATTTATCCCTATTGATGCCATTTATACTCCGATCCGGAATGTAAAATATGAAATTGAGAACTATCGTGTGGAAGGTAAAACCGACTATGAGAAATTGTTGTTGGAAATTGAAACCGATGGTTCTATTGCTCCTACCGATGCTTTGAAGGAGGCTGCTAAGATTCTGATTCACCATTTTATGTTGTTCTCTGATGAAAAGATTTCTCTGGAGTCTGAGGATAAATACGGTAATGAAGAGTTTGACGAGGAAGTGCTTCATATGCGCCAGTTGTTGAAGACTAAATTAGTTGACATGGACTTGTCCGTACGTGCGCTGAATTGTTTAAAAGCTGCTGAAGTAGAAACGCTTGGAGAATTGTGCCGTTTCAATAAAAATGATTTGCTGAAATTCCGCAACTTTGGTAAAAAGTCGCTGACTGAATTGGAGGCTTTATTGGAAAATAACAATCTTGAATTCGGTATGGATGTTTCTAAGTATAAATTAGATAAGGAATAACATCATGAACCATAAGAAGAAATTTAATCACCTGAGCAGAACCAGTGCACATCGCAAGGCTATGCTTTCAAATATGGCTACTTCTTTGATTCTTCACAAAAGAATCAGTACAACCGTGCCTAAGGCTAAAGCGCTCAAAATGTATGTAGAGCCGCTGATTACCAAAAGTAAAAACGATAACCAGAATTCTCGCCGTGTAGTATTCAGCTACCTGGGACAGAAAGAAGCTGTTACTGAATTGTTCAGTGAAGTAGCTCCGAAGATTGTTAACCGTCCCGGTGGATATACCCGAATCCTGCGTACTGGCCGTCGTATTGGTGATAACGCTGAAACCTGTATCATAGAGTTAGTAGATTTTAATGCTACTTATACTGAAGTAAAACAGGAAGTGAAGAAAACTGCAACCCGTCGCCGTCGTTCTTCAGGAGCAAAGAAAGCTGCTGAAGCAACAGTAGTAGAGGAAGCTCCTAAAGCAGCTGAAACATCTGCTGAAGAGGCTCCGAAAGCTGAATAATCAGGAACATTCAGATAGAACCGGCCGGAAATTTACTTCCCGGCCGGTATTTTTATGTTCAAACCTGAAAGAATTGTCTTTTACATTAAAAAATCCAAAAGCCCGAACTTCTCTTTGTAATATACGTTCAACCTGACGTATAAATTAATCAAATAATTAAATAAACAGAGAGATGAAAAAAAGATTTTTACCTGCTGTATTGTTTGCAGCTTTATTGGCTGGAGGGATAGGACTTACCTCTTGTCATAGTGATGACGATGATAATACACCTGGAGAGAAAGCCTCCATTTTTACCATTGAGAATGTGATGACACTGAAAGAGTTTGTTCAGAGCGGTACTTTTAAAGGACAGGGTGCAACGGGCGATATTCTTGTTCCGGGAGAGTCTGCCAGTATCAAGTTTTGTGCTGCCAAAGGCCAATATCTGATGTTTGCCACGATGTACGGTTATTCGAATGACCTTTTCTTTGCACCGGAAAATCCGGGTATTGCTTTGTATAATGCTGACGGTACACCTATTACCGGAGACGTATCTGCCAAGGTAAAGTTGTGGGATAACGGAACCCGGGTAAATGCAGCTCCCGGACCTTCAAATATTCATCCCGGAACAGCAAAAAATGATAAGGTGAAAATGATTAATGGTACCGATGCCGAAGGAAATACTTATCCGGCTGCTTCTGAAATGATGAAGCTGGTATTGACTTATGATAAGACGAAATCTGAGTTTACATTGATTATTACTAATATTTCTAATAATACCAGCAACGAAACTCCTTTCTCTCCTGGAGTATGGGTTGTTTCTAATGTGCTGCAGAATAAATTGCTGAGTGATAAACCTTACTTTATTCCCGGCGAAAGTTCCAGTGCTGAATTGACTAAACTGGCAGAAGATGGAAATGTCAACGATTTGTATGCTGCGGTGAATGATAAAACCGGTATTATTACGACTTTATCACCTACTTTGGTTGTGATTTATACAGGTGATATCAATCCGGTTTATCAATTGGATAAAAAGGATCAGGGGATAGGGTTGAAAGCTCTTGCACAAACCGGAAACGTAAATCAGTTAAAGGAAGCATTGGCTAAATTGCCGTATGTCAGAAATGTATATGTAGCAGGAACTACTTCTTTGTATCCGGGAGAGAAAACTCAGGTGGAATATTCTGCTTATAACGGAGATAAACTGGCTTATGTAACAATGTTCGGTTATTCTAATGACTGGTTTTATTCCAATGGCTCAGATGTGAAAGCTATTACTGCTAATGATATTACTTCTACTGCAAGATTGCTGGATGATGGTACGGCAGTCAGCCAATATCCGGGAGCAGGAAATGCGCAGTATATTTTCGGAGGAACCCCGATTCCTGAAAATAATGTGATCACGGGAGTGGGTGAGACTTTCCCGATTCCTGCTGTAGCTGACGTATTGAAAATCACTTTACGTTAATTATTGGTCCGGTCTGACCGGAAAAATCAACCTGAAAAACTTAGAAAAGAGTTTTTCAGGTTTTTTTGCATGAAGAGAAGAATAATTTATTTTTTAGTTGAATTTAAACTGAATGAAATGATGACTCATATTATTGACATTACAGGACGTGAGATACTGGATTCCCGGGGAAATCCTACAGTGGAAGTGGACGTAACATTGGAAAACGGGGTAGTGGGCAGGGCTGCTGTACCTTCGGGAGCTTCTACCGGTGAGCATGAAGCTTTGGAGCTCCGGGACGGGGATAGGTCACGTTATCAGGGAAAGGGAGTATTAAAAGCTGTGGATAATGTAAATACGGTCATTGCCGATGCTTTGCTGGGATTTGATGTTATGGACCAGATTACTATAGACCGGACTCTGATAAAGCTTGATGGAACAAAAACGAAATCAACCTTGGGTGCTAATGCCATGCTGGGAGTTTCTTTGGCCTGTGCAAAGGCTGCGGCGAATGCTCTGGAGATTCCGCTTTACCGTTATATCGGAGGTTGTAATGCAAAGTTATTGCCGGTTCCGATGATGAACATTATTAACGGTGGTTCTCATTCTGATTCGCCCATTGCTTTTCAGGAATTTATGATTCGTCCGGTGGGAGCAAAGACTTTCCGGGAAGCTGTGCAGATGGGGGCAGAGGTTTTTCATACTTTGAAAAAAGTATTGCATGAGCGCGGATTGAGTACGGCGGTTGGAGATGAAGGTGGTTTTGCACCGGTTTTGAAAGGTACTGAGGATGCTTTGGAGTCAATCCTGGAAGCAATTAAGAAAGCCGGATACAAACCGGGCGAAGATGTAATGATCGGCCTTGACTGTGCCTCTTCGGAGTTTTACCGGAATGGAATTTATGATTATTCTGTTTTTGAGGGTGCTGATGGAACTAAACGAACTTCTGAGGAGCAGGTGTTGTATCTTGAAGAATTGATTGATAAGTATCCGATTGATTCTATTGAAGACGGAATGGCGGAAAATGACTGGGACGGTTGGGAAATGCTCACCAATAGAATCGGGAACCGTTGCCAATTGGTAGGGGATGATTTGTTTGTCACGAATGTGGAATATCTGAAAAGGGGGATAGAGCTGGGATGCGCCAATTCTATTTTAATTAAGGTAAATCAGATTGGAACTCTGACGGAAACATTGGATGCAATAGAAATGGCCCAACGGGCCGGGTATACGACAGTGACTTCACACCGTTCCGGAGAAACGGAGGACGCTACCATTGCCGATATTGCTGTTGCTACCAATTCGGGACAAATCAAGACCGGTTCTATGAGCCGTTCGGACCGTATGGCTAAATATAACCAATTGCTTCGCATAGAGGAGGAGTTGGGAGAAAGTGCTGTGTTTGCGGGTTATCGTTTTAATAACAAGAAATAGAACATAGTTCCCTGAAAATTGAATTGAGGTGTCAGGACTCCGGATAGCTCAGTTCGGTTTTCAGGTAGTTTGAAAATGGCTGTCCGGATAGGTTAAAACCATCTTTTGCGTTTGAAGAAAATAAGCATAAGGATAGTGACGATGAGCATGATCCCCCATAAAATGAAGTAGCCGTAATGGTAGTTCAGAAAAGGTATGTATTTAAAGTTCATGCCATATACTCCGACAATAAAAGTGAGTGGAATAAATACGGCTGAAAAGACAGTAAGGATTTTCATGACATCGTTTACATTGTTGCTGATGGTTGCATTATAACTGTTTTGTTGATCGGAGAGCATGGTGTAATAGATTTCTATGGCTTCCAGTGCTTGTGTGACTAAACCTTCTAAGTCGCGCAGGTAGTTGTAAGTACGCTCGTTGATGAGTTCCGAATCGCTGGTGACGAAGCGGGTCATCAGTTCTTTTGCCGGACGTATGTTTTTCCGGATATAAGCTAATTCGGTTTTGTAATGGTAGATGTTCTCGATAAGTTCTTTGTCTGAATGAAGCAGTAATTTTTCTTGTTCTTCAATGACATTTCCCATTTTTTCTATGTTCAGGATATAGTTGTCTACTAAGGTATCTATTAGGGCATAGCATAGGTAATCAGAGGGATAAGTGCGGATTTTTCCCTGACCGGCATATAAACGCTGGTCTACTTCTTTGAAGTAATCTTCTGTGGTTTCCTGGATGGTAATCAGGTAGTTTTTTCCGACAATCAGGGAGATTTGGTCAATGTGGATTTTGGAGATGTTTTTGTCAAAATTCAGGGATTTCAGGATGATAAACAGGTGTTTGTCGTCTTCGATGAATTTAGGGCGTTCGTCTGTGTTCAGGATGTCTTCCAGAATCAGGGAACTGATACCGAATTTTTTTCCCAACTGTCCGATGAGTTGAGTGTCATGCAGACCTTGAATGGAGACCCAGGTGAGATGATTGTCGGAAAGATATTCTGAAATTTTATCCAGAGATTTGAGATTTCCTTCTTTGATATAGTCTGTGTTGTATTGTGTTACCCGGATATGGGTGTATTCTATTTTTTGCTTTCCGATAAATATAAGGGAACCCGGAGGAGCTCCCTGGGATTTTTGTTTGTTTTTCAGAAAACGGGCCACGGTGATGTAGTTTATTTTTCTTTTATACGGGAAAAGGAGAAATGGGGATATTGAAACTGAAAAAAATCTATTAAAGAAAGGGATAAATAAATAGGAAACAATTTTAACTTTCCTTTCCGCAAACGTAGGCGGAACGGGTGGAAAAAGATGTTTTTGGGATGTGATTATTTGGAATGAATATAATTTGAGACGTTATATGGTGTAAATAAATCCTGAATATGCTTTGATAATGAATGTCTTATAACTAAAAAGAAATTGTTTTGCGGAAACTTGTTTAGTATTTACGATTCGTTACCTTTACCATGTTTTATAACATAAATAAATCTATAAAACAAAGGTTAAAGAACTGTTAAAATATTTAACTCACTTATTTTAATCATGAGTCAAGAGACAAAAGTTATCGAGAAACACGATGTTGTCATTCGGTTTTCCGGAGATTCGGGAGATGGAATGCAATTGACCGGGCAGCAATTCTCGGATACCGCTGCTTTATTTGGAAATGATGTGGCAACGTTTCCGGATTATCCCGCAGAAATCCGAGCTCCTCAAGGGACAGTTGGTGGTGTGTCTGGTTTTCAGGTACATATTGGTGAAGAACAGGTAAAAACGCCGGGTGATTATGCAGATGTACTGGTGGCCATGAATCCGGCTGCTTTAAAGGCGAATTTGCGTTGGGCTAAGAAAGCGGCAACCGTAATTCTTGATGTGGATGCGTTTACTGAGAAACATGTAGAAAGAGCAGGTTATACGGTTAGTCCGCTGGAAGACGGTTCTTTGGCTGATTATAATGTTATTCCGGTGAAAATAACTGACCTGACGATAGAAGCTTTGAAGGAAAGCGGTCTGGATCAGAAATCAGTATTGCGGTGTAAGAATATGTTTGCTTTGGGTATGATTTATTGGATGTTTGAAGAGTCGGTGGAACATACTGAAGCTTTTTTTGATATAAAATTCGGAAAGAAACCGGCTATTGCATCTGCTAATAAGTTGGTGTTAAAGGCAGGTTTTAATTATGCAGCCAATGTGCATGCCTTGGCAACCCATTTTAAGGTGGCACCTGCGGTTATCGAGAAAGGGAAGTACCGGACGATTACAGGTAATAAAGCTACGGCCTGGGGATTGTTAGCAGCTGCTGAAAAGGCCGGATTGCCTTTATTCTGTGGTTCTTATCCGATTACTCCTGCTACGGATATATTGCATGAACTGGCTTTACGCCGGGATTTAGGTGCAAAGACTTATCAGGCAGAAGATGAAATCGGAGGTATCTGTACCGCTATCGGGGCCAGTTATGCCGGTAATTTTGCATGTACTACCACTTCGGGCCCTGGTCTGGCTTTGAAGTCGGAGGCCTGCGGTTTGGCTGTGATGGCTGAGTTACCTTTGGTGATTGTGGATGTTCAAAGGGGCGGCCCGTCGACAGGGTTGCCTACCAAAACAGAACAATCTGATTTGTTACAAGCTCTTTATGGACGTAACGGCGAGTGTCCTATGCCTGTCATTGCGGCCAGCACTTCCGGAAACTGTTTCGACTATGCTTTTATGGCCGGTAAGATTGCCCTGGAGCACATGACGCCGGTCGTTTTGTTGACTGACGGATTTTTAGCAAACGGAGCCCAGCCTTGGTTGATTCCTTCTATGTCGAATCTGCCTGAAATTAAATTGCGCTTAGCTAAGGAAGGTGACGATTATAAACCGTATGCCCGGGATCCGGAAACGTTGGCCAGAACCTGGGCTTTGCCCGGAACGAAAGGGCTGGAACACCGTATCGGAGGGCTGGAGAAGATGAATATCACCGGAACTATCAGTTATGTTCCGGAAAATCATCAGGTGATGACGGATTTGAGGGAAGAGAAAGTGGCCCGTATAGCTGATTCTATTCCTGAACAGGAAGTGTTCGGTAATCCTGAAGGAGGAGAGGTTCTGGTTGTTGGCTGGGGAGGTACTTATGGACATCTTTATACAACAGTGAAGGAAATGAGGGCAGAAGGAAAAGATGTGAGCCTTGCTCATTTCAATTATATTAATCCTTTGCCTAAAAATACGGAAGCAATATTTGCCCGGTATAAAAAAATCATTGTTTGTGAATTGAACCTGGGACAATTTGCGAAATACCTGAAGAGTAAATACCCGCAGTTTGAATATAAACAAGTGAATAAGGTAGCCGGACTTCCTTTTACAGTCGTTGAGTTGAAAGAAAAAATCAATGCATTGATGAAGTAACGGTAAATGGTGATTTACGGAATCTGATTTAAAATTGAAATTGAAATGAGCGAAATAAATTATACCCCCAAAGATTTTAAAAGCGACCAGGAAATAAGATGGTGTCCTGGTTGTGGCGATCATGGAATCATCACTTCTGTGCAAAAGGCGATGGCTGAATTGGGCTATCCGAAAGAATCCTGGGCTGTAATTTCCGGAATCGGTTGTTCTTCCCGTTTTCCTTATTATATGAATACCTATGGTTTCCATACCATTCATGGCCGGGCAGCAGCTATTGCTTCAGGAGCAAAAAATGCTAACCGGAAGTTGAATATTCTGCAGATTTCCGGGGATGGTGATGCTTTGGCTATCGGTGGTAATCATTTTATCCATGCTATCCGCCGGAATGTGGATATTACTATCCTGTTGTTTAATAATGAAATTTATGGACTGACGAAGGGACAATATTCCCCGACGACTAAATTGGGTACGAAAACTAAAACTTCTCCTTACGGAACTATCGAGCATCCTTTTAATCCGGGAGAGTTGTGTATCGGCGCTCAGGGAAAATTCTTTGCCCGTTCCATTGATACAAATGTGGGGTTGACTGCCGAAATACTGAAATCGGCTGTCGAGCATAAAGGTACTGCTGTGGTTGAGGTGTTGCAGAATTGTGTCATTTTTGCAGACGGAGCTCATTCGGCTGTTACCGATAAAGAATTTAAAGAGGACCGCCAATTGGTGTTGGAACATGGGAAACCGATGATTTTCGGTAAAAATAAGGATAAAGGATTGAGATTTTCGTCTACCGGAGAACTGGAAGTTGTGGAAATCGGTAAAAACGGAGTTACGGAAAAAGATATTCTGGTTCATGATGCCCGTAATCCCAATCCTTTCTTGCATTGGATGCTGGTTAACATGAAAGCCCCTGAATTTCCGGTGGCTTTAGGTGTTATCCGGGAAGTGGAGGCTCATACTTATGACGAGGCTTTGGATGAACAGATTGAGGAGGTGAAGCGGATTTCAAAAATCCATTGTATGGAAGACCTGTTAAATAGCGGAGATACCTGGGAAGTGAAGTAGTAGTTTGATTTTTAGATTAGGGAAGTGACCCGTCCGATAACAATCGGGCGGGTTTACTTTTGGTATTTGAAGGGAGGGGATCAGAATTTGTATAGAATACCGATGTTTGCTCCGATATTTAGCATTTTATTGAATCCGGTATTGCCGTGGGAGTATTCATCCCAGGTATATTCGTCTTCAATTTTAGGAACGTAATCGGCCCGTAGTTTAATGTCCATCCACCAGTAGTCGGAAGCCAATTGGAATAATACCCCTCCGTGCAGTCCTCCTCCCGGTGAGAAAAGAAAAAGTTTTTTAGAGACTTCAGGTACCGAATAAGAAGAGAGAGGATTCTGGGAAACTTTGATGTGGGTGAGGTAGCCTCCGAATTGCACACCGAAATAAGGCAATGTTGTGCGGTTCCAGGTCGGAATATAAAAAGTGGCTTCTAATAAAGCCGGTAGCAGATGGCATTTGTATTCCTGGGCAGTGTGGTCGTTGTCGAGGTTTAATTTGGACTTAAACCGGTAATATCCGCCCTCAAAACCGATGCCGATGACTTCGTTGATTAAATATTTGGCTGCAATGTTTCCTCCGATACCGTTTTTTAAAATTTTTCCCATATCGCCTGTCGGATAAAGATAACCGGCATTGATACCTAATAAAAATCCTTTGTCTTGGCGGTAGTACTGGCTGAATCCGGTTTGAAAACAGAAGAACCCGAAAATCAGATATAGGATAGTTTTTTTCATTTCTTTTTAATTATAATTCAGCTTCTTTTTCATGGCGGTCACCCATGCGTTCGGAGATTTCGTCTAAGCGTTGCCGGGCATATTTATCACCAATTTTGATTTCCAGTGCTTTTTGATAATAAAATTTGGCTATGGCATAAGATTTGGTTTCGTAAGCTTTATCGGCTTTCCCGATGTTTTCTTTATAAGCTTTTTCCAGTTCGGCCAGATGGGCAGCCTCTATGAGTCTTTCGATTTCGATGATTTTTTGTTCAATCAATTCTTTTTCTACGGCAGAGATTGCCAATGCTTTTTGATAATAGACTTTTGCGGCTGCATAATCTTTTTGCTGCATGTTTTTTTCTGCGAATGTTTTGTTTTTATGATATTCGGCTTGTTGAGCTTTGTATTTAGAAGAATTGATGATCTGGTAGATTTCGTTTAGTTTTCGGTTGGGATAATCTTCTTGTAGCCCTACTTGCTGGGCTTCCATGTAACGTTGCCGGGCGAGGGCGTAGTTTTCCTGATGGAAAGCTTTATCTGCCTGGGCTATGATGGCTTCGTATTTAGCTCTCAGCTTTTCTAATTTTTCCTGTTCCGCCCGTTGTTGCTCGGCTGCGGCGGCCTGTTGTTTGCGGAGGAGTGCCAGGGCTTGTTCCGCTTCTGTAATTTTTTGTCTGGGATAAGTCTCTGTCGTTTTTAGTGCCAGAGCCTGTTGGTAGGTTTCGATGGCTTTTTCATAGTTTTTAGCAGTCATCGCCTGGTCTGCCGACAATAGAATTTTCTTATACTTGGCCTCTGTCTCTGCAATTTGTTTTTGCTGTTCTGCATTTTGCTGCGCCAATTGTGCTAAAAGACGGTCTATTTCCCGAATCCGGTTTCCTGGATAGGAATCGTCCGGCTGGAGGTTTTGTGCGGTTTGGTATTTTGTTTTTGCTGTCGTATATTGTTTCTCCAGGAACAAACTGTCTGCAGAAGCCAGCAAAAGTTGATAAGCCCGGCGGTTTTGTTGTTCTATGTTCTGGCGTTCTTTTTCCAGTTTCATTTCATTGCGGGCGGAGGCTATTTTCCGGTTTATTTCTTCTTCATTCGGTTTTAGGGCTAAAGCTTTGTTCCAGTTTTCTATGGCTTCGTTCCAGGCTTTTTGCTCAAAAGCTTGTTGCCCTCGTTCGGTCCACTCGGCGTATTGGCGTTCATGTTCTAATGCGGCAGCACCTTTGGATGCCAGTTCCCGTTTTATGGCTTGTTCTGCCTGGGCGATGCGGTCTTTGATTTTTTCCGTGTATTCTTTGTCAAAGATGAAATCATCTACTTCCGAATTGTAGGCCAGTATGGCTACTGCTTGGTCGAAGATGCTCAAATCGACATTTTCTACTTTTGGGAGAAGGTTGATAATGAGTTTGACCGGAGGGAAGTTGGGGTTGGTTTCCAGCACTTCTTCCGGAACTTCTGTATTGATCGTGACAATCTTAGAAATAAAACCTGGCTTCTGGAAAGAGAGTTTGTAATCGGCCCCGGTAGAGAGTTTCAGTTCGAAGCGTCCTTTTTTTCCAATGTTTTGTTCGTGGAGTTTAATGCCATTTTTCAAGACGACCAGACGGGCTCCTTCCGGACTCGTTTCGTTAATGACCACAGAACCGTTGATCAGGATGTTTTGGGCTAAGGTAAGAAAAGGGATTAAAATACAACAAAATAATAGAGCCAGCCGATTCATGATTGGATTGGTTTATACAGATGTGAGACAACACACAAAAATAACAAAAAAGGCAATAAAAATAAAGCCCCGTTGCCGGGGCTTTCCATTTTATTTTTTGAGTTGGGTCCGCTCAATGTATTTTTCTATATCTCTGGCTTCCGGCGAATTGGGGTACTCTCTTTCAATTTGTTCGTAACTGTTCAGAGCACTTTTAAAATCTCCGGCTTTTTCTGCTGCCATTCCGCTTTTCATCAGAAAGATGGGAGTGGAAAATTCATTGGTTTTGGTAGCAGCAGCTTTTGTGTAATATTCCGAGGCTTTTTTATAATCTCCCAATTGCATGTAAGCATCTCCGATGTTGGCAATAGCCATGTTGTTCATCAGTAAATCATCGGAAGAGAATTTTTTCAGGTATTTGATGGCATTTTCATATTCGCCGGTATAGAGGTAGGATAATCCGGCATAGTAATTGGCCAGATTTCCGCTGGGAGTTGAACTGTATTTATCTGCAATTTCTATAAATCCCAGAATATTGCCGTCTCCATTGAGTGCCAGGTTGAAAGAATCTTTTGCAAAGTAGTTCTGAGCACCGAAAATTTGGTTGGAAGCTTCAACGGCTTTGGGTTCGGAAATGAATTTCTGGTATCCGAAGTATACTCCGATGATAATCATTAAAGCTACGATGACATTGACAATCATTTTTTGATTTTTCTCAATAAATTGTTCGCTGCTGGTCAATGCATCTTCCAGATGTTCAAAACCATCTTCTTGTTTTTTCTGTTCTTTTGACATATCTGTTTTTGTTATAAGGTTACTGAATTTCTGTCCGGCAGATACCGGAATCACTTCTTTTCAATAGTGTGCAAAATTAGCTTTTTTAATTGAATATTGAAATATCCGTTATGATTTTTCCCCTCCTTCTGTGAAAAAGATTAATTTTGTACAAGCAGATTTTGCTTGAAAAAAGAAATGACTGAGGGCATGATACTGAAAGAATTGACTGTTATAAATTTTAAGAATATCGCAGAAGCAAATTTTTCTTTTACTCCGGGCTTTAATTGTTTTGTGGGTAGGAATGGGGTGGGCAAGACCAATATCCTGGATGCGATTTACCATCTTTCTATGTGCAAGAGTTATTTTAATTTGCCGGATTTGCAGAATATCCGGCATGATGAACCTTTTTTTGTAGTGCAGGGGAAGTATGAGCGGGCGGGCGAGGAGATAAATGTTTATTGCGGAGTAAAACGGGGACAAAAAAAGACTTTCAAGAAGAATCAGAAAGCTTATGAGAAGTTGTCCGAACACATCGGTTTATTGCCTTTGGTGATGATTTCTCCGGAGGATGTCGGTCTGATAGACGGAGGCAGCGAGGAGAGACGCAGGTTGATGGACGGAATTATCAGTCAGTGTGACCGCAGTTATCTTCATCATTTGATTTGTTACAATAAAACGCTGATGCAGCGTAATTCTTTATTGAAGGCTTCTGCCGGACATGGCCTGGATTATGATAGCATGGAGCTTTGGAATGAACGGTTGGCGGAATATGGTGAGGCTATCATGGCGCGGAGGATTGCTTTTTTGGAGGAATTTCGCCAGGTTTTTCAAACTTATTATGAGTGGATTTCATTGGGACGGGAGGAGGTGGAATTGGTCTATAAGCAATCGGTGGAAAGCGGAGGTTTGTCAAAAGCTTTGCATGATTCGACGGAGAGGGACCGAATCCTGACTTATACGTCCTGTGGTATTCATCGGGATGACCTGCTTTTGAATATAGGGAAATATCCGGTGAGGAAGATTGGTTCTCAGGGGCAAAAGAAGACTTTTCTGATTGCGTTGAAGCTGGCACAATATGACTGGCTGATGAAGATGAGTGGGGTAAAACCGTTGCTGTTGTTGGATGATGTTTTTGATAAATTGGATGCAGACCGGGTGAACCAGATTGTAAAGACGGTAGGAGGGGAGCAATTCGGACAGATATTTATGACCGATACGAACCGGGAACATCTGGATGAAATTTTGAAAAGCCAGCCGGCGGATTACCGTTTATTTTCGGTGAAGCAAGGGGGTATGCCGGAATGATTCTGTTGAAGTATTCAAACCAGGATGGTGGGTATTTTAATTTATGGTGTTATATTTGCATTCAAATCGGGTGTACATAAGAATATTGTGTTTACCATACAGGGATAAGTCATGAAAGAAGGGAAAACCAGACCGATTAATGAACTGGTAAACCAGGTGTTAAGGCAGATGGGGCTGGAACAAAAATTTAAAGAATATGAGGTCCGGCAGTTATGGCCTGAAGTCGTAGGGCAGATGATAGCTTCCCGGACCAAAAGTTTAGAAGTGAGAGACGGACGGCTGTTTGTGACTTTTACCTCTGCTGTCGTGCGTAATGAGATCAGAATGGTAAAGGAAGGATTGGCGAAAGCTTTGAATGATAGGGTGGGAGCAGAGGTGATATATGAAATAATCGTAAAATAAAAGGGAAGAGGAAGTAATTTCTAATGGGATAGTCATGAATTTGATAGAATCAAATGATATAAAAACAGCAGGGAAGCTGAACCGTTTCGGAGGTAATTTCGGAGGAAGTCTGGTTGCCAAACTTGTGATGCATATTATGCGTTTGAATAAAATTAATAAATTGTATTCGGATGTGTATACGAAGGACGGAAGTGTTTTTTTGGAGCAATTGATAGATGCGTTGGGGGTTTCAGTGGAGGTCAGTGAGGAGGACTTGCAAAAAATCCCTCAGGAGGGAGCTTTTATTACTGTTTCTAATCATCCTTTTGGTGGTTTGGACGGCATTATCCTGATTCAGTTATTAAGTAAAATCCGCCCGGACTATAAAGTAATGGCTAATTTTCTCCTGAAAAAGATAGAACCGATTAAGGATTATTTTCTGGGAGTGAATCCTTTTGAAAGCCGAAAAGATATTTCCAGTGCCGGCGGATTGAAAGAGGCTTTGCGTCATTTGTCTGAAGGGAAACCTTTAGGATTATTCCCGGCTGGTGAGGTATCGGCTTATCAGGCGGACTCTAATTCTGTGGAAGACCGGGAATGGAGTGCTTCTGTCCTGAAGTTAATACGGAAAGCAAATGTGCCGGTTATCCCGATTTATTTTAAGGGTTCGAATAGTTTATTATTCCAGGTTTTGGGTTTGATTCATCCCATGTTGCGAACGGTGAAATTACCGTCGGAGCTGTTGAATAAAAAGAACCGGGTGATTAAATTACGGATAGGCAATCCGATTTCCGTGGAAACACAGAATTCATTCGGGGATATTATTCAATATGGGAAGTTTTTAAGAGCGAAAACTTATTTGTTGGGTTCTTCTTTGGAGGTGAAAAAGTTTTTTCTCAAGTCCCAAAAAGCCGGCAAGAAGGTAGAGGCTATAGCCAAAGAAGTTCCGGTTGAAATGCTGAAAAAAGATATTTCGGATATCCAGGAGGATTATTTGTTGTTTTCCATGAAGAATTATTCCGTATATTGTGCGCCTACCATCAAGATACCTAATATTCTGAATGAAATCGGACGTTTGCGGGAGGTTACTTTCCGTGCCGTCGGTGAGGGGACGAACCGGAGTATAGACCTGGATGAGTTTGATTTGTATTATTATCATCTTTTTATCTGGGATAATGATACGAACCGGATAGTGGGTGCTTACCGTGTAGGTAAAGGAAAGGATATTATTGACCGGTACGGAGTAAAGGGATTTTATATCCATACTTTATTTAAAATCCGTAAGGAGATGTTGCCGGTGTTGTATGAATCCATAGAGTTGGGTCGCTCTTTTATTGTAGAAGATTATCAACGCAAACCTTTTCCTTTGTTTATGCTGTGGAAAGGGATTCTCTATTTTCTGATTAAGAACCCGGAGTACCGTTATCTGGTTGGGCCGGTTACTATTAGCGGGAAATATACTGATGTTTCCAAAGAGTTGATTATGAAGTTTATAAAACGCAACCACTGGAATGAGGAGTTTGCCAGATATATTATCCCCCGCTGTAAGTATCGTGTAGAAACGAATGACCCGGATGTAGAGGTGATGGTGGAAGCTTCCGGGGACAATATCGCCACCCTGGATAAAGTCATTGGTGACATAGAACCGTCAAGTGATAAGTTGCCGGTTTTATTGAAGAAATATATTTCTTTGAACGGCCGAATTACCGGATTCAATATAGATCCGAAGTTTAATATGTGTTTGGATGGTTTGCTGATATTGGATTTGTTTGATGTTCCTATGAGTACAGTGGAGGCTTTGTCAAAAGAAATCAATGATGCAACCATATTGACCCGGTTTACTCCTGATTCTCCGGAGTTGTAGTTTCCGGAGGAGAACGAGGCGGTGTATATTTAAATTTTTAGGCATGTACGATGTGGTTTATATTTTCAGGGGAATCCTGATTGGTCTGATGGTTTCCGTTCCGTTAGGCCCCATGGGGGTGCTGATTATTCAGAAGACATTGCAAAAGGGGGCTTTGGCTGGTTTTATTGCAGGGATGGGGGCTGCGTGTGCCGATTTGTTTTATGCTACAGTAGCTGCGTTTGGTTTGGGCTTTGTCATTAATATCATACAATCCCATGAGCTTATTTTACAAATTATCGGTGGTATTTTTCTTCTTATCATAGGATTGAAAATCTATTTTGATAATCCCTTGAAACAAATCCGGATGAAAAAAAGAGTTTCTAAAACGGGTTTGCTGGGTGATTTTCTGACTTTATTTTTTCTGACCGTTTCGAATCCGGTAGCCATTGTGGTTTTTATGGCGGTGTTTGCAGGAGCTTCCGTGTTTGGTAGTGAACCTTCTTTTCGTATAGAACTTTTCGTATTGGCCGGTATTTTGCTGGGAGGTGGTTTGTGGTGGTATGCGTTGTCTACTTTGGTTAACCTTTTCCGTAGGAAATTCCGCCTCCGGGTGTTGATAACGATTAACCGGGTGTCGGGAGTGATTATCACTTTGCTGGGGATTCTGGTGATTTTAACGGCTTTTGAGCCTTTGAGGTCATTGGTGGTGACGCAGTGAGTGTTTTGTTCCGGAAATGCCGGGAATCCCCCCAGTTATCCCATTGAATTTCGCATCCGCAGTTACGTACGCTTTCTATCAGTTGGAGTGTAGCTGCTTCTGCACTTTCATCCGTGTCGGGTTTGTTTTCATATAATTGGTATTTTGTTTTCTGTACTGCCGGAGTGATATTGGGCATGATTATGTTGGCACCAATGGCCAGTGCTTTTTCCCGTCCCAGTGGTTCTATGGCTTGCAGTGCTGTGGTTGCTGCGATGTTGATGTAAGGCATTAATATTCTGAGACAGCTGACCATGTGAAGGCTGAGGTTCAAGCGTTCTTTCAGGGGTATCAGGCGGTTGCGAAAAGACCAGAGGGGAGTTTCCCGATGTTCGAGATAAGGTCCCATGCCTACCATATCAATATCTGTCTGTTTAAAAAATAAGAGGTCGTCGGCCAGGTTTTGCAATGTTTGGAAAGGGAGTCCTATCATAACACCGGTACCTGTCTGGTAGCCGCATTTCCGGAGGGTTTGCAGGCATTTGAGCCGGGTGGAAAAACTATGGTTTTGTGTATGGGGGTGGATTTGCTGGTATAGTTGCTCATTGCTGGTTTCTATTCGTAACAAGTAGCGGTGTGCTCCGGCATCGAACCATCTTCGGTAGGTGTCTTCGCTTTGTTCGCCTAAGGAAAGGGTAATACCTAATTTTTGTCCGCTTTGTTTCTTGATCTGGTATACTATTGATTCTATTTCCCGGACGAAATCCGGGTCATTGCGTTCTCCACCTTGCAGGACGATGGAACCATAACGGTTTTGGCTCGCATAAGAGGCTGCTTTTAAAATTTCCGCTTCATCTAAAGCATATCGTTTGGCTTGTTTGTTGGATTTCCGGATGCCGCAGTACAGGCAGTCTTTGATACAGAGGTTGGAAATTTCAATGAGTCCTCTCAGATGTATATTATTACTTAACAATCTATCTCTCAGATGTTTTGAGTAAGCGAACAACTTTTGTTCGTCTTCTCCCTGGCAGGATAAAAGGTAAACCAGTTCTTCCCGGCTGAAAGTCTTTTGTTTTAGTAGTGATTCTATATTCATCATGTTTTCTTTCCCCGGTAAAGTTATGAATTATGAGCGGGATAATCTGATTTTTTTATTAATTTTGCTTCCAAATAGCCCATTGTATCTGAAGAAAATTTAAAATGAAAAAGGGAATCTGGTTGTCTTTGGGAGCTTTGCTACTTGTTGGTGTGATTGCTTTTGCAATTTGGTATATCAATGAGGAGGGAAAGATGCGTACGGGCAGCAAGGATGCTTTTATTCCCTACAATTCGGCAGTGGTAATCAGTGTAAATGGGGAGGTTTCCTTAAAACCGGAGGTTAGGCAGGCTTTTGCCGAAGGATGGAAACATTTTCGCCGGCGGTTGCTGAGCCGGGTAACGGATACCCTCAGGGCTCAGGGGTATGTAAAAGTAAATCCGTATGTTATAGCTGCCCGGCTTGAAGGGAAAAGTGATTTGGCTTTGTTGTATGTGATGGATAATATGGATGTTTTGTCCCGGAGTGAGGTGGCCGGTTTTCTGAATCAGGTTTATGCGGGAGGAGCGGAAAACATGCGAAAATATGATCGCTACAAGATTTATACCTTAAAAGAAGGCAAGGAAGAAGTTTATTTTTCGGTTTGTGGAGGTATTATTTTAGTTTCTGATTCGGAGTTGTATATTGAAGACGGTTTAAAGCAGTTTGACCGGGAAGAAGAAGGGGAGGCCGTTCATACCCGTTATCAGAATTTGAATAAATATTTTTCAGCGGGTGCCGGGATGAATGTCTTTTTAAATACTGGTTTATTTACGGAAGTTTTGCCTTTGTACTTACAGGTGAAGAAGATTTTTCCTCATGTGGATGTGGCTCGTTTTTTTGAATGGGGGGCGATTGATGCGGATTTCAGGCAGGAGGGGATTTGTTTGAATGGTTTTCTGTATTATGGAGGGATGAAGCAGTCCTTTATGCGCGTTTTAGAAAAACAGGAACCTAAAGAGTCTAATGTAGATGCTATTATACCTTCTCGTTTAATGGCTTTGGGTATGCTGAATATTGCCGATTTATCCTCTTATTTTGCTGCTTTGGAGGCTTACCGGTATGATACGGAGAAGAAAGAAATTGTTTATCGGCGGAAACAGCAATATGACAAGATGTTTGGGAAAGGGGTGGAAGAAGAGTGGAGGAATTTATTGCAAGGGGAGTTTGCGTTGGCAGATCTGGCCTTTGATGGAGTAACTCAGGAGAAGGATGGTTTGCTGATCGTAGCTCTGAAATCAGGGAGTCTGGGCCGAATGTTGCTGGAACGGATGTTGACGGCCTATGCTCGTTTTGACGGGAGAACTCTGGAAGAATATAAACGGGAGTACCGAATAGACCGGGAAAAGGCTTTTGGTTATTTTCAATTTCCTGCTGAAGATTTTGCCTCTGTGTATTGGGGGTATATTTTAGAAGGTATAAAGAATCGTTTTGTATTTGTAGAAGATAATTATCTGGTTTTTGCTTCTTCGGAAAAAGCAGTAAAAAAATTCGTACAGGATTATGTACACAGAAGTTTTATCAGGGATGCGGAATGGTACCGCAATTTAAAGACGAAGCTGGCCGGGAAATACAACATAGCTTATTTTGCCAAAACGGCAGAGGTATTACCTGTCTTTGAAAATATGCTTCAGGCTGACAGGAAGGTTCCTTTTACCCGGAAGACAGAAGTAATGGAGGTTTTTCCATATTTTGCCTTGCAGTGGTCGAATGAAGGGGAGTTTTTATACAATACACTGTTTTTGAGTACGGAGGAAGTGGAAGAAGATTTGCATCCACACGTTTTGTGGCAGACGAAACTGGACGCTCCGCTTCGTATGAAACCGGTGCCGGTGCTGAATCATGTTACAGGAGAGAGGGAATTGTTTGTGCAGGATGAAGGAAATACGATTTATCTGATAAATGATGCGGGCCGTATTTTGTGGAAACTGGCCCTGGAGGAGCAGATCAACAGTGATGTGTGGCAAGTGGATTTGTTTAAGAATGGAAAATTGCAATATCTGTTTTCGACCCCTTCGCGGATGTATCTGATAGACCGGAATGGTAATCATGCGGGTCATTTCCCGGTTACTTTCCGGGCAAAATGTGAGCAGGGGATTTCGGTGTTCGATTATGATGGAAGGAAAGAATACCGGATATTTGCTCCGGGTGAGGACCGGAAGGTGTATTTGTATGGTTTGGACGGAAAGCTGGTGCAGGGATGGAATCCTGCTAAAGCGGATAAGAAAATAGTTTCTAAGGTAGAACATTTCAGGGTTCACGATAAGGATTACATTGTTTTTGCAGATTTATATCGTTTGTATATTCTGGACCGGAAAGGAAAAGAGAGGGTAAAGGTTTCTTCGGTTTTTGAATTGGATGAGCATACGGATGTTTATAAAATTTATCACAATGCTGTGCCCAGATTGTCTTTTCTGGGAAAAGGAGGAAAGGTTTATCAGGTAGATTTCGAGGGACGTACGACAGAGTTTAAAATGGAAGGATTTGGCGAAGGGGGCTGGATGAATGTGGCAGACCTGAAAGGAGACGGTGATTCTGAGTATGTCTTCAGTAATGGAAACCGGATTTTTATTGCCGATGGCAACGGGAAAGTAATATTAAACAAAGAACTTGAAGCAAACGGATTGGATTTTCCTTATATTTATCGTTTCTCCGGCAGAGACAGCCGAATTGGTCTGATGGACCGTGTGGGGGGGAAGATGTTGTTACTGGCGGTTGACGGGAATGTGTCAAAAGGTTTTCCTTTAGCCGGTGATTCTCCTTTTTCTATTGTGTTTTCCGGGAATGACGGTTTTTTCCTTTTTGCCGGTGCAGATAACGGATCTGTGATAAAGTATAAAGTTCAGCGATAATGAACGAATACTTTAAAATCTTACTAAAATTCTCTTTAAAAATTTTTTTTCCCCGAAAAATTAACACAATTTTGCACATAAATGAAAATATACATTATCATGAAATCTTTATTGAGAAAGAGTAGTTTGTTGTTGTTAGGTGTTTTGTTGTGCTGTGGTTCTTGTGGGGATGCGGACCTTTTTGATACGGATAAGTGGTCGGATGAGGTAAAAGGAGAATGGAAACCTAATGTGACACTTTCTGTTGTGAAGGGGAGTTTTACACTTTGGGACTTGATTAATCAGGAGGCTAATGGTGATTCTGTTATTATTCGGGAAGGGGATGAACTGGCTATTCAATATCTGAAAAAAGATATTTATGAAATAACTTTGCAGGATGTGTTTGACATGCCGGCAGAGGATGTATGGTTTGCTGAAACTTATACCCTCGGGAATGAATATGTTCCAAACATTCCTCTGCCTACGGATGTTACCGTAGATTTGCAATTGGATGGATCGTTGCAAAAAATTCCGCAAGGATGTGCTTTGACGAGCATAGAGGCTTCTGCCGATTTTATTTTACCGGCGTTGGGTTTCCCTTACCGGATTGAAAATGTGAAGTTGAATGAGACTGTACTGAAAGAGCGTATAGAGGTGGAAGCAACGGGAACAGCAGTTTCTTTGGATGATTTTGAGATTGATTTGGGTGCTGGCAAGATGGTGACATTGGGTGTTTCTATTACGATTCCTCAGGGTACTGTATTGGATGATTTGACTTTGAATTTAAACTTCGGGTTAAGGGAACTGACCTTTATTAAGGCTGTCGGCGCTATACAGGTTGCAGATATTGTTATTGAGTCCGGGGAGTTTGACATGGATGTGGATTTCCTGAATGAAATCGGAGGTAAATTTAAGTTTACCAAACCGGAATTAAGCATTATTTTACGGAATACCGGTATCGGAGTGCCTTTGAAGGTGGATGCTTCTTTTGTGGGAAGTAATGCAGACGGAGGGTCGGTTGAACTGAAGGCAAATGCGAACGCAACTCCTTATCCTTTGATGACTCAAGGAAATAAGTTGTTGGAGATGGTTCCCGATACTCTGACTTTGAATGCTGCCAATTCTAATATTGTGGATTTTCTGGCACTGCCTCCCCAGGGAAATATTTCTTATTCAGGTACAGTCAAGGTTAATCCGGAGATGGCTGACGGAACCCGTGATCATCAGAATGTCATTTATAATGATCCTTCCGTGGGAATAGCTCTGGATGCTTATGTGTATGTGCCGTTTTCTCTGAGTGCGGACAGCTTGTCTTATCGGGATACTTTGACGGATATTGATATAGATGAGAAGTGGGCAGATAAGATTTTGCACGGAGCGATTCAGATTATGGCAGAAAACGGACTTCCTTTAAATTTACGTATTCCGAGCCTGATTTTGCTGGATGAGAATAATGTGCCTCTTGACACTATTATTTCCGGTGGTGCTGATAATTATCTGAAAGCTGCGCAAAATGGAGCAGTTGCCAGTAGTAAAGTGAGCATTGCGATAGATAAGGAGCAAGCCCGTCATCTGGGAAAAACTAAAAATATTATCCTGGAAGCCATAGCTGCTACAAGTGACTTGAATGGGAGTGGTGTAGATATTAAAGCCGATGCTCAGCTTTCATTTAAGATGAAGGTGGAGGCACAGGCTGAAATAAAGGATATAGGAGATCTTTAATCTTCTTCCACTTCGATTTGAATCTCTTCGTCAGCATTATAACCTTGTCCGGCAACAATGAGTACAATTTCTCCTTTTATTCCTTGTTGGGAATAATATAGGGCTAATTCTTCCAGAGTACCTCTCCGGAATTCTTCGAATACTTTACTAATTTCCCGGGCGACACAAGCATACCGTCCGGGGCCGAAAGTCTGAGCCATTTGTTCGAGAGATTTGACAAGCCGGAAGGGAGATTCGTAAAAAATCAGAGTCCTTTTTTCTTCTGCTAAGGCATTCAGTTTTTTTTGTCGTCCTTTTTTCTGGGGCAGAAAACCTTCAAAGCAGAAACGGTCGCATGGGAAGCCGGAGTTAACCAATGCCGGCACAAATGCCGTCGCTCCCGGGAGGCATTCTGTAGTTATCCCTTTTTCAACACAAGTGCGGGTTAACAAGAAGCCCGGGTCAGAAATTCCGGGTGTTCCGGCATCACTGACCAATGCGATATTTTCTCCTCGTATCAGACGCTCTGCTATCCGCTCTACCTGTTGGTGTTCGTTATATTTATGATGGGAAAGTAAAGGAGTTGTAATTTCGTAATGTTTTAATAGTTTGGCTGTGGTGCGGGTGTCTTCAGCCAGAATCAGGTCAACTTCTTTCAGTAGCCGTAAGGCCCGGAGGGTGATGTCTTCCATGTTTCCTACCGGGGTTGGTATCAGGTATAATTTGCCCATAAGATAGTAAGATTGAATTTTACAAATGTAATGAATTCCGGTGTATTATCGGGAGTTACCCTGTATCATTTTGCAGGGTAACCCAATTTGTTCCGGGTCTTTCTTTGAGAATCTCATTTGTGGAGATGATAGGCATTATATTATCTTGTTGATTTTTAATAAATTGTTTCTTCTGCCTCTTTCTTGAAAAAAAATGGCATTTTTTTTGGTAGGAAATAAATTTGCCGTATATTTGCATCCGCTAAGCAAAACCTTGGTCAGTTCGTCTAGGGGTTAGGACACAAGATTTTCATTCTTGCAACACGGGTTCGATTCCCGTACTGACTACATTACAAAAAAAGACCCATGGTCAGTTCGTCTAGGGGTTAGGACACAAGATTTTCATTCTTGCAACACGGGTTCGATTCCCGTACTGACTACATTAAGAAGTTGAATTTTTATATTTGTAGAGATGGCAAATCATAAATCATCAGAAAAAAGAATCAGGCAGACTGCAACTAAAAGAGCACATAATCGTTATTATGCAAAAACTACTCGTAATGCTGTTAAGAAATTGCGTATGACGACAGAAAAGGCTGTTGCTGTAGAACTTTTGCCGAAAGTGGTTGCGATGCTGGATAAGTTGGCTAAGAAGAATATCATTCATGATAATAAAGCTGCCAATCTGAAATCTAAGTTGGCATTGCACGTTAACAAGCTGTAATTGATTATATAATCGTTATATATTTAGGAGATGAGTGAAAAACTCATCTCCTTTCTTTCATGTCTTTTAGAGGTATATTTGTTTTTTTTCTTTCATTTTTTTTGTAAATTGTTTATCCTAATCGTGGTGTATGATGGATGAACAATACATTTCCATGAAATCTTGGGCTCAAGATGAGCGTCCCCGTGAAAAATTACTTCAGCAGGGAGTTGCTTCTTTATCGTTGAGTGAATTATTTGCTATTCTGTTCCGGTCGGGAGTGGATGGGGAATCGGCTTTGAGTTTGGCGAGACGGGTATTGGCGGATTACCAGAATGACCTGAACATTTTAGCTCAGTGTGAGGTTCGGGAGTTGATGAATAATTATAAGGGGATAGGGATAGCAAAAGCTTCTGCTATTATTGCTGCAATGGAAATCGGCAGACGCCGGAAGCCGAAAGATGCGGATGCTTACACTCTGATTCGTTTTAGTAGGGATGCTTATGATTATATCCGTCGTTTTATGGAAGATTTGAGCCATGAAGAATTCTGGGTGATTTATCTGACCCAATCCAACCGGGTGAAAGGTTGTGAATGTCTTTCGTCCGGAGGTATGGATGGAACGGTTGTGGATGTCCGGGTTCTTTTCCGGAATGCACTGCACAGGAAAGCAGCTTATATCCTGATTGCCCATAATCATCCGGGAGGGACGCTAAGGCCCAGTTCTTATGATGAAATGATTACAAAGAAGATTTTTGAATCGGGAGATTTGTTGAATATCAAATTGTATGACCATATTATAGTGGGGCAAGGGGCTTATTTTAGTTTTGCCGATGAAGGTATGTTAAATTACTGGAGGAAAGCGGGAAGGTAGGTCTGGAAATGTGTAAAATGCCATATTGGCAGGTGAGAGGGGGAATTGTGACAACTTTTGGTAATGGCAAAGTTTTTGCTTAGTTTTGCTTTAGTAATTTTTATGAAATCCGGAATGTTTTTTTTCCGTACAACTTTTAAGCAATAATAAAACAAAATATGAAGTAATTCCTGTGAAGGGAGACTTTAGTTAACTAAAATCAAATGTTATGTCTAAGGATGTGAAAGATAACCAGGAACAAGAAGAACTGAATGAAATGCATGAAGATGCCGGACGGGAGCAGGAGGCTACAGAGAAGGAAGAATGCCGGCAAGCCGAGGAGTCGGACCGAAAATTGGCTGAGCTTAATGATAAATATTTGAGGTTATCAGCAGAATTTGATAATTACAGGAAGCGTACTTTGAAAGAGAGGATGGAACTTACGAAACATGCTGGGGAACAGATTCTGGAAAAAATCCTGCCTGTTATGGATAATTTCGAGCGAGCCCTTAAAAGTATGGAGACAGCAACTGATGTTCCTGCTTTGCGTGAAGGGGTGGAGTTGATTTATGCTAATTTCAAAGATTTTCTGGCTCAGAATGGAGTAAAGGAAATGGAATGTATTCATACGGATTTTGACCCGGAGCTTCAGGAAGCGGTTACTAAAATACCGGCTCCTGTGGAGGAGTTGAAGGGTAAGGTGGTGGATTGCATTCAGAAAGGATATACAATGAATGATAAAGTGATTCGTTTTCCGAAAGTGGTGGTGGGAGAATAAAAAGTGGAGAACCGGTGTGTGTCCGGTGTGAGATTGTTGCTGAAGGTGTTTGAAAATGATATATGTTATAATGTTTTGAAATGTTTGGGTTCGGATTTCAAAGGAATTGAAAATCCGGACCTGAAATTGAATCTGGAGTGATGGCTGAAAAAAGAGATTATTATGAAGTGTTGGGAGTGTCGAAAAATGCCGATGCTGCCGAAATAAAAAAAGCTTACCGTAAATTGGCTTTGCAATATCATCCGGATAGGAACCCCGGAAATAAAGATGCGGAAGAAAAATTTAAAGAGGCTGCGGAAGCATACGATGTGTTGAGTAACGAAGAGAAAAGACGCCGCTATGACCAGTTTGGTCATGCCGGTATGGGTGGTGCTGGTGGCTTTGGTGGTGGCGGTATGAGTATGGATGATATTTTTGCCCACTTTGGAGATATATTCGGAAGTTTTGGAGGCTTTGGCGGGTTCGGTGGTTTTGGTGGAGGGGGACGTTCAGCCCGGCGGGTGAATAAAGGTACTAATCTGCGGGTCAAGGTGAAGATGACTTTAGAGGAAATCGCTACAGGGATAGAAAAGAAAATTAAAGTGAAAAAATATGTAGCCGATACTCATTGTCATGGAACGGGAGCGAAAGACGGCACGTCGTTTACGACTTGTAATACTTGTCATGGCAGCGGTCAGATTACGCGGGTGCAGAATACTATTTTGGGGGCTATGCAGACCACTTCTACTTGCCCTACTTGTGAAGGAGAAGGGAAGATTATCAATGAGAAATGTCCTCATTGTAACGGGGAAGGCGTTCAGTTGTCGGAAGAAGTGATTACACTGAATATTCCGGCGGGAGTTGCTGACGGTATGCAGTTGGCTTTGAACGGTAAGGGAAATGCAGCCCGGCGGGGAGGAGTGAACGGGGATTTGATTGTGTTGATAGAGGAAGCGGAACATCCGGATTTTGTGCGGGATGGTAATGATCTGTTATACAATACTTTTATTGGATTTCCTGAGGCAGTATTGGGAGATTCGGTGGAAATTCCCACTTTGGAAGGTAAGGTAAAGGTGAAGATAGAACCCGGAACTCAACCCGGTAAAATTTTACGCTTGAAAGGCAGGGGAATTCCTGATGTGAATGGATATGGTAAAGGTGATTTGCTGGTGAAAGTTAATGTCTGGATACCTAAAAATTTATCACGGGAGGATAAGAAAGTTATGGAAGACCTGAAAGAGCAAACTTTTTTGAGACCGGTTAATGTAGAGAATAAAAAAGGTTTTTTTCGTAAGGTAAAAGACTTTTTTGAATAATGATTTGCTGAATAGGGTTGTAATATGTAGTTTTGTTCAGCCAATTATCGAATATCCGGTATTTATAAAGAGACGTTGGTGTAACCGAGAATCCATGAATTTAATAAAAAATAGCTTTTTAGATGCACAGCGGGTGCTGAATGATTTTATTGCGGATGAGAGGAATATGAAGCTTGTGTGTGAGGCAGGGGATATGTTGGTTGAGATGTTTCGGCGGGGAGGGAAGGTGTTTAGTTGTGGAAACGGAGGGTCTTTGTGTGATGCCATGCATTTTGCCGAAGAACTGACAGGACGTTTTCGTTCCGACCGTGTGGCTTTACCTGCAATTGCGTTAGCCGATCCTTCTCATATGAGTTGTGTCTCCAATGACATGGGATTTGATTCTGTCTTTTCCAGGTACGTTGAGGCATTGGGGCAGGCCGGGGATGTTTTGTTTGCTATCAGTACTTCCGGAAATTCCGGAAATGTGTTGCGGGCTATAGAAGTTGCTAAAGTCAAAGGAATGAAAGTGATTGGGTTGATGGGGAAGACCGGTGGGAAGATGAAGGATTTGTGCGATGTTTCTATTGTTGTACCCTGGCAAGAACATTCTGACCGGATACAGGAAATTCATATCAAGATTATTCATACTTTAATTGAATATATTGAATATTCATTATTTCAGATTCCGCAGTAAGTCTGAGGAAAAGTTTAATTAGTATTATGGGAAATAAAATTAATGACCCGATAGCCCGTTTGATGGGCTTGCGTTATAAATCACATCCGTGGCACGGCATAGAAGTCGGCACAGATGCACCGGAAGTAGTTACCGCTTTTATTGAAATGGTGCCTACAGATACGGTAAAGTACGAGTTGGATAAGGTCAGCGGATATATTAAGATAGACCGTCCTCAGAAGTATTCCAATGTCGTTCCGGCGCTTTATGGGTTTATTCCACAGAGTTATTGCGGTGATTTGGTGGCGGAATATGCTATGCAGCAGACCCAAAAGGCTGATATTAACGGTGACGGTGACCCTTTGGATATATGCGTGCTGACAGAGAGGACTATTGCTCATGGAGATATTCTGGCCCGGGTAAGGCCTATCGGCGGTTTCCGCATGTTGGACGGGAATGAGGCTGACGATAAGATTATTGCTGTCTTGAAACACGATGCAACCTATAATGTTTATAACGATATTTTAGAATTGCCGCATGTGGTGGTAGACCGTCTGAAACATTATTTTCTGACTTATAAGGATATGCCGGGTGAGGAGTGCCAGCGTAAGGTGGAAATAACGCATGTGTACGGAAAAGAAGAAGCTTATGAGGTTATCCGCAGAAGTTTAGAGGATTATAAAAATCATTTTGAGGGTTTAGAAGACATTCTGAGTAGGGTATAGTTCAATTGCCCCAGGTTTCCCGGTCCAGACTTCTGTATTGTATGGCTTCTGCTAAATGGGGAGGAAGGATGCGGTCTGAATTCTCCAGGTCGGCAATTGTCCGGGATAGTTTGATAATCCGGTCATAAGCTCTGGCTGAGAAACCGAATTTTTGCATAGCCATTTTGAGAAGCTGCATGCATTGTGAATCCAGAGGACAGAATTGTTTTAAAAGTGTTGGGTTCATTTGGGCGTTGCAATGTATGCCGGGATAATCTCTGAATCGTTTGGTTTGTCGTTGCCGGGCAGTGATAACCCGTTGCCGGATAACGGCACTTGGAGTAGATTCCTGGATGCCGGTTATTTTATCCAGCTCTACTGGTACGACTTCTATGTGCATGTCAATACGGTCTAACAACGGCCCGGATATTTTGGAGAGATAACGTTGTACGGCGCTTCCATTACAGGTACATTCTTTGGTTGGGTGGTTGTAATAACCGCACGGACAAGGATTCATGGAAGCAATCAGCATGAAATTAGCCGGATAGTCGACACTGTAGCGGGCCCGGCTGATGGTGATTTTTCGGTCTTCCAGGGGTTGGCGCAACACTTCCAGTACGCTTCGTTTAAATTCGGGGAGTTCGTCCAGAAATAAAACTCCGTTGGTAGCTAAAGAGATTTCTCCGGGATGGGGAATAGCACCTCCACCGATTAAAGCAATGTCGGAGATGGTGTGGTGGGGACTTCGGAAAGGACGGTGGGTGATCAGGGAGCAGTTGCGTGATAATTGGCCGGCGACGGAATGGATTTTAGTGGTTTCGAGCGATTCTTCTGTGTTCATGGGCGGTAAGATGCCCGATAGACGGCGGGCAAGCATGGTTTTTCCTGAGCCCGGACTGCCAATCATTAGTAAATTATGTGCTCCGGCAGCTGCAATCTCTAAGGCTCTTTTTACGTTTTCCTGACCTTTTACGTCTTTAAAATCATAGAATGAAAAATTTTCCTGCAGTTGGGACGAAGGATTAAAAGAGCAGGGAGGAAAGTTTCGGGTTTTATTCAGAAAGGCGATAACATCCCGGATATGACTGAATCCGAATACTTCGATGCCCTCAACAACAGCAGCTTCATTGGCGTTTTCAAGGGGAACGATTATTTGTTTGAAGCCTGCAAACCTTGCATTTATGGTGATGGGAAGAACGCCCTTTACAGGGACCAGACTTCCGTCGAGGGACAGCTCTCCTAAAATGATGCAATGTTCCAGGTTCTCACAGGTGAGTTGTTCATTAGCGGCCAGAATACCTATTGCCAGAGGAAGGTCATAGGCAGAGCCTTCTTTTTTGACATCTGCCGGTGCCATATTGATAATAACCCGTTTACCGGGAATGCGGGTTCCGATTTCCCGTAGTGCCGAATCAATTCTTTGCTGACTTTCTTTGACGGCATTGTCTGGCAGACCAACAATGATAAATTTTGCCCCGGTCAGAATATTAACTTCTAATGTGATGGTGGTAGCTTCAATTCCGTTGACGGCCCCACTGAATATTTTGACCAACATGACACTTTTCTTTATGGGTTAAGTTTCATGTAAGTTAAGAAAATTTTGTTAAACAGACAAGTCTTTCCGGGAATGAAGTTCTGTCTGATTTCCGTCAAAAACGGCATAGCTATAATAAGTGATCCAGTCTCCTGTATTGATATAGCGGCTTTTTTTGCCGATGGAGATATCGAGAGGAAGATGGCGGTGGCCGAAGATGTAGTAATCAAAATACTGTTGGCAGGCTGTCTGCTTACAGAAGCGGACGATTTCCTCCTGGTCCTCTCCCCGGAAAGAATCAGCTTCTATCCGGCCGTTTTCAAGCCGGGAGTGGGAAGACCATTTGCGGGCTAACCAGATGCCGATATCCGGATGAATCCAACGGAAGCAATGTTGCAAGAAAGAATTATGAAAAATTCGGTAAAGAAACAGGTAGCCTTTGTCTGAGGGATTGAGGGCGTCTCCATGTCCTATCAGGAATCGTTTGTTACGGATTGAAAAGATTTCATTATGGGGATGTAACCGTATTCCGCATTCTTTTTGAAGGTAATCGAAGGCCCATATATCATGGTTGCCGGTGAAAAAATGCACAGGAATTCCTGCATCTGTAAATTCGCAGATTTTGGCTAAAAACCGGATGTACCCTTTCGGTACAACTCTTTTATATTCGAACCAGAAATCAAAAATATCTCCTAAAAGAAATAAAATGCCACAGTCGGTCCGGATGGTTTCCAGCCATTTTACCAAGCGGTCTTCTCTGATTTGGTTGTCAGACAAGACGGGAGCTCCCAGATGGACGTCCGAAAGGAAATATGCTTTTTTCCCTTCGGGAAGTTCCAGAGGTATTTCTGACTGGGGGATGGCCGGATGGGTGTGTTTTTTCACCATGATAGCTCTTATCGGATTAAATCTTTTAACCTGTCTTCCAGACGGGAACCGGATAAATTTTTGCCTACAATCTCATATCGGGGATTGATGATATAGTTTGCCGGGATATTTTGAATATTCCACGATTGTGCGGCTCGACTGTTCAATCCGTCCGGGTCCCAGACACAAGGCCAGTTTATGCGGAAATATTTCACGGCTTTTTCCCAATCTGCTTTGTTGGGGTCGAGACACACCTGGTAGATTTCAACCCCTTTGTGTTTGAATTTATTATAAATTTTCCTGAGGTTTTCGATGGCAGCCGGCGCTCCTTCTGCCTGGAGAATAGTGAAATCCAGAATGATGTATTTTCCTTTGAAAGAGCTGAGAGAAAGAGTGTCATTCTGGATGTTGGCATATCGGATTTCCGGTAAAGAACCTTCACTGCTGGCAATCAATTGACGGAGTTTTTCTCCTTGTAGTGTCTGATTAATTTGTTTTAGATGGGTGAGGATGGCTTTGGTGTATGGTGATTCCGGATAGAGGGCCTGCAAAGATGAAGCCACGATTTTATAGGAATGTAAATTTTCCTGAGGAGTGAGAATAAAATTGTCTTTGTCAAATTTTTGATATAAGGCATAATAGGAAGCCGGAGAAATTGCATGCTTTAAAATGAAGTCCTTGGAGAAACTGATCTGTTTCGAAATAACAGAATCCCATTCTGCTGTCAGTCTTTGCCTTTCATTGTTCCCGGAGACATCCTGAGGAAGAGAGGTGTATATTTTTTGTAAAGAATCCATGTGGGATAAAGTGCGTTGATGCTGGAAGTTCAGAAGTTTAATCCAGAGGGAATGGTCGGAGCCGTCGACCCAATAATTCCGGGCAAGACCTTTCAACTGGCCGTTTATTTTTATTTGTTCGTCCGGCATAGCTAAAAGGGTGACGGATTCTCCGCTGTTTGTCCGGAGGTTATAAAAGGTAGGTAATTGGGTTGTCAATTTGAAAGAGAACCGGCCTTTTTTATCCGTACAGGTAGAGTCGACCGGGTAAGTTTTATCTACGTTCAGTTGTTCCAGATAAATTTTTTCTTTATCTGCCCCTTGGATAGTTCCGGATATGCTGACGTTTTTTTTATCTCCACAGGAAATAGCCAGTGTGATGATAGATAGAAAATATAAGATATTTTTTGTGCTCATGACAATAGATTCGATGATGATTTATTTTTACGAAAATACAATATTTTCGGTAAATGCAGTAATTTATTATTCCTTTGTAGGAATATCTATCCCTATTTTTTTGTATTCGTGGACCAGCATATCGGCGTATTGCTCAATGCTGAGTTTTTTGCCGATGATTTTTTTGTTTTTATCGAGCATGTACATAACGGGGGTGGCGTCTACATGATAGTACATTTGAAAGTTGGATTGTCGGTGGGGATCCCAGCAGTTGATGAAATCGAACAATTCATGGTCAATGATGAATCTTTCCCATTTTTCTTTTTCGTTGGCTCCGTGGACGGCAAAGATTTTGAAACCATAGGGTTTAAATCGGTCCAGTAATTTTTGCTTTATCTGGGGTACTTGTTTTTTGCAATGGCCGCAATTTTCCTCCCAGAAAAGTAGCAGGATAAAGGGAGCCTCCGTTTCATGAAGGCTTACCCAATTGCCTTCCAATGTCGGGAGTTTTAGTTCTACAGCCGTTTGACCGATAAGGTTATATTGAGTCAGGGCTATTTCCCGCTCCAGTTGCCTGAGATTTTCCTCGGTTCCTCCGAATTTCACCTGCCGTGAAAGGTAATAGCGTTTTCCCAGTTTTACCCATGCTTCATCCATTCCCATAATTTCGCTTTTTAAAGCATAATTAAAGCAAGTGGCAGTCATATATTGGAACATGGTTGTATTTCCCCGTGCTTTTTCTATGAGTCGGATTGCTTCCTGACAGATGGTATCCGGATGTTGGGGCAGCATTTTGCTGAAATAGTTTTCCAGCTTGTTTTTAAATCCGGGAATCCGGATGTATATGCTATCCTGGAGATTGATTCTTTCCCAGTAATGGTCTTTTTCGTAATAAAGTGTTTTCCGTAATATTTCTACTTCCCGGTCCGGGGTATTTTCTGCTATTTCTTTTGAAAAATCCGGGGTTTCGGTTTGAACGGAAAAGTTGACGAGAGCCATCAGGGCACTTCCCCTGTCACCTCGTCTTAGGGGTACCAGATAATCCTGGACCGTTCGGTCTATGGCTTTTAATTGTTCCAGGTATTTCTTTCTGGTGGTTTCTTCGTTTTTTTGAGGATGTTTGTCGTAAGCATCTTTGAGTTGCTGTTTTTCTCTGTTCTTGGATTGAATAAAACGTTGAAATTTCAAAAATTCCTGATTCTCTGGCGAGCCTTCAATGCGCATACTTCCCTGGATGTCCAGTGTATCTACCCAAACAGAAAAATTTTGTTGGTCACCGATGAGCAGGTCGAAATATTTGGTGCGGGAAAAAACCAGCAGGTAAAGTCCTCGTGCGAGTTTCTGTTGCTCATTCCGGAGAGTTCCTTTTCCTTGGGAGTTGAGTATGACACTATCCTGAACCAACAGTTTGCTGTCTGAGGTATAATATCCCAGTGTAACCTTTTGTCCTGCCATTTGTCTGACATGAATGTCAATGTGGTATTGAGCCTGGGTTACATTTAACTGAAGAAAAAAAATGGCGGGAAACAGAAAAAATAATTTACTCATGGAAGGGGATGCGGTAGTTTATCTAAGTAAATCGTTTATATGAAAAGATTGTCTGAAAACTCTTTAGTGAAGTTGTCAGCCGATTGACGGTAAGACAGCCTCACTAAAGGTTTCAGACAATTTCAGAAGTTTGCGAATTACAAATCCAGGTATTTGCCTTCTTTGTCAAATGCCGTTAAAGCGGCATTTACACCAGGAGTATCTTCTTTGTAAGTTACTCCAAACCATTTTGCATCGGTTTTCAGCACTTTTACCTGTGCTGTGTTATCCTTAATCATTTTGTCTACTACCTTGGGGATGTAGAATTCTGATTTCAGATTATCCTTGTTTGCCGGATAGAATTCGATGAACTGTTTTTCAATTTCCTGGAAAACTTTGGGTGTGAAAGCCCAGAAATTCATGGAAACCAAGTCGTTTGCATGTAATATTTTGCCACTATCCTGGTCTTTGATGGTTCCGTCCGGTTCAATTCCGATTTTCGTGCATTCGGTTACAGAAGTCAGATGCTGGTTGTTATCTGATTCGCATATTCCCCGGGATACGGTTCCGTTTTCAGACAGTGTAGCTGCCAATTGGTAGCCTACCAATCCAAATTCTTCGTCACTGGCTTCGTTGGCGAGGAAATCATGCGCTTTTACAAAAGCATCACTGCCGTAAAAATCGTCAGCATTCAATGCCGCGAAGGGTTCGTGAATAATATCTTTTGCACACCAAATGGCATGAGCTGTACCCCAAGGTTTTTCCCGCTCAATGGGTGGCATCCCTCCGGGCAGGTTTTCCATGCTTTGGTAGCAATAGTCTGTTTCTACCAAGTTCTCTGAATATTTACCGACGAAATCTTTAAATTCCTGAGCAAAACTTTCCCGGATGATAAAAACGATTTTGTCAAATCCTGCATGGACGGCATCATATACGGTATAGTGAAGCAGGGCCTTCTGGTGCGGTCCGAGTGGAGTAATCTGTTTCAGACTACCGAAACGGGAACCCATACCAGCTGCCATGACTAAAAGGGTTGTTTTCTTTTTCATACTGTTAAGATTTATTATTTCAGCGTATCTCCGTGTTTGTGAACATATTTGGCGAATACTTCGATAGCTTCATATTCGGCCATTCCCAGACGGTTGTATATATCTGCTGTGTTCCGGTTGCGGTCTTCTGCACGCTGCCAGAATTCACGGGGATCGTCTCCGGGGAAAGCGGGACCGTTGTTCTGGGAGCCGTGTTTGTAGATGGCTTTCCGTTTGATGGCTAATTCTGCCGGACTGATGGGCACAGCCATGTCTACTTTTTCAATTTCCCATTCCATCCATGCTCCACGATACCACCAAGTGTTACATTCTTTGAACCAATCATCACCGTCAACTACATTATAGGCACGGAGGATTGCATCCAGGCAAACACCGTGGGTTCCGTGCGGGTCTGCCAGGTCACCTGCTGCATAGATTTGGTGGGGTTTCACTTCCCGTAAAAGTTTTACGATAATATCTACGTCTGCCTGGCCTAACGGATTTTTCTTTACTGTTCCTGTTTCGTAAAACGGTAGATTCAAGAAATGTACTCTTTCTTCCGGTACGCCTAAGTAACGGTCGGCGCCACGGGCTTCTGCCCTGCGTAATGCCGCTTTGTATTTTAATAAATCGGAGGATTCGGGTTCATCCAGTTTTTTCAATTCGATATCTTTTTTCATCTGTTTGAACGCCTTTTCCATGGCGGAGAGGTCTCCTCCGGACAATTTGGTGAATGAGCAGGCAATGTCCATCTGCTGGTAGAGGTAGTCGTCTAATACGGCAATACTTCCGGAAGTTTCATAAGCGACATGAACTTCATGGCCCTGTTCCACCAGACGAGCAAAAGTACCTCCCATGGAAATGACATCATCGTCCGGGTGGGGACTGAAAATCAATACCCGTTTAGGATAAGGAGTAGCTCTTTCGGGACGGGTAGAATCGTCTGCATTGGGTTTCCCTCCCGGCCATCCGGTAATGGTGTGTTGTAAATCATTAAATACCTGGATATTTACCTTATTGGCAGAACCGAAAGTTTTAATCAGGTCGCTCATTCCGTTGTCTGTGTAATCTTTATTCTCGATTTTCAGAATCGGTTTGTTGACTTTCTGACAAAGCCAAATGACTGCTTTTCGGATCAGCTTATCACTCCATTCTACTTTACTTACCAACCAGGGCAGATTAGCGCGGGTTAATTCTTCTGCGGCACTTTCGTCAATGACGAACTGAACATTGGGATGAGTTTGCAGGAAAGTAGCAGGCACAGAGTCTGTAATTCCGCCTTCCACCGTTTTCTTTACGATCGGAGCTTTATTTTCACCCCAGGCCATCAGGATAATCTTATGAGATTTCATAATGGTGCCTACTCCCATTGTGATGGCGCGAGCCGGAACTTTGTCTATGCCTCCGAAGTCGCCTGATGCATCTTTCATGGTCAGTTCGTTCAGATAGACCATGCGGGTTTTGGATGTCATGGAGGAACCGGGTTCATTGAAACCGATATGGCCGGTGCGGCCGATGCCTAATATCTGGATATCAATACCTCCGGCAGCTTCAATGGCTTGTTCGTAAGTTTTACAGAAATCTTCGATTTCTTCATTTTTTAGAGTACCATCCGGAATATGAATGTTTTGGGGGTCTATATCAATGTGGTCGAACAGATGATGGTGCATGAAGTAATGGTAACTATGCTCCGATTCTTTCTGCATCGGCAGATATTCATCAAGATTGAAAGTAATGACATTTTTGAAGGACAATCCTTCTTCCCGGTGCATTCTCACTAATTCCTGATAGAGTTTAATAGGAGAGGAGCCGGTGGCCAGTCCTAATACACATTTTTTTCCCTTTGCCGTTTTTTCGCGGATAAGAGTTGCCATTTCCTGAGCTACAGCTTTTACTGCTTCCGAAGGTTTTTCGTAGATCTGAACAGGAACTTTTTCCAGCCTGTCTGCGCCTTCACCTTTTGCGATATAATTTTTTGTAATCATATGAAAGGATTAATTATGTTAATATAATTTGTTTAGTTTTCGATATAAATATTCTCGTTTAGAGCTAATTCGGTGAATAGCCGGCAAAGTTCTCCGGTTACGGCTGCCGCATATTGTTTGCCTTTTGATGCGGTAGCTTTTCGGGGGTCTCCGATTCCGGTGTCTTGAGTCACTTTTTGCCAGTTGCGCGGAATCCAGGCTATCTTATCTTTTAACGAAGAAAGGGCGAAAGGTTTACTTTTTCCTTCTCCGGCCAGGTCAAGCCTCACCCATTCCGGATGATAGTGCAACATTACGGACGTTTCCAGTTCTCCGGCATGGTCGTCTTTTTCTTCAAAAAAATTCCGGGGAGGAACTATGGTAAACCATTCGGTGGTCGCAATCAAAAAATCCGGAAAATCTACGGCAAGGTCCCTGATCATATTTTTAAAATTGTTGCCGCCATGCCCGTTGATGATAACCAATTTTCGGAGTCCTTGATGAGAAAGGGAGGCGACGATATCCGTAAGGATGGCCTTTTGTGTCTCATATCTGGAATGAATGCAGAATTCCAGTTCCCGTTGGCCCGGATTCTGAGAGCCCATGAATACCGGAGGTAGTACCATACAGCGAACTTGGTTCTCGTGAAGAGCTAAGCCGGCAGCATCTAAAGAAATAGCCTGAGAAAGAATGCAGTCAGTCAGGTAAGGAAGATGCTGATTATGCGGTTCGGTGGCTCCCCACGGCAGAATGGCCAAGTGATAGTGGTTTTTTTTCACCTCTCCATAACAGGATATTGTTAAATCTATATTTTTATTCATGTGTATGATTTTTCAAACTCTCACTTTAGCTATCAGTTTGCGGATTTTTCCCTGACCGATTGCCGGAGCATGGGGATCTTCCGGAAAAACAATCACAAATTCTCCCGGATGGAGGTCTGCGAAAGTTGTAGGCTTGTCGGAATATAAGGCGCAATCTCCTTCTTTTTTATAGGCCTGGAGTTCCTCCTGTAAATCTTCAATAGGTTTCCAACCGATAGATTCACGACCTTCCAGAAGAATATGTACATCAATGTAGTCCCGATGTAATTCTAACGGTTGTTTATTTTTTTCTACTCCCTCTAAGGCTACGTTGTTGATAAATAAATCTTCTCCCTGTAAGACGATTTTACCTGTTTCTTCTTTCAGGAGATTGTGGCATTTGACGTAGTCAAACAGGGTTTTAAATAAAGGATGAAGTGATTCAATCCGGAAACTATTTTCTAATTTGGAGATGATCATGGCTTTGATTTTAAAGTTATTGCATATTATCTGTCTTGGGCCGCAGGAAATAGAGTTGTAACCCCAGGGCAACCAACACCACTACGCTTAGCCATGCAAAGCCAGTTCCTAAGTTTCCGCCGTCGGTCCATTTCCCCAGGAGGCTGGTTACCGCTGCTCCTGCAAAAACGCCGGTCATGTTCATAATCCCATAAGCAGCAGCTCTGTTTTTTGCTGAAACAAACTGGCAAAGGATAGGCATGTTGTTTGCATCAAAGATTCCATAGCCTATACCAAATAACAGACCTGCACCCACGACTCCTGTAATGTGATGGCTGAATCCGAGCAACATCAGAGCGGGTACAGTCATACCCAGCCCGATAGCGCCGGTGTAGACTCTGCCCCGGATATTCTTTTGAACCCACCGGTCGGAAAGAATCCCTCCGCAAATCACTCCGATAAAGGAAGATACGGCTATCGTAATTGTTGACAAAGGACCTGCAGATGACATATCTAAATTTAAATTTTCAGCAAATAAAGTGGGTAACCAGTTTTTAGTTGCCCAACCCGGAAGACTGGGGGCCGCGAAATAAAAGAGAATCACCCAGAAAGCAATGTTACTGAATAAGAGAGAGAAACTTTTTCCGATGGAATTTTTCTCCGGACTTCCTTTTAAAGAAACTTTTTCAATTTCAATGTGTTCTTTATTTTCGTGAAGGAATAATATTAAAATTATGGCATACGCAATACCAATGATGCCGAACCAATGAAAGGCCGTATGCCAGGAGTAAGCGGCTGCCACAGTGGCTCCGAAACCGCCTAAAGCCTGTCCCGTGTAAAGTCCTGTCATGTGGATGCCAATGGCCAGAGACCTTGATTTGCCTTCATGCCAGTCGGCAATCAGGGAAAGTCCCGCAGGGATGTATAAAGCCTCACTTATACCCATCAATGCCCGCAACCAATATACCTGGTTGAAGGTGGTGGCATATCCCATGCCGTAGGTTACTGCCGACCAGACAAATAGACTTCCTACAATCAGCCATTTGCGGTTTATCCGATCGGCAACAAGGCCTGCAACGGGACTCATGAAGCCGTAAATCCATAAAAATATAGCCATAAGACGACCGAAGTTAACCGCTGATTGTAACTCCCTGATGTCTATCTGCATGGCTTCTTTCATGGTAGACAGCATTTGCCGGTCCATGTAGTTGAGGAGTGCTACTCCCCATAATAAACCTACGACTGCCCAAGGATAAAATTTTTTAATAGTCATGCTATTGTTCTTGCTTCGTTACAAATGTATGAAAAATTAATTTTTTTTTAAGATAATTTTATAGAGTTTCTGAATAAGTGATTTTTAGTATAGAGAAAAATTTTCTTCAGAATCATAATACAGGTGTTCCATCACTAAGCATAGGGTGCCCAATATGCAGGATTGGTCTGTTAGTGTGCTGATTTGAATTTCACATTGATTTTTAAGCCGGGCAATGGTGTATTTATCAATGGCTTGGCGAATGGAGGACAGGATAAGTTCCCGGGCTTCTGTGATTTCTCCTCCGATAACTATCCGCTGAGGATTGAAAAGATGAATCAGGCTGGCTAATGCTTCTCCGATTTTTTCGCCTGCTTTTTGTAATAATTCAATCGCGAAAATATCGTCCTGGAGAGCGGCCTGTATAATATCGGTAAGGTGGAGAGTACCTTTTGTCCTGGAGGGAATGGCAGTTGCTTTTCCTTGTTCTATTGCCTTTTGTGCGGCTTTTACGATGGCTCTTCCCGAAGCAATGGTTTCCAGGCAACCGGCCTTACCGCAGTAGCAGAGGTTTTCTGAGCCTGGAATACGAATATGTCCCAATTCTCCTGCCATACCTTTGTAACCTGTGTAGGGGCGTGAGTTCAGAATCATCCCGAGCCCTATACATTCGTTGATGTTGATGCACAATGCTTCTGAAACATCCTGTGCCGCACCGAAAGTGTGTTCGGCCAGGGTCATGATGGTGGAATCGTTATCAATGAATACGGGGATACCCAACATATCCTCCAGCATGAGGCGAATGTTGGTATTTTCAAAGTTCAGATAGGTAAAGGAATTGCCGTCGCTGTCGATTAATCCGGGAAGCGAAAGTCCGGCACCCCGAATTTTATGACGGTCGGTTTGCAGTATTTCCAGGGTTTGGTTTATCTTTTCTTTCAGATATTGCAGAATGTGTTGATTGTTCTGGCTTTCTAAGATGGAAGGGAAGACCTGGATTTCACCGATGGGATTTTTATGAAGATTGAAGATGGCAATTTTTAGAAATTCCCGGCCAAAATCAATTCCCATAATGTATGCCGCATCCGGATTTAATGAAAAAATGTGAGGACGTTTTCCTCCGACAGAAGGTCCCTGGCCTTGGTCCACAACCCAGCCTTCTTCAATAAGTTCATCTATGATCCGGCTGATGGTTGGAGTTGTCATATTGGTAAGCCGGCAGATCTCCGGCTTTGAAAGTTTCCCTTTTTTATAAAGGTCGCCTATAATACTTTTCTTTTGTTGGTATCGCTTTTCTTTTAAACCCGGTAAAGAGGTTTTGTTTGCTGATTGCATACATTGTTTTTTTATGATTACAAAGTTAAGAAACTTTGTAAAATAATTTCGAAAGTTTTTTTTTATTTTTTTGCAGCAAGCTGACCGCATGCGGCATCAATATCTTTGCCTTTGCTATGGCGCAGATTGACAATCATATTGCAGCTTTCCAGAAAGCGGATGAATTCATCCCGGTTTTTATCCGGACTGTGTTGAAAACCGGTATTTTCAACTGTATTGTATTCGATGAGGTTAATTTTAACCGGGAATTGTTTGCAATATGTAGCCAGCGCTTTGGCATCGTCCGGTTGATCATTGATGTCTTTAAGCAACAGATATTCTAATGTTGGACGTGTACCTGTTTTTTCTACGAAGTATTTCAGGCTTTCAGCAATTTGTTGCAGAGAATAGGCTTTGTTTACCGGCATAAGCTTGCTACGGGTTATTTCTTTGGCAGAATGGAGGGAAACAGCTAAATGAAAGCGAACTCCGTCATCGGCTAAACGTCGTATCTTATCCGGGATTCCTGCCGTAGAAACGGTAATCCGGTAGGGTGACATGGCCAAACCATCCCGGGCGGTGATTTGTTCGATAGCCGTCATTACATTTTCATAGTTTAACAAGGGTTCTCCCATGCCCATAAAAACAATATTGGAGAGTGTTGATTCTTGTTCTTCGGCTGCTTTTTGGGCAGCTACTACCTGGTCGAAAATTTCTCCGGGGGAGAGATTTCTTTTAAATCCCAGACTTCCTGTGGCACAGAATTTACAGCCGAGTTTGCAACCCACCTGCGAAGACACGCAGACCGTGAATTTCTGGTGGCCGGGGATTAGTACGCTTTCAATGATTTCATTGTCATGCAGGCGCCAGGCTGTTTTTATTGTACCGTCAGTTGCTGTCTGTACTTGAGCCGGGGTAATTTTATCAAAGAAAAAATATTTTTCCAATATTTCCCGGGTTGGTTTGGGTAAATTGGTCATGGCTTCAAAATCAGTTGTTCCCCTTTGCCAGATCCATTGCCATATTTGCTTTGCCCTGAAAGTTTTTTCTCCTTTTTCCGTCAAAAAATCACTGATATGTTGCAGGGATAACTCCCGGATATTGTGTTTTTGGTTGTCTGTTTCCATAATCTGTTTGTTTCAGGAGGCAAAGATAGGGGATTTAATGGGGAAATATAAATTTATATGGCAGATTGTAAATTTGAGGTTTTTGGGCAAATAGAGATATTTATGAATCGTTTTGTTAAATTATAGTGAAAATCTGCTAAGGAACAGATTAAATTATATATTTGCAGTTACCTTGAAGTAAAAGTTTTAATAAAATAGCAAGAGTGGTTTTTTGCTTTAAATATTTAATTAAAAAAGGAAATTGAGTAATAATTTAAATTAAAGTTCGGTTAACAATGAAGAAATTAGGGGTTATCATTTTTGCGCTGCTGTCAGTAATGGGAGCGAAAGCGGATGAAGGCATGTGGTTGTTGTCTAAATTAAAACAGCAGAATATTGAGAAAATGCAGCAGATGGGCTTTAAGCTTACGGCTGAGGATATTTATGATGTTAATAAACCTGGCATAAAAGATGCTATTGTCGGGTTAGGAAGAGCCGGTCAGCCGTTCCGTCATTTTTGTTCAGGAGAAATCATTTCCCCGAATGGATTGTTACTGACGAACCATCACTGTGGTTTTAATGCCATTCAGTCTCATTCTTCTCTTGAACACAATTATCTGGAGAATGGATTTTGGGCTTATGATACAAAAGATGAACTGGCAAATCCCGGCATTACAGCTTCTATACTGGATCGGATGGAAGATGTGACGGACCGGGTGAATGCCGTTTTAAACGACCGGATGAGTGAATCGGAGCGGAATGCGGCCATTGATAGTATTTCTGCTATTATTGTAAAGGAAGCAACGGAAAATACTGTTTTGAGTGGTCAGGTACAACCCATGTTTGAAGGGAATCAGTTTTTTCTGTTCTTATATACCATTTACAAGGATGTGCGTTTAGTCGGAGCTCCTCCTCAGTGTATGGGTAAGTTTGGCGGAGATACGGATAACTGGATGTGGCCCCGTCATACGGCTGATTTTTCCATGTTTCGTATTTATACGGCTCCTGACGGAAGTCCTGCCGAATATTCTAAAGACAATGTGCCGTTGAAGCCCAAACACTTTTTACCGGTGTCGGCACAGGGAGTAAAAGACGGTGATTTTGCTATGATCCTTGGTTTTCCGGGAAGTACCGATCGTTATACGACCAGTTACGGATTGGAGAATACAATGGATGTGACCAATGATATCCGTTATCAGGTCAGGACCGTTAAATTGGGAGTGATGCGGGAAGGAATGGAAAAGGATCCGAAGACCCGTATTCAGTATGCTTCTAAATATGCCAGTTGTGCCAACTATTGGAAATATTCTTTTGAACAGAATAAAGCATTGAAACAACTGAACACCATGGGTAATAAGCAGGCCATTGAAAAACAGTTTGAGGCCTGGGTAGAGGCTGAACCAGCCCGAAAAGCGGTATATGGTAGTGTTTTATCTGACCTGAAACAGGGATATGCCGATATGAAAAATTATGCTGTGGCAATGACTTATGTGCAGGAAGCTTTAGCCGGTCCGGAGGCTCATCTTTTTGCTTACCGGTCCGGAGGGTTGATTGAAAGGCTTTGTGATAAGGGCGAAAGTTCGGAAGAGAAAGCAGAGATAAAAGAAGAGCTTCAGAGAATGGGGAAAGCATTTTACAAGGATTTCAACAGTGAGGTTGACGCGAATTTATTTGCCACATTGTTTAAAGTTTATAGTGATAAGGTCGGTGTTGATTTACATCCCGAGTTGATACATTGGGTGAATAAGAAATACAAAGGGGATTATGCCCGTTTTGCGGCGGATTTGAAGAAAACCTCGTTTTTTATGGATGAGGCATCTTTTAATGCTTTCCTGGAAAAACCGGATTGTAAGAAATTAGATAAGGATTTAGCCTATCGTGCAGGGAAATCTTGCTTTGAGATGATACTCAAATTAGGTGCGTATACAAGAGATATCCAGGAGAAAATAGTAAAAGGAGACCGTTTGTTTGTACGTGGTTTGATGGAAATGGAACCAGAAAAAGCCTGGGCCCCCAATGCTAATTCCACACTTCGTTTGACCTACGGAAAAGTGGGAAGTTATAAACCCCGGGATGCCGTTTTTTATGATTACTATACTACTTTGAACGGGGTGATGGAAAAGGAAGGTCCTAAAGGTGGTGAGTTTGAAGTTCCCCAGCGTTTGAAGGAACTGTATGCAAAAAAAGATTTTGCACCCTATGGTACGGATTACCTGAATGTGAATTTTATTACAGATAATGACATTACTGGCGGGAATAGCGGTTCCGGAGTGATTAATGCCGAAGGTTATTTGATTGGTACGGCTTTTGACGGTAATTCGGAAGCGATGTCCGGAGATATTGATTTTGAGGAGAATCTGCAACGGTGTATCAATCTGGATACCCGGTATATGCTTTGGATTGTAGATAAGTATGCAGGTGCTAAAAATCTGATTAATGAAATGACTATTATAAAATAGAAAATATAACTGTTATGAAGAATTTAGATTGGAGTAAATTGTCCTTCGGTTATTCTAAGGCCGATTATAATGTGCGTTGTATTTATAAGGACGGTAAATGGGGAGAGTTGGAGGTCAGCGATTCGGAAATGTTAAATATCCATATGGCTTCTACGTGTTTGCATTACGGACAGGAAGCTTTTGAAGGAATGAAAGCTTTCCGGGGCCGGGACGGACGCATTCGTTTGTTCCGTTGTGAGGAGAATGCCAAACGTATGCTTCATTCTGCTGAATATGTGATGATGCAAGCACCTTCGGTGGAATTATTTACTGAGGCAGTTGTAAAAGCGATTGAGTTGAATAAGGAGTACGTACCGCCTTTTGAATCGGGAGCCAGTTTGTATATACGTCCTTTGTTGATAGGCGTAGGACCTCAAATGGGAGTTGCTCCGGCCAGGGAATATATGTTTGTTGTCTTTGTTGCTCCGGTGGGCCCTTATTTTAAGGCTGGATTTAAACCCACCAAGGTGATGCTGGAACGGCGTTACGACCGGGCGGCTCCCAATGGTACGGGGCATATTAAAGTGGGTGGTAATTATGCTGCAGGTATGCGTTCCGGCGAAGTTGCCCATCAGAAAGGATATTCCACCGCAATATTTTTGGATTCCAAAGAAAAGAAATACATTGATGAATGTGGTCCGGCCAATTTCTTCGGTATAAAGAACAATACTTATATTACTCCTTTTTCCCATACTATTTTGCCTTCTATTACGAATGCCAGTCTGATGGTATTGGCAGAAGACATGGGGCTGAAAGTGGAACGCCGCCATATTCCGGTGGAAGAACTGGAGACTTTTGAAGAGGCTGGTGCTTGTGGTACGGCTGCTGTGATTAGTCCTATCGGTCAAATTGATGACCTGGAAAATAACAGGAGTATTGTTTTTGGAAATCCTGAAGTTCCGGGAGAATGGTGTACTAAGTTATACCATCGTCTGAGGGCAATCCAATATGGTGATGAGCCGGATAAGTTCGGTTGGGTGAAGGTGTTGGATTTTTGATTTGAAACTTTGGCGGGATTTATTCGGTCCCGGTAAAAATTAACACGTTAATCGGTGAAACGGAAACCGGTTAACGTGTTTTTTTATGAAGCTTATCTTATTTTGTGTTGATGATAACTTTGGCATATGAATGGTAGCCTGTTTTTCTTTCGAGTTGACTGATTGGGCGGATTTGTTGGATATTTGCCGGGGCGCGTAAAGCTACAAATTGGCGGGTATTTTTTTGTTTTTTTAAAATTTCTGTTTAATTTGTGAACCAATTTAAAACGTTTGAGACGGATTTTAAAGAAAAACCTAAAACCTTATACTATGAAAACCTACAATCCTAATGAAATCAAGAATATCGCTCTTGTAGGCAGTGCGGGGTCGGGAAAGACCACATTGGCTGAAGCGATGATGTACGAGGGCGGGGTCATCCCGCGCAGGGGTAGCGTGAGTGCTAAAAACACGGCCTCTGACTACCGGCCTGTGGAGCAGGAATACGGTTCTTCTGTTTTTCCGGCGGTGTTGTACACTGAATGGAAAGAACAAAAGCTGAATTTTATAGATACTCCGGGGGCTGATGATTTTGTCGGAGGGGTTATTTCTGCGCTGAATGTCGCCGATACTGCTGTGATGGTGGTGAATGCCGTGAGGGGTGTGGAAGTCGGGACGGAGATTATCAGCCGTCATGCTCAAAAGCTGAATAAACCGATGATTTTTATTATCAACCAGTTGGATCATGAAAAAGCTAATTTTGAACAGACGGTGGAGCATGCACAGTCTTCTTTCGGAAAGAAAGTGGTTTTGGTGCAATATCCGGTGAATCCGGGTTCGGGTTTCAATGAAGTGGTGGATGTTTTGAAAATGGAGATGTACCGGTGGAAACCTGAGGGAGGTAAACCTGATGTCCTTCCTATTCCCGATTCGGAGAAAGAAAAAGCCGGAGAATTGCATAATGCTTTGGTGGAGGCGGCAGCGGAGAATGACGAGGGGTTGATGGAACTTTATTTTGAGAAAGGCAGCCTGAGTGAGGATGAAATGCGAGCTGGTATACGAAAGGGGTTGATTGCCAGGGATATGTTCCCGGTATTCTGTGTTTCGGCTGAGAAAGATATGTGTGTGCGCCGGTTTATGGAGTTTTTGGTAAATGTTGCTCCCAATGCGGCTTCTATGCCGGGAATGATGACAAAAGACGGACGTTTGGTGCCTTATCAAGTGGACGGTCCGGCTTCGGCTTTCGTGTTTAATACGACGATAGAGCAACATTTGGGAGATATCAATTATTTCAAGGTAGTGTCCGGTGTTGTAAAAGAGGGGGATGATCTGATTAATATGACAACGGGAGCGAAGGAACGCATTGCTCAGTTGTATGCTGTGGCAGGAAAGAATCGTACTAAGGTGACGGAATTGAGGGCAGGAGATATCGGTGCTACGGTGAAATTGAAAGGTACTACCAACGGCGATACCCTGAATGACAAGGATTGCGACTATGTTTTCCCGGAGATTATGTATCCGAATTCCCGTTTCCGCACAGCTGTGAAAGCTGTAAATAAGGCGGATGAGGAAAAGATGGCGGAAGTACTTTACCGGATGCATGAAGAAGATCCTTCTTTGTTGGTAGAATATTCTAAGGAATTGAAACAGATGATTCTGTCCGGTCAGGGAGAATTTCACTTGAATACAATGAAGTGGAGGATAGAACACAATGATAAGATTCAGATTGAGTTTTATGCTCCACGGATTCCGTATCGGGAAACTATTACGAAATATGCCCAGGCGGATTATCGTCATAAAAAACAGTCTGGGGGTGCCGGGCAGTTTGGGGAAGTGCATATGGTCATTGAGCCTTACGAAGAGGGTATGCCGGAACCGGTTTCTTATAAAATCGGCGGGGTAGACAGTAAAATGTCCGTAAAGGGAAAAGAAGTATATGATTTGCCTTGGGGAGGAAAATTGGTGTTTTATAACTGCATTGTAGGCGGGGTGATTGAGGCTCGTTTTATGCCGGCTATTCTGAAAGGGATTATGGAAAAAATGGAAGAAGGACCTTTAACCGGCTCTTATGCCCGGGATATACGGGTGTGTATTTATGACGGTAAGATGCATCCGGTGGATTCCAATGAAATTTCTTTCCGTCTGGCCGGCCGCCATGCTTTCAGTGAAGCTTTTAAGAAGGCTGCTCCGAAGATCCTGGAGCCGATTTATGATGTGGAGGTGTTGACGCCTGACGAGGACATGGGGGATGTAATGGGAGATTTACAGACTCGCCGTGCTTTGATTATGGGCATGGAGGCTGACAACGGTTTTCAGAAAATCAAGGCCAAAGTGCCTTTGAAGGAGATGCAGCGTTATTCTACGGCTTTGAGTTCCATTTCCGGAGGACGGGCTACTTTTACTATGAGTTTTGCGGGATATGAGAAAGTACCGTCAGAGGTTCAGGAGGAGTTGTTAAAGACTTATCAGGAGATGGATGAAGATGAATAAGTAGAGGGATGATGTCCTAAGGTGCCGGTACGCTGATAAAATAAAGCGGCCGGCATTTTTTATTTTAGTGAAAACCTTTAGCTTTGTGAAGTAAATGGTTGAAAATTATGTATTTGTTTTATGCGCCTGATATAGAAGGAGATTATTATACGCTGAATGCGGAAGAGTCCCGCCATTGCATACGGGTGTTGAGGTTTACGGAGGGGGAATCCGTGTCGTTGGTGGATGGAAAAGGAAATTGGTATAATGCTGTGGTGGAACGGCCAGAACTGAAAGGATGCGGTGTCAGGGTAACAGAGAAGATAGAGAATCACGGACAGCGTCCTTTTCATTTGCATTTAGCGGTGGCTCCGACTAAAAATATTGACCGGACGGAGTGGATGCTGGAGAAATGTACAGAGATGGGAATAGATGAAATTACTTTGCTTCATACCGCTCATTCGGAGCGTAAAGTGGTGAAGGATGAACGGCTGGAAAAGGTGCTTGTCTCTGCCATGAAGCAGTCTTTGAAGGCTTATTTGCCCCGGCTGAATCCAATGGTGGATTTCCGGCAAATGGTGACAGAGGAGTGTTCGGCTCAAAAATTTATAGCTCATTGCTGTCCGGGAGAGAAAAAGCGATTGGATGAGGTTTACCAACCGGGGCGGGATGCAGTCATTTTAATCGGACCGGAAGGTGATTTTTCGACAGAAGAAGTGGCTCTGGCTGAGGCCAATGGTTTTATAGCTATTTCTTTAGGGACAAGTCGGCTCCGGACGGAGACTGCCGGGATTGTGGCTTGTCATAGTATTAATTTTATGAATAAGGTATAGGTTTTGGTATATGGAACATATTTGGAAGATTGTTTTATTGGTGGTTTTGTTTGTGTTTGTACCGCGTTGGTTGTGGAGTCAGGATACCAAGGTGAAAATAGCCTTGCTGAAGTATAAGGGAGGCGGGGATTGGTATGCCAATCCGACTTCGCTTCCTAATTTGATCCGGTTTTGTAATGAAAATCTGAATACTGATTTAGCTAAAGAACCGGCAGTCGTAGAACCCGGGAACCGGGATATTTTTAATTATCCTTACGTGCATTTGACGGGGCATGGGAATATTGTGTTTACTCCCGTGGAGGCGGAGAATTTGCGGAAATATCTGTTAGGCGGAGGTTTTTTGCATGCTGATGATAATTATGGTTTGGAGCCGTCTTTCCGGCGGGAGATGAAAAAGGTCTTTCCGGACAATGAGTGGATTGAACTTCCCTGGGAGCATCCTATCTTCCATCAGCGATATGATTTTTCGCAGGGGTTGCCGAAGATTCATGAACATGACGCCAAACGGCCTCAGGCTTTTGGTATTGTTAAAGAAGGCCGGTTGGTCGTTTTGTTTACTTTTGAAACGGATTTGGGGGATGGCTGGGAAGATCCGGAGGTCCATCGTGACCCGGAAAACAAACATCGTCAGGCTTTGGAAATGGGAGCGAATATTATTTCTTATGTTTTTCAGAATTAGATGGTTCGGGTGTGGATGTCAATTCTTTTGAGTTTATGATTTCAAAAGGTACCCGGAAACTCACACCTTCACGTATTAAGTCAAACAGCTGAGGGACAAGTCTTTTCTTAAAACTTTCCCAGTTACGGTTTTCCGGCAGGCTCCATCCTGCTTCTGCCAGAGCCAGTGCCCGGGGATAAGCCATATAGGTGATGCGGTTCATGTCCTGAAGAGCTTCTCCCCAGAGCAATCCTGCAACTCCGATGATATGTTTCTGATGCCCGGCGGGCAAGTAGTAGCCGGGGTCCCAATTGTAGGCTTGTTGCAGAGGCAACAAGGGCATGCCCCAGTTATTGTATTCTGGTAAGTCGCCTTTATATTGGGGATAATCAAAGTAACAATGTTCTCCCGGAGAGGCAATCAGATTTATTCCTGCTTTTCCGGTCAGTTCAATTACTTTCGGTGTGAGTCCCATGCGCCAGGTGAATAAAGTGCAGTCTTTCGGGTAAGGGAACAAAAACTCTTCTGCCGGCATCCGGATGTTATCCAGCTCACACCAGAGCAGGAGTTGTTTCTGGTGTTTTCTTACTGTCTCATGTATCCGGTTAAAGAAATACCCCATAATTTCCCGGACATTTTGAAATCCTTTGGAGTGCATTAAATTTTGACAATCGGGACATTGTCCCCAGTTTTCCTCAATAATGGCTTCATCGCCTCCGAGGTGGATTCGGGGAGAAGGAAAAAGGGAACAAACTTCTTGCAATACATTGGCATAAAAGGTATAAACCTCCTCCTTTGCCGCACATAAGGTACGGTCGGTGGTTTTTCTGGGGATAATGGGAATAGAATCCTTGTTTTTACAGCCTAATCCGGGATAGGCCAGGATGGCGGCTACGGTATGTCCCGGGATATCCAGTTCCGGGATGATTTCAATGTGTTTGCGGGCTGCGTAGTTAATCAGTTCCTGTAATTCCTGCTGTGTATAAAAGCCATTGTGAGGGCCTTGATTGCCGGAATTTTGAGCCCGGAAAGCTCCCGTGGAAGTCAGTTGGGGGTACTTCCGGATTTCTATGCGCCATCCTTGGTCATCGGTCAGATGGAGTTGCAGGATGTTGAATTTATACCGGGCCATCAGGTCGATGAAACGTTTTATTTCCGGAAGCGGTATGAAATGTCTTGCCGGGTCAAGCATCAGGGCCCGGTAGCCGTAACGGGGAGCGTCCTCTATTTCTATGGCTGGCAGCTGGGGATGCAGGTTTTGACCACCATCTCCTAATAAGAGTTGGTCCAGGGTTTGGAGAGCCCGGAAAACGCCTGCCGGAGTAGCGGCTGAGATGGCGATGCGTTGAGGAGTAATGGCAATCCGGTAACCTTCCGGCTGAAGAATAGAGGTATCGAGGCGGAGGCTGATGTTTCTTTTTCCCGCTTCTTTTTCATAGAGGATATGTGTGTTGCTTCCTGTGCGTTTTTGGATGATTTTTTTTAGTTCCGTTGCTTCGTTTTGTAAAGAAGTATCGGTGATGATGATTTTTTCTATGGGCCGGAAGCGGTATTCTCCTTTTGAGGGATTGATATGGGCCGGAACCGGGATAAGAGCTTGGGCGGAAACTATTGTTGCGGAAACGGAAAAGAGCAGGGCGAAAATGAAACGTTGAGGGTGAAATGGCATCATCACGATAAATTTAAGAGTTTGTTTATATGTTCAAAGGTATTAAAAAAAGTTGATTTCAGAGAATATTCTGACTTTCTGTCTTGTTTTTTGTATTTATTATGTCAATTTGGCAAAATATCTCTAAAATGTTCTATGAAACCTTTCTTTGTGTGAATCGGTATAAGATTTGTAATTTCTGTCAATGGAAAGGAGAATGTAAGATGATGAATATGAATAATTACACGATCAAATCGCAGGAAGCGTTGCAGAATGCGGTGGAGCTTGCACAGAGAAAAGGCCAGCAGGCGATAGAAACGGGGCATTTGCTGAAAGGGGTCATGAATGTGGGTGAAAATGTCACGCAGTTTATTTTTAATAAATTGGGGATCAATGGCTCTAATTTAGCGGCTGCTTTGGATCGGATTATAGATGCTTATCCCAAGGTATCGGGAGGGGAAGCTTATTTGTCTGCCGATAGCAACAAGGCTTTGGAAAAGGCTGCCCGGATGGCTGCGGAGATGGGAGACCAATATATTTCGCTGGAACATATTTTATTGGGCTTGCTGGATATGCGCGACAAGGTGTCGCAGTTGTTGAAAGACAGCGGTATGACGGAAAAAGAAACCAAAGAGGCTATTGTGGGGTTGCGGAAAGGGTCCAAGGTAAATTCCCAGTCTGCCGAAGATAGTTACGACGCTTTGGGAAAATATGCCATCAATCTGAATGAACGGGCACGGAACGGAAAATTGGATCCGGTAATCGGCCGGGATGATGAAATCAGGCGGGTATTGCAGATTCTTTCGCGGCGTACAAAGAATAATCCGATATTGATTGGGGAGCCGGGAGTCGGTAAGACGGCTATAGCCGAAGGGTTGGCCCAGCGGATTGTCAACGGGGATGTGCCCACGAACCTGGCTTCGAAACAGATATTTTCGCTGGATATGGGAGCTTTGATTGCCGGAGCAAAATACAAAGGGGAGTTTGAAGAACGTTTGAAAGCGGTGGTAAATGAGGTTCTGGCTTCCGAAGGGGAGATTATATTGTTTATTGATGAGATCCATACTTTGGTTGGGGCTGGAAAGTCCGAGGGAGCGATGGATGCCGCCAATATTTTAAAGCCGGCCCTGGCCCGCGGCGACCTGAGAGCAATCGGTGCGACTACTTTGAATGAATATCAGAAGTATTTTGAACAGGATAAGGCTTTGGAGCGGCGTTTCCAGAAGGTGATGATTGATGAGCCGGATGTGATGAGCGCAATCAGTATTATGCGGGGGTTGAAGGAGAAATATGAAAATCACCATAAAGTGCGGATTACAGACGATGCTATTATTGCTTCGGTGGAATTGTCTCACCGGTACATTTCTGACCGTTTTTTGCCGGACAAGGCCATAGACTTAGTGGATGAGGCGGCGGCTAAATTGCGGTTGGAAATGAATTCCGTACCCGAAGAGATAGATGAGCTGGACCGGAAAATCCAACAATTGGAGATTGAGAAGGAGGCTTTAAAGCGGGAAGGAACCAGTAAAAAGTTGGATGAAATAAAAAAGGAACTGGCTGATTTGAATGATGAACGTACCAAATTGCGGGCTCAGTGGGAATCGGAACGTTCGCTGATTGATGAAATCCAGAAAAATAAAGATGCCATTGAGCAGTATAAGTTCGAGGCGGGACGGGCCGAACGGGAAGGCGATTACGGTAAGGTGGCGGAGTTGCGGTACGGAAAGATGAAAGATGCCGAACAGCGGATAGAAGAGGTGAAAAAGAAGTTGTCAGATATGAAACATGGAGAGTCGCTGATTCGTGAAGAGGTGACTGCCGATGATATTGCCGCTGTCGTTTCGAAATGGACGGGAATACCCGTTAATCGGATGATGCAGAGTGAGAGAGCAAAGTTATTGCATTTGGAAGAGGAGCTGCATAAACGGGTTGTAGGCCAGGAAGTGGCTATTGCTGCCCTGGCGGATGCGGTGAGGCGTAACCGGGCCGGTTTGCAGGATGCCCGCCGTCCGATAGGTTCTTTTATTTTCCTGGGAACGACGGGGGTTGGAAAGACAGAATTGGCAAAGGCCCTGGCTGAATTTTTATTTGACGATGAATCGCAGATGACGCGTATTGATATGTCGGAATATCAGGAAAAGCATTCGGTGTCGCGATTGATCGGAGCACCTCCGGGGTATGTCGGATATGATGAAGGAGGCCAATTGACAGAAGCTGTCAGGCGTAAACCTTATTCAGTGGTATTGTTGGATGAGATAGAGAAGGCACATCCGGATGTGTTTAATATTCTTTTGCAGGTGTTGGATGACGGACGTCTGACAGACAATAAGGGCCGGACAGTTGATTTTAAAAATACGATTATCATTATGACATCCAATATAGGAGCCCATATCATTCAGGAGAAACTGAAAGATTTGAATGATAAAAACCGGGAACAGGTATTGGAGTCAACCAATAATGAGGTTTATGAATTGCTGAAACAGACCATCCGTCCGGAGTTCCTGAACCGTATTGACGAAGTGATTATGTTTACTCCTCTGCAAAAAGCGGAGATTGTGGATATTGTCCGTTTGCAGGTGAGATCTTTACAGAAAATGTTGGCTAACAACAGTATCGGTATAGAGTTGACGGATAAGGCTGTGGAATGGATAGCAGAGGAGGGTTATGATCCTCAGTTCGGAGCCCGTCCGGTGAAGCGGATTATTCAAAGGTATTTGCTGAACGATTTGTCTAAGCAGATATTGGCTGAACAGGTGACTAAAGACCATCGGATTGTGGTGGATGTCCAGGATGGTAAGCTTGTTTTTGTAAACCGGTAAAATCAATGTAACAGACGCTGACGGATAGAAACAGACGGTAGCAGATAAAACGGGATTCCTTCGGGATTCCCGTTTTTATTTTTGGTGTATATATCAGGAGTGGTACACAGGTCTTGTTTCTGAACCTTACCTGTAGAAAAACGTAGTAATAGTGTAAATATTGTTTTATATGAATTTGTCTGATATTGGTTTGGTCGGTTTGGCAGTGATGGGCGAGAATCTGGCTCTTAATTTTGAGAGTAGGGGTTTTCAGGTTTCCGTATATAACCGTTTACATTCCGGGAAGGAGAGTGTAGTGACCCGTTTTATGCGGGGACGGGGAAAAGGGAAGAATTTTGTAGCGGCTTATTCTTTGGCAGAATTGGTGACTTCCCTGAAACGTCCGCGTAAAGTGATGCTGATGATTCGGGCCGGCCAGCCGGTGGATGATGTGCTTCGGGAGTTATTACCCTGCCTGGAGCCGGGGGATGTGATTATTGACGGAGGAAATTCGGATTTCCGGGATACGGGACGCCGGATGAAGGAGGTGGAGGAGAGGGGAATGTTTTATGTAGGTGCAGGTATTTCCGGTGGGGAGACAGGAGCTTTGACCGGTCCTTCCGTCATGCCCGGAGGTTCTGTTGCCGCATGGCCTTTGGTGAAGCATCTGTTGCAGGCTATTGCTGCCCGTCTGGATGATGGTACTCCTTGTTGTGAATGGATAGGGCCGGGAGGTGCTGGACATTATGTCAAGATGGTACATAATGGTATTGAGTATGGGGATATGCAGTTGATAGCCGAGGCTTATTTGCTGTTGAAAGACTACGGACAATTGAAAAATGACCAGATTGCCGGGATTTTTGAAGTGTGGAATAGGGGAGAATTGAATAGTTATCTGACGGGTATTACTTCGGAAATTTGCCGGATGAGGGAAGTTGACGGTAGTTTTTTGCTGGACCACATTCTGGATGTTGCGGGGCAAAAAGGAACGGGGAAATTAACGGCTGTTGCTGCACTGGAGGAAGGAGATCCATTGACTTTGATTGTGGAAGCGGTGCTGGCCCGTTTTTTATCGGCTCTTCCGGACGAGCGGAAAAAAGCGGCAGGGTATTATCGTTCGGAGGTTCGGGGTGGTTTGGGAAAACAGGAAGAGTTGGCCGAGTGGTTGGGACATGCTTTGTATGCTTCCAAACTGGTTTCTTATGCTCAGGGATTTTCTTTGTTGCGGAGGGCTTCTGTTCATTATGGCTGGGGATTGGATTATGGCATGTTGGCTAAGATTTGGAGGAAGGGGTGTATTATCCGTTCTGTCTTTTTGGAGCAGATAACCCGGGCTTATGAGAATGTGCCGGAATTGGAGAATTTGTTGTTTGATGATTTCTTTAGGGGGCGCATGGCGGAGGTTTTGGGAGCTTGGCGGAAGGTTACCGCTATGGCTTTAGTGAATGGCATCCCGGTTCCTTGTATGGCATCTGCTTTGACTTATTTTGACGGATTGCGGACTTCCCGTTCGTCTGCGAATCTAATTCAGGCACAGCGGGATTATTTCGGAGCACATACGTATGAGAGGACAGATGCTTCCCGAGGTGTGTTTTTCCATACGGACTGGAATGAAACCGGAGGAGGTATTTCGGGTACTTATAATGAATGATTTTACATGGAGTATATGAAACCGGACAATCAGATATTGGTCATTTTCGGGGCTTCCGGAGATTTAACCAGACGCAAGTTGTTGCCTTCTTTGTTTGAAGTGTTTGAGCGGGATATGTTGCCGGAGCATTTCGTCATTTTGGGAGTTGCCCGGACTTCCTTTTCCGATGAAGAATACCGGAGGGAACAAAAAGAGAACCTGAAAAAATTTTTAAAGGGGGAGTTGCCGGAACAAGCGAAATTGGACCAGTTTTTAGAGCGGGTGCAGTATTTGACTCTTAATACGGACCAATGGGAAGAATATCATTTATTGGCAGAGCGGATTGCTGCGATTCGTAAGAAGGAAGATATCGGGGACAGAATATTGTTTTACCTGGCCATACCGCCCCGGAATTATGAATTGGTTTCGGCTGCATTAGGGAAATGTGGGTTGAACACTCCTGTTGAAACGGGAGGTTGGCGCAGAATAATTGTAGAGAAACCTTTTGGCCATGATTTGACAACTGCCCGGTTGCTCAACAGACATCTTGTTTCTATTTTCCGGGAGGATGATATTTACCGGATAGACCATTTTCTGGGTAAGGAAACTGTGCAGAATATATTGGTATTACGGTTTGCGAACCAGATTTTTGAGTCTTTATGGAACCGGAATTATATTGATTCGGTAGAAATATATGCATTGGAGACTTTGGGTGTGGAAAACCGGGGAAAGTATTACGAAGGGGCAGGGGCGTTCCGGGATATGGTTCAGAACCATTTGATGCAATTGATGGGATTTGTGGCCATGGAGGCACTTCCTGCTTTTGATGCGGAGTTGATGCGAGATGAGGTGGCAAAAGTGTTCCGTTCGCTTCATCCCCTGACGGCGGATGATGTGGTACGGGGACAATATGTTGCCGGGGAAATAGGTGGTCAAGTGCTACCGGCTTACCGTGAAGAGAAAGGAGTGGCGGCGGATTCCACAACGGAAACCTATGTGGCTATGCGTTTTTATATTGATAACTGGCGGTGGGGAGGAGTGCCGTTTTATTTTTATACGGGAAAACGGATGGGGATGTCAAAGTCAGAAATAAACATTCATTTTAAGAATGTGCCTCACCATTTGTTCAGTGGAATGTGTTCGTGCAGTTCCTGTAATCAATTGGTGTTGAAAGTGGATGCTCCGGAGAGTATATCCCTGCGGTTCGGGTTGAAAGTACCGGGGTCTTTTTTTGAAGTGAAACAGGTGAGCATGGATTTTGCTTACGGGTCTTTGTGCAATACTTATATTGCTACGGCCTATGAGCGGTTGTTGCTGGATGCCATGCAAGGGGATTCTACCCTTTATATCCGTACGGATGCCCTGGAGTTGAGCTGGCGTTTTATTGAGCCGATATTGCAGCAGTGGAGAGAGAATCCGCAGGAGGGATTGGTCTACTATCCGGCGGGAAGTGAGGGGCCGGAGGAGAGAAAGCGGTTATTGCAGCGTCCGGCTGAGGAGTGTACTTTATAATTTGGGGTATTTTAGGAATTATATTTATGGAAGAATTGACTTTGACGACTCCCTCTGTACTGTTTTCGGCTATTTCGCTGATTATGTTAGCGTATACCAATCGTTTTCTGGCGTATGCTGCGGTTATCCGGAATTTGAGGACCGAGCATGAACAGAATCCGACACCGATGACTCAACGACAGATAGATAACCTGCGTAAGCGGCTTTATATGACCCGGTTGATGCAGATTTTTGGGGTAAGCAGTTTGTTGCTTTGTGTAGTTTGTACTTTGTTTATTTACATTGGATGGCAGGAAACGGCGGTGTATGTTTTTGGGGCAGCTTTGCTTTTATTGGTGATTTCGTTGAGTATTTCCATCCGGGAAATCCAGATTTCAGTGAAGGCTTTGGAATACCATATAGATAAAGTAAAAGTGACGGATGAGTCCTGATGTTTCAGGTGGGTTGGGGATTATTTAATAAACGGGCCGAAGTCGTTCCTGTGAAAGAATCAGCTTCGGCCCGATATTTACCGGAGGTTGTTTCCCGGAGCAGGTTTATTGCCTGCTTTTCTTTATTTCTTCTTTTACGATGTCACACATTTGGGTGTAGTTTGCCTCCATGCTTTGCAGTAATTTGTGTTGGGCTCGTGCACGGATCAGATTGTGAGTCTGGCTTTTCACCTTATAGTATTTGTCTCCGTCGATGTAGTCCATAAGGAAGCGTAATACCTGTTCGTAGGTAATGTATTTTGCAGAGAAAGCCAGGTAGTCGATTTCGCTTTGATTGAGGAAGCTGGCTGTTTCCGACAGGTAGCCTTGAGTATATCCCCGGAAGATATCCATGTTTATGGAAACATTATCGAGGTTTTCGTCGTCTTCCAGTCCGGTGTTGGTATAAGAACGCATAGCGTCGCCATAGTCATTCAGACAAGTGCTGCTCAATACGGTATCCAGGTCGATTACACAAAGTACATTGCCTTGTTTGTCAAACAGGATGTTGTTGATTTTGGTATCGTTGTGGGTGATACGGGTAGGGATAGTTCCTTTTTCTACCAGTTCCCAGAAGTGAAGCATCTCTTCGCGGCGGCGTTCAATCCATTGGATTTCACTGGGAACGGTGGCTTTACGTCCCACCGGATCGTTGGCGAGTATTTCGTCCCATTGTTTGAAGCGGTAGCGGATATTGTGGAATCCGGGCAGGATATCAGTTAATGGTTCTTTGAAATCCGACAGCATTGCCTGGAATTTTCCGATTCCCTTTCCTCCCTGATAAGCCAGTTCCGGAGTATCTGCTTTCTGATAGGCAATGGTGTCGCCGATAAATATGCATACAGCCCAGAATTCGCCAGTTTCGTCCTGATAATAGAGTTTTCCGTCTTTGGTGGGAACAACAGTCATTGCTTCACGCATGGGATCTCCTCCGGCGGCAACGATTTTTTTCTTCAGATGAGTAGTCACCCGTTGGATGTTATCCATCATGGCGGGGATATTCTGAAAAATGTTTTTGTTTTTCCGTTGTAAGATATAGTTAGGGGCTGTAGCTTCAGCAGTGGTAATCAGTAGTGTATCGTTGATAAATCCTTCTCCTAACGGTTTTACCGTCAGAATTGTTCCTTCCAATTGAAATTGATTACAAATGTTGTTCAGTTTGTTCATAATTGTATTTTTATTTTATTCAACTTTGCCTTTTTCTCTCCTGTGGCTGATTGTGTTCCCTAAAGTTGGAACCTGTAATGAATAGGGACATATCCATAGTCTTAATACAGGTACTTTATTTTGAGTGTATAAAAATAGTAAAAAATTGACATTTTATAGCTTTCTTCTTCGGAATATTAATTTTAGTTGTTTTGTTATGGAGTGGGGGGGGGTAAAATAAAAAAGCCACCGTTTCCGGTGGCTTGTCCTGCTTGGCTCCTCAGGTAGGACTTGAACCTACGACCTACGGATTAACAGTCCGCCGCTCTAACCAACTGAGCTACTAAGGAATTTGCTTTTGAAGTATGAAAGAACTCCGGCTCCTCAGGTAGGACTTGAACCTACGACCTACGGATTAACAGTCCGCCGCTCTAACCAACTGAGCTACTAAGGAATTTTTCAAAAGCGTTGCAAAAATATGGATTTTTTTGAATGCTACAAAATTTATGCGAAAAAAAATGGATTCTGTTTTTATTTTTCCGCCGGTTAGTGAACGAGAGAAATTATAAAAACGTCGGAAGAACCAGTTCTGAAAACCATTTCGGGCATAGCCAAAGAAATACATTTTGTTTTTTATAGAATGCTTCTTATTAATTTTGAACAAATATAAAAATGAGTTAAGTTTGCCAGATAATGTAACTATATATATTTGATTTCCGAGTCAGGTTTGGCGGAGTGTTTTATGAAAATAAAGAAAAACATAATTATACTAATTGGGTGTTGGATTTGGGGCGGAGTGTTGTTGGCGCAGGATACGAAAGTGACTCATCCTTTTATGTGGAAGTCGTTTAATAATCCGGCTTATACAGGTTTTAACGGTTTGGCAGGCGTGAGTGTCGGGATGCAGAGAGCTTACTGGAGTAATCCGCTGGATTTCCGTTCTTATTTTGTGGCGGCGGATTATGCTTTTCAGGAGAAGCGGACCTTCGGTTTAGGAGGTGTTTCCCTGTTTTATCAGCGCGACCAGGAAGGTTCGTTGATGTATGTCACCAATACCTTTTCTGCGGCGGTTTCTGCCCGGGCGAAAGTGGCGCGTTCCACTGTGCTTCAGGTAGGAATACAACCCTCTTTGTACAACAAGAGCGTTGATCCGTCAAGAATTACCCTGGGCGACCAGTTCGACCCGTTTTACGGACAGATTTTGGACGTATCGCCTGAGTTGATTAACTTTTATGCGGACAGGGTGACGATGTTCGACATTGGGGCTGGTATTTACGGAGAGACAGATTTCAATATTGCCTGGCACGGTGTGGCAAGTCTGGAATATGGTTTTTCGGTCTATCACATTATCGAATCCACCCAGTCGTTTTTGTCGGAGCACGGCTCAAAATCCTCTGAGAAAAATTTGCTGAACCGGCGATATTCCGGTTATCTGTCTTATTCACACCCTTTGATATTTGGTAATCAATGGAATACGATACTTTCTCCTTATTTGATGATGGATGTGCAATCGGTAATGCGTAATCTTCAATTCGGGGTCTATTGGGAGGAAGAACGTTTCGGAATGATTGGATTGGGGTTGCGGAGTGACCAGTATGAGGGGTTGCAGGTGGGTACCTTGTTGTTGCATTTAGGGGCTAATATCATGGCCAATAATGATTCGGGCTGGAAAGTTGGTTATACGTTTGAGATGCCTACTCATCAGGGGACCATGTATAAAAACACCAGTCATTCCCTGTCATTGCATTGGTATTTTAAAATAACACCAAAGCGTTGTGTCCTCCGTTTTGAGCATTCCCCCAATAACACAAAGCGTGTTAAGTCAATGCGCAGTACACGGAAAAGGGCGTTTAAATTTTAATGGGTTATGGAGATGAAGTTTATTATAGGGTTATTGTTGATGTGTGTTTCATTGCTGCCGGGCAAGGGGTATGGGCAAACATCGGCGGATTTGGAGTTGTCATATAGAAATGAATATGTGAATGGGTATATTTTGGTTTGCAATGACGGTGAACCGCCATTCCGGTTCCAATTGAAGAATGAGACCGGCGTTGGTAAATTTATTTCATTTAAATTGTCCTTGGGAGATGGAAGTGATGAGATAGATATGGCGGGACCGGGAGGTTTAAAGACAATAGAATATAAGGAAAAGGGAAGTTTCAATTTGAAATTCATTGGAGAGAGGGCGGACGGGATTAAGGTAATCAGAGGGTATGTATTGAAGATTGTAGGGAAAGTGAATGCAAGGCTGGAGAGGGAGAATGAGTGGGTGAAGTGTTTGGATTCTGATGTTAAATATACATTAGTGATTTTGTCGGGAGATACGGACAGGACCCGTTATTTCCTGGATTATGATGACGGTAGCGGTCTGGATGAGCTGGATCGTTCCAAATTAGTGAACGGTCAGGGAGTGTTTGTGCATCAGTATAAGGAATCTTATTGTTCGATGTTTGGCCATGAGGAGGGTTTTAAAGTTTCATTGACTTATGAGAACGAGTGTTACAGCGGGGAATTGGGTACACTTTCCGAGGCTGTGGCTGTTCCTTTTAATGCGAGGTTTACATTTGACCATCTGGGGAAAAGGGAAGTGTGTACGTATGAGAAACTTGAACTGCGGAATATAACGACAGGGGGAACTGATTCCGATTGTGGTATGGGTGATCCTATTGCGTTCTGGGATTTTGGGAACGGGGAAACATCGGAGGAGTGGGAGCCTTACATTGAGTATAAGCAGGTAGGAATAGATCCTTACAAGATTAAACTGAAAGTCAGCAATAAATATGCCTGTGCCACGGATTCTGTGGAGTATCCGGTGAATTTGATTAACCGGACAGAGGCTATCATGGCATTGGATAAGAATGAACTTTGTGTAGGGGAAGAGTTATTGGTCGAGAATAGAAGTTGGGGAGATCAGGCTACATCTACCTGGTCAGTTGTATCTTTAGACGGTTTTCCGGTTCCCGAGTATGAGGACAGAGGACATCTCCGTCTGAAATTCAATCATTGGGGAAGATATAGAATTACATTGTATGTAGAGAATGTTTGCTCTCACGACCAGACAGATACGGTAGTTACCGTAAGACAGGACCCGGAATTGGTTCGTTATGACCTTCCTGCTCAGAGTTGTCTGCCGGAAGCGGTGAATATGGCTTCTTATGTTTCTGTTGCCTGGAATGGTAATGAGGAGAAAGCGAATTGGACCATTACCCGGAAGGGAGGAGTGGGAAATGCTGATGTCGAGTGGTTGGACGGTACGGGTGCGCAATCCCCTTTTCCTGTTTTTCGTTTCAAACAAGCCGGTGTTTATCAGGTGAAGATGCAATTACCGGATGCAGGGTGTGGTGGTACGAAGTTGACAGGAATGAAAGAGATTGTTGTTTATGATCCCGCGATTTCCGTGAAGATAGATACGACATCGCTGAATATATGCGAGAATGGGGTTGTCAGTTTTACAAATACTTCGGTCGGCGACCGTTTACAATACGAATGGTCGGTAAAACCGTCGGCAAAGACCAGTTTTGCGAATGGTACGAACCCCACCAGTGCTTCGCCGGTGATACGGTTTGACAAGTATGGTGATTATGAGGTAAAATTGCATATGTATACATCTTCGGGGTGTGGGGCTGTGGATATGGTGTATAAGGTGCATGTCCGTAAAGATCCTTCTATATTCTTTTTTGAACCGCCCGAAGCGGTATGCCCGGGACCTGCTTATCCTTTCTTCTTTTCCAGTTCGGTGATATATGAATTTTATAATAATCCGGAGCGGGTGAAATGGACAATTTCACCGGATGATGGCGGATGGGAGTTTTTAGAGGGAGATATCCATACCCCGAAGCCGACTTTATTGTTTCATAAGCCGGGCAATTATAGTTTTACGGTGGAGTTGGAATCGGCTGGTTGTCCGGATAACACGATGTCAAAGATTGAAACAAGAAATATCCGGGTGCGTAATTCTGCGATGTCGATAACGGGGATTGTAACCGATAATCTGGTTTGTGAAGGAGATTCATTGTCGTTTGTATTAAAGGCAGAAACGGCGGAAAACGACCCTCTGATGTATGCCTGGACGGTAACTCCGCCGGATAATACGGTGGCATTCGGAGATTACGGGAATGATAAGCGGGTGGCTGAAATCCGTTTCGGACATTGGGGGGATTATGAGGTCCGGGGTGCGGCCACTGGTTTTTGCGGGACCTTAGACACTACTTTCCGGATTACGGTGCAAAAAGATCCGAAAGTCGCTTTGCGGCAAATTGACGGGGTTTGTATGGGGGAATATGATATGCGCGATTATGTCACTTATCAATGGTTTAATAATGTACCGGAAGTAGGATGGGAAGTTAAGGGTGTTTTGGGTGAAGGTGTGGGTTATGTCGTGGATGACATACATGCCGAATATCCGAAAATTACATTTAATAAACCGGGAGATTACAGTGTGAAAGTCGGTTTGATTTCGCATACCCTGGGATGTGAAGAGGATTCCTTGCAGGATATTAAGACGTTTCATGTTTATGACCCGGAAATATTAGGAAATATTACGATGGTAGGGACTGGTGAAATTTGCGAGGGAGAGACGGTTACGTTCATGAATACAACCAATGCAGATGGTGGGATCCGTTGGGAATGGCGGGTGGAGGGAACAGCGGACGGGTATGTCTTTCAGGATGGAGGCCGGACTTCGACCGAACAATTGCCTGTGATTACTTTTACAAAATATGGGGATTACCGGGTGTTTGTAAAGGCGGTAGGACCTTGTTCCGAAAAGGAATTTCCGTTTTTTCCGGTGACGGTAAGTGGTGTGCCGGAAGTGACGATAGCTGATGTTTTGGCAGTATGTGAGCCTTTTGATTTTAAAGGGAAAGAAGATGCCCGGATTATCATTGATCCGCGCAATGATGCTGTTCGTACAGCCCGGTGGTTGGTTACTGAAAATCCGGATGTAGTTTCCGGAGGATATGAGTATCTGGGAATGTCTGCTGATACGTCGCTTTATCCGGATATTCGTTTTCACAACGGAGATTATACAGTGGAGGTGAAGTACTGGAACCGTTGTCAAACGCCTGGGAAGGCGGTATTCCGGATTCAGGCGGATAAGTTTATACCGATTACTTCCATCCGGGATGATTCCATTTGCACCCGGAGCCGGGAAGTGCGTTTGTTGACGGCGGAGCCCGCAAACGGAATCTGGTCGTTAAAGAATGCAGATATACCTCATGCCGGGGAGATATTGTACAATGAAGGAGACAACTACTATTTTAATCCGCAATTCGGGGCGTATGAGGAATTGGATGTGCCGTTGGTGTATAAGTTGTATAATTTTTCCTGTGTCGATTCGGCGGAAATGAAAATGCATGTGTGGCCTTTGCCTCACGTTGAGGCGGGAATTTCCCGGGAGATGTGTCTGAATCATGCCCCGCAGTTATTGGTGGGACAAGATTCTACAGCTGGCGCGGTGTGGCAGCAGAACCGGGGAAATTGGTATTTGGGGGAGCAATTGCTACCGGAACATCATTTTCAGGCAAATGGTATCGGAGATTTCACCGTTTTTTATCGGTATGAAGATGTGCATCACTGTGTAAATGCCGATTCTACGGTGATGACGGTGCATGCATTGCCAGATACCGCTTTTACGTCTAAACCGCAGTATTGCCGGGGAGTCCTGGCTGATTTTACGGTGAATGAGGATGTGGAAATAAAGCGGTATATGTGGGAGTATTATGCGGGAGCTGTTTGGGATACATTACCGGGAAACGGAGGGTTTGTTTATGATTCGTCCGGATATTACGATGTTACTTTGGTTGCTGAGTCGGTTCACGGATGTCTGGATACTTCTGCCGTCCATCGGATAGAAGTAGTGAATGATGCTCCGCCAGCGGATTTTACTTTCCATGTGGATAGGAAATGTGGTCCTAAAGTGTCGGCTGAAATCAAGGTCGAAGAAGGAGACTACAGCGACCATAATCTGCATTTCGAGTGGGTGTTGGGAAATGGAACGAGGTCTGAGGCTCTTGTCCCGGAAAACCCGCAGGTCTTTTATTCAACTCAGGAAGATACGGTGTATCAATTGAAATTCAGGGTATATAATATTTGTAATGAAACGGAAAAAATAGATTCCCTGAGCGTAGGTTCCTTGCCTCATGCGGATTTTCGGCTTGAGAACGGTGAAAGGAATTGTTCGCCCCTGACTTTACGGGTGCTCAATACCTCTACAGGTTCCCATAATCGATATTTTTGGAATATGGGTGATGGGTCAGAGCCGTTGAATGTGTTTGAGCCGCTGGATTATTTGTATGTGACGGATTCTGTGAGGAAAGTATTTGAAATATCGTTGGTGGCTATCAACGGGTGCGGGAGAGATAGTCTCATGCAGCCTTTAACGGTATTGGCGCAAAGTATCCGGGCTTTTTTCGACCGTCCGAAGGATGATATTTGTGTGGGAGAACAAATTTGTTTTACAAATTATACGAGAGATACGGCACGGGAGATTACTCACAGATACTGGGATTTCGGGGATGAGGTGCGCGACACTTCCTGGAATGTATGCCATGCTTACCGGGATAGCGGGAGGTATAAAGTTTTGTTATATGTGGATAACGGGTGTTCGTCGGATACGACAAGTAAGTTCATAAACGTTATTGGGAATCCGAAAATAGATTTGCAGTTGGAGCAAGAAAACTGTGACCGTGATACATTTCATTTTGCTTTTGCGACAGACCAGCATTTAAAATGGATAAAATGGACTTTGGGGGATGAGTCGGAAATGTTTCTTCCTTCTTTCTCATATGTTTATAAAGAACCGGGAAGTTATCCTGTCCGGTTGGAAGCCGTGGGTGACAACAGGGCTGCCTGCCGTTCAGTAAAAGAGGCTTTGCTGACAGTCCATCCACGTCCGGTATTGCATATTGTTCCCTGGGATACGTTAGTATGTTCTCCTTATCTTTATGTGCCGCAAGTTGAGGGAGAGGCAGATAAAATGATGTGGGATTATGGGGACGGAAGTCCGGAAACATCTGCCGGGGAACACTGGTATGTGAATACGACCGATTCGCTGTTGGGTTATGAGGTTGTATTGCATGCTGTCAGTGATAAAGGATGCCCGGAGGATTATACGGGGTATATGCATGTGGCTGCTTTGCCGCATGCCGTTTTGGAAAAGCGGGTGACGAACGGACGACCGCAGAAAGTAGAGTTGATGAATATGTCTCCTGAGGGATATTTTGATTATATTTGGGTGTTGCCAGAGAATAGAATCGAACATACGGCAGGAAATCAATATTTGGAGTTTATGGAAAACGGAATATATACGTTTTCGTTGATTACCGAGAATCAATATGGTTGCCGGGATACGGCGACATTGGAGCATGAGGTGATGTTGAAAGGGTTGTATTTTCCCAACACTTTTATTCCGCATAGTCTGAATGGGCAGGTTAACCGTTTTAACGGCATCGGGATGGGGTTGGTACGGTATAAACTGGAGATATTTGATCAGCATAGTAATAAGATTTGGGAAACGACGGCTTTGAAAGACGGGAAACCTTCTGAGGGGTGGGATGGTTGCAACAGAAAGGGTGAGCGGCTTCCACAGGGAGTCTATATCTGGCGTGCAGAGGCAATTTTCGGAAATGATGATGTATGGACTGGTAAAAACAACGATTCCGGAATACCTGAAACAACGCAGGGGACTGTATTGCTGCTGAGAGAATAGGGAACAGAAGGGATGCCAATATCGTTGAATTGTAAAAACAGGATATCATGGATTATTTTAAAGAAGTAAATTTTGCAGTGACCGTTTGTGACAAGGACGGCCGGATTGTTGACATGAACGATAAATCGCGCAAGACCTTTCTGAAACCCGGAAGGGAGGAATTGGTCGGAAAGAATGTGTTGGATTGTCATCCGGAACCGGCACACTCGATGTTGGCGGATATGTTGCAAAATCCACGGACCAATGTTTATACCATTGAAAAAAACGGAGTAAAAAAATTAATTTATCAGACTCCCTGGTATGTCGGCGGAGAGTATGGGGGATTTATGGAAGTGTCTATGGAAATCCCTTTTGAGATGAAGCATATGGTCAGGAAAACTTCGTAAGAAATGAATCAGATGGCATCAAGAGAATTAATCGGAAATATCTTTGCCTTTTTGAAGGAGTTAAAGGCACACAATAACCGGGAGTGGTTTGTGGAACATAAGGAGAGGTATTTGCAGTTAAAAGCCGGCTTTGAGGCGCTGACAGACGAATTGATTGCCCGTATCGGTCTTTGGGATGAGGAAGTCAAGGGGTTAAGAGCGAAAGATTGTGTGTATCGTATCTACCGGGATGTCCGTTTTTCTCCGGATAAAAGTCCTTATAAGACGCATTTCGGGACTTATATTTGTGGTTTCCGGGGCCGGAATAGCGGTCGGTGTGGTTATTATTTGCATCTGGAGCCGGGGAATAGTATGTTGGCAGGAGGTTGTTATTGTCCTGAACCGGCTTTGTTGAAACGCCTGCGTCAGGATATTTATGATAACATGGAGGAGTTTACCGGTATTATCCGTGACCCGGAATTTATTGCCGAATTTCCGGAAATAGACCCTACTGACAAATTGAAGAAAGTGCCGGCCCCTTTTCCGGCAGATTTCCCGGAAGCGGATTTATTGAAATATAAACACTATGATGTCGGAGCGATAAAACCGGACAGTTGGTTTGAGGGTGAGGATATGCTGGAAAAAACAGACCGTGTTTTCAGGAAATTATATAAATTCAACCGCTTTCTGAATTATACCATTGATAATATATCTTAATTCGGCAAGTCAGTTGCTTTATTACGCAATGTGTTGCCATATTTTATTACTTTTGCATCATATTGTAAAAATATCAGAATAACAAAAATATGAGAGTTTTATTACTGGGAAGCGGAGGACGTGAGCATGCTTTAGCGTGGAAAATGGTTCAAAGTCCGGAATTGGAAAAACTATATGTAGCTCCTGGCAATGCCGGTACTGCCGGTATTGCTGAGAATGTGAATATCTCGGTGACGGATTTTGAGGCGATAGCTGCTTTTGTCGTTGAAAAGGATATACAGATGGTGGTTGTCGGACCGGAAGACCCTTTGGTGGAAGGTATCCGTGATTTTTTACAGTGCGATGTCCGGTTCAAGGACCTGATGATTGTAGGTCCGGGAAAGGACGGAGCAATCCTGGAAGGAAGCAAAGATTTTGCCAAACAGTTTATGAAACGGCATGGAATTCCCACCGCTGCCTATATGACGGTTACTCCGGAGAATGTTGCCGCAGGGCAAGAGTTCCTGGCTACGTTACGGCCTCCTTATGTACTGAAAGCAGACGGGCTGGCGGCCGGGAAAGGGGTGTTGATATTACAGGATTTAAAAGAAGCGCAACGGGAACTGGAAAGTATGCTGGGAGGAAAATTCGGGAAGGCCAGTAGTCGGGTAGTTATAGAAGAGTTTCTGCATGGAATAGAAATTTCCGTTTTTGCTGTTACCGATGGTAAAGATTATAAAATATTGGGTTCTGCCAAGGATTATAAGCGGATAGGAGAAGGAGATACAGGGTTGAATACAGGAGGTATGGGGGCTGTCTCTCCGGTGCCTTTTGCAGATGAAGCGTTCAACCGCAAAGTGGAAGAAAAAATCATACGGCCTACGGTGGAAGGTTTGAAGAAGGACGGAATCGATTACCGCGGATTCATTTTCTTCGGGCTGATGAATGACAACGGAGGGCCGGCAGTGATAGAATATAATGTGAGAATGGGCGATCCGGAAACAGAAGTTGTCATGCCACGTCTGAAGACAGATTTAGTGCAATTGTTCCGGGCTGTTGCTACGGGTTGTCTGGCCGATACTGCTTTTGCCCTGGATGAGCGGTATTGTACAACGGTGATGTTGGTGGCAGGAGGGTATCCGGGGAGTTACGAAAAAGGAAATGTAATTTCCGGTTTTGAAAAGGTTGAGGACAGTATCGTTTTTCATGCCGGAACCAAACTGGCGGAGGGGCAGATTGTGACTAACGGCGGACGCGTTATGGCTGTCAGTTCTTTTGGACATAAGATGGAAGAGGCTTTGCAACGGTCTTATTGCAATGTAGCGAAAATCACTTTTAAGGATATGAATTATCGTCGGGATATTGGGCAGGATTTGTTGTCCGGTTGTTGATCCGGATAAATATTTTTGATTTATAACCCTGATATTGTGTCACTTTATTCTATGAATGATTTTTTAAAATCCCGGCGTTTATATATGCTTGTTGTATTGCCGTTTTTAGTCATGGCAATTGCTTTTTTAGACGGCTATTTTCCGGGTGAAACCATGAGCAGAGTGCCGGTAAAGGGGAGTATCAATATTGCTTTCGATTATCTGGATAAGTCCTGGTTGTCGGTCATAGGGTCTCTGATAGTGCTGGGAGTGGCTTATCTGATTTTCTTTATTAATGAGAGATTCAAGTTATTGTATCAGACCACTACTTTGCCTTCGCTGTTGTATGTGTTGTTGACTTCTGGTATGTTGGTGAGCCTGGGTATTGATAATCTTTTGATTTCTGTTTTTATTATTATCCTGGCTGTGGAAAGGTTGCAACTTGCCATTAATGATATTAAGGACAATCATGCATTGTATGATTTCGGAATGTTGATTATGCTGTCAGTGGCCGTTTATCCTAAATTTGTCTTGTTGGTTGTGTGGGCTATATGCGTGTTGTTTTTTTCAGGGCGTTCGACTTTAAAGGATATCACGGCTTTGTTGCTGGGGCTTTTGACTCCGGTAGTGTTTTTGACGTTTTATTACTTTTGGATAGGTAGTCCGGTTTCTCTACCGGATAGTTTCGTTTATAATTTATTGGTCGGAGAATATATCCATCGTCTTCCGGTTGTTGAAGTTGTGCGTTTGGGGATGCTTTTGTTCCTTTTGCTGGTGGCATTGTACAATTTATCCGTTCGTTATTCAATCTTGACCGTCAACCAGCGAAGAGGTATATTGTCTTTGGTTTCTATGCTGATTTTCCTGACCGTTACTTTATTTTTAATTCCGGGCAATTATTACGACTTTATGTATGTGATTGCTTTGCCTCTCTCTTTTATTTATAGTCAATATTTCCTGACTTACCGGACAGTTATTTTCGGAAACCTGATGTTTGTTTTATTCCTGGGTGCTTGTTTCCTGACTTACATGGTGTGATGGAATGTCAGAATCTCTCCGCAGTCGGAGGTCGGAAATTCTCCTTTGTGGTAAACTGTTTTTCCGTTAACCAGGGTGGTTTGTACCTGATATTGGAAAACCTGTCCTTCCAGTGGAGACCAGCCGCATTGGTAGAGGATATTTTCTTTTGTTACCTGCCAGGATGAGGGGTGGAAAATACAGATATCGGCTTTATAGCCTTCTCTCAGGAATCCCCGTTTTTCTATGTTGAAAAGCTTTGCCGGGGCATGGCACATGCTGTCTACGACTTTTTCCAGACTGATGGCTCCCTGCGCTGCCAGTTCGAGCATGACGGTCAGGGAATGCTGTATCATGGGGCCTCCGCTGGCTGCCCGGGTATAAGGTCCGCTTTTTTCCGCAAGGGTATGGGGAGCATGGTCTGTGGCAATGACATCAATGATTCCTTCGTTTACTGCCTTCAACAAAGCCTGGCGATCGTTTTCCATTTTGATGGCGGGATTCCATTTGACGAAATGGCCTTTTTCCTGGTATGCCTGGTCGTTGAACCAGAGATGGTGAACACAGACTTCGCCGGTAATTTTTTTGTCGCTCCGGGGGCCTTTATCCAATAATGCAATTTCTTCACTTGTGCTTAAGTGGAGGATATGCAGTCGGCTGTTGTATTTCCGGGCCAATGACGCGGCCAGCGATGAACTTTTCAGGCAGGCTTCGCGGCTGCGGATGAGGGGGTGACAATATGCCGGGATGTCTTCTCCGTATTTTTCTTTGTATAACGCTAAGTTGGCGTTGATGGTAGGGGTGTCCTCACAGTGGGTTGCGATTAACAGAGGACATTCGGAAAACAGCTGCTCCAATGCGGACAGGTTATCTATCAGCATATTTCCGGTGGAAGATCCCATAAAGGCTTTAATGCCGCAAGTAGTGTGCGGATCAGCTTTTTTTATTTCCCGGAGATTTTCTGTTGTGGCCCCTAAATAAAAGGAATAATTGACCAGGGAAGTGCGGGAAGCAATTTCCTGTTTCTCTTTTAAAAGGGAAAGCGTTGTGGTGGGCGGCATGACATTCGGCATGTCCATAAAAGAAGTGACTCCTCCGGCAGCGGCAGCCCGGCTGCCTTCGGCTATGTTCCCTTTATGGGTAAGTCCTGGTTCACGGAAATGTACCTGGTCGTCAATAACACCCGGAATGACGTAACATCCTGTGGCGTCTATAATTTCTGCCTGTTCCAGGTCTGCTTCCGAAAGAAATTCTGTTATTCGGATAATTTTATCATTCTTAATGACAATATGGGCCTTGAATTTCTTTCCTTCGTTAATCAGAGTTCCGTCCTTGATAATTTTTTTCATAGCTTTCCGGCATCAGTTCCTTTTTTGATTTTTCCCAAGAGGGCGCGGATTTTCATTGTAATTACTCCGAATACCGCTTCTTTAATAATTCCCCTGCTCATTTTCGAAGTTCCCAGAGTCCGGTCAGTAAAGATAATGGGTACCTCTTCTAATTTGAATTTTAGGGAATAGGCTGTGAATTTCATTTCTATTTGAAAGGCATAGCCTTTGAACTGGATTTTATCGAGGTAAATCGAAGATAATACTTTCCGGGTGTAGCAGACAAAACCAGCTGTTGCGTCGTGGATTTTCATGCCTGTAATGATTCTGACGTACTTTGAGGCGAAATAGGACAGCAGGACCCGGCTCATGGGCCAGTTCACTACATTTACTCCGGTCACATAACGGGAGCCGATAGACATATCTGCTCCGTGGACGCAAGCTTCGTACAGTCTTATCAAGTCCTGAGGATTGTGGGAAAAATCCGCATCCATTTCGAAAATGTATTGGTATTGATGTTCCAGAGCCCATTTGAATCCGGTGATGTAAGCAGTTCCTAATCCGAGTTTTCCCTGGCGCTCTATCATAAAGAGGGAGGGAAATTCCTGTTGTAACCTTTTGACGATTTGTGCTGTTCCGTCGGGGGAATTGTCTTCTATAATCAGGATGTCAAAAGCGGGCTCTAAAGAAAATACACATCGGATGATATTCTCGATGTTTTCTTTTTCGTTGTAGGTCGGGATGATGACTAATCTCTCATTCACAGTTTCTCAGTCTTATAGATATTCTACGATACGTTCCAGACGGTTGCCTCTGGAGCCTTTGATAAAGATGAAAGAGTCGGTCAGCGGGTGACAGCGGAGTTCTTCCATCAAGGTCTCTGTGTCTTTGAACCAAGTGATAAAATTACATTTATCATTGCAATGTTCAAAATGAATTCCTATCAGAAATATTTTGTCAAACCGGCTTTGTTGTGTAAGGTTCAGAATTTCCTGGTGAGCGGTTAGGCTTTCCTGTCCTAATTCCAGCATTTCGCCGAGTATCAGTATTTTATGGTCGCCGGGCATTTCGCAGAAATTGCTGACAGCAACTTTCATACTGCTGGGATTGGCATTGTAGGCATCCAGTATGACGGTGTTTTTTTCTGTCCGGATCAACTGGGACCGGAGATTGGAAGGACGGTATTCTTCTAAAGCTTTGCGGATTTGCAAAGGTTCTACACCGAAAAAAATACCTGTTGCTGAAGCTGCCATGGCATTGTCAAAATTATATCCTCCCACCAGGTGGGTTTTTATGTAGAGGTCCCCCTTTAAAGTTTTTAAGGCATATACGAGGTAGGGAATGGTTTGTTTGATTTCCCCCTTTTGTAAATCGCCTTCTGCTCCGTATGTGGCACGGTCATGTCCTTCGCTGAGTTGCATGAGCAGAAGGTCTGCTGCATTCACAAATACCTTGCCGTTTTTCCGGAAAATATATTCATAAAGTGCTTTTTTGGTGGCAATGATATTTTCGTAGTTTCCGAACCCTTCCAAATGTGCATGGCCGATATTGGTAATGATACCGAAGTCCGGTTCGGCAATTTCACAAAGGTCCCGGATTTCACCCGGGTGGTTAGCTCCCATTTCCACAATGCCGAATTCGGTCGTTTCGTCCATGCTAAGCAGAGTAAGAGGTACTCCAATGTGGTTGTTGTAGTTTCCTTGTGTAGCAACAGTCCTGAATTTCCGGGACAACACAGCCTGGCAAAGTTCTTTGGTTGTCGTTTTGCCGTTTGTTCCGGTGATGCCTAAGATGGGTATGCCCAGTTGCCGTCGGTGGTGCCGGGCCAGTTGCTGGAGAAACTCCAAGGTATCTGGTACCAGCTCACATCCTTCACAGAAATAGGCGGGTTCGTCTATTACGGCTAACGTTGCTCCTTTCTTCAAAGCTTCTGCCGCGTATTGGTTTCCGTTGAAATTTTCTCCTTTCAGGGCTATAAAAATATCTCCCGGTTGGATTTGCCGGGAGTCTGTGGTTATCCGGTGTCCCCGGATATTGCGGGTATAAAGTTCAGAAAGTGACTTCATAACTGATTGAGATTGAAAAGTACCGCCAGGTTCCGGTGGGACCTGGCGGGCTGTTTTATTTTTGCAATACTTTATTTCCTTTTCCTCCGGTGGCATTTCCCACATGGCTCATTGCACATCGGAATCCGATATCGTTGCTGGAACGTTTTTGGTTCATGTAGCGACGGGCTCCGGGGTTCAGCCAATAAGCCTTGTCTTTCCAGGAACCTCCTTTGTAAACCCGGGCTTCGTCATCGATTAAAGTCGTGATTTCACCTTTGCCGTCATTATAATACATATCCTGAGTTCCTTTGTCGTTTTCGGCAGATTTCCAGTCTACGTCGGCAGAAATACGGGATTTCAGGTCACCGTCGTCAAAGTTCCGGTTGTCGGCGGTCCGGTAATTTTCGCGGGTTGCCAATTCTGCATCCGTTTGATTGCGGTAGCGCATGCGGCCCAGACTGTCTTTGGGAGCCAGGGTTCCGTCTTCATTGAGAAGGGGAGTTTTGAAGACATTTCCGCGATAAGGATTGAATTCTGCCATATCCTGGAAAGAGAGGGTCCGATAGACATCTGCCACCCATTCATTGACGTTACCTGCCATATCGTACAATCCGAAGTCATTCGGCCAGAATGCTTTTACAGGAGAGGTGTAATCCCAACCGTCATTGGCAGAACCGGCAACACCCATATAATCTCCTTTTCCCCGGTTGAAGTTAGCCATCATGCGGCCGCGGCTTTTCTTTTCGGCATATCTGACCCATGAACCGTCCCAGGGATAAATGCGTGCGTTGGAGATGCGTTCGTCTTCCGTATTCCCTATCAATCCGTAGGCGGCATATTCCCATTCGGCTTCGGTCGGCAGGCGGTATTCCGGAAGTAAGATGCCATCTTCCCATTTCACGGGCCGTCTTTCTTTACCTAACCCTTTATAGTTCTTTTTCACCGTACCGGTATATTGACCGTTGGTGTATGTTTCGGTGTTAAAATTGTTTTCGTCTTTTTGGTTGTCCGGGTCGTGTGCCAGAATGCCTTTATCAATCAGTATCTGTTCATTTACCCGGTCTGTTCTCCAGATGCAGAATTCGGTGGCCTGTTCCCAGCTTACCCCTACTACCGGATATTCCGCATAGGCCGGAAAACGCAGGTAGTTTTTTACCATAGGTTCGTTATATCCTAATTGTTCCCGCCATACCAGGGTATCGGGAAGCGCTTTCTTGTATACTTCGGGATAGGTCACATATACTCTTTGCAGCCAAGCTAAGTATTCCAGCCAGTCGATATTGCGGACCTCGGTTTCGTCCATATAGAAAGAAGCAATGCTCACCCGTTTGGGAACGTTGTTCCAGGTTCCCATGACATCTTCCTGGGTACGTCCCATGACGAAAGTACCTCCGGGGATAAAAACAAGGCCGGGACCGGTTTTTTGGGCTTTTACTTTATTATATGCAATTCCGCCGTTTTTACTGTCGTTGTAATTCCAGCCTGTCGTGGCAGATTTCTTTTTGCCGAATATACCCTTTATTTTCTGGCAGGATGTCAGTGATGTCAGGAGGAAACAACAAGTTGCAAAAACTAAAAATCCATTTTTTCTCATGCGTGGAAATATTTTAGCTAATAGTTATATTTCTTTGTCAAAAACACACGTTGCAATTAATCCACAAATATAGATAAATAATGTTTTTGGGAAAAAGGAAATGATTGTATTTTTTTGAAAAAAGCTACATTTTAACTTATATAGTGCTATTTTTTCAGAATTGCTGCTTTTAAAATTCACGGAATGTTATTTTTTCGTATTTTTGAATGGTTTAAGCTATCTTTTTGTCGTTCAATTGTCTATATTATGAAAATTAAAACAGGTATCGGAATAGATGTGCATCGTCTGGAAGCCGGCAGAGAATTCTGGTTGGGAGGAATTAAAATAGAACACGAAAAAGGTTGTATTGCTCATTCCGACGGGGATGTGCTGATACATGCCATTTGTGATGCCTTGCTTGGGGCTACCGGTATGGGGGATATCGGACAACATTTTCCGGATACTTGTCCGGCTTACAAGGGAATTGACAGCAAGCTTCTGTTGGAGAAAACCAAAAAATTGATTGAAGATAAGGGGTATGCCATTAGTAATGTAGATAGTGTGATATGTTTGCAACGTCCGAAAGTACGTCCATATATTGATGAAATGAGGCGGTGTTTGGCTGATATACTTGAACTGGATCCGGAAGATGTTTCGGTAAAGGCTACCACTACTGAACAGTTGGGATTTGAGGGAAGGGAAGAAGGGGTTTCCGCTTATGCCTCTGTCCTGGTATATAAGTTGTAAGAGATTGCTGCGATAAAAAAAGAAGTGCCAGGCCTGGCACTTCTTTTTTAATACATATAGTCCCAAACAGGGAGTTGTACCGGTTGGGTTTTTAATGCCTGGATGGCTTTTTCGTCTAAATATTTTTTATGGACGACCAGACGGAACATATATTCGTCGAACCAGCGGTCGGTAAAAGTAAGATAGCCATTGTGGCCGGAAGCAGCGCCCCAGCTATTTTCAAATTCCCATTTCACAGGCCGGTCTTTTTCATCGGTGTCACATCCGATGAGGGTCATGGCGTGGGATGAACCGCTCTGACGGGTCAGAATGCGGGCTTTCTTATCCATATTCAGTTTTATTCCCAGTAGAGATTCATAGTCATACATGCCGGGGTCTAAGATGCCGGATGTACGATTGAATTGTTTGCCTACGTCGCAGGAGGCATACATGGCTTCGTTGTTTTTTATGGATTTTAAAGCTGCGGCTTTGATGTCTTCATTGGGCAGGTTCAGGTATATCCAGTTAATCCCTTCATGGGTGTTCCGGTAATTCTGGATTTCATAGGTCTGGTAGTATTCCCGGGTGGGATCGTTCATGAGCATAATGTAGTTGTCCGGACTGTAATCGGCCGGGGTAATTTCCCGGTAGAAACGCAGCGGGGTATATCCGGCCAGTTCTTTGATATTACCGGCTTTGTCCTTGTATCTCCAGGTAAATTCCGTCGGTGGTTCGCCCAAACAAAGAGACAACATCCGGTAAACGTCTTTCAGGATTTCTTTCTTTTCGTTCCTCAGGTCTTTGTTTTTTTTCCCGTTCTGCGCCATTTCTCTCAGGCTGTAACCACCTTGGCGGAGTTTTTCATTGATGAGGCTTACCATCTGGGATGTGTTGTTGGAATGTGCAGTCTCGGGCATGACATCTTGTGGAACGACTCCATATTTTTGGGCTGCATTGTAATACAAGTTCCACACTCCGCCATCGCCTACCGGAGATTTGAAATATTCGGTGACTGTGCGGTCATCCATGGGTTTGCCAGTTGTTGCAATGATGTTTTCTAAAAACAGATTGGATTTTTCAAAAATGTCCCAGAAATAGAGATAATTGTGTGAGAAATCAAATTGTTCCAGATTGTATTTTTCCATTACCAGCGGGCGTAGTACGTTCATGGAGGTAAACATCCAGCAACGGCCGGAACTGTATTGGTTGGTAATGCCCTTTACGTTGACACGGTATTTGAAATAATGGTCGATTTTCCCTTGTAAGTCCCAATTCAGGGCGTTGGCTTTCAAATCCTTGTCGTTGGTCAGGATGTTTTGGATGGCTTTGGTGGCCGCATCCCTGGCAAGGCTTCCCCGGATTTCCTGAAGGTCCTGTTCTGTGATATTTTGTGCAAAAATTCCGGAACAGGTAAAGATAAAGCTGGCTGTAATAAAATTTTTTATGTTCATGTCATCAATTGGATTAGTATATCAAATGTAAATGAAACGGATTAAAGGTGGATGACTTCGTCGTAGGCTGCGGCAGCAGCTTCCATCACGGCTTCGCTCATTGTCGGATGGGGATGTACGGTTTTGATGATTTCTTCCGCTTTTATTCCTTTTTTCCGGGCCAGAACCAGTTCGGCTATCATTTCCGTCACATTCGCTCCGACGAGGTGGGCACCTAATAAGGTGTTATCGGCGGCATTGAATATCAATTTAACAAAACCGTCGTTTGCACCGGCTGAGCTGGCTTTTCCGGAGGCGGTGAACGGAAATTTACCGATTTTCAGTTCATATCCGGCCTCTGTTGCTTTGGCTTCGTTCAATCCGACAGAAGCAACCTCCGGATTCGTATATGTACATCCCGGTATGTTGGTATAGTCTATGGGGTCGGGTTGCAGCCCTGCTATCTTTTCTACGCAACAAATGGCTTCTGCCGAAGCGACGTGTGCCAGTGCGGGACCATGCACAATGTCTCCGATGGCATAGATGCCTTCTACATTGGTGCGGTAATAGTCGTCTACTTTGATTTTGCCTTTTTCGAGTTCGATGCCTGTTTCTTCCAGTCCGATATTTTCGATGTTGGGGGTAATGCCCACAGCCGATAATACCATTTCAGCCTCATAGGTTTCGATTTGGTCTTTTTTGTTCCGGATGTTGATTTTCAGCAATTCTCCTCCGGTTTCAATATTTTCTACGGTGGATTTTACCAGTACCTCAATTCCTGCTTTTTTGAAAGAGCGGCCTACCTGTTTGGACACTTCTTCATCTTCTACGGGAAGGATTGTGGGCATAAACTCTACGAGAGTCACTTTGGTTCCCATAGCATTATAGAACCAGGCCAGTTCCGAGCCGATGGCTCCTGAGCCGACTACCAGCAGGGAGGCGGGACGATGGGACAGGGTCAGGGCTTCGCGGTAACCGATAATTCGTTTCCCGTCCTGGGGAATATTCGGAAGTACCCGCGAGCGGGCTCCGGTGGCCAGGATGATGTGCTTGGCTTCGTAAAGATTTTTTTCTCCGTTGGCACCGGTCACCTCTACTTTTTTGCCGTCAGCCAGTTTGCCGTGTCCGGAAATTACAGTAATGTTGTTTTTTTTGAACAGATATTGGATTCCTTTGCTCATTTTATCAGCAACTCCCCGACTACGTGCGATGACAGCTTCAAAATCGGGTTCTGCTTTTTCAATTTTTATTCCGTAGGATTCGGCATGTCGGGCGTATTCCAGAACCTGGGCCGATTTTAATAAAGATTTGGTTGGTATACATCCCCAGTTGAGGCAGATACCGCCTTGTTCGGCACGCTCTACCACTGCAACTTTCAGCCCTAACTGAGCTCCCCGGATAGCAGCCACGTATCCGCCAGGGCCGCTTCCGATAACGATTAAATCATAATTCATATTTTAAAGCGTTTTAAATAATCGGACAATTTTCCTTTTATTACAAAATTAGTAAAAGTTCCCGTATTGCTGTGGGATAAGATTTCAGAATATCCGGGCTGTCCAGCCTCCGCCGGGAGCCATCCGGATGTTGACTTTCCGGTTGGAGGGTACCGGTAGTATTTCCCTTTTGTAATCCCTCCCTGTTTTTGCAGCATTGACTCCGTCCCGGAAGATTTCCATCTGATAATTGCCTTCACCGAGGAAAGAAAGGTCTATTTCGAGTTCCCGGGGGGTCCAGTTGGTCATTGCTCCCACATACCATTCTTTGTTGTGGCGGCGGGCCAGAACCACGTATTCTGCAATTTTTCCGTCCAAGGCGATGGTCTGGTCCCAGATGACAGGTACCTGACGGATAAATTCGGTGCATTCCGGTTCGCGCATGTATTCCGAAGCGTTGTCACACAGCATGCAGAAGGGGGATTCGAAAATGGTGTACATTGCCAATTGATGGCAACGGGTCCCCTGGCTCATCGGTTCGGTGTAGCAGGGACGGTAATTTTTCCGGGAGACGTTGCGCATAGCTCCCTGGGTATAATCCATCGGACCTGCCAGCATACGAATAAAAGGGATGCTCACGTCGTAAGTTACTGCATCATAAGTCTGAGGGGCCCATTTCATTTGTTCCAGGCCGTTGACTCCTTCATATCCCAGCACGTTCGGGTAGGTGCGTTGCAGGCCTGTCGGTTTGTGAATGCCGTGGAAATCAACTACCATTTTGTATTTGGCACAGGTTGCTGCTGTTTCGTATAAAAATTCGGAAATGAGTTGGTCGTCCCGGTCCATGAAATCGACCTTAAATCCTTTGATTCCCATTTCTGCGTAGTGTTTAATTACTTTCTCCATATCCCGTTTCAGGGGATAATAACCGGCCCATAGGATGAGGCCTACATTTTTGTTTTTGGCATATTCGGCCAGTTCCGGCAGATTGAGTTCCGGGACCACCTGAAAGAGGTCGGCTTTGAGGCGGACGGACCAGCCTTCGTCCAGAATGACGTAGGGAATATGGTATTGGGCGGCGAAATCAATGTAGTATTTGTAAGTGTCATTGTTGATGCCGCTTTTGAAATCCACTCCGGAGGTATTCCAGTCGCTCCACCAGTCCCATACGGCCATACCTGGCTTGATCCAGGAGATGTCCTCAATGCGGGAAGGGGAGGCCAGGCTGTAAACCATATCGCAGTCTGTCAGTTCTTTGTCGGAGGAAGATACGACAAAAATGCGCCAGGGGAAAGAGCGGGTACCCTGGGTTTTGGCGATGTAGTTTTCCCGTTCCTTGACCCGGAGCTGAAGCTGGTTGTGGCCTCCTTGTTCCACTACCTTGGGATAAGGGGCGAAATGGGCCTGCAAAGAGGGATGGTCTGTGGTGTTGTTGAGAAACATTCCCGGATAGTTTTCAAGGTCAGCTTCGGTAATGCACAATTTTTTACCTTCCGGCAATTCTACCATCAAGGGTAATATTTTTAGCCGCTTGTCGTTTAACTGCATGATTTTTTCATGGCTGTAAGGTTGTTCGAAAGAATTGGTATATTGCTGTTCGAATGTGGAAGCAGTAGAGTTGACGTAAGCCGTGTATGTGGAAAAATTTTCCGGAAACCGGAAATCTGCTTTTTCGCTGTTGACAATGATATCTCCGGGTTTATGCGTAACGAACCGGTAAGCCATTCCGTTGTTGTAAAGTCGGAATTGCAGGCTGTATTTTCCCTGAAAGTCCAGAGTCATTTCGTTATAGTTTTCTTCAATTGCACTCTTCTTGTAAAGGGGAGAAGGCAGGGTTTGTTTGACAGAATGGCGGGATATTTTCCGTACTTTGGGGTTAAGTCCTAATGTCTCTTTGTTATCTATAGTCATGGACACGGAAGATGGGGCCAGGACCACGGTATTCCCGTGATCCAGTGCAATCCGGATTTGGTCGCTGACCGTAACGGTTGTCTTTAGTTTTTGATTGGGAGACTGTAATGTGTAAGTTTTTTGGGCTATCAGGGAGCATGGGAATACCAGCAGCCACAGAAGTGTCATTTTCTTCATGGTATGTGATTTTAACGGTGAATCCGGAAAGAATGATTTAAAACGTTTTCATTCTCCATGGTACAAAGCTAATAAAAAAACAATACACACTTTTTATTTCCGGATTTTTTGAACCAGCCAACTGATGATAAATAGAATAAGGAAACCGATAACGATGGTAGCTCCTGAGGGTAAATTGGTTTGTGCGGAAATGAAAAGTCCGGTGACCGATCCCAGTGTACTGATGAGTGCCGAAGCGATGAGTTGTTGTTTAAAGTTTTTGTAATAGATTCCTGCGATGGCCTGGGGCAGGGTCAGATACGAGATGACCAGGATGATCCCAGCTAATTTGAGGCACAATACAATGCAAAGGGCGATGAGGATGGTGATGGAAATATCAATTGCATTGATGTGTACATGATGAGTCAGACTGTATTCTTTGTCAAAGGCGATGTAAAATAACGGGCGGAAAAATTTGAGGAAGAAAAGGATAATCAGGACACATAGAAGGGCTGATAAAAGAATCTGGCCGGAAGTGACGGTCAGGATATTTCCGAATAAATAAGACATCAGGTTCGGTGCATATCCCGGAGTGAGGTAGATAAACAGGATTCCGATAGCCATGCCTGCCGACCAGAAGATGCCGATTAAAGAATCTTCACGGAATTTTTTATTTTCGGACAAACTCCAGATTCCAAGAATGGATAATAAAGAGAAAACAGTGGCGCCCAGCATGGGTGAAATTCCGAGGTAGTAGGCCAAACCTAAACCTCCGAAAGAGGCATGTGTGATGCCTCCGCTGATAAAAACCATTCTTTTGGCCACAATGTAAGTGCCTATTAATCCGCAACTGATACCAATGAAGATGGTACTGAAAAGAGCATTCTGAAAAAAATCGTATTTTAGTAATTCAAGCATGGGATGAAAACAAATGAAACGGATAAAAGGGTTAGTCGGCATGTTTTTTGAGAACACGGTGGGGCACCGGACCGTGGGTCAGCAGTTCGAGCGGACAGTGGTAGGATTGCAATTGTTCCGGAGTGATAAGGTTGGAATGGTGATAATGTAATTCCCGGTTGACACAGGCAATGGTTTTTACATAAGAGCAGATTGTCCCCAGGTCGTGGGAGACCATGACAATAGCGATTGTTTTATTCAGTTCTTCCAGTATGGGGTAAAATTCTTTCTCAAAATTGCTGTCTACATACGTCGTCGGTTCGTCCAGGATGAGGAGACGGGGGGATGATATGATGGCCCGGCACAAAAATACTCTTTGCATCTCTCCTCCGGATAAATCTCCTATGGGTGATTTTTTATATGTTCTCATGCCATATTTTTCCAGCAGGGCCTCTGCTTTGAGTCGGTCTGTGCGGGTATAGGATCTGTACAGTCCTTTTTCAGACATCAAACCGGAAAGGACCACCTCAGTTACGTTTATCGGAAAACGCCGGTCGAAGCGGTTGGTTTGGGGAAGATATCCGAAGAGGTTTTGTTTGGGCGTATGATAGATGATTTCTCCGCTGAAAGGTTTCAGCAATCCCAGGATGACTTTCAGTAATGTGGTTTTTCCGCCGCCGTTGGGGCCGATAATTCCGATAAAATCGTTCGGGCGTATGGTGAGGTTAATGTCGTGGAGGACTGTCTGATGGTCGTAGCCTGCTGTGATGTGTTTTAATTCCAGGATGGGATTCATAGCCTAAATTTTTCGGTTGTTTTTAATGAAGCATTTCTCCCAGCAAGCGGATGAGTTTGTTTATTTCCTCTTCCCAATTCTCTGCCAGAGGATCAATGGAGATAACTTTCCCGTTGATTTGGCGGGCTATGGATTGGGCATTGCTTTTGTCAAACTGACTTTGGATCAGAATCAGACGGATATCTTTCTCTATAGCCAGATCAATGATTTCCTTCAAATGTTCGGGACTTGGTTCTTTGCCGTCCTCTTCAATGGATATTTGTTTTAAGCCGTAATCTGCTGCGAAATAGGTAAGTGCAGGGTGATAAATCAGAAATGTCTTTTCCTGTTTTGGAGCCAGTGCCAACTGTGTCTGGCGGTCAATCCGGTCGAGTTCCTGTACGAAAAGGTGATAATTTTTTTCGAATAGTTCCTGTTGTCCGGGATAATGTTTGCTTAATGTCTGAAAAATAGTTGTTGCCATTATTTTGACATTGGCCGGCGAAAGCCAGATGTGTGGGTCGATTCCGTCAGGGCTTTCATGGCTATGGCCACAACTGCCGTTCAGAAGATGGATGTTTTCAGAGTGATTGATCACCGGAATGTTTTTTTGTTTTTCCAGGACCGGATAAAGATGGGTATGTTCGAATGGCAGGTGTCCGATGGTAAAACAAAGGTTGCTGTCATAGAGATTTTTCAATTGTCCGGTGTTCAAATCGCAGGTGGAAGGGTTCATGCCGGGAGGAATCATCACATTTACCTGTAGGTAATCGCCGGCAATTTTTTCCACCATGTATTTTTGAGGAAGGATGCTGACGGTGACCATTCGGTGCCCGGCCGGCCTGGTATTACAGGATGACAGAAAAAAGAGACAATAGAATGAAAATATTGTGATATATAAATGTCTGGTTAGCATTGTATTATTAAAAATTATTCCGGTTTATTCGAGGCCAATAAAGATAATCTAAATAATTTGATATTTGATAGGCTTTCCTATGAATAAAAGTGGATAAATATTAACGCATAAACTGTATTTTGTTAAAATTCATACTGCCGCGCTGCATGTCGGATTTTTGCTTTATATTTGTTTCATCATGTAAGAAAAATGGCAGTTTTAAGTAATCATACCTATCTGAATTATAATTGCAATTCGAATTTGTTGCAATGGGGAGGTTGTTGTTAGAACTGTAAAAATAGAAATTTGAATGAATTAACTGAGGCCTTCCCGAGCGGAGGGCTTTTTTTATGTACTTAAACCTACAAAACAGATGGAACGGTTGTTTTTGCCTGGGGGGTATACCTCAAAGCTGGATGTTTGGCAGACTGAGCATGCCATTAAATTTATCAAGGATACGTTTCAATTGGCTCTGGCTGCTGAGTTAAAGTTGCGCAGGGTGACTGCGCCTTTGGTGGTGCCTTCCGGTACCGGTTTAAATGATAACCTCAGTGGAGTGGAGGCTCCGGTCAGTTTTGAAACACGGGTATTGGCAGGAAATAAAGCTGAGATTGTACAATCTTTGGCCAAATGGAAGCGTTATGCTTTATGGCGGCACGACATTCGGGCAGGTATGGGAATTTATACGGACATGAACGCTTTGAGGCCAGATGAGACGACTGATAATATTCACTCTGTTTATGTGGACCAGTGGGACTGGGAAAAGGTGATTACTCCGGAAGAGAGGACGCCGGCACGGTTGCAGGAGTGTGTGGAACGAATCTATGCGGCTTTGAAGCGTACGGAGTTTTTGTTAAGCGAACAATTTCCGGTGTTGCAGCCTTTTTTGCCCGAACATATTCATTTTGTTCATGCAGAAACGTTGAGACAGCTCTATCCTGGATTGTCGCCTAAAGAACGGGAAAGCCGGGTGGCTCAGGAATATGGTGCAGTTTTCATCCGAGGGATAGGAGGAGCTTTAGGGGATGGCAGTCTTCATGACGGCCGTTCTCCGGATTATGACGATTGGTCTACGGTTACAGAGGACGGTTTGGTGGGTTTGAACGGGGATATCATTGTATGGAATCCGGTGTTAAAGTCTGCTTTTGAGATTTCTTCTATGGGCATCCGGGTGGATAGGGAAGCTTTGGAACGGCAGTTGAAAATCCGGAAAGCGGAAGACCGGAAGAAATTGTATTTCCATTCTTTGTTGCTGGATGGCAAATTGCCCCAAACAATGGGAGGGGGAATCGGGCAATCGCGTTTGTGTATGTTACTTTTGAGAAAATGCCATATCGGGGAAGTGCAGGCCGGTTTGTGGTCAGAGGAAGTTATGAAGGCCTGCGAGAAGGCTGGTGTATTCCTTTTTTAGTCCTGAGGCAGATTTAACGGTGGATAGGGGTGGAGATAAAAATATCCCGAAAGCCAGTATCGGCTTTCGGGATATTTTAGGATATTATACAAAGCTTTATTTGATTTCTTTCATTAGGCTGTTAATAGCTGCTTCAAGTTGGAGATCCCGGCCTTTCAATGCATTTGCCGGGTCATTGGTAACTTTTATATCCGGTTCCAACTGCATGTTTTCCAGAATACGGCCCTGATTGTCTTTCATGCCCACCTGCGGAATACCAAAGACTACGCCGTTAATCATCGTTTCCCACCAAACGGCCGTCATGGTTCCGGGGACAGGCATTCCGATGAGTTTTCCGATTCCCAGTTCTTTGTATGCCCAGGGGAAACCGTGCGCATTACTGTAATTGCCTTCACTAATCAGTACGGCAGAAGGTTTGGTCCATTGAGCGAAAGGATCAATGCCGATGAACTGCCCGCGGGGAACAAATGAGGCAAATTGTTTTCCGCCCAGAAGATGAATTAAATCTTCGTGTAGCCAACCTCCTCCGTTATAGCGGGTGTCTACGATGATTGCCTTACGGTTGCGGTAACGGCCCAGGATGTCGGAATAAGCTTTCCGGAAACTGGGACTGTTCATTCCGGCTACATGGATATAGCCTAATTGTCCTTTGGAAAGACTGTCCACGATGTGCTGGCGTTGTTTAACCCACCGCAGGTATAACAGGTCGTTTTGCGTTCCGTAAGAAATGGGTTTTACGTATTCTTCCCATTCTTTTTTACTTTTTGGATCATAAACAGTGAGTAAAGTCCGTTTGTTGGCTTTTCCTTCCAACAGAGGATAATAGTCCTCTCCTTTTTTAATTTCCTGGTTGTCTATTTTTTTGATAATTATTCCGCTTTTGATTTTAGACTCTGGTTTGTCAAGTGGTCCTTTTTCCAGAATCTCACTGATTTTTAATCCGTTGCCGTTATAGTTCTTGTCGTAAAAAGCACCCAGAGAAGCAATTGCGGGACGATAGATGCCGGCACCATAGCGGGCTCCTGTGTGGGAAGCATTCAGCTCGCCCAACATTTCTCCCAGGACATCTGCAAAATCGAAATCATTGTTGATGTAAGGAAGAAAACGTTCATAAGCTTTTTTGTAATATGGCCAGTCTACTCCTGTGAAATCTTTATCATAGAATTTATCGGAGACTTGTTGCCATACATGGTTGAACAAGGCTTTCCGTTCCTCTGCCCTTCTCAGTTCAAAGTCTGCTTTATAGTGCAGTTGCTTCAATTGGCCGTTCCCCTGGTTGATGGTGAAGACCTGTCCGCCGGAGAGCAGATAAAGGGTTTTGCCATCTTGAGATAATTGCAGAGCCCCGTAACGTCCCATTTTGGATAAGATACGGGTGCTGTTGTTTTCAAAATCCCGTACCCATAAGTCATGTCCGCCTTCAAAAGCTGCCAGGTAGAAGAGTTTCTGACCGTCGTTGGTCAGTACGGCATCTCCCAGATTAGAAGAGTTAATGGTCATTCGGACCATCCGGTCCTCCAGATTATTCAGGTCTAATTTAAGCTCCGGCAATTTGTTCTCTTCTGTTTCTTCCTGTTTGTTTTCTCCTTCGTTCTTTTTCTCTTTTTTCTTCTTTTTATCCGCTTTTTCTTTCTCTTCTTTCTTGGCTTCTTTTTCCTTCAGTTCTTTTTCTTTTTTCTCTTTCAGCTCTTTTTGTTCTTTTGCCAATGCTCTTTCCTCTTTGGACATCCGGAATTCCTCATAAGCTTCAGGATCTAAAAAGAGGGCATAGACATCATATTGTGCACCCCAGCTACCGTGGCTACGCATACCCTGGCGGTCTGTTTGCCAGATAATGGCTTTTCCGTTCATCATCCAACGGGGATTGGCATCGCTGTATCCGCTGTTGGTGAGATTGTGGATTTCTCCTTTCCCGTCTGCTTTTATCAGGGCAATGTCGGGGTGTTGCCATCCTCCTTCTTCAAAAAATTTAGCCAGAATCCACCGTCCGTCCGGAGACCATTCAAAGGATTGGTCGCCGTCTACATAAGAATAATTGTATTTTGCCGGCAGTACAGTTCGGGTTTTCTTATTTTTTAAATTGATTACTTTGATTTCTGTACGGTTTTCCAGGTAGGCAATTTCTTTCCCGTCCGGAGAGAAAGCCGGTTGGAAACAAGCTGTATTTCCCTTGGTCAGTTGTTCTTCTTCGATTTCCCGGGCATAGGCGAACGATTTGTCGTCCTCGTTTTTGAGCCGGGCAATGTAAAGGTTCCATTGTCCGTCGCGTTCGGATGCATAAACGATGGAGCGTCCGTCGGGGGCGAAACTGAGGTTGCGTTCCTGGGCTGGGGTGTTGGTAATCCTTTTGGTGGTACCGTATTCGGCATTGGCGACGAAGACGTCGCCCCGATTGGTAAAAGCAAATTCTTTACCATCCTTTGAAAGAGCTATCTCCCGGGCCCCACCGTTCCAGGTATATTTGCTGACCGTCGGTTCCTGGTTATCCATGATGAGGTGGATAGCTACTTTTTGGGGTTGTTGTCCCGGTTGCATGGTGTATATTTCTCCGTCGTAGTAGAAACAGAGTAAGTCATTGTTGGAACGGCTGAGAAAACGGACCGGGTGTTTCTTGAAATGAGTCAGTTGTCTGATGTTTTTGGGATCGCTTAAAGACATCTGGCAAACATTGAAATCGCCGAAACGTTCGCTCAGGAAATAGATGGTATTATCGTCTGAAGCAATTACAGGATAACGGTCTTCTACTTGTTTGTCAGTTAGATTTGTAAATGTGCCGTTTTGCAAATCATAGCACCAGATATCCCGGCAAACGGAAGAAGTGTGATGTTTACGCCATTCGTCTTCATATCCTTTTTTATCGTGATATAAGATTTTATTTCCGGCTTTGTTGAAACAGATATTGTAGGCTTCGAAAGTCAGGAATTGTTCCGGCCGTCCTCCTTTAAGGTCAATGCTATAAACTTGGCCTCCCGAAGGGAATTGGCCGTATACTTCGTCGGGCATGATGGAGGAGCGGTAAAGGATTTTTTTCCCGTCTGGTGTGAAACATTCAGGTATGGCACCACTGGTGAAGGTAGTCAAACGGGTGGGAGTACCTCCGGTTACCGGAATGGTAAACAGGTCCCTGCCGCCGTCGCGGGTGGAGCAGAAAGCAATGGTTTTTCCGTCCGGAGACCAGATGGGGTGACTGTCATAGGCCGAATGGGTTGTCAGTTGGGTGGCCTGTCCGCCTGTACTGCTAACCAGGAAAATGTCTCCTTTGTAACAGAAAGCAATGGTTTTTCCGTCCGGAGAGATGGCCGGATTGCGGGTCCATAAAGGAGTCTCCTGTGCCACAAGGCTGGAGAAAAGGAGTAGGAATACTCCTGCTAAAAACATTCTCATTGAATTCATGATTGTAGAAATTATTTTAGGAAATGATGATTTAGTCGTATGTTTTAGGGATAAAAGTAATGAATTTGAGGTAAGAATGCACATCCTCTGATGAGTTTAACGAAAAATTGTGAATATTTTGTGTTCTCATCCCTCTCCTTGTATCAGTGCGACTTTTTAAACTTTATGTAGTGGAAAGAAGAATCATTGACGGAATGAAAGATGGGTATATAATCCTAAAAAAAACGCCTTCGAAAAGGCGTTTTTTTAGGTATTTCTGGTAAAGTTAGTTTTTCTTGTAGATTCCCAATTTATCAGGGTTAAAGTTTTGGATAAATTCTGCATGTGCAGCAACCTTGGCTTTTCCGTAATTGATGAAAATCTCTGCCGATTTTTCAAATTTTTCACACCTTTGGGCATCTTGCAGCAACAAATAGCCGATGATGGTGTAACCGGCAATTTCTACTAAACGACGGGCATGGAAATCCGTATATTCCGTGTTTGCGGATTCGGTTACCTTGGCCGTGCAGTTTTCAAGCTGGTCGGTCATACCTTTTAAGGTTTCGCGCAAGTATTCGTGTTCCGGTTTAAGAGGCATTTTTTCATATACCTCCCGGATTTGTCTGGCATATTGTCCGGTGGTTACTCCCCGGATGGCTGCTACCACCTGTAATTGTGAAGTACCTTCATAAATATTGGTGATACGTGCATCCCGGACGTAACGCTGGATGGGATAGTCTTTCATAAAACCAGAACCGCCATGGATTTGAAGGGCATCGTAAGTGATTTCATTGGCATATTCGCTGGCAAATAACTTTTGCAACGGAGTGTAAATGTCTGCCAGTTTTTGGTATTCCTTCATTTCATTGCGTTCGTCTTTGTCCAATGCTCTTTCTTTGGAGATATGGTAGTAGGTTTTGTACATATCTACGAAACGTGCAGTTTCGTAAAGTACGGAACGAACGCCGTGCAGTTTTGCCTCCATATTGGAAAGCATTTCATAGATTGCCGGAAATTCGATAATGGGTTTGCCAAACTGTTTTCTTTCCTGGGCATATTTGAGTCCTTCGCGGTAAGCCGCTTCGGCGATACCTACGGATTGTCCCCCGATACCTAAGCGGGCAGCATTCATGAGGGCCATGACATATTTAATGAGCCCCATTTTGCGTTCTCCCACTAATTCTGCGGGTGCATTTCTGAAAACAAGTTCGCAGGTCGGTGAACCCTTTATTCCGAGTTTGTTTTCAATGCGGCGGACGGTTACTGCATTGCTGTTCCGGTCATAGATGAACATGGACAGACCGCGTCCGTCGTTGGTTCCTTCTTCGGAGCGGGCCAGTACTAAAGAAATGTGGCCGTCTCCGTTGGTGATGAACCGTTTAACGCCGTTCAGATACCATTGTCCATCCTGTTCGTTATAGGTTGCTTTCAGTTGCACGGCTTGTAAGTCAGAACCGGCATCGGGTTCAGTCAGGTCCATTGCGCAGGTTTCTCCGGCACATACCCGGGGCAGATATTTGGCTTTTTGCTCTTCATTGGCAAATTCGTTGATGGTTTCTGCGCAGTCCTGTAAGCCCCAGATGTTCTGCAAACCTGCATCGGCGCGGGCCACAATTTCTGCTGCCATGATGAAAGGAGTGATCGGAAAGTTTAAGCCATTGTATTTTCTGGGCAAGGAAATACCATTCAGGCCTGCCTGGTTGATGACGTCGATGTTTTGCTGGGTCCCTGCGGCATATTTTACATGTCCGTCGATTACCTGCGGACCTTCGGCGTCAACCGATTCGGCATTGACAGCAACCACGTCTCCGCAGATTTCACCTACAATTTCCAATACTTTGTCGTAATTGTCTATTGCATCTTCGAAATCCCGGGGAGCACTTTCGTATTGTTGGGCTTCCGTGTAATTGCGCTCTTTCAAAGCCACAATCTTTTCCATCAAGGGGTGTCCCAGATGGAATTTTATATCTTCATTATCTGTATAAAAATTAGCCATACCTTTGTTTTTACAATTTACAATGTTTATTTGCTGTTCTTTTTGTAGTATTGGATCATTTTGGGAATCACTACGTTCAGGTCTCCGGTAATGACATAATCTGCAAACTTATTGATGGGAGCATTTGCATCTGTATTGATGGCGATTACCATAGCCGATTCCTCCATTCCGGCAGTGTGCTGGATTTGTCCTGAAATACCACAAGCGATGTACAGTTTCGGGCGGACCGTAGTTCCGGTTTGGCCAATCTGGCGCTCATGTTCGCAAAAACCGGCATCCACGGCAGCCCGGGAAGCTCCTACTTCTCCTCCTAATACGGTGGCTAATTCGTGTAATAACTGAAAGTTTTCCTTTGAGCCCACGCCATATCCGCCTGCTACGATAATCGGAGCTGCTTTCAAATTTACCTTTGATTTTTCCATGTGGCGTTCAATCACATGAATCACAAAATCTTCCGGTGAAGTGAATTTGTTGACATCAATGGTTTTGATTTCTCCCTGATGACCGGCATTGAAAATCTCTTTTTTCATCACGCCTTCCCTTACGGTTGCCATTTGAGGACGGCAGTCGGGGTTTACAATGGTGGCAACGATGTTACCGCCGAAGGCGGGACGGATTTGGTAGAGCAAGTTGTGATATATTTTATTATTTTTCTTGTCTTCGTAATCTCCGATTTCAAGGCTGGTACAGTCGGCAGTCAAGCCGCTGTGCAAAGCTGAGGAAACCCGGGGGCCGAGATCCCGGCCGATGCTGGAAGCTCCCATGAAAGCAATCTGAGGTTTTTCCTGCTTGAAAAGGTTTACCAGGATGGAAGTATGGGGCAGGGTTGTGTAAGGAGCTAACCGTTTATCATCGCCAACCCATAGTACATCTACTCCGTATGGGAATATTTGTTTTTCTACTCCTTTGAGATTGTTTCCTAAAACGATGGCTTCCAGTTTGACACCCAATTCCGTGGCAAGGGTACGGCCTTTGGTCAGTAATTCCAGGCTGACATCTGCTACAATACCCTCTTCTATTTCGCAATATACAAATACACTGTTCATAATTTGATTTTAGATTTTTTAAATCGTAAATTATTACCCGATGGTGTGATTAACAATCAACTCTTTCATCATGGCATCAATAGCCTCGTCGCTGGGTTCCAGAACTTTGGCTTCTTTGGCCTGAAATACGACATTTTCAATGTTTTTTACTTTGGTCGGTGAACCGCTCAGACCTAATTCCTGTGCTTCACATTGAATATCGTTGACGCTCCATTCTGTGATTTTAAGGTAAGGACGTTCGTGAAGGAGATTCAGGTAATCTTCGTCTGCATCCTGCATTTCTTGTGCTGCCCGGGCATATTTGTATTTCATGACATGACGCGCATTCCGCGGACGGCAGGAAGCTGCTGAACCATTTACGGTTATAACGCAAGGCATGGAACATTCCACTACTTCCACTCCTCTTTCCAAACGACGTTTAATGGTTATTTTTTCGGATGTACATTCCAGAATATCTTCGGCATAGGTGACCTGGGGAAGGCCTAATTTTTCTGCAACCTGAGGGCCTACCTGTGCGGTATCGCCGTCTATCGCCTGACGTCCGCAGATGATTAAGTCGGTTTTTAGGTTGCGTAATGCACAGGCTAAAGCATAGGAGGTAGCGAGGGTATCGGAACCGGCAAATGCGCGGTCTGATAACAGATAGCCTCCGTCTGCTCCCCGGAACATGGCTTCCCGGATGATTTCTGCGGCCCGGCCCGGTCCCATGGTTAGAATATGTACAGTCGTCCCCTCTATCTTATCTTTGAGTTTTAATGCTTGTTCCAGGGCATTCAAATCTTCAGGGTTAAAAATAGCAGGTAAAGCTGCTCTGTTTACAGTTCCGTCTGCTTTCATTGCATCTTTCCCTACATTTCTGGTGTCGGGAACCTGCTTCGCAAGAACAACAATTTTCAGTCCTTTCATGTTACACGATTTAAATTATTGTCTTTTCAACCGGTAGCACCGGTTGAAAAGACCAGAATTAATATTCCACTTTAATGATATTGCACATTTATATTTGGTGGGTAAAGGTATTAAAATAAAGGTAAAAAATAAAAGTAAAAAGTAAATTTAATAGCTGACGGACTGTTGGTGTTGTGCAAATTCACGGCCGGCTTGTAGAGCTTTCAGGTTCATGGCTACGACATTTTCTCCTTTGCGGTTGAAGATGGTACGGATTCCTTCTGCCAGGTATTCGAAGGGAATATCTATGAACGGGGAAGCTGCTCCCAGCATGACCAGATTGCCGGCGCGGCTGTTGCCTGCGGCTGCTTCGGCTATTTTGTCGGCGTCCAGGACTATCCGGTGGGGTAGAGCGTCCAGGGTGGCCATTAGTGTGGGGAGGTCCGGGTAGTTGGGAATATTGACCAGAGGTGTGGCATTGGTAACAACATATCCGCCTGACCGCAGGTAGGGCAGGTAGCGTAAGGCCTCCATTGGTTCCACTGACAGAATGAGGTCGGCAGAGCCTTTGGCAATCAGGTCCGAATGGATGGGACGGTCGGAAATGCGCATAAAGGATTGCACGTCTCCTCCTCTTTGGCTCATGCCGTGAGTTTCTGCCTGTTTCATGTATAGGTGATTCGAGAGTGCGGCAGAACCCAGAACTGCTGCAATGGATAATATGCCTTGTCCTCCGACTCCTGCCAATATGATGTCTGTTTTCATAATAACTTGGGATTTTTCTTTTAACTTTTATTTTTTTTGGCATCTCTTGCTGCCTTCTGTATGCATACCCTTCGGGGTATAATGACGGATACACCGGGATATTCCAGTTCCTCGCGTATGACACGGCAGAGCTCTTCATGATTTTTGGGTACAGGCAAGAGCACCCGGATATGTTCGGCTTCTACGCCTATGCCTTGACAAATGGATTCAATGCGTCCCAAAGCGGAAGATTCTTGTCCTCCGGTCATGGAAATGGATTCGTTGTCGGAAATCAGGACGGTAATGGGTGTTTTTTCATTGACGGCATCCAAAAGTCCCGTCATTCCGGAATGGGTAAAGGTGGAGTCGCCAATGACTGCTACGGCGGGGAACAGTCCGGCATCACAGGCTCCTTTGGCCATGGTGATGGAAGCACCCATGTCTACGCAGGAGTTGATGGCTTCAAAGGGAGGAAGGGCACCTAAGGTATAACAGCCGATGTCTGCGAATACCCGGCCTTCGCCGTAAGTTGAAATAACTTCGTTCAATGCTTTATAAACGTCCCGGTGACTGCATCCCTGGCATAAGGCGGGAGGACGTGGAACGACCAATTCGGGAACGGGGGCTCCTTCCCGGGTTTCAAAGCAGAGGGCTTTGCCTACCAGGTCCGGATTTAACTCACCGTCCCGGGGTAAACTACCGTCTAACCGTCCTGAAATATTTTCTTTGCCGGGGTAGCCTTTCAACATTTCTTCGACAACGGGATAACCTTCTTCCAATACCAGGATTTGCTTGCATTCCCGTATGAGGCGTTTGAGCATTTTCCTGGGAAGAGGATACTGGCTTACTTTTATGACGGGGTAGATACAGCCTTCATTAAAATTTTCCAACAGATAATTGTAGGTCAATCCGCAGGCAACGATTCCTAACGACTTATCCTGCCCCTCTACGTAAGCGTTAAAGGGAGATTGTTCAGAGGCCCTGATGAAGTCGGGTTGTTTTTCCAGAAGCAGTTTATATTGTTTCCGGGCGATGGCCGGCAGTAAAACAAACTGGCGTTTGTTTTCTGGAAGGTGTAACGGGTTTTCCGGTAGGGAGTCGTGAGTTTCTACTCCGGCCCGGGAGTGGGCCAGACGGGTAGTGAGACGCAGTATGACAGGACTGCCGACAGTCTCCGAGAGTGCAAAGCCGTATCGGGTCATTTCGTATGCTTCCTGTTGGTTAGAAGGTTCAAGAAGGGGGATTTGGGCGAATTTTCCGTATACGCGGGAATCCTGTTCGTTCTGGGAAGAATGCATGGACGGGTCATCGGCAGCCACAATCAGCAGCCCGCCATTGGCACCTGTAATGGCGGCATTCATTAGACAATCGGCGGCTACGTTCATGCCGACATGTTTCATACACACCAACGCTCTTTTTCCGGCATATGACATGCCCAGTGCAGATTCCATGGCTGTCTTTTCGTTGGCGGCCCAGGCCCGGTGGATGTTTCGTCTGATTGCTTCGGGAGAATCCTGGATATATTCCGTAATTTCGGTGGAAGGTGTACCCGGATAAGCATATACTCCGGAGATGCCGCTGTCAATGGCTCCTTGAGCTATTGCTTCCACACCTAATAGTAATTGTTTTTGCATAATATGTGTTTTGAGGATAAATCAAGCTATTCCCTTGCCGGGAAATCGGAAGAAATAAGAGTAATCAGGAACAGGATGGATTGAGACTTAAAGTCCCCAATGGAATTTTAAAACTCCCATGATGTATGCCAATACAAAATAATAGTCAGAAGGGTGATACATCCTGTTTTTGAATAAAATTTAAAACGTTTGCGAATATAGAATATTTTTAAAAACAGGAAAAATATTTTAACATTAATCTTTGGTATGGAGGAGGTTTATTTTTGGATTCTCCAGATTTCCCAGTTCTTTTGGGCTTGGCCCAGCCACATGGCATATCCGTTGCAGGTATGTGCTCCCGCTGCATTTCCCTTTTTCATAAAAGCGGTTTCCGACGGATTGTAAACTAAATCGAACAGATAGTGGTCTGAGGTTAGCAGTTGATAAGGAATATCAGGAAAGTCTTCTGTATTGGGCCAGGTGCCTAATGGGGTGGTGTTGACAAGTAAGTGACAGGAAGGAAGATGGGCAGGGAGGGCATCATAGCTGATTTCTTCGGCTTGACGGGGAGTTCTGGAAACGGTAAGGGTTTCCATATTCAGCGTATGGAGTGCATAACGGACTGCTTTGGCGGCTCCTCCGTTGCCAAGAATTAATGCTTTTTGTGTATTGACCGGCATGAAGGATTGTAGGGCATTTCGGAATCCGAACATGTCTGTGTTGTAGCCGTATAATTTGGTTTTGTTATTGACCCTGCTGACTTTTACGCAATTTACAGCACCGATGGCTTTGGCTTCGTCGCTGATTTCATCTAAAAAGGGAAGGATGGTCTGTTTGTGTGGAATGGTAACATTGAATCCTTTTAAGGTGGGATTGTTTTTTAGTATATGTTCCAGATTTTGGATGTCCTTGATTTCGAAACGAAGGTATTCAGCGTCGATATTCTCATTTTGAAACCGTTCGTTAAAGTACCGGGGAGAACAACTGTGTCCCAGTGGATAGCCGATGATGCCGTAGGTGTCCATACTTATTTTTTGCGCATGTGGCTGATTTTTTCAATCCCCCAGATGAGCAGGAAACCCAGTATACACATTAGAATGGCTTCCCGGATTAAAGCAGGCTGATGAGTGAGTTCGGCAAATTGCCGGGGGGAAATGTTGCTTTCTATCAGGGCTTTTTCTACACCGTGGCTGTCGGTATAGGTTTGGAGGGTTTCTTTCCAGGGCCACACTTTATTTAATGAACCTAACATAAAGCCTGTCAGGAGAGAAATGGTCAGGGTATGGTATTTTTTCAACAACCAGGAAAGTAAATGGGAAAAACTGATGATGCCTGTTATTGCTCCGGTAGCAAAAAGCAGCAGTGTTTTAACATTGAATGTACTGACGGCACCTAAAATATAGGCATATTTCCCCATTAGCAACAGGATGAAAGCTCCTGATATGCCGGGTAGTATCATGGCACAAATGGCGATGGCCCCGGAGAGGAGGATAAACCACCAGGTGTCGGGGGTTTCAGAGGGAGTCATGATGGTGATGAAGTATGCTATGCAAAAACCGCTGATGAGGGACAGGACTGCCGGCAGATTCCATTTTTTGATTTCTTTTGCGACCAAGCCTGAAGAGGCGATGATCAGGCCGAAAAAGAACGACCAGATGTAAATGGGATGGTGTTCCAGGAGCCATGTCATCAACCGGGCTAATGAAAAGATTGAAATACCTACACCGCACACCACGGGAAGTAAAAAGTTGCCGTTGATTTTCGTCCAAAATTCTTTGAATTTAAGACGGAATATCAATCTTATGGCTTCCGGATTTATACTTTTGATGGAATTAATCAATTCCTCGTAGATACCTGTTATAAAAGCGATTGTCCCGCCGGATACGCCCGGGACCACATCAGCGGCCCCCATAGCACATCCCCGTAGTATAAGTAGAAAGATACTGCGTTTTTTTTCCATGTTCTGGTTTTTGACCGGATTTATTTTTTAATGACGTTTCTGTGTTCGAAACGGAATAAGTCAAAGACGGTTTTTACCGGGGTAAAAGTGGTTAAAGGCACTTCTACGAATACGGTAATCCAATTGGCCATTGCGCCGTTCCAAAGACCGGGTAGTTCTTGGACCTTGATTTCTTTGCCCTTGTACGATTTTGATGTAATGAATCCCTGGTCTGCGTCAACAAATTTCAGGAGGTCAAATTTTTTGCCTTTATAATTTTTAATACCGCATACCAAATCTACCGGATTGAAGTGGGTGGAGCGTTCAAATATTTTTTTCTGTTCTTTGTTTTTCAAGTCGATTTGGGCAGATTCTATAATCATCAGACGGGAACTGCCGTCCTGGCCTTTTACCCAAAAAGGACCGCCGCCCGGTTCGCCTTCATTTTTTACCATGCCACAAATACGGATGGGACGATTCAGCAATTGCTGGAGGTGTTTGATGTGTTCTTTGTTGTCTTTGTAGGTTTTTCCCTCTGCTTCTTTGTAGCCGATGCTGTTCAGGAAACGGTCGATTTCCTCTAATTGTGCGGGGGTCGGTTTTTTATCCAATGTAGCCAGGAAACCGAATACTTTGTTTTGTATGTCTATCAGGGTTCCGGCCAGCAGTTTTTTGTATTTTATCGTGTCGCTCTTTGCTCGGTCTGGAATGACGTTGTCAATGTTTTTGATGAAAACAATATCTTCTTTCAAATCGTCCAGGTTGTGAATCAGCGCACCGTGCCCTCCGGGACGGAATACCAATTGGCCTTTTTCGTCTCTTAACAGTTGCCCCTCGGCGTCAATGCTGACTGTGTCAGTGGAAGGTTTCTGTATGGAAAAACTGACTTCGTATTTTACATTAAACATTTTCTCGAATACTTTAGTCACTTTTTTCAGGCGGTTTTTAAATAGGGGCATGTATTCTTCCGCTACGGTGAAATGCAGCCGGGCTGTTTTGCCATTGCTGCAATACAGGGCTCCTTCCACAATATGTTCGTCAAAAGCCGTACGGACAAAATCCCTGTAAATATGAAAATCCACCAGTCCTTTGGGGGTGTTGCCGTAATTGAGTCCTTTTTCCGTGAGGATATATTGCAGGATTTCTTTGAATTCCCGTTTGGCAATCATTTTCTCAATGTCTTTACCGTCTTTCCACAGGGCTGCAGATAAACGGTTGTAAAAAGGCAGTTCATCCAGTTTTTCAAAGAAATAATGCATGGTGCCCGGTCCTTTCTTTTGTATAAATTCCAGAAATCCTTCTTCTGAATCTTCGTAAGTATCCAGAAAATGGAATAAGTCTTTAAACATCCGGGTTGCAGAACCGGAAGCGGGAACCATTTTAATCATGGAGTGATTCTGGCAGGCTGTGTCATAATTTTTCAGCAGAATCTCTTCGTCTTCCGGATTTATGCGGAGGATTCCGTTATCTGTAACAGCCGGTTCTGAAAGCTCTACAAAGTGGAAACCTTTTTGGAAATTTTCCAGTTGGCGGTCTATTTGTTCGGTTTTAAGATCCCGGCGTTTGAATGTTTTTAAATCTTCTTTTGTGTATTTCATGACGTAAACTATGCTTTGGGTCGGATTCCATCAGTCTTCTTCCTCATCATAAATCTCTTCCTGATTATCCAGCTCGGTTTCGTAAAAATCTTCTGCTTCTTCCATTAAGGAATCTATATCATCCTGAATGAGCGGTTCTTCGTCTATCCAATAAATTTTTTGATTGCTGTAAAATCCATCTAAGTCACATTGGATAATGCAACGCGGTTTTTCCGTATGTACCACATAAACCAGGTCGATTGCTTCTTGAGAATTGTCTGCAATAAGAAATTTAGGTAACATGATTTATTGATAAATGTTAATTTGTAGTTTGTGAAAAAATGTATAATGCAAATATAAAATAAAATTAAAGAAAAAATGATTGAAATCTGATATTTTTGCCTGAGGAAGAAGATTATTTAGATTTTTTGGCCTATTTTTGTAAATTGATGTGTGAATTATATCAATGTATATGAAAAAAATTTTATTTATATGCTTAATTTGCAGTCTCTCAGTGCGCTTGTTGGCGCAAAATGAGTTGTTTTCACGTCAGTATTTTTTGAATAATTATTTGGTGAACCCGGCAGTAGGGGGGATTCATGACTATATGGACGCCCGGTTGTCTTATAGTCGCCAATGGACTGCTATCGAGAATTCACCTTCTTCGGTATTATTGACTTTTAATACCAATCTCTCGAAAGAAAAAGACCAGGTGTTGAGGTATTCGTATGCAGACCGGAAATACCGGATTGGGAAGGGGCATTTGGACTACAATTATCGTCGCATTAAGCATGGAGTCGGATTAAAGGCTACTTATGACAAAGTGAATGTTTTTAACTATACGGATGTGTTGTTAAGCTATGCCTGTCATGTTCCCTTGAATCCTTATTTTACCCTGTCGGTAGGAATCGGAGGTGGAATGTCGTTGTCTACGCTTGACGTTACCGGTAATTATATCGGAAACAGTGATGATCCGTTGTTAAATGCAGGAAAAAGGAATGAGATTACTCCGGTGCTTGAGGCCGGAATCTGGTTGTATACGACGGGGCCTTATATCGGCATGTCTTTGTCAAAGTATATGGAAGACCCGTATGATGAGGACGGGAAGACGCGGTATAACAATATATATGCGACTGCAGGGTGGCAATTGGTTTTCCGGAATATGACCTTTACCCCGTCTCTGATGTATTGCTATAACGGTTATTCTGGAGAAGGTCTGGACATTCATGCAGTGCTTTGGTTTTATGATGTGGTATGGGCAGGGGCCTCGTTGCGGAAGTTGGAGAATCCTTCTGCACATGTTGGTTTGTTGCTGGGAAACCGGGTGGAGATAAATTATACCTATGATATAAATAAGAGTGAGTGGGGAGGATCGCATGAAATCGGAATAGCCTATCGGATTTGGAAACGGGCTGATGATTGTAAGAATAAATGGTATTTTAGATAAAAGAAAGGTTCGGTTATGAAGAGTGTATGGTTGATCGTACTGTTATGGTGTATGGGATGGGAATTATGTGCCCAAAGGTTGGTTTATGTGGGATTGGATTGGGGATCGGATTCCGGTTCAGGAGGTATTGAAACGCCTTATCTGTCTTTGAAAAAAGCACTGAGTGTGGCAAGAGCCAATGATGAAGTTCGTTTACTGATTCGGGAGAACGGAAATAAAGCGGTGTTTGAGACGAAAGGAGAATTGGTTATCCCCGCAGGAGTGAAAGTCAGTGGAGGATATAATAAAAAAGGGGAAAAAATATCGGACTCGGCTTTGAAGATTGTTGTTGAGGGAGATGGTTCCAATCGGGTATTTAAAGTGTATGGAGAATTGGAAGGAGTGACAGTTACCGGTGGGAAATGTAAAGGAGCGAACGGGGGTGGTGTTTATGTGGCTACCGGAGGGAAGGTGCAGAATTGCATCATCACGGGAAATACGGCCTCTTATCAATTACCGAAAGTGGGGGACTTGCTGATGAAGGACGGTTCATATATGGATGTGGGGGCATTTACTTATGACCAGATGGAGCAGGTGAAGGGTGTGGTTTTCTGGGTGAATCCTGATAAGAGTGCTGCCTCCCCAAAGGGATGGGCTGTATCGCCCTACACGGATGAACCGTATAAATGGTGGGCGGCGTCAAGTAATAGTATAACCGGAGCGGACCCTGCTTCTTTTTTGAATCTGCAGGAGGCTTTGCTGGATTTGAACGGAAAAGAAAACACGCTTCGTTTTCAGAACAATCCGAATTGTGGCATTATTCAAAGATGCCTGGCGTTTGGCGGTAGCGGGGATTTTTATCTGCCTTCTTTGGGACAATTGTACCGTTTGTTGGTCGGTTGGGATGAGGTGGAGAATACATTTGAAGAATTATGGAGAGTGATTAGGGAGAGTAATGATTTGGTAAAAGCACAGGATTTTTATGGACGTGGAGTGAGGAGTGTGTGGACTAATTCAAATTGTGATAAGGATCATTGGAGTAATGTCACTTTTCATTTTATGCATCAGCAAGCTGCTTTGTTGGCCTCTTCTACTTTATATAATAATAGTATGATATGGGGGTTGGTTGATATTGCGGAGAGGGCCAATATACAGAATCAGCTAGCGAGATCTGAGATTAATTTTGTATACGTTACGGAATTTTAAAGAAAGATTATGTGGAAGGCAGTTTTATTAGCGGGATTATGGATAATGTTTGTTTTATCCCGGAGTGCGGCACAGGGAGTGGGAGGAGGAGTATGGTTGGAAGACGGAGCTACCTGCATCGGTTCTTTGATTTATAAGAATCAGGCTACGGACGGATTCGGCGTAGCCGGGGGGAACGGAGTCTTATTGAATTCTACATTGTCCCAGAACAGCCGTTTGGCTGTAGAAGTCCATTATCCTCAACCGGGAGATATTTTCTGTTCGAACGGAGATATTGTAGACCGTGAAACGTACAAGACCCGTGCAACCAAGGACGCTATTGGAATTGTGTTTTGGTTGAACGGGGATCCTGAGGTGAAATATCCCAAAGGAGCGGTCATTTCCCTTGACGGGCAAAAAAGGTGTTCATGGGGAACCATCGGTGTGTCGGATTGTTGGTTGATGCAGGGTATGGTTGATTTAGGGATTGCACATCCTTATAGAAAAGATACTGCCTGTTACAGGAATACTTCTATATTGGAAGAGTTTTGGGATGTGTATGGAGATGATTTTGAGGCGGGGCATCATTGTTGGAATTACAAAGCTTATTTTCAAACCCATAATCCGAATGATAAAACGAAGAATATTCGTTGGGTATTGCCGACTTTAAAATATTTGAGCAATTTGATGACTGTCCTGCCGAAGGTGATTCCATCTCTGGAAGTGGTCGGACAAACAACCTCTGGGCTTTCGGTGGATGATTTCGTCTGTGCGGAGGATCAAGAGAGCGAGGCTTTTTATTGGAGCAGTTGTGATGGAGGGTCGGCAGATACCTGGGAATGTGTTTGGGTTGTAAATTTTTATAACGGAGAATGTCTAAACGATTTTCGCTCAAATAGAGATATGCAACATTGGGCTCGTCCGATATTTTTATATTAGGCGGTAAGGTATGAGAGGGGTGTTTGTCATAATAATGATGGGGTTGGGACTGTTGGGGCAGGCCCAAACGTTGTATGTTGTGCCGGGAGGAAATGGTGATGGGAGTTCATGGACGAATGCAATGGGGAGGATTGGGGATGCTTTAGCCAAAGCCGGTGATGAAGTTCGGGTGGCTGTAGGAACTTATCTTTTGGATGCGGAGTTGTTTATTCCTGCCGGTAAAACGCTTTCGGGGGGATGGATTGCTGATGCTGGTGTAAAGGCAGAAAATCCTTCGGCCCAAACCATTTTACAGGTAACGGGACAATTCCGCGTGGCTACCGTTGCCGGAATTATCGAGGGGGTTACGGTGCAGGGAGGTGTTGTTCATGCTGCCAACGGGGGAGGTTTATATGTGAGGGCTACCGGGGTTGTCCGGAATTGTATCGTCCGGAATAATGTTGCGGCAGAATATAGTCCGAAGGTGGGGGATGCATGGTGTGGGGACGGTAAATTCCTCCGGAAAGAGGAGATTAATACGGCAAATGGAAAGCAGGTGGAAGGTATTGTTTTTTGGATAAATCCCGACCCGGCAGCTCCTTCGGGACAGCGGGGATGGGTGGTGAATGTAGACCCGCCTGATTATTACGGAGGGTGGACGTACAGTGAGTATTCCGGAAATGTTACGGAAAAAAGGTATAGGACTCTATTGGAGGCTTTGGCAGATACGGCAGGGTATGAACATACGCAAAGAGCAAAGGAAAAAGGGACTGAGGATGACTATCCGGCTGTCTTCTCTTGTACTGACGGCTGGTATTTGCCGGCATTGGGCCAACTGAGGACTTTGATTGCGGAATGGGAACGGGTGGAGGCGACTTATCAGGTAGTACGGAATGCTGGCGGCGGCGGTTATTTCCCTTTCCTGTTGGATAAGGCATCTCCTTACTGGAGTTCTTCGGAGGCGGAAGAGGGAAAAATATGGTTGAATGTTGTGGAACCTGCCGGTCTTGGTGGGGTTCAGGCTGTGGATTGGTTTGAGGAAGGAGGAATATTGTCTGTAAAATCTTTTTGATGAGTAGGTTGTTGGTATATATGGTTTTATGGTTCGGTTTGTTTTCCGGAGTACGCTCTTGGGGGCAAACGATAGAAGGCGGAGGTGTATATCTGGAGACGGGTGCGAGGATGATTAATTCTTTAGTTACGGGCAATAAGGCAAAAGAAGGATACGGTATTGCCGGAGGGGATGCGGTTTTGCTGAATTGTACGGTTTGCCGGAATTTTTCCGTCAGGGAGTTGCGAAGCGGGGTACAGCCGGGAGATATATTTTGTGCCAATGGAGAGATTGTGGATTTAACGGCTTATGAAAGCAGAACAGAGAAAGATGCCATTGGAGTAGTGTTTTGGGTGAATAGTGATGCTTTCATTTTACAGGGGCGCTTTTATGTCATGGCCTTGGAAGAAGCTTTGAAGGCCTGGGGGACAAAAGGGGTCCGGCTGAACGGTACTTATCGGGATAATCCTTTGCAGGATACGGCCTGTTATAGTGTGACTGCTGAGATTCTGGAAAAAGACCCGGCTTCCGAAGCCGCTGTTTATTGCAGTAACTACCGGGCGGAGGGTGAGCCGGCGGGAGTTCGTTGGTGTTTTCCGGCGGGTTATCAGGTGATGGCTATGTATGTTGCATGGCCTGCAGTAGATAAGACTTTGAGGGCTTTGAAGGTGTTAAATCCGGATCGGGTAATTATGCCTTTGGAGGAAGATGTATATTGGTGCGCGACGACCAACCAGGATGTAAAGAATGAAGATGCCTGGGTGATTAATTTCGGGCATCCCGACCGCGATTCGTATGGTACGGCAGGTGCTGTCCAAAGAGGAGAGTCGACAACCCGGGATAAGCAATTCAGGGTTCGTCCGATTTTTGTATATTGATTTTAAGGATAAAAAACTATGATAAAGAGATTTAGTTGGTGTTTTTTGGCAGGATGTCTCTGGGCATGGGGAGTTACAGTTGCTCAGGGGCAATCGGTTTCTGAGGAAGGTGCTGCAGTAAAGCTGGGGACCGGAGCAACAATTAAAAATACCTTGATCTGGGGGAATAAGGGCAAGCAATTGGATTATTCCGGTACTTCTAAATTTACCAATTACATAGAAGGTGTGAATTCGGATGATCCGTTGTTTCAGGATGCGGACAACGGAGATTTCCGTCTGAAATCCGCTTCTCCTTGTATTAATGCAGGTTCGTTGGATGAATTGTTAAAGAATTTATTTGACCTTTGGGGAAATCCGCGTTTGAGTGGAGGGACTTATGATATCGGAGCTTATGAATATAAAACGTATAAGATTACTTTTATCAAGGACCCGGAAATTACTATTGATTCGATAGTGAATGGAGTGACCTATTATGCCAGCAAAGTGGAACCGGGAGGGACTTATCGTTTTAAGGTGAGTAGTTCGGATTTTACCGGAATAGATAAGAAATCCATTATAGTCAAGAAGGTGGGAGGAAATGAAGAGATTCCGCTGGGTGCGGACGGTGCTTATTCCATAGGTCCGGTGAACAGTGACATGACGATTGAAGTGATTTTGACACCGCCGACGGTAGTAACGGTCGTGCCGGTGGAACATGGTACTCTGACCGTATCGGGAAGTAAAAATCATGCTCCCGATGAGGGAAAGAACAGCATGGTGATAGAAGCGAACGAAAAGGTTTCCTTTGATACTGTGTCCGATGCAGGTTATCGTTGTACAGATGTTTTGGTACAATTCAAGGAGCCGAAAGATTCCCCCTGGGTCTCTGTTTTGAGTGAGGCAGGGCTTGGGAAGGTGCATGCTGTGGCCAAAAGCATTAATTGTAAAGCTGTATTTGAGCCTAATAGTTATCCGCTTATAATGAAAGTCAATAATCCGGCATGGGGTACGTTGTCTGTCACGGAGAAGGGAACAGGAACGGTAATGTCCATACCGGAAGGAGTATCGACAAAACAGTATAGTTTACTTTATAATCCGACCGGAGTGTTGGAGATAGCAACGACAGCGAAACCGGGTTACAAGTGGAAGTCGACAACCGTATCGGATGCTGACGGAACGTCCAATTCCAGTTCTTTAAAATTGGGTGAAACGGCTCGTATGCGGGTGGGCGGTGTTTGTATTATGGTCAATTACGAACCGGAAGAGTGTTATGTCCGTTGGAACTGTTTACACGGTGATTTGACTGTGACGGGGCCGGATGGCTCTGTCGGAAGTGTTGAAAGTTACGGCAGTGGCGGAAAACAGGTGAAAGTGAAATATGGAACGGAAATAACGGTTACCCCGGTTCCCAGTAGTGCCGAAGGATATAAATATGTGAATGGTTCGTTGAAAGTCAATCCGGATGGAGGTACTTTGACGGATATTAGTACAACAAAAACCTGGACGGTTACTTCGAATGCTACGTTAACAGCTGAGTTTAGCCTGGAGAAATATTTGATTACGGTAACTCAGAGTGGCCTGGAAGGCAGTCCTACCGATTATTTTACAGCCAGCCCGGCTTTGGCAGCTGATCGTTTGGTGGAATATGGGGCTACTTTGAATTTGACAGCAAAGGCTCCTACCGGCTATGAATGTAAGAAAGTGAAGTTGGACGGAGTGGAGCAGAATCTTTCTTCCGTAAAACTGGGACCAATCAAGGCTGCACATACTGTGGAGTTCATCTTCAACAGAATCGGATATGCTCTTGCTTTTGTAAATGAAACTCCGGATTATGGCACTTTAAAAGTGGAGTGGAAGGAGAAAGGAACGACGGAATGGAAACTTTTGGATAATAGTCCGCAAACGGTTTATTATCAGGATCAGTTGAAAATAACTGCTACGGCAAATGGGGGATATGACCTTGAATACCTGAAATTGAACAGTGGTGCTTTTACTTCCGGAAGCGAACATACGGTGGTGGCAGATGTGAATGTTGTAGCGAAGTTTAAGGCTAAGAAGTTTAAGGTGAAGTTGCAAAAAGTCGTGGTGGCAGAAAATCCGGATGCAACTCCGGAGAGAGGGAAAGTGATGGTGAAAAAGGGTACCACTGCTTTGTTGACTTTGGAAAAAGCACAGAACGGCCCGACAGCAGAGATAGAAGTCGAATACGGAACCGATTTATGGGTGGATGCTGCGTGTGATAAAGGCTATTCTTTGGTTGGAGTTGAGTTGACAGGAACGGAAACGAAAGATATAAGTACTACTAAGAATTTTAAGGTAGAGGAGAATGTGACAGTAAAGGTGCTGATTAAACAAACTGCGGACCTTTATTCTGTGGATTGGAAGGTTTCGAAGCCGACGACGAGCAGCAATAGCTCTTTTAAAGTGCAGTATACTGCTGATGACGGTTTGAAGCAGGATGTTACCAAAGGAAGTAAACTGTATGTGGCCGGTACGGTTTTGAATTTCATCAAGACAGAAGATGCCGGAGAGCAGTTGTTGTATGTGAAGGATGGAGAGAACAATCCTCTTAACTGGGAGGAGAGTTATACCTTAAATGGTGATGTGATGTTTAACGTGAAATTTGTCCGGAAATGTACGATTGTAATCAATAACCCTTCTTCGGGTACAGTGGAAGTTCGTAAAAAAGACGGTACTGTTTTGAAAACGGGAGATATGGTGCTTGCCGGTACAGAGTTGGAAACGAGAATTGTGGCTACTTCCGGAACTTCCGGAACGACAGGTTGTAAGGATCTGAAAGTGGACGGAGTGGCCAAATGGACCGGACCGGTTTCTTTGATGGTGGCGCCTGTAACGACTTCCGGGTGGATCACATATGTCATTCCGGAAGATCATACCGGGGGAAATGTAACATTTTCCGGTACTACGGAGCTTTATTATCAGGTGAGGTATGTTGAGCCGGATTTCGGACATTTGAGTGTGACGGTTGATCGTGTGAGTCTGGTTTCCGGTACCGCGTATTGGTATCCTGCCCGTACTATGATTAAGATTACAGCTTCGGAGATACCTGATAACGGCTACCAGTTGAATGCGGACCATGAGGTAAGAAATAAAGGTGTTATTCCTGAGGATACCATTTTGTTGGATACAACATCTGTTTCCGGTACGTTTGAAAAATCTTTGTCGCTGGACAAAAATCTGGATTTGCTTGCTGATTTTGAGAAGAAAGTGTATACAATTACTGTGGAGGTGATTCATCCGGAGGGAAGTACGGATATCAGTCTGAGCGATGGTATGAATACTTTATTGACAGCGGCGGGAACCACCAAAGTGGAACATGGAAGTAAATTAACATTGAGTGCGACGCCCGCAACCGGTTGGGCAGTGCGTTTATATTTTGATAATGTTGATAAGGTGATCGGTACCACGAACCAGTCGTATACTTATGCTTTTGTGAAAGGGAACGTTACTTTTAAAGCGGAGTTCATCCAAAAATATAAGGTAGTTTATGGGGCAAATATTGCCCGGGTATTGCATGCTGATGGTACGGAAGTGGGGAATGGCGGTTATGCTTATGCCCAGGAAAAACTGAAAGCTGTTTCTGTCAAACCGGCAGTAGGGCAGGAATGTAAAAAACTTAGTATAAAGGAAAATGATGTTCCTGGAAATGTTTTGGGGAGTTCAACGACTTCCGGGGCAGATGGAACAATAGAGTATGCTTTTTCCATGCCGGAGAAAGATGTGTTGGCAGAAGCTGAGATAGGTCCCCGGAATTATGATTTGAGCTATAAGCTGACGGGCACGGGCGGAACTATCGTGGTGAAGAAAGTTGTTGGAGGAGTGGATCAAGTGGTGGCTGAGGGTGAAAAAGTATTGTCATATGGTGATCAGCTGAAAATAGAGGTTACTTTACTTCCGGCCAATGGCGGTAGCGATTCCTGGTATAAGGTGAAATCTGTATCCGGAACAATGGGACGTGCTAATATTTTAAGTTTTAATACTTCTGTTTCCGGTTTGGTTTATACTTATGTGGTTACGGAAACAGTTGACGGGGATGTTAGCTTTTTGGTAGAATTGGAAAGAAAGGTACAACCTTTGGAGTTGGAAATTATGCCGGCCGACCAAGGATTCGGTGTTGAGATACAAATTGACGGAGGAACTCCGGTTGTATACAAGAATGGATATCAATCGATTAGTGTACCGGTGGGAGCAATAGTGGAGGCTCGGGTGAAAACACCGACACCGATGCCGGAAGGTTATGAATTTCTTCATTTCCCTGGAGATGGGAAAAAACTTGTTTATGAAAAAAAGCAAATGCCGATAAATGAGTCTTTAAATTGGTCTTTGGCTTATGCATTGAAAGAAATTCCCTTGAATATACAGGTAATCCCGGCAGGCAGTGGAAGTGTCGTGGCTGTGGATGGCTCCGGAATGAGTTATAATAATTCGGTGGGGAAATACGTTGTGGGGTATGGGGCCAGTTTGACGCAGATTAAAGCGACTCCGGCAGATGAATATTACCGTAATACAGGACTGACAGCCTTGATGGGAGGGATAGACCGTATACAAGGACAGCCCCAGCCTTGTCATTTGGATAAGATTACGGACTCGGTGGGAATAGAAGCTCGTTTTGAGCGTTTGTACAAGATTGTAAAGGCACCTTCCTCCAATGGAGTTTTATCTATTGTTGAGACAGGCACTACAACGGATGCCGATGGTAAATTTTATCCTCAGGGCCAATCTTTCAGTATCTCCGTTGTTCCTGCCGACAAAGATTATGAATGTAAAAAAGTTGTTGTTGTCGCACCGGGATTTAATTTATCCAGGACTTTAGTATTGGATAGTCAGGGAAAAGTGACTTATGTGATTCCGGATAAATGTGTCGCTAAGGATTTGCTTGTGGAAGCGGTTTTTGCTAAGAAAACTTGTCAGGTGACTTTAAAAAAGACTCCGGCAAACGGAGGAAGTGCAGAGATTTGGATAGGGGAAAAAGATGGCGGTGGCACTTTACTGTTGGATTTGAAGTCGACAGATACAGATACGGTAGTGGTTAAGGATGTAGAATACGGTTCTGTATTGAATTTTTATGCGGATGTAGTTTCTTCTGATTTTGAGATTGTCAGCAAGAAAATCGGGAGTACGGCCTATACAGGAGCAGTGACACTGCAACAGGATACTGTATTTGAGGTACGTTTTGGCCGATTATATACGTTGACTGTCGGTTCCAATGTTGTTGTAAAGAGAACGGATAATCAGTCGGAGGTCAGCAGTGGGAGCAAGATTCCGGAAGGGGTGAGCTTGACGGCTCAGGCGGAATTGATAGGACATGATTGTATTGCCTTAACCGCAACGAAAGACGGAGAAGCATGGAAGAAGTGGAGTGATGCAGATACGCTGGGGATTATAAAGAAGGTTTTTGTGATGCCGGGTGGGGATGTAGATGTGCAGGGTAGTTTCCAACTGAAGATGTTTAAAGTAAGTGTTGTGCATCAGCCGGATACTCTGGCATTTCAGGTATTGGATATTGGTGTTGTTTTGGGTGATACGACGTATGATGTAGACCGGAAAAACGGTTCTTTGGCAGGATATTTGTCGGAACTTCAATTGGACCAGACAACATTGCAGTTGCATCCTTGGTATGAAGGACCGATAGAAGTGAAGGCTTTTGTAAAGTCTAATCCGGCCGCTTATGATTTGCAAGCGAACCCTATGGTGGTTAAGGAAGATGTTGTTATTCATGCTATTGCTCACCGGAAGAAAAAGCAGTTGAACGTTGTGATAGACCAGGAGAACGGATCCGGTGGTAATCAGGTTGTAGTGAAACTGGAAGATGGGAAACAGCATATTTTTACTGCTAACAGTAGTTTGACCGTTGAAGTCGGTGCGCCTGTTGAAATATGGACTGTGGATACGAATGGGTATAAGACAATTTTGCTTTCGGCTGATGATGGGACAACTGGTCCGGTAGTGAGCGCTCCTTTTAAATTGAATATGAAGAATATGCCGGATGCGGATGTGACGGTGACCGCCCGTTTCGAATTAAAACGTTATCCGGTCTATTTTCAGGCCAATACGGGAGGTCGCGTAGTGGTGAACAAAGCTTTCGGAGGAGTGATGGAAGGTGTTGTACAGCAATCCGGTGATAAAGTGAAGCATTTTACGGAACTGACTATTGAGGCAGAGCCTTTGAATGAGAGTTATCGTTTGAAAAAAGAGGGTTTGAAAGTATCTATGGGAGGTGTGGCTGTTAGTAATCTGAAATATATTGCTTCCGTTACGGGAGAGGTGGATATTAAGGCTGATTTTGAAAAGGTATATGAAGTACGTCTTTTGCAACCGCAATATGGTTCTCTGGCGGTTCTTCAGGCGGATACCTCCGCTGTCGGGTATCGTTATCCGGCGGGAACAGGACTTACTGTAAATGCGCGGCCGAATGAAGGGTATAAAGTGAGCAGTTTGACGATGAATGGCCAGAAACTGAATCAGATGCCGGAAGAAGGAGGTTCGATTGTGGTAAATATTCCGGCAAATATTTCTAATCTGGATAGTGTAGAATTTGCTGTCGAATATACTTTGAAGGAGTATCAGCTAAAGGTAATTGCTGCAGGAGAAGGAAAGGTTACGGTTTCCGGTTTGCAGGGTGGAGATTATGAGGTGAAGGGTACATCCCGTGTGCGGTCTGCGAGCCATTTCACTCAGGTGACTTTTGTTGTGGAGGCCGGAGGTACTCCTTATTTGTTGGATAAGTTTGATATTCATTTGTCTGATGGCCGGATCATTCCTGTCAGCGGTCAGGATACTACGATTGTGATAACCGGCAATGTGACGGTGGATGTTGAATTTAAGAAATATTACTGGATAGAGTTTAATACGCCTCAATACGGTACTTTGCAAGTCCGGAAGGATGGACGGGTGGTCGGATTCGGTGACCGTTGTCCGGGAGGAGCAATACTGAACCTTTATACCGTACCTGATGAAGGATTCGAAGTGGATTTTCTGACGGCAAACGGAGAGAGTGTGATTAATCATACGGTGGTTTTACCTCAGAATGCAGTATACGATACGTTGAGGATAGAAGCGGGGTATAAGATACGGACCCAGGTACTTACGGTTGTGCAACCTGATAGCGGTTATATTACGGTAGAAAAGTTGGGGGCGAATGGAGTATGGGAGTCTTTGGGTGTTACTGCTCCGGTGGAGTTGGATTATTGGACTCAAATCCGGTTTATGGCTGGTGTCTATAACGAAGGAGGTTATAAAGTATCTGGATTGACGATGAATGGAGAACCGGTTCAAGCGGGTGATATTTGGACCATAAAGGGTGATTGCCGGCTGGAAGCTGTGGTTGAGCCGCGGATGTATACGGTGACTTATGAGCATCCGATGTATGGGAAGTTTGTGATTACAACCGGAGAAGGAGAAGAGGTTATTCCGGGAGCTGAGATAGCCTACCGTACGGAGTTGAAGGTGGAAGTCCGTTTGGATGATTCGGAGGGATATGAGATATCCTGGATTCGGGTGAATGGGGTTGAGATTGAAAATGAATCGGAATGGACTGTGTTGGGAGATGTTAATATTTCTGCTTTGCTTCGGATTAAGCGTTGGCAGGTGACTGCTACTGCTCAGGGGGAAGGCGAGCTTCTGTTGTATAATGAAGATTTGGGACATCTGGCGATACCTGTGGATACGGTCGAACATTATACGATACTGAGAGTGAATCCTCTTCCGTCAAAGGGATGGATGCTTTATAGTCTGGACATTGACGGTGCGGATTTACAAACGGACAGTACGATTATGGTCACGCGTGAGACTTATATCCATGCCGAATACCGTCAGATGGAGCCTTACCGTTTCCCGGTGGCTTTCACTCCCAATGGGGACGGATATAATGACACCTGGGTAATAGAGGGATTGTGGCAATCGCGGAACGATAATACGCTGGAGATATATGACCGTGACCAGAAACGGGTATATAAAGCTTCTCCTTATGCTGATGAATGGAATGGAGAAACGGATAACGGGCATGTTTTACCGGCGGGCAATTATGTCTATAAGTTCAGGACTGCGACAGGAAAGGTTTATATGGGAATGGTTTCTATTGTCAGAAATTAATGTTGAAATAAAGACGGCGTTATGAGATATTTGTTCTTATTGCTGATATGCTTTTGTTTTACAGGTTTACGGGCCAATAATGTCCGGGTTGTCGGGAATATCCAATTGCCGGCCGGTGAGATGGTAAGTGATGATGTGGCGCGTATAAAGTTTACGCTGGAGTGGGAAAATTCCTGGCGGGATTCCTATAATCATGATGCCGTGTATGTCGTGTTGAAATATCGTTTACGTCATGAGAGTCCGGTGGTCTGGCATCAAGTCTACTTGCAGGATAGCGGACATGAGACTTCCGGAGGATTTACCTGGACAGCGGCTCGTGGTGCTGCTGCGGGGAAGAATATGGGGGTGTTTATCTATCGTTCTATGGCTGGTAGCGGCATCTCCCGCGTGAATGTTGACTTGAAATGGAATATTGCACAAACGACACCGGCTTCCGGCAAAGGACATGTGAGTTCCAGTACCATTTATGATGATGAGGTTATTCTGGCTTGTACAGGTATTGAGATGGTGTATATTCCCCGGGGTGCCTTTGCTTTGGGAGATATGGTTTATACTGCTTCGGCCGGGCAGGAGGCTTCCAGTCGTACTTTCCGGCAGCGGGATATGTATATTCCGGCGGCCTATGATTTGGTCAGCAACCGTTATTGGATTGAGACCAACGGGGCGGGAGAGGAGACGAAGACAGCTCCTTTGGCGGCTAATCGGGTGAATGACATTACCAACAGCACTTCGAACTCCTGGGTTGGAAATGGCGGGGATACACAGAGCTGGACGATTGATTTCGGCCGTTTGGCTGACGGAACGGAAATCAGTGAGGCTTATACCGTGAAATACATCAGCATAGAGTCTATTCCGGGGCATGCTCCTACGGCCTGGACTTTACAGGCAGCGAAGAATGATACCCCCGGCGGATGGCATACCTTATTGAATAATGTTACGGATGCGCCTTGGTCTACTGGGCTGGAAAGGGTGTACCCCGGAACAACTGCAATAAAATTGACTCACGATCTGGATAAGTACCGTTATTATCGGATCAAAGTGGAAAAATCGAGTATGCCCAAAGGGGCCTTGCCTGTTATAAAGTCGGTGTCTATGACTGACCGGGATTTGGAAAGGGAATGTGATTATTCTTTTATTGTAGATACCACTGTTGTTCGTTTGGGCGGTCGACGGGGCCTTTGTGCTGAAAATGACGGTGAAACCTGGCCGGAGACTACTCTGGGAAGTGTTTATCCGAATGGTTACCGGGCTTTTTATGTGATGAAATATGAAATGTCTCAGGAGCAGTATGCCAGTTTTTTGCAATTGTTGCCGCCTCAGGCCCAGCAGGCCCGGACCATTGGTAGTGAATTAAGAAATTTACCGATGGGAGCCTATGTGTTTGGTAGTTCGCCGGATGAGGTAAATGCCCGTAATGCTATTGCGTTGGCGACCTGGAATAATGAGGACAGCCGGGATACAGCGTCTTTTGCCTGTGATATGAACCGGGAGGATCCTATGGGAATGGATGGAGACGGACTTCCTTTGGGGTGCAATTATCTGACGCCGGCTGATATGCTGGCTTATGCCAGTTGGGTGGGATTGAGGCCGTTGACGGAGTTAGAATACGAAAAAATGTCGAGGGCTCCTTTTCCTTCGGTGACTCTGGCTGGAAGTTGTGCCTGGGGGAACCGGAAAGTTGTCATTCCCGGCGGATTGAATAACCCGGGAAAAAGCGACGAATCTTTTGACACAGGGAACGTGAATTTCCGTAGTGTAGTGGATGGTCCGGCCCGGGTGGGTATTTTTGCCAAGGGCACAACCGACCGGGAGACTGCCGGTGCAAGCTTTTGGGGAGTTCTGGATTTGAGCGGTAATTTGAGTGAGATTTATTATAATGCCAATAGTAAAGGGCGGACCTACAACGGGACTTTACATGGAAATGGGGTGTTGCCGGCTAACGGTACGGCAAATGTGAGTGGATGGGTGAACGACCCTCAGGCTTTTGGACTGAGAGGAGGGAATTTCCGTTCTACTTCCACGGGTGACCTGGCTACTTCTATGCGTATGTATGCCCGGGGAAGCATCAGCGATATAAATCGTCGCGATTCAACGGTAAGTTTTCGTTTGGGATATACCTGCGATGAACCTGATACACCCCTGGAAAATATTCTGACGCTGGAGAACGGACTGACAACTGCGGAAGGAAGTGTGTGTGATACGGTTTGTGATGGTGGCGATTATGTGATTGAAGGAAATGAACCTCCCGGGACTTATGCTTTGCATTACCTATGGTATAAAAGTGAGAATAAGGGAAGGACATGGGAGTTGTTGCGTGATAGCGGGAGTATTGGCAGAAATCTGATTTTGAGTAACCTGAGAAATATAGGCATGGATGACCATGTTTTGCAGGAATATTGGTTCCGCCGGAAAGTGGTGCGGGATAATAATGAAGGCAATAGTGCTGTGGTGAAGTTGAGGGTGGTGAATCCGGCTTATACGATTTCCCGCTACCGGGATACCATTAATGGCTATGGTACCGGAGCAGGTATTCGCGTTACCGCTAAATATCCTACTTCTTATGCCTGGACTTATTTGGGAAACGGGAATACCCTTACTCCGGATGAAGAAACGGATCTGAGCAGTCGCTATATTCCTAAGAAAGCCGATATGGTATTACCGGATGAGGGAGTTTTGCATGGGCCTAAATATGTGATGGTGAAGTTAAAGGTTTTAGGTCGTTGTGAACGGAGTAATATTTTTGAAGTGGATATTGTCAATACACTGGATAAAAGTAAAATGAGGGTGAAAGATTTCGGTACTTACCGGGCATGGGCTGACGGTTCTTATGCTCCTTCGGCCAACGCTTATCTTCATCCGACGGGAGGATATGAATATCGGGGAGATATTGGAAGCGGTATTTACCGGGTTGATCCGGATGGCCGTTCCGGTCCCATTGAACCTTTTGATGTATATTGTGATATGGAAACGGATGGTGGTGGCTGGAGTGTGATAAAGGTGAATTTCGGAGAGGATGTAGATCATCATGGTACTGAGAGTAATACGCTTATTTATACAATTACTTATAATCTGACTCAGGAGCAGATAGTAGGCTTGCGTGCTGTATCGAAGACCGGTTACCAGTATTTCTCTAAAAAATGCTACCATAGTTTGGCTAATTCCGATGCTCATTGTTCGTGGCATGCTTACGGATATACCTCCGGAAGTACGTTGAATTTCGGGCACTATTATAATTGGCCGAATTACGATCAGTGTAATCCGAATGATGCAGTATGGCGTCAGGCTCATGGAAAAGTGACCGATATTAATCTGATTCCGATCTGGCGTTATTATGGAGACGAAACCGGAGATAGCGGAGAGTATGCTAAATATACCTTTGGAGATGTATATTTCAGGTAAGATAGGAAAGTGGGTCGGAGTGATCTTATTGTGCTGTGGTATTACTCCTCTTTTTGGAGATAATCTGCGGATTGTCTCTCCTGTCAATTGTGTGGTTACAGCCGAAAATCAAGTTGATATTGAAGTGCAGTTGAGCTGGTCCAATTCCTGGCGTAACAGTTGCAATTACGATGCCGTCTATGTATTCGGCAAGTACCGATTGCCGGACTCCGACGAGAAATGGCACCACCTGTTTTTTGATGCGTCGGATGACGTTCATTCTGTGGGAAGCGGTTACGGTCTGTCCGTGATGAACGGCGGTCGGGGTTTGCTTGTGTACCGTTCAGAGGATGGCCAGGGCGAGTCGGCTGTGACCCTCCATCTGCGTTGGTCGCTTGACGGTAATGCGTCCGCCCCGGTGAGTGCGGCCTCCGTGTCTTCCGGAGAAGTGCTTGTATCTTTACAGGGTCTGGAGATGGTTTATGTCCCGACCTCTCCTTTCTATATGGGAGACGGATTTTCTTCCGGCAGTTACCGTACTCCGACTTTCGGAGTACTTCCTTCTTCTAGCGACCTTATCGGGACGAACAGTAATTTTGTTTATACCGCTTCCACAAACAGCACTTATGCCGTACGTGCGGCAGACCGTCGGAATAATGCCGTTGACGACGGCAGCATGTCCCATTACTGGAGCAGTGCCGGTGGTAATTATCCGGCGTGGTGGCAGGTTGATTTCAAGTCCGACCGCCGGATTCTTTATTTTGGGGTGTCGGGTCTGTGCTGGGAGGAGTCTTCGCCTTCTCCGGGTGGCACCTGGTATCTGGAAGGTTCTCCGAGCGGTTCTTCCGGCAGTTGGGTAGAGCTGTGGCATGGCGGTCCGGAGGATTGGGGTGAGTCCCGTATATCTTACCCAGTCCAGCATGCAATCCGGGTGACTTCTCCGGGAAGTTACCGTTATTACCGCATCCGCGTGGATGATTCGCGCCGTAAAGATTTCTGGGACAACATATCGATCGCAAATGTCGCAATGACCGAGGATGACCTGTCTTGTTTTTCAGGTACCGGCTTCCTGCTTCAGGACGGTTGTTCTAACAGCCTTCCTTCTGGGTATGCCGACGGAGTTCGTGGTTATTATGCTATGAAATATGAGCTGACCCAGGAGCAGTATGTAACTTTCCTTAACCGTTTGCCCCGTTCCGCACAGTACAGCCGTACTATCGGAGGTTTGCTTGACGGGGTCCGGGAAGGAGAGTATGTCTACGGTCCCATGCGTGACCGTCCTTCTTTCCGGAACGGAATCATCGTCCAGGAGCGTCGTCTGAACAGCCGTTCCCCTTACTTGTTTGCGTGTAACCTGAATCCGGAGAATGTAGCAAACAGTCTGGACGATGGTCAGACGGTGGGTTGCAACTACCTCAGTCCCGGCGATATGCTTGCCTATGCCGATTGGAGCGGTCTGCGTCCGTTGAGTGAGCTTGAGTATGAGAAGATGTGCCGGGTGTTGTATCCTGAGTTGCCGTCTTCTCCTGATTACGCCTGGGGCAGTGTGTCTCCCTCCCCCGGCAGTGGTTGGCAGTCCTCCGGAACGGAGAGCGAACATGCTTCTTCTGGTAATGTGAATTCGGGAGGGAGTCTGGAAGGTCCTTGTCGTGTTGGTTCTTTTGTTGGTAGCGGTGTTCGTTCCTCTTCCGGCAATTCTTTTTTAGGTTTTTCCGATCTGAGCGGCAACCTGAGTGAGATATATGTGAATACAGAACTTTACGGTCTTCAGTTCCGCCGGGACCATTCGGGCAGTGGCGTCTTGTCTTCTTCCGGTGATGTGAGTGTGAGCCGGGAGTACTGGCCTCTGGAGGTGTCCGCTTACGGAGTTCGTGGAGGTGATTACAGTTCTTCTGATTCTTTTTTGCGTGTGGCTGACCGTAGCCGGATGTGTTCCTTTTTCGGAGATCTAAACGATAAGTTTCCAACAGTGGGGGTGCGTCTGGGTCTGAGTTGTGAGCCTGGAACCATGGAAACGGTACTAAGTCTTGAAAACGGTCTTCGTTCTGGTGCTACCGAAGTTTTTGATACGATTTGCGATGGTTCCGACTATGTGATCCGGGGTAGTGTGTTGCCCGTGGAGCATGGTCATTATTTCTGGTTTTGCAGTAAGGACAACGGGGAGTCCTGGGAACGTCTGGATGGCTGTACCTCGGCGGACCTTCATCTGCGAAACCTGACCTCCTTATTACCCCGTAACAGTCTGGAGGTTTTCCGTTATAAACGTCTGACTTATACGTTGCATGGTTATTCGGAGAGCGGCGTTGTCGGTCTGGTTGTTTCCCACGGCTATGAGTCCGACCGTATTTGTGATACTTTGCAGCCTTGTGTTGCCTCTCACGGTTTCACTCTTTCTACGAGGCTTCCCTCGACGTACCGTTGGGAGTGTCTGGATATCGGGAAGGAGCTTGAGTCTACGGTATTGTCTTCGGTGTCGAGCCGTCATGATTTGCGTGTGAGTGATTTTCAGTCTTCCGGTTCTTCGTGGCCTAGCGGTCTTTATACGATAGGGGTTGAGATCAATGTGGCGGGGAAGTGCCGTGAGGATGTCCGCTTGGAGGTCTTGGTGGTGCCCTATACGCGCAACCCTTTTCCTGACAAGGTGGTGACTTATGCGTATAATGGTCAGAACAGTTATCAGATAGCGAACACCTGGAGCGGTCCTGATGCACAGCGCTGGACTTTGACGAACGGTTCTTTGGGTACGCTGGAGATTTCTGACCGTGGTTTGGTGAGTAATGTATCTTCGACGATGTGCAGTCATATCACGGTGGAGGCGGTGTGTGAGGACTTTCCTGATAAGGTCTACCGGATGGAGCTGCATGAGCCTTCGCGTAGTTATGCTTCTGCCGGAGCTTATACGCTGAATCTTTTGCCGGGGGAATATACTTTTGAGTGTTGGGGTGCTTCGGGGGGTGGATCAACTAATCAGAATGTCGGTAGCCATGCTGGTTTAGGAGGATATGCCGGAGGTGATTTGGAGGTGTCGGAATCCCAAAGATTTTATTTGTATGTCGGGGGTACGACAGGGTCTACTGCAGGTGGTTGGAATGGTGGCGGAAATGGTTCTAATACTGGTTTCGGAGGTGGGGGAGCGACAGATATACGTTTAATGGATGGGGCATGGAATGACCGGACTTCTTTGTTTTCCCGTATTATGGTTGCGGGAGGAGGTGGAGGACCGGATAATCCTGGCGGTACTTTTAAGGGTGATGATGATGGCTCCGGAGGTGCCGGGGGTGGTTTGCAAGGCAATGCTGCCTGTATAGACGGAGTTGTCGTTAACCGAAGTTATTATACGGCTTCTGGTTGTAGCGGATGTGGAATGGGAGGAACTCAGACCCAAGGGTATGCCTGGGGACAGGGAGAGCATGTTACTTGCAATACCGATACTGGTGGCGGCGGCGGCGGTTATCGTGGCGGATATGTAACCAATCATAATAATGGCGGTGCTGGTGGTGGTTCGGGGTTTGTCTCCGGATTAGAAGGATGTAATGCTGTGGATGAAGGGGGTAATTATACGGGTCAGGCTGTTCATTATAGTGGTATTTTATTTAAAAACGGAGTCTTAAAGACAGGGCAGAGAGCGGGGCATGGAATGGTAAAGATTACAGTAAAGTAGGATGAAAGGAATGTGGTAAATTTTAAAATATATCGGATGCGAAAATTACTGTTGGTTGTTTTTTGTTTTTGGAGCATGTGGGCTTTCGGGGACCATCTCCTGGTAAACGGTGATGTAAAGGTCGTTTCTGTTGCCGACGGATTTGCAGAACTTGAAGTGCAGTTGAGTTGGTCCAATTCCTGGCGTAACAGTTGCAATTACGATGCCGTCTATATATTCGGCAAGTACCGATTGCCGGACTCCGACGAGAAATGGCACCACCTGTTTTTTGATGCGTCGGATGACGTTCATTCTGTGGGAAGCGGTTACGGTCTGTCCGTGATGAACGGCGGTCGGGGTTTGCTTGTGTACCGTTCAGAGGATGGCCAGGGCGAGTCGGCTGTGACCCTCCATCTGCGTTGGTCGCTTGACGGTAATGCGTCCGCCCCGGTGAGTGCGGCCTCCGTGTCTTCCGGAGAAGTGCTTGTATCTTTACAGGGTCTGGAGATGGTTTATGTCCCGACCTCTCCTTTCTATATGGGAGACGGATTTTCTTCCGGCAGTTACCGTACTCCGACTTTCGGAGTACTTCCTTCTTCTAGCGACCTTATCGGGACGAACAGTAATTTTGTTTATACCGCTTCCACAAACAGCACTTATGCCGTACGTGCGGCAGACCGTCGGAATAATGCCGTTGACGACGGCAGCATGTCCCATTACTGGAGCAGTGCCGGTGGTAATTATCCGGCGTGGTGGCAGGTTGATTTCAAGTCCGACCGCCGGATTCTTTATTTTGGGGTGTCGGGTCTGTGCTGGGAGGAGTCTTCGCCTTCTCCGGGTGGCACCTGGTATCTGGAAGGTTCTCCGAGCGGTTCTTCCGGCAGTTGGGTAGAGCTGTGGCATGGCGGTCCGGAGGATTGGGGTGAGTCCCGTATATCTTACCCAGTCCAGCATGCAATCCGGGTGACTTCTCCGGGAAGTTACCGTTATTACCGCATCCGCGTGGATGATTCGCGCCGTAAAGATTTCTGGGACAACATATCGATCGCAAATGTCGCAATGACCGAGGATGACCTGTCTTGTTTTTCAGGTACCGGCTTCCTGCTTCAGGACGGTTGTTCTAACAGCCTTCCTTCTGGGTATGCCGACGGAGTTCGTGGTTATTATGCTATGAAATATGAGCTGACCCAGGAGCAGTATGTAACTTTCCTTAACCGTTTGCCCCGTTCCGCACAGTACAGCCGTACTATCGGAGGTTTGCTTGACGGGGTCCGGGAAGGAGAGTATGTCTACGGTCCCATGCGTGACCGTCCTTCTTTCCGGAACGGAATCATCGTCCAGGAGCGTCGTCTGAACAGCCGTTCCCCTTACTTGTTTGCGTGTAACCTGAATCCGGAGAATGTAGCAAACAGTCTGGACGATGGTCAGACGGTGGGTTGCAACTACCTCAGTCCCGGCGATATGCTTGCCTATGCCGATTGGAGCGGTCTGCGTCCGTTGAGTGAGCTTGAGTATGAGAAGATGTGCCGGGTGTTGTATCCTGAGTTGCCGTCTTCTCCTGATTACGCCTGGGGCAGTGTGTCTCCCTCCCCCGGCAGTGGTTGGCAGTCCTCCGGAACGGAGAGCGAACATGCTTCTTCTGGTAATGTGAATTCGGGAGGGAGTCTGGAAGGTCCTTGTCGTGTTGGTTCTTTTGTTGGTAGCGGTGTTCGTTCCTCTTCCGGCAATTCTTTTTTAGGTTTTTCCGATCTGAGCGGCAACCTGAGTGAGATATATGTGAATACAGAACTTTACGGTCTTCAGTTCCGCCGGGACCATTCGGGCAGTGGCGTCTTGTCTTCTTCCGGTGATGTGAGTGTGAGCCGGGAGTACTGGCCTCTGGAGGTGTCCGCTTACGGAGTTCGTGGAGGTGATTACAGTTCTTCTGATTCTTTTTTGCGTGTGGCTGACCGTAGCCGGATGTGTTCCTTTTTCGGAGATCTAAACGATAAGTTTCCAACAGTGGGGGTGCGTCTGGGTCTGAGTTGTGAGCCTGGAACCATGGAAACGGTACTAAGTCTTGAAAACGGTCTTCGTTCTGGTGCTACCGAAGTTTTTGATACGATTTGCGATGGTTCCGACTATGTGATCCGGGGTAGTGTGTTGCCCGTGGAGCATGGTCATTATTTCTGGTTTTGCAGTAAGGACAACGGGGAGTCCTGGGAACGTCTGGATGGCTGTACCTCGGCGGACCTTCATCTGCGAAACCTGACCTCCTTATTACCCCGTAACAGTCTGGAGGTTTTCCGTTATAAACGTCTGACTTATACGTTGCATGGTTATTCGGAGAGCGGCGTTGTCGGTCTGGTTGTTTCCCACGGCTATGAGTCCGACCGTATTTGTGATACTTTGCAGCCTTGTGTTGCCTCTCACGGTTTCACTCTTTCTACGAGGCTTCCCTCGACGTACCGTTGGGAGTGTCTGGATATCGGGAAGGAGCTTGAGTCTACGGTATTGTCTTCGGTGTCGAGCCGTCATGATTTGCGTGTGAGTGATTTTCAGTCTTCCGGTTCTTCGTGGCCTAGCGGTCTTTATACGATAGGGGTTGAGATCAATGTGGCGGGGAAGTGCCGTGAGGATGTCCGCTTGGAGGTCTTGGTGGTGCCCTATACGCGCAACCCTTTTCCTGACAAGGTGGTGACTTATGCGTATAATGGTCAGAACAGTTATCAGATAGCGAACACCTGGAGCGGTCCTGATGCACAGCGCTGGACTTTGACGAACGGTTCTTTGGGTACGCTGGAGATTTCTGACCGTGGTTTGGTGAGTAATGTATCTTCGACGATGTGCAGTCATATCACGGTGGAGGCGGTGTGTGAGGACTTTCCTGATAAGGTCTACCGGATGGAACTGCATGAGCCTTCGCGTAGTTATGCTTCTGCCGGGGCTTATACGCTGAATCTTTTGCCGGGGGAATATACTTTTGAGTGTTGGGGTGCCAGGGGATCTCAGGCTCATGCAAACGGCAGTAATAGCGGAACTCCGGGAAACGGGGGTTATGCTTACGGGGAATACCGGTTGGGGCAGCAGAAACCTTTTTATTTGTATGTTGGCGGAGCGGCAGGAGGTGCTTCGGGCCATAACGGCGGGGCCGGCGGATGGAACGGCGGGGCTACGGGAGGATATGATTCGGATGATGATCCCGGTGGCGGTGGCGGCGGAGCATCGGATATTCGTGTGGTAGGCGGAGCTTGGAATGATGCTGTTTCGTTGCGAAACCGGATTATGGTGGCTGGCGGTGGCGGAGGATGCGGATGGAGCAGTCCCGGAGGAAATGGTGGAGGATTGCAGGGAGTAAGAGCTAATTCCAGTGCCAATGCGACACAGACTTCGGGAGCTGCTTTCGGATGGGCTTCGGTCGGAGGAAACGGAGGAAACGGACATACTGGTGCCGGTGGTGGTGGCGGCGGATATTACGGCGGTTACGGAGCTCCGGGGAGCAGTGGTGGCGGTGGCGGCGGTTCGGGATTTGTTTCGGGTATGGAGGGATGTAATGCGGTTAATGAGAGTGGCGCACATACCGGACAACCCAATCATTTCAGTGGCATTATTTTTCAGAATCCTAAAATGACACAGGGAGGTGCTGCCGGTAAAGTTGCCGGAGCTGTTAAAATAACGGTGAAATAACACATATTAACTTTCTTGTATTAATTATAAAAAATTATGTATTTATTTTGCAGTGTCAATAAATACTGTTAATTTTGGAGGTTAATAAAGGAAATGTGTATATGCAGTACTTTCATATCACCCAACGGTGTATATTGAGTATTCTTATGATAGTGTATTGCTTTAATATTCAGGCAAATAATGTCAGAATATTAGGTGATGTACGTGTAGATCCGAGGAAGATAACCAATCCCGGAGATGTAGCTACCCTGACTTTTACAGTGGAGTGGGATAATTCGTGGAGGGATATGTTCAATTATGATGCAGTTTATATTTTCTTGAAATATAAACTGAATGAGAAGGGGAAGCAATGGCATCATCTGTATGTCATGAATGAGGGGCATGAACTTTCTTCAGAAGATTATACACTGGAATTGGTGAATAATACCTCTTCGCTGAATAAGAACGAAGGTTTTTATCTTTACCGCAAACCGGCGGACTCGCCCTGGCATGGTACTTCTTCAGTACAAGTTTCTTTAAAGTGGTTAATTACCAGTAATGAGGATGAATCTCTCCGGATCTCCGATTTTGAAGAAGGCAAAGTGTTGTTAATGGCCATGGGTATAGAAATGGTGTATGTTCCCAGGGGGGCTTTCCGTATCGGTGATACTTATTCGGTCAATCATTTCCGTAACAATTACCTGGCTATGCCGGAGAAATATGATTTGATTCATCCGAGATCGGATGTGCGTACTTCTTCTCCGGTTGGTCCGGATTATCCAGACCCGTTGCTGGCAGCTAATCGTGTGAATGACCTGTCGGCTGAAAAAGGAGAAAGCGGTTTCCCTTCCAATGCATGGTATGGGGATAAGAAAGGTTCCGGTCAGGGGTATCAGTTCTGGGCGGTACATTTTGACAAGCCCGTGTGTGTAAAATACCTGGCAATAGAAAGCGTGCCCGGTTATGTGCCGGCAAGGTGGGAATTTCAGGGGAGGGCATCCGACGGAACGCAGGTTTGGGAATCTTTGTATACGGGAACGGAAAAGGATTGGGAGACATCCCTGACTCGTACTTATCCGCCGACCAGGGCTTTCCGTATTGAAAACAGAAAGAATTTTATTGAATATCGGGTATTTATCAGGTCTCAGGAGGATATGGTAAATCCCAATAATCCTCCCCTTATCAAGAATATCAGTATGACAACAGTGGATTTGGCGGAGGTGATAGATAACAGTGTCATTGTAAATGCACCGACATCTTCGTTGGGAGGACAAAGAGGATTAGCTGCTGATGATGGAGATACCTGGGCGGGAATTACCGATGTGAATTACCCGAACGGGTATTCGGCGTTTTATGTCATGAAGTATGAAATCAGTCAGGAGCAGTATGTGTCTTTTCTGAATCGTTTAAGTCGTGTACAACAGCAGGCCCGTACCATCGGAGCGGAATTGGATAAACTGAAGGAGGGGGATTATGTGTTTGGCAGTGACCGGACAAAGCCTTCCTGCCGGAATGGGGTGAAACTGTTAAAACGTCCTGCCGACGGCGAGCCGCTGGTTTTTTTGGCAAGCGGCACCGGGACGGGGCCTACACTGGCTTGTAATTACCTGAGTCCGGCAGATATGCTGGCGTATGCTGATTGGTCCGGATTACGGCCTTTGACAGAAATGGAGTATGAGAAAATGTGCCGTCCCTTTTATCCTTCCGAAGCAGTGCGGGGAGAATATCCGTGGAACAGTAAAACGTATGTTGCTGTGGAGAATCTTCAAAATCCCGGGACTCGCTCAGAGAAACCGCTTTTGGGAGAAGAGAATGTCAATTTCGGCCGGAGACAGACTGGTCCTTTGCGTTGCGGTGCTTTTGCCGTAGGAGCGCAAAGCCGCCAGGATATGGGAGCCAGTTTCTGGGGAGCAATGGAATTGGGTGGAAATTTAGCTGAGATTTATTATAATGTGAATACGGAAGGCCGTCGCTACCGGGGGATAGCCAATCATTTGCACGGGGACGGAAAGCTTGGTGCCAATGGGGCAACCAACATGACAGAGGCCAATTGGTCGAATCATCACAATGCCTTTTGTCTGAAAGGCGGACATTGGGCTGATACCGATCCGGAGTTGTTGGGTATTTCCAACCGTACGCGTCATTGGGAGGTGTTCAGGAATATGAATATTTCCCGGCGGGACAGTACGGTGACTTTCCGTTTAGGGCATACGGCACGGCAGAATACTTTTCCTGTTTACCTGAGCCTGCAAAATGGGCAGACTACCCAGGATGGACCTGTAGCCGATACGGTTTGTCACGGTGATACTTATACGATACGGGGAACTTTGCCGGAGGAATTGAAAAACGATTTGTATGCAGTGGCTTGGTATGTCAGTGAGAATCAGGGTGCTTCGTGGGAGGTGATGGAAGGAGAGGGAGATCAGAATTTTACTGTCACCAAATTATGGAACATTCATACGGACGAGGATGTTGTGAAAGAGTATTGGTTCAGGAAAGAAATTTACGGATTGAGCGGGGATGCTAAATCGGAAAAGGTCGTATTGAAAGTATTGGATGATACGACTTATCTGAATACGCATATCGATACGATTGACGTTTATGACCATTCCCGGGGAATTGAGGTGAAGGTATCTGAGAAAGCAGATTTCCACTGGATATTTAAGGGTAAGGACCAGGCGATATCCCATATTGTCCGGGAAGGGAAGAATGAGGTGGGTGCCCCTTATTATCAGTCGTTGAATAGCGGAAATACCTATTATATCCTGAAGTCGGTTTTCCGGAATCATTGTGTGACGGTAGATACCATCCGGACTTATGTGAAGCCTCAACCGGCTGCCCGTTTGTCTCAGGATGTGAAGTGCGGCGACTGGATGATAGATGTCCGGGACCAGCGCCGTTACCGGACGGTTGCCATTCAGGTGGGGGAGATGACACAGTGTTGGATGGCCGATAATCTGAATTATTTTGTGCCGGACAGCCGTTGTTATGAAGATGAAGAGGAGAATTGTGATGTGTACGGAAGGCTTTACAATTGGAATCAGGCTGTGGGTGAGTGGACGAATGGTACGGCTCAGGGGATTTGTCCGGAAGGGTGGCATATTCCGAATTCAGCAGAGTGGATTGTATTGCAGAATGCTACGGGAGCAGCTTTGCGGAGCCAGTTGAATTTATGGAAATTTCGTGACCGGGTTAGTTTGGCGACAAATGCCAGCCGTTTTTCGGCTCTGCCGTCGGGAGGATATTTCTTTTCTTACAGTACACAATACGGGAGTAATCTCCTGGGGGTAAGAAATGGTTATTATGACCTGACAACGAAAGGTTGGTGGTGGTCTTCTTCCTATACGGTAGATACTTATACGACGGCAGCGGCCAAGAGTAATCCTATGGCGGCTATTCGTATTCCGGCTTATGCTACGGTGGATTATGCAAATAATAAGACAATAGGTACTTCCGCCGGAAGCTCTCTGTTTTACGGAAGAAATGAATATCTGGGAAACCGTGCTTCGGTGGATGCCTACTCGAAGTATTATTCCCAGACGGCGGTGGAGAATAATTTTTATTTCAGCGTCCGTTGTGTGAAGAATGAATAAAATAATAAATAAAATAAATAAATATGAAGCGGCTATATTTATTATTTCTGATATGGATGGGGTTGGTGATACCGGGAGGTGCCAATAATGTGAGAATAGAAGGGGATGTGAAAGTGGACCCCGATAATGTGGATATTACAACGAATGTGGCTACCGTCACGTTTACGGTGAAATGGGATAATTCGTGGAGGGATGCCTTTAATTATGATGGGGTGTATCTTTTTCTGAAATATAAATTGGACGGAGACGGGAAGACCTGGCATCATGCTTTTTTGATGAGTACGGGGTGTCAGGTGGTGAATTCCGGTTATAAACTTCAGATGGCTAACTCTACGGGAATCCAGGACCGTTGTGAGGGACTTTTTATTTATAAGGATGCCAAAAGTTTCGGCGCTTCGGAGGTGAAGCTGGAATTGAAGTGGAAAATCACTTCCAATCCGGAGGAGTTGCTGGACCGCAGTGATTTTGTGGCTGGAAAGGTGTTCCTGTCGGCAATGGGAATAGAGATGGTGTATGTGCCCCGTGGGGCTTTCCGTATCGGCGATACGCAGTCGGCCAATACTTTCCGGAACAATGATATTTCTATTCCGGCCCATATGGATATTCTGAGCGATCAGCGGGTGGGAGCCTATTTTTCTTCCATGGAACAGCCGAAAAACGGGGTGCGTACTGCGAATCCGCCGGAATTTGCTGTGAATCGCATGAATGACCCGGGGACAACGGAAACAAACAGCTGGAAAGGAACGAATCCGGCAACAGGAAATGAATTCTGGCAGGTGGAATTCGACCAGGGGGTTCAGATTAAGAACCTGGCCATAGAAAGTATTCCTACCGGGGTTCCGGAGACCTGGCGCTTGATGGGTATGATGCCGTCAGGAGGAGATTGGGCAACCATTTCGGTGAAACGTTATGACGGGACGGATGCCGGAACGGGAGATGATTGGGCCGTAAATTCCCAGAGGACTTATCCCTGTACCCGTGCTTTAAAAGTGGATACGAAAGGAAATGCCTATAAATATTATAAGATAGAGATTACGAGTACGACCAATATTCCGGTTATTAAAAATATTGCCATGACCACGGAAGATTTGTTTTCGAAAGTGGACAATTCCGTATTGGTGTATGAATCGACAACGGCTTTGAGCGATCAGATCGGAATGTATGCGAAGGATGGGGACACCTGGAGCGGAAAGATCGGGGATAGCTATCCCAACGGTTATCCGGCTTTCTGGGTCATGAAATATGAAATCAGCCAGGAGCAGTATGTGTCGTTTTTGAATAAGCTGACAGCGCCCCAACAGCGCTCACGCACTATCGGTTCGGACTTGCGGAAGCTGAATGAAGGACAATATGTTTTCGGGCCTACCCATACTGTTCCTTCGGCCCGTAATGGTATAAAACTGGCTTCGATCGGAAATAACGATGCTCCTTATGTATTTGCCAATGACCTGAATCCGAACGATGACTATGCACAGGAGGGAGACGGACAGACACTGGCCTGCAATTACCTGAATGCCGGGGATATGCTGGCTTATGCCGACTGGTGCGGATTGCGTCCTCTCACGGAGATGGAGTTTGAGAAGATGGCCCGCCGGCCTTTCCCGGAACCCAGTATCTGGGGAGAATATGCCTGGAATGCTAATTCCGGTTTTACGGCTTCGACCACTATTCCGGCAATACAAAAGGGAAAAAAGACGGAACGTCCCGACGGAAATGTAAATGCCGGAGGGAAACTGGGCGGACCAACCCGTTGCGGTGCTTATGCTGTTGGAGGAAAACAGGTGGAAGCGGGAGCCAGTTTCTGGGGATTGATGGAATTGAGCGGAAACTTAGCGGAGATATATTACAATGCCAATACGGAAGGACGGAAATTCTGCGGCCGCGATGCCAATCATCATGGGGATGGTTCCATCTCTGAGGAAGGAAGCGCAAATGTGACAGAAAGTATCTGGCCGAAACATGCTGATGCGTTCTGTCTGAGGGGAGGCAGTTATCGGAGTGTAAAGGAAGAAACGACCATTTCGGACCGTACCTATCATTGGGGTGTGTATACTTCGGTCAATGACGTGTCTGCCCGAAAGGATAGCACCACTACTTTCCGGTTGGGAAAAACGGCTGAGGTGCTGAGCATCAAAGGAGAAGTGACCTTGCAGAATGGGTTGACTTCCGAGATGGAACTTCCGTGCGATACGATATGTTCCGGAGAAGATTATGAAATCAAAGGGTCTATACCGGCGGAAATCGAAGGTGCTTACCGGGTGGCCTGGTTTGTGAGCGGAGATGGCGGAACGTTCTGGGACCTGATAGAGGGAGAGGAAGAGGCTTCCCTGCATATTTCCAATTTGCGGAATCTCAATAACCAGACGAATTATTTCCGGGAGTATCAGTATAAACGGTATATTTATAGCAATGGCGTTGATGTGTTGCAAACCCGGCCGGTGAAAATCCGGGTGGTAGACCATCAGTTGACCTTGAGCCGCCATAAAGATACGGTGGATGTGTATGACCATTCGTGGGGTATACAGGCCACCGTGAAGCAAAAGGCAGATATCCGGTGGTGGTGGTTGAAAGAAGATAAGAGTAAGACGGAATTGCAACCGGAATATATTTTAACGGACAGCATTTCGCAAATGAACTTTCTGAAATATAGCGATTTCGGAGCTGGAGAGACAAAAGACAGGGATGTGAGGGTTATGGTGGAAGCGAAGGTGATGCATACCTGTTGGGAACGTGATACGGTGGATGTGCATATCCTGGCGATGCCGGAGGAAGTGTATAACCTTGATGGTGACGGAAATGTGCAGCCCTTTGAGTGCGGTAAGATTCTGGTGGATAACCGGGATGCGGACAATCACCGGTACAAAACGGTGCAAATCGGTAATCGCTGTTGGTTTGCGGAGAACCTGCGGAAAAGTGTGAACGGGTCTTTGTGTTATGGTAGTGTAGAAGCGAATTGTAATTTATATGGACGTTTGTATAACTGGAATACAGCGGTACATTCCAGTTCGCAGGGGATTTGTCCGGACGGATGGCATATTCCGACGGATGCGGAGTGGGCCCAATTGAAAACGGATGTGAAAGATGTCTTTAAATTGAAATCTCAGTTGAATAGCTGGGGGGGAAGCAAAGGGTATAATAAAGCGACGATAGGTTCCAACGAGAGCCGTTTCTCTGCTTTGGGAAGCGGGGCTTATTCCACGAATTACAATACGGCCTATATGTCCGGATTCAACGGATTCGGCCATTTGCGGAATGCTACGTTCTGGTGGACTTCTTCTTTTGCATGGGCGAGATTGGGAACTACAACTCATGGAGCTTGGAATAATAATTGTTGGGGAGACTATACAGGAAATTGTCTGGATGGTACTCAGCCTCATTATGCTTCGTTGACGAACGCTCTGGGATGGGAAAGCGGAGCCGAGAACCAATCGTGGATGTATAGTAGTGCGGTGCATGGAGCAGGTTATTCTTTAAATAATGATCCGGCGTTGGTATTGTCGGGACAATATATGTCGGTTCGTTGTATCAAAAACCAATAAGATTACAAGATAGTCGGACACTTTAAAAACGTATTGCAGACAAAATGAGATTGTTGCTTTCGGGCATATTATTTATCTTACTTTTATTTCCGGTTTTTTCCGTATCGGCGTACGGAGCGGGGGACGATATACCTGCTTTGTCCCTGAAGTCGAAAGACCGGCAGAGGTGTGTGGGGCAGCAAACGGTTTTTGAGGTTACGGTGACCGGTACGGCATCGTTGACGAATTATGTCCTGAACTGGTATAAGGTGGGACAGGCATTGGAAAACACAGGCCGCTTATTGACTTTGACGAATCTGGCTGTCAGCGATACCGGACGTTATTATTGCCGGCTGTGGGATAAGGCCGCTGATCTGTATTATTACTCTGATACGGCTGTTTTGTCAATTGCAGAATATGAGGCACAATTGGATGCCCGGTATGAAGCGACCGTCGGAATGCCGTTAGAGATTGAGGCTGCGGCCGCAACCGGAGCGAATTTTATCTGGCAGGCAACACCGGGGCATGAGGTAGATGGTCATATCATTCGTTTTAATGCTTTCACCGGACAGGACCGGGAGGAAGAGGTGCATCTGACGGTGAATTATAAGGGATGTGAATTTCGGTCACAGACGATTTTGAATATTACTCATCTGAAGAAAGAAGTGACGCTTGCCGCTTCCGGCCGGACAGAGGCTTGTGCGGGAGAGTCGTTCGATTATACGGTGAGTGGAGGTGAAGCGAACTTTACGTGGCAGTGGTTTAAGGGAAGTAAACCGATTGCCGGAGCGACCAGCCAGACTTACCGACTGGAGAAAGTGGGCGGCAGCTCTTCGGGAGAATATTATTGTGTAGCTTATGACCCGGTTTACGATTTGTCTTTTTCTTCCGACACCCTGGTGTTGGAGGTGACAGATTATCAGTCGGGTTTGAATGCGGAAACGGCCGGAGTCATCGGAGAAGAGCTGGTTTTGACTGCCAATCCTGCAAATGGAGCTTCTTTCGTCTGGACGGCAGAAAGTGCTTCGACACCGGCAGGGGCAACCCTTCGTTTTGATGCTTTTACTACGCCGGTGCGTGAGGAGAAGGTAAAATTAGAGACTACGGTGGGCAGTTGCGTTTTTCATGACAGCACCCTGCTGAAAATCAACCGTAGTACGGAAAAGGTAAATGTGCGGGCTGTCGGGATTACGGAGTGTTGCGAGGGACAGTCTTTCAGTTATACAGTTACGGTGGACCGGGAAGGTAGTTATGTCTATAAGTGGTATAAGGTGAACTGGTCTACCCCTTTGGTGGAAAGTGATACTTACGCTTTTACCGAAGTGACAGATGATAAGAAAGGAAAGTATTTCTGTACGGTTTATGATCCTTTGCGTGATTTGACTTTCCATTCGGACACTTTGGATTTGAAAGTATACGGTTATCCGAAAGCTAAACTGATAGCTTCTTCGGAAAAACCTTGTTTTGCTTCGGAGGTTACTTTGACTGCTTTGGATGAAACGGCAGGACATTCCGGAACTCTTTGGGACTGGAAAAAAGAAGAGAAGAAACTGGTGAGCAGCGGAGGGATGCTGAAAGTGGACATGGATTCGGAAGCTGCCGTGAAATACCGGGCCATTGCGGACTATCACGGCTGTAAGGATTCTGCGGAAATCACCCTGACGCCTATTGTTCCTTTAGTAGATTTACCTCGTTTCCAGCCACTTACAATAGGTGAGGCTGTGACTTTGACCAATACTTATCAGGACGGAGCGGTTTATGCCTGGGAGATGAAGGATGATTACACCCAGACGGAGCAGGGGAACAGTGTTACTTTTACCATTACTCCGGAGAGTGATGCGGTATTTCTGACGGTGACTTATCAGGGGTGTTCCCGTAAGGATACGACTAAGCTGGAGGTGACGCATGCCGACCTGGATGTACAGGTGAAAGCTTTAGGATTTACCCGCGTTTGTGTGGGTGACTCTTTGTGTTACCGGGTGACGGTGAGCGAGGAATCTGAATACCGTTATGCCTGGTATCGTAAAGGAAGCGGCACGGTATTGTCGACAAAAGAGGATTATATTATCCGTTCGGCTTCTCCCTCTGATGCCGGCTTATATTACTGTAAGGTATATGATGAAATTTTCGACCTGACGTTTTATTCCGATACTTTAGATGTAAAAGTGTCTGAATATCCCGAACTGGCCGTGACTGTAAATGGAAAGAGCCAGTCTGGTCCGAGGTGGGCGATATGCCGGGGTGAGGAGGTTACCCTGAATATGTCTGACAAGCATTCTTTTGCGGGGAACATTTATTTGTGGACGGGAAAGGGTATGACGATTACCGATGGAGGGCGAACGGCGCAGATCCGGGTGATGGACTCGGCCGTTTATAAAGCCCGTATCGTGAATAACGGTTGTGTGACCGAAGATTCCCTGGTGATATTGGAAAGTTATCCGGAAATAGCCTTGCCTGAGAAATATTATGCGATAAAGGGAGAAGAACTTACGGTTCGTACGGCCATTGACAATCCTGCTTATACTTATACATGGTCGCCGGTGGGCAGTGCGGTTCCGGTTTCGGCTCCTGCCTATTCTTTTATCGTACCGGACGGGAAGACAACGGTGAGTTTACAGGTAACGGATGCCCGGAATTGCAGCCGTACGGTAACAACGGAAGTGAATAGTCTGCCGGCTATGAATTACACAACATCTGTCAATGACGGATTTGTGGTGAGTCGCGGAGTACTGACGGTGTTGCAGACCGATACTACGATTTGTGCCCGGTCGCCGTTGACTTTGGAAGTGGCTTATGACGGCTATGACGGCTATACTTATGAATGGATGCGGGGAGAGACGGTTGTAGATACCGGACGCGTTTTGTATATCCCTTCGATTTCGGCAGAACAGGGAGGGGAATATCGTTGTCGTGTGGCAGACCTGGAACAGGGGGAATACCTTTATTCCAATCCTGTGAAAGTGACGGTAAAATACCGTCCGCAGGCGGCAATTGTTACACCTATGGCAGGAGAGAAATTTTGTGCGGGCATTCCGGTAAGCTTTGAAGGTAAGGATAAAACACTGGCTCCTGCCAATAAAAATATTTACAATTGGAAAGGAGCCGGTATTCAAAGCGGAGCCAATTCAACCAAAATGGTGGCAACAGCCAGCACCAACGGGTATTACATTTTTACCGTCGCTTATGAGGAATGTATAGATACGGCTGATATTCTGATTTCTCCGCAAGTGGAGAAGGTAGACATACCTTCGGACATGATTCTGGCACAACCGACAGACCAGGTGGCTTTTGCTGCTTTATCGAATGTATCGGGAGACAGTTATAGTTGGTATGTCAATCAGGTAAAACAGGCGGAGTCCGGTGCTACAGTCCATCTGAACCTGAAGGAAAGCGGGCAGGTTGTGGTGGAAATGACACGGGGAGAGTGTCATTATTATGATACTTGCCGGATTTTAATGCGTAATTTCTTTCCCGTGGAGTATAATTCTCCGGATGACGGTTTTGCGATTTCCTGTCCTGTCCTGAAAGTAACGCAGAAAGAGGTGGAAGCCTGTATGGATGAGGAGGTGATGCTCTCTGTTTTATATTTGGGGTATGACAGGTATGATTATGAATGGTATAAGGTAGGTTCGCCGGATAAGAAGATTCCGGGGGATAGTATTGCCATTGTTCTGAGCCATCTGAAAAGTTCTGATGCCGGAGATTATTATTGTATGGCTTTCAATCCGGATATTAATGAACGTTTGCGTTCCGATACGTTGCATCTGACTGTTAATGCGGGGCCTGTGGCTAATATTTTAATTACCAGTGCCGGAGCGGAAAATGTTTGTTTCGGCCAGGTGATAACCTTAGAAACGACGGTGGCTTTTAACGCCGGAGGTAGTTCGGACCTGATGGTTGCCGACCGTCTGGAATGGACGGGAGAAGGAATTTTTGAGGGGCAGGGGACTCGTGTCATCAGTGCCATTGTCGGTACTGATCCGGTTTATACCCTCAAGGCTGTTAAGGATAAAGGTTGTTCCAGTGAAACATCTATACGGCTGAATATCACGAAGCCGGAGATACAGATACCATCCGTATATTACCTGAACGAACCTAAAGTGATTGAGTTCGAAGCGAAACGCGCCCAGATGAACCGGGAGGTTACGTGGTCGTTCAACGGAGTAGAAAAGGCGACTTCCAAGGGTAAGGTGAGCCTGCAGTTGGATACGACGGGTATTGTTACGGCTTTGATGGTGACGGAAGGAGGTTGTGAAGCGTGGGATAGTTGCCGGATTTATGTGAAAGCTCCGGCTTCTTATTATGGAGGTGAGGAAGACGGTTTTATTCTGAACCGGCCGAGACCGGTAATTCCGACGGAGTTGAAATATGTGACTGTTTGTCCGGATTCTGTGATTGATTTCCGTGTTATTCATGCCGAATATCCTTATTTTAAATATGAGTGGTTGAAAGTAGGGGATGACGAGGTAGTCTTCGGAACGGGAAAAACGTTCCGTTTTCCCGTACAGCCTGGTATGGGAGGAGCTTATTATTGCCGGGTGATTGATCCGGCATTGAGTGAAAGCAATCCTTACGTTTTCTCAGATACTTTAAGTCTGACGGTGGGTACGGGACCTTTGGCCCGGATTACGGTAACGGATGAACATGGAATGCCGGTGGGTGACGGGCCAATTTGCCGGGGAACTTTGTTGACTTTAGATGCCAGTACGTCGGCCAGCGGCGTAGGGGATGAGGTGACCTATCGTTGGGAAGGAACGGATATTGTTTCGGAGGTGACCGATTTTCAGTCCATTCAGGTGGCTCCGGAACAGACAGCCACCTATACGGTGCGTGTCGGGTATGGAGGTTGTTCCGATACGGCTTCGGTGACTTTTGAAGTCTTTAAACCTGATTTTGGGCTACCCGACCGGGTGCAGTTGGCATCTCCGGATCCTGCTTATGTATTTGATATCCATATTCCGGATGATGCGACGGTAGACTGGGTTTTCCGTCCGGATGGAATGAGTGACATACCGCAAAGCGGCAATCAGCTGAATCTGACCAGTGATGGTTGGGTGTTTGCCCATATTCAGCAACGGGGATGTGAGGCGGTGGATTCCTGCCGGGTATTTGTAAAACTTCCGGAGACTTTTTATGGTGGTGAAAACGATGGTTTTGCCGTCCTGGAAGACATGACGACAGTATGGATAGAACCGCGTGCAAAAGAAATTGTGGCGTGTCTGGATAATGATATTTCTTTGACAGCTCATGTTCGGGGATTGAGTACTTATACATTCCGATGGTACCGGGTATATGCAGATAAAACTGTGGCTCCCCTGGATGTGACGGATACGCTTTTGTTGATTGATCATGTGAATGCTCAAAAGGCCGGAAGTTATTTCTGTCTGGTGACTGATAATCAGGAAAACGGGTCCGGAATAAAATCCACTTATTCCACTGATACGGTTACTTTGGTTTTGAAGGACGGACCTTTGGCAAAAATCAGTTTTGATCCTTCTACTCCTTACCATGACAAAGCTTGTTTCGGTGATAAGTTTGTATTGGTTGGGTCGAATGATAACCCGAACATTGATGAAGAGTTTATCAGATACTCTTGGGAAGGGAATGTTTTTGACCCTACAACCGATGAGAATCGCATTATTGCCCGTCCGCAGACGGATGGTGTGTTTGTCCTGAAAGCGGAAGATACCCGTCCGGAGGGTTGTGCTGACACGGTTATTCTTACGATGCAGATGTTTGCTCCCAAGGTGAAAACACCGGTATTTATGACTGCTTACGAACCGGGAAGGCTTGAAATTCCGGCGGAAGTGGAGGGGCATGGTAACCTGAAATGGTACATTGACTACCGAAGCAAGGTGGAAAGCGAAAGCAATCCGGGTGTGTTGACTATCAATCAGGATGCTAAGGTGATAGCTGAGCTGGAAGAAAACGGGTGTTCAGGTTTCGATACTACTTTTGTCTATGTGAAGTGGCCTACTACTTATGCCGGTGGCGAGGATGACGGTTTTATCAGTTCTTTGCCGACTCTGAGAGCTTTGGTCAATCCTAAATATCCGGAGGTTTGCCGGGGAACTGATATCCGGATTGACCTGCGGGTGAATGCCGAAGGCCGCAGTTTGAAATACCAGTGGAAAAAAGTAGGAAGCAATACGATTCTTTCTTTTGAAAAGGATTTGGTGATGCGGGCCAATAGCATGAATGACGGAGGAGAGTATTATTGTTTGGTAACCGATCCGGCAGAAGAGAATATGCACCTGAGAACGATTTCTTCGGATACGGCAACGGTGACTATGATAAACGGACCGATAGCTAAGATTTCTTCGCCTGCAGACGGTTATCGTTTTTGTAACGGGTCTGTTATAGAGATTGATGCTTCTGCTACAGAGAAGAATAAGGTGTCTGTGAATGATGAGTATACTTATAAATGGTATGGTGCAGACATTTCCTATACCGGGAAGCAATATATCGTGAATGCTGTGGCTGGTCCGGATTCCCGCTATATTGTAGAGGTGTCCATGGGAGAATGTATGACTTATGATACGGTTACACTGGATGTGTACCGGCCGGATATTCACATTAAGCCGGTTGTATTCCTGTCAGCTCCGGCAGATGTAGAACTGGGTGTTGCCCGTCCGTGGACGGACCAGAATACGATCAAGTGGCATTTCTATTATGATTTCGACCCGTCGCAGGAAATGACGGATATGATGGTAACAGCTGATTCGGTAAGTTATTATGTACCGGAGGATGCCCGGATTGTTGTGGAGCGGCAACATGACGGATGTAGCGGCTATGATACTTGTCATGTTTTTGTTAAAGATGTACGTTCATTTGCCGGTGGTGAGGAAGACGGATTTATTTCTGCCGGAACCAGTTTCCACATCAAGGAGTTGCAATTGACGGATTATGTCTGTGTAGGTGAGGAAGCCACTATTCTGGCAGAAGTGATTGGTAATGATTTTTACCATTTTGAATGGCATAAAGTGGATAACGACAGGGTATATTCTGATTCTTCCCTGTGTCGTCTTCCTGCGGTGACTAAGGAGGATGAAGGTTATTATTATTGTATTGTCACGGACGTGAACAACAGTATTTCGCGGACTTCTGAGAGGGTTTACCTGCATGTAAAGGAAAAGCCGGTTACTTATATTGTGGCCGAGACTGCAACCGCATGCTATGATAGTGAAGTGAAACTGGAGGCAGAGCAAAGCATGCTGAAAGAAGGGGTAACCTATACTTATTTGTGGCAAGGCGTCGGAGTAAAGGAACCTACGGCTGCCGTTACTACCGTAAGGGCTGAAAATTCGGGTGATTATGTGTTGCTGGTGGGTGACGGAGACTGTTATGTGGCAGATACTTTTTCGCTTACTGTGGAAAGGGCATTGCTGCAAGCGCAGTCTATCTATCATGTAGACTACGGGGATAAACTGACTTTAAAAGCGTTGCTGAACGGACAGCCTTCTACCCAATTGAACTGGAAGGTGGACGGTAATCCTTACCGGAATGTGTCTGAGGTGAACCTGACAAACCTGACTAAGACGATAGATTTTACGGTTCAGACCGCGGGAGGCTGTCAGGTTGAACAAAGCGGACATATTTATGTGCGTCAGGAGGGAGTTTATTTCGGTGGTAACGATGATGGATTTACCATGCCCAACGATTTGCCCCAGTTGCTTGACCAGTGTGACGAGTTATTGGGATGTAATGTCGATACGGCTGTGCTTTGGGTCAATGTGCTGGCTTCCGAGGGATTGTATTTCACCTGGGAAATGTATTCCGAGCTTAATAAACGGTTTGAGCCGATGAGAAATATTCCCGGCAAGACCAACGTTAGCGGTATAGATACGGCTATATTGGTATTTACCTCTATAGAACCGGAAGATGAAGGACGTTACCGTTGTTGTGTGGGGAATAATTACGGAATGTCTTACAGTCGCGAAATACGATTGGTAAAGGGAGGTACGCCTTCTATTTACACTTTCATGATGGACGGGGAGGTTTGCGAGAATACTCCTGACGGTTTCCAGTTCGGTGTTGCTGTGCAAATTCCGAATGAAGGAACCAGGACCGGTTTGCATTACGAATGGTTTTTCGGAAAAGATAATATCAACTTCAATCAGTTAAAGCCGGTTGAAGATTATGACTATCCTTCCTATAAGAAAGAATATCCGAAAGAAGAGAACGAAGGATATTATATGGTGAAGGTATCTAACTATTGCGGTGCCGTGTATGATACGGCTTTCCAGGAAATCTGGGAAGCTCCGACTTTTGTTCACCAACCCCGGGATACGGCGGTTTGTAACTGGGGAAGCATTAAGCTGACTACGGAGGCACAGGGTGGAGGTACTTATCTTTATTCTTTATGGAGCGTAGAGGTGGATGAAGCCCGGCGGTTTGTGAGGTATAAGAGTCTGATTTATGATCATGGTACGATGCCTGAATATACTTTTGACCCTGCAACGGATGTGACTGAAGGATATTATTGCTGGTCGGTATGGAACGGATGTGATTCTGTGCGGAGCAATCCTTTCTTCCTGGATGTGGAAGAAGAGATTATTCCGAAGTTTGAAGGTATAGATACCACAGTTTGTGCAGGCGTGGGCGGAAGTCTGGTTCTTTTGGCAAGCAAGGAGGAAAATATTGAAAATCCCACCAATACATTGAAGTATTATTGGGAGAAAGACGGGCAAAGGATTGAGGGAAGTTCGAGTCTGAAGTATACGATTAAAGGGATTACGGCGGAAGATGCCGGTGTTTATATTTGCTATGCCTATCATTCTTGTACGCCGAAACAGATTAAACAATACCATGTCCGGACGAAATCCCGTCCGACTATTATTTTGCCTCTGACGATTAATGAAAAAGGTTTGTGTGAAGGGGATAAGCTGACTCTGAAGACGGATTATATGTCGGATGCCGGTGAAGTCAGATGTGAGTGGATTTATAATGCCCGTTATGCTGTCAATGATAATGACCGGGTGGCAGGAAGTACTACACCGCAATTGACTATTTCGGATTTACAGGCTTCTGATGCCGGTAAATATCTGGTGCGTTTGAGTAATGACTGCCCGGGATATACGGCCAGCAATGAAGTGGTACTGAAAGTGAATATGATGGCCCGCTTTACCAATAGCGGTAAATTACCGGAAAGGCTGGCTCTCTGTGCCGGGGAATCCAAGGCTTTGTCTGTGGCTACCTCCGGTGAAGTTCCGGTTTATTATACCTGGTTGAAAGATGGTAAACAGATTCAGGCCGGGGCCAGCAATAAACTGGATTTAGTGGGGGTTACTCATGAGAGTGCGGGTGTATATACCTGTTTTGCCGAGAATAGTTGTAACGGAGATAATGTGTCCAGCACAGAGATGAAATTAGAGGTAATTACTCCGATTGCTTATGATGTATTGGGGGCAGGCTCATATTGCGGGGATGAAGGTCGTGAAGTTACGCTTAGTGGATTTGAAACCGGAGTGATTTATACGTTATTCCGCCGGGCTTCTGTAGCAGAAACTGATTATATTCCGGTGAAAGTAGTCCATGGAGATACGGTGAGTACTCCGGTACTGACTTTCGGCTCTATGGAGTATGGTCTTTATCATGTGGAAGCGAAAGCTGTTGATGGAACGAAAACCTGTACGATGCAGATGAATGGCGAGATTTCCATTACCCGGGCACCGACTCCGGAGAAATTCCTGTTCCATATCATCGACCCGATGTGTGAGGGAGAATCCCGGGCTACAGTGAAACTTGAGGGTACTGAAAATTCCAAGGATATAGAATATCGTTTGGAACGGTGGCATCCTACCCGTCTGAGATGGGTTAGTCAGGGATCGGCCTATAAAGGTACCGGTGGTTCTTATACCTGGCCGGTAGCGGAAGGCATTTACCATGTGATTGCGAAGAATACCGTGTCAGGCTGTACACTGGAGATGGGATTGGATACGGTGATGGAACGGCCTTATCCGCAGGTGTATGATTTGTATGCGGTGGATGGGGACACGACTGCTTGCTTCGGTATGGAGAGCGATGTGGTATTGAAATTGAAAAACAGTGAAAAGACCTGTACTTATACCTTATACAAAGACGGGGAATCAACGGAACGGGAACAAACCGGGAACCTGATTGCCTGGGATAAGGTTAGCGGAGGTAAATATACGGTGATGGCCGAAACCAATTACGGTTGTCAAAAGGAAATGGGTGATGTGGTGGTGACGGATTTACCGTCTCTGGATGTATTTATGTTTACCAGTAATTCCGGAAAGGTATATTGCGGAGAAGAGGCAGGACAAACCCATCAGATTGTTTTGCAGGGTTCTACTCCTGGTATTCGTTATGATTTTTATTCCGTGGCTGAGGAAGACACTTTGTCCTCTTGTTGGGGTACCGGTGGATTCCTGCGGTGGGATGTTGATTTGGTGGGTGATGCCGTTTATTATGTGAATGCAGTAGATACTTTGGAAGGTTGTGTGCAGGAAATGGGAGGCCACCGGGTGGAAATAAAAGGAAATCATCTGGAACTTGCAGTAGAGTCACCGATAAAGATTACTGCCAGCACGCAGGCTACTCTATCTGTGGGAATCGAGGGAGCCATGTCTGCTCCGGTAGTGACGTGGAAACCGGAAAGCATGATTGCTTCTGTTGATACTGCTTCTCATACTGCGACGACGCGGGTTTTGGACTACGGTGAACGTTTTTGGGTGAATGTACAGGATGACTATTGTTCGCGCGATACCTTTATTGATGTTTCTGTTTCGGGAGAGCCTTTGAGGGCAGTTATTAAAGGCGGCGATTGTTATACGATGCTGGATACTCTCTTCCTCTGCCAGGGCGAAGAAGTGACCCTTTGTAGTTATCTGACCGGAGGTAGTGGAAAATACCGCTTTAAATGGAGTGATGACCAGGTGGATAGTATTCCTGTTCCGTCCAAGAGTCGTATATCTTACCCGAAAGCGGGCGACGGTTATGTGGTTTTGTATGTGGAATCGGATGTGATCAATACAGAGGGTCAGCTGATTACTCAGAAGGCTACTGATACGGTGAGGGTGATCTTCCGGGACCGTGTTGCCGTTCCTGATTTTGGAAATGAAGCGTTGAGTTGTGTATTGCCGGGTGAAGCACTGGAGTTGGTTATGGCTACTACCGAGATGGGAGTAAGCTATCAGTTGGAACACCTCGATGTTACTGCCGGCGAGTATGTGGCAGTAGACGGGGCTACCAGAGTAGGAGATGGTACAGAGTGGAGGTATGCCATTCCGTATACCGATGAGGCTGCCGGTTTATATCGGGTGAAAGCTGTAAAAGATTATCCGGATGATCAGTTTAGCTGTACGGATTATTTCACATGGACAAAAATGAGCCGGGCTCCGCAGAAATTTGACGTAAGCGCTAAAGGTGCAACCACCTATTGTGTGGATACTCAAATGGATTCGATCTATGTTGCTTCTTCTGAAGACCAGGTGGTGTACCGGTTGTTGAGGAATGGTACGCGGGAGGTGGCGCGTCATATCGGAGATGGCTCTGAGTTTGCCTTTGCCGGCTATTATAACTCAGAATCTCCGGGTGAGAATGTTTATCAGGTGGAAGCAGGCATCGGTGAGTGTAAGGTGCTGATGGATGAAAAGATTACCATCACTTCTTATGAGCGGCCGGTCATTGAAGATATTTCGGGCATGCAGGCTTATTGTATCGGTTCTTCGGATGTGATAGAAGTGACTATTCCTTCTCCTTATCAGGGAGCTGCTTATAAACTGTATAAGGAGGGTGAGTCTGCTGTTGTGAATATGCAACCGGGAAGTGTGGACGGAGTTGTTTTTGAACATGCTGTGTTCCAGGGATTGACGGCGGGACAATATTATATTGTGGCTGAAGCGAGAATGGGTGATGCCGGTTTATTGGTTTGTACGGATACGGTCAGGGGATTGAAATTGACGGAACCTTTGCTTTCTCTTCAAGTTTTAGGAGGTAAGTTGGGCTACTGCGATAATCTTTCGGGTTATGAACGACTGACTTTGGTAAAAGCAAATCCGGACCTGGATTATGAGGTGTTTGATGACTATTACGGCTCCGCTCAAAAGGTATCTATGGGCTTTATGACTCACGGAACGAACGATACCATCTATTATGACGGTATTCTTCCTGTGACGGAAAGTATTTCGAAGTCCTATTATATTCATGTATATGCAGGAAGTTGTTCGCAGAATACGACAGTAACTATTCATAAATATACGGCACCTTTGGACCAGGCTTTGCTGGGTAACCGGGTAGGATGTATTGGTAACGGATTGCGGATGGGAATCCAATCACCTGAAGGAGGTGTAACCTATACACTTTATCGCCAGCGGGGAACGGAGATTGATTCCCTCGGACAATTTGAACCGGGTACGAATGTATTCGGTACTTATTCCGAAGAAGGTATCTATTTTGTCATGGCAATGAATACGGGAGGTTGTGACCGGCGTCTGACTCAGGAATATCAGATTAAGGCGTTACCTGAATTTTATAAGTTGTATACACCATTGGCTACTACCTATTGTGAAGGAGAAGAGGGCGTAGAATTGGGTATTACGGGAACTCAGGACGGTGTCACTTACCGTTTACAGAAAGTGGTGACCGTGAACGGAACAGAAACCTGGGTAGATGCCGGAGCTGAGTTGTTGGGAACCGGAACGGATGCTCAGTTGTTCAGTGGCTTCTATCCGGTGGGTACTTACCGGATTATGACGGATTACTGTGACCTGCCTATGCTGGATACGCTGCATATTACCCAGTTGCCGTTGCCGAAAGAGGTGGCTCTGGGCGTGCAGGGAAAAGCTTGTGTGGATAGTATGATGCAGATACGGGTTGAAGAACCTGAAACCGGAACACAATATGTATTGTGTCATGAGTTCTTACCGACGGGACAAGATACCCTGGCCGGAAATGATGTCGCTTGGTTGATTCCGGTGGCAGAGGAGGGACGATATACGGTTGTTGCAGACCTGAACGGTTGTCGTCGGACGCTGAATGATACCGTACAGCCGGGTCAGACCGTTCAGTTCGGTGACCTTGCCGGAATGAAGGCCAATATGTGTGCTGAAGATACGACCAGTTTATATCTGACTGCCGGAGAATGGGATGAAAAAGCAAAATATAGCTTGCAGGCTCAGGGAATAGACACGCTTTATGCCGGAGTGGTTGAGAATGGACAAATTATGTTCCATGGAATACCTGCCGGGCATGCTTATACGGTTGTGGCTTCGCACTTGAGTTGTGTTACTGAAAAAGGTACTTACAATTTCGATGGTATTGCCATTCCGGTTTTGGCAGAGACAGATTTTGTAGTGGAAGACTGTAAACCGGACGGGGAAGCAACAGTTATGCTGAAAAATCAAATCATGGATTACCAGTATACGTTGGCCGGTCTGATAGATACTATACGAATTAAAGACTTTGCAGGAGATACCCTGATTTCTCATTTGGATAACGGCAGTTATGCTTATACGGCTTATGATACGAGAACCGGTTGTCGTTCCTTGCCGTTGAATGCGGTTATCCGGCGGGCTGTTCCGGTTGAAGATACTATCACCAGCCGCCTGGCTTATTGTCCTGGCGGAGACGGTGTGGAAATCCGTTTATCCAATAATACGTTCAATGTTACTTACGTATTGAAAGAAACGGACGGAACTACGATTGACAGTATTTCGGCTTCTTCTACTTCTACTGCTTTTGCTGCAAAATTGCAGGAGGGGCGTTATGTCTTCTACCGTGAACGAATTGGTTTGTGGGGTGGGTGCTGGCTGGCAGATACTTTGAATATTGAAAAATATCCGATGCCGTCGAAGGATTTGGTGGTGAATACGCCGGAAACTTTGTGTGAAACGGGTACAAATGCAATAGAGGTAGCCAATTCGGAAGAAAATGTGATTTACGTGCTGATGAATACCGCAACTAAGATGGGCATTGATACGTTGTCGGGGAATGGTGGTTCTATTGTATTCGATGGCAGGAAACCGGAAGGTTCTTATCAGATAGCCATGACTTATAAGGGGCTTTGTCCGGCTACTTACTATAAGGTTTTTGATGTAAATCCAGTCCCGTCATTGATTTCCGCATCGGATGGCAAGTATTGTTATAATGAATCGGGGAAAGGGAACGGAACAAATATTGACGTGAAGGATTTGAAGACGGAAGCTGAGTATGTGCTTTATAACAAAGCGGGTGTGGGGGTAGATACGTTGTATGGAGTAATAGCGGGGTATTTCGAAGACCATCCTGCCGGGGAATATACTGTTGTGGGTACTTATCGTGGGACGGGTTGTAGCGAACGGGTAGCTGAAGTGAAGATACATGAAATTACTAAACCGAAAGTATTTACAGTCAGCAATGCTGCTAAAGTGGGTGAATGCGGAGACTTGGCGGATGTTCGTCTGGCTGACGGTTGTGAAGGGGATTCAGTGAAGTATACTCTTTATATGAATGATTTCTTCAAGATGGCCGGTCCGGTTACTGCACAGAATGGGGAAGTGAAGTTCGGAGAATTCCGGGAAGTGGGTGCTTATAAGGTTTATGCTGATAAAGGTGACGGAACTTGTGGTGTGTGGATGGATGGCAGTGTAATCATTTATGCTCCGCCCCGTTTGGCACAGTTGAGTGTAAATGGTATTGATTGCGGGGAGGGTGCTGAAAGCGATGTAACGATTTCTGCCACACATTCTGTATTGAATTGGTATTATTATCTGAGTGACGGTATTGAAAAGTCAGAGGTCTTGATGGGTGGTGAGGATGTATTGAGCTGGACGAAGATTGGCGGGCATGAAATTAAAGCCGGCGAGTATGTGCTGTATGCAGCCAATCCATGCGACAGTCTGATAGCTATGGATACAATTACAGTGGAAGCTGCTTTGCGGCCGGCTGCGGCTAAATTGCTCAGGTTGCATGACGGTGTGATCTGTAACGGTACGGATTATGAATTGACACTGGATAAGGCTGAGACAGGCGTAACCTATACCATTACACAAAGTGAGAGCCAGTGGGAGAAAGATGGTGTGGCGCGGGAAGATTTCATCCTTTGTGAACTGAATAATGCCGGGCTGGTAACGGTAAATGCAACGGTAGATACCACCGGGTGTACTTACTTTGTAGACACAATGACCATGATTCTGGACTTTTATCCGCAAGAGGTTACTGTTGAAGGATCCGGGCAGTGTGTACAGGACGGTCAGGCTGCTACCTTGACAGTCAGTCTGGAAGGAATCCGGGTGCCGAAGACCGCTTATTATTTGTGGCTGGACCAGGGGTTGGAGGGCCGCTATGTGGATACCATTCCGGCAAAAGCTCCGGCTACCCAGAAATACTTTAAACCGCAGCATGAATATGGATGTTATACTGTGGTTGTTTCCAGTATTACGGGCCATTGTAACCGGAATCTGGATAAGAGCAAGAAGTGTTTGAGCGAACCTCCCCAGGTTTTCAATATTGTTGGTGGTTCACGTACGGCAAAAGTTTGTGAGGGAAGCGAGGAGACGATAGAATTGGAACAATCAGAGGTAGGTGTGACTTATTATATCGTGGACGGAGGCAATAACTTATGTAGTGAATTGGTGGTGGGTACCGGTGAGCGCCTGAAAGTGGGTACTGTTTATAAACCGGGAGTTTACCGGGTATTGGCTTCTGTGAGCGATGAGTGTTCGGCTACAATGAACGGAGAGGTGGCGATAGTGAAGTTGCCGTTACCGTTACTGAATATTAACCATTATTACAGTTATCCGGAAGGCGGTTCGCCTGAGGGAGTTCAGGTTACGGTAGAACCGGAGACCAGTCCGGGAGTGCAGTATGCTTTGATTGATAAGAATGTACCGGAGGATGAATCCTGGCTTGACTGGCCTACTGCCGACGGAGGACGGATTACTTACGATATGTGGCTTAAGGAAGGGAAGTATGAAATCCGTACGTTAAGCAATACCGGTGGGTTTGAATGTGAGGCTGTCGATTCGTTAGTGATAGAAAAGATTAAGCTGACACCCTTTAAACTGGAGGTTATCGGTAATCCTTATAAATGCGTATCTACGGAATGTCGTCCGTTGCGCTTGACAGGCAGTGAAAAGGGTACCAGTTATTCTCTGTTCCAGGTGAAGGGGGCCGATACGACTTTTATTGCTTTGAATGAAGGTACCGGCAAACCCATCAGTTGGGGAAATCAATGTGATACTGGCTATTTCTTTGTGAAAGCTGAGAAGATATTGAGTGACGGACAGATTTGCCGTTCACAGATGGGAGATGCGGTTCATTTGTATGTTTCCACGACCATTGAGAAATTCCGTTTGCTCGGAGCCATTACAGGATATTGTAATGATAGTGAACCTAACGGAAAAGTAATTCTGGATTCGAGTCAGAATAGCAATATTACTTATAAGTTGTATTGCAATGGTAGGGAAATGCCTGGTAAATCCCTGAAAGGAGCCGGAGGAAACAAACTATCCTGGTCAGGTTTGGAGGGATTGGAATGTGTGGAAAATAATGATGTCGGAAATGTCTATACGGTTGTGGCTACTGATGAACATTGTGAAGTAGAAATGGCCGGAAGTGTGAATATTGTGATGACAAATCCGGTGAGTCTCCGGAATTATCCGCGCTCATTATTGGCTTGTACAGGAGATAAGGTGGGTATAGCCATGGATGCTTTTGGTTGTCTGTTATCTTATGAGTGGACTCATGATGGACGTGTAGTTGGGAATGAGGCCGGATATAATATTGACAGTGTGGGGATTGACGATATGGGCGTATATTATTGTAAGGTTTCCAATTATTGCGGTTCTGTGACCTCTGAAGCCATTGAGCTGGGAGTTCGCGAAGTGGTGACCATGCCTGACGGATATATGGCTGATGAACTGGTTTGTTCCGATATGCAGGATGTTAAACTGGTCGGAAAAGGTGTTGGCGGAAATTATTCCTGGTATAAGGCCGGGACGACAGATACGATCTCCAGGGAGAGGATATTGGAATTGAAAGATGCTACGCCGGAAGATGCCGGAGAATATATCTGCTATACCTGGAACCAATGTGGCGGTATTGCTGATACTGTGTTGCTGGAATTTAACCGGGTACCTCTGGTAACGGATTATACCTATCATGTGGATACGGTTTGTGTCAATTCTGTCTACGATATCCAGGTAAAAAGCCGTGATTCGGTGGTGTGGTATCGGAATGATGTGGAGATTACCGGTAAGCATGATCTGAGGTACCGGATTGGGGACGTGACTTTGGGTGATGAAGGTCTTTATAAGATTAAAGCAGTGAATTTGTGTTCCGAACAGACCTATAATATCGTGAAATTGCTGGTGGATGACTCTATCCGCATCCAGAGTGCTCCTCCTGCCAGTGCGCATTATTGCCAGAGTACGGATATCCGCCTGGAAGTGGTGGCGACTCCGAAGGAAAGAGTGGAATATACTTGGTGGAAGCGGTTGACGAAAGTAGTTTCCGGTCAGAATTTCTATACTTTCCCGGCCAATATAACGAAAGAAAACGGAGCTGTTTATACGGTCAATTATAAGAATAAATGTTCTGAAGGGTCCATTTCTCATAATGTGTATGTGGATGCTCCGGTTGAACTGGCTAAGATGAAAAGTCCGGATATTGTATGTAGCGATGCAACCGGGGACAAGGTGATTATAGTGAAAGACCTGGCTCAGGCAGATAATCCGGAGTATGATACCTATAAATGGTATAAACGAACAGACAGCGAGCCTGTGCTGATGTCGGAGACTGATACGTTAAAGGTTGGTCTGACAATAGCTAACCGGGGTTTGTATTATGCCGAGGTGGGAAATGTCTGCGGTATTAAACTTTCTGCGGATGTGGACCTGCGGATAGATACTGTGCCGCAAATTCTGGCTCAACCTCAGACGATAACTGTCTGTGAAGGGGAAGATGCAATGTTTAATGTAAGAGCCCGGGGCGGTGACCTGACTTATACCTGGTACCTGAGACGTAAGGATGGCAGTGAGACCTATCAGGTGAAGAATACAGTGGAATTTGAGTCGACATCCCAATGGACAATTCCGAAACCGGTTATTGAGAATGACAGTGCTCAGGTATGGTGCATGGTGGAAAATAATTGTGATTTTGTCAGTACGGATACGGTGTTGTTGCGGATAACGCGGAATGTCCGTTTAAAAACAGACAAGGTTGTGGAATACCTGTGTGCCAATAATCCGGATGCTGAGGTGAGAATTGCTGTTCAACCCGAACCGGCTATATTCAAGAGTTGGAATTATTATGTGGAGAAAGACGGAGTATTGGTTTATAATCCGCGTTCGGTTTACAATGCTTATGAGGATACCCTGACATTTGACTCTCCGGGAGTATACCGTATTTTTAATTTTGAAACTAAATCTACCGGTTGTGTAGAACCTTCTTCGGAAGTAACCGTAAGTATTGAGAACCGGGAAATTTTTACAGCTGTACTTTCAGCAGTGGGTAAAACAACAATTTGCCGGAATGACAGTGTGAAGATGCAGGTACATATAGAAGGCGGAAGGGCTCCCTGGCAGTTGGAAATCCGTAGAAGAACCGATGGTGAGATTGCCCCGGAATTGGGCGGAGAACCCATTGTGGTTTATTCCAGGGATACGGTATTGAGCTGTTTGTTGATCCATGATGAGGTGTTCTGGTTGGGGGCTGCGAACCAGTATCAGGATCCGGCCGCCTGTGACGGAGAAGTTTCCGGAGAGGCAGTCTTTAAAGTACAGCAACCTTATGAAACCCGCCTGCAGAAGCTGACTCCGAATCATTTTGGTAGTTGCAAGACCATTGACCTGGCAGCGACATTCCAGCCGATTCCGGATGTTTCTATCGGTAAGTTCTACGTGAATGGCGAAGAGGTGACAGACAATCTGTTCCAGGGGCAACCGGGCGATTACCGGGTGGTTTATAAGACAGAGACATCGGCCGGATGTACGGATACGGCTTACGTAGACATTCATTTGGATAGTCTGCCCCGGGTGAAGATGTATACTTCGGATTCTACGATTTGCTCCGGTAGCTATACTACTTTATATGTTGAATGTTATGGAGTTAAACCATTTGCGGGTATGTTGACGACAACGATTTATAAATCCGATGGGAAGATAGATGGTATGCCGCAACCGACAATGTTCTCCACCGAGACTTATTCTTCCTTTATGATAGGTTATGACCATGCACTGAATTGGAATGATTCTTTACGGGTGTTCCAATTGTGGTCGCTGACTGACGGAAATGGTTGTAGTGCAGAATTGGATAAAGTGGACCAGGTGAAGGTGCAGACCATAAGACCGCCGCAGTGGTCGGTTACGGGAATTGTTACGGGAGTTATTGATAATCAGCAGGGAGCCTTGGATTTTGTTATCCCGTCCGGAAAGGAAGTTACTTTTGTTGTGAAAAATGAAGACAACAAGATGCCATGGGCTTTCAGGGTGAACTATATTGATAAGGAAGGGAACGAGTCGTTGACGGAACGCTTGAATCTGATGACTCCTCAGGAGAGACTGCGCTTTAAGGATCCCGGGACTTATATCTTTACCATGGAAGGGACACAATGTTCTTCCGATAATATGGAGGTCAGGACTATCACGGTATTGGATAGCGGATATATGAAGGTGAAAGCTTGTTTGCAGGGAGCTTATGATGCGAATTTGAAGTGCATGAAGAGCTGGATTTTTGAAAATGGCATAGTGCCTCTTGGCAAGTGGCAGCGTTGGCCGGATCTGAAAGGTCGGAAAGGGATCGACTGGGTGACGGTAGAGGTACATGAAAAAGGACCGAACGGGAAGAAAGTATATGCGGACGATTACCTGTTGCTCAGCGACGGTTCTATCATCGACCAGGCAGGAAGAGAAACACTTGCTGTGCCGGGCATAGATTTTGAGAAAGCTTATTATATCGTGGTAAGGCATCGGAACCATTTGCCGGTAGGGACCAAGGCGGATCGGATTTTCCATCTGAAGGCGGATGCTGACGAAGCGGAAACCATGGATTTGCGAATCAATGAGAATATTGAACAGGATGAAATCCATGAGAATATGATTTATGTCGGGAGGGTTGACGGTATTTCAATGCTGGCCATGCCGGCCGGAAATGTATTGCTGAATTCGTTGATTTCTATGGCCAATGCGAGCAAGAGTGTGACGAAAACGGAAAATGATGCAGGGTATTATTTGATGGATGTGAATTTGGATGGAGTGGTTACTTTACCGGCTAATATGGCACAGCCTGTTGGAAATAACGATGTGACTATTATTTATAATAACAGGGATATGCATTCATTGATAAAAGATTAAATAAATTGGATATTTTTACAAAATTTTGTAATTTTGTCTCGTTTTATGTTGTATATTAAGGAAAATGATTATTATGTCTAAGGTAATATGGACAGTGATATGTATTGTCATTTTATGTGGCAGTACATTGGCCAATGATGTAAAAATCAATGGAGAAGCATCCGTGCAACCCCTTGATGAGACGACGGCCCAGATTTCTTTTAAAGTGAGTTGGGAACATTCCTGGCGGGAGGGTGAGAATTGGGATGCAATTTGGGTGTTCGTGAAATATAAGCGGAGAGGAGTGAACGAGCCTTGGCATCATGCTTATCTGAAAGATTCCGATAACAACAGGGTTGCTTCTGCAGCGGGTGTGCCGGCTATGCAGGTACTGGCTGTGACCTCCACCGAAAATTGGGCTCAACGGATGGATACTCTCTATTTCGGGAATGATATACCAAATACTGTGAGGGGACTGGACCGGAAAGTGGTGCCTGGAGTTCTGATTTTCCGCAAGAAACCCGGAACCGGAAATATTGTAAATGCACCTGTTCGTCTGGAGTGGGATTTTAATGAAGGAGACTTGAACCTGTACAGTGAAATCACCCGCCAGGATATCCGGGACGGGAAAATAGAGATTTCCGTACAAGCCATAGAAATGGTGTATGTGCCGGTTGGACCTTATTATCTGGGTGACCGGCTTTCGGCTTATTCTTTTATCAATGAAGGGGCTGACGGGGCTTTGAGGATCTCTTCCGATGATGAGCAGATGCTTTACCGGATGGGAATAACGGCCGGAAGTACTTATGATAAGGCCTGGAAAGTACCAGACCTGTTTCCGATGGGGTATACGGGTTTCTATGCGATGAAATATGAAGTGTCGCAGGAACAATATGTCAATTTCCTGAATCGGTTGACGTTGAGAGACCAACGGAAACGGATCGGTCGCTCCCTGGAATCCCTGAATCCCGGGGATTATGTGTTTGGGGCTACCAAAAATCAGGAGGAACCTTCCTATCGGAACGGTATTGTCCTGCTGGAAAAATATTTACCATTGGATACGCCGGCTCTGTTTGGGTTTAATTTGAGTCCGGCTACTCCGAGCAATTATCCGGATGACGGGAAAAGCGTCGCTTGTAATTTTATGAGTCCTGAGGATATGTATACTTACCTGGATTGGGCTGGTTTGCGTCCTATGACGGAGGCGGAATATGAGAAAGGATGTCGTGAACGCGACCCTGCGGCTTTTGCCGTTGACCGGTCTTTTGCCTGGGAAACGCCGAATTATACCTCTTTGTCATGGACCGCTATACAACATCCCGGAGAGGAAAACGAGAAAGTAAGCGGGGGAGCGAACCTGAATGGACCGGTCAATGCAGCTGATATGTTTCCGGTGAAATGCGGTGCGTTTGCTGATGATGTTCCGGATATGGAAGGCTCCGGTGCTTCTCGCTGGGGATTAATGGAGATGACAGGTAATCTGGGTGAAATTTACTACAATGCCGAACATGCCACTGCATTTAATGGTGATATTTACGGAGACGGCAACATTTGGTCAACCCCGACTGTATGGAATGATTCGCTGATTGGATTGGATACTGTAATTTGGGTACCGGCCGGTTGGAATACGATGCATATCCGTTGGTGTATACCTTATGAAGATGTGTACAGTAAGTATGGAAACCCGATGTTTGCGATGGTGTGCCACAGTGTGGTTCTCAATGGTGGGTTATGGGGAGGTTATCATTCTGTGCATGTCGATTATTCTATACCTTTCCCGACAATCAGCTGGCCGGATTCCTGTCAGGATTTTGGGTTGAGGGGAGGATCTTTTGAGAGCACCCATGCAAATGAAATGAGCGTTTCCTACCGGGGAGATGCTGATTATTATAAAGACAAATCGGTAGATGCCCGGCTGTTATTTGCGGGATTCCGGGGAGGACGGGCTGTGCCTGTCAGGGAATTGCAGACGGGAGTGATTGCCGGACAGAACAAATTGAAACGGGATACGGCTGTGATGTGTGCGGCTAATCCTTATACGATTATAGAAACGGCTGTGGGGCAGGATGATGAGGATTCTGCGCTTTATGCATGGGAAATTAATGATGGAAATGGTTGGCGGGAATTGTCCGGAAAGACAGGTAGAGAACTGGTGATTGACTGGCCTCTGAATGATTCCGTGCCTTGGCATGAATATGTTTTCCGTCGTCATAGCGTTGCTGCCCATGCTGAGGGATATTCCAATGAGGTGACACTGTGTGCACCGGGAGTGATTGTCTATGACAACAAGAAGACCATAGAGATGGGGCAGTACGATGAATTGGTAAATCTGAATGTGGAGTTAGGTACTGTTGCAAGTGTGAAGGTTGAGTGGCTGGATGATTATACTTCGAAACCGGGTGTTTGGTATTCATTATATGACGACCCCGGTGTTACGGACACGAAATATTACGAGTTGCACCGGAATATGTTTAATTCGGCTGTGGCGTATGGAGATAACGGGGTGATTACTATTCGTACTACCGTGACAATAGGAAGTTGTTCTTTCCCCATTGAACGGGAGTTGTCCATGCAGAGATATGCTTATGTGACCATTGCCAACCCGATTAACGATGGCCGGGATGGGAAGGTTTACCAGACGAATGCCCTGGCTGATTCCCGGGTATGGATGGCAGAAGATTTAAGGTATCAGGTGGCAGCCGGAGCAAGCTGGGGTGCCGGCGGAGCAGATGGTAATTACACCAAAGCGCAGATTCAGGCAGCTTATGCCGGAAAAATCCAGTTGTGTCCGGATGGATGGGAATTGCCGACAGCAGGAGATTGGGAGAATCTGATGTATTTCTATGGGGACGGATTGACAATACCTTCCACAACTTTCCCCTGTTACTCTACAGGATATCTTTATGACCCTGCCTGTTCGAATCTGGTGAACGGACTTTATAAGGTGACCACCGGTGCTTCCGGTTTGTCGACTCCTTATGATGTCTTCTGGACAAAGGATTACAACACTTCTTATACATTCAATGTTTTCCCTGGCTGGGGAACTTTCTTCGGGAAGAACAGTGTTTCGGGGGAAACGTTGACTACGACTCATAAAGTACGGTGTGTGAAGAAAAAATAACGACAGAATTAAAAATATAAGCGATGAAACGCATATTCTTATTGATGGTAGTATTATTCTCTCTGCATACGGTGCAGGGACAGTTATATACCGGCGGTAAAGGTGACGGAGCTACTATGTCGTGTGTTCCTCCTAAGGTAACCACTTTGAGTGAGACCGAGATTATCTGTGTGGGAGATACCATTACCATGGCTATTTATGCAACGGGTTCGAATTTGCAGTATTTCTGGCAGAAATTTCAGGATAATTTCTATGTGGATTTGCAGGCTGATAACCGTTATGTCGGGTTAGGGACTCCTGTATTGCAGATTGTTAATCCGGAAAAGGAACAGGATGACGGATTGTATCGCTGTCTGGTAAAAAACAGTTGTGATTCTGATACCAGCGAGATTTTTGTGATAAAACTCAATACTGTTCCGAAAGTAGATTCGCGGATTTCCAATTCGGAGGCCATGGAATATATCTGTGCCAATCAATTCCAGAGCATAGACCTGATTACCAGTATATCGTCTGCGGAAAATGATCATCGCTACACCTGGGCGAAAATTGATACTATTTCGGGTGTACGTACATTATTGCCTGATACGACGGCTAACCTGACTGTGAATGTGTCGGGAGCCGCCCTGGATGCTGAGGGATTATATGTGGTGACGGCTGCCAATGGGTGCGGTTCCGTGTCCGATTCCGTGATTCTGCCGATTATCCGGAAACCGGAAGTTATTTGGCAAAATACCGTAGACAATGTTATCGCAACCTGTGTCGGAGAACAATTAAAGTTGTCGGCTATTATTAAAGGGGAGGCGAATACGATTATACTTCAATCCATTGTTTATGACGATTTACAGGATGAGTGGTGGGTGCAGTCGAATTCTTATCTGGCTTCTCCTTCGAAAAGTTATTATTCCGTTAATAAGAGTATGGAGGGGTATTATCGCTGGAAGGTTGAAAATAAGTGCGGGGAGGTACTCAGTGCCAATGTTTTTCTGAGTGTGGAGGGACGCCCCAGTTTCTTGACGCCTGCTGCCGAAGTATATCAATTCCCCCAGGATACGACCATTTGTGAGGGAAGTGATATTAAATTATGGTGTAAGGCTTCCGGTAGTGCTACCCGTTATTACTGGCAGAAGGATGGTGTGCGTATAGATGGAGCTGATACCAATGTTCTGGTATTGAAAAATGTGACTGTAGAGGATGAAGCGACTTATGTATGTGTTGCTTACAATTCCTGTATGAGTTCCGTAAAGAGCAAGCCGATTAAAGTGAACCTGCAGTTGCGGCCCCGCTTTTTAAGGGACCCTTATTTGTTGAGGAATGCTTGTCTGGGAGATACGTTGACACGTTTTAGGGTAGCTATGGATATAGAGCCGGCAGTGGACAGTGTCAGGTGGATGTATAACGGTAAGTTGGTCTATGATAACGGACATTACGAGCATACTGATGATACGGAGTTGTATTTGCACCATATCAGCCATGCAGATGTGGGATTGTATCAGGTAAGGGCTTATAATGAATGCGGACCTACCGATAGTAAATGGGTGAATTTGTTGGAGTTAGGTATGCCAGTGTCTTTCCAAAGCCGTTTGGAAGATTACAAGATGACTTTGTGTCCTGGTATAGAGCAGAAATTGTCTCTTTCCGTGAATGGCTCTGCTCCTATTCATTACAAATGGATTGTGAATGAGCATACTTATGATACGGATACGAATTTTGTTACAATCAAAGGAAACGATATTGTCGAAAAAAATAAATATTCTGTCTTTGCTTACAATGCTTGTGGCTCCGCCATTGACAGCGGTTTCTTGAATGTGGAACAATTTGAGCATTTTGATTTTGTCGGTGAAGGGGAATATTGTGAAGGGACCGACCCTGTGAGCCGTCTGGTCTTGAAAGGATCGGATACCTCTAAGGTGTATACCCTTTACCGGGAGTATGAGACGGCGGTGGAAACGTTCCGGGGAACCGGTGACTCCATTGTCTTTGAGAATCAGCCTGGAGGTACTTATTATGTGATAGCCCGGAATCCGAAGACTGAATGTATACAGGAGATGGACGGTCGCCCTGTGGTGGATGAAAAACCTGCTCCCAATAAGGCGAATTTCTTCATTGCTTCTTATTATTGTTTGGGTAGCGGAGGAGCAAAACTGGTGTTGGCGAAGTGGGAGAAAGATGTGATTTATCAGTTGCAATATAATACGGGAAATGGATGGACGGATTTGCCGGACCAGCGTTTTATCGGAGGAAAGTATGATTTTCCGCTGGCCTCCATGAATTCACCAGTGGAAGGTGAGCCAAAAGTATATTCCAATATGGGTGCCGGTGCCTATCGTATTGTTGCTGAGCGTTATCTGGGCAACGGGTGTCAATCCATTCTGACTTTGGAGGATTCCATTGAAGTGATTGCTCCGCCCTCTTTACATAAACTGTACGCAGTAAACGGAGATACCGTGAATTGTAACCGGGAAGTAAACGGTCAGCCTTATGAAGAGAAGGCCCAGCTTGAGGTGGATCGCTTTCTCAAGGGAGCAACATATACTTTGTATAAAAACGGAGCGCCTGATCCGGACCATCAGCCGGACCGTACTTCTCCGATTGGCTGGTCGCTGATTGATGAGGGTACTTATTATGTGGAAGTGGAAACCCGGGAAGGCTGTAAGGGAACAACCAATGAAGTGAGAATTCATAATGTGAAAGCTCCGGACTATATCACTCTTTCCGGTAGCGGTAGCCTTTGTGCGGATGAAGATACGGAGACTGACCATAAGACCTTGACATTGGATACTACCCAATTGGGAATAACTTATTATGTGTACCGGAAAGAACCTGCTAAGTTGATAGATGTGGTGGATGGAACCGGAACCCCTAAAGATGTGATTGTTCCGGCACAGCGTGCTACTTATTATGTAAAAGCTGTGGATGCCACGGGCATGTGTGCCACGACTTCCGAAGCAGAATATACTATGCTGGCCAGCAATTACCAGGTTTCCATGAATCCTGCGGATATTTTTCTGGATGGGAAAGGGTTGACTACCTGGTTACATGCAGATATTACGGGAGCTTATGTAGAACCGTTGGATGTGCAATGGCATGATGAAAAGCAATTGCAGCAAACGGGACTGGTGACGCTGCCGAATGTACAGTATTATAAGCATTACCATTGGCCTTTCTGCCCTTGTGCGGCTTATCATACCAGCTACGGAGATACCTGGGTTCATCAGTATGTGCATGGTCCGCAGTGTAATATGACCAATTGTCCTTACCTTTATCACAATTATAATCCGACCAAGAACGGATGTACTTATGTGGGAACGGAATACCAGACTTATACGAATTACGGATATGGGAAACGAGGTCCTTGGTATGACCTGTATTATTGTAAGGACGGAGTCGGTACCGATAAAGAGGAGCATTTTTATCAGAATGATACGACCAATCCGTTCCGCAATCGCCTGACCACACCGGTGAATGAGGACCGTATTTATACGGTAACGGTAACGGACGGGGCCGGATGTACCCATTCAGACCAAGTGGCAGTGAGGGTACTGGGAGGTAAATTACGGGCAGAAATTATTTCTTCCGAGGTGCACAAGCACTATGCTTATCCGTTCTGTCCTTGTTATGCCCAGCATAGCTATCCCCATTACTGTTCATCTCGTTGTAATGAAAACAATTGCGTCCGTTTATATCATGCCCATAAGCATGAAAACTGTACTTATCAGCGGACGGAGTATATAGAGTACAGGGGAAGTTATGTGAAATATTATGATTTGTACTATTGCTGTTCCAGCAATGAAGCGCAAGATACGGCTGTTTACCGGAAAGATGAGTTGTTTTTCTGTTCGGATGCCAGGGGAGGAGATTATAATTATGTGAAGAAATGGTCATTCTATTGTCCGGAGGATAACGCTGCAAGCTGGACCGGTAAGTTGGGAGATACCGTAAAATTTACGGCTTTGGAATCCGGATGGCTTTATTTGCAGGTGACCAGTATGGGCCAGGAAGTCCGGGATAGCATTTGGATTGATGTATTGCGCCGTCCTTTTACCGCTTATGTTCAGGATGCTGATGAAAACCGGATTGATACCCTGTATGTATGTAAGGGTGAAGAAGCCCGGTTGTATGGTTATACTGCCGGAGGTGATGATGATAATACCGTTATGCAATGGTGGGGAGAAGGTTATACCGGCCCAAGTACCCATTGGTGGATATTTAAACCGGAACGAAGCGGGAATATTATTTTTACGGCTATGAATGACGGTGTCGTTATTAAAGATACCGTATTCCTGAATTTGCAGGACCGTCCCGATTTGCCGGTGGTAAAAAATCCGGGTGTAAGATGTGTACAACCTAACGTAACCGAGTTGATCCGGGTGGAAGCTCCTACTGTTGTCGGTGCCAATTACATTCTGGAGTATAGTAATGATAACGGGGAGAATTTTGTGGAATACGACCGCGAAAATAATTCTGCAGGCGGGCCTATCGAATTCCGGGTAACTATGCCGGTAAGAGATGCCGGAATCTACCGTGTCAGGGCTGTTGGTAAGATTAGCGACCATGGTTGTGAATCGTTGTCAGAATTGATAGAGTTTATTACTCCTCCTGCTCATGATGCCTTGGTGTCTAATAGTTATTGCGACGGAGAATTAATGACTGTCCAGTTGCAACAACCGACGGCCGGGATGTCTTATTCTATTTTATCCAACCGCAACATCAATTTTGAAACGATAGATGCTCCCCGGGATTATTTCCAGAAACCGTTGATGGCAGGGGATTATAAGATTGTATATACCCGTAAAGGATTCAATGGAGTTTGTTCGGATACTCTGCCGATGATTATAGAAAAAGTTCCTTCGGCCCAATTGGTGGATGTGATTGTCAATAACGGAGCAGGGGCGTGTGAGGGGATGAATGCGGTGTTGACGATTCCGAATTCGGAAAGTGGAATCACTTATTATTTGGAATCACCGACCGGGGAACGGACTGAAATGTTTGTCGGAAACGGCGGTTCCCAGTCTTTTGATATGTCCGGGCGTTCTTACGGAACCTATCAGGTGAAGGGAGAATTTGGCGGATGTTCCACTTTGATAGATTATTTTACTTTTAACCGTAATCCTGAGGCACTGGATCAGCCTGATGTGAAGTATTGTTATGCTTACGGTATGGATAAAACCAGTGCAGGCACGGAACTGAAGTATACGACACTGGAACCGGATGTGACCTATTATTTATGGCATGACGGTGTATTGGAGCAGACCATTACGGGTCCCGGAGCCGGAACTTTTACCAACGTAACGGATGGTAATTATTCTATCATGGCGAAAAATGATGAGTCTTCCTGTTTTGCTGAAACTTCTTTCAAAGTGATTGCCCAGGAAGCACCCTATGCTTTCTCCTTTAAGATGAGTTGTGAGAAGAATAAAGTGCTTTATCTGGAATCCAGTCAGGAGAATGTGGAATATTATCTCTATCGGGATACGTTGCTTCTGGATTCTTTGATGGGAACGGGAGCGAAACTGGAATTCGGCGAACATAATATTACCGGAGTTTATCAGGTGATAGGAATAGACACCTTGACGGGATGTAGCGAAAAGATGAATGGTGACCTGATTGTCAACGAACTGGGTAAATGTAGCCTGGAGCAGACTGATCCGCTTTGTGGTATGATGGATGCTACGGAATTGGTATATCCATGCAGCAAGAAGGGATGGTCTTATTATATTAAAGATATTACTGACCCTTATAATCCGTTGGTCAGTGAGACTAAGGATGGAAATGGGGCAACCCTGCGGTGGAGTTCGATGGGAACGACGACTAATCTTTTCCGTCCGCACTGGCTGAATCCTTTCCAGTGGATTCCTTCTGAGTATGTATTATACGGTAAGGATATCTGTGGAGATGTGGCATTGGATACGATCCGGATTTCTCTGGGTGAGAAACCTTCCGGTGTATTGGAGGTGGAAGGTCATTCAGCTACTTCTAATTTTATGAGCATTGTTCAGATGTCGTCCTGTGAGAATCAGGATATGGAATTCTTTGCTTCGAATATAAAAGAGGGGATGGAGTGTACGTTTATTGGAGTGAAATCCATGTATTACCGCGATACGTTGAGGCAATTTGTGGCTACATCGGAAAATATCAATAAACAAAGTTTGGGTATATTCCGGGGATATAAGGAATATCAGTTGCATATTTCTTCCGGTGATTGTGAGACGGTTCTTACAGTAGAAATGGTATTTAAGGTAATGCCACAGCCGGGGTTACTGAACGGACAGAGTGTATGTCAGAATGAAGGGACTCTGGATATCAGCCTGAAAAGTAATGATGGTTACAATTATTATTTGATGAGGGAAGGATTGGAGACACCGTTGGATACGATCTTGTGGGATAACCTGGCCAATCTGGGATTTGCTTCTCAGACAGAAGCCGGACGTTATTATGTTATTGTGGAAAATGTAGAGCCGTCAGCTAATGGGAAGTTTACTGCGATCTGCCGTGATACGATGTTGAGTACTTTTGCAATTGGCGATGCTCCGAAAGTTTTCCATGTTTCTTCAGCTCTGGACGGGAAACAGGAAATTTATCTCTGTGACGGAAATATGGAGAAAATAAAATTGGCTGGTTCTGAACCTACAGTAGATTATATCCTTTGCCGTGATGGTGATGATAATTTATACGGAGAATGGCAGCACCGCTCAGAGGGAGGCTTCCTTGAATTTCCGGTGAAAGAATCCGGAAAATACAAAATCAAGGGAGTGTTGGGAAGTTGTGAGCAAATCATGGATGATAGCGTCATTGTGTATGCGGATCAGATTCCGGATTTAAAATTGTATGATGAATATTACTATTGCCGTGATGAGGAAGGCGGGGCTAAGATTGAGATTTTCGAAGCGCCGGTATTGTGCAAGGCTGATTTGAGAGATGCCGGAATGTATGGTAAAATTCTGGAATCAGATACCGTACATTACTGGGGTGATACCCTGGACTTCAAGACAAAATGTCCGGCCGGTGATCATTATGTATTGACTATTACGACCCGTGGAGGATGTCGTTTCAGCCATCCTTTCAAGGTGTATAAAGTAGACCCGCCGAAGCAGTTTGAGCTTTTGGCTACTTCTTCGGCTATTTGTGAGGAAGAGTGTATGAGTATCGGTGTGGCCGGCGATGAACCGAGGGTGGAATATGCCCTGATGAGGGTGACGGATGAGGGACCGGTACAGCATGATGAAAACTATATCCTTGGATATGGAGACCGGGATACTTTGTGGTTCCCCTACCGGGTTTGCGATGTGGGTAAATACTTTGTTGTAGCGACTCAGTATGACCGTCCTCATTGTTCTACGTTGATGAAATTCGCACCTGATGATACGTTGGTATTGAATGATATAGATACGATTCGTTATTGTGATTTCACAGAACATGAGTTGCATTATTGTGTCGGTGGAACGGGAGTTTCCATTACTTTGGAGAATGCCCAGTTGGGAGTGGATTATGAATTGTACAAGGGAGAAGAAAACCTGGCGACTACCTTTACGGATTTGAGAAAAGTGGCTACTTATGACGGAGAAAATCTGACATGGACAGAACTTTTGGCAGATACAGCTTGTTCTAAAGACGGTATAGACCGCTATACGACTTACCGGATATTGGCCAGGAGTCAGATGAGTGGTTGTACCAAATGGATGAAAGGGGAAGTGAAGGTGTATGCGGACGGGGAAGTAGACCTGACGGCTGTTACACAACCTTATTATGAGTTCTGTGAAGGTGGCGATTTGCTGTTAAAAGCGAGAGCTGCCGGATGTGGTCTGAAGTATGTATGGAAGATGTCTAATAATAACGGAATTCAGATTGTGGGGAATGAGCCGGATTTATACCTGAGTTCTCTGCCGGCAACTAACTCTGGTTCTTATTATTGTGAGATTGCCAATGCGTGTGAGATGAAACCTACTTCACCTTATATTCAGGTGAATGTCCGTCCGGAAGGGAACATGACCCCTGTCGGAGCTCAGAGTCTTTGTGAAAGCGAACGGGCTATTCTGTACAGCCAAATGACGGATGTATACGATTATGCCTGGTATAAAGTGGGTCAGGATTCTATCCTCAGCCGGAACAGTTTTCTGGAATTTGATAGTGTGACCATGGATATGGCGGGAGAATATGTTTGTGTGGGTGGAAGTTTGTCGAAGAATGCTTGTAATATTTTGTATGATACCATTAAAGTTACGGTTCTGCGGAATATCGGAAATGCCAATATCGTACAACGATATGACACTGTTTGTGCGGGTTCTCCTCTGACGTTGAATTTAAGCGATCAGTTGCCGGAAGGGTATAAAGTGCAATGGTATCTGAATGGTCAGATTATCCCCAAGGCAACGAAGTATAATTTCTCCAGAATACCGATGTATACTTCTCATGAGGGTGTTTACGCTGTGCAATTGTCCAATAACGGTTGCGGGAAACAGGATTTGATACCAGTGTCCAAGGTAAAGGTCGACACGCTCATCAATTATGTATGGCATACGGAAGATAAATATTTGTGCCAGCCTCACGATATACCTTTGTCTATTCGTACTTCTCCGATGGACGGAGTTACTTTTGACTGGTATCAGATTATTTCAGGCTCCGGGGAACAATACATTGGTTCGGGGAGTGATTTCAATGCACCCTTCCCGAAAGAAGCAGGGCATGTAACTTATAGGGTTTACTATTATAATTCCTGTCCTGCAGATTATTATACGACTCTGAATCATCAGGATGTGGAAGTTAATATTGCTACTAATGTGGCTTTTGTGAAGAACCTGCCGGATGAGATCTCGGGTTGTGAAGGTGAACGGGCAGATACGACCGTGACAGTGGAAATCAGCGGAACACTGGTCTCTGATTATGTATGGACCTTTACGCCTGCTTCTACGGCACGTGTAGATACGGTTGCAATGGGTTCTTCAGATTTTTCTTATACTATTCCGTATGATAAGGAACATTCTGGTTTGTATACTTGTACGGCGAATACCAGTTGCGGACGTCTGGTATCCAATGCCTGCTGGGTTAGAGTGAATACTCCGGTAGTCATTACCGAAGACCTGACTCCTGCCAGAGGAAAGATGTGTGAGGGTAGTTATTATTCTCCGAAGCTCACGGCTACGGGTAGTGATTTGCAATTCCGATGGTTTATAACCTATCCGGATGGTTCGGTGGATACTGTACGCAGAGGAATGGGATATGACTGGGAGGCTACCGATCAGTTATCATTGCTGACAGATGTTAAATATGACGGTGCTCAATTGCAGTGTGTGGTTAGGAATAATTGTGGGGAAGCGTTATCTACTCCTGTAACATTGTCAATTGTTGCTCCCCGGGAGATCAATGTCACTCCTCCTGAAACCTGGTTGTGTTGTGATTCGACGGCCAGAGTGGAAGTGGAATTGTTGAACGGGGATGGCGGAGCCTGGAGTTACAAACTGCAGAGGAATGATCTGAATCCGACAAGTTATAGTGTGGATGCCGGATATATAAAAGATACCGTGGATGGTTTACTTTCCGGTAGTTATGCAGTTACCGATTTGTATGACGGTATCTGTGATTACAAGGATAAGGTGATGAAGGAATTTAACATATACGATGTGCCCAGAGGTGTAGTACATTTCGGTCTTGCCTCCGGAGGCCGGGATACGATGATTTGTGCGGGTGATAAAGTACCGATGTATATTAAAATTACGGAGGGGACCGGACCGTATAGGGTAGCGGTATATTATCAAGATAATACCATGACTGAGCCGGCCATTTATAATAAGTGGTTTGACACTAATCCATTTAATTTGTCGACTTCGGAAGCGATGAAAGGGTATTATTTTGATATGACTGTTGCTGATAATGTGGAATTAACTGTAGTTGTAACGGATAGAGCAAATAATAAGATTGCAGAAGGATGTATCATCCCGGTAGAGGCAGACCAGAAGATTAACGTGAAATCGACGGCCAAGCTGAGTGTCAATTGGGGTGGTTGGTCGCAAAATATCGGAGAGTGTGAACTTGATGTAGACCTGAGAGCTCTGTTGAATCCGACACCGGCCAATGGTATTTTCCATATTTCCAAGCTGGCCCCCGGAAAGACTGATCCGGTAGAAACTTTTGACCGGACGTGGGCGTATGCTCATATCCTGAAGAGTGACGGTCCGGGAACTTATGAAATCCGCTATTCTTTGGGCGGTGTTTGTGATGAAGCCACCAATACGGCCTTGACGCTGACTGTCGATTCATTGCCTTATGCCGTGATAACTCCGTCGGATACGACTTTGTGTTGCGGTGCCGGTCTGAAATTGTATGCCAGCATGCGCGGAGCCGTGCCTTTCGATAGCCTTTTGATAAGGACGGAACGCTTGCTGGATGACCATACGACTACTTCCGGTAGTCAAATGTATACATTGGCTGATCATACGCCTTTGACTAATCCGCAATGGGTAACTTATAGCATGAACTCGAATTGTTCGGATTCCATCAGCCGCTATGTAGCTGTGGATGTGGTGGACGGCCATGGTTGCCACATGAATCCGGCACTTCAAAATGAAGCTTTGGTTCGTGTACACAAGTTGCCGACAGTGACGGTTGAAGGTATGCATCCTTCTTATAATAACGGCATGTGGGATGCTTATACCTCTTTGTATAGTCTGAATACCGATGATAGTGTGAGGGTTAAGGTAACGATGAATGGTTTCACGCCTTGGGTATTGAACCTTGCTTACCGGGAAGACGCTTCTTCTGCTGCGGCTGATAGTGTAGATACCTATACGGTTTATGCACATGATACCACTTTGATGTTGAAGAAGGAAGGGGTCTTCCATTTCGTTTGCAATGAGGTGAACGGCTGTGCTCCTATGGGGGGTGCTGTGATGAGGACTGTTAAGTATGCTCCTTCGGGATATATTAAGATCCGGCATCTGTATTTGGGTGGTGCTTTGGCCAATCTGGCCGGAACCACACCGGCATACTATCATATGCCGACCATGTCTTCCAATTTAGCATATCTTCCGGATTTCCCGCAATATGCCGATGCTGTCCGCTTCCCGGCTTTTGCGACGAATTTTACAATCCGGAAGTCTCAGATTGTAGACTGGATTTTTGTGGAAGCCCGGAAATTGGATGTAACCACTTCCAGCTGGTCGGTTGTTGACCGTGATACTTGTTTGTTGTTGAATGATGGTTCGGTTGTGAATCGTAATTTTAATAATAATATTGAGTTGAAAGGTACCGGAGTAGTCGGAGAGAAATTCTATGTTGCCGTATTCCACCGGAATCATTTACCGGTTATGACCAATCAACCCTCGTTGTTTAGTACGACAGGTATCGGTACGCCGATTGATTTCGGACTAAGTGCGAATAATTACTATGTCCGGGGTGGCGTGTTGTCGGACCATGTCTGGGATTTCTGGACAGTAAACGGACAAACGTTGTGGGTGATGGCTCCGTCCTACCAGCAAATCAATAAGACCGATAAACTGGTTAGTCTGTCCAATTCCACGAAGGCTTTCTTTGTAAACTTGATGACGATGGTACCGGGGTATCATATTTGGGATGTTACGTTTGACGGTCAGGTAACCGTGCCTCCTGTGGCAGGAAGTCCGGCGGGGTATGAGGATGCCTGGATTTTGTTCCTGAATCGTGACAGGTATTCCGAAATTGAAGAATATTGATAAAAAATGAATAAAATATCAAATAAAAGGATTTTTTTTGCTAAAAAAGTATTAATTTTATACCGCATAATGTATGAGTTATGATGAAAACTGCTGCTAAGTATTTGATAATTAGCCTGTTTTTTACTGCTTTTATTTCCTTTGCTCCCCATCGGGAAGCAAAGGCTAATGTAGTATATACAGACTCTATCACATTTAAAATTGACAGTGCCAAGATTGTGGGAAACAATCTCGTTTATTCCATTATGTTTTACCGACATGTTGATGATTGGAGAGGTGCAGGTGGTTTACAGGATACTTTAATGGGAGATGTCGATTTGTATTTCTGGATGAATGATATGGTTTTCAATAAGGACGTTTTCCCGACGGTGTCCCGAAAACATCCGAACATAGATCATTCCCAGGATTTTCTTCGTTTTGAACGGGTAGATTATTATGCCGGACGTTTTCAGGTGAAACTGGCAAAAAATACGGCGGCTATGGCGCCTAAGTATATCGAGATACCTTATAATACACCGGTGGAATTGTGTCAGATACAAATGCCGTTGAATTATGTGGACCGCAACCCGGGATTCCGGTGGGATACGGTGGCTACCGGAGGATTTTCCAATATCGGAGAACCTCTGGAAATTGCTTTTAAAGGAGATATCCTGCAAAATCCTGATCCGGCTATCGTGCTTGAAGATTATGCCAAAAAGGTATATGTGTGTGAAGGCGATAGGACTAAAATCTGGGCCAAGGGCTTTTCAGCCGGAGAAGAATTATCCATTTCCTGGCTGATGTCGAAAGATAAAAACTTTACGAATCCTGTGAAGTTTACTTCCAATATTACAGGCACTAAGGTAGGTACCAGCCAGGTGCATTATACGGGAAGCGTGATAACCCCCGATGGCACCTTGAGTTATGAAGTTTCTTCCATGAATGTGGCTAAGGATAGCCGGGTAGATACCCTGATGATATTGAATGCGCCCCAATGGTTGGATAGCATGTATTTCCAGTGTGTCTTGTCCGATCCCTCGCTGAGCGTGGGCGACCGGAAGTCATTAGAGGGTGAGACGCAGGTCATTGTCCGGGATAGTATTTTTGGATGGTTTGCTGCTTCAGATCCCAATAACCGGGCGGATGTAGTGACCGGAAATCCTATAGGGGCAAACAACCGGACAGATACCATATTGAAATGTCCTACGGGAGTATCTTATGTTTCTTTCTTCTTTTTCGGACCGGATTGCGGAGAGGATGCCGAGTTTATCGGGAATGAGATGGTCATTAACTATATGACTCAGGATGCATTGGCTAACCGGAAACTGGGAAGTGTGAATCTGACATCCTGGGCAGTTGAGGCTGCTGTAAAAGCGCCTAACGGCAAATGTCTGTTCCGGGGAACGGTGAATTTGCCGGATTCCGTGTCGAATGTAAATGTATGGGTGACCTCTATTTCCACAGCCAAAGGATGTGATAACGGGGCGCCTTATGTGCTTTATGATACAGTGCATATCCGGGATATTGAGGGAGATGTCAATATTAAAAACTCTTTGGCGGATACGACGGTTTCCAGCGGCGAAAAGATGGAACTGAATACTGATTACGTTTATTCCGGTTATGAATTGAAATCCGCTTTGGGAAGTTTGTTGGAATTATCTACCAATCCTAAATATTACCAGGCCTCTTCTGTTTCTTGTACCAATCCTCTCGGTTGTGCCGATACGCTTGTATATAAATACGATATCAGTACCCCGACCGGAACTTGTACGATGGAGGTTAATCAAATCATACATATCAGCGACTGGTATTATGTTGCACTGAAAGTATTTCTGGAAGGGGCTTACCGGAGTTCTACAGGTAATATGAAGACTTATTATTCGGATAATGATCTTTTGCCTCATGTTTCTCCTTATGATAATACAATTGTTCTGGCGAATTTTCCTGCCGGAAAGGCAATTGTAGATTGGATTCAGGTATCCTTGAGACAAGAAAATGATGTGACTGAAGTTGTTGGAAAATCTTCTGTATTTCTTCTGGAAGATGGTTCTATATGTGATTCATTAGGGAATCCTTATGTGAAATTTAAAAACTTGAAACCTTCGGATTATTATTATGTTGTTATAGAGCATCGTAATCATATTATAACGAGAAGTAAATGTGCTTATAACATATCAGCTTTAAAAACGACTCCGACAATAATAGATCTTTCAGATATTGCAAATGTTGCGGGAGGTGCTGTTAAGTTATTGGGAACCGGTATATATGGTCTTTATGTTGGAGATGTAAATCAAGATAATATGGTTGGTGGTGGGGATAAATCCAAGTTGATAGCAGCAGTTTCCCAAGCAGGTTATGTTGTTTTTGATTTGGATTTTGATGGTATTGTAGGCGCTGTGGATAGAAGGCTATTATTGAAAAATTCACCAAGTGCGACAGGAATGTTTGATGTTGGTTGTAGAAAATAAAATTAGGAATAAATTAAGTTATGCAACGAAGACTTATCATACTAATATTTTTTACTATTTGTTATTTTTTAGGTTTTGGGCAAAACTTAGGAATTTCAGATTGTGATTTCTCAAATAATTTTGCTTCTCATGTTGCTGCTGCTCAGGAAGGAGATAATTACGTAGAGATTAATTTTTCGGATGTAAGCGTTAAGAAAGAAACTGATGGATATTTTTATTTGTATTTTACTATAAATTTAAAAGCGTTAGGAACTTGGTATACAGAAAGTGGTTCTAAAGTTAGTGCGAGAAATAAGTATTTAGGTGCATTGGATATTTATTTAGATTTTAATCAAGAGGTATTTGGAAATGTTGTGGCTGAAATATCTCCAATAGAATGTCTTGATTATAATTATAATGAGGATGATGATTTGACATGGCGTGACGCTTATGTTTCTGGAAACGAAACTGTGATAGCAAAGCCTTTACCTAATTTGATTATAGGGGTATTGGGATATAGTGATACTGGTGACGGGGGGTCTTTTGCTTTATCAACTTCAGAATACTTGTATGTAGGTAAGTTTCGTTGGAGACTGAAGGCTGGTGTAACAGGAGGGAAAACAGGCGTTAAATTGCGTATACCAACTATAAGTGGTTATGAAGGTGATGGAACTTATCCGTCAAAAGCATACGATTATAAAACTCAAGTACCGTTTGGTATTTGTCAAACTGGTCCTTCTCTGGATATTGAGTTTGGTGAAGGTGGAGCAGCTCCTGTTATCAACAGTATTACCGGAGATTTAGCGGCATGTGAAGGAGCGTCGGCTACTTATACGGCGGATGTGGAAGATGGGGTTACGCTGAATTGGGTGGTGAAGCAGGGAACGATGAATGTGACTTCGACGGTGGTGGATGGAACGATGACACCTAATGGAAAGAGTGTTAGTTTTAAATGGAAAGATCATACGGCCGGAACGTATTCGATTTGTGCAACGGCAACGAAAGGAGATAAAACCAGTGACGAGAAATGCGAGTCTGTTACGGTGAATGCTGCTCCCGCTTTGGCAGTGACTTCTACGCCGGATGTGAGCGGGGGAGTGTGTACAGGCGATAATATTACTTTGAATGCAACGGCCGGATTGACCAATTATAAATGGTATCTGAACGGAACTTTGATTAACGGGGCAACGACCCGGAGTTATACTCCGACGCTGCCTGTTGTGTCTTCAGTGACATCGGTTACTTATAAGGTAGAGGCGCAGTCGGCAACCGCTTGTCCGGCAAGCGGCGAACTGAACTTGTCCATTCATCCCCAACCGTTGGCTGACGCAACGGTGAAAGTGGGAAATAGTTCTGTAGCCAGTACTGATAACAGGTATTATCTGGGAGATAATATCAACCTGACGGCTAAAAATGTGGATGCGTCAAAATATGATTATTCCTGGGAGAATGCTTCGGGAACAATTTTAGCGACGGGCCCGACTTACAATATTTACGGAGCTACGGAAGCGAATTACCGGCTTGTCCTGAAAGTGAGAAGCAAGACTTCTCCTTATTGTACGGCTACCAAGGAAGTGAATTTAACCCAAAATACCTCTTGTGTACCGGCATTGGCATTGAGCGGTTCGGATAATAACCGGATTTGTCTGCCTAACGGTATCTGTCGCCTGACGGCTGAGTTGACAAATGCTTGCTCTACAACCGTGACGGATTATGTGTGGTACAGAAATGGAGTAAAATTAGATTCCATTGTGGTTTCTAAAGGAGAGAAAAAGAACATCTTCAATGCCGTGGAGGATGGAGATTATACAGTGAAGGTATATACTTACCGGGGAATGCTGACGAAGTCGGTGACGATTTCCAGACGCAACCAGGCTGCTGCAACCATTACGATGCCGGATACCTATTTGGTAACCAGTGGAGGAAGTACTTTGCTGACTCCGAATCCTTCTGCTCCTATTTCCAGTTGGTCCTGGGAGTCTGAGCCTGCCGGTATGATAGCTACGGGTGCTACTTCCCAGTATCCGACCACAGCCTCTCTTTCTGCTCCTGTTAAATTTTATGTGTATGCTCAGGATCAGTACACCTGCTGGTTGATGGATAGTACATGGGTAAGGATTTCCAATGATGCGTTGAATGTGAAAATAAAACCGGAGAATCCGATTGTCTGCCAGGGAGGTAGTGTTACCTTAAAAGCAGAAGTGAGCGGTGGTGATGGTGCCTATACTTATAGCTGGAGCAGTGACGAATACGGTTCCAGTACATCCGCATCCTGTTTTTTCCAGGATGATGCGTTATTTGCAACCGGTTCGACCCGTTTGGTGAATAAAATATTGACGGTGACCGACGGAGCCGGACATACCGGAGTGGCTAAAACTGTAGTTCAGATTGTGACGACTCCTAATCCCAATTTGGGAATCTCCGGTGGAGGTGCGGTATGCGAGGGAAATGTCCTGACTGTTACCGGAGGCAATGCTGCTGCTCTGACGGGGGGTTATGTATGGTATATCCGGGATAATACAACCGGGGCTATTTATACGAGAATGGCTTCGGCTGCGAAAGATACTATCAAATTGGGAACCCGGGGTGATTATTATGTCTGGGTATCGGGAAAAACGGCTGCCTGTGCTTCTGATACTACCGGTAAGGGAGTTGCGGTGAAGGTAAACGGATTTGATCTGGCCTTTACAACCCATCCGTCCAATTATAAGCTGGGAGCAACCATAGAGGCCGGGGTTACAGCTTCTAACGGAGCACAGCCTTATACTTTCAATTGGACTTCTCCTGCCGAAGGTGTGGCTTTGAGCGGGAACACAATCAATCCGAATAATTTTAAACTGGTCGGGGCCAGTGCTCCGGAATATACCTTCAGGGTAACTGCTACGGATGCTAATGGTTGTAGCAAGACCATTGAAGAAAAAGTAGAAAACACTATTTCCGGAGGTTTGAAAGTAACAGTACCGGATGAAGTAAATTTGTGCCGGCAAGGTGCTCCGGTTATGACCGCTACGGTAACGGGAGGTACTCCTTCTTATAAATTTGAATGGTATCAGGCCGGGAACGAAAGTTCGATTTTGTATACGAAACAAGGCGGACCAGCTGAGACGACCAATACTTATATTGCTTCGGGAAGTTATACGACAGATACGAAGATGGTGGTAAGGGTAACGGATGCTACCGGACTGATCAGCCGCGATACCGTATTGATTAAAGTCAGAAATGATTTGACTGCACCTCAGATTGATGCCGGCGATCCGATGACGATTGCTTATAATACGCAGACTTATTTGTTGGGTACGGTGATCAGCGGTAATCCGACGAGTTGGACCTGGGCTGATGCAGCTATGCTGGCTTCCGGTAAGAATACGGCTAATCCGTATACGGTGGCTTTGACAAGCGAGACGATTTATACTGCTTACGCTACGGATGCTAACCAATGTACCAGCGCGGCAGATCAGGTGACTGTCAGGGTGACGGATGACCATAATTATAAGTTGGCGGTGAAGATAGACCCTATTGCTTTGTTGTGCCGGGGAAGTGAAGTGACCATGAATGCAGTGGTAACCCCTCAGGACCGGGCTATCAGTGCGTGGAAGTGGGGAACCTCTTTAGCTGCTGCAGACGGTAGTTTTGATGCTGTTACAAATAAAAATCCTCTCTTTACTATCACGAATGTTACGGCTTCTTCTGCTGATATTATCGTGAAAGTGACTGATAATGCCAATGTTGCAGCAACCGATAAGATTACGGTAACTTTGCAGAATGCTATGGCTCCGGTTTTACAGATTACCGGCTTTAATACCAGCAGTGGTACAAATAATATTTGTTCCCTGGAAGACTTGAGAGTATCTTCAACGAACGGAGTTGCTTTAGGTACTTGTACGTGGTATGTCGGAGGGGTTGAAAAACAAAAAGGAAATTCTGTTACTTATAAACCTTCAGCCAGTGCTGATGAATTCCAGAATATCAAAGTATCTGCATTGTCTTCTGCCGGATGTCCGGCTACCGGAGCTACGGAGGTCGGAATAATTGTACATCCGAAGCCGGTATTGGCATGGAGGGATGCTGGAATGGCTCAGGCTGCACCAGGAGATGTGGTAAAAGTGACGGCTTATCTGGATCCGGTGACTTCCGGACAATATACGTATACGTGGAATCATGCCGGCACCTCAAGTTCGGTTCATTTTACCGATGAAGGTACTACAGCGGGTAATTTAACGGAAGTAAGCAGTACTGCCGATGGAACGGCTGATGTTGCTACACAGCCTTATTATTTCAAAGTGAAAGTCAGGGATGGAAATGGTTGTGAGTCTTTGGAAATAGATTCTATTATTACGGTAGACGGTGCTGCTTTGTCAGTAAAATTGGAGGCCTTGAACGGTGGATTCTGTCAGGGAGGTGCTGCTATATTGCAGGCTGAAGTGACTGGAGTGGCCAATTCCAATGTGAATTTTGAATGGTATAAGGGAACAATCCGGATTAGTGGAGCAACGGGGCCGGAATTGGTTGTGGCAAATCCGAATACGACAGACCAGTATAAGGTGAAAGTATCTTTGAAAAGTGATGCGACCAGAACCGGAGAATCTTCGTTTGTTACTTTGACGCAAAAATCAGGAATTGCTCCTGATATAGCAGGTGTGGATATGAGAATTCCGACCGGAACCAAAACAGCGTTGGTAGCTAATACCACTGCTGATATTCAATCCTGGAAATGGTATCCGGAAAATAAACTGGCTTCCGGAGAGAATACGTTGCCTTCTCCCTATACTACTTTGTTGTCGGCACAGACGATATATACCGTTTGCGGTGTGGATGGAAACGGTTGTATCGGAGTTGATGACGATGTTCAGGTAAATATGATGAACGGTTTGAATCCGGGAACTTTTGATCCGGAACTGTTTGTAAAAGTAATTCCTCCGAGAGATACCATTTGTGAAGGCAATGAATTGGATTTGCGTGCCGAGGTATGGTCTTCTATTGGCGGTACTCCGACCTATAGTTGGAAACCTTCAACTCATCTGGGAGCGGATGTATCTTCTGCCAGTGTGAAATTTGGTCCGGTAAGTACATCGGGAGATTATTCCTATACGGTATTGGTAAATGTAAACGGTATGGTGGCTGCAGGACGTGCTGATATTGTAGTTGTCCCGGGTGTTATTCCGAATCTGGTGGTGGATGCCGGTTCGGGAGCACATTGTGCCGGAAATGATTTGGTTTTGACTGCCAATAATATCGGTAGTAGTGTGAATTTGACTTATACCTGGACGGTGAACGGAACAGTGCAGTCTGTAACAGGCAATACCTATACCTGGCCGGCGACCGGTTTGACGGCAAATTACCATGTGAAGGTAACGGCAAAGAGTACGGACCACTGTATTTCTACTACTTATGAAGATGACTTTACGATTGATCCGGCAGTAGAATTACAAAAACTGCAGGTTATCGATAGTTGCGGTCAGGTTATCCTGGTTGCAGATGCGGGAGCGGGTGCTGCTTATAGCTGGACGATTAAATCCGGTTCTGTTCAGGCTTCTGCGAATAATGACACCTGTCGGGTGGTTTATCAGGGAATATTGAATGCAGCTTCGGCTTCTTATACGGTGAATGTTGAAGCTACTCCGCAAAATGGCGGATGTAAGGCTACTAAAGATGTGACAGGTAAGATTTACTTTAAGCCGCGTGCTGAGTTTGCAGCCTGGACTCCGGATGGAGAAACTACCGGTTTGCCTTATATGATGGTAGAGAAAAACGATAATGTAACCCTGAGTTTGAATCAGGCAAACTGGAACCTTACGTCTGCCATGGCGGCCGTAAATATCGACTGGACAGCGGAACATACATCAAGTCTGACTCCTTCTGCCAACCAGACTTCTTGTACCGTTAATTCTATCCAGCAGGATGATTCAGTTTATATCAGGATTGCCAATAAAGAAGCTGAGACCTGTATGGTTTCCGATACGATGCCGCTTTACCTCTATCCGGAAGCACCGAGCATCCGAATCGATACGGTGGACGGAAGCCTGGTAAATGCCGCTCTTTACCTGGATGGAGCTGATAAGTATACCATCTGGAGCCGGAAGTGGGATCCGTATTGCTTGACTACAAAGTTTACGGGTGATCAGGTATATAAAAAAGAGGCAACCGTTTCTGATCATATTTGGAGTGAGCCTGATATGAGCGATACTTTAAAATTTTATTATGCTACTTCTATCAAAACGATACAAGCCCGTGAATGGGAAAGTAAAGTTACAAGTGATACGGTTGGGTATTATTTATTTGATTTAAATGTAAATAGCGGTTTAAGCTCCGATAATTATATGGCAATTTATTTTGATTTTGCTGCAATGGGATGCTCAACAATCAAGGATCTTGCTCAACGATTAGGAGATGGTGGTACAACTTTAAGTTTCTACTTATATGATTATCCAACTCAGAGTACCAAGATGTTCAAATATCTTGCAACTCTCAACAAGTTAATTCCGGATGATGGAACACAACTAACTGTTGATAACGGATATGTTATTATCAGACCTACGAATAAAACTAAGTTTATGCAATATGGTGTATTGTCGCAGAATTCTTTTGAAATAAAACATACGAATACAACGACAACAAACTATAATTGGATTTATGCATTACTGCAAAAAACCGATAAATTAGATTTAACTTCTTTGTGTAAAACTGATTTTGCTAAGGTTATGAAATTATACCGATGGGATTTTGCAAAGCAAAAAACAGTGATAATAACTAATATATCTGGAGGAACATCTATTATAGGTGCTAATAAATCTCCGTTTATCCCTCTGGAAGTATTTTCAACGGATTTACTTCCAGCTGAAAATTCATTAATTTGGAAATAAGGATTATGAAACGATTACTTGTTGTAGTTTTATTTATTATTGGTATTCAGTTGAATATTTTCGGGCAAGGATGTCCTTCTGCTTTGATAGTGATGCAGGGGTTACCATGCCAAATAACAGATCCATCCCATATCACTTGGTCTATTGTAAAACAGGGAGGAACTGCGACAGAGACTTCGACTACTGACTGGGTGTTAGACGAGGATATGATATCAATAAATCCTCAGGAGTTACATGCACAATCTCCATTTAATAAAGACGGAGAATCTGTGACTATCTCTGTCACCATTAAATCGACAAGCGATTGTGCTGCAGACTATTCGGGAAGTGTGACTATAGCTTATGATATGAGTGGGTGTTTATATAATGATGGTGTGGGTGTATTCTTGAATATAACTTTAACACCTCCTGCTGCTCCTGATCCGGAGATTACTGCACCAAATCTTTGTAAAGGAGCATCGGGGAATATCACCATTACGAATGTAACCGATTTTTCAAAATATACTTTAACGGTTAATCCTTCTGCAGGAATTACGTTGGGAACGTTGGGGGCAACAACTTCTATTCAGGTGGCCAATACGGCTGCTGCCGGTGCTCATACTTTGACACTGACTGCGAAAGACGGAAGTGCCGGTCCCTGGACGAAACAATTTACGGTGAATGCAGGTCCGACGCTGGCTATCACGCCGAGTTTGTCTAATGCCGGCAAGGGGTATATTTGCTCCGGAGGTTCTAATAATTCTTCCGTAACCTTGACCGCTACGAATATAGCCAATTATAATTATCAGTGGAGTGGTGCCGGGACGGGAACGGCTGCTACTTTGAATGCGACAGCAGCCGGTAATTATACGGTGAAGGTGACTCCGAAAAATGCCGGCGCAGGATGTCCTGCAGAGGCTACTATTACAGTGGAAAAATTGACAGCTCCGAGTGCTCCTGTTATTGCTACTCCTGCTAAAACAGATGTTTGCCGGAAAGATGGCGGAAAGACTACTTTAACTGTGAATAATGCGAATAACAGTTATACCTATAACTGGTCACCGTCAGGAACAGGGAAATCCTTAGATGTCGCTCATAGCGGAGTACCGACAAGCGGACAGAATTATACGGTAACGGCTAATGACGGAAAATGTAAATCCAATGCTTCCACAGCTGTGAAGTTGACGGGACATGAAGTGAGTGTACAGGCCAAGATTAATGGTGCCGGAAGTACAGCTACTGTTCCTTATAATGCTTCGGCTACATTGACAGGTACGGTGACGTTTACTCCGACTTCGGGATCTACGGGTGCTACCTATACATGGTCCGGAGGAGGAGGCATAGCGACTTCGGGAACGGATGCGAGCGATAAAACGAAGGCGACTACTAATCCTTTGACAACAGGAGGTACTTATACGTTGAAGGTAGTTGATGCTTATCAGTGTGAAGCCAGCGGAAATGTAGTGTATACGATGCAAGGCGGACCTTTGAGTGTGACCCTGACCGATTTGTATGTGTGTGCCGGTGTTAAACAACAATTAAGTTGTAATCTTTCCGGTGGTTCAGGTAGTGCGACTCCAACTTATAAGTGGAGTTCTTCCGATGGACTGACTTTTGACAATGCGAATTCGGCAACACCTAAGATAACGACGACTACTCCGGGTACTTATCATGTGAAAGTAGAGGTGGAGAAGCTACCTCAGAAGGCAACCTCGAATGAGGCTACCATAACCATCGGAGACCAACCTGAATTGGGAACAGCAACGGTTTATAAGAATGGTACAGCGTTGGGAAGTAGTGATGTGATCTTGCCGGGAAGTGTGGTGGATATTCAGATTCAAGGTATTCATTTGCCTAACGGTACCAAGTATGCCTGGACGGATGCAAGCCATATTGTTGATAGCGAGGGAGCTGACCATTTGTCGGTTACCACCAAAGCATTGACAAAGGGAAATCCTTGTGTTAAATTGGTTGTGACGAATGCTGATAACAAATGTCCCGATGAACAACAGGTTTGCCTGAATGTCAACGGTACTGAATTTACTTTGGCCGTACAGGGAAATGCATCGGTTTGTGAAGGTTCAACCACAACACTGACTGCTCAGACTAACGGTGGGGTGAAGCCGATTAAATCTTATACCTGGAATTGCGGTGCTGGATTGGAATATACTTTGTCGGCTGATAAAGCATCGTTGACGGTGAAAGCGAATACTCCGGTTGGAACCTATAATGGTTCTGTGGAAGTGGAAGATAGTAAAGGAAATACAGCGACACAGAACTTTACGGTAAAAGTGAAACCGATGCCGGTATTTACTGCTGTGCCTGTCAGTCCTCAGACGGTGAAAGCAGGAAATAAAGTGATGCTGACAGCTTCCGCCAATCCGGCTACGACAGAGTTGAAATGGGCTGGTACTCCTGCTGATGCTCAGGTAGGAACGGCAGGAACGGCTTCAATTAATGCCGGAACTTTTAATGCAGCAGGTGGCGCTTATCCTTATACAATTACTGCAACTCTTGACGGATGTTCCATCGATTCTACCATTTTGGTGAATGTCGTTGAAAAAACGGCTGATATTGTGATTGCTGCAAATAATGCCACCATCTGTGAAGGTGATATGACGAATAATAAATTGAGTGCGAGTGCGACTGGTGGTTCGGGTACGTTAAGTTATAACTGGACTGTGATAAGCGGAGATTTGCAGTTGAGTACAACTTTCGGTAATCTGGTGTCTGTTACGGGCGGTTCTGTCGGTTCTCATACCGTCAGGGTAACTGTTACGGACGGCGGTGCTGATCCTGCGCCTTCTCAATATAAAGATATTACGGTTAACATTTCCCGTAAACCGGTTATTAATTCTATAGTAGTAAATAATCTTACGAAAGGAACTACGAATGTCACTACGGCTGATTATGGGGATTTATTGGAATTGGTAGGTACGGTTGATCCGAATACAGCAACTTGCACTTGGTCGGAGACAGGATCTGATTTGCAGTCTGCGAACGGTAGTACAGTAAATACCAAACCTGTATCTGGAATGAATACCTTTACGCTGACTGCAAGGTCTGGTGATGGTTGTACAGCTACCCAATCAGTTACCGTTACTGTGAAGAAACCTGACACCGGTGGTTTGTTGGAATTGTCTTTGGAAAGGAAATGTGCCGATTCCGGAGAAGATATGCTTTTGACCATGACTCCCTCAGGAGGTACGACATATAGCTTTACCCTCCGGAATAACAAAGGACTTGCGCTGGATTTTGACGGAGCAGGCCCATGGACCCATCCGATATCTTTAGGAGATCAGGATACTTATTTTGTATCTGACTTTAAAGCTTTTAAAAATGGATTGCAGGTTAATCCGAGTCAGGTTATTCCGATGGAGATAGAAGCGTTGTTCCATTCTACTCCGGTGATTACCATTGCAGAGGGGAATGTGGTATCTGTTTGCGAAGGAGATGAGCTTTCTTTAAAGGCAAGCAGTCAGTTGGCTAATACGGTTTATGAGTGGGATAATGATGTACAGAACGGTCAGCCTTTCTTCCCGACAGCTTCCGGCGTTTATACGGTTACGGCAACAAGTGAGCAGGGATGTAAGTCTACTTCTACCGTAAATGTAACCATGGTACCGAAACCGACCGTGACCATTACGGCTTCTGATGATGATATTTGCCTTGGAGAATCGGTTACTCTGACTGCAGGTGGTGCTGCTGAATATCTTTGGAATAACGATGAGACGGGTGAAACTATTACAGTGCAGCCGAATGTGGGAGGTACGGTTACTTATATTGTAACGGGTACGGAGGCAGTGAACGGGTGTTCGCAGGAAGCTCCGGTTACCATTAATGTGAATGAGCCTCCGATGATTGTTTCTACCGGTCGGGTGGAACGTAGTATTGCTATTGGCAAGGGAGTTGTCTTTTCAGTGAAATCTACCGGTAAAAATTTGAAATATCAGTGGAAACGCTGGGATGGAGCTGCTTGGTTCGGTTTGACGGATGACAATAGTTCCATGCCGACGATTGCAGGATCCCAGACTGATTCTTTGAGATTGGGAGATGTTCCGCAGAGTTGGGATGGAGCCCAGTTCCAATGTGTTGTGACGAATGATTGCGGTACGGCAGATACTACATTCTTGTTGCATGTGAAAGAATGTTTTGAAATTCTGGATATAGAATGGGATATGTGTGAAGGTATCCGTCCGGAAGTTGACCCTGACGTTCAGGTAGATGGTTGGTATTGTCCGGGTTCCCGGATTGGTATCTGTGCCCGTCTGGTGCTGGATGAAGATGTCGAGGTTGATGTGGATATGCGGGATGCAGTCTTTAAATGGACCGTTGACGGTTTGCGTACGGATGATGGTCGTTGGGGTGAAATGGTATTTATTTCTGATTCCAGCAAATTGAGTTGGATTCCGCCGATGATGTGGCAGGATAATATTACCGTTGGATTATGTGCCTATATTGATGGTGCCTGTGATACCCTTTGCAAGAGCTATCTGCGTTTGAAAGCAACTCCGTTTGCTGATTTGGCCTGGAAGCTGAGGACTTCTGTTGATGAGCCGAGAATGTTCTGTCCGGGAGATACCGTTACTTGCTGGATTGATGACCCGAACCAGACAGCCGGTTTGAATCCGACTTACAAATGGTATAATGATATTTTTGATTTGTCAGAAGAGGAGTGTCCTAATAATAAAGTGGTTAGTTTGGAGAATGATAATGTTGTGATGGTGATGGGACAACAAGATACGTGGGTGAAAGTGATTATGACTCCTTCGCCTGAAATTTGTACCCGTGAACCTCAGTATCTGGACACTGCTTTCTTAAGAGTGAAACAGATTGTTGAACCTAAGTTTTCTATTTGGTGTGAGGATACGCTGGCTTGTCTGAACGATGAGATTTATCTGGAAGCCCAATGGGAAAATGCCGGTGAAAATCCGACTTTCGAGTGGACCCGCAGTATTGGTTATCCTTACTGGAATTTGGGATATGCTTATAATGCCAAAACAATATTGGATAATGATGATATGTGGATTAAATGTATTCTGAAACCTTCCGATGAAGTTTGTTTTAATCAGGATACTGTCTTTGCCGATGCTGTGCAGATTAAGGCGATCAAAGATCCCAAGGTGTATATTTTTGCCGATTTGGATGGTAAGGTTGAAGGAGATGAGATTGTCGTAGAATCTGATATTACTCAAATGCCGGTGTTGAATCCGACTTATATCTGGTATGTGAATGACTTGATTGCTCCGGAAACTTCTGAAGAGTTGATATCTTCTTCCTTCCATCAGGGGGATAAGGTACAATTGGGTGTCAGAGGCGAACGGTTGTGTCAGAATCAGGTATTGTCTAATATTCTGTCTATTGACTTTGACGGTTCCAGCCGGGATACATTGGTTGTCATTTATCGCGGCGAACGAATCAGAGACCTGAATATGTTTAAACCGGGAGATGAAGCTTGTGAGTTCTTTATCGCAGAAAACGGTTATACCGGAAGTGCGAAAGTATTCATGGGAATTGACGGTATTTTCAATTATGTACCTGACCCGGATTTCACTGGTAAGGAAAAAGTCACCTATAAGGTGGTGAACCGGTATACCGGAAATGTCCAGATCGGTTACATTTATATTCAGGTGAAAGATAAAGACCGCTTCTTTATACCGAATATTATCACTCCGAATAACGATGGTTTGAATGATACTTGGAAACTGGACTTCTTAGCTGATTATCCGGAACATCAGATTACGGTTTATAACCGGAATGGTAAAATTGTTTTCCGGGCCACGAATTATCAGAACGACTGGGATGGAACCGGTAAGGGAAATAGCGGATATGTGGCTTACTTTAATTTAGCGAATGGTATTTACACTTATGTCATAGAGTTGGGTAATAAGGAAATATTGAAGGGTTGGTTGGAAATCAGAAGAGATATGAACAGAGGTAAATATTCCAGATAAAAGTGTTTTTTGAAAATTTTTATTAGGGAAATCTCCTTCCGGCCTTGTAAAAGGCCGGGGAGATCTTTCTCCGTATATGGGAGTTAGTGGGGAAGATGAAGAAAGTATGCAGAAAACAGTCAGTATAATATAAGTAAATATGAGATTTGTTATTGTTGGTTTATTGCTATTTACGTCGGCCTTCGGGGCTTTTGCACAGAGTAATATCCTGAGGTTTACGGATTATTCGATGGTACAGCCTATCATTAATCCGTCATGCATGGGATTGGAGGATGGAATTGGCGGATTGTTGTTGTATCGGAGCCGTTTTGAGAAATCGGATTACTGGCCTTCTACCGGTGTTTTTAATATCAATGCCGGCATGCCTCATAAAAACCTGGGAGGAGGGATTAATCTCGTATTTGATAAGTATGGACCTTACTCCAAATTGAATGCTTACGTGGCAGGTTCTTATAAGTTGAAGGTGAATGAAGGGAAGTATCTGTTTTTCGGTTTGCAGGCCGGAGTGAACTATGTAAGCAATGAAGGGAATTACAAGAAGGCTGATGATGAGATTATTTTTAGTGATAATTATAGTCAGCCGAACTTTGGAGTTGGATTGCATTTCCAGACGGATAAGTTTTTTGTCGGAGCCTCTGTTCCGGAGTTCAGGTACAATACGATAGATGAAGAAGGGAATAAAATCAACGACCTGATGTCGGATATGCTGAAAATGTTCTTTTATGGCGGTTACCGGTTTAGTGTGGGACAAAATACGGAATTGTTGCCTTATTCTTATCTGACTTATTCGGGAGAAGAAGGGACTACACTGGATTTGGGAATTAAGCTGCTCTATAAAAAGAGTCTGGAGTTTGGGTTGCAATACCGTACAGAGGAGGCTTTTGCCGCTATGGTGAAGGTGAGATTGGCAAATGAGTTGTGGTTGGGTTATTCTTTTGAAGGAAACAATTCGGACATCGATAATAGTTTTAACAGTGTACAGGAGATTGGATTGACTTTCCGTTTTGGAAAGAAAGGAAAGAAGTCGTCTGTTTCGGAAGAAAAGTATGATGAGAATATTAATTCAATCCGGTATTTTTAAACATAGGGATGAATGAAATTATTTTTAATTCTATCATTGGGGGTTTTCCTGTCTTTTGATACTTTGGCGCAATCCCGCGCAGATAAGTTTTTTGAACGCGGGGATTATCTGGAGGCTTTGAAGGCGTATCAGAGGGAATTGGAAACCGTAGGAGATCGGGGAACAGAGCAAAGCGATTTGCTGAAAATGCGGATAGCGAACTGTTTTTTTCATTTGAATGATGTAGTTCGTGCGGGACAGATGTATAAGGCGGTGAATCCGGATTTGCTCGGAGCGGAAGACCTGACTTTTTATGCTATTACTTTGTTGCGTTCGGGGGAATATGACAAAGCTGCAGAACAGGTTGAGCTGGCTGAGACTTTGGGGGCCGATCCTTTAGTAGTAGACCGAATCAAAGGGTCCTGTGATTTTGCTAAAGAGGTGGCCCGTGAGAAACCTGTTTACTCAGCCGTGAAAACGAAGATTGATTTTGCGGGTTTTTCTGCCGGAGTGACTTACTATAAAAACCGCAGTATTATTGTTGCTGCGCCCGGAACCGGAGAAGATGCATTGAAAGATAGCCGGGGATATAAGGTGACCCGTTTGTATAATGCTGTGTTTACAGGAGACGGAACCAGTGGAAGATTATTGCCTTTTGCCGAAGGTCTGGCAGATAAGTATCATATCGGAGCGGTTACTTTCACGAAGGATTTTAAACGGATGTATTACACCCGTACTATTTTGAAAAAAGATGGGTCGAGTATATTGAAGCTGATGACAGCCGAAGAGGAAGGGGGAAAATGGGGAAATGTGGAAGAATTGGATATTAATTCGGATGATTATTCTTGTGCTCATCCTTGTTTGTACAGGGATTCTCTGTTGTTTTTTGTTTCCGATATGCCGGGAGGAATGGGAGGCAAGGATATTTACATGACTACAGTACAAGGGCCGCATTGTGGTGAAATCCGTAATCTGGGAGAGAGAATCAATACCATATTTGATGAGTTGTTTCCTTTTATGGCTGAGGACGGCCGGTTGTATTTTTCTTCGAATGGGCATGTCGGATTGGGAGGATTGGATGTTTTTGTGTCACAGATGTTGCCGGATGGTTCCTGGTCGGAACCGCAGAATATGGGACGTCCCATAAATTCTTCTATGGACGATTTTGCCCTGGTATTCCGCGATACAGACTGTAAGGACGGGTATGTTTCTTCGAACCGGGGAGGAACGGGATATAATGACTTTCTGTTTTCCGTGCGTTTGCTGCCTTCCCGTAAGGTCCCGGAACGAATACAGACCCCGAAGAGCCAGCAAAGGGTGCCGCAGGAGGAAATGTTTACGGTGGATTATCGGTATGCCATACAGATTGGTGCTTTCCGTAATCCGGTGCCAAGGGTGTATTTCGACAGTTTCAAGAATGTGAAGGTATATCTGGGATATGACAATATTTACCGTTATACCGTGGGAGAATACCCGGAAGAACAATTGGCTGAAATAGAACTCCCTCAGGTGAAAAGAAAAGTTCCCGATGCTTTTGTCATGAATGTGGATAAATATGTGGCAGAGAAAAAGATTCAGAATGGTGTGAAGGGGGATCCCATCAGTGATGATGAATTGTTATTGAGGCGGTTGAAGAATTTTGAGAAAATGGAGAAACATAAGCCTTCTGCGCCTCCGGTACGCCGTTATTTGGATAAACCGAAAGACAGTGAATTGCGGATGGCCGGAGAGGGATATACGGTGGTGCTGATGTCTGCTGACCGTGTGTTTGAGCCCTCGAAGTTTTCCGGTATAGATGATGTAGATGTTTTTGCTATCCAGAAAGGAAAGTATATGTATTGTTCCGGGAATTATGCTTCTATTGAAGAAGCCCATAATCAATTGGATAAAGTGCAACAAAACGGTTTTAAGAATGCCTATATCATTCAGCGCGGAAGAAGCAGGGAATACAGCGAAACCCGTCCCTCTTCCTCAATGGCGTCGCGGCGTAATACTGCCGATCTGAAACAGTTGCTGAATTTTTAACAGGGAGATAGTTATAGGCCAGTGTTCAGTGCTGGAAAAGTCATTCGTTGAGGGTTCGGCGAATGACTTTTTGATTTTGGTAGAACAGTTGTAACTTTGCTGGCAGGAGGAGCGTTTGAAAAAATATGATCGCGGCAGAACTTATATCGAATGTGGTGCCTGTCCTGAAACAGGGAGACAGTTGTTTGCAGGCACTGAACTGGATGGAATTGTTCCGGGTTTCGCATTTACCTCTGGTGGAAGGGAAGTGCTATTTAGGCCTGGTGGCAGATGAATTGATTTATGCTCATGCTGATTTGAATGATCCGGTAGAAGTATTGAATATTCCCGTTGAAGATACTTATGTGTATGGAGATTATCATATTTACGATGTGATTGGTATGGCTTCTTCCCGCTTGTTGTCGGTTGTGCCCGTAGTAGATCGGAAAGAACATGGTTTTATCGGTTCCGTGACAATAACCGACCTTTTAAAGGGCCTGGACCATTTGCTTTGTGCTGAACAACCGGGAGGAATCATTGTTCTGGAGGTCAGCCGTATAGATTATACACTGACTGAGGTGGCCCAGATCGTGGAATATAATGAAGCTCATGTGCTGAGTTGCTATACTTCTTGTGACAAGAATCCGAATCAGCTCCGGTTGACTCTGAAAGTCGATACTTTGAATATTATGCCTATCTTAGATACTTTTATCCGCTACGGTTATACCATCAAAAGCAGTTTTGTTACCGGCGAAGAGGAGCAGGACAGTTTACGGGAAAGATATGGTTTGTTGATGAAATATCTGGCTATGTGATGGTATTTTTGTTTATATTCCCGTATATTTGCGTTCATAACTGGTTTCAACGATGACGGTCGCGATATATGGCAAAAGTGTGGAGGAATGTTTTTTCCCTTATTTGCAAAAATTAGTGCAATGCCTGCAATCTGCGCAGGCGGAGATCATCTGTGAAGAGGATTTTGCGGGTTTACTGAAAGAAAAATATGCTTATGCACCTGCATTTCGCCGTACATTTAACCGGACTTCCTGGGTTTCGGGGGAAGCGGATATGTTATTGAGTATCGGAGGAGACGGGACTTTTCTTGATTCTGTGGAATATGTGAAAGAGACGGCGACTCCTGTTTTAGGAGTGAATAGCGGACGCTTGGGATTTTTAGCTAATGTGAAGGCGGATGAAATCGAATCTGCCGTGCAGTGTATTGTTTCCGGAAATTATTTTCTGGAAGAAAGGGATATGTTGGAATTGGAGGTGGACGGTGTTTTGATGGAAGGGTTTGATTTTGCTTTAAATGAAGTGGGAGTGCTGAAGGCGGCAACTTCTTCTTTACTGAGGATTCATGCTTATATCGGAGAGGTTTACCTGACGACGTATTGGGCGGATGGATTGGTGGTAGCGACTCCAACGGGATCTACGGCCTATTCTTTGAGCGGAGGAGGACCGATTGTGAGTCCGGACTGCCGGAATATTATTCTGACGCCTATTTGTCCGCATAACCTGAGTATGCGGCCGTTGGTGGTTCCTAACACTGCCCGCATTACGTTACAGGTGGAAAGCCGGTCGGAAGATTTCGTTTTGAGTTTAGATTCCCGCATCCGGAAGATGGAAGACTCACACCGTCTCACAATTTTGGCCGGCACCCATAAATTAAAGGTAGTGGCTTTGCCTTGCCATGAGTATTATGAAACATTAAGGAATAAATTGAAGTGGGGGGAAGACAGGCGAAATGACGGGCATTGTTTTGATTAATCAGGACCTGAGAAAAGATTTCAAGTGTATTAAAGTGCAGAGTATTCGATTACATAGGACTTTGGAAAACCGGAACAAGCCCGATACCTGTTCCGTATGTTATTATTTCTTAGCATTTGTTATCCGATTTTTCACATTCGGTTGTACGCTATTCCCCCTTTTGTTGTTATCTTTGAACAGTCTTTGTCAGCCTGGGGGAGAGTTGGGAGTTATGGGAGGGGTCGGATATTATTTAGGGGAATACAATGCGGGACATTTTAAGCAGAATGAGACTTATTTGGGAGGATTATATCGCTATAACCTGAATGACCGTTTTGCCGTTCGTTTGAATGTAGGCTTTTCAAAGATAGACATACAGGATAAGGTTTTGTTGCCAAACGGGGAGATGGTTTATCCCGAAGGGTTTCATTGTACGGTGAAGGATGTTGCGGGGATTGTGGAGTTTAATTTCCGCAGTTTCATGGTGAGGAAAATAAAGGAATCTTCGTGGGGAGCTCCTTACATTTTTATGGGAGTCGGTTTTTTGGCAGCCGGGGAGAACAAGAGTGTCTCTATTCCGATGGGAGTGGGGGTAAAATTCAATTTATACCGGCAATTGTCTTGCGGTATAGAGTGGAGTACCCGGAAGTTGTTTACGGATAAGATAGATGGTTTGCATGATCCCTGGGGTACAGGAGAAACTAATTTTATTTTTAATAAAGATTGGTTTTTTGTTGCCGGCATAACACTTAGTTACCGTTTCCGGATGAATCGGGAGTGTTATTTTTAGAATCGGGCGGACTGCAAAAACGGAATAGGAGAGGTTAGAAAATAATAAAGAGCCCTGAGGCTCGAGGTTGTGTAATGAATATAAAAGAAGAAATCATGGCGGTCGGGTTGCCGGAACATATTGCCATAATCATGGATGGCAACGGGAGGTGGGCCCAACAAAAAGGCCTGGACCGGATTTATGGCCATCAACAGGGGATTAATACCGTGAAAAAAGTGGTGGAGGCCAGTGGAGAGATTGGTTTGAAATATTTGACGTTATATACTTTTTCGATAGAAAACTGGAATCGTCCTCAAGCGGAGGTGAATGCTTTGATGGGTCTGATGGCCGATGCCATTGTCCGGGAAACGCCCGAGCTGATGAGACAGAAGGTGAGGGTGAGGGTGATTGGGCATACGACGGATTTACCGGCAGGAGTCTGGCAGAAAATGGACGGTTTGATCCGGGCAACGGCAGAGAATACAGGGGTTACTTTGATTCTGGCTTTAAGTTATGGTTCCCGTTGGGAGATTCTGGAGGCTGCTAAAAAGCTGGCTGAGGATTATCGTTCAGGCCGGATTTCTGACTTGGATGCTATGACGGAAAACAGCCTGGCCGGTTATCTGACTACAGCCGGTATTCCGGATCCGGATTTACTGATTCGTACCAGCGGGGAGTGCCGTTTGAGCAATTTTCTCCTTTGGCAGTGTGCCTATACCGAATTTTATTTTGTAGATAAATTTTGGCCTGATATTGAAAAAGATGACTTATATTTGGCAATCCGTAATTTTCAAAATCGGGAAAGACGGTTTGGGAAAACAGGGGAGCAGGTAAAAAATGAAATGAAAAGCTAAGGCTTAGGATATATGATGAGAAAATTAATATTGGGTTTTGTAATAGCTTTTTTTTGTATTTGCCAGGTAGATGCACAAAAAACAGATACACTTACGCAGCCGGAGATTTTTTATTCGAGCCCGAAAACTTATGAGATTGGAGGAGTTGAAGTGTCGGGGATAGGTGTTCAGTATGATCCGGAGACATTGCTTCAATTGTCCGGTTTGAGGGTAGGTAGTGAGATTAAGATTCCCGGTGAGGCTATTACCAAAGCAATCAAGCGACTGTATGCACAGGGATTGTTTTCCGATGTTTCCATCTCGGTAGACCGGTATGAGGGAAATAAGGTGTTCCTGAATTTATATCTGGCTGAGCGCCATAAACTTTCCAAAATTAATTTTATAGGACTGAAAAAATCTGAAGCCAGTAAAATCAAAGAAAAAATCAATCCTTTGCCCGGGACTCAGGTGACGGATAATATGCTGGCGAATCTGGAGCGTATTGTAGCCCGTTATTTTAAGGATAAAGGTTTTTTTAATATTGATACCAAGGTGTTGGTGAGGGATGATCCGGAACATCCGAATTTTGTTTATATCGATGTGACGGTTGAGCGCAAGAACAAGATAAAGGTGAAAGACCTCGTCATTACTGGAAATAAGGAGATTCGGGGAAGCAAGCTGAAAGCCGCAATGAAAAAGACCAAAGAAAAATCTTTGAGGAATCTTTTCCGCTCTGCCAAGTATATAGAATCCAACTATGAGGATGATAAATATAATTTACTGGATAAATACAATGAGCTGGGGTATCGGGACGCTGCCATTATCGCGGATAGTGTGGTGCAAATCTCTCCCAACCGGGTGAATGTTTACATAGATATAGAGGAAGGAAATAAATATTATTTCAACGATATCACTTGGGTGGGGAATACGGTTGTGGAGTCGGAGAAATTGTCGAGATTATTGAATATCAAGAAAGGGGATGTCTACAATAAAAAATATTTTGAGAAAAGATTGAAGGATGATGATGATGCTGTGGCTAACTATTTTTACCTGAATCAGGGGTATCTTTTCTATAGGGCAATGCCGGTGGAAACTGTCGTCGGAAAGGATTCCATTGATGTGGAGATACGAATTGTGGAGGGGCCACAGGCAACCATCGACCGTGTGATTATCAAGGGGAATGACCGGACACATGAACAGGTGATACGGCGTGAACTATATACTTATCCGGGTGAATTATTCAGTCGGGATGATATTTTGAGAAGTGTCAGGGAACTGGCTAATCTGGGGCATTTTGATCCGGAGCAGATTGTGCCTACTCCTTTGCCTAATCCGGAGGCCGGTACGGTTGATTTGGAATATAAGGTGGTGGAGAGAGCCAATGACCGGATTGAGATTTCCGGTGGTTGGGGGGCTGGTATGATTATCGGTTCCGTGGGATTAACTTTTTCCAATTTTTCTATGCGTAATATTTTTAATTGGGAATCCTATCGTCCCTTGCCTCAGGGAGATGGGCAGACCTTGAGTCTGAAAGCACAGACCAATGGGAAATATTATACCTCTTTCAGTGCTTCATTCCGGGAACCCTGGCTGGGAGGTAAGAAACCGAATTCTTTAAGTGTTTCTGCTTATTATTCCCGTCAGACGGGTTATTCCCGTAATTATTACAATTCCTATTATGCCGGTAGCTCTGCAAAAGATATGTATGATGGCAGCCAGTTGATGACTACCTTCGGGGTAACCGTGGGATTGGGACGCCGGATTACCTGGCCGGATGATTTTTTCACTTTATATACCGATATTTCTTATCAGCGTTATACGTTGAAGAACTGGCCTTATTATATCCTTCAGGAAGGGCATTCCAATAACCTGGCTTTTTCCGTTTCTTTACGGAGAAGCTCCATAGATAATCCTTTGTATACACGTAAAGGTTCTGACTTTACTCTGGGGTTGACGTTTACTCCTCCTTATTCCTGGTTTACGGATAAGAATTATGCAAGTCCGAATATTAAAGATGAGGATAAATACCGTTGGATAGAGTTCCATAAATGGAAGTTGCAGGGGAAGATATTCATGCCTTTGGATAAACAGGAAAAGTTAGTATTGTATGCCGGTGCCCAATACGGTTATCTGGGACATTTTGATAAATATAAGCGTTCACCTTTTGAAGGGTATGAGATGGGAGGTGACGGTATGTCGGGGTATAGCTTATATGGACGGGAATATATAGGTTTGCGCGGTTATGAGAATGGTTCTCTGACAAATGCCGGCTCAAGTTTCCTGGCTCCTAATGCTTCTGATGCGAGTTTGTATTCAAAACTGACGATGGAGGTTCGCTATCCGATTACTTTGGCTCAGTCGGCTACTATTTATGCTTTGGCTTTTGTGGAAGCTGGTAATTCATGGTATGACATCCAGGATTTTGAACCGTTTAACTTGTATCGTTCTGCGGGAGTCGGATTGCGTGTTTTTCTGCCTATGTTCGGATTACTCGGAATAGACTGGGGCTATGGATTTGATAGTGTACCGGGACGTCCCGGAGCTGCCGGTTCGCAGATTCACTTTATTATCGGACAAGAATTTTAATGACTGTACATGAAAAGCGTATTTATTTTATTATTTTTGTCTTGTTGCTTGGGATGGGCTCATGGCCAGACGGGTATGCGTTATGCTTTTGTGAACCTGGAATATATCCTGAACAGCATTCCGGATTATACGAAAGCTCAGGAGGAGTTGAATGCATATTCCCAAAGCTTGCAGGCTGATATTGATAAAGTATACGCTGAAATTGCAGAGATGCAAGGGAAGTATAATGCTGATAAAGTTTTTCTGACCCCTTCAATGCGGGAACAGCGGGAAAAAGAAATTGCTGCCAGGGAGAATAAGGCCAGACTGTTACAACAGCAGTATTTTGGAAGTAACGGTTATCTGTTTGCCAAAAGGGAAGAATTGGTGAAGCCTTTGCAGGATGAGGTACTGGAAATTATAAAAGATGTGGCGAAGGAAGGTAACTTTGGAATGATTATTGACGTAGCAGCAGATAATTCGGTTGTTTATTTTGACCCGAAACTGGATAAGAGCAATGTTGTTTTAAGGAAATTAGGGTATTCTGTTAAAAAGAAAGAAGAGTAGAATTAACAAATATATGAAGTATATGAAGAATATGATGAAATTGATTGTAGCCGTAGCTTTTGTATGGGTTGCAACGGGTGTTTCGGCACAACAGGTAAAATTAGGACATATCGAATCCCAGAAACTGATACAGGCTATGCCTGAGATGGCTGCAGCCCAGAAGACTTTGCAGAATAAACAGAGTGAAGTGGAAAAGGAACTGACTACGATGAAGGAACAGTTTCAGGCTAAGTTGACTGAGTATTCCAACAATATGAATAGTTACTCGGATGTCATCCGCACGTCGAAGGAACAGGAACTGCAGCAGTTGCAGATGAGAATACAGCAATTTCAGGATATGGCTGTGGAGAATCTGGACAAAACTCAGAAAGAACTGATCCAGCCGATTATGGATAAGGCTCTGAATGCAATCAAGGAGGTTGCTAAGGAAAACGGATTTACTTATATTTTTGATACTAGTGCAGGTGTCATTTTGTATACGGCTGAAAATTCTGAGGATATCCTGCCGTTGGTAAAGAAAAAATTAGGATTGCTTTAATTCAGTTGTATAGCCATTGTTCCTTTTGGGGAACGGGCTTGTTCTACAAACAATAAGATCTCTTCTCACTTGTATTTCAATGGGAACGGGATCTTTTTCTTTTGAGGGACGGATTTAGAAAACTATGCGACCAGGAGAGAATATCGGTGTTTTTGATTCCGGCTATGGTGGTCTGACCATTTTAAAGGAGATAGTCCGTGTATTGCCGCAGTATAATTATATCTATTTGGGCGATAATGCTCGTGCACCTTACGGTACGCGTTCGTTTGAAATGGTATACCGCTATACCGGAGAAGCGGTAAAGAAGCTTTTTGAGTTAGGATGCCGGCTGGTGATTCTGGCTTGCAATACAGCTTCGGCCAAGGCATTGAGGACTATACAGCAGGTGGATTTACCGGAATGGGACCCGGAGAAGCGGGTGTTGGGGGTCATTCGTCCGAGTGTGGAAGCTTTGGGACAATATTCCCGAAACGGGCATGTCGGTATTCTGGCGACCCGCGGAACGGTAAATTCTTTGTCTTATCCGATGGAATTGGAGAAATTATATGGTAAGCAGCGGTTTAAAATCACTCAATTGGCGTGTCCGATGTGGGTACCTTTGGTAGAAAATAATGAATTGGAAGGGGAAGGAACTATTTATTTTATCCGGAAGTATGTACAGGAATTGTTGACTGCCGATCCAAAGATAGATACGGTAGTGCTGGCATGTACCCATTATCCTTTGCTCCGGCCTTTGATTGTCCGGTGCATGCCTCCGCAGGTGCAGGTGATCGGGCAGGGAGATATTGTTGCTGATAGCCTGGGGGATTATCTGAAACGTCATCCGGAATTAGAAGAGCGCCTGGGAACTGAAGGTCGGGTTACCTACTACACGACGGATGAAGCGGAATGGTTTGAACGGATGGGCGGAATTTTTATGGGAGAGAAAATAAAGTGTACGCGGTTGGTGATATGAGGTGCTGAATAAAACATATTTTTATAAATATTTTTTTATATCTTTGAGCAAAACAAACCCCTGATTAGGGGAGAAGTGGCTGAAAACCTATGACAGATCAGGAACTCATCAAGGAAGCTTTTGAGGATTTACTCCGGTCTTTGCGGAAAGATACGACGAAAGAGGAACGACAAAAAATCAAGGAAGCTTTTGAATTTGCCAATGAGGCTCACAAAGGAGTGAGAAGAAGGTCCGGAGAACCTTATATCCTGCATCCTTTAGCTGTGGCGAAGATTGCGACCCGGGAAATCGGATTGGGGACAACTTCCGTCGTGTCGGCGTTGTTGCATGATGTTGTTGAAGATACGGATTATACGGTAGAGGATATTTCCAATCTTTTTGGGCCTAAGGTGGCTTCCATTGTGGACGGGCTTACGAAGATCAGTGGAGTGATGGGGTCGGATACGAGCCAGCAGGCTGAGAGTTTCCGGAAGATGATTCTGACCTTGGCGGATGATGTGCGGGTTATTTTGATTAAAATAGCCGACCGGCTTCATAATATGCGGACTCTGGCTTCTATGCCGGAGCATAAGCAGGTGAAAATAGCCAGTGAAACTCTCTATATTTATGCTCCTTTGGCTCATCGGATGGGGTTGCATGCCATCAAAACGGAGTTGGAAGACCTGAGCATGAAGTATGAACATCCGGAGGAGTATCAGGTGATAGCCCAAAAGATAGAGGCTTATAAGCACCAGTTTTCTGGTTTGTTTGAGGAGTTTATCAAACCCATTCGGGAAAGTCTGAGCAATAATGAATATGTATACACCATTACGGCACGCACCAAGAGTGTGTATTCTGTGTGGTTGAAAATGCAAAGGCGGAATATCAGTTTTGACCAAATTTATGACTTGCTGGCTGTCCGGATTGTGTTCAAACCGAAGGAGAATCAACCGGAAAAGTGGCAGTGCTGGAATATTTATTCGCTGATTACTGATATTTACAGTCCGAAGCCGGAACGTATACGGGATTGGGTGAGCGTGCCGAAGACAAATGGTTATGAGGCCCTGCACCTGACTGTCATGGGGCCGGAAGGACAATGGTTTGAGGTCCAGATTCGTTCGGAGCGGATGGATGAGATTGCGGAAAAAGGATTGGCTGCTCATTGGAAATATAAGGGGGAAGGAGAGAGTTCGGAGTTGGATAGATGGTTGTCCGGTATCAAAGAAATACTGGATCAACCGGATGCTACAGCTTTGGAGTTCCTGGACGAGTTTAAGCTGAATCTTTTTGCTAAGGAAATCCGGGTGTTTACGCCGAAAGGATATGTGCGTACCCTGCCTAAGGGAGCGACTGCTCTGGATTTTGCTTATGATATACATACGGAAATCGGGAATACCTGTATTGGTGCCAAAGTGAATCATAAATTGGTGCCGATGAGTTATAAACTGGCCAGCGGGGACCAGGTGGAAGTGCTTACCAGTGAGAAACAGAAACCTCAGAAGGAATGGTTGGAGTTTGTAGTGACTGCGAAGGCCAGGACACATATTAATGCCGTTTTTAAGAAGTACCGGAAAGAGTTGGTCCGGAAGGGAATAGATATTTTTGAGGGAGTGATTAAAAGGTTGCAATTGTCTCTTACTTCCGAACCGTGGAAGAAGGTGTTGGAAGAATACGGATTTGCCAATAAGGATGATTTGTATGTGGAGTTGGGAAAAGGGACTTTAACAGAAGAGGCGGTAGAGAAGGTACTGAAGAAAAAAAACGAGAATAAATTTATTAAATACTGGAAGTTGCAGTTTCTATGGAACAGCAGCAAAGAAGGGGATGAGAAGAAAAAAAGCATAAAAGAGGCGATGGACACTGCTGATTCGGAATTTATGATAGCTCCTTGTTGTAATCCGATTCCGGGAGATGATGTCGTGGGGATGAAGATTGCGGGGACCAAGGTCACTGTCCATAAAAGGTCTTGTCCGGAAGCCATTCGTCTGATGGCCAGTTTCGGGGATAAGATTGTACCGATAAAATGGGTGAGCCATAAGCTGATGTCTTTTCTGGCTGTGATTAAAATCACAGGTATCGACCGGCCGGGTATTGTGAGTGAGATTACTACTTTGATAGCGAAAGAAACCAATGTAAGTATGCGTATGATTCATTTTGATACCTGTGACGGTATTTTCGAGGGGATGATTCATTTATATGTGCATAATACGGCGGATTTGAGTCATGTCATTTCCCGGATTGCCGCCTTAAGCGGAGTGGAGAACGTCATCAGAATGGAAGGTGAAGATAAATAATTATGGAAAAGATAAAAGATACGGTCAGGGAGATTTTTACGGCATATCTGCAACAAAAGGGGCACCGGAAAACGCCGGAGCGGTATGCTATTCTGGATGAGATTTATTCCCATACAGGGCATTTTGATATAGAGTCTCTGTATGTTTTTATGAAAACTAAAAACTATAGGGTCAGCCGTGCTACTTTGTATAATACTATTGAACTTCTGTTGAATTGCAAATTGGTGATCAAACATCAGTTCGGAAGCAATATGGCCCAATATGAAAAGGCGTTTAATAACCGGCATCACGAACATCTGATTTGTCAGAAATGCGGAAAAGTGGAAGAGTTTTCGGATGCACGGATTACGGAACTGGTGGAAAGCATGGAAGAGAAGTATCATTTTACAGTACACCATCATTTGTTGTACGTTTATGGGATATGTAAGGCCTGTCGTGGAGAAGAATGATAATATTAAAGTTTTCCTTCTGCGAAAGGGAAAATTTAATTAATTTTGTCCGCTTGCGTTTTCTGAAAATCGTTTTTCAGGAAGATGTTTGTGTGAAAACTTATAAATTAAAATACAGATGAAAGTTGACGTATTACTTGGATTGCAATGGGGGGATGAGGGAAAAGGAAAAGTGGTGGATGTCCTGACACCAAAGTATGATGTGGTAACCCGTTTTCAGGGAGGTCCGAATGCCGGGCATACTTTAGAGTTTGAGGGACAGAAGTATGTGCTTCGTTCTATTCCTTCCGGAATTTTCCAGGGTGGAAAAATGAATATTATCGGTAATGGTGTGGTACTGGACCCTATATTGTTCCGTCAGGAGGCACAAAGTTTGGCTGCCAGTGGGTATGACCTGACCCAACAATTGTGCATTTCCAGGAAAGCGCATCTGATAATGCCTACTCATCGTGTATTGGATGCAGCTTATGAAACTGCAAAAGGGGATGCAAAAATCGGTACGACCGGTAAGGGAATAGGACCCGCCTATACGGATAAAGTCAGCCGGAATGGATTGAGGGTTGGGGATATTCTGCATCATTTTGATGAAAAGTATGCTTTGGCAAAGAAAAAGCATGAAATCATCCTGCAAGGGTTGAAGTATGACTATGACGTTACCGATTTAGAAAAGGAATGGTTTGAGGCTTTGGAGTATTTGAAAAAATTCCGTTTGATTGACAGTGAGCATGTTATAAATAATCTCCTGAAAGAAGAAAAATCTGTTCTGGCAGAAGGAGCCCAAGGAACGATGTTGGATGTGGATTTCGGTTCTTATCCGTTTGTCACTTCTTCTAATACGGTATGTGCTGGTGCATGTACCGGACTTGGAGTGGCTCCCCGGAATATCGGTGAGGTATACGGAATTTTTAAGGCATATTGTACCCGGGTGGGGGCTGGTCCTTTCCCGACTGAGTTGTTTGATGAGACCGGGGAGAGGCTTTGTGAACTGGGTCATGAGTTTGGAGCCGTGACAGGGCGTAAACGCCGTTGTGGCTGGATAGACCTGGTGGCTTTGAGATATGCCGTTATGGTTAACGGAGTGACCCAATTGATTATGATGAAAAGTGATGTGTTAGACGGATTTGATACAATTAAAGCTTGTGTAGCTTATAAGATAGATGGAAAAGAAACGGAGGAATTTCCGTTTGATATTTGTGAAAAAGTAGAACCCGTATATGTGGAGATGCCGGGATGGAAGACCGATATGACAAAAATGACTTCTGAAGATGAGTTCCCCGAAGAATTTAATGCTTATATCAGTTTCCTTGAGGAGGAACTGGGGGTTCCGGTGAAAATTGTTTCGGTAGGCCCGGATCGGGAGCAGACTATTGTCCGTTACGAGGATTAAAAACGGTTGGTTCCGGTTTTGTATATAAATGTGCTGATCTGCTTCGGTAGATTAGCACATTTTTTTTAAATTTGTTAGCATAAAAGTTGTGGTTATGGTTTTATCGATGCTCAGTTTTCCTCTTACTAATCCGGTGCTTATCTTTTCGGTGATTTTGTTTATTATTTTATTGGCACCGGTCATTTTACACCGTTTGAGGATTCCTGACCTGATTGGTTTGATTATAGCAGGGGCTGTTATTGGTCCGAATGGCTTGGGAGTGATGTCCCGGGATAGTAGTATGGAACTATTCGGTACTGTCGGACTTCTGTATATCATGTTTATTGCCGGGTTGGAAATAGACATGGCCGATTTGCGGAAAAATTATGGAAAGACCTTGGTTTTCGGGTTTTATACTTTCCTGATTCCAATGGTTATGGGTACGCTGACCGGAGTGTATTGGCTTGATTTTTCCTGGCCCACTTCGTTATTGCTGGCCAGTATGTATGCCTCCCATACACTGATTACCTATCCTATTGTCAGTAAATATGGCATTACTAAAAATAAAGCGGTAAGTATGGCTATCGGAGGAACAGTGCTTACCTGTATATTGGCTTTGTTGGTATTGGCAGTAGTGGTCGGTATGTCGGTAGGGGAAATTAACCATCGTTTTTGGTTGAAACTGGGGTTGTCCAGTGTGATATTTATTGCTGTCGTGGTGATTGTGTTTCCCATGTTGGGCCGTTGGTTTTTTAAGAGATATGAAGATTCTGTCGGGCAATATATTTTTGTGCTGGCTTTGGTATTCCTGGCCTCTTTCCTGGCAGAGGCTGCCGGATTGGAGGCGATTATCGGAGCCTTCCTTTCGGGGCTGGCACTGAACCGCCTGATTCCGAATACTTCGGCTTTGATGAACCGGATTGATTTTGTCGGGAACGCTATTTTTATACCTTTCTTTTTGATTGGGGTTGGGATGCTGGTGGATGTCCGGACTTTTACTTCCGGTTGGAATGCTTTGTGGGTGGCTGTGGTGATGTGTGGGATAGCGACCTTGTCGAAGTTAATCGCAGCCTGGCTTACTGAGAAGAGTTTCCGGCTGACACGGGATGAGGGACGTTTACTTTTCGGATTGAGTAATGCCCAGGCTGCTGCAACCTTGGCTGCTGTACTGATCGGATATAACGTTGTTTTGGGGACGGATTCTGCCGGAGAGCCTGTTCGTTTACTCAATGAAGATGTTCTGAACGGTACGATTATCATGATTTTATTTACTTGTACCATTGCTTCTTTTGCTACCCAGCGGGCGGCACAGAATATTGCTGTTTCGGAGATGAATGGTGACCGCATTGGTGACAGTGATGATGAGCAGGAACGCATCCTTGTTCCTTTGAGTAATGGCGAGACGGTAGATGATCTGATAGCTTTGGGGACTGCCATAAAATCAAAACGCAATAAGGCGCAGATGGTTGCTGTGAGTATTATCAAATCGGATAATATGGACCCAGCGGCAGAGAAAAATGCGGAACGTTTGCTGTCAAGGGCAGCTAATGTGGCAGCTGCTCATGAACAGCATATTGAATCAGTATTGCGTTATGACCTTAATATTGTGAATGGCATTCGTAATGTGGCAAAAGAACATAAGATTACGGATATTGTAATCGGTTTGCGTACCCAAAAAGACCTTTCAGATACTTTTTTGGGGAAACTGACGGAAGAGGTATTGAGTAAATGTGCTACGACTACGCTGGCCTACCGGCCTATGCAACCTTTGGCAACAGTAAAACGATATGTAGTGGTTATTCCTGAGAATGCTGAAAAGGAAGTGGGCTTTCCCTATTGGTTGATCAGCATCTGGAATATGGGAAAAAACATTGGTGCTAAGTTTATCTTTTACGGAAATGATACTGTGTTGGAGATATTGAGGCTGGTGAATGCCAAACATGTGATTCGGGCAGAGTTCCGGGAATTTTCCAATTGGGCGGAATTTACCGAAGTGGCCCGGGATATTCAGGATAATGATGCCTTGATGCTTGTTATGAGTCGCCCCAACTGTCCTTCTTATTCCCGGCACATGGAATATGTGCCGACTTATATCAATAAGTATTTTAATACCATTAACTGTATTCTGGTTTATCCGCTCCAATTGGAAACCGGCGAACAATTGACTACTTTTCGCAGTATTTCCATGATTGATCACGTGAATGGTATGGATGGTTTGGTGCAGGTACTTTCTAAACTATTCCGGAAAAATAAATAAGGATCAGGTATTGTCAGAGGGTTTAACTGGTCATTGAATTGTTAATTTCTTTTGTAAGAAGGTATCTCTTCAGAGATTCCAATACCTATTTGTGGGTATGTGATTTCCTTTTGATAATGCTTATATTTGCATATTAATTTGGACGTGGAATGGAAAATAATTATTTGAAGCTTTCTGAAATTCCTACGGGCGAGGAATGTGTGATTGTTAAAGTGCATGGGCATGGCAGTTTTCGGAACCGGATTATAGAAATGGGATTTGTGAAAGGGGAGAAAGTGACGGTAATAAAGAACGCCCCCCTGCATGATCCGATTGAATATAAATTGATGGAGGGCCATATCTCTTTAAGGCGGAGTGAAGCCCGGCTGATTGAAGTGGTGAGGGTTGTGGATGTTACCGCAGAGGGATATAACGGCACTTTCACGGAAGCTGAAATTGCCCGTCGGGTTTCTGAAAAATCCCGGACGATTAATATTGCTTTGGTCGGAAATCCCAATTGCGGGAAAACTTCTTTTTTTAACCGGGCTACGGGCCTAAGGGAAAGGGTCGGCAATTATAGCGGGGTTACGGTTGATGCGAAACAGGCTGGCTTTCATCATAAAGGATATACCATCAATTTGATAGATTTACCCGGTACTTATTCCATTACCGAATATACACCGGAAGAGATATTTGTAAGGGAATATATTACAAAGTCTCATCCGGACCTGGTGTTGAATGTGGTGGATGCCTCTTGCCTGGAGCGTAATCTTTTCCTGACTACCCAGTTGATTGACATGAATATCCGGGTAGTGATGGCTCTGAATATGTATGACGAACTGCAGAGCGAAGGGGCTGACCTGGATTATTCTTATCTGGGCCATCTATTGGGTATTCCTGTCGTTCCTACGACGGCTTCCAAAGGGATAGGAATCGAAGAGGTATTGGATAAAATTCTGGAAGTTTACGAAGGCCAAGCCAGGGAATCGCGTCATGTTCATATCCATTACGGTGCGGAAATAGAGGAATCCATCAATCGTATTAAGGTGGAAGTTGTTCCCAATAAAAGCATAACCGATGAATTTGCTCCCCGCTATGTTGCGATAAAGATGCTGGAAGACGACCGGATTATGAAGGACCAGTTGTCTTCAGTTCCGAATTATGACCGGATTTTTCGGGTGGCACAGAACGAGATCGGGCGTTTGGAGAAAGTTTATAAGGAAGATACCCAGACGATTATTACCAATGCGAAATATGGTTTTATCCGGGGAGCTTTACAGGAAACTTTTCAATCCGGAGAAAAGGATAAACGCCAATTGACTACGGCGATTGATGCTTTGCTGACGCACCAATGGCTGGGTTTTCCTTTTCTTATTTTTTTCATGTGGATTATGTTTCAGGCGACCTTTTCTTTGGGGAGTTACCCTATGGAATGGATTGAAACGGGGGTGGAGGCTCTGGGAAATGGGGTGGCCCGTCTTTTACCAGAAGGACCTTTGAATGATTTATTGGTGAACGGTGTGATTGCGGGAGTGGGAGGAGTGATTGTTTTTTTACCTAATATTCTGATATTATTTTTCTTTATTTCTTTGATGGAGGATACGGGATATATGGCTCGTGCCGCTTTTATAATGGACCGGTTGATGCATAAGATTGGTTTGCACGGTAAATCTTTCATTCCTTTGCTGATAGGTTTCGGATGTAATGTCCCGGCCATTATGGCTACCCGGACCCTGGAAAGCCGGAGAGATAGAATTATGACCATGCTGATTACCCCTTTTATGTCCTGTAGTGCCCGTTTGCCGGTGTATATTCTGCTGGTTTCGGCCTTTTTCCCGGTGAACCAAGGGTTGGTGTTGTTGTCGGTGTATTTAATTGGAATACTTTTAGCGATAATTACTTCGTTTTTGTTAAAGAAGACATTTTTTTCCAAATCTTCCGATCCGTTTGTTATGGAGTTGCCTCCTTACCGGATGCCGACCATGCGCAATACTGTCATTCATATGTGGGGGAAAGCGGGGCAATATCTGAAAAAGATGGGTACTATTATTCTGTTTGCTTCTGTATTGATTTGGGCTTTGGGGTATTTCCCCCTGAACCGGAATATACAGCCGGGTTCTGCTACCCAATTGGAACAATCGTATATCGGACGGATAGGTAAATTTATAGAGCCGGTCATTGAACCTCTGGGGTTTGATTGGAAAATGGGTGTGAGCATCGTAACGGGACTTGCAGCAAAGGAAATTGTCGTTAGTTCTATGGGGATTCTTTATCATGTTCCGGATGCAGAAGAAAATACCCAGACTTTGGCAGAAAATTTGCGGAAGCAGGAAAATAACAAGGGAGAAAAAGTATTTACTCCTTTGGTTGCTTATGCTTTTATGCTTTTTATATTGATTTATTTTCCTTGTATGGCAGTGATTGCCGCCATTCGGAAAGAGGCTGGCGGTAAGTGGGCATGGTTTAGCATTATTTATACGACTACTTTAGCCTGGATTGTCTCTTTTTGCGTATACCAGATAGGAAGTCTTTTTTGAGAAATGAGAAGCAAATGATTGTGGGTACATTAATTCTTGCAATATGTTGGAGCATATTATAGTTTTTATTATTATATCCGCAGCAATAGGAGGTTTAGGTCGTTATATCTTCCTGAAAATACAGGTTTTTAAAAAGAATAAGGATTGTGCTGATTGTGATTCTTGTCCCTTGAAAAAGCAGTGTAATAAGAAATAATTTCTTCTTTTTTATCTGGTTGACTTTTGTTTTTACGAATATTGGTTTTTATCTTTTTTTTATATATCTTCGCATTGTAATTTCCACGGTTTGTTTTATAAAGTGTAAATCTATGCCTTACAGAAGATTACCTAATACTGATGCGGCGAGAATAAGGGCATTAAAGGCGGCTCTTAAGAAGGGGCAAAACCTTGAATTAGATACCATTGCATATCCTTTTCCCCTGAAACAAAAGATAGAATTTTTTCTGCCTAAGTTTGAGGTGGCTATCGTGAATTCCAGGCTGGCCAAGGAAAAGCAGTTTGACAATAGCCAGAAATTTTCTGAGTATGCTAAGAAAGCGCGTTTGTATATCTCTCATTTTATTCAGGTATTAAATTTTTGTATTGCACGGGGGGAGCTTAAATCTTCTGCACGTACTTTTTATGGATTGGAAGAAAATAGTTCGAAGGTGCCTTCTTTGCTGACTGAGCAGGATTTGTTGCAATGGGGGGAAAAGATAATAGCCGGGGAACAGAATCGCCTTAGCAATGGTGGAGGGAATCCCATTTATTGTCCTTCTATAGCCTTGGTCAAGGTGAACTATGAGAATTTTAAGGAGAATTATACCCGTCAGAAGCAATTCCAGAACAATTCAGCCCGGGAAAGTGGGAATGTGGCCCAATACCGGGATGAAGCCGATGCTTTGGTGTTGGAAATCTGGAATGAAGTGGAACAGTATTTTGAAGGAGTGAAAGATGAGGAACAAAGAAGATATATGTGTGAAGAATATGGGCTGGTGTATGTGTTCCGCAGAGGAGAGAAGGAAAAAATCCGGAAGCGGAAGGAGGCCGAAAGTATTACTTTAAAACTGTTCTGATCGTTTACTTCATGTTTTTATAATCTGAATAGACCTCTAATACCCTGTTTACGTAATGGTAAGTTTGGGGGCCGTTACAATATCCATTTTTGGCTAAAGTGTCCCGGTAGTATTCGGGTTTGTTTTTATGACGGATGTAAAAGTCTACGTTTTCTGTCCAGATGTGGGGATTTTTTCCGTATTTTTCTGCCAGACGCATAGCGTCTAATACATGTCCGGCGCCGGCATTGTAAGCTGCCAGTGTAAATTTGACCCGTTCTGTGGAATCTATGTTTTGTGCTGCAAAGAATCTGTCCAGGTAGCGTAGGTATTCTACTCCAGCGTAAACATTACTGTCCGGACGGAAATAGTCGGATACGTTGTATTGCTCTGCTGTTTCGGGTATGATTTGCATGAGTCCGTAAGCTCCGACTTCCGATTCTGCTTCCGGATTGAACTGGGATTCTGAAAAAACCAGTGCAGCCAGAAGCCGCCAATCCCAGTTTAGTCTTTTGCTTTCTTTCTTCAGCAGGGAGTCATAAGGGGAAATGATGCCTTTTTTCAGTAAAGCGTATTTGGAGGTTTGGTGAGAAACGGATTGATGATTGTTGAAATAGCGGTGATACAGGTAGTTGAGTTTACCACTTTTCCGGATTTGTTTTAACCATGTATCTATTTCTTGAGTAAGTAAAACAGCATCCGGATGAGTAGCCCAGGAAATGGAAATGTTTTCTTTTAAAGAAAGAGAAGGAGTCAAGTTTTTCATGGTCAGGCCGGAGGCTTTGGCAATATTCTTGTCTATAACCATGTAATGGATTTTTCCGGTCTCTACCAAATGAAGCATATCTTCGTAGGAACATTGGTCTATTTCCGTAATGTAAATCTGAATGTTGAGGGAATCCTGAATTTGTTGAAGAACTTCTTTGTAAGTGGAACTTTTCGGAATAAAGATTTCTTTACCGTGAAGTTCGGAAATGTCTTCCAATTTTTTTTGAGCTTTATGTTGTACCAGAACCTCTTCGGTGTGGAAAATGGGTTGGCTGAAACGAATTTTTCGATTTCTTTCCGGCGTTTGGGTCAGACTGATAGCCAGTAAATCAAATTTGCCTTCCCGTAAATGCTGCATAGCGGTGTCAGCGTCGTGGTTCACCTCTATGATCTGCAATTTTACCCCCAGATAACGGGCAAAGTCTTTCGCTAAGTCGTAATGAAATCCTCTGGTAATCCCTTGGTAGACGTAGTAATCGGTTGTGTTGTAAAAAGTGGAAATATTTAAAGTTCCTGTTTCTAAAATTTTCTCTAATAAAGAAGGTTCCGGAAGAATGAATTCTGGGTTTTCTTTTCCGGTTGTATGACAGGCATAACATACAAGGAGAGCAATATAAACGGCAATTTTTCGAATCGTCATTGCGTAAAGATAAAAAATTATCTTTAAATATAAAAAAGAATGCTATGGTGGTAGATTGTTAGTGCTGGATATGATACTTTCTTTGATAGAGACAGGCAGGAAAATGCCTTTAGGTCAATTGAAAAAATCCCATTGAATGCCGAATTTTAGCATACCTGGGTTGATAGGGTAATCTGCTGCGCTGAAAAAATCGCCATGTTTTTTGAGCGGATAGTTGAGGTGTTCGTATTTGACAAAGATATGAGCCCTTTTGATATTGAGGTCGAGAAATACGTCAATTTTGGGATAATTTCCTGTTTTATATTTTCTCTGGTTATAAAATTGCATGATAGAGGGCATGTAATTGTCGGAATAGAATTTAGTGTGGTAGAATACGTCTATTCCGAATTGAAGCAACAGGGCTTTTTTAAACAGGAAGTTCTGATAATAATTGTGAGAATACACGGAAATGATCGGCAGGGAGAGAATATCTTCCTGGGTACTTTTTTGGAAGTAGATGGTCTGGTCGAAGTAGAAGTTCCCTAATTTGAAATTTTCTTTGACCCAGGCAGTCAATACTATTAAGGTTTTATTGGTTTGCCGGGGCATGGCAGCTGTGTCGAAATAAACGTAGTTAAAAATATTGGAAAAACCCATTCCTGTTTCATTCCTCAAGCGTTGATTGACGTATTTGCCTTGTACCTGAATGGTTTTTATGGCTTTGAAATTATTCTCCCAGATATTGTGATTTCCGATATAGCGGTCAAAAAACGGATTTACACTTTGGAGTTCAATTGTGGCATTTGCCTGAATATAAGTTTTGCGGTTCTTGTTGAGTGACTGCCTGACAAAACCGTCCAAGCTGAAATTTCCGGCATCAGGGCCGAGAATACACAATTGTCCTTCTGCATCGTAATGGAAGGAAGCATTGGTATCTACATTGAAAATGCCTCCGGTCAGGTAAGTATTTGAACAGTTGGTATTTCCAAAACTTTCGGTGTGGGTTATTGAATCGTAGGTGGTGCGTTGTTTGTAATGTTCGTGTTGAAAGCGGATGCCGGCATAGAGCCCCGGAAGGTATTTGTGTTTCGGGTGTTCGTTCATGACAAATTTTCCCGATATATCATAGAACTGGTTGGTAATTAAATCATAGCTGAATGTGCTGTCTATGTATGTATGAGGATAAAAGTCCATGTTTACGCTTGATTCTTTGTACCAGTGTTCGTTGCCTTCTGCCCGGAAATTAAATAAGACTTTTGCCGGGTAAGTATAAGAGGTATCTTCAGCATGGATGATCTCTTTTTTCTTGCCGAGGTTGTATTGGGCTTGTAATTGGAAATTGGTGTTCCGGTAATTATTGGAGGCATTGCTCCCGGTTAGGTTTACCGGTATGTTCTCGGCGTTTTCTGTAGAATCAGTGATGTAAGTCCGGTCTTTTATGCCTCCGTTTTCATTGAAATGACCGTTGTTTTGATTGAGGAAAAGATTGAGGACTGTCCGCTCTTTTTCATAGGACGAGAAAAGAGAAAAATGGTAGGCTTTGGCTTTTTGGTCCATGTAACGCCCGTCGCTGGAAATAAGATTGTATCTGATACCGGCATTCCAATACGGATTAATGTTCTGGACGTGCCAGATGTCTAAAAAGTTTTCTCCTTTTCCCTTTCCTCCTCCGGTGTAATATCTTAAACGGGAATAGGGGGTGGTTGTATTGAAATATAAAGCGTCTTCGGGTTTAAATAAGAATGCCCGGATATTGGTCAACGGATAAAAATCCTGAACGGTTTCACGGGTAATAAAAATATTGGATAAGTAAGGGGACGGGAGATTAGCCAAATAGGTGTTGGAAATGTTTTTTTTGAAAATATAATTGAAGTTATGAATGCCGTCCAGACTTGTATCGAGGGGGACAATTTCCCGGTATACACCTTCGTGTTTCCACTGCCAGGTATAGCGTTGATGTGCTATATCCGATTCGGGCAGAGAATCCTGTTGGCGGCTGTTGTTTTTTTCCGGGCCGTTTAGGGGATTGTTTTGTTCGAATACATTCTGTGCCAAACAGATGGTGTTGAATGCAACCAATATAATTAAGCAAGCAAATTTTTTCATTGCTGCAAATATACGTAAACTTTTAAAACTCTCATAAATTAGTTACTTTTGTACCCGGGAAAAAGTATTTGTTCTGTTCGGCATTTCGTATGCGAAGAGAGTAAATAATCAATTTGAAATTAAAGAATGGTTCTATGAATACAAATCAACAAATTACAGAAACGGAAGACGAAGGCAAGTCTTTAAATTTTATAGAGCAGATTATCGAAGAAGAAATAGCTGCCGGTAAAAACGGAGGGAAAGTCCATACACGCTTCCCGCCTGAGCCGAATGGATATCTGCATATCGGACATGCTACTTCTATCTGTTTAAATTTTGGTTTGGCTGCGAAATATCATGGGGCCTGTAATTTACGATTTGATGATACCAATCCTTCAAAGGAGGATGTGGAGTTTACGGATGCGATTCAGGAGGATATAAAATGGTTGGGATTCCATTGGGATGGTCCTGTCCGTTATGCTTCAGATTATTTTCAGCAGTTATATGACTGGGCAGAGCAGATGATTCGGGAAGGAAAGGCTTATGTGGATGACCAAACAGCAGAAGAGATCAGTGCCGGACGCAAGACTATTACAGAGCCGGGGGTGAATAGTCCTTACCGGAACCGTTCCGTAGAAGAGAATCTGGATTTGTTTCATCGGATGAAAAACGGGGAATTTCCGGAAGGAAGCCGGGTGTTGCGGGCTAAAATAGATATGGCGGCTCCGAATATGCTGATGCGTGACCCGATCATGTACCGCATTATTTATTGTAGCCATCATCGTACGGGGGATCAGTGGTGTATTTATCCGATGTATGATTTTACTCATGGACAAAGCGATTATTTGGAAGGGATTACTCATTCGATATGTACTTTGGAATTTGAAATCCACCGGCCTTTGTACAATTGGTTTCTGGACGAGTTGACCGATACGGAATATCGTCCGCGTCAAATTGAATTTGCTCGTCGTAATTTGAATTATACAGTGATGAGTAAACGGCGTTTGCTGGAGCTGGTGCAGAAGAAATATGTAGCGGGTTGGGACGATCCCCGGATGCCGACTATTTGCGGTTTACGCCGGAGGGGGTATACACCGGAATCCATCCGGATGTTTGCAGAAAAAGTGGGAGTTGCCCGGCGTGAAATTGTGGTGGATATGGCGCTGTTGGAATATTGTGTGAGGGAGCATTTGAACAAGGTAGCGTCGCGGGTGATGGCTGTATTGAATCCGGTTAAAGTGGTATTGGACAATTACCCTGTTGGTCGGACAGAATATATGGAGATTGAGAATAATCCGGAAGATCCGGCTGCTGGAGTACGTCAGGTGGCTTTTTCCGGTGAACTTTATATTGAAAGGGAAGATTTTATGGAGGATGCTCCGAAGAAATTTTTCCGTTTGACACCGGGACAGGAAGTCCGTTTGAAGGGGGCATATATTATTAAATGTATAGGGGTGGAAAAAGATGATGAGGGGAACATTACTGCCATTCACTGTAGCTACGACCCGGATTCCCGGAGCGGAAGTGGCAGTGAAGCCAGCAACCGGAAAGTGAAAGGTACTTTGCATTGGGTGTCTGCTTCTGATGCAATAGAAGCTGAGGTCCGTTTGTATGACCGTTTGTTTAAAGATGAAGATCCTGCCGGACATAAGGATGTTGATTTTAAGGAATTTATTAATGAGGATTCTTTGAAAGTGTTGAAAGGGTGTAAATTAGAATCCAGCTTGAAGATGGCGAAACCGGGTGACCGTTTCCAGTTTCAACGTTTGGGATATTTCTGTGTAGACCCTGACTCGAAAGAAGGTCAATTGGTATTTAATAAAACGGTAGGATTAAAGGATAATTGGGCAAAAGCTCAGAAAGCATAATGGTTATAATATCTTAAATTTATAGATATGCAGATAAAAAAATTGAAACAAGAATTAAAGTCCTATTTGTTGATAGCAATGGGAATGTTGGTGTATGCAGTAGCAGCTTTGGGATTTTTGGTGCCTCATAAAATTGTAGGTGGAGGAGCTACCGGTTTGAGTACGATTATCTACTATCTTTCCAAAGAAACGGTTCCTGTGGGTATTGCCTATTTTCTTATCAATGTTGTGTTGGTTTCTATCGCATTGAAAGTACTGGGCCCTAAATTTGGAATAAAAACCATATATGCCATTATTATCGGAAGTACTTTCCTGAGTGTTCTCCAACCTTTGTTTCAGGTTTACTTTCCCAATGGAATCATAGATGATAAGTTTATGAGTGCAATTATTGCCGGTATGTTGACCGGAATAGGTATTGCTATTGCATTGGCGGAAGGGGGAAGTTCCGGTGGTACGGATATTGTCGCGATGATTGTTACAAAATACCGGAATGTCAGTCCCGGTAAGATGATTATGTATAGTGATTGCGGTATTATTCTTTGCAGTCTGCTGATTAATCTGGATGATGGTTATCAAAAGGCTATTCAGGGAGTAATGTACGGTTATGTGATGATGGGAGTGGTGTCATATACCGTAGACTTTATCCTGACTGGTAAGAAACAGTCAGCTCAATTGTTTATTTTTACAGATAAATATGACCGGGTGGCAGAACGGATTACGGCAGAGGTGAACCATGGGGTGTCTGTTGTGGATTGTAAAGGATGGTACAGCAAACAGGAAAAGAAGATGCTGATTGTAGTGGTCCGGAAAGGTGAGGCAACGGATGTGCTGAGGATAGCCAAGCAAGTGGACCCGAATGTATTCATGACTATGAATACGGTGATGGGGGTTTTTGGCAAAGGATTTGAAGAGGTGAAGGGAGTGAAATAGTTGCTGGCTGGAATCGTCATAAAGAATTTGAATGAAGGGACTGTCTGACACGACAGTCTCTTTTTGTTGAGGTGGTTTTGGATATTGAATTTAATTTATAATTTTGACAAAAGAATCATTGGCTGGGGGAGAACGAAATTTGAAAGCAATAGAGGAGAATATTATTCAGAAATTTTCTGCCGGACAGGAAAAGGCGTTTCGGGTGTTGTATGAAAGGTATGCTCCGGGGTTGCGTTTTTTTGCCGCCCAGTATATGAAGGAAAGGGCTGCCATAGATGATGTGGTACAGGATGCTTTTGTCAAGTTGTGGGAGAAAAGGGGCGATTTTCCGAACGAACGGACGGTGAAAGTGTTTCTGTATACTTTTATCAAGAACGCTTCTTTGAATTTATTTCGGCATCATAACGTTAAAGAGCGTTATGCCCAAGTGGTTTCACTGGAGAATAATCAGGAATTTTTTTGGGACCGTATACTGGAAGCCGAACTGTTTGAATTGTTATTGCATGTGTTTGACGAGTTGACGCCGGCCTGCCGTGAAGTGTATCACCTGAGTCTGGAGGGGAAGAGCCATGACGAGATTGCCAAGACGTTGAATATTACCGTCAATACGGTGAAAAAGCATAAAAATAACGCCAACCGTTATATGCGGGAAAGACTCAAAAATATGCTGATGTTTCTACTTTCCGTTTGAGGATAAGCTGATTTATAAAAAAAATCTGTTTTTTTTATTACACCAAAGACCATGTAGCGTGTTTTATATATAAACGCGCGAATAATGGATATTGAAAATCAACAATACATAAGTCGATTGATCCTTTTGTTTTTGCAGGGAAAACTGTCTGATGGGCAGACGCGGGAATTGGAGGAATGGCGTAGGGCAAATCCTGAGCACGAGGAAATGTTCCGGCGGATGGTTTCGATGGAGCGTTTTTCCCGGCAGGTACAGTGTTATGTAAAAAATAGGGAAGAACAGGAAAAGGAATGGGAACTGATCCGAAGACGGACTTTGTTTAAGGAAAAGTGGGTGTGGCGGTATTGGCAGAGATATGCCGCCGTGCTTTGGGTGGCTTTGGCGGCAGGAACATTATGGTATGTGGTCCGGAATAATGGCACCGAGTCGGAAAGAGATGTCGTTTCGGAAGATTCGCGGGTGGTGCTTGTTTTGGCTGACGGCATGGAAGTTGAGTTAGAGGACAAGGAGGCGGTAGCGGTTATCGATGGTTTGAAAGAAGGAGGGACAGCCGAACGGCGGGAATTGAATTACTATACGGGCGGCAATCATAAATTACAGGGCAGCCATACGCTGAAAGTTCCGAGAGGAGGAGAATATGCCTTGGTATTGTCCGACGGGAGCCAAGTATCTTTGAACGCCGGGTCTCACATCCGTTATCCGGTTGCGTTTCAAGGAGACACCCGGGAAGTGTATGTAGAGGGGGAGGCTTATTTTAAAATAAAAAGAGATACGGCACGGCCTTTTATCGTTTGGGTGAACAAGATGCGGGTGGAAGTGCTGGGAACGGAATTTGCCGTCAGGGCTTATCCGGAAGAGAAAGAAGTTTTGACTACTTTAATCGGCGGACACGTGCGTGTTGCTGCCGGCGGACGGCAGGTCGACCTGTCGCCGCGTGAACAGGCTGTCTGGAGGAAAGGTTCGGATGAGATGAGTGTCGGAGAAGTGAATACGGACTTGTTCGTCGGCTGGAAAAACGGGCGCCTGATATTTGATAACACACCTTTGTCGAAGATCTTGCATGAATTGGGACGTTGGTATGATTTTGACGTGGAATATGAAGATCCGGAACTGAAATCTTTGCCTTTTTCTTTGGATATGGAGAAATATGCGGATTTCCGCCAAGTGCTGAGTTTGTTGGAGCAAACCGGCAGGGTCAGATTTTCAGTATCTGATAACCATATTATAGTGAATAATTGATGTCTAACTTATGAAAAAAATGATGAAAATGGAAAGATTGAAATTTTTTTTGATGGTGTTTTGCCTGTTTGTCGCAGGCGCAGGGTGTAGTGATGATGACGATGAACCGGTGGTGCTGACTCCCGAAAAGACAACGGTTACTTTGTCCGGAGAGGGGGACAGTCAGACAGTCGGTGTAAGTTGTAACGGAAAGTGGACCGCCGTTTCTTCGGCGGAATGGTGCAAAGTGACGGCTGAGGCTGCCGGAGTGGTTATCTCGGCAGAGGAGAATGCGACCGGTGCGGAATTGAAAGCTGATGTTACGCTGGCTTGCGGAGAGGTGAAGGCTGTCATTAAAGTTATTCAGGAAGTTGCCGCAGAACCGCTGAATAAAGTATTTGCCGCTACGACCCAGCGTTGGTATTTTGATTTTAACGGGTTTGAGGGTGCTTACAAAACGGCTTATGAGGCCTCAAAAGAGGGGTTGGTTAAAGAAGGATGGGGTGAGAGCGGAAATGTGCTGAAAGAGATGAGTTTGACACAAGGCGCAATAGCTTTTTTGATTCATGATGAGGACATGAAAGGAATGGGAGCTCCTGAGGAAAATTATGTTTATAACGGTACGTTGCTGTTAACCATAGAAGCGGTTGAAGGATCTAAAGACCAGATTGCCTTTAAAGGCATCAAAGCCGATCCGGAAGCTACCGAAGATTATGGTGAATATTGGTATGGAGAAGACTGGGGATGTGCGGAGTTCCGTGACTTTGTCAATACTTTGATGGTTCAGAACTACACCATTACGGCTGATAATGTCGCGGCTCCGAAGGTGCTGACCTTTACCGGAGTGACGGATACGGGAAGTGTGTTTAAGTTGAAATTGCCGGAATAAGTGTGGAGATATTCCGATTCAAAGAGGCTTTCGGGCCTCTTTTACTAACCTAACCGAGGACTGTTATGAGACAGATTTCTTTTTGTAAGATGACCGGAAAGCGAATTCCGGTGAGACGATGGCTTAGGCTGGGTCTGTTGGTTTGCTGTATAGGATTCTGGTCCGGACCGCTGGTCGCTCAGAATGTCCGGATGGATATTTCCTTGAAAGAGGCTTCTTTGAAGGATATTATCTGTACAATCCGGCAACAGTCTGATTATAATGTGGTGTACAGTGATGCCGATATTACGGCGGTGAAGAAACAGGATGTCGCGCTCAACTCGGTGACGGTAGGGCAGGTGCTGGACCAGTGTCTGAGGAATACCGGACTGAAGTATGATATTGTGGATAAGACCATTGTCATCAAACGGGGAGAGCAAGGTAAGGCCGTTGCGGAGAAACAACAGGTGATACGGGGAATTGTGAGGGATAAGGAGGGGGGGGCGCTTCCCGGAGTGACTGTGGTGGTGAAGGGAAGTAAATACGGGGTATCCACGGACGTTGACGGGGAGTTCTCGTTTGAATTTCCGGAGAGGCAGCGTATCATTCTGGTTTTTTCATTCATCGGGATGAAGACCCGGGAGGTGGTTTTTACAGGACAGGAACTTTTGGAAGTTGTTTTGGAGGAAGAGGTGGCTCAAATGGAGGAGGTGGTGGTGACCGGTATGTTTGAGAGACGTAAAGAGGGGTATACCGGTTCCGCTACGGTGGTGAAAGGGGATGAATTGAAAAAATTCAGCAAGACCAGCATTGCCAAGGCTTTGTCGGCGATTGATCCGGGTTTCCGGATTGCCGAGAATATAGAGATGGGTTCTGACCCCAACCGTTTGCCGGACCTGAGAATGCGGGGACAGGCCACTTTGCCCACTGGATCAACGGTGGCTACGGACGCGGTGATGCTGAAAGGAGATTACGCTACTTATCCGAATCAGCCTTTGTTGATTTTAGACGGTTTTGAGATTTCTTTGCAAACGATGAGCGACCTGGACCCGGATCGGGTTGCTTCTATTACGATATTGAAAGACGCGGCGGCGACCGCCATTTACGGATCGAAAGCCGCGAACGGGGTGATTGTCATAGAGACGAAAGCTCCGGCACCCGGGACATTGCAGGTGAGTTATTCCGGAGAGGTGCGGGTGGAAGTACCCGATTTGTCCGCTTATGATTTGATGAACGCATCGGAAAAATTGGAAGTGGAGCGTTTGGCCGGGTATTACGATGAGGGTAAGGAACTGGCTCCTTTGGAAATTTACCAGTATTATCTGCGGGAGGTAAAACGGGGAGTGGATACCTATTGGTTGTCGAAGCCCTTGCGTACAGGGGTTTCTCACCGGCATGCCGTGACATTGGAAGGTGGAGACCAGGCGCTTCGTTACAAGTTGTATGTGGGGATGAACAATACGGCGGGGGTAATGAAAGGGTCTAATCGCCATACCCAGACGGCAACGCTTGATTTGACTTACCGTTTTAAGGGATTTTTATTGAAAAACAGCGTGACGGCTGATAACGCTACCGGAAACGATTCGCCTTTCGGCTCGTTTCGGGACTATACCAAGCTGAATCCCTATTGGAGGGAAAGGGGGGAGAACGGAGAGATACTGAAAAAGATTACTCCTCCGGTGACTTCTTATACCGGGGTGTTTCAAAGTGTATATAATCCCTTGTATAACGCGACTTTCCACAGTCTGGACAGGACAACGGATTTTAGTATCCGGGATTTGTTCCAGTTGGAATACAGGCCTTTGGAGGCGTTACGTCTTCAAGCCAATGTTGCCGTGTCGAAGCGGCATGGCAAGACGGAGGTATTCCGTCCGGCCCAGCATACGGAATTTGACGGGATTTCCGATCCTCAGCAGCGTGGAGATTTTAACTTGGCCCAGTCGGAAGGCTTTATGTGGCAGGTGGATTTGACCGCTTCGTATAATAATGTTTTTCATGGGATTCATTTTTTGAGCCTGAATGCCCGAATGACGGCCAATGATAGCCGTAACAGTGTCTATGGCGTGTTGGTGACCGGATTCCCGAATGACCGGATGGATCATATTTTGTTCGGTAAGAAATACAATGAAAAAATGACCGGCAGTGAAAATACCAACCGTTCAATCGGTTGGGTAGGGAGTTTTAATTATTCCTATGATTACCGTTATTCGTTGGATTTGAATATCCGTGCCGACGGAGCTTCGCAATTCGGAAGCAATAACCGGTTTGCCCCTTTCTGGTCGGTAGGAGCCAAATGGAATATCAGCAAGGAGTCGTTTATGGATAAGATGGATTTCTGGAACGACTTGGTGTTGCGGGTATCTTACGGAACGACCGGAACCCAGGGATTTGCCCCCTATCAGTCGCAGCAGCTGTATACGTACGGTAATTTGCTGAAACCTTATTTGGCTTCGGATGCGACAGGCACGGAATTGGTCGGACTGGGAAATCCCGATTTGAAGTGGCAGCAGACGAATCAGACGAATGTCGCGATAGAGATGGGATGGCTGCAAGGAAGAATCACAGCACGGGCAGAATATTTCAGGAAAGTGACCAAAAACGCTTTGACGGACATTTCTTTGGCGCCTTCCGTCGGGTTTGCGACCGTGTCCGAAAATCTGGGAACCATACGCAATCAGGGAGTGGAATTGATGCTTTCTTTTATTCCTTACCGGAACACTGAAAAAGCTGCCCAATGGGTGATTAACGCGAACGGGTCACACAATACGGACAAGCTGGTGAAGATTTCACAGGCATTAAGGCATATGAATGAACAGAATGCCGGAAAGTTGAACGATGTTCCCTTGCCGCGTTATGAGGAGGGTGAGTCGATGACCCGGATTTGGGTGGTGAAGTCTTTGGGAATTGACCCGGCTAACGGAGAAGAGGTATTTATGAAACGCGCGACGGGGGAACTTACAGGGGTATGGAGTGCGGACGACCAGGTGCCGTACGGGAATACGGAGCCGTTTATGGAGGGAAATGTGAATAGTATGTTTTCTTATAAAGGTTGGGGAGTGAACCTTAGTTTCCACTATAAATTCGGAGGACAGACTTATAACTCTACCTTGATTCAAAAGGTGGAAAATGCCGATTTGCGGTTTAATGCCGACAGACGGGTGATGGATGCCCGGTGGAAGAAACCTGGTGATGTGGTGAAATACAAGGCTTTGACCAATTCGGCAAGCGGTTCGGATACGAAAGCGTCGTCCCGTTTTGTAATGGATGAAAATGTGTTGCGTTTCAGTTCGTTGAGCTTGACTTACCGGATGGACAGAACCAATACGGATTTTATGAAAAAGTCGGTGTTCAGTTCCATTACGATGAATTTCGGTATGGAGGATTTGTTTTATCTGTCGTCTGTGAAGCAGGAACGGGGATTGGATTATCCTTTTGCCCGGCAGTTTTCCTTTTCACTGAATGTTGGATTTTAAAAACGGATGATTATGGCAAAGAGATGTGCATATATGAGTTGGGTGCTGGCGGGGTTGTTGTTAGTTGCTTGTGAGGATTGGCTGGATGTGCAGCCGAAGACTTCTATTCAGGAGAAGGAATTGTATCGTTCGGAATCCGGATTCAAGGATGTGCTGACCGGTTTCTACATTAAACTGGGAAATACAGGTCTGTATGGAAAAGACCTGACTTACGGTTTCCCTGAGTTGTTGGCGGGACGTTATGACAATACGATAGTCGCGGCCAATTTGTATAATTATCAGAAAGAATATGAGTCGCTGAAAAATAATATCTGGGCGGAAAGCTATAATCTGATAGCGAATATCAATAATTTCCTGTATTATATTGACCGGAACCGGGAGGTTATCAGGACGGCGGATTATTATGAAATCATGAAAGGGGAGGCATTGGGATTGCGGGCTTTCCTGCATTTTGATTTGCTGCGTCTGTTCGGTCCCGTTTACGGTATGAATCCGACGGCGGAATCCATTTGTTACCGTACCCGGTTGGATAAACTGGCTACTCCCCGATTGCCGGCCGTGGCTGTCATTGATTCTGTGTTGCGCGATTTGAAACAGGCTGAATCGTTATTGGACGGGCATGATAATGAGCAATTCTCGGCTGATGAGTATAATGAGGATCGGGACGCGTTTCTGGTGCTTCGGCAGTTGCGTATGAATATATGGGCTGTACGGGCGATGTTGGCGAGGGTGTATCTTTATAAAGGGGATGAGGCGAGCAAGACATTGGCTTATGATTATGCCAGACAGGTGATGGCATGTCCTTATGTTTCTTTGGCGGAGTCGAATGCCCAAAACCGGATTTTGTTCTCCGAACATCTTTTTTCGCTGCATATTTATGAGATGGAGAAATTGATGGAAGCGGATTTCGGCGCGGAGGCTTCTGACAAGTTGTATGCTTTGCAGGAGACGATAGACGGTTTGTATGAGAAGGGGAAGGGTTATTCGACCGATTTCCGGCAGAATAATTATTATTTTCAGCATGTCGGGGGAAAATTGGTATGCCGGAAGTTTGACCAAAGCAGATATGCCGGCAAGTATGATGGGGCGGAGATTATGCCTTTGATTCGTCTGCCGGAGATGTATTATATTGCGGCGGAGTGTACACCGGACGCTGCGGAGAGCGCGGACTTGCTGAATACGGTGCGGCATTTCCGTTCTATCCCGGAGAGCCTTGATATTCAGGCCGGAGAGGATTATGATAAGCCGGATCGCCGTCCGGGTACCGACCAGTCGAAGACTTTCCGTGTGAATGAGTTGCTGAAAGAGTATCAGAAGGAGTTTTATGGGGAAGGGCAGTTGTTTTACTTTTATAAAAGACATTTTTACCGGAGCTTTTTCAACTGCCGGTTGTCCGGTGAGTTGCAGCCGGAGCATTATATACCGCAGGTTCCGGATGATGAGAAAATATTTGGAAATTATAATTAAACAGGTCGGACGATGAGAAATGTTATTGTATTAAGTTGCGGTTTGTTTTTGCTTTTGGCCTGCCGGCAAAATGAAATAGAGGAGTATGCGGAGATTCCCCGTATCGGTTTTGAGAACACGTCCAATGTGGGTGGGTGTCCCGAGCGGTATGTCTTGTTTACGGATGAGGATTATCTGAAACGTATCACCGTGAAAACGGATTCCGTGAAGGTGGAACTGATGGGACATGCCCTGGAAACACCCGGAACATGTTGTTTTGAGCGTATCGATGAAGAGGAAAAAGCCGTTTTGCAGGTGGAATTGCCGTCACAGCTGACTGTTGTCCCTGGTGTTTATTCCTTTTATCTGAAGTTTGAGGTGTACCGTCCTGAGCAGACCGGAACCGGGTATTCCGCTTTACTGGGATTTGATACGGCACATCCTGAGCATGGTTTTGCTCCCGGGAAAGCAGAGGGGAAACAGATGAGAATTGTCGGGGAGTACCGTTTGAAACCGTCGGTGTGGAACAATTATTTTGGTCTTTATAGCGATGGAAAATATCGTTTTATGTTGGATTTTTTTGGAGGTGTCTATACGTCTGTCGGTCAGACGTCCGAAAACCGTCGTATAGTTCGGGAGGCTTATGCGGAGTACCGTTTGACCCATCCGGCGATTGTGGATGAAAATGGCAATGAGATAGTGTTTCCTTAAATCAATATGTGTTTATGAATAGGATTGTTTTAGTGATTATGATATGGATAGCCGTTGGGTGTTATGATGACCTGGGGAATTACGATTGCCGGAAAATCAATGAATTGACGGTTATCTTGCCGGAGGTAATGGAGGTGACCGTACCCACGGAGGATTCTGTGGAAGTGGTTGTAGCTCCTGAAGTACGGCAATTGTCGCGGACGGATAATGGAAACCTGAAGTATTCCTGGCGGAAGAAAGGCGGTGCCGGTTCGTCCGACTGGACGGTTTGTGACAGCGGCAAGGATTTGCATGTCTGGGTTAGGAGCCGTAGTACGGAATCCCTGAACTTCCGGTTTGCCGTGACCGATACCGTATTGGGGATTACTTCTTATAAGGAGATTGCGCTGAAAATGCTGAATCCCTTGGAAAATGCCTGGTTTGTACTCCAGGAGCGGGAAGGAAAAACTGTTTTGGGGGCAGTGGATGGCAGTGGACCTGGAGCTTTGATTAAACCGGATATTTACGGAGAGTTGATGGGGCCGGGGAAAACGATCGCCGGGACGCCGAGGGCTTTGGCGGTGATTCCGAACTTATCGCCGGGCAAACTGGAAACAATGACTGTCATTGATTTACTGACCAGTGAAGGCGGAATGATGATGGATTCCAGGACATTGGAAACGATTTATGATTACGGGGAGATGCTGTTGGGATTGAAAGGCGCGGCTAATCCGCAATACGTCAAGGCTGACCAAGGGGAATTGGTGATTGACGACGGGAAAATGTGGTATGCCGCATGGTCGGAGTATTCGGTATTTTATCCGATTAAATTAGACGAATCTATTGGTACGGATTATGAATTGACGCAGGCCATGATATTGCTGAATGACCAGATTATAGCCTACGATTGTCTGAATGAGTGTTTTTTGTGGTACAACCGTTGGGACAATCCGGTCATATTGTATGGGGAAACGGTCAGAAATGGCGAGGAACAGTATTATGACGTAGACGGAAGCCGGAATAGGGCCCGTTTGAAACGGGTAGGAGAGATTCCGGAGTATCCCAACCAGTTTGATCCGGATGTGTTGGATGGCCGGAAAGCGTTGTTTATGGGAGTACATTCTTTGGCCGGCATGGGCGCTTCCCAAAAAGGGATGGCCATCCTGAGCGAAGGGCGGCAGCTGCATCTTTATGAGTTCAGCAATGACGGATTATATAGCGGGGACCGGCCGCGCTGTTCCGGTTATTACAGGTTTATGCCATCCACGGGTGATGAGATGTCCTGGCAGTTTGCCACTTCCTGTTATTTCAATAATATTTTTTTCTATGCGTCCGGCAATAAAGTGTTCCGGGTGGACCTGAACAGTTTTGTTCCTTTGGAAACGAAGATTTATGAATATCCGGACCCTACAGCCCGGATTACGAAGATGAAATTCCGGCACGAGCGTTTTGCGCAAATGTCCCTTGACTGGAGTTCCATGAATGTGGTCACGGAGGATCAGCCTTATTGGTTAGGGCTTGCCGTAGAACAAGCGGACGGTAAGGCCTCTTTGGTTGAAATGCGTTTGAAGTCCAGTGGTGAAATATGGAAAGAAGAGGGGATGGCCAAGGTTTTCGAATATCCCGGTTTTGAAGGAATTGTTGATATCGGTTATTCTTTTCATTTAAGTAAATAGCGGATGAAGAATTTTTATGTCGTGTCGGTTCTGGTGGTGTCGTTCCTTGTCTGTGCGGGGAAAGGAAAGGCGGAGGAAAGAGGCGAGGGTGTTTCTGTGAAAGAGTTTTTCCTGTCCGCCGATTCTGTAAAATGCCATCCGGGATTGCTGAATGTTTTTGAATCCGGAGGGCATTATTATTGGCAGATTGCGGATAGTCTGTGTGGGAGGGATTTTTTAGTGGCCACCACTTTGCTGAAAGGGGCGGCCCGGGAAAAAAGATATCCGGACCAGCGTTACGGGTATGCGGGTGACCGGTTGGATGTGCAATTGTTCCGGATGGTAAGGCGGGACGGTAAATTATATCTGATACAACCTTTTATACAGGATGTTGTCGCGGATACGCTGAATGAACTGGCCTGTATCGCCCGGCAAACGGGAGAAGGATGCGTGTTGGCGGAATTGGGAATTGAGGCGGAGGATGCGGACGGTGTATTGGTGGAGGTGACGGAATTGTTGGAGGATAATGAGTCGTTTTTCGGTTTGAAGAATTTCGAAATGGAATTGGGAATCGGTACTTACCTGCCGGAGAGCTCTTGTCTCAAGGCGATACGGGTGTCACCCCGGAGTATGACGTTCCGTTTTGTCAGGAGTTATATGTCGGTGAATTATATTCCGGACCCTGCGGTCAAATCCGAGCCGACGCGCTGGGAGTATGGGGTCTCTGTTTGTCTGTTGCCGGAGAAGCCGATGCGTAGGCGCCGGCAGGATGTCCGGGTAGGGTATTTTTCCAATCGGTTCCGGGAATACGGGCATGCTCTTTTCCAGCCGGAAAGTGTGGCTTTTATTTCCCGTTGGAGACTGGAACCTTCGGAGAAAGACAGGGAAGCTTATGCCCGGGGGGAATTGGTAGAGCCGGAGAAGCCGATAGTGTATTATATCGACCGGCATACTCCGGCGTGGTTAGCGTCGTATGTGAAAAAGGCCGTAGAAGCTTGGCAGCCGGCTTTTGAACAGGTGGGGTTTAAAAATGCGATCCGGGCCTGTCCGGAACCTGAACCGGAGGATGAACCCGGATTTTCTCCCGATGACGCTCTTGTCTCTTATATTTCATATAAGGTTTCGCCTTTCGGGAATGCTTATGGACCTTCATCGGTAGATCCTCGGTCGGGAGAAATCTTATGCAGCCATATCGGAATATTCAATGGAATTTCGGAACTGGTACAGGGCCTTTATTTCTGTCAGGCCGGAGCGGTCGATTCGTTGGCCTGCCGGATTGTATTACCGGATACTTTGCTGGGAAAGCTGATTCAATATGTGGTATGTCATGAAGTAGGGCATGCTTTGGGATTAAAACATAATTTCCGGGGAAGCAGTGTCTATTCCGTGGAACAGCTCCGGGACGGTGATTTTGTCCGTCAGAATGGCTATGGAGCTTCGATTATGGATTATATGCGGTTTAATTACGCGGCCCAACCGGAGGATGGTGTCGCTCCGGATGATTTGATTCCCCGGGTGGGGGCTTATGACCGTTGGGCCATAGCCTGGGGGTATCGTTATTTCCCGGAAATGACGGAACATGAGGAAACGGAGTATTTGCGGAAGTGGACGGATGAGAAGGAACGTAATCTCTTGTACAGATACAATGGGACGAACAACACGGATGTGTTGAGTCAGAGTGAAGATTTGGGGAATAATCAGATGCGGACAAATGCCTTGGGAATTGAAAATATGCGGAGATTGATGGAATTGGAGGCTTGGAATGCCGATGATGAAGTGTCCCGTTTGGTGATGGGGTATCGTTATCAGGTCATGCTCAGAAATTTTTACGGATTTATGGAGCAGGCTTTAATGAATATCCGGGGGATGACGGAACAGATGAATGTCCATGCGGGAAACCGCAAAACGATGGTACCTGTCCCGAAGTGGCGGCAACAGGAGGCACTGGCATTTTTAGAGCGGTATGTCTGTACGCCTCCCGGATGGCTGTTCCGCCCGGAGTTGTTCCGTCGCTATAAGATTGACCAGCGGCTGAATGTGGAAAGTCTGTTGATGCAGTTCGTCGCTGGTCTGTCGGAAAGATTGCGGTTAGCGCCATCGGCTGAGTATCCTCAGGAAGAATTGTTGTCGGATATCAGGCATTGTATTTTCAGAGAATGGGAAAACGGGGAACCGGTCAGTAAAGACCGAAAGATTTTACAGCGTTTTTATATTGAGCGGTTGAAACAGATTGCCGACAGCGAGCATGAGGATTGCCGGATTGCTTTATGGGCACTTGGAGAATTGGACGAGTTGGCGGAATTGGCGGAACGGTATGCCGGATTTTCGGTCGGGAAAGAGTATCCGCGCAGCGTGATTACCGGTATTGAAAATTGGAAAAGAAAAGGACAATGAAAAGGTTTTGTTTGGGAATATTTTTTATGATAAATGCCTGGATAGGTGTTTCTCAAAGTCAGATAAAGAGTTTTGACGAATTTTACCGACGGGAAGAGATGACCTGTTACAAGGGTATTTTATCTGTTTACTGCCGGAAGGAAAAAATATACCTTGAGGTGCCGGAAAATTTGCTGGGACGGGAGTTGCTTTTGACCGCCCAGGTAAACCGGGGAGGCATGATGCTCGGACGTCCCTTGCCTGCTTTGGGAGTATTCCGTTTTACGCGGGGAGAAGAAGGAAAACTGTATTTGCGGCAGGGAAAATATACGGAACGGATGACGGATCGGCGAAATCCTTTGGCCGGGGTATTGGCGAACTCCAATCATCAGCCGGTAAACGAGGTATTTGATGTCTTGACGGTAAATCCGGATAATACAGGCTATATTATTGATATTACAAAGGCACTGAAGAGCGGGAAAGGTTGGATGAATCCTAAATTGGAGCATTTGAGGAATGCCGGTCCGGATATGACCTTGAAGCGGGTGGAAACAACAGAGGACGGGGTGGCTTTTGCTTTTATGAAAAATTATTTTTATTCCTATCCATTGGAGGCGGCAGGGGTAAAACGTCAGGAGGGAAAAATTCCGGTCGAACTCGGGTGTATGATTCGCCTGTTGCCGGAGTTGCCTTTGTCGTTGAAATACGCCGCGGCTTGTCCGGGATATGATGTGGTCCGTTTTATGGAATATGGGAGGAATCCTTATGGTGTCACAACGGATTCCGTTATTCAGCGTTGGCGCTTGGAAATTCCCCGGCAAGAACGGACGGCTTGTTGGAAAGGAAATAAAGCGCGGCCTTTGGAACCTATTGTATTTTACATTGATGCCGATTGTCCGAAAGTGTGGCGTCCCTGGATTGAAAAGGCGGTCCTTGACTGGAACCGGGCTTTTGAGGATGCCGGATTCCGGGAGGCTTTACAGGTGTGCATGACGGGAAAGATGGAGAATACGGTGAAATACCGGGCTTTGATCTCTTATGATTTGAGTGTTTCGTCGTTGAGTAGTGAGAAAGTCACACATCCGGAGACGGGGGAAATTCTTGCCTGTAGGATTAACATCGGGCAGGGGGTGTGGGAAAAACAGCGGGAACGGTATTTGTTGCAGTGGGGTGCCGTTGACCGGAGGATACTGGAGGATTTTGACCATACGGAAGTTGCCGGAGAGATTTTATGTTCGTTGTTAACCCGGGAAATAGGCCGTATGTTGGGATTGAAATGTGCGGTTATGGGAGGGAATGCCTATGATGATATGATACAATCCGTTGAATCGCGGGGTGCGGGAAAGGTGTTGCCCGGAGTGAGTGCGTCTGACAGGTCGGTGATTGCAGGTGGTTATGGATACGAGCCTTGTCGGGGTGAAACGGGAGAAGTGACAGTTCGTGCGACCCGGCGAGAGACGGCAAAAGAGGGCATCCGTGCCGTGGAATATGGAATCAGCAATCTGCATACTGTTTACAAGCAATTGGGGGAGGATTTCTGTCCGGGAAAGAGCGGAATGGAAAAGATGGTTTGGTTGGAGCATATACATCAGACAGGTAACGAGCTGTATGACGAATATCTTTCGGAGGTGGCCGGATATATGGGGAAGGGTGCGGAGAGGGAGGTCATGGCATTTCTGGAACGCTATTTGTTTGCACCGGATGTCCGATGGCCTTCATTTTCTGTTTTGGCAAAGGAAAGCGGAGAGGAGACGGAATGTGAGAGACTGGCTTGTTGTAAAAATGTGTTGCGGAAAATGTATGCGCCCAGGCTTGCCAGACGACTTTTGCAAAGGGATTCCGGATATACTCTGCATGAATTGTACAAGGATTTGCACCGGCTTGTTTTTGCGGATTTTGAGAAAAAGGCTGATTTGTCCGCTTTTGATTTGAATCTACGACATTCCGCCTTGAAGATTTTGCTGGAAGTTGCCGTGGAGGAAAATGCGGGTGATTGTGACAGTGAGTATCAGGTTTGCCTTTATTTTGAATTGCAGGGCTTGCGGGAACATTTCCAGCGTTTGGCGGAAGAGATGCCGGATTCTTTATCCGGCAGGTTTTATCAGTTTTGGCAAAAGAAAATAGAAAAGCGGATGGGGTTTGAATAATGGTTGATATAGTCTTATGTAAAATGGTAATTGTATGAAAAAATGGATTGTTTGTATATTGGGAATTGTTTTGACGGGATGTGTCTCTTCTTCTAAAAATACGGATTCCGGAGTTATAGTGTTGGATGGGACGAATGTGACGGACAAGACCCGGGAAAATTTTGATTTATCCGCTTGGGTGAAAGATTGGGATTTTGCCGTACTCGAACAAAATGATTCCTGTCAGCTGAGTAAAATCAGGCAGATTAAAATTGTCGGAGAGGATGTTTTTGTCGTCAATGTGGAAGAATTGCGGTCTGATATATATCGTTTTACAACGGCCGGACAGTTCAGAAACCGCATCGGAAGACCGGTCAGCGGGTATGGTTTTGTGACCAATACGGTGATTGACTCGCTAAACCGTAAGATATATTTGCTGGATATTTTTGAAAGCTCCGTTCATTTGTATGATTATGAGGGGAAGTATTTGAGGAGTTACAGACCTTATCCTTTGCTTCAATATGTGGCTGACGCGGTTTGCTTGGGTGATAATGAAATACTGGGGTATTACGGCATAACCCGGGACCACAGACTGGCTTATTTTACAGCGGATTCTCTTTTACTGGTGAAGGATACGCTGTCTTATTATGAAGTGGGCAGCGGTAATCCGGGGGTTTTTAATTTTTCACAAAACGCGATAAGCCATTATGACGGACGTGTTTTGTTAATCCGGCCTTTTTGTGATACGATTTTCGAATACCGTGACCGCTGTCTCCGACCTGCTTTTATCACTGAGACAGGTGCTTCCTTGCCTGTCGGATACCAGTTAGAGAATGTCCCGGATTGTATCGGGGTGAAGAGTGAACTGGAGGCGAAGGGGTATTTCCCGAAATCCGGTATATTTGAGACAGATTCCCACATTTGGGTAGGAGGAGGCGCGAATCGCTTGATGTATGACAAGCAGGAGGGGCGGGGAATTTACTTCAGGGATTCTTTGTGTTGTCATCCGGATGTTTTCCCTCCCCTGGATTTTATCGGGCGTAAAGGTGAGTTTTTGGTTGCGTTGGCTTCCGGCGGGGAAATTTTGGAGATTAGAGAGGCGATGAAGAGGCAGGGAATGGAACCGGACGGGAAGTTGAAAGAATTGTTTGGGAAGGTTGGAGAAGAGGATTATGTGTTGTTTTTCTATTTGTTTGGTTGATGTGTGATGATGTTTGAATATATAATATCTTGATTTTTAGAATTTAATGTGGTTTGGTGAAAAAAAGTTAGAAAAAAGTTCTGAAAAAATTTGGAGATAATATATATGAAGTATTATT